>ENA-UERU01000005-UERU01000005.1-human-gut-metagenome-genome-assembly--contig:-NODE-5-length-191632-cov-10.342429_pt1 | contig 191632 bp, 173 predicted proteins | sample MGYA00242988_ERZ507989 | MGnify/ENA primary metagenome ERZ507989 (study PRJEB26167, sample SAMN06115519) | human gut metagenome | host: Homo sapiens | place: China:Hunan | collected 2015-08-21...
GTTGCGGGGAGAGTGGAGTCCAGAGGTAGGGAGGGGGGATTCGAAACACCCCTCCCTATCTCTGGCCCGCGCGGAGCACAAGCCACTTGACCAAAAGAAAAAACCAGCCCCGCGCTGCCAGCGCGAGATTCCACACAAAAGAGGAACGATAACCATGCAGAATATCGACCTGATTTGCGTCGGCAAGCTCAACGCAAAATACTTCGCCGAGGGCGTGGCCGAATACCAGAAGCGTCTGGCGGCGTTTGCGTCCTTCCGCATCATCGAGCTTCCAGAAGAAAAAATCGAAGAGAAGAACGCCTCCGACGCTGTGGTGAAAAAGGCGCTGGATAAAGAGGGCAAAGCCATCCTCGGCAGCGTCCGCAAGGGCGCGGCGATCGTCGCGATGTGCATCGAAGGAAAACAGATCTCCTCCGATGAGCTGGCCCAGTTCCTTGCCGACCGCGCAAACAGCGGTGCGGGAGATGTGGCCTTCGTCATTGGCTCATCCCACGGCCTCTCGGACGAGGTCAAGCGCGCGGCGGCGCTCAAGTTCAGCATGGGCCGCATCACGATGCCCCACCAGCTGGCCCGCCTTGTTCTCACCGAACAAATCTACCGTGCCTGCACCATCAATGCCGGAATGAAATATCATAAGTGAGCCTCAAAGCCCTTGCAAAAGCGGGGGCTTTTGTCGTCTGCGGAAAATTTCGTCAGACTCTTTATTTTTTACCATTTTTATATGATAAATCCGATTGTGTTGTTCCGGATGCGGGGCAAGGCTTTACAATCCCCGCAAAACATGATAAAGTAAAGATACTGTGCTTTTAACAGGAAAAGCACGCCCGGCTGCGGGGAAAGCAACCGGGACAAATACACAACACGACACGGCAAACCAGCCGCGGACGGAAAGGATGTACTTACAATGGAACAGAGCGAAAAGACCCTTGACATGATCGTCAATCTCTGCAAGAATCGTGGTTATGTGTTCCCCGGTTCCGAGATCTACGGCGGTCTGGCCAATAGCTGGGACTACGGCCCTCTGGGTGTCGAGTTCAAGAACAACGTCAAGAAGGCATGGCTGAAGAAGTTCGTGCAGGAGAGCCCCTACAATGTGGGCCTCGATGCCGCCATCATCATGAACCCTCAGACCTGGATCACCACCGGCCACGTTGCCGGTTTCTCGGACCCGCTGCTGGACTGCCGTGCCTGCAAGGCCCGCCACCGTGCCGACAAGCTTATCGGCGACGAGCACCCCGAGGTCAACGTCGATGCCATGAGCTTTGACGAGATGGACGCTTTCATCGCCGAACACGAGGATATTGTCTGCCCCGTCTGCGGCAAGCACGACTTCACCCCCATCCGTAAGTTCAATCTGATGTTCAAGACCGCCATCGGCGTCACCGAGGATAGCTCTTCCACCTGCTACCTCCGTCCCGAGACGGCACAGGGCATCTTCGTCAACTTTGCCAACATCCAGCGCACCACCCGCCGCAAGCTGCCCTTCGGCGTCTGCCAGGTGGGCAAGGCATTCCGCAACGAGATCACCCCGGGCAACTTCACCTTCCGTACCCGTGAGTTCGAGCAGATGGAGTGCGAGTTCTTCTGCAAGCCCGGCACCGACCTCGAGTGGTTCTCCTACTGGAAGGACTACTGCGAGAACTGGCTGCTGAGCCTCGGCATCAAGAAGGAGCACCTGCGCCTGCGTGACCACGAGCCTGCAGAGCTGGCCTTCTACAGCCGTGCTACCACCGACATCGAGTATGCCTTCCCGTTCACCGACTGGGGCGAGCTGTGGGGCATTGCAGACCGCACCAACTACGACCTGAGCCGTCATCAGGAAGCCTCCGGCAAGAGCCTCGAGTACTTCGACAGCGAGACCAACGAGCACTACATCCCCTATGTGATCGAGCCGTCTCTGGGCTGTGACCGCGTGGCTCTGGCCTTCCTGTGCGAGGCTTATGATGAGGAGCACCTGACCGACAGCAAGGGCAAGGAGGACATCCGCACCGTCCTGCATCTGCACCCGGCTCTGGCTCCCTATAAGTGCGCTGTCCTGCCCCTGAGCAAGAAGCTGGGTGACAAGGCAATGGAGATCCGCAACGAGCTGAGCAAGTACTTCATGGTGGACTACGACGACACCGGCTCCATCGGCAAGCGCTACCGCCGCGAGGACGAAATTGGCACCCCCTACTGCATCACCGTGGACTTCGACACCGTGGGCGACGAGGCCAAGGGCATCGTGGCCGACAACTGCGTCACCGTCCGCGACCGCGACACCATGGAGCAGGTTCGTATGCCTATCTCCGAGCTGAAGAGCTACATCGAGAGCAAGATCGAGTTCTGATAAAAACTCACTTTTGTGAGTGAAAAAACAGCCCCGCCGTTGCATTTTCGGCGGGGCTGTGGTATAATACAACTAAAGAAAGTGCTGTCTGGCAAACGGTCAGTACCTTTCCGGCAGATCAATTACAAAGAATGACCGCACGAGTTTGGTAGGCACGGCGGTCATTTTTTGTTGTTGAAGATTTTCCAGGCGACATCGAAAACGCCGAAGCTCACAGTTGCAAGCAGCGTGAGCAGAGCTAAGGTTTCCAAAAGCGTCATAGAGCATCACCCCTTTCGCTGTGGAGCGTCGGGGGCGCAACAAAAATGTTCGCCTTCCCGACGCAGGGCCGGAAAGGTGCAGACCGCCTGTCGTATGTAGACAGCACTCTCGAATGATAGTATAACAGACGTTTCCCGTTTTTTCAACCGGAAGAGGCGTCTGTTTTGTTTTTATCGGGTGGACAATTCGCCCGGGAACGGTTATACTGTCAGATAGAAAATGCACCGCCGTGTTCTGCACGGCAGAAAGGAAATCCTGTGGAAAACTTTGACATTCTTCTGAAAAAATATGCCGACTTCATCGTCCGGGTGGGTGTCAATCCCCAGCCGGGCCAGACCCTTGTCATCAACTGCTGCCTCGAGGCCGCCCCGCTGGCCCGCCTGTGCGTGCGCAGTGCCTATGAGGCCGGCGCCCGTGATGTGCTGGTGAATTGGAGCGACAACGACGTTTCCCGCAGCCGGATGGAACTGGGCAGCGAGGAAGCCCTGAGCGATTTCAAGTCCTGGCAGCTGCGCCGCTATCTCGACTACGCCGAGAGTGAGGGCGGGGTCTGCGTGCTGCATATCCTCGCCGATGACCCGGAAGTCTACGCCGGTCTGGACGGCGCGAAAATCAGCCGGGTGAACGCCGGTCAGCGCAAGTTCATGGCTCCGTGGCGGGAGTATACCATGAACGACCGCGTCCAGTGGTCCATCGCCGCCATGCCCAGCGCCCCGTGGGCGAAGAAGATGTTCCCGGAGCTGGACGAGGCTGCGGCCATCGAGAAGCTCTGGCAGCTCATTTTCGATGTCTGTCGCGTGACGGGCGGCGACCCCGTCAACGAGTGGAAGGCCCACCTCGACCGTCTGACCGGCCTGAAGGACAAGATGAACGCCCTCGACCTCGAGAGCGTCCATTTCGAGAGCAGCAACGGCACGGATCTGACCGTCGGCATCGCCGACAAGGCCACCTGGGAGAGTGCCGCCAGCGTCAGTGAAAAGGGCGTGGTCTTCCTGCCCAACATCCCCACCGAAGAGGTCTTCACCGCACCCCACAAGGACAAGGTGAACGGCATCGTCTACGGCACGAAACCCTACGTCTTCAACGGCCAGCTCATCAAGGGCTTCCATGTCACCTTCAAGGATGGCCGCGTCGTGGAGCACGGTGCAGACGAGGGCGCGGAGCTTCTGGGTCGGCTGCTGGACACCGACGAGGGCGCACGGAGCATCGGCGAAGTGGCGCTGGTGCCGGCGTCCAGCCCCATCAACCGCAGCGGAGCGCTGTTCTACAGCACCCTCTTCGACGAGAACGCCGCCTGCCACATCGCCTTTGGTGCCAGCTATCCCGGCACCACCGAGAACGGCACCTGCCTGTCGAAGGATGAGCTGCTGGCCCGGGGCATGAACCAGTCCGCCATCCACGAGGACGTCATGGTGGGTGCCGAGGACAGCCATATTACCGGCAAGTGCCGCGACGGCCGCACCGTGGAGCTGTTCCGCGACGGCGTCTGGGTGCTGTGAGAAGAGGATTTTTCACGAAAAAGCTTGCATAATCCGCAAGAGTATGCTATATTCTAGTAGTACGCTATAGTTTTATTGGAAAGTGGGCCGCAAGGTCCGCTTTTCTTGTTTGTTTGGAGGTTTTTTATGGCGAAGCAGTCTGGCGGCAACACCGCCCAGAGAGTCGAAGCGCTTGTCCGCCCCGTCGTGGAGGGCATGGGCCTGCGCCTGTGGGATGTGGTCTTTGAGAAGGAAGGGCCGGACTGGTATCTCCGTGTGCTCATCGACAAGGACGGCACCATGGACACCGACACCTGTGCCGAAGTGTCCCACGCGCTGGACCCCATCCTCGATGAGGCAGACCCCATCGACCAGAGCTATTATCTCGAGGTGGGCAGCCCCGGCCTTGGCCGCAAGCTGACCCGCCCGGAGCACTACGAGGCACTCAAGGGCGAGAAGATCGGCGTCAAGCTCATCCGCCCCACCGCCGACGGTGTGCGCGAGTTTGCCGGCATCCTGAAAGGCCGCGAGGGCAGCACCGTTACGGTCGAGACGGAGAACGGCCCGGTGAGCTTTGAGGTGAACGCCGCATCCGGCGTCCATCTCTGTGATGACGAACATCTGTTTGATTAAGAACAGCCCTCTCAGGCGCGTTCCGCGCCAGCTCTCCCAGAGGGAGGGCTAAAGATGAATCGAGAAAAGATACCATTATAAACTAGGAGGAACCCGAAAAATGGCAGCAGCGAACAACGAATTTTTTGAAGCTCTCTCCATGCTGGAGCACGAGCGCGGCATCACTGCGGAGTACCTGATCGAAAAGATCAAGGCTGCTATCGTCATCGCCGTGAAGAAGAACTACGAGGTCGAGGACGACCACGTCATGGTCGAGATCGACCCCAACACCGGCAAGTTCAACGTCGCCCTCATCCAGGACGTCGTGGCCGATGAGGACTGGTACGACGAGCACAGCGAGATCGGCATTACCGAGGCTCAGCACATCCGCAAGAGCTATCAGGTGGGCGACCGCGTCGTGACCCCCCTCAAGACCAAGGACTTTGGCCGCATCGCAGCCCAGACCGCAAAGCACGTCATCCGTCAGGGCATCCGTGAGGCTGAGCGCAGCCAGCAGCTGAGCGAGATCCAGTCCCGCGCCCACGACATCGTGCAGGCTACCGTCACCCGCGTTGACCCCGAGAAGGGCATCGTTGCCCTCGATCTGGGCAAGGGCGGCGAGGCTATCCTGCCCCGCAACGAGCAGGTCCCCGGCGAGGTCTACACCGAGGGCCAGATGCTGCAGGTCTACATCGTGGATGTCGTGGCAAGCGAGCGCGGCCCCCGCGTCATGATCAGCCGCACCCACCCCGGCCTCGTCAAGCGCCTGTTCGAGCTGGAAGTGCCTGAGATCTACGACGGCACCGTCGAAGTCAAGGCCATCAGCCGCGAGGCCGGCGCCCGCACCAAGATGGCTGTCTGGTCCAAGGACGCCAACGTCAACCCCGTCTCTGCCTGCATCGGCCCTCACGGCGACCGTGTGGCCGCTGTCGTCGAGAAGCTGGGCGGCGAGAAGATCGACATCGTGAAGTGGAGTGAGGACATCTCCGAGTTCATCTCCGCAGCTCTCAGCCCCGCAAAGGTGGTCAAGGTCGAGCTGCTGCCCGGCGAGACCCGCTCCTGCCGCGTGACCGTGCCGGACCAGCAGCTGAGCCTTGCCATCGGCAACAAGGGCCAGAACGCCCGTCTGTGCGCCCGCCTGACCGGCTACAATATCGACATCCGCCCCGAGAGCGGCTACTACGGCGAGGAAGAGCCGAAGGCTGCCGAGGCTGAGAAGACCGAAGACACCGCCGCAGAATAAGCGCGGAACACCTGCCGAAGGAGGGAAAACCGGATGGCACAAAAGAAGATCCCTGCCCGCCAGTGCATCGGCTGCCTGACCAGCCGCCCCAAGAAGGAACTGGTGCGTGTGGTGCGCGCACCCAGCGGAGAGATCAGCATCGACCCCGTGGGCAAGAAGCCCGGCCGCGGTGCTTACCTCTGCCCGGATGCCGCCTGCCTTGCAAAGGCAAAAAAGAAGAAGGCGCTGGAGCGCTGCTTTGAGCAGCCGGTCCCCGCCGAGGTATACGATGCACTGGCCCAGCAGCTGGCCAGTGTGGAAGCAGAAAAGGAGGCCGACCGCGATGGCAAAGAAGCATAACGCCCCCGCAAAACCGGCCCTTGAGCCGAATGAGGCCCTGTTCCAGGCCGTGAGCCTCTGCCGCAAGGCGGGCGCTCTGACCATGGGCTTTGACGCGGTGGAAGACGCCGTCGTCAAGGGCAAGGCATGGCTCGTGATGACTGCATCCGACGCCAGCCCCAAGACCGTGCAGCGGCTCAACTACGCTGTGGGCGATATGGTGGACGTCATCCCCATGCCGCTGACACAGGATAAGCTGGCTGACATCAGCCGCAAACCGGTGGCCATTTATGCCGTCACCGACCGCAACCTCGCCAAGCTCTGCTTTGACCGGCTGACGGCGTGCGGAGCGATTCAAACTGAGGAGGATATGAGCGAATGATCGTAAAATATAAAGTGAGCGATTTTGCAAAGGACCTGAACATCTCTGCCAAGAAGGTCCTCGACGAGCTGAACGCTATGGGCAGCACCGGCAAGAAGAACAGCTCCACTCTGGAAGAGAACGAGCTGAACTACCTGCTGGAGAAGTTCAGCAAGGACAACAGCGTCAAGAGCCTGGACGAGTTCCTGAACAGCGCCAAGGCTCCCAAGGCTGAGCCGAAGCCCGCCGAGAAGAAGGCGGAGCCCAAGGCCGAAAAGAAGCCCGAGGCTCCCAAGGCTGAGCCTGCAAAGGCCGAGGCAAAGCCCGCTGCCAAGCACGACAACAAGAAGAACGAGCAGCACAGGAAGCGCGAGGAGAAGACCGTCTCTCTGAGCGAGCTGGCCCGTGAGACCGGCGCAAAGGCTACTGCAGCTTCCGCTCAGTCCGTCTCTGTCCGCCGCGAGGACAATCAGGTCACCGTCGATACCCGCACCGTCGATATGAACGTGGACCGTTTCGACGCCCGTTACGACGATCTGGCTTCCACCAAGAACACCGAGAACCGCCGCAAGCCCACCCCCCAGGGCAACAAGCAGAAGTTCACCCAGCGCGGCCAGCGCCAGCGCCAGCAGTTCCAGAAGGGCAAGCGTGAGACCGAGTTCGAGCGTCTGCAGCGCATCCAGCTGGAAAAGGCCCGCAATGCGCAGCTGAAGGTCCTCATCCCCGATGAGATCACCGTCGGTGAACTGGCTGCCCGCCTGAAGCAGCAGGCCGGCAAGGTCATCGCCAAGTTCATGCAGATGGGCGAGATGCATGCCATCAACGACATCATCGATTTCGATACCGCCGCTCTGGTGGCCGAGGAGTTCCACGCCAAGGTCGAGAAGGAAGTCCACGTCACCATCGAGGAGCGCCTGTTCACCCAGGAGGAGGATTCTCAGGACGATCTCGTCACCCGTCCCCCGGTCGTCTGCGTCATGGGCCACGTTGACCACGGCAAGACCAGTATTCTGGACGCTATCCGCAAGACCAACGTCACCGCAGGCGAGGCCGGCGGCATCACTCAGGCCATCGGTGCATATCAGGTCAAGGTCAACGACAGCCTCATCACTTTCCTCGATACCCCGGGCCACGAGGCATTCACCTCCATGCGCGCCCGCGGTGCCAACATGACCGATATTGCAGTTCTGGTCGTCGCCGCCGATGACGGCATCATGCCCCAGACGGTCGAGTCCATCAACCACGCCAAGGCCGCCAACGTCAAGCTCATCGTGGCCATGAACAAGATGGATAAGCCCACCGCCAACCCTGAGCGCGTGATGGAGGGCCTGACCAAGTACGGCATCATCACCGAGGACTGGGGCGGCGATGTCGCCTGCATCCCTGTCTCTGCTCTGACCGGCATGGGCATCAACGACCTGCTGGAGCGCATCGCTCTGGAAGCTGAGGTCATGGAGCTGAAGGCTAACCCCAACCGCCGTGCCAAGGGCGCTGTTGTCGAGGCTCGTCTGGACAAGGGCCAGGGCCCCATCGCCACCATTCTGGTGCAGAACGGCACCCTCCACTCCGGCGATGTCATCATCGCCGGTACCGCCGTGGGCCGTGTGCGTACCATGCGCAGCGACAAGGGCATCCTGCTGAACGACGCCGGCCCCTCCACTCCTGTGGAGATCACCGGTCTGACCGCTGTGCCTGAGGCCGGCGACCTGTTCGAGGCCGTCGAGGACGAGCGTCTGGCCCGTGAGCTGGCCGAGCAGCGCATCGCTGCCGCCAAGGAAAAGCAGTTCTCCGCCTTCCAGAAGGTCACTCTGGATAACCTGTTCAGCCAGATGGCTCAGAACGATATGAAGGAGCTGGCCATCGTCGTTAAGGCTGACGTCCAGGGCTCCGCCGAGGCCGTCAAGCAGAGCCTCGAGAAGATCTCCAACGACGAGGTCCGCGTCCGCGTCATCCACGCCGGTGTCGGTGCCATCAGCAAGTCCGACGTTGACCTGGCCGACGCATCCAACGCCATCATCATCGGCTTCAACGTCCGCCCCGACAACGTGGCGAAGGAAGAGGCCGCTGCCACCAAGGTCGAGATGCGTATGTACCGCGTCATCTATGACGCCATCAACGACGTCACCGACGCTATGAAGGGTATGCTGGCTCCCAAGTTCCGCGAGGTGTCTCTGGGCGAGCTGCAGGTCCGTCAGGTCTACAAGATCTCCAACGTCGGCACCGTCGCAGGCTGCCGTGTCACCAATGGCAAGATCACCCGCGACAGCAAGGTGCGTGTCGTCCGTGACGGCATCGTCATCACTGAGGACGAGATCGCATCTCTGAAGCGCTTCAAGGACGACGCCAAGGAAGTGGCCGAGGGCTACGAGTGCGGCGTCACTCTGGCAAAGTTTGCCGACGTCAAGGAAGGCGACGTCTACGAGGCCTTCAAGATGGAAGAATACCGCGATTGATTGAAATAACCTCTCAGTCTGGCGAAGAGAGAAAGCTTTCCGGAATGCCAAGGCCGCTCCCCGGTAGGAGAGGTGGCATTGCGAAGCAATGACGGAGAGGTTCATTTTAGAGGAGAAACTATGTCTCAGAAAAATATGGGCCGTCTGGCGCAGGACATGAAGCGTGAGCTCATCGCCATCATCGGACGGCTGAAAGACCCGCGGCTGGAGGGCGGTCTGCTGACCGTCACCCGGCTGGATGTGACGCCCGACCTGGACGTGGCGAAGGTCTATGTGAGCGTGATGGGCCGTGAGGACGGCCCCAAGCCCGCCATCGAGGCCCTGAACCGCGCCGCAGGCCATGTGCGCACCGAAGTGAGCAAGAAAATGCACATCCGCAAGGCACCCCGCTTCATCTTTGTGGAGGACGACGGTGCCGCCTATGCAGCCCACATCAACGAGCTGCTCCGCACGCTGAATGTGAACGGCGACGCTGAGGACTCTCAGCCCGCCGAGACCGAGGAATAAATCCAGCGCTGCGGAAAGGATGGATCCATCAAATGACAGAACAGCTCAATGTGCAGCAGATGGCCGAGCGCCTCTGTGCTGCGGACAACATTCTGGTCCTGTGTCATAAAAACCCGGACGGCGACACCATCGGCTGCGGCAGCGCCCTCTGCCACGCGCTCAAGGCGCTGGGCAAGACGGCAGCTGTCCTCTGCTCCGATGCAGTGCCTTCCCGCTACAGCTTTACCGCACCGGTGCCGTTCCGGGGCGAGTTTGAGCCCAAGACCGTTGTGGCCGTGGATGTTGCCAGCGTGCAGCTCTTTGGTGAAAACAACGGTGTGCCGCAGTATACCCGCCACGTCGATCTCTGCATCGACCACCACACGGGCAACAGCGGCTATGCGGATTTCACCCTGCTGGACGGCAATGCGGCCGCAGCGGCAGAGCTTCTGTATGAGGTCATCAGCGAGATGGGCGTGGAGATCACCCCCCTCATCGCCAACTGCCTCTACACCGGCCTCGCTACTGACACCGGCTGCTTCCGGTTCTCTTCCACCACTGCCAACACCCACCTCGTGGCTGCAAAGCTCATTCTGGCCGGTGCGCAGGTGGAGGAGTTGAACACCCTGCTCTTCGACACCAAGCCCCGGGAGCGGATGGAGGCGGAGCGTATCGCCCGCAACCATCTGGAATATCATCTTGAGGGCCGCTGCGCCCTGATGTATCTGACCCGGGACGAGATAGAGCAGAGCGGCGTGGACCCGGCTGACCTGGAAGAGCTGACCAGCCTGCCCATCAGCATCGAGGGGGTCAAAGTGGGCCTGCTGCTCCGTCAGCAGCCCGGCGGCAGCTACCGCATCAGCGTGCGCGCCGCCAAGGGCGTGGACGCCTGCGCCATCGCACGGCGTCTGGGCGGCGGCGGCCACACCCGCGCAGCGGGCTGTGAGCTGCTGGGCAACCTCGACAACGCCAAGAGCGCCATTCTGGCCGAAGTGGAGGCGGAACTCGACCGCCCCGAGACGCAGGAGGAAAGCTGATGCAGGGCATCCTTATCGTAGATAAGCCGATGAAGTGGACCAGCTTTGACGTCATCGCCAAGCTGCGCGGCATCCTCGGTACCCGCAAGCTGGGTCACAGCGGTACGCTGGACCCCATGGCCACCGGCGTTCTGCCGGTGTTCTGCGGCGGGGCCAGCAAGGCCGTGGACCTTCAGCTCGACCACACCAAGACCTACTGCGCCCGGCTGCGGCTGGGGATGCAGACCGACACCGGCGACATCACCGGCACCGTGCTGGAAACAGCCCCGGTGACGGCGGGGGAGAAGGAACTGCTGGCTGTTCTGCCCCGGTTCCTTGGCCCCCAGATGCAGACGCCGCCCATGTACTCGGCTGTTAAGATCAACGGCCAGCCCCTCTATAAGCTGGCCCGCGAGGGCGTCACGGTGGAGAGGAAGGCCCGTCCCATCGAGATACTGGACATCCGGTACGGCGGCAGCCCGGTAGAGAACGAATACGTCCTCACCGTCCGCTGCTCCAAGGGAACGTATATCCGCACCCTGTTGGAGGACATTGCCGCCGCTATGGGCCAGAAAGGCACCATGAGCGCTTTGCGCCGCACGACGGCGGGTGTCTACACCGAGGCCGACGCCCACACGCTGGAAGAGATACAGGCGGCAAAGGACGCAGGCCCCGAGGCACTGCAGGCTTTGATGCTGCCGGTGGAGAGCGTGTTTGAGCGCCTGCCTCTGCTGGTGGCAGAGCCAAGGGTGGAGCAGCACCTGTACAACGGCTGCCCCACCAGCCGCTACCCGGCGGCAGATGGCCGCTACCGTGTCCGCAATGCCGAGGGTCAGTTCCTGGGCCTTGCGAACATCACCGGCGGCGTGCTCAAGGTCGAAAAACTCTTTGTAGAGAGAAACGAAAAGGACTAAACATTCATGCAGATCTATTCACAGCTTGCGCCGCTTGCGCTGGGCGGTGCCCACGGCTCTGCTGTGGCAATGGGCTTTTTTGACGGCATCCACATCGGCCACCGCGCGGTCATCAATGGCGCAGTGGAGTGGGCCAAGGCCCACGGCGCGGCACCGGCAGTGTTCACCTTCCGCCTGCCCACCGAAAACAGGATGAAGGGCAAGCGCCTGCTCTCCACCGAGGACAAGCACGCCCTCATCGCCAGCCTCGGCGTGGAGCACTATCTCTGCCCTGATTTCGAGGAGATCAAGGCCATGACGCCGGAGCAGTTCGTGCTGGGCATCATCCGGGACTGCAACGCCCGGGCGCTGTTCTGCGGCGAGAACTTCACCTTCGGTGCCAGGGCGGCAGGCACACCGGAGCTGCTGCGTCAGCTCTGCGCACCGCTGGGCGTGGAGGTAGTCGTCCTGCCGATGGCGCAGTTTGAGGAGAAGCCTGTTTCCTCCACCCGCATCCGCACCGCGCTGGAAGGCGGTGACATCCCAGCGGCCAATGCCATGCTGGGGATGCCCTACGCCATCCGCTTCACGGTGCATCACGGGGCGGGCCTTGGCCGGACGCTGGGCGTGCCGACCATCAATCAGCTCTACCCGCAGGGCTTCCAGCTGCCCCGGTACGGCATCTATATCACCCGCACCAGGATAGGGGACAGATGGTACCCCTCGGCCACCGGCCTTGGCACCCGGCCCACCGTCAACAGCGACGAGAGCAAGGTGACCTGCGAGACCTTCATCCCGGGCTTTACCGGCGACCTTTACGGCACCGACCCGGTGGTGGAGTTCCACGCCTACCTCAGCCCCAGCAAAAAGTTCGACACGCTGGATGAGCTGCGCGAGTGCATCGACCACGCAGCCCAGCGCGCGCAGGAATACTTTGAGGAGTGAGCGGGAGCAATGGATAAGATAAAACAACAGAGCCGGTGGCTCTGGCTCCTTTTGTCGCTGCTTCTGGCGCTGGCTGTTCTGCTGGGGGCAGTGCAGGCGTTCGGCGTGAGAGAAGACCCACGTCAGGCGATGACACGGGGGCTTTGCGTCCGGACGAACGAGAGCTGGCAGATGGACACAGAATGCCGGGCAGAGTATGTGATCCCTGCTGATGCAGGCGAGGGCCTGATGCTGAGCATCCGGACGGTGAAAAAGAGCTTTGCCCTCGCGCTCTGCGGCCCGGATGGGGTAGAAAACTGGTTCTATGAGTATCAGCAGGAAAAAGGCCCGGTCGAGCTGCGGCTGTTCATCGCGCTGCCGGATGGCGCGGCCGGCAAGACGCTGCGTTTTGAAGCAGAAGCCCCCACGACGCTGAGCGGGATGCTCCGCAATGAGGCTGTACTGGGTACACAGGCTAGGATAACGCTCCACTATCTGCAGAGCAACCTGTATGCGCTGCTCTTCTTCCTTTTCTGCGCCTTCTGTGCGGCAGAGCTTGGCCTGCTGCTGCTCTCGATGCGCAGGATCTTCCGGCCGGAAGTCCGGTATCAGATCTGTATCATGTTCGGGCTGGTGCTGGATGCGGGCGTCTGGATCCTGACGGATTCCGAGCTGCTGACCCTCTTTACCGATAAGGCAAGTTTCGTCGCCTTCTTGTCCCTGCTCAGCTTCGGCCTCATCGTCCCCCTCACGTTGGAGTTTATCCGCTGCACCCTGAAAGAGGAGTGCAGGGGGCTGCGGCTCTTGCAGCAAGTACAGATGCTCCTGCTGACGGCAGATATTCTGGGCTGGCTGCTGCGGGGCTGGGCGATGTTCTGGCTGCTGCCCCTCATGCACCTGACCATCCTTGCAAGCATCCCGCTAACTCTCCGCGACCTCTTTGCAGCGTATAAAAAGACCCGAAGCGAGGATGTGCGGGATATTCTGGTCGGCTTTGGTGCATTGGCAGTCTGTGCCGCAGCGGCACTGGTGTTCTTTTATGGAGACCATGCCGGGTGGCAGTACGCGGTGTTTTACTGCGTGGGCCTGCTCTGCTTTTTGTTGCAGCTGGGCCGCACGGTCATCCACCGGGTCAGGCAGGCCATCGATGAACAGGCCCAGCTGGAAAACTACAAAAATCTGGCCTACGTCGACTCGCTGACCGGGCTTTTCAACTATACGGCCTTCAAGTATATGAAGTCCCGCTGGCCCGAGCGCACGGACTGGACCTACATCGTTATGGACGTCAACTGGCTCAAGCAGACCAACGACCAATACGGCCACCGTGCCGGTGACGAACTGCTCTGCTGTGCAGCCCGCTGCATCCGGGAGGCCTTTTACCGGGCCGAGGACTGCTTCCGCATCGGCGGCGACGAGTTCGCGGTCATTGCGACTGCGGCGGATGAGGACGCTGTGAAGGCAGCAGTCGAAAAGCTCCGGAACTTGTGTGCGGAGTGGGATGCGAAGGAAGAGTATCCCGTCTCCATTGCAGTGGGTTATGCCATGCAGGCAGGCCGCACCATGACGGCGGACGAGCTGTTCATGGAGGCTGACGCTGCGATGTACCGGAACAAAGCTGAGATCAAAAAGGCTGTGGGCGGCATCATCCGCTGAATAAAACAAGAACGCACTTCACCAATGAAAGCTATCGGTGAGGTGCGTTTTTGCTTATCGCAATTTTCAAAAATAGTGCCGGTCAAAACGGCATCTTTGCGATATGCAGTTTGCGGCTGTTGCTTGTGCATTAAAAACGCAAACTGCTATAGTCAGAAAGAGAAACCGGAAAAATAGAGGTGCTCCACCGTTTCCTTTTCGGCGGAGGAGAGGGATGTGTCTGCGGCCATGGCGGCGCGGATACTTTCCTGGGTATCCGGGTAGGAGTTGAGGGTGATGCAGGCGGTTTCGCTGTCGGCATCGAAGTGGAGGGCGTCGCGGTCTCGCGGTGTCCAGGCGTCCCAGCCCGGGGAACCGCTGGTCATGAAACTGGCAAGCGCCTGCTTCAGCTGGGCCGAAAGGGCCTGCGCACCTGCTGAAGACAAATCAGCACAGGCAGAATAGCTGCTTTCGGACGAGAACAGCGCCAGCGGCAGGCCGTGGAAGGAACCGAGGCCCGGGATAGCCGTCTGACTGTCGGTCCCGCCGTAGTCGATGAGGCCAAGCCAGACCGGAGCACTGCCGCCCAGCGCTTCGGCGACAGCTTCGGTGCTGCTCCAGCGGCAGAGGGCTGAGCCGTATTTTACGGCATAGGCCCGGGCCGCGCTGGAAGCGGGCCGCAGGTCGTCCCGGACAAAGCCGCTGAATTCAGTGGCGCTGCTGAACAGCAGGAGGGAAACAGCACTCCGGGCGCCCCGGGAGAGCACTACATCGTCTGCGTAGAGGATGGTTGGTTTGCCGAGGGCGGCAATGCGGGCCGGTTCGAGGCCGCAGAGCCATTCCCGGACGTCAGACCCCGGCGTCAGCAGCCATTCGGCGGCAGAAGCCGTGTCAGCGAACCGCCCATCTTCCACGGCCAGCGGCGCGAAGCGCTCGGCCAGCTGACGGGCCGAAGCGTCCGGGTCGGCGAGGAACAGCCCGCCGGAGATGGCGACGGCCTTCTGGAATCGCCCACGGAAGAGCGGGCTGGCCGCAAGGGCCGCTGCCATCCGTCCGCCGTCAGAGAAGCCGCAAAGGGTGATGTTGTCGGCGTCGCCGCCGAAGCGGCGGATGTTGTCCCGCACCCAGTCCAGCGCCCGGGCGATGTCCAGCAGGGCAAAGTTTCCGGTGGCGTCCGGGTCTGCAGTGAGGGCGGGCAGGCAGTTCCACCCGAACAGCCCCAGCCGGTAGTTGAGCGCAACAAAGACGCAGCCCGCGTCCCGCACGAGTTCGCAGCCGGGCAGCTCGAGAGATGAGCCTGTGGCGGCGCTGCCGTGCAGATAGACGAGGACGGGCCGCTTTTTAGCCTCGGCGGAAGAATAAATGTCCAGTGTCAGGCAGTCCTCGGTGCCGAGGGGGAAAGTGGTGTACTGGTAGGCCGCCGGGGCGGGGCTGGTGCAGTCCCGCACAGTCTGCCAGCGGGAAGGCTCCAGCGGTGCTGTCCAGCGGCTTTCGCCCGTGGGCGCGGCACCGTAGGGGATGCCGTACCAGCAGAGCAGGCCGTTTTTGCCCTCTCTGCCCCTCACCGGGCCGTACCGGGTCTGGCAGAGAGCAGAGACAGGGGAGAACAGGCCGTTTTCGGTTTCAGAAGAAGCCGCATCAGCCGGGAGAAGCGGGCTTGAAAGAACCGCTGCGGCGGCTGCGCTTCCTTTGAGGAAGCTGCGGCGGGAAAAGCAATGTGTCATTCGATCTACCTCTTTATTACAATAGACAGATTATAACATGATTTGACAGGAAAACAACATCCTCATTTTTGCGAATCTGTAAAAATTTTTCTTGCTTTTTACGTTGGTTTCTGTTATACTAGCCCTGTTACCGCGATACGGGGCTGGGAGTATGCCCACTCGGGAGTACCGTTTTCCCGCTGCTGTGTCGTCGGCAAATAAAAATTTTATAAAGAGGTACTGTTACTATGAACAAGCAGGAAGTTATGGCCAAAGTCGCTCTGACCGAGAAGGACACTGGCTCTCCCGAAGTCCAGGTCGCTCTGCTGACCGCTCACATCAACGAGCTGAACGAGCACCTGAAGAAGAACCCTAACGATCACCACAGCCGCCGTGGTCTGATGAAGATGGTTGGCCGCCGCCGCAATCTGCTGGCCTACCTCCAGAAGAAGGACATCGAGCGTTACCGTGCTCTGATCGCAACTCTGGGTCTGCGTAAGTAATAGAAAACAGAGGGCAGGTACCGCAAATGGTGCCTGCCCTTTGCTCTTTTATGTTGGATTTTCCCTTGTATCCCAGGCACTGGAACAAATAGGCCGCTGCTGCGTGTTGCAGCAGTAAATCGAACGCCTGTGTGAAGCGGCACGGACGCTGGATTTATTGCTATGATGCGCGGCGGGTAGCCTTTTGGAATATCAAACGGACATAAGGAGGCAAACCAAATGGCAATCGAATTTGGTTCCCGCAAAGAAAACTTTGACAACTTCAAAGTTTACGAGACTACGCTGGCAGGCCGCCCCTTCAAGGTGGAGATGGGCAAGATGTGCGGCTTGTCCAACGCAAGCGCCCTCATCCGCTACGGCGAGACCTGCGTGATGTGCAACGTGGTCATGAGCCCCAAGCCCCGCGAGGGCGTCGATTTCTTCCCCCTGAACGTGGAGTACGAGGAAAAGCTCTACGCCGCAGGCCGCATCCCCGGCAGCTTCATGCGCCGTGAGGGCCGCCCCGGCGAGCGCGCCATCCTGACCAGCCGCGTCGTGGACCGTCCCATGCGCCCGCTGTTCCCGAAGGAGATGCGCAACGACGTCTGCATCACCATGACCGTCATGAGCCTTGACCCCGACTGCAGCCCTGAGATCGCCGGCATGATCGGCGCTTCTCTGGTCACCGCTGTGTCGGAGATCCCCTGGAACGGCCCTATCGGCGGCGTGCAGGTGGGTCTGGTGGACGGCGAGATCGTCCTGAACCCCACCCAGGAGCAGCGCAAGAAGAGCGACCTGGCCCTGACCGTCGCCGCCACTATGGACAAGATCGTCATGATCGAGGCCGGTGCCAATGAGGTCGATGAGGACACCATGCTGAACGCCATCAAGGCTGCTCACGTGGAGATCAAGAAGATCATCACCTTCATCAACAGCATCGTGGCCGAGCGCGGCAAGCCGAAGATCGATTTCCAGGTCGTGGGCCTCGATATGGACGTGTTCCACGCCATCAAGGAGAAGTATCTCGACGACTTCAAGTCCGCCATGGATACTGACGACAAGAATGTGCGTGATGCCGCTCTGCTGCCCATCATGGACAAGATCGCCGAGGAGTACCCCGACCTGACCGAGGCCGACCTCGACCTCGTCAGCTACAAGATGCAGAAGTACGTCGTCCGCCGCTGGCTGCTGGACGAGGGCAAGCGCGTGGATGGCCGCGGCATCAACGAGATCCGCCCGCTGGCCGCAGAAGTCGGCATCCTGCCCCGTGTGCATGGCTCCGGTATGTTCACCCGCGGCCAGACTCAGGTGCTCACCACCTGCACCCTCGGCGGCACCAAGGACAACCAGCTCATGGATGACCTGACCGACGAGCAGACCAAGCGCTATATCCATCACTACAATTTCCCGCCGTACTCCGTCGGCGAGGCCCGCGCACCCCGCAGCCCCGGCCGCCGCGAGATCGGCCACGGCGCACTGGCTGAGCGCGCTCTCGTGCCTGTGCTGCCCTCTCTGGAAGAGTTCCCCTACACCATCCGCTGCGTGTCTGAGGTCCTCTCTTCCAACGGCTCCACCTCTCAGGCTTCCATCTGCGGCTCCACGCTGGCTCTGATGGACGCAGGCGTCCCCATCAAGGCTCCCGTCGCCGGCATCTCCTGCGGCCTCATCACCGAGGGCGACCGCTGGATGACCATGCTGGACATTCAGGGCGTCGAGGACTTCCACGGCGATATGGACTTCAAGGTGGGCGGCACCCGCAAGGGCATCACCGCCATCCAGATGGATATTAAGATCGACGGCCTGACCTACGACATCATCGCCGAGGCCTTCGAGAAGTGCCGCAGGGGTCGTCTGTACATCCTCGATGAGATCATCAAGCCCGTCATCGCAGAGCCCCGCCGCGAGCTGAGCCGCTGGGCCCCCAAGATGTTCAGCATGATGATCCCCACCGATAAGATCAAGGACGTCATCGGCAAGGGTGGCAAGGTCATCCAGGACATCTGCGCCACCTGCAACTGCAAGATCGACGTGCAGGAGGACGGCCACGTCTTCGTCTCCGCTGTGGACCAGGAGGACGCAAAGCGCGCCATCTTCACCATCAGGACCATCGTGGAAGACCCCGAGATCGGTGCTATCTACAAGGGCAAGGTCACCCGTCTGATGAACTTCGGTGCTTTCGTCGAGATCGCTCCGGGCAAGGAGGGCCTCGTCCACATCTCCAAGCTGGACACCAAGCGTGTCGAGCGGGTGGAAGATGTTGTTGCTGTGGGTGATGCCATCGTCGTCAAGGTGACGGACATCGACCAGCAGGGCCGCATCAACCTGAGCCGCCGCGACGCCATTCTGGCTCTCGAAGCCAAGAAGGCACAGCAGGAGCAGGGCTGATAGATAGCTTCTGAATATGCCCCCGCGCACACAGCGCGGGGGCATATTTTGTCTCATGGGCGAAGAATCTTCAATTCCCTACTGAAAAAGTTTGTTTTAGGGGGTTGACAAATCCCGTCGAGGCGAGTACAATAAACGCAATATCACTAAAATGGCTGTGAAGAGAAGAGTAAGCTTTCGCATGAGCCTTACCAGAGAGCCCGGCAGGTGGAAAAGGGCAGGAAACAGGGAGCCGAAAATGGTCTCGGAGCTGCGCGGACGAAGAGCAAGAGCACTAGTCCGCGACGGGTGCGCCCGTTAAAGCGTCCGGCTGTAAGCAGAAAAAATTCTGCCGCAGTTTTGAGGCAGTGTCCGCGAGGATGCTGTGAACCAAGGTGGTACCACGGAAGTTTCAGGCCTCCGTCCTTGTGCAGCGCATGGCTGGCAGGGACGGAGGCTTTTTTGATGCTTCCGTTCAAGGCGGGCGCGGACTGTGCCGCGCCGCCGCTGTACATTATATTTATCCAATAATAGAGAGGGAAAAACTATGATTACTCGTCGTGATTTTCTGAAAGTTACCGGTGTCGCAGCCGCTGCTGCTGCCCTGACCGCCTGCGGCGGCTCTTCTTCCACCGCAAGCTCTGCTGCCGCTTCTTCTGAGGCTGCTTCCGCTGTGGCAAAGCTGGACAAGGTGAAGGTCGCTGTCCCCAACGACACCACCAACGAGGCCCGCGCTCTGACCCTGCTGGAGAAGAACGGCTTCTTCAAACTGAAGGCTGACGCCGGCCTGACCGCCACCAAGAATGACATCGAGGAGAACCCCCTGAACGTCACCGTCGATGAGGTCGAGGCTGCTCAGGTCCCCAACGTCCTGCAGGACGAGGACTACGCTGTCATCAACTCCAACTACGCCATCTCCGCTGGTCTGGACCCCATGACCGACGCTCTGGCAATGGAGGACGGCTCTTCTGCTTACGTCAATGTTCTGGTCTGCAAGGAGGGCAACGAGAACGAGCCCAAGATCAAGGCCCTCGTCGCCGCCCTGCAGAGCCAGCAGGTCAAGGACTTCATGGATGAGAACTACAAGGGCGCTGTCGTCTCCGTCGTCGAGACCCCGACCGATGGCTATGACGCTTCCATCGACTACGATGCACTGAACGGCGAGACCGTCAGCTGCGCTGCTACTCCCGCTCCCCACTGCGAGGTCCTGGAGGTCTGCAAGGACATTCTGGCCGCTAAGGGCATCACTCTGGACATTCAGGAGTACGACGACTATGTGATCCCCAACACCATCGTCGAGGACGGCCAGTGCGACACCAACTACTTCCAGCATCAGCCGTATCTGGACAACTTCAATGAGGAGAAGGGTACCCATCTGGTGACCGTCGCCGGCATCCACGTCGAGCCCATGGGCATCTACGGCGGCAAGCAGGACAGCCTGGCACCCATCGTGGGCTGAGCTTTACCAACTAAGGAGTAAATCGTGATCGAGATCAAACACCTTTCCAAGACCTTTCAGATGAAGGACGGCGCGGTGAACGCGCTGAAGGACATCGACCTGACCATCCCCGATGGCTCCATCTACGGTATCATCGGTATGTCGGGCGCGGGAAAATCCACGCTGGTGCGCTGCATCAATCTGCTGGAGCGCCCCACCGAGGGCAGTGTCGTCATCGACGGAACCGCGATGGAGACCCTGTCTCCCGCAGCCCTGCGTGAGCGCCGCCGCGACATCACCATGATCTTCCAGCAGTTCAATCTGCTGATGCAGCGCAGCTGCCTGAAGAACATCTGCTTCCCGATGGAGCTTGCGGGCGTGAAGAAGGCCGATGCCGAAAAGCGCGCCAGGGAGCTGCTGGAAATGGTGGGCCTGCCCGATAAGGCCAACGCCTACCCGGCCCAGCTCTCCGGCGGCCAGAAACAGCGCATCGCCATTGCCCGTGCGCTGGCCACCAACCCCAAAGTCCTGCTCTGCGATGAGGCCACCAGCGCGCTGGACCCCAACACGACCCACGCCATCCTGACCCTCATCAAGGACATCAACAAGAAGCTGGGCATCACCGTGGTGGTCATCACCCACCAGATGAGCGTCGTGGAAGAGATCTGCGACTCCGTCGCCATTCTGGACGGCGGCGTGGTCGTGGAGCAGGGTGAGGTGCGCGAGATCTTCGCGAATCCCAAGACGGCTGCGGCCAGGCGCCTCGTCGCCCCCAACGGCGGCAGCGCAGCCCGCGACCTCTCGAGCTTTGCGCCCGACGATCACGTGGTCCGTGTTACTTTCAATGGTTCGTCTGCCGCAAAACCGCTGGTGGCGAGCCTCGCTGCGGAGAAGGGCATCCTCGTGTCTGTGCTCAGCGCCGACACCCGCGACCTGAGCGGCCAGTGCTACGGCTCCATGCTGCTCAAACTTCCCCGCGATACCGAACAGGCAAAGCAGGCTGCGGCCTATATGCGCAGCCAGAATGGTGTGACCGTTGAGGAGGTGACCGGAGAATGAGCTTTGCAGATTATGGCTTCGCCATTTGGGAGACGTTCTACGTGACCGTCCTCTCCACGGCATTTTCTCTGGTTCTGGGCCTGCCGCTGGGCGTTCTGCTGGTGGCTGGCGATAAGGACGGCGTCCTGCCCCTGCCGGGCTGGCTGATGCACATCCTGAACATCGTCATCAACATTCTGCGCAGCGTGCCGTTCCTGATTTTGATGATCTGCGTCTTCCCGCTGACCCGTGCCATTGTGGGCACCACCGTCGGCACCAAGGCCACCATCGTTCCGCTGGTGGTCGCGGCCTTCCCTTTTGTGGCCCGTCTGGTGGAGACCAGCCTGCGTGAGCTGGACGAGGGCGTCGTGGAAGCTGCCCAGAGCATGGGCGCGACTCCCTTCCAGATCATCACCAAGGTCATGATCCCTGAGTGTCTGCCCGGCCTCATTTCCAGCATGACCACTGCCCTGACTACCATCCTCGGCTACTCGGCCATGTCTGGCGTCATCGGCGGCGGCGGTCTGGGCAAGATCGCTCTGTCCTACGGCTACTACCGCTACCAGACCAACATCATGATCGTCTGCGTCGTGCTGCTGGTGCTCATGGTGCAGGTGTTCCAGACCGTCGGCACCTTCTGGGCGACCAGGAGTGATAAGCGGCTGAGAAAGTAAGTTTCTGCTTCCTGCAGGGAATAAAATTTAACGAATCGATTCCCCGCAGGAGGCTCATGCTCCTGCGGGGAATTGTGCTATACAGACAAACCCAGTAAAGGAGTATGTTGTGATGAACCGTGATACCATCTGCGTGCAGGGCGGCTACACCCCCGGCAACGGCGAACCCCGCCAGATCCCCATCATCCAGTCCACTACGTTCAAGTACGCTACCAGCGAGGATATGGGCAAGCTGTTCGACCTCGAGGCCGACGGCTACTTCTACTCCCGCCTGCAGAACCCCACCTGCGACATGGTGGCGAAAAAGATCTGCGAGCTGGAAGGCGGCACCGCCGCCATGCTGACGTCCAGCGGTCAGGCGGCCAACTTCTTTGCGCTGTTCAATCTCTGCGAGGCAGGCGACCACATCGTGGCGTCCAGCACCATCTACGGCGGCACCTTCAACCTCATCTCCGTCACCATGAAGAAGATGGGCATTACCGCCACCTTCGTGGACCCGCTGTGCAGCGAGGAAGAACTGGATGCCGCCTTCCGGCCCAACACCAAGGTCGTGTTTGGCGAGACCATTGCCAACCCTGCCCTCACCGTGCTGGACATCGAAAAGTTCGCCAAGGCCGCACACGCCCACGGCGTACCGCTCATCGTGGACAACACGTTCCCCACGCCGGTCAACTGCCGCCCCTTCGAGTGGGGCGCCGACATCGTGACCCATTCCACCACCAAGTACATGGACGGCCATGGCGCTGTGCTGGGCGGCGCTATCGTGGACGGCGGCAAGTTCGACTGGATGGCCCACGCCGAGAAGTTCCCCGGCCTGTGTACCCCTGATGAGAGCTATCATGGCATCACCTACGCGGAGCGCTTCGGCAAAGAGGGCGCTTTCATCACCAAGGCCACCGCACAGCTCATGCGCGACTTCGGCTCGATGCAGTCTCCCATGAACGCCTATATGCTGAACCTCGGTCTTGAGAGCCTCCACGTCCGGATGCAGCGCCACTGCGCCAACGGCATGGCCGTCGCAAAGTTCCTTGAGGCTCACCCGAAAGTGGCCTATGTCAACTACTGCGGCCTCGAGTCCAGCCCTTACCATGCACTGGCTGAGAAGTATCTGCCGAACGGCAGCTGCGGCGTCGTTTCCTTCGGCCTGGCCGGCGGCCGCGAAGCCGCCAGCACCTTTATGAAGGAGCTGAAGCTTGCCGCCATTGAGACCCACGTTGCCGATGCCCGCACCTGCTGCCTGAACCCGGCTTCCAGCACCCATCGCCAGATGAACGACGAGCAGCTGGCCGCTGCCGGTGTGCCTGCTGAGCTGGTGCGGATGAGCTGCGGCCTCGAGAGCAGCGAAGACCTCATCGCCGATATTGCACAGGCGCTGGATAAGATCTAAGAAACACGGTCAGCGCCATCTGCCGGTTTCGGCCCCTTCCCGTGAAAATGCGTCTCCGGATGCAGATAAAAACTTCCCGCTAAAACCGTCAAAAGGAGCAACGATGCTATGCCGCTGATCATCCCTAAGACTCTTCCCGCCTACGATGCCCTCTACGAGGAAAACGTCTTCGTCATGCACCGAGAACGGGCGCTCTCCCAGCATATCCGCCCACTGGAAATCCTCATTCTGAACCTCATGCCGACCAAGATCGCCACTGAGACCCAGATCGCCCGCCTGCTGGCCAATACGCCCATTCAGGTCCACATGACCCTGCTGCAGACGGCCAGCCATGCGGCGACCCATGTCTCTGCGGCCCACCTCGAGGCGTTTTATAAGACCTTCGACGAGGTGAAGAACAACCGCTACGACGGCATGATCATCACCGGTGCGCCTGTGGAGAAAATAGACTTTGAACAGGTGGATTACTGGCAGGAGCTGTGCGAGATCATGGACTTCAGCGAGACGAACGTCTACTCCACCCTTCATGTCTGCTGGGGCGCACAGGCGGGACTTTATTACCACTATGGCATCCGCAAGCAGCTTCTCGACCAGAAGATGTTCGGCGTCTTCGAGCATAAAGTCACCCGTCCCTCGAACCCGCTGGTGCGCGGCTTCGATGAGGTGTTCTACGCCCCTCACAGCCGCCACACCGGCATCAGCCGGGAGGATGTGCTGAACTGCAAGGCTCTGCGCATCCTCGCCGAGAGCGACGAGGCCGGCCCCTTCCTGATGAGTACCGAGAATGGACGGCAGATCTTCGTCACCGGCCACCCGGAGTACGACAAGTACACACTGGACGCCGAGTACAAGCGGGATGTCGGCAAGGGCCTGCCCATCGCGGTGCCAAAGAACTATTACCCCAACGACGACCCCGAGCAGCCGCCTCTCTTCCGCTGGCGTGCTCATGCACACCTGCTGTATGAGAACTGGCTGAACTACTACGTCTACCAGAATACGCCCTACGACCTGGGCGCTATCAGCAAGGTGGAGCACGAGGAAGAATAAAATCAGCCCTCTCCGTCTGGTGAGGAGGGGGCATTTTTGCAAGGAGAATACTTATGGGAATCGAAGCAAAATGGAAGAACCGGGGCATCCGGGTAGGCAAACTGCCCTGCGGGCCGCTGGATAAAATAAGCGATGTGCCGGGCGTGACGGTGGGCCACTGCACACTGGCGGACGGCGAGGTCCAGACCGGCGTGACCGCGCTGCTACCCCATCAGGGCGATATTTTCCACGATAAAGTGATGGCGGCCAGCCATGTCATCAACGGCTTTGGCAAGACCACCGGCCTTGTCCAGATCGACGAGCTGGGGACGCTGGAAACGCCCATCCTCTTCACCAATACCCTCAGCGTAGGTACTGTGGAGACAGCGCTGGTGAAGTATATGCTGGATAAGAACCCCGACATCTGCGAGACTACCGGCAGCGTAAACCCGGTGGTCTGCGAGTGCAACGACAGCGGCCTCAACGACATCCGGGGCCTCCACGTCACAGAAGAAAACGTGAGGGCCGCGCTGGCCGACTGCCGCGCCGATTTCGCCGAGGGCGCTGTGGGCGCGGGCCGGGGAATGCGCTGCCACGGCCTGAAGGGCGGCATCGGCTCGGCCTCCCGTGTGGTGGAGCTGGACGGGAAACAGTACACCATTGGTGCGCTGGTGCTCTCCAACCACGCCGTCTTCGATGACCTCGTAGTGGCAGGCACCCCCATCCAGAGCCTGCTGGACGCCCACATCCCGCCCCACGAGGACAAAGGCTCCATCATCACAGTGCTGGCGACGGACATCCCCTTGAGTGAGCGCCAGCTGCGGCGGCTCTGCCACCGGGCGCTGGTGGGCCTGTCCCGCACCGGCTCTTTCTGCGGCAACGGCTCCGGCGAGATCGTCATTGCCTTCACCACCGCCAACCGGGTGCCGCACTACTCCGAAAAGGCCATCCTGCCGATGGGTATGCTCCACGACGACGCCATCAATCCGCTGTTCCGGGCGGTGGCCGAGTGCGTGGAGGAAAGTGTGCTGAGCAGTCTGCTCCATGCCGAGACGGTCACAGGCTATCATGGCCGGACGGTCAGATGTCTGAGTGATCTGCTCGACGAGAAATAAAAAAATGGGAAGCGCTTTTGCGCTTCCCATTTTTCATAGTATTATCTGCGGGGCTTCCGCATCGGCTTTTTCTTCCGCACGCTGTAGCCGAAGGTCCCCAGCTTTTTGCCCAGAGCCAGATATTCGCCGTGGCTGTAGACGATGAGTTTGGCCTTGTCGAGGCAGAGCTTACCGTTCTCGTCCAGCAGGCTCTCGTCCACGTCGCAGGCGACTACTTCGGCGAGGAAGAGGTCGTGGCTGCCCAGCGGGATGACCTGCGTGACCTTGCACTCGAGGTTGACGGGGCTTTCTTCGAGGATGGGGCAGTCTGTCAGCACCGAGCCGGGGGCAGAATGGAGTTTGCAGGCTGCGAATTTGTCAAAGTCCCGGCCGCTCCTGACGCCGCACCAGTCCACCGACTTCACCAGTGCCTCGGTGGGCAGGTTGATGGCAAACTGGCCGCTCTCCCTGATGAGGTGGTGGCTGTATCGCTCGGGGCGGACGCTGATGGATACCATGCTGGGCTGGGTGCAGATGGTGCCGGTCCAGCCGATGGTGATGAGGTTGGGCTTGTCCAGCCCGCCGCAGGAGACCAGCACCGGCGGCTCCGGGTTCAGGAGGGTGCTGCCTTTCCAGCTCTGTTTGCTCATCCGTGATACTTCCTTTCGTAGGGAGCCCATGTGCGCTCGCTGATGATGTAGCGGGGGCGGGCCTTGGTCTCCATATAGATTTTGCCGACGTATTCGCCGATGACGCCCAGACACACCAGCTGGACGCCGCCCATGAAGCAGACGATGCAGATGGTGGAGGCCCAGCCCGCCACAGCGCTGCCCAGAACAGCCTGCACGATGGCCCAGATGACGCCGATGAAGCTGATGAGGCTGACCACGATGCCTGCGCCAGTGATGAGGCGGATGGGCTTGTTCGACAGGCTGGTGATGCCGTCGAAGGCGAGGGCCAGCATCTTGCTGAGGGGATAGTGGCTCTCGCCGGCCAGACGCTCGTGGCGCTCGTAGTAGACGGTGTCGCTGGGGTAGCCCACCAGCGGCACCATGCCCCGCAGGAAAATGTTCACCTCGCGGTAGTCGGCGAAGCTTTCCAGCACCCGGGCGCTGATTAGCCGGTAGTCGGCGTGGTTGAATACGATGTCTGCGCCCAGCGCGTTCATCACATGGTAGAAGCCCTCGGCGGTGAACCGCTTGAAGAAGGTGTCGGTGTCCCGGCGGCTGCGCACGCCGTAGACTACCTCGGCGCCGTCCAGATACTTTTTGACCATCTCATCCATGGCGTTGATGTCGTCCTGGCCGTCGCAGTCGATGGAGATGGTGATGTCGCAGCTGCCGCTGTGGAGCGCCTCCATCAGTCCGGCCAGCACGGCGTTCTGGTGGCCGCGGTTCCGGCTCTGGGAGATGCCGATGAAGTGTTCATCCTCAGAGGCAAACTTCTGGATGAGGGGCCAGGTGGCGTCGCGGGAGCCGTCGTTGACGAAGAGCACCCGGCTCTTCTCGCTGATAAGGCCCGCTGCGGCGAGGTCGTTTATCTTTTTCAGGAATAGGGGGGCCGTGATGGGCAGCACCTGTTCTTCATTGTAGCAGGGAATGACGATCCATAAAATCGGTTTGGACATGATGAAGTTCTCCTTCTATATAAGGCTCTCCCAAAGGGAGAGGCTGTTACAGCACCATATGCCGCAGCGCGTCCGGTTCCAGCAGCTTGAAGCTGCTCTTATAGGTCTCGAGCAGGCCGTCCCGCTGCATCAGGCTCAGCTCCCGGGAGAGGGCGCTGCGGTCGCAGTTGAGGTAGTCGGCCAGCTGGATGCGGGAGTAGGGAATGGTGAAGGTGAGGCTGTGGTGAACCTCGGCCTCGCTGAGCAGGTAGGCGCACACCTTGGCCCGCAGGCTCTTGAGCAGCAGCAGGTCTACCCGGCGGGAGAGCAGGAAGTATTTGTCGCTGATGGTGCGCACAAGGTTCTGCAGCACCCGCTGGCGGGCCGGGTCGGCCCCGGGCAGCAGAAGCTTCTCGTAAGGCACCAACAGCACCTCGCAGGGGGCCGAGGCCATCACCGTTACCGGGCTGGAAAGGCTCGAGCCGCCCAGCACGTCGCCGAACACACCGCCCGGCCCCATCTGGCTGATAGGCAGACGCGCCCCGCTGGCGGCGGGATGGTAGGCCTCGATGGCGCCGGAGAGAACCACGCCCACCCGGCGGTTCGACTGTCCGGCCAGTACGAGGGTCTCGCCCCGGCTGTAGGTGCGCAATACGGCCCCCACTTCGCCCAGCAGGACCCGGAGCGCTTCGGCTTCCAGCCCGGCGAACAGAGAGGTGGATTGTAACAGCGGAAGATAATTTTCCATACCCATTCCGTGAGGTTTTCCCCGGGCCCTCACCGCCCTTCTGCGATTCCGTTGCATGTGCAACGGTATTTTTTCTCTTATTATAGTAAACTTGAGGGCGTAAAGCAAATGGTTTTGCAAATTTTTTGCGGGAAAATTTCTCCCAATGAAAGTGAGGAACGAAATCCTATGAAAAAACTGACATCTCTGCTGCTGTCGCTGGTGCTGATGGTCAGCGTGCTGGCCTGCGGCGCATCGGCCAAGACGAGCAAAAAAGTGCGCATCGCCGGCCTGAAAGGCCCCACCACCATGGGCCTCGTCAACCTGCTGAGCATGGAGAAGGACGGCACTGCTTCCCTCGACTATGACCTGCAGCTCTACGGCGCAGCCGATGAGATCGTGCCGAAGCTCATCAAGGGCGAACTCGACATGGCTGCTATCCCGGCCAACCTCGCCGCGACCCTCTACCAGAAGACGAACGGCGGCATCCAGGTCATGGCCGTCAACACGCTGGGCGTCCTCTACGTCGTGGAGAAGGGCAATACCGTCCACAGCTTTGCTGACCTCAAGGGCCGCACCATCCTTTCCACCGGCAAAGGCACGACGCCCGAGTACGTCCTGCGCTATCTGCTCAAGAAGAACGGCCTCGACCCCGACAAGGACGTGAAGATCGAATACTACAGCGAGGCTTCCGAGGTCACGGCCCAGATGGCCGCTGCCAGGAAGGATGCCATCGCCGTCCTGCCTCAGCCCTACGTCACCGCTGCCCAGATGAAGGACAGCGACCTCCGCGTCGTCCTCGACCTGACCCGCGAGTGGAACAAGGTCTGTGACACCCAGCTCATCACCGGCGTCACCGTGGTGCGCACCGAGTACGCAAAGCAGAACCCCGACGTCATCGCAGCTTTCCTGACCGACTACCAGAAGAGCGTCAAGGCGGCGAACGAGGACATCGACGGCACCGCCGCCCTCTGTGAGGAAGTCGGCGTGGTGGCCAAGGCCGCTATCGCCAAGAAGGCCCTGCCCAAGTGCAACATCGTTTACCGCAACGGTCAGGAGATGAAGAAAGACATCTCTGCTTACCTGCAGGTGCTCTACGATGCCTCTCCCGCCGCCGTGGGCGGCAAGCTGCCGGACGATAACTTCTACTACACCGAGCCGTCCGTCCTGCGCAAGGTCATGGCGGCTATCCGCAATTCCGCAAAGTAAGCTTTGAAACAAAGAAGGGGCTGCTGCACATCGTTTTAGCCGAAAGTGCAGCAGCCCCTTTCTTATGTCAGAAGGCCCGCGCCGATGCCGATGAGAGCCGGCAGCAGCCAGCCAAAGCCGAGGCTGCTCAGGGGCAGAGCGTTCATCAAGGTGGAGAGGGGGCCGAAGGGCAGGGCGGCAGGGATGCTCTGGATGGCCGTGAAGAGGATACTCAGCCGCCAGACCGATGTCCGCTGGAACCGTCCGGGCAGGAACTCCACCACGATGAGGACGATGGCGATGGGGTAGATGGCGTTCAGCACCGGGACGGAAAGGCTCAGGATGTTCGCAAGGCCGATGTTCGCCAGCAGCATACTCACCAGCGCGAAGAAGGCTGCAATGGCGGGGTAGGAAAGCTGGGGCAGAAGCTCGTGGAAGTATTCGCCTACGCTGGCGATGAGGCCGACACAGGTGTTGAAGCAGGCGATGACGAAGATGGCGGCCAGAAGCACCTGTCCCACCCGGCCAAACAGGCCGTCGGCCAGTGCAGTCAGGACGGCGGCACCGGTGCCGCTGCCGGGGAAGGCCGCCCCCGAGATGCCGCCGATGTGGGTCAGCATGGCGTAGACCACCAGCAGCATCCCGCCCGCGATGAGCCCGGCCCGGATGGTGCCGCGCCGGACGGCGGACTCCTCCGTGATGCCCACCGCCTGAAGGTTCAGCGCGATGACCGCGCCGAAATTGAGCGCTGCCAGCGCGTCCATGGTCTGATAGCCGTCCAGCACGCCCTGTGCGGCGGGGAGGGCGGCGTAAGCCTCGGCAGGCGTGCCGTAGCCGGGCGCGGCCGGGCGGAGGATGCAGCCCGCGAACAGCACCACGATGAGCACCAGCAGGGCAGGGCAGAGGATGCGGCCCAGCCGCTGGGTCAGCTTTTCGGGCTTGAGGGCCACGAAGTACGCCGCAGCAAAGAACACGAGGGAGTAGATGAACTGTCCCGATGTGCTCCGCCCCACCAGCGGCGTCAGCATCTCAAACGAGGTGCTGGCCGTGCGGGGGATAGCGAGACAGGGACCGATGGACAGATAGACCAGCACGGCGAACACCTGTGCGAAGCGGGGATGGACCCGCCCGGCCAGCGCAGGCAGACCGCCTGCCCGGGCCACTGCTGCCACGCCCGCGATGGGCAGACCGATGGAGCTGACGGCAAAGCCCACAAAAGCGAGCCAGAGCGCCGTCCCGGCCTGTGCGCCGAGGAAGGGCGGGAAGATGAGGTTGCCTGCTCCGAAGAACATCGAGAACAGGGTGAACCCCACCAGAAGGAGCTTTTTGCCCCGGAGGGCCTGAGCGGAATCGTGCATGGTCATCTCTCCCAGCTGTGCGCGGAGGCACGTAGAATAAGGATTACTTTATTCCAGTGTAGTGTTTTATGACCTTCATGTCAAGAGAAGAAAAGATGAAGGATTGTATTCTCATACATGATGTGATATTCTGAAAGCGAGAAAACGAACAGGAGCAAAGAAATACATGGATAAAACAAAAAAACGCCGCATTCAAATCTTAGCGGCGTCGGTGTTCTGGCTGGGCGTCTGGCAGGCGGCGGCTGTGGCCATCGGGCAGGAAGTCTTTCTTGTCTCGCCGGTGCAGGCCATCGGTACGCTGGTGGAGCTGCTGCCGCAGGCCGAGTTCTGGCAGCGCATCGGTTTCAGCGCCGGGCGCATCCTGTTGGGCTTCGGGCTGGGCGCGCTGTCCAGCGCGGTGCTGGCGGTAGCCGCCGAAAAGTGGGAGTGGGTGGACGCCCTTCTCGCCCCCGTGATGCAGCTGGTCAAGGCTACTCCGGTGGCGAGCTTCATCATTCTGGCGCTGGTGTGGGTCAGCGGCTCGTCGCTGTCCGTCCTTATCAGCTTTCTGATGGTGCTGCCCGTCCTCTACAGCGCAGTGCGCACCGGCATCGGGAGTGCTGACCGCCAGCTTCTCGAAATGGCGCAGGTGTTCCGTCTGCCTCTGGGGCGGCGTCTGCGGGCGGTCTGGCTCCCGGCGGTGCTGCCCGCGTTCCGGCAGGGATGCAGCGTGGCGCTGGGCATCTGCTGGAAGAGCGGCGTAGCAGCAGAGGTCATCGGCCTGCCGGACGGCAGCATCGGCGACGCGCTTTACCGGGCAAAAATTACCCTTTCCACCGGAGAGCTGTTTGCCTGGACCTTCGTCATTATCCTGCTGAGCGCCGTATTCGAAAAGCTGTTCCTCGCTCTGCTGGATAAAGCGGTAGCGGCTGTTCTGGGCGAAGAGGGGGCTGAAAAATGAGTGAAACCAACAACAAACTGGAAATAAAGAGACTGTCTAAACGATTCGGAGAGAAAATCCTCTTCGAAAACCTCTCGCTTACTGTGGACGACCCGGCGGTGCTCTGGGCGCCAAGCGGCTGGGGCAAGACGACCCTGCTCCGCATCCTGATGGGGCTGGAAGCGCCCACCTCCGGCAGCGTGGAGGGCGTGGGGCGTGTGGGCGCAGTCTTTCAGGAAGACAGGCTCTGCCCCCAGCTGACCGCCGAAGAGAATGTGGCGCTGGTGCTGACCGCAGAACAGTACAAGGTCAAAACACAATACAAAGAGCAGATACGAGATGACCTTATACAATTAGGACTGGATGACGAGGCCCTGGCCCTGCCTGCCCGGAAGCTCTCCGGCGGACAGAAGCGCCGCACCGCTTTGCTGCGCGCTCTCTGGGCCGAGAGCGACACGCTTCTGTTAGATGAGCCCTTCACCGGCATGGACCCCGCCGCCATGAAAAAAGCCGCAGCCATGCTCAAGGCACGCTGCGGCACAAAGCCTACCCTGCTGGCGACCCATGATAAAGAAGCCATCCGGGAGCTGGGGTGGAAAGTGATCGAACTGGGCTGAAACGAAAGGAGCCTGACCATGGAGAAAAAGACGAGCTGCCTGCTCTGCGTTCTTACCGCGCTGCTTCTCGCTGTGCTCTATCTCTGGGCCGCTCTCCGCCCGGGCGTCTGGCTGCGGGATGCCTTTTTGTATCGTCAGGCCGACGGCAGCTTTTCGGGCAAGGATGCGTATGCCGCCTACACCATGCAGGTTGCTCAGACGGAAAACGGTGCGGAAGTGGAGTTCACGATAGACGGAGAGACGCGGCACTATCGGCTCGAATCGAAAGCCGAGGGCATGAGCGACCCGGGCGTAAAAATTGAGCAGGACGGAGTGGTCATTTTTACCGGGACCGCGCTGGGCGACCCCGGCGACGCCATCCTGTGGAGGGAAGACGATGGGGGCCTTGCCGACGAGGTGAACGTCATCGTCAACGGCGAATACCAGAGATCCGACCTCTGGCCCAGCTGTAACTGGCTCTATAATGTGGCCGTCGGCGGGCGGCGGGAGACCCGGGGCAGCGTGGCGTTCCTGCTGCCGATAGGGGCGCTGGTGGTGCTCCTTGTGCTGGATGTCCGGTTCCCGCTGCTGTTCTGGAACCTCCGTCACGGGCTGGAAGTGTACGGCGGTGAGCCCACCGACTGGTATTACGCGATGCAGAGGGTGAGCCGCATTGCCAGCATCATCGGTGTTTTTGTGCTGGCGGCGATGAGCTTTGCTGTTCACTGAGGCTCACAGCAGCTCGGCAAGGATGCTGTTCTGTACGATGAGCCCGGCGGGCGTGAGGGCGAGGGTGTGGCCGTCAAAGTTGGCGTAGCCGCTCTTCACGCAGTTTTTCACAAAGGCCAGCTGTGCGGTGGAGAACTCCCTGCCATAGCGTTTTTTGTATTCGTCGAGGCTCAGACCTTTGCGCAGACGCAGCTGCAGGATGAGATAATCCTCCGCACCGCAGCCGCCGTCCATGACGGGCGCGGCCTCGTCCCGCAGAAAGGCTTCGGTGTCGGCGGGGTAGTAGAACCGCTTGCCGCCCATGCAGGAGTGGGCCGCAGGGCCGATGCCCAGATAGTCGCCGCAGTCCCAGTAGATGAGGTTGTGCTTTCCCTCATAGCCCGGGCGGGCGAAGTTGGAGATCTCATATTGCCGGTAGCCATGATGTTCCAGCTGCTCGACGGCGTAGAGGTAGAAGTCTGCCGCCTCGTCGGAGGTGGGCAGACCCTCGGGGGGCGTCCGGCCAAAGGCGGAGTCGGGCTCGATCTTCAAGAGGTAGGCGGAAATGTGGGCCGCGCCGCCATCCTCGATAAGCTCCAGCGTCTCGTCGAACTCGGCCTGCGTATAATGGGGCAGGGCCAGCATGATGTCGCCGCTGATGTTCTCGAACCCGGCACGGCGTGCGGCGGCGAAAGCGGCCCGCGCCTGCTTTGCCGTGTGGGGGCGGCCCAGCGTCTTGAGCTGGCTGTCCCGGGCCGACTGGACGCCGAAGGAAATGCGGTTGACGCCCGCCTCCCGGAATGCCCGGAGAGAGTCTTCGGTCACGGTCTCAGGGTTGGCTTCCAGCGTGACCTCGGCCCCGGGCAGGGGCTGTGCGGCGGCGATGAGCCGGGCGGCGTCTGCCGGGTCCAGCAGGCTGGGCGTTCCACCGCCGAAATAAAGGGTGTCCGGCCGCAGGGGCGTGTCCGGCGCAAACCGGGAGAGTTCCCGCAAAAGGGCGTCCACATAGGCCCGGGGGACGCCGCGCTGGCCGGGGGCGGAGTAAAAATCACAGTACCGGCATTTGGAAAAACAGTAAGGAATATGCAGATAAAGTCCGAGGGACATCAAATATCACAGCCTTTTTCATGAATCGTTCATTTCTATGCAGTATACTATATTTCGTAGACCGGGGCAAGGCCGAGACCGATGCCCTGATTTTGAATGGAGGATTCCTTATGGATTACAACAACTATGACCGCGGCTATGCGGAGCCTTCGATGAGCGCATCGGACTATATGACCCGCACCTACCGCTGGATGGCCGGCGGCCTGCTCGTCACCTTCGCAATGGCCTATATCACGGCGACTACGCCCCTTATCTATCTGGTCGATTCCCTTTACTTCCTGCTTACCATCGGTGAGCTGGCGCTGGTGTTCATGCTCAGCGCCCGGGTGCAGAAGATGTCCATCGACGGAGCAAGAGCCGCGTTCTTCGGATATGCCATCCTGAATGGCATGGTCCTGAGCTACTACTTCCTGATGTTCTCGGTAGGCACGCTGGTCATGGCCTTCCTCGCCACGGCGGTCTACTTCGGCCTCATGGCTGTGTACGGCACCACCACCCATAAAGACCTCACCGGCTGGGGTCCCCGCCTCATGATGGCTCTGGTGGCCATGATCGTCACCAGCCTCGTGGGTGCGCTCTTCGGCTTTGGCTTCGGCACCTCGGTGCTCTACTGCGGCATCGGCCTGGTGGTGTTCATGCTGCTCACCGCCTATGATACCCAGAAGCTCCGCCAGATCTACGCCTACTATGCAGGCGACGCTGAGCTGGCCGAGAAGGCTTCCATCTACGGCGCACTGACCCTGTATCTGGACTTCATCAACATCTTCCTGTATGTCGTCCGTCTGCTGGGCATGAACAGCCGCAGCCGCAACAATTAAATCAAATTTTCCGGAGCCGCCGTGCAGAGCGTTTGCACGGCGGCTCTTTTTGTCAGAATGCCTGCTTTGAATCATGATAACTGTGCGATTTGCCAAAAATCGAGGAAAAGGTTGACAGAATGCGGGGGGGGGGTAAAATTTGTGTGGTGATGCGGCAGACGATGTTTGCGGCAGCAGCACACAGAGCTTATTTTTATTGAGGAGGGGTTTCGAATGAAACTGTTCAAAAAGGTTCTCGCCGCAGCCCTCGCGGGCGTGCTGGCACTGTCCGTCCTGACGGGCTGCAACAACAGCAATAGTGTGGCTACCGTGAAAATGCTCGATGCGCTGAATGACTGGGCGAAGGTCTATGGTGTGGATACTACCTTCGAAAAGGGCAATAAAGAATTGCAGGAACAGGTAAACGCACTGGTGAAGACCGTGGATGAGGTCGGCAAGGGCATCGATTTTGGAGATGCCAAGGACTTCGATGATGTGTACAACGCCATTATGAAAGATAAAGCTGCAAGGCTGAAGCTGGGGGCTTGGGCAGCGAAGTTTACTCAAGCAAATGTTGGTGATGGTTCGCCGCTGTATGAGTGTGGCTTTGCCGATATTAGCGTAGCGCTGTCTGCAAGCAGCAATAAGAACATTTACTATGCAGGTCAGCTGATGACTTCCATAGGCCCCATCAATGCTCCTGACACGGAGTGGGATAATGGTGAGCCTAATTGGACTGTGGGTGACAAATCTTATGTTGCCGTTGCGACCGGCGAGGTTGGCGGTAAGAAGTACATGATCGCGCTCTTCCAGACCACTGCCGTAACGAATCCGGAATATAATAAGGGTTGAGTCTCAGCCGCAGCAATACCCGCACACTGAACCATGAACCCGTTAGGCCCCGGTCATCCGGGGCCTTTTTGCGTCCTGATGAATAAACCTCGCTCTGCCGCTCCAAACTACCACCAAAGAAACGATTCCGTACACAAAGATGGATTGGAGTAACGAACGATGGAGCAATTCAGAAAGTTTTTGCGGGACAAGGCCTTTGCACTGGTGCTCACCGCCTGCCTGCTGGCGGCGGCAGCGGCCGGGGTGTGGGCTGTGCGCACGGTGCGCAATGAGCTGAAGAAGGATCTGGACGCGGTGCGAAGCCCGTCCAGCACCGCCCCCGGCATCGACGAGGGCATCAACACATCGCCCGGCGTTGCCGGAGAGGAGGAAGCCGAATGGCAGCAGCAGAACGCACCCGCAGCAAACAGTGTGGCCAATGTGCCAAAAGCCGACAGCTCGTCCGGTGGGGCTGCGTCCTCTTCTGGTGCGCGGTCTGGCTCTGGTTCGGTGCGCGAACCCTCCGCGCTGCAAACCGAGTCCTTGCCTGCCAGCAGTTCGGCTGCGCCTGCCTCCACGCAGCCTGTCTCGGGGCGCGTCTTAAACAGCTACAGCGGCGATGAGCTGGTCTACAGCAAGACGCTGGGTGACTGGCGCACCCACAACGGTGTGGACTACGCCGCCAGCAGGGGCGCGGAAGTGACCGCCCCGGCGGCAGGCAAGGTGGTGGAGACCGGCACGGACGACAAGTGGGGGCCTGTGGTCGCCATCGAAGATGCTTCCGGCAGGATCTGGCGGGTCTGCGGTACGACGGACGCCAAGGTGAAGAAGGGCGACACCGTCTCGGCCGGGCAGACCATCGGCAAGGTGGGCAGTGTGAGCTGTGAGTGTGCCGAGGAGAGCCACATCCACTTGGAAGTCATGGAGGGCGAAAAGTATCTCGACCCCATCAAGGCCATGAAATAAGCAAAATTTTCCGGGCAGGTGCAGCAGAACGCTGTACCTGCTTTTTTCACATTGCTTTTGGCGGTCGATTCTGGTATGATAAACTAGAATAAGTGTGAAGACAGAAGAAAAAGCGGAGGAAACGAAACATGAAGGTCTTAGTGGTAGGCGGCGGTGCTGCCGGCCTGATGGCGGCGGGCGCGGCCCTGCGGCAGGGGCATGAGGTGACGGTGCTGGAACATATGGAAAAGCCGGCTCAGAAAATTCTCGTTACCGGCAAGGGCCGCTGCAATGTGACCAACGACTGCACCGCAGAGGAATTTCTGCACCATGTGCGGACGAACCCCCGCTTTCTGTTCTCGTCGCTGGGGGCTTTCCCACCGGCCAAGACGATGGAACTGTTTGAGTCTCTCGGTGTGGAGCTGAAAGTGGAGCGCGGACGCCGGGTATTCCCGGTGTCCGACAAGGCCGAAGAGATCCGGCAGGCCCTTTTGCGGTACGCAGACGGAGCGGACATCGTCCACGACGGGGCAAAAAAGCTGCTGCTGGAGCCGCTGGCCCAGCCGGAAAAAGCGCCTGCCGCGCCGGAAGATCCGCGCCACCCGAAAAAGAAAAAAAACGGGCCGGCCTATCGCTGCGTAGGAGTGCGGGGAACTTCGGGCCGGGAGTACAAAGCGGACGCCGTGCTGGTGGCAACGGGCGGCCTGAGCTACCCCACCACCGGCTCCACCGGCGACGGCTACAAGCTGGCCCGGCAGGCGGGCCACACCCTCGTGGAGCCTGTCCCCAGCCTTGTCAGCCTCGTGAGCCATGACGCCGACTGCAAGAAGATGATGGGCCTCGCCCTCAAGAACGTGACTCTCACTCTCCACGAGGACGGAAAAGCCATCTTCGAGGAGCAGGGCGAGATGCTGTTCACTCACTTCGGCATCAGCGGGCCGCTGACCCTCAGCGCGTCGAGCCATCTGGGCGACATGAAAAAGCACAAGTACGAAGCTTTTATTGATTTGAAGCCTGCCCTCAGTGAGGAACAGCTTTATGACCGCATCACCCGGGACTTTGCCCTTCTGGCGAACCACGCGGCGCAGGGCGCATTGGTGAAGCTGCTGCCGTCCAGTATGCAGCCGGTCATGGTGGCCCGCTGGGGCATCGACCCGGCCACCAGGGCAAACCAGATCACCCGGGAGCAGAAGCGGGAACTGGTACAGCTGATGAAGCACTGGCGGGTGACTATCGACGCCCGGGGCGACCTGGCCCACGCGGTCATCACGTCGGGTGGCGTGTCGGTGCGGGAGGTGGACCCCAAGACCATGCAGAGCAAAAAGGCCCTCGGCCTCTACTTTGCAGGCGAGGTGCTGGATGTGGACGCCTATACTGGCGGCTACAATCTGCAAATCGCATTCTGCACGGCACAGAGTTTTGCGAATCATCTGGAATGACCTCTCAGTCTGCTTCGCAGACGGCCCCCTCGTTAGGGCAACAACGACTGCCGCCAGCGGTGGAACGGCGTCAGCCGTGACGGAGAGGTTTAAGCGGCTGGAAATTTCAGATTCATATAAAAGGAGATATAAAAATGATTTCTGTTGCGATCGACGGGCCTGCGGGCGCAGGCAAATCTACGCTGGCGCGGCGTCTGGCTGCGGACTTCGGCTACATTTATGTGGACACCGGTGCGATGTTCCGTACCATCGGCCTTTATGCCCTCCGCGCGGGCAAAGAACCGAAGGACAACGAGGCAGTCGATGCGCTGCTGCCCAATATCACCCTCGAGTTTGCTTTTATCGAGGGCGAACAGCATATCTATCTGAATGGCGAGGACGTCAGCACGGCCATCCGCACCGAAGAGGTGGGAATGGCGGCTTCTGCCGTGGGTGCAAATCCGGCGGTGCGCGCCTTCCTGCTGGAGATGCAGCGGGACATGGCCAAGACGCAGAACATCCTGATGGATGGCCGCGACATCGGCACCGTGGTGCTGCCCAATGCGACTGTGAAGATCTTCCTCACCGCCAGCCCGGAGGCCCGCGCCACCCGCCGCTGGAAGGAGTACCAGCAGAAGGGCATCGATACCCCCTACGAAGATGTGCTGGCCGACGTCAAGCAGCGCGACTATCAGGACACCCACCGCGCCGCAGCCCCCCTCAAGCAGGCAGACGATGCCGTGCTGCTGGACACTTCGGAGCTGAATTTTGAGCAGAGCTTTGAGGCCATGAAGAAAATTATCACGGAGAAGGTCGGATGATACTATATTATATTCTGGTCCCGCTGGCATGGCTGGTGTTCCACATCGGCTTCCGCGTCCGGTGTGAGGGCAGGGAGAACTTGAAAAAAATCGGCACGAAGGGCTGCATCATTGCCCCCAACCATATCTCCGCCATCGACCCGGTGTTCGTCGTCATCACCCGGTTCTGGGGTCAGCGGATGACAGTGTTTGCCAAGAAAGAGCTGTTCGAGATAAACGCATTCCTGTCGTGGTTCTTCCGGTGCGCCGGTGCAGTCTGTGTCCGCGGCACGAAAGAAGAGGTCAGCGTCATCGACGACACCGTGAAAAAGTGTCAGGAGGGCGGCACACTGCTGCTCTTCCCGGAGGGTACGCGGGAGCAGGAGGGAAAGTTCCTTCCCCTCAAGAGCGGCCTCTTCGTCATCGCGGCGGCAGCAAATGTGGACGTCGTGCCTTGCCGCATCTACTACGACACCCCTGATGGTAAGATGAAGCTGTTCTGCAAGGTGCGTGTCATCTTCGGCGAGCCCATGCCCGCTGCACAGTTTGCGATGGAAGGCCGCCGCGACATAAAGAAACTGCGGGAAAATAAGCAGGCCGTTCTGGATGCGTGGAGTGAATTGTGATGAACCTCTCAGTCTCGCTATCGCTCGACAAGGCCGAGTTGCGGCTCCCAGCATCCGCTGCGCATTGCTTGCGTCTCGCTGGCCGCTGCCCCAACAGCGACTCCCTGTTTCCGCCACTGGCGGCGGTCGTCGCTGCTGCCCCTAATAGGGAAGCCCTCTGGCGAAGAGATGAAGCCTTGCGGAATGCCAAAGCCTCCCCTGATAGGGGAGGTGGCATCGCGCAGCGATGACGGAGAGGTTGAATTTAGGAGAGTACAATGGAAATCAGACTTGCAAAGACTGCGGGTTTCTGCTTCGGCGTGGACCGCGCGGTCAAGTTGACCTACGGTCTGCTGGATGAGGGCCGCAAGGTGGCCACCCTCGGCCCCCTCATCCACAACCCCCAGACCGTGGAAGACCTTGAGCGCCGGGGCGCACTGGTAGCAGACACCCCCGCTGATGTCCCTACGGGCTACGAGGTGGTCATCCGCAGCCACGGTGTCCCCCGCAGCATTTACGACGAGCTGGAAGCCCGGGGCTGCACTTATCACGATGCCACCTGCCCCTTCGTGAAGAAGATACAGAAGATCGCTTCCGAGGCCGAAGCCGCCGGTGCAGTGCTCGTGGTGGCCGGTGATGCGTCCCATCCGGAGGTGCAGGGCATCGTCGGACATACCCGGGGAGAGGTATTCGTTTTCAGCGATTTGGCCCAGCTGAAGGCGTGGAAAGGGCCTTCTGACCCCCAAAAGCCCATTTTTGCAGTTGCACAGACCACATTTCAGGTAACAAAATGGCAAGAAAGTTCGGAGTTTCTCAAAAAAGCCTATACAAACGCCCGAATTTTTGATACAATATGTAATGCGACGTGGGCGAGGCAACAGGAAGCGGAAGACCTCAGCCAACAATGCGACATCATTGTTGTCATTGGCGGTCATCATTCTTCCAATACCCAAAAGCTGGTACAGGTCGCCGCAAAGCATACGCGAGCCGTAACGGTCGAGACAGCGAGCGAACTTCGGCCGGAATGGTTTGCAGATGTAAAGACGGCGGGCGTCACAGCCGGGGCTTCAACGCCATCGTCTATTATTGAGGAGGTACTTAACAGTATGAGCGCAGAAATCAATGACAGCATGAGCTTTGAGGAGATGCTGAATGCATCCGAGGAAAAGCGTGTTCATGCAGGCAGTATTGTGAAAGGAATCGTGACCAGCATCTCTGCCAACGAGATCCAGGTGGATATCGGAGCTAAGCAGACCGGCTTTGTCAAGCTGAGCGAGCTGACCGATGATTCCTCCGCCAAGGTCGAGGACCTGGTGAAAGTTGGCGATGAGCTGGACCTCATCGTCGAGAAGGTTATGGATCAGGATGGCGTCATCCAGCTCTCCCGCAAGAAGCTCGCATCTCGCAAGGGCATGGAAGAGATCGCCAAGGCAGCTGAGTCCGGCGAGGTCGTCGAGGGCGACGTCACCGAGTTCAACAAGGGCGGCGTTGTCGTCAACGTCAAGGGCGTCAAGGTGTTCGTCCCCCGTTCTCAGGCCACTATGCGCCGCGACGAGGACTACACTGCTCTGGTCGGCCAGCACGTTCAGCTGGTCGTCACCGAGTGCTCCGGCCGCAAGATCGTCGGCAGCATCAACAAGGTCACCGCTGAGCAGAACAAGGCTAAGCGTGAGGAGTTCTGGGCAAGCGTCGAGGTCGGCAAGACCTACACCGGCGTCGTCAAGAGCCTGACCTCTTACGGTGCATTCGTTGACATCGGCGGTGTGGACGGTCTGTGCCACATCAGCGAGCTGAGCTGGAACCGCATCAAGCATCCCTCTGAGGTCGTCTCCGTTGGCGACACCATCGAGGTGTATGTGAAGGACATCGACACCGAGAACCACAAGGTCTCTCTGGGCTACAAGAAGGCTGAGGACAACCCCTGGGAGCAGCTGAAGAACAACTACCCCATCGGCAGCACCTTCCATGCTCCGGTCGTGTCCCTGACCAAGTTCGGTGCATTCGTCCGCATCCTGCCGGGTGTTGACGGTCTGGTCCACATCAGCGAGATCAGCAATGACCGCGTTGAGAAGGTCTCCGACGCACTGAAGGTCGGCGATATGGTCGACGTGAAGCTGCTGGATGTTGACTTCGACAAGAAGCGCATCAGCCTGTCCATGAAGGCTCTGCTGAACGACGACGCTGAGTAATCAGCCCGCAGCATAGTCTCATCAGACACAATGCGAACTACAGCCCCGTTGCCGGGAAAACGGCGGCGGGGCTGTTTTTGTACAATTATGAAAAACTGGTTTATCAAGCACCGCGAGGTGCTGGCTTATCTCGTTTTCGGTGTGCTGACCACATTGCTGAACATCGTACTGTATGCGCTGTTCAGCCGCCTGTTCGGCTACGAAGCCGCCAACAGCTGGGGCAATGTGCTGGACAATGTCATCTGCATTTTGTTCGCCTACGTCACCAACCGGGCGTTCGTCTTCGCCAGCCGGACGCAGGGCAGGGAAGCACTGAAAGAATTTGGTGCATTCGTCACCTGCCGTCTGGGTACACTGGTATTGGATGCCGCCATCATGATGATCTTCGGCAATCTGCTGGCCGCACAGGGCGCAGCGCTGGTGGAGAGCTTTATGGACGGTGCGCTGAGCCTGTTGGCTGGCTGGTTTGGCCCGGATACGGTGCTGCACATGGCCACCGGCGGCGCAGCGCCCGCTCCCTCCATCTCCGACGGCTCTGCCGCCATCGCCATCATCGGCGGTGCCGACGGCCCGACGGCCATCTTTGTCACCAGCTTCTACGATGCCCAGGCCCTGTGGGGCATGGCGGTGAAGGTGTTCTCCAACGTGGTGGTGGTCGTGCTGAATTATGTGTTCAGCAAGCTCATCGTTTTTAAGAAGAAATAACCTCTCAGTCTCGCTCACGCTCGACAGCTCCCCTGCCGAGGGGAGCCTCTGGCGAAGAGATAAAGCTTTACGAAATGCCAAGGCCTCCCCTCGTTAGGGGAGGTGGCACGCCGTCAGGCGTGACGGAGAGGTTGCTATTATAACAATTTCAGGAGGTACGGTATTATGAAACGTGGTCTGAAAGGTTTTGCATTTCTGGTCTCCGGCCTTGTGCTGGGAATCATCGGCGCAACGGTGTCCGCAACGGCCATTGCCCTGAGCGCTGTCGGCATGGCGAAGGTACACCGTGCCACCAAGAATTAAGAAGCTGTTTTCAAAACAACTTCGATTCAGGAGGAAAAAAGTATGAATCGTGAAGAGATCCTGTCCCACGTCGATCACACCCTGCTCAAGCCTGAGGCTACCTGGCCCCAGATCCAGACCCTGTGCGACGAGGCCATCGCCAACCACACGGCTTCCGTCTGCATCAACACCTGCTATGTGAAGCAGGCCGTCGAGTACATGGCGGGCCGCATCCCGGTCTGCTGCGTGGTCGGTTTCCCTCTGGGCGCAATGGACACCGCTTCCAAGGCTTTTGAGGCCAAGACTGCCATCGAGAACGGCGCTGCCGAGGTGGATATGGTCATCAACATCGGCCGCCTGAAGAACGGCGAGTACGACGCCGTCCGCGAGGACATCCGCGCCGTCAAGCAGGCTGTGGGCGATAAGGTCCTGAAGGTCATCATCGAGACCTGCCTGCTGACCGACGACGAGAAGCGCAAGATGTGCGACATCGTCTGCGAGGCAGGCGCTGACTACATCAAGACCAGCACCGGCTTCTCCACCGCAGGCGCAAACTTCCACGACGTGGAGCTGATGGTCAAGGGCGTGGCTGGCCGCTGCAAGGTCAAGGCCGCCGGCGGCATCTCCACCGTCGAGGATATGGAAAAGTTCCTCGCCCTCGGTGCAGACCGTCTGGGTACCTCCCGCGCCGTTAAGATCCTGAACGGCGAGCAGGCAAAGGGTTATTGAGCCTTATCGATCTGCGCGAAATGTCAAAAAAGAGTGCGACTCTTCTTGACATTTCGACGAAGCAATGATAAGATATTACCCGGACAAACTGAATACCGACTTATCAAGAGCGGCTGAGGGGACAGGCCCTGTGAAGCCCGACAACCTGTGTGTGAGCATAAGGTGCCAAATCCTGCGGGAAACCGAAAGATAAGAGTGCAACGCTCAGAGCTTCGGTTCTGAGCGTTTTTAATTGCATAAACTTGATGAACGAGTAGGAAGCTGTCAATATTGATACACACACACCAACGCCAAGGAGGTACAAAAATGGCAAAGCACCGTCTGTTTACTTCTGAGTCCGTCACCGAGGGCCATCCCGACAAGATCTGCGACCAGATCTCCGACGCCATCCTCGACGAGATCCTGACCCACGACCCCAATGCCCGCGTGGCCTGCGAGACCTGCGCATCCACCGGTCTTGTCCACATCATGGGCGAGATCACCACCAACTGCTATGTCGATTTCCAGAAGATCGTCCGCGAGGTCGTGGCTGACATCGGCTATACCCGCGCAAAGTTCGGATTCGATGCCGACACCTGCGCCGTCATCTCCAACATCGACGGTCAGAGCCCCGACATCGCTCTCGGCACCAACGATGAGGTCGGCGGCGCCGGCGACCAGGGCATGATGTTCGGTTATGCCTGCGACGAGACCCCCGAGCTGATGCCCATGCCCATCAGCCTGGCCCACAAGCTGGCCAAGAAGCTGACCGAAGTCCGCAAGAGCGGCGAGCTGGACTATCTGCGTCCGGACGGCAAGAGCCAGGTCACTGTCGAGTACGTGGACGGCAAGCCCGTCCGCGTGGACGCTGTGGTCATTTCCAGCCAGCACAGCGATGCCGTCAGCATGGAGCAGCTGCGCGCCGACGTGATGGAGAAGGTCATCAAGGCCACCATTCCCGCCGAGCTGCTGGACGAGAACACCAAGTATTATATCAACCCCACCGGTCGCTTCGTCGTGGGCGGCCCTCAGGGCGACACCGGCCTGACCGGCCGTAAGATCATCGTCGATACCTACGGCGGCTACGCACGCCACGGCGGCGGTGCTTTCTCCGGCAAGGACCCCAGCAAGGTAGACCGCAGCGCCGCTTATGCGACCCGCTGGGTGGCCAAGAACATCGTGGCCGCTGGTCTGGCCAAGCAGTGCGAGGTGCAGGTGGCTTACGCCATCGGTGTGGCAAAGCCCGTCTCCATCATGGTGGACACCTTCGGCACCGGCGTCGTGGCCGACGAGAAGATCGAGCAGGCTGTGGAGAAGGTCTTCGACCTGACCCCCGCTGCCATCATCCGCGACCTCGACCTGCGCAAGCCCATCTACCGCAAGCTGGCTGCTTATGGCCACATGGGCCGCGAGGACCTGGGCGTGAAGTGGGAGAACACCGACCGCGTCGAAGAGCTGAAGGCTGCTGTCGCTGCCCTGTAAGAGCAAAAACTTAAAAGAATGACTTTTGAGCTGGAGAATGTATGGTTTTTGTAAAAAACACATAGTTTCCGGCTCTTTTTCGACAAAGAGATGTGCAAGGCGCAGAAAATGCAGGTTGGATGCAAGTTTCTAGTGTCGAAACGCCGAAAATGTGATAGAATAAATAACGGATATGCACTTCAACGTCTGATTTTATCAACTGATAAAAGAAACTTTAAGGAGCTATAATTATGTCGGTCATTACCCCTAAGGATTGCTTCCACCAGCCTCAGGTCGCCGACCTGCGCCTCATCGCCTGCCCGGGTGCCGAGGAGCTGACCAACCTCATCGATAAGCATCTGGTGCGCTGGGCCAGCGAGGCCGGCTACCAGACCGATAGCTTTATCATCGAGAGCGCCTGCCCCCGCTTCCAGAGCGGCGACGCCAAGGGTCTGGTCAAGGAGTCGGTGCGCGGCGACGATATTTTCATCGTTGTTGATCCCGGCAACTACAGCGTGACCTACAAGCTGTTCAACTATGAGAACCACCTGTCGCCGGATGACCACTTCGCCAACCTGAAACGCCTCATCCAGGCCGTGGCCGGTAAGGCACACCGTGTGTCTGTCATCATGCCCAGCCTGTACGGTGGCCGTCAGCACCGCCGCGTGTCCCGCGAGAGCCTGGACTGCGCTGTGGCTCTGCAGGAGCTGCAGGCTATGGGCGTCAAGAACATCATCACCTTCGATGCACATGACCCCCGCCTGATGAACGCTGTGCCTCTGATGAGCTTCGACAATGCGATGCCCACCTATCAGGTCCTGAAGAACCTGCTCAAGAAGAACCCCGAGATCAGCTTCGACAAGGACAAGTTCATCGTGGTCAGCCCCGACGAGGGTGCTATGAGCCGCAACATGTACTTCTCCAGCGTGCTGGGCTGCAACCTGGGTATGTTCTACAAGCGCCGCGATTACACCCGCGTGGTCAATGGCCGCAACCCCATCGTCGCTCACGAGTATCTGGGCGATTCCGTCGAGGGCAAGACCGTCTTTGTCGCTGACGACATCATCGCTTCCGGCGAGAGTATGCTGGAAGTTGCCACCAACCTGAAAGAGCGCGGCGCAAAGCGCATCATCGCCAACGCCACCTTCCCGCTCTTCACCAGCGGCCTCGAGAAGTTCGATAAGGCTGTGACCGACGGCATTCTGGACTATGTCACCGGCACCAACCTGACCTACCGTATGCCTGAGCTGCTGACCCGTGACTGGTACGTCGATGTTGACGTCTCCAAGTACGCCGCATACTTCGTCGTGGCTCTGAACCATGACATGTCCGTTTCCAGCATCATCGACCCCATCAAGAAGATCGAGGCTCTGCTGGCAAGCCGGAAATAATGACAGATATTTCCTGATATTCATCCAATAGAAAAACACCCACAATGCTGTGATATGTACCCCCAATACTGGACACCTAGTATGGGGGTATTTTTATGCCCTCGATCTTCTATCGCAAGTCAAGAAATTAGCGCAACATTCAAACAGCATATTTGCGATATGCAATTCGCAGTTGTTGCCAACAAATCAAATATGCGGATTGCTATCGTACCCGAAGAAAACGAAAAATCCGAACCCTTCTCCAATCGGAAACAGGTTCGGATTTTTCTTGTTTGGTGGGCGCGGGTGGATTCGAACCACCGAAGCTGAAAAGCAGCAGATTTACAGTCTGTCCCCATTGGCCACTCGGGAACACGCCCATATTCTTTTTGTGTCCATTGCCGGACGACTTGCTTAGTTTATCATAGGTTTCTGGATTTGTCAACCTCTTTTTTCATTTCTTTTTCTTTTGTCGCAATTTTCAAAAATAGTGCCGGTCAAAACGGCATCTTTGCGATATGCAGTTTGCGGATGTTGCTTGTGCATTAAAAATGCAAACTGCTATAATGTATAAAAAGCCCGGGAGGCCGTGTCATCACAGCTTCCCGGGCTTTTCCTGTTTCAGATTCAGTTTTCCATGCAGGCACGGATGGCACTGAGCGTCACGTCATACTCCCGCTTTGCCTTGTCCATGTCGGCTGCGGCAGCAGCGATATTGCCGCCCCGCAGCGCCTCGGTGATGGAATCCAGCGTGCCGCATAGCTGGGTAAACGACAGGCTCTGACAAACGCCCCGGAGGGTATGCGCCGCATTGAACGCCGCCTGCGTGTCACCCTCGGTCATCGCCTGTTCCAGCGCACGAAAGCTGGTGTGGTCGATAAACCTGCCCAGCAGGCGCTTTATCATTGCCTCATCGTAAAAACGGCTCAGGACATTGTTATAGTCTCCGCCCATCTGGCTGTAACATTCCTTAACTGTCATTATTTTCCTTTCCTTCAATAGCCCGAAAAAGCCATAGACACAAAAAAAGACTGCAACAGCCACCCCTTGCGGGGAAAACTATTGCAGCCGAACTACCTTCTGCTTGCAGGAAATAAAAGCAGAAAGCTCCTAGCTTTGCGTCCCTGACTCACATCAGGTTTGCCAACAACGATTCTGTTTTCAGAGTCCATTCCTGAAGCACTATGCTGTTTTCTTTCGTCACACCCCGAAAGTGCGTCGTCCGGCGCAATGCTCCATTAAACTGACTTCTGTCTTTACAGTATAGCACCGAAATTTTTTAATGTCAACTCGTTTTGCGTTTTGTCAATACAATGATTGATTTTTTCATGTACGCTTCACAAAAGCTCCATCCGAAAAGTCATACTCATTCGTCGAATCTTGCGAAATTGTGGATTTTTTGTATTTTTTCGGTGGACAAGTATCCGGCGGGAGTGCTACAATAGTCTTTGTTCTTTCCCGGCCGCTTGCGGGCGGCAGGAGTTTCACACACAAACAGGAGGAACTTTCATGTTCGAAAAAATCTTTCACCTGAAAGAAAACCACACCGACGTCAAGACCGAGGTCATGGCAGGCATCACCACCTTCATGACGATGGCCTACATCCTTGCGGTCAACCCCAGCATCCTTTCCGCTTCCGGCATGGATGCAAATGCCGTCCTGATCGCCACCTCTCTGGCATCCTTCGTCGGCACTGCCCTGATGGCTCTGCTGGCCAACTACCCCTTCGCGCTGGCTCCCGGCATGGGTCTGAACGCCTACTTTGCCTATACCGTCGTCCTCACGATGGGCTACAGCTGGCAGCTGGCCCTGATGGCCGTCTTTGTCGAGGGCATCATCTTCATCGTGCTGAGCCTGACCAACGTCCGTGAGGGCATCTTCAACGCCATTCCCATGACCCTCAAGAGCGCAGTCAGCGTGGGCATCGGCCTGTTCGTTGCCTTTGTCGGCCTGCAGAACGCAAAGCTCATCGTCAACAGCGACTCCACCCTCGTCACCTACCAGCACTTCAAGGGCGAGACCTTCTCCTCTGTGGGCGTGGGCGCCATCCTCGCACTGCTGGGCGTGGCCATCACCGCCATCCTGCTGGTGAAGAAGGTCAAGGGTGGCATCCTCTACGGCATCCTCATCACCTGGGTGCTGGGCATCGTCTGCGAGCTGACCGGCATCTATGTGCCGAACCCCGACGCCGGTATGTACACCGTCATCCCCACCAGCTTCGTCAGCTTCGACTTCTCCGCTCTGGGCAAGACCTTTGGTCAGGTGTTCAAGACCGATTTCTCCGGCGTGGGCATCCTGAACTTCTTCGCCGTCATGTTCTCCTTCCTCTTCGTTGACCTGTTCGACACCCTGGGTACCCTCATCGGTGTTGCTTCCAAGGCCGATATGCTGGACGAGGAGGGCAAGCTGCCCCGCATCAAGGGCGCTCTGATGGCCGACTCCATCGCCACCTGCGCCGGCGCTGTGCTGGGTACTTCCACCACCACCACCTTCGTCGAGAGCGCTTCCGGCGTCACCGAGGGCGGCCGCACCGGCCTGACCTCCATGACCACCGGTATCCTCTTCCTGCTGGCCGTGGTGTTCAGCCCCCTGTTCCTGACCATTCCTTCCTTTGCAACGGCTCCGGCCCTCATCATCGTGGGCTTCTACATGATGGGTTCTGCCATCAAGATCGACTTCTCCGACCCCAGCGAGGGCATTCCCGCCTTCCTGACCATCCTGGCTATGCCCACTGCCTACAGCATCTCTGAGGGCATCGCCATCGGCGTCATCTCCTGGACCATCGTCAATGTGGTCACCGGCAAGGCCAAGGAGAAGAAGATCAGCCCCCTCATGTATGTGCTGACCGTTCTCTTCATCCTGAAGTACGTCCTGCTGTAAGCACCTGCTCTGAACCCGGGACCATCCCCAAAAACAAAACCAGAGCCTCCTGCCCTTGTGCGGAGGCTCTGGTTTTTTGCTGTCTGCTGCAGGGGGGCGGCTGCGGGGGCTTAGCCGCCGAACAGCCCGAAAAAGCTGGTATGGGTGAATCCCAGCACCAGAAACAGGACGATGAGGGCGAACAGCACCCCGATGATGATGTCCATCTGGTGGACCGTCAGCGGGAACTTATCGTAGAGCTTCTCTTTCGGGTTGACGAAATCGGGGTCATTGTTGTTGAGGAGCGTTTTGCGGCCCTCCGGAGCCTCTGCACGGGCTGCTTCGAGCTTGGCCTGCTCCTGTTCCAGCTGAGCTTCACGAGCTGCCAGAGCGGCTTCCCGCCGGGCCAGCTCCGCCTCACGGGCGGTTTGTTCTTTTTCGGTCATAGTGTTTCTCCTGCCTTTAGATGAAGTTTTCCTTTTCGGAAAAGGCTCGTCTCCGTACAACCTCTCAGTCTGCTTCGCAGACAGCTCCCCTAGTAGGGGAGCCTCTGGCGAAGAGATAAAGCTTTACGGAATGCCAAAGCCTCCCCTCGTTAGGAGCAACAACGACGACCGCCGCCAGTGGCGGAAACAAGGAGTCGCTGTTGGGGCCGCGGCCAGCAAGACGCAAGCAAAGCGCTGCGGCTGCTGGGTGCCGCAACCCGGGCAGTGGCACGGCGTCAGCCGTGACGGAGAGGTTTAACCTATTATAACAAAGTGGGCCGCCCACTGCAACGAGTGGACGGCCCGATAGGCGCTCTCTTGGGGAAATTACTTCTTTGCGAGGTACTTGCGAATATCGATAGCAACAGCCACGATGATGACAAGGCCCTGCACGATGTAAGTGTAAGAAGAGTTGACGTTCATGAACTGCAGAGCGACCTTCATCAGCTCGAAGACCAGCACGCCGACGAGGATGCCGGGGACAGTGCCGACACCGCCGGTGGTGGAGACGCCGCCGATGGTAGAAGCTGCGATGGCGTCCAGCTCATAGCCCTGAGCGGTGTTGACGGAGGCGCCGCCGGACTTGGCAGCCAGCAGGCAGCCGGCCAGACCGAACATGCAGGAGGCCAGGATGTAGATGCGGATCTTGGTGGCGTAAACGTTGACACCGGCCACCTCAGCAGCAGCCTCGTTGCCGCCGATGGCGTACATGTACTTGCCGTGACGGGTCTTGTTGTACAGGAACCAGAAGCAGACAGCCACGATGAGGGCGATGACGATCAGCACAGGGATACCGAGGATGGTATCAGAAGCCAGAGAGGTGAAGTTCTTGTTCAGGGAGCCAATGGGGGTACCGCCGGTGTAGACGAGGCAGATACCGTAGACCACCTGCTGCATACCCAGCGTAGCGATAAAGGGCTGGACCTTCAGGTAACTGACCACGAGGCCGTTGCACAGACCCACGATGGCGCAGATGGCGATGACGAGGATGAAGACCACGGGGGTGGGCAGGGTGGGCATATTGGGGTAGAACTTACCGGCAGCGCCCTCGGTCTGCGCAAAGATGCAGGCCAGGCAGGCAGCGAAACCAGCCAGACGGCCTGCGGACAGGTCGTTACCGGTGGTGATCAGACAGCCGGAAATGCCCAGAGCGATGATGTAGCGGATAGAGACGTTCTTGAACAGGTTGATGATATTGGCCAGTGCGAAGAAGTTGGGGTGGATGATGCCGACGATGAGGGACACGGCCAGCATCAGGACGATGATGGCGTTGTTGCCCAGCCACTTCTTTACAGACTTGCCCGTTACTTTCTTGGTAGCTTCCACGATAGACAGCCTCCTTGTTTACTGATTGGCCGCCGCCGCTTCGGGCGCGGTCTCGAACTGGGTCGCCAGAGCCATGATGTTCTCCTGCGTAGCATCCTTGCCGTCGATGAAGCCGGTGATGCGGCCATCGCACATGACCATGACGCGGTTGGACATACCGATGATCTCGCTCATTTCGGAGGAGATCATGATGATGCTCTTGCCCTGCTTGGCCAGGTCGGCGATGATGCAGTAGATCTCATATTTTGCGCCGACGTCGATGCCTCGGGTAGGCTCGTCCAGAATGAGGACATCGGGGTTGTTGGCCAGCCAGCGGGCGATCAGCACCTTCTGCTGGTTGCCGCCGGAAAGGCTCTTGATCGCCGTTTTGGGGCTGGGGACCTTGATGGCCATCTTCTCTTTGTTGGTAGCCACCAGCTCGAGGATCTTCTTGTCGTCCAGCATGATGGGACCCTTGCGCAGGGCGTCCAGAGAGGCGATAGAGATGTTATCGGCCACGCTCAGCACGCCCATGATGCCGGTGGCGCGGCGGTCCTCGGTCAGCAGAGCCACGCTGTGCTGGATGGCGTCGCGGGGCTGCTTGATGGCGACTTCCTGACCCTTGATCCACACCTTACCGGCGGTGTGAGCGCGCAGGCCGAAAATGCCTTCCATCAGCTCAGTGCGCTGTGCGCCCACCAGGCCGGCCACGCCCAGGATCTCGCCCTTCTTCAGCTCGAAGCTGCAGTGGCGGAAAGAGCGCGGATGGATGGAGGTGAAGTCTTCCACCTTCATCATGATCTCGTCGGAGGGGTGGTTCTCCAGCGGGGGATACAGGTTGGACAGTTCGCGACCGACCATCTTAGCGATGATCTCCTCTTTGGTCATGTTGGCGACGTCCCACTTGCCGATATAATGGCCGTCACGCATGATGGTGACTTCGTCGGCGATGACCTTGATCTCGTCCATCTTATGGCTGATGTAGACCAGAGCGACGCCCTGCTCTTTCAGCTCGTTCATGATGCGGAACAGGGACTCGACTTCGTTCGCAGTCAGCGAGGAAGTCGGCTCGTCCAGGATCAGCACCTTGCAGTTTGCGGAAACAGCCTTTGCAATTTCCACCATCTGCATCTGTGCGATGCTCAGTGTACCCAGCTTTGCGTGGGACTTGATATCCAGCTTCAGCTTTTTCAGCAGTTCGTCGGTGTCCTTATACATCTTGGCGTGGTCCACGATGGTGATGGGACCAGCCTTCTTGGTGGGGTAGCGGCCCAGCCAGATGTTCTCGGCCACAGTACGGGCCGGGATAGGCTGCAGCTCCTGATGCACCATCGCGATGCCGCGGTTCAGTGCATCCAGCGGGGTGGGGATGTTGACCTTTTCGCCTTCGTACTCGATCTCGCCCTCGTCCATCTTGTAAATGCCGAACATACATTTCATCAGGGTGGACTTACCGGCACCGTTCTCGCCCATCAGGGCCATGACTTTGCCGGGGCGGAGCTCCAACTGCGCGTGGTCCAGCGCTTTCACGCCGGGGAAGGTCTTTACCACGCCTTTCATTACCAGACGGTATTCTGACATTCCTCAGAGCCTCCTTGTCTTTGGGTCTTGGAAAGTGCGTTTTTTCCGGCGGGCTCTTAAAATAAGGCGCGTGCGCGGAGATGTTTTCTCGCACGCACGCGCTTTTTAGCTTTTAATTAAGCCTTATTGGTTCACTGCGCACCTTGCAACGATAGGGTTTTGGCTGCTTACTTGATGTACTGTGCAGCGTTCTCCTTGGTGACCTTGACGTAGTCGACCCAGTAGTACTGCTCGACCTTGCTGCCCTCGACGTACAGCTTGGTAGCAGCTGCGGCGGCGGTAGCCTGGCCCACGTCATCGTTCAGAACGGTGCCGGTCATGTTGCCATCGACGACATTCTGGACAGCCTCGCTCAGTGCGTCAACACCGACCAGATAGACGTCCTTGCCGACGGTACGGCCAGCCTGCTGCAGGGACTGCAGAGCGCCCAGTGCCATTGCGTCGTTGTTGCAGAAGACGACTTCGATCTTCTCGCCGTACTGTGCCAGAGCGTTTGCGACGTCCTGCTGTGCGGTGGTCTGGTCCCAGTTGTCCAGGTACTCGTACAGGCACTCGACTTCCTTGCCGGCGTCGGTCAGAGCCTTGATGGAGTACTCGGTGCGGTACTGAGCATCAATGTTCTCGGGGTCGCCCTTGCACATGATGTAGGTGATCTTGCCGTCGCCGTTGATGTCGCCCTGAGTCTCGGTCTCGAGGATCAGCTCGCCCTGATAAGTACCGGACTGACGTGCGTCAGCGCCGACGTAGCAGCACTTGTCTGCGTAGGAGTCCAGAACGCTCTTGTCGGGCTCACGGTTGATGAAGACGATGGGAGTCTCAGAGGGCTTGATGGTATCAACGATGGTCTGAGCGGAAGTGGTCTGGACGGGGTTGATGACCAGGACGTCCACGCCCTGCTGCAGGAAGGTGTTGATCTGCTCGGTCTGGGTGTTCTGGTCGTTCTTGCCATCGACGATGGTGACGGAGTAGCCCATGTCCTTCAGGTACTCTTCCAGATCGGTGCGGTACAGGGTCATGAAGTTATCAGCAAACTGATAGATGCAGACGCCGACATTAGCAGAGCCGGAAGCAGCAGCTGCGGTAGAAGAAGCAGCGGTAGAAGCTGCAGTAGAGGAAGCAGCAGTAGAAGCGGAAGAACCGCCGCAGGCAGTCAGAACGCCGGTAGCACCCACAACAGCGGAAGCTTTCAGGAAGTCACGACGAGAAATCATTTTCATAATCTTGTTCTCCTTCATTAACGCTTATCACAGCATCTCGCAAAGCGCACTCGTTACACGTTTTGCGGTTTCTGTTTGTATTATAACCATCCGTCCGACCGTTCGCAATAGAACAAATAGACAAGATTATTTGCTATATTTTGTGAGTGTTCCACAATACATTCTGTTGTATCCAAAAATCTTTTTGTTAAGCAGCACAATTTTTCATATTTGTGCAACCAGCGTCCAAATTTATTGTGTCTGTGCGTATTTTTATCAAATCGGTTACAAACTTTTCGAGCCGTTTCGCGCCGGGATGCAACAATTTTATCGGTCTGCTCCAAATTTCTATTTTCCCGGGAATCCCGGAAGGCTGTCATTCCATTTCGGAAATATTTCTCTATGCATTGACGGATTTCTCCTTACTGTGGTAATATATTATATAATTATAATTGTCTGCTACAGAAGGACTGCTGTTTCTCGCCCTCCTTCCACACTATACTTTGTTATAATAGGAGCGACATCATGTCCGAACTTACCGAACAAAATTTGACACGCCAGCAGGCCGAGCAGGAGATGGCCTGTCTGCGCAAGATATATGCTTCCGTCCGTCTTCTCGACCCGAAGATGCTGGCGGAAGAACCCTGCTACCCGCCCTGGAAGAATGTCCATCCCTGCACCAGCTGCGTGGGGCGCGAGGCGATGGCAGGCAAATGCCAGTGCTCCAAGCTGGAAACGCTTGGCAGCTCCCTCTATCAGGTCACGGCCCGCTATGTCGAGGTGGACGGCAAGCCCTATGTGATGGAGATGATCCTGCCGCTGGACGCCAGCGCCCGCAGCACCCTCAACTCCAACGAGCTCATCTACCGGGATGCCCTCACCGGTGCCTATAACCGCCGTTTCTATGAAGAGGAATTAAAGCACAAGTACCTTAACGCCGGCGTCGCCATGATAGACCTCGACGACTTCAAGCTCTGCAACGACACCTACGGTCACTCAGCCGGTGACGCAGCGCTCCGGCTCATCGTCTCCATCATCCACCGCTGCATCCGCTCCACCGATATGCTGGTGCGGTACGGCGGCGACGAGCTGCTGCTCATCCTGCCTGACATCTCGGCTGAGGCTTTCGTGCGCAAGCTCAAGGACATCAACAAGCGCCTCTTCGCGGCCCATCTGCCCGAGTTCGAGAAGATGCACGTCTCGGCCAGCATCGGCGGCGTGATGGCCGCCGGCATCCCCATCAGCGATGCCCTGCCCATCGCCGACAAGCGGATGTACCTTGCAAAACACCGCAAGAACACTGTCGTCACCGAGGACATCGCCCCCGATGCCGTCCGCTCTGAAAATGACCACCGTCCGATGGTGCTCATCGTGGACGACTCCCCCATGAACCGTGACATCCTCTCGGAGATCCTCTGCGACGATTTCGAGATTCTGGAAGCCCCCAACGGCCCCAAATGCCTCGAGCTTCTAAACGCCTGGGGCTCGGATATTTCCATCGTGCTGCTGGACATCGTGATGCCCGACATGGACGGCTTCGATGTCCTCTCCCGGATGTCCGCCCAGGGCTGGCTCGAGGACATCCCCGTCGTGATGATCTCCAGCGAGGATTCCTCCCAGACCGTCCGCCGCGCCTACGAGCTGGGTGCTTCGGACTACATCAGCCGCCCCTTCGATGCCCGCATCGTCTACCGCCGCGTCTCCAATGTCGCCAGGCTCTACGCCCGTCAGCGCCGTCTCAGTGCGCTGGTGTCCCAACAGTTCTATGACCGGGAGAAGAACGACCAGATCATGATCGGCATCCTCAGCCAGGTCACGGAGATCCACAACAGCGAGAGCATCCACCACATCTCCCGGGTGCAGCGCATCACCAGCATCCTGCTGGAGCGTCTGTGCCAGAAGACCGACATCTACGGCCTGAACGGGATGGACCGCTACCTCATCACGACGGCCTCTGCCCTCCATGACATCGGCAAAGTTGCTATCGACGACCACATCCTCAGCGCCCACGACCTGACGCCGGAACAAACCGCCATCCTCCACACCCACCCCATTCTGGGTGCGCAGATGCTGGAAAATCTGTCCCAATATCAGGACGAGCCGCTGGTGAAATTTGCGATCCAAATCTGCCGCTGGCACCATGAGCGCTGGGACGGCAGCGGCTATCCCGATGGCCGGAAGGGCGATGACATCCCCATCGCAGCACAGGTGGTAGCGCTGGCGGATGCCTATGACGGTCTGACCGGCAAGCGGGACAAGCACGAGGCCCTTTCGCAGGAGGAAGCGGTCGCTGAGCTGACCGCCGGAAAGCACGGCGCTTTCAATCCGCTGCTGCTGGAATGCCTGCGCGACGTAGAAGACCGGCTCGCGGAGGAGACGGAGGGAGATACTACCCCCCCCCCGAAAAAAGGAATTCTCTTTGACGAAACTGTTCTTGGGTGAGGTATAAAAATGACGTTGGAACAAGTATATGCAGCCATTGGCGGCGATTACAAGGGCGTGATGGAGCGTCTGCCCAGTGCAGACTTCGTCCGCCGCTTTGCTCTGAAATTTCTGCAGGACGACAGCTTCCGGAACCTGAAAAAGGCGCTGGAAGAGAAGGATGCCCCTACAGCATTCCGTGCCGCTCACACCCTGAAGGGCGTCTGCCAGAACCTCGGCTTCGATGCACTGTACGTCCCGTCCAGTGCTCTGACGGAAGCCCTCCGCGGCGGCAGCCTTGACGGTGCCGACGAGCTGTTTCCTCCGGTAGAGAAGGAATATCAGCGTGTGGTCGAAGCGCTGAAAGCATTAGAATAAACCTCTCAGTCTGCTCCGCAGACAGCTCCCCTACCGAGGGGAGCCTCTGGCGAAGAGATCAGGCCTTGCGAAATGCCAAGGCCTCTCCTCGATAGGAGCAACGACGACGACCGCCGCCATACGTCCCGGCGCTTCGCGTCCCGCCGGGCAAAAACAGCCGCCGCACGGAAAGCTCCATGCGGCGGCTGTTCTCATTTTGTTGAATCTTCAGGAAAAATTACTTCACGTACTCGACAGTGTACTCGAAGCCGTACTCTTCCTGCAGCTTCTTGACGGCAGGCTCGCAGTCCTCGATGAAGGTGGGAGCGTAGACGGAAGCGCCGTTGTGGGCCTTCTTGTAGTCCTCAACGACCTGCTGCAGCTTTGCCCAGCCCTCGTTGGCCTTTGCCTGGTCAACGCTGTCGGGGAAGTTGATGATGAATTCGCGGTGAGAAGGGATACGAGCTTTCATAATAGAATCTCCTTATGAAAAAATATGATTTCGAATTTATACAGAAACAGGAAAATGCCCTGAATCTTACAGTTGGTAAACAGTCCGGGCGTTCTGCGCCGTCTGGCGGAAGACTTCTTCCGGGCTGATGCCCTTGACGCTGGCGACATACTCGCCGACGTACCGGATGAGAGAGCTGTCGCAGCGGATGCCGCGCACCGGCTCCGGGGCCATGTAGGGGCAGTCCGTCTCGAGGACAATCTGCTCCAAAGGCAGAGCCGCAATGGCCTTTGCCGCCCGTTTGGCACCCTTGAAGGTGCAGGCGCCGCCGAAGCCGAAATACAGCCCCTGCCGGGCCAGCCACACGGCGTCGTCCGCACTGCCGGAATAGCAGTGGACGATGCCCTTGGGACGGTACTTTTTCAGCAGGGCGTAGACGTCGGCGTGGGCGTTTCGGTCGTGGACGATGATGGGCTTGTCCAGCTCAAGCGCAAGGCGGATCTCCGCCTCAAACAGCGCCAGCTGTGCGTCTTTCGGCACAGGCCAGTGGTAGTCCAGCCCGCACTCGCCCACAGCGACCACTTTCGGGTCGTCGTAGCAGGGGGCAAGGGCTTTCATCTCAGCGGCCCAGTCGCCGCCAAAGACCGAGACAGTGGGGGCAGGGCCTTCCTCGCCGCAGTCCTCGGGGGCCAGCAGGCTCTCGGGATGGATGCCGATGGCGGCATACACCCACGGATAGCGGTGAGCCAGTTCCAGCACCCGGGGCGCGTCCCCCGAGTGGGTGGCCTGCTCGCAGACGCCGACCACGCCCTTTTCGGGCAGGCTGTCCAGCAGAGCGAAGCGGTCAGCATCGAAGGCGCGGGAGCTGTAGTGGGCGTGGGTGTCGAAAATCGGGCCGGTCATTGCTCCTCCTTCTTGGCGGGAGCTTTGTTCACCAGCCAGATGCCGACGCAGACGAACACCAGTGCGGCCAGATACTGCCAGCGGAACAGCGGTTCGCCGTTGAGCACAGCGCTCAGCAGCACGTTGACCACCGGGTTCACGAAGCCGAAGATGGCAATGCGGCTGACGGGGTTGTTCTTCATCAGCAAGGCCCAGAGCAGATAGCCGGCGCCGCAGATGAAGGCCAGATACAGCAGCACCAGAATGCCAAGCGGCGTCACACTGCCCAGACGCCCGCCGAGAGCCGTACCCAGCACGAAGAGTGCTGCGCCGCCCACGAACAGGTTCAGGAAGCAGACCGCGAAGCTGTCCGCCTTTTTAGTGACGGACTTGTTCCACGGGCCGGACAGGGTGAAGATCACCGTTGCAAACAGCATACAGAAGACGCCCCAGCCGCTGCCGCCGCCGTGGTTGCCCAGTGTGCCGATGAGAACGCCCGCAAAGCCGACGGCGCAGCCCAGGGTCTTTGCCGGGGTCATCCGATCGGCATTGCCGTAGATGAAGTGGGCAAAGATGACGCCCAGAAAGCTCTGGGTGCTGTTCAGGATGCCGCCGAACGCACCGGTGAGCATCGCCACGGCGATGTAGTAGAAGGCGTACTGGGTCGTGGTCTGCCACAGGCCCAGTACACAGCACTCGGCAAAGACTTTCCCTTTCGGGAAGGTGGGCATCCGGCTCTGGAGCAGGGTGCTGCCCAGCAGGACGAGCAGACTGCCCAGCATGAACCTTACACCGGCAAAGCAGAAGATGGACGCGGTGTTGGACGGATCGATCTCAAAGAGGCGGTAGCCCATCTTGATGAAGGGGAACGCACAGCCCCACAGCACATTGCAGAAGATGGCCAGCAGCACCGCAAACAGCGGTGTGCCGAAAATTTTGTCCAGTTTCTCGGCGCGGGAAAGAGTCATGTTGTTCTCCATCGCTCAGTGGATGCGCGCGCCCACGGGGGTGTCGTCGCTGTAGAAGGGGATGGAGCAGCCGCCGTCGGCAGTGTCAGCGGCGAAGATCATGCCCTCGCTGACATACTTGCCCTTCATCATCGGGCGGGGTGCCAGGTTGCAGACGATGCCGAGCTTCTTGCCGATGAGGTCTTCCGGCTTGAACCACTTGGCGATGCCGGACAGGATGCAGCGCTCACGCTCGCCGTCAAAGACGGTCAGGTGGAGCAGCTTTTTGCTCTCCTTCAGGTTCTCGCAGGCGCGGACCTCGGCCACGCGCAGCTCCACCTTGCAGAAGTCGTCATAGGAGATCTCTGCCTCGTGGGTGAAGTCCACATTGCTCTCCTCAGCGGGAGCAGCGGCCTTCTTCTCAGCCTCTTCCTTGGCCTTCTTAGCGGCCTCGGCAGCGGCCTTGCGCTTCTCGTCCTCTTCCTTCAGGTGGGCGATCTCCTTTGCCACGTCGATGCGGGGGAACAGCGCCTCGCCCTTGTGGACGGTGTAGCTCTCCTGAGTGCCGTAAGCGGCCTTTTCCACGTCGATAGCGGAAGCGTCCAGACCCAGCTGTTCCATCATCTTGGGAGCGGTGGAGGGCAGGTAAGCGTTCAGCAGGATGCCGGCCACGCGCAGAGCCTCGCACAGGTGGTACAGCACGCTCTCAAGGCGCTCCCTGTTGGCCTCATCCTTGGCCAGAGCCCAGGGGGCGGTCTCATCGATATACTTGTTGGCGCGCTGGATGACGGCGAAGATCTCCATCAGAGCCTGCGGGATGGTCAGGTTGTCCATGTCTGCCGTGACCTTGCCCAACAGTTCGCTGGTCATGGTCTCCAGCTCGGTGTCGATGGCCTCGGTGCCAGCCACTTTGTGGACAGTGCCGCCGAAGTACTTCTCACACATGGCGACGGTGCGGCTCAGCAGGTTGCCAAGGTCATTTGCAAGGTCGCTGTTGATGCGGTTGATGAGGGCTTCGTTGGTGAACATACCGTCGTTGCCGAAGGGGATCTCACGCAGCAGGAAGTAGCGGATGGCGTCCACGCCGTAGCGGTCGCAGAGGATGACGGGGTCAACGACGTTGCCCACGGACTTGGACATCTTGCCGCCGTTCATCAGCAGCCAGCCGTGGCCGAACACCCGCTTGGGCAGCGGCAGATCCAGAGCCATCAGCATGGCGGGCCACAGGATGGTGTGGAAGCGGAGGATCTCCTTGCCCACCATGTGCAGGTCAGCAGGCCAGAACTTGCTGTACTCGTCGTACTTCTCGTTGCCGTAGCCCAGAGCGGAGATATAGTTGCTCAGAGCATCGACCCAGACGTACATGGTGTGCTTGGGATCGAAAGGCACGGGGATGCCCCACTTGACGGAGGTGCGGGAGACACAGGTGTCCTGCAGACCCTGCTTGATGAAGGCGATCATCTCGTTCTTGCGGCTCTCGGGCTGGATGAACTGGGGGTTCTCCTCGTAGAGCTTGAGCAGACGGTCGGCGTACTTGCCGGTCTTGAAGAAGTAGGCTTCCTCGTGGGCATCGTAGACCTCGCGGCCGCACTCGGGGCATTTGCCGTCCACCAGCTGGCTGTCGGTCCAGAAGCTCTCGCAGGGCTTGCAGTAGTGGCCGGTGTACTCGCCCTTGTAGATGTCGCCCTGCTCATAGAGCTTGGTGAAGATCTTCTGGCAGGACTCCATGTGGTAGTCGTCGGTGGTGCGGATGAAGCGGTCGTAGCTGATGTCCATCAGCTTCCACAGATCTTTGACGGTGGCGACGATCTTATCCACGTACTCCTTGGGGGTCACGCCTGCGTCGGCGGCCTTGTCCTGGATCTTCTGGCCGTGCTCGTCGGTGCCGGTCAGGAACATGACGTCGTAGCCCTGCATCCGCTTGAAGCGTGCCAGTGCGTCGCAGGCCACGGTGGTGTAGCTGTGGCCGATGTGCAGCTTGTCGCTGGGATAATAAATAGGTGTGGTGATGTAGAATGTCTTGTGCTCGCTCATGAAAACGATTCTTCCTTTCTTTTGGCGCTCAGAACGAAAAACGCCCCCGCCCTGCCGGTTGTGCCGGACAAGGACGAGAGCGTATAACTTCCGTGGTACCACCTTGTTTCGCCGCACCCTTGCAGACGCGGCCTTGCGCCGGAACTTCCGGCGAGCGCAATAACGGGCGCACCCGTCGCAGGCTGACATAACGCTTCGCCCGCGCAGCTCAGAGACCATGTTCCGCTCCGCGCGGCCTGCCCGGTTCCATCCTTCGGGCTTTCTGTCAGGCGCAGACGAGGCGTACTCTTCTCTTCACAGCCAATTTACATTATTACATCTAATATACGCAAAATCGGTGGGTTTGTCAATATAATAATGTGGAAACCTCTCCGTCATCGCTGCGCGATGCCACCTCCCCTACCGAGGGGAGGCTTTGGCATTTCGGAAAGCTTTATCTCTTCGCCAGAGGCTCCCCTACTAGGGGAGCTGTCTGCGAAGCAGACTGAGAGGTTGTACAAAGAAAAAGCCTGCCGGTGCGGAAGATACCTTGAAAATTAAACCTCGTAATCCAGGCAGACGCGGCTCTTATAGTAGGGCCGCACCTTGCTGTCGGCGACGGCCACATGAGCCGGGTGCTTGGAGTAGCCCTTGAGCGCCTCGGCAGACTCAAAGGTGGTGTCCAGCATCAAATCGGCGTTGGAAGAGGGCAGGCCGTTGATGTTGACGTGGATTTCCACGAGGCCCGGAATCTGACCGGCCAGACCCTCGAGGCCCGCTTTGATGCCGGCCTTGATGTCTGCCTTTTCGGTGTCGGAATATTCGTCTTTGAGCTGCCAGAGAATGATGTGCTTTACCATAATAAAATCCTCCTGTTGTTGGCCGAAATACTTGCTGCCCTTATTGTAACATCTGCACAAAAACTGCGCAAGAGCTTTTATTTGCTCACGCAGCGGCGGGATGATATAATAAAAGGTAAGAACGGGAACGAGCTGCGGCGTTCTGTCCCGGAACGCAAGAGATTTTTGGTGGACTGCGGGCCGCGCCGATCAGCGCCCCGCAAGACTGTGAGGAACATCAGATGAAAAAGCATTTAGCCCATCTTGCTGCCGCTCTGGCAGTGACACTGCTCTTCGGCGCTGCGGCCGGCCCTCTGAGTGCGGCTGCGGCGGCACCCACGGCGATACTGGACGAAGAAAATACCGCGGCGGCAGAGAGCCGCCTGAACCAGAGCTGGCTGGACATGGAGATCGAGTACGATGACCGGAACCCGGTCTATCAGCTCTACCTCTCCAGCGCCGCCCCCGACGACTGGGTGTACCAGTGGTACAGCACCAATCCCGCTGTGGCGACGGTGGACCGCAACGGCCTCGTAACGGCCCAGAAGCCCGGCAAGACCACCATCGTGGCCAACACCTACACCACCACCCTGCGGTGTGACGTAACGGTGGTGTCCAACGTGGGCCGGGTGACCCTGAATCAGGAGCGGCTGTATCTGGAGAACATTGGCGGCACGGCGGCCCTGAGAGCTTCCGTAGCCGTGGAGAACGGTGACGCAGTACCCATCACCTGGACGACCAGCAACCCTGCCGCCGCCACCGTAGACCCCTTTGGACTGGTAACGGCGGTGGGGGACGGAGAGGCCCTGATCACCGCCACCACCCCGGACGGCCACAGCGCCTGCTGCAATGTCTACTGCGGCACGCAGGTGGCGATCCAGGAACAGATCGAGGCCGATGAGGTAAAGATCGCCCTCGGCGTCCTTGGCGGTTTCGCCGTCCTCGTGGGTGCGCTGGCGCTGGCAGTCTCCGGCAGCTGAAAAACAATATCAAAATAAAAGCAGGCACGCACCCGGAAAAGCCGGAAATGCGTGCCTGCTTTGTTATGCTCTTACAGCTGCGCTACTGTGGTAAAACATTTTGCGATGTTCCAAATATTTGATGTAATATCGTCTTAAATCGGAACTCCGCAAGGTTTGCGATGTTCGGTTAATTTGCGGTGTTCCAACTCCGCACGAAAGTCGAACTCCGCAAAGCGTGCGATGTTCGATTCTGAACGTAATATCGAGCAAAAAGTGGAAATCCGCAAGATAACCTGCGGGTCTCAGAGGATTACACGCCCGAAGCGCCGTAGTTTGCCAGCACGCGGGCGGAGGGGTCGTTGACGTTGCAGCCGGGCCATGCCTTGTTGGGCATCCAGAAGTCCACGATGGTGCGGCTCTGGTCGTGGTAGTATTTCTCGAAGATCTCGCGGTAGAACAGGCTCTCCTTGGTAAACGGCATACAGTGGGCAGAGTAGTTTGCCCGGCGGAGCTGGAATTCCTCGTCGGTGTAAAGGCTCTCGGCGTACTCTTTGATGTCGTCCACCATGCTGTGGCCTACAGCGTCGGAGAAAGCGGCCTTTTCGCGCCACAGGATCTCCGGCGGCAGCCAGTCGCCCTCGAAAGCCTTGCGCAGCAGGTACTTGCCCTTGCCGTAGCTGTTCAGCTTCTTTTCGGGGTCGATGGCCATGACGTACCGCACAAAGTCCAGATCACCGAACGGCACACGGGCCTCGATGCTGTTGGCGGAGATGCAGCGGTCGGCGCGCAGGACGTCGTACATATACAGCTCGCGGATGCGCTTCTGGCTTTCCTGCTGGAATGCATCTGCGGTGGGGGCGTAGTCGGTGTACTTGTAGCCAAACAGCTCGTCGGAGATCTCACCGGTCAGCAGCACGCGCACGTCGGTCTGCTCGTGGATGGCCTTGCACAGCAGGTACATCCCCATGCTGGCGCGGATGGTGGTGATGTCCCAGGTGCCCAGCAGACGAATGACCTCTTCAAGGCTGTTGATGACCATATCCCGGTTGATGATGATCTCGTGATGCTCGCTGCCCAGATACTCAGCGGTCTGGCGGGCATATTTCAGGTCGATGGCGTCGGTATCCATGCCGATGGCAAAGGTGCGGATGGGCTTGCCCAGCTTCTTGGCGGCGATGGAGCAGACCAGCGAGGAGTCGAGGCCGCCTGACAGCAGGAAGCCTACGGGTGCGTCAGCGTCCAGACGCTTCTCCACGCCGGCAATGAGCTTTTCGCGGATGTTGGTCAGGATGGTGTCCATGTCGTCCTGCATCGGAGCGGGAACGTCGGCGATGTCCTCGTAGCGGACAAATCGTCCGTCGCAGTAGTAGCTGCCGATGGGGAAGGGGCGGATGTCATCGCACCAGCCAATGAGGTTCTGCATCTCAGAGGCAAATGCGATCTTGTGGCTGGACTTGGAGTAGCCGTAGAACAGCGGACGGATGCCGATGGGGTCGCGGGCTGCGATGAGGCGGTCTTTGCGGGAATCGTACAGGATGAGCGCGAATTCGGCGTCCATGTGGCGGAACATATCGAGGCCATATTCATAGTAGAGCGGCAGCAAAATCTCGCAGTCGCAGTCGGAGGTGAACTTGTAGCCCCGGCGCTTCAAAATCTCTTTCTCGAAGCGGAAGCCATAGAGTTCGCCGTTGCAGACCACGCAGTCGGCCCCGCGGTAGAAGGGCTGCATCCCCTCCGGAGTCAGACCCATGATGGCGAGGCGTCCGAAGCCCATCAGGCCGAAAGGCCCTTCCACCACACGCTGGTCGTCCGGCCCGCGCGAGACGGTGCGCATCAGATATTCTTTGAACTTGTCGGCACTCATATCATGCCCGGTATAGCCTATCACACAGCACATATTTCTTACCCCTCTTGTGTTGTTTTTAACCTCTCCGTCACGCCTGCGGCGTGCCACCTCTCCTATCGAGGAGAGGCCTTGGCATTCTGGTAAAGCTTTCCCTCTTCGCCAGAGGCTCCCCTCGGTAGGGGAGCTGTCGAGCGAAGCGAGACTGAGAGGTTTACTTAAATATAAAAAAATACGGCAGCAAACGTCCTTTTTGCTAGGACGAATGCTGCCGTATCCGTGGTGCCACCTAAATTACCGGCACAGCGTGCCAGTCACTTTGTGCGCTCTCCCCGTTGAAAGCACTGCCGCGATAACGAGCGGCGCACGTCTGCCCCTACTGCCCGCAATGCCACAGCATCCGGGGGTTCAGGGGGAAGCTCACGGGGGTTCGTTCAGGCCCGGCCATCTGCGCGGCTCACACCTGCCCGCACTCTCTGGAAGAGGGCGCTCAGGGCCTTACTTTTCCCGTTCATCGCTTTTTATGCAGAAATTGTATCACTGCTTTTTGTCCGTGTCAACATCTGCGCAGCAATTTTTACAGGTTTGTGCAGCCTGCCCGTCTTCGGCCTCATTTGCAGCGCAGCTGCGGCACAAACCGTACAAAACGCTGCCCTCGCACTGCAGCGTGAAGCCGTGCTCTGCCATCAGGTGGGCGCGCACCTCGTCCATGAAGTGGCAGTCCAGATGATAGATGCGCCCACACCGCACGCACTTGAGGTGCAGGTGCTCCCGGCAGTGACGGCCCTCGTCCACATACTGGAACACGGCCTTTTCGCCCTTGTCGGCGACGTATTTCATCACCCGCTGCTCTCCGGCCAGCTTGTCCAGATAGCGGTAGACGGTGGTGGGGTTGGGGCTGGCGCCCTCGGCTTCGAGGTGCTCGAGGATATTGGACGCGCTGACCGCGTGCTGGCGGTTGCGGATGAGATAATCCAGGATGAGCTGGCGGGTCTTGGTGTTGTAGCCGTCGCTTCGTGCCATGATGCTGATACCTTCTTTCTGTCTGTAGTGTACCACATTTTATCCTTCGATGCAAAACAACAGCTAAATGCTGGCAACAAGCACAAAATCCGTTGTGAAAAATGTGCAAAAATGAGTTAAGATATTTGGCCAAAACGGAAATCAAGCCAAATTTCAGCAGAAACTCTTGTAAAAAATAACCTATTGTGTGATAATAAAATCGAGATGATAGTTGGATGGTTTCAGGGATACAAGCAGAAAACGAAACATCCGACCGGAGATAGACTGGAGAAGAGGAAGAAGAAGATGAAAGAGACGGAAGCACAGGCAAAGCTGAGCCTGAAATTACAGGCGTATCAGTACCTGAAAACCAAGATCCTGAACTGTGAGTACCGCCCCAACGAGTTCCTGAACGAGCAGAAGCTCTGCGCCGAGATGGGCAACATCAGCCGTACCCCCATGCGGGATGCGCTGGGCCGCCTGGAACAGGAAGGACTCATCACCATCCTGCCCAAGAAGGGCCTGATGGTGTCGGGCATCACCGAGGAGGACGTACACAGCATGTTCGAGATGCGCCTGCTGGTGGAGCCTTATGCGCTGCGCACCTACGGTGCAGACATTCCCCGGGAGGAGCTGGAACACTTTGTGCAGATGATGCACGAGCCGGACGTCATCGACGACTTCTGCAAGTCGGACGACGACTTCCACGAGCTGCTGATGAGCACTCTGCCCAACAAGTATCTCCGCTCGGCCTATGACCGCATCACCGGCCTGAACACCCGTTTCCGCATCATGACCGGCAAGGTGAGTATGATCAACCGGGAGCAGACCTGCGAAGAGCATCTGGAAATTCTCGAGCCTGCCCTGAAGGGCGACTGGAACACCGCCGCCGATGCCCTGCAGAAACATCTGGAGATCGCCCGTGACAAGGCTGAGGGCGTCATCAAGGTCATCCGGCTGTGGTGAGAAGATAACAACAAAAGACCTCTCTGTATCGAATGGTGCGGGGAGGTCTTTTTTCACGCAGGAAGGGAAAATGGTTGAAAACGATCCCCCAAAACCGATATAATGGGGACAGTTCAAATGTGAGGTCTGACAAAATGCAAAACAACACACTTTCCCGCCCGGACTTTTCCCTCAGCGGCACGGCTCTGAAACGCATTGCCTGTCTGTCGATGCTGCTGGACCACATCGGCGCGTCCCTGCTCGAGAACGGCCTGTTCAAGCAGGGAGCGTTCTGGCCGGGGGATGTTCAGTTGGATGGCGTTCTGCGGCTGGTGGGTCGGCTGGCGTTTCCCATCTACTGTTTCTTGCTGGTGGAGGGCTTTCTCCACACCCACGATTTCAAAAAATACGCCCTGCGGATGCTGGGCTTCGCACTCATCAGTGAGTGGCCCTTCGACTGGGCGTTCTTCTCCGGCGTCTACTGGGGACATCAGAATGTCTATTTTACCCTGCTGCTGGGGCTGCTGGCCATGAAGGCTCTGGATACATACCAGACGCCGGAGGGGATGTCGGCGCTGAAAGGCATCCTCGGGGCGGCAGCCTGCTTCCTCGCGGCGGCGCTGCTCCATTGTGACTACGATGTGCTGGGGCTGGCCCTCATCCTCGCCCTCTACATGACCCGGAAGGACAAAAGAGCGCAGTGCATCGCGGGCGCAGTGTTCTCCCTCTTCGAGCCGGTGGCACCGCTGGCGTTCGGGCTGGTCTGGTTCTACAGCGGCGAGCGGGGCGGCAGCTCCAAACTTGAGCAGTGGGCGTTCTACTGGTTCTACCCCGCCCATATTTTCGTCCTCGGCATCCTTACAAACCTCCTGCTTTTCCGATAAATAACCGAAAATTATAAAAATATGACACAAAATTGCAACATGAAATGAGGGAAACTGGCAAAAAGTGTGATATAATAAACAATAGGATAGCAAAAATGCATCAGGAGGTTCTACCAATGAAGATCATTCGTGCAAAAGACTACAAGGATATGTCCCGCAAGGCGGCAAACATCATCTCCGCGCAGGTCATCATGAAACCGAACTGTGTGCTGGGTCTGGCGACCGGAGGCACCCCTGTGGGCGCTTACGCACAGCTGGTGGAGTGGTATAACAAGGGCGACCTCGACTTCTCCGAAGTGACCACCGTCAACCTCGACGAGTACCGCGGCCTGCCCAAAGAGCACCCCGAAAGCTATTGGAGCTTCATGCACAAGAACCTGTTCGACCATGTGAACATCCGCCCCGAGGCCATCCATCTGCCCGACGGCACCAACCCCGACGCGGCCGACGCCTGCGCCAAGTACAACGACATCATCCACAGCGTGGGCGGCATCGACCTGCAGCTGCTGGGCCTCGGCCCCAACGGCCACATCGGCTTCAACGAGCCGGGTGAGGCATTCGAGCTGGAGACCCACTGTGTGGACCTGACCCCCGCCACCATCGAGGCCAACAAGCGCTTCTTCGACGGCAACGAGGACCTTGTGCCGAAGCAGGCCTACACCATGGGCATCAAGACCATCATGCAGGCCCGCAAGGTGCTGGTGGTCGCCAACGGTCTGGCAAAGGCCAAGGCCGTCAAGGCTGTCGTTTCCGGTCCCGTCACCCCCGAATGCCCGGGCTCCATCCTGCAGATGCACCCCGACTGCATCCTCGTGGCCGATGAAGAGGCCCTGAGCCTGCTGTAAGGCCCGGAGGAACGCATGGACGAAAACGAAAAGAAAGAGCCGGAGATGGCACAGGAACCGCCCAAACCTGAGGACTACAGCCGTTACATGGGGACCCTGAACCGCATCTACCGCCGGAACAATAACCCGCAGCGCAAAAAGCTGGGCGACGGCATCACTTCGCTGAAAAAGGGACAGCAGTCTGCCGCCCCTGCGCCGGAGCCGGGCAAAAAAGACCGCAGCTTCCTTGCTGTGGCGGGCGGAGCCATCGTTCTGATGGCGATCCTGTATTTTATCAAGCTCTTATAAATAAAAAGGACCGCTGTGCAGCTGCACGGCGGTCCTTTTGCATTGCTATAAGACTCAGACGTTCTCAGTCAGGAACTTCTCGACAGCCTCAATGGCAGCTGCCTCGTCTTCGCCCTCGGCGGTGACGGTGATGGTCTCGCCCTGACGGATGCCCATGCCCATCACGGCCATCAGCTTGCGCATATCACAGGTCTTGCCGTTCTTCTCGATGGTAATGGCGCTGGTGTACTGCTTGGCCAGCTTGACCAGCAGGCCGGCGGGGCGTGCGTGGACGCCGAGTTCATCTTTGATGGTATACTGGAACTGTTTCATGGCTCATAGTCTCCTTGTTGGATAAAAGGGGGATTCGGGTCGTTCAAAAAATCAGACAGCGCTCTCGTAGTCCAGCATGAACTGCACGATGCCGTCCATGGCCAGCTCGCGCGGGTCGAGCTTCAGCTTGCCCTCGCGGATCTTTGCGTAGCTGATGGGCATATACTGGTGGAGCATATTCATCGGGATGGGGTACTCGCGGAGATTGTCGAACAGCTTGTTCATGGCGGCCACCACCTCGGGCTGGCCGATGTAGTAGCGGGCGCGGTCGGAGTAGCTGTACTTGCGGCACTGTGCCAGATGCTTCTCATCGCCGTGATAGTGCTTCTCCCAGTTTGCAGGGGAGGCCAGCATGACGGCGTCCAGCGTCTCGATGAAGTTGGCACGCTTTTCCTCGGGGACAAGCTCCTTCTCCATCATGCTCAGGGAGAACAGGGCCTCACGCAGGCCGTAGGTCAGGGCCGGGCCGACCTTGAGGATGGCGATGCCGTCGGTGACCATGTTGTACAGGTCGGTGGCGGTCTGGTAGTCGGTGGAGTGGCCCTCGAAGCAGATGTCCGGGAACTCCTTCAGGGCTGCGCAGAGGTCCACAGCGGCGGCAGGATCATAGTCGAACACCTGCTCGTCGCCGAACTCAACGCCGGGCTGAACGACCACAGCGATGACGTCCTTCATGCCGTCGCCCACGCCCTCTTCGGTCCAGACGCGCTGGTAAGTAGAGACAGTGTCGCGGAAAGCATCGGGGCTGGTGACAGCCAGCGTGTCCTCAGCCTCGGTAGCACCGCCGGGGATGGGCACTTCGCTGCCGATGACGAAGACGGGACGCATTGCATCGGGCTTCTCGGCCTTCAGCTCTTCGTAGCCCTTCATAGCTGCCTTGTACAGCTGCGCGCCGCGGCGTGCGATGACCTCGGTCTTGAGCAGGCCGGGAGCGTCGTCAGCCACCTTCATGCTGGTGTCGAGGTGGATCTTGGTAAAGCCTGCGCGGGCATACTGGTAGACCAGCTCGACCGAGTTCTTCATGGCCTCGGCCTCGGGCAGCTTCTGCCAGGTCAGGGGACCGAGGTGGTCGCCTGCCAAGATCATCATGTTCTCGGGCAGGTCGATATCCTTGGCCATTTTCAGGACCATCTGGTAGAAGTCGGCGGGCTTCATGCCGGTGTAGCCGCCAAACTGGTTGACCTGGTTGGCGGTGGCTTCGATCAGGACGGGGATGTTGCGCTCCTTGGCGCGGCGCAGCGCGATCTCAATGACCAGCTCGTTGGCGCTGCAATAAGAGGGGATGCCGCAGCGGATGCCCTGGCGGCGCTTGTCCATCATTTCCTGAAGCGGGTGTTTCATGTTTGCTATCTCCTTCGTGTTTGCCTGGGTGGGTGTATGCGTTGAATGGTTTTCATTAAAGTTTGGGCTGGCCCATGCAGTAGGTCTGCAGGACGTCGTAGTTATCTTCCAGCACCACGAGGTCGGCGTCCTTGCCCACCTGGATGGAGCCCTTGCGGTCGTCCAGATGCAGGCACTTGGCAGGGTTGATGGTGCAGGAGTTCAGAGCGTAGTTGAAGGGGACCAGAGCCTCTTCCACGAGGATGCGCAGGCCCTTGTTGATGTTCAGGGTGGAGCCTGCCAGACCGCCGGTGGCCGTCAGATGGGCGCTGCCGTCGGGGTAGATGATGATCTCGTTGCCGCCGAACAGGTACTTGCTGCCCACGGGCGTACCCTTGGCCATCAGGGCGTCGGAGATCATGATGGCGTAGTCGGGACCCTTGCTCATGAAGTAGTTGTTCAGAGCAGCGGGGGTGGAGTGGCAGCCGTCACAGATGATCTCGCCGTACATGGTGCGGATGCGGTAAGCTGCGCCCACCAGACCGTTTGCGCGGTGGTTGAAGGGCGACATACCGTTATAAACGTGGGTCATGGAGCGTGCGCCGTTGGCGTAGGCCATGACAGCCTGCTCGTAGGTCGCGCCGCTGTGGCCGATGCTGACCACCACGCCGTGGGCCGTCAGATAGCGGGTGAGGGCGAAGTCCTCGTCATGCTCCGTTGCCAGTGTGACATAGCGGATGTGGCCGCGGGCCGCTTTTTGGTAGTGCTCGAACTGCTCGATGGTGGGCTTGACGATGTACTGGTCAGGCTGTGCGCCCTTGTACTTCATGTCGAGATAGGGGCCTTCGAAGTGGATGCCCAGGATCTCTGCGCCGTCGTAGCCGCTCTCCATGACATTGGCCACGTTGGTGACAGCGTTGGTCAGCACCTCCACGCTCTGGGTGATGGTGGTGGCGAGGAAGCTGGTGACGCCCTCCGAGACGATGTGCTCTGCCCAGTAGCGCAGACCGTCCTCGTTGGCGTCGTTGGTGTCAAACTCGTAGGCGCCGTGGCAGTGGATGTCCATAAAGCCGGGGACGATGCGCTTGTCACCGTAATCGTCGTCCACATCCTTGGTGCCATAGGGCAGGATGGCGGTGATCCTGCCGTCATTCACCTCAATGGCAGCAGGGACGAACTGGTCTGCAAGCCAGACCTTTTTGCTTTGTATTACCATTTTAGATGCCCTCCTTCTGGGGTCGATAACTTGATTTCATTATACCGCACAGCTTCGGAAAAATATTTATAATTTTCAATCGATTTGTTATTCGTTTCGGCAAAAAGACATAAAAATGATGGAGAAAACGGCCTGACAGGCCGCTGCGCAGCGGCTGGTTTGTCTTTTTCAACCAAAAAGTTATGGCTTTCAGTTACCCCCTTGTTTTCTGCGGTTTGGTTGTGATATAACAAACAAAAGAGAGCGGAACAGCTCTGCTATGGAATTATCAGAAAAAAGTTTTACCGTGTCCATTAGGAGGTAGATTTAGGATGAGCATTTTTAATCTGACCGATGAGAAGATGAAGGAGACGTCTTCCACCTTTACGGCCCATGAGATCTATCAGCAGCCTGCCACCTGGCGCAAGACCTGCGCACAGCTCGCTGCCTGCAAGGATGAGCTTCAGGCTTTTATCGATCAGGTCGTCAAGCAGGATGATTTCGACATCGTCCTCACCGGTGCCGGCACCAGCGAGTTCGTCGGCAACTCCCTGTTCCAGGCCCTGAACCCCAAGTACGATTTCAAGGTCAAGTCCTACGCTTCTACCGACCTCGTGCCTTCTCCCGAGAACTTCCTCTCCCGCACCAAGCCCACCCTGCTGGTGAACTTTGGCCGTTCGGGCAACTCCCCCGAGTCTCTGGGCAATGTGGAGGCCGCTGAGGTCGTCTGCCAGAACCTGTATCACCTGTTTGTGACCTGCAACCACGAGGGCACCCTGTCCAAGCTGGCAAACACCTGTCACAACTGCTTCGCTATCAACCTGACCCCCGAGACCCACGACCAGTCCTTCGCCATGACTTCCAGCTACAGCAATATGTATCTGGCTACCTATCTGGCCTTCAACCTCGACAAGCTGGACGAGATCACCGCTGAGGTGGAGAAGCTGGCCGTCGCCGGTCAGCACTTCCTCGATGACCAGTTCGGTCTGGCACAGAAGATCGTGGACGAGTTCGATTACAACCGCATCGTCTATCTGGGCAACATCGGCCTGAAGGGCGTCGCTCAGGAGTCCGCTCTGAAGACCCTCGAGCTGACTGCCGGCAAGGTGGCCACCATGTACGACTCTGAGCTGGGCTTCCGCCACGGCCCCAAGTCCATCATCGACGACAACACCCTGACCGTCGCTTACCTGAGCGATGACGAGTACCGCCGCCGCTACGAGCTGGATCTGGTCAAGGAGATGGCACACCAGCGCAAGGGCAACAAGATCGCCGTCGTCTACAACCACGACTGCGAGGGCATTGAGGAGCTGGCCGACTATCCTGTCCAGATCAAGGTCGGTGCCGACATGGAGAACGTCCTGCTAGGTCTGGACTTCATCCTGTTCGCACAGACCATCGCTCTGATGAAGTCCCTGTCTCTGGGCATCACCCCGGATAACCCCTGCCCCACCGGCGAGGTGAACCGTGTGGTCAAGGGCGTCACCCTGTACCCCTATACGCTGAAATAATCAAAACAACGTCATAAATTCAGGAGGGCAACGAGTATGATCGGTTTGGTAGTTACCGGCCACGGCCATTTTGCAGACGGTATCCACACCTCTGCGCAGATGATCGCGGGCGAAAATGATTATGTCCGCTACATCAACTTTGAAGAGGGGATGACTCCCGAGCAGCTGGCCGAGAAGTTCAACGCCGCTTTTGACGAGTTCAAGAGCTGCGACGGCGTCGTGGTGCTGTCCGACCTGCCCGGCGGCTCTCCCTTCAAGACTGCTGTGGAGTGCAAGTATGCACGCCCGGAGCAGAAGATCGAAGTCATCGCAGGCACCAACCTGCCCATGATCGTCACTGCCGTGACCATGCTGGACATGGAGGAGGATCCCCGCTCGCTGGCAGATGAGCTTATCGAAACCGGCAGGGACTGCATCGCTCGGTTTGAGCTGGAGGCTGCCACTGCCGAGACCGAATCTGAAGAAAGCGACGGGATCTGATTTATGACGATCAACTGGGAAGTTATCATCTGGACCTGCATCACGCTGGCCGTGCTCATGAGCATCATCGGCCTCATCCTCTACGCCATCTCGGCCAAGAACGTGCGTAGCAAGCGCAAGGAGCTGGGTGAGGTACACACGGAGCTGAAAGTCGGCTCCCGCATCATGTTCGCGGGCGGCGTCTACGGCAAAGTGGTCGGCATCGACGACGAGGACACCCTCCGCGTGGAGGTGGCCCCCAAGGTCGTCATCACCATCTCCCGCTACGCAGTCCAGAGCCTGCTGAAATAAGGCGGCATTCCCCCATATTTGCTACTTTTACCTTTCTTTCATAACGGCAAGGCCCCCACAGAATGTTCGGCATTCTGCGGGGGCCTTGTCATTTGTGCAGCAAAAAGCGGGAGCGGACATCCCGAAGGACATCCGCTCCCGCTGCGATCTTATGTGGGTCTTAAGCCTTGCCGTTGCTGCCGCAGACCAGGATCTTGCTCTTGACGTATTCCTTGACGTACTCGCGGCCGACGGCGCTGTACTTCTTGGGGTCGAAGACCTCGGGGTCCTTGGCGAGGTATTCCTTCAGGCCCTTGCTGAAGGCAATACGCAGGTCGGTGGCGTAGTTGACCTTGCACATACCGCGTGCGACACACTCGCGGACAGCGTCATCCGGCACGCCGGAGGTGCCATGCAGCACCAGAGGCACAGACACGACCTTGCGGATCTCGCTCAGGCGCTCCATATCCAGCTTGGGAGTTCCCTTGTAGACGCCGTGGGCAGTGCCGATGGCGACAGCCAGAGAATCGACGCCGGTGCGCTCTGCAAACTCAGCAGCCTCGGAGGGGACGGTGTAGCCGTTGCCATTGCCGCCGTCAAGGTCGTCTTCCTTGCCGCCGACCTTGCCCAGCTCAGCCTCCACCGGGATACCGGCAGCGTGGCAGGCGCGGACAACGGACTTGGTGATCTCGATGTTCTCCTCAAACACATGGTGAGAGCCGTCGATCATGACGGAGGTGTAGCCGGCACGGAATGCCTGCATGGCCAGCTCATAGCTGCTGCCGTGGTCGAGGTGCATCACGACGGGGACGCTGGCCTCAGAAGCGGCTGCGGCCACCATGGCGTGGAACATGGCCGGAGAAGCGTACTTCAGGGTACCCGGGGTGGTCTGGACGATGACAGGAGCACGCAGCTCCTCAGCAGCGGCGATGATGGCCTGCACCATCTCCATGTTCTCGGCATTGAACGCGCCGATGGCGTAATGGTTCTTCTGAGCGTCGAGCATCAAATCTTTGGTCGTAACTAAGGACATAGTAAAACCTCCCAAAACTTTACCTTCTTCAAAAAGCGTTAAGAGTTTAACGATTCATCTTTATTATAGATAGTCCTGGCTAATTTGGCAAGAGCAAAAAACGCCAAAGAGTTTGTCATTTGCGGTTGAAAGCTCAGAAGCCCAGCTGTGCATCCTCCCGGGCGGCTTCCAGAACGGTGACCACCTGCCGGGTCTTTTTCAGTGCGGCGTAGCAGGCATCATAGTCCTTGAGGGCCAGGATCATGGCGATCTCCGCCACCTCGTAGAACCACGGCGACTCGCTGTACTCGCTGCAAATATCTTCCTGTCCGGGACGGACGAGACGGAGCTTCTGGCAGTTGCTGCTGCCCGGCTCGATGAGGATGCGGCCCGCGTCGCCGATGAGCTGGACGCTGCCCGGCGCGGCGCAGTCCTTTGCGCCGGTACATTGGCAGATGAAGTCGGGGTATTCCAGCAGGAGGATGCCGCTGGTGTCGATGCCGTTCCGGTAGAGATTCGGATGGTAGCTCACCAGCATGGGTTCGCCGAACAGCCCCACCACGAAATGTACATTATAAAGGTTCAGGTCCATCAGCGCGCCGCCGCAGCAGGCCGGGTCAAATACCGGCGGCACCTGCCCGGAGAGCAGGGCGTCGTACCGGCTGGAATACTGGCAGAAGGTGCAGGAGACGATGCGGAGAGAACCGATGTCGTCGAGGTACTGCTTTGCAAGTGCATAGTTGGGGTGGTGGGCTGTGGTGATGGCCTCGAAGAGGAAGAGGTGCTTCTCTTTCGCCAGTGCGATGAGCTCGTCAGCCTCCGCCACGGTAGGGACGAAGGGCTTCTCGCAGAGGACGTTCTTTCCGGCCAGAAGAGCCGCCTTGGTCTGCGCATAGTGCAGACTGTTGGGAGTGGCGATATAGACCAGCTCAATGTCCGGGTCGGCCAGCATGGCGTCATAGTCGGTATAGACCTTCGAGATGCCGAACTGCTGTGCCAGCGCCTCGCCGGTGGCCTGCTGCCGGGAGCAGACCGCCTCACAGCGGAACGCAGGGACCTTTGCAAACTCTGCCGCCATCGTGCGGGCGATGGAGCCGGTGCCGAGGATGCCGATATTCATAGGAACGTCCTTCCTTATATATAATGGGTATCAGACGCTGCTCTGACAGTTCTGCTTGACGAATTCGCTGGGGGACATGTGGTACTTCATGTTGAAGGACTTGGAGAAATAATGGATGGAGCTGTAGCCCAGACGCAGCGAAATTTCGCTGATGGTATAGCGATTCTCGAGGAGCATCTGGCAGCTGCGCTCCAGCTTCTTGTCGTTGATATACTTTTTGGGCGACTGGTCCACCGAGTTCTTGAACAGCAGCTGCAGAGCGGACCGGGACAGCGAGAAGTGCTCGCAGATCTCCGGGATGGTGAGGGGGTCGTAGATGTTGTCGTCGATATAGGCGATGATGCGGTCGAACAGCTCATCCATGGCGCTCTGGTGGGCCGTGTTGCTGGCGGGGGCCATGGGGGAGGCGTAGGTGCCTTGGAGCAGCCGGATGATGGTCTCGGTCAGCAGGCAGAGCATCAGACTGTTCATATAGGGGATGCCGGTGGTGCTCTCCCGGACGAAGGCTTTTAATAAGGTATTTATCTTCTGGTCGTAGTGGAACACTCGATTGATGAGGGCGTCATACCAGACCTCCCGCTCCACGGGAGTCAGGTTGCGCATATCGAAGAGGATGGTCATATAGGAGGCCCCGTGCTCTTCGTCGGTGTACTGGGTGTGGAACTGGCCCGGGCCGTATATCATCAGGTCTTTTTCTTTTAAGTGGTAGAGCGTGCCGTCCACTTCGGTCTCCAGCTCGCCGGTGTCCACGTAGGTCAGCTCGAAGAAATCGTGCCGCTCACCATGGAAACAGTAGTTCTCGGTGCGGATGCGGTAGTAGTAGCCCAGAATTTTCTGTATCTCGATGCGGGGGAGGACGGCCAGAAATTCGTACTGGGAAGGAAAGTCTGTGATATGCAGCGAGTAGCTGCTCTCGGCGTAAAGGTCGTACTCGAGCTTCTGGGTCGTGGAGACGACGGCGAAGTAGACATTCGGCCTGATGTGGATGAGCCTGTTCATCGCAAACTCCTGCACATCGGCAGCCTCCGCCGTGTGGGAGACCAGCAGAACGCCAATGCCGCTCTTTACCTGTAAATAGGTATCGCAGTTGAAGCAGTAGAACTGGGAGACATAGCGGCGGGTGATGGCGACCATCGTCTGGTGGATGAGCTCCGGGTGCTCGTGGTCGATGGGCTGGTGGTAGACCGAGCCGTAGTCCAGAAAACTGTCATTGGAAGTTTCGCGTTGCATTCAAATCCCTCCTTACTGAAAAAGTATATCATTTTTTTGGCATTTTGACTAGTCTTATTTGCGCTTTTTTGGTAGATTGTAATGAGACTCACCGAATTTAACCGATTTTTAGAAACAGTTTGTTAAAAAATATAAAGACATTTGTTCAAATATAGCCTATAATGTAGTTACTCTGAATTGGAAACTCAGACAAAAAACTCAAGGAGGAATTTGAGAATGCCGAACATTGTTCTTACGCGGATCGACAACCGTCTTGTTCACGGTCAGGTCGCAACGCAGTGGTGTGGCGCCATTGGTGCAAACCTTATTCTGGTGGCCAACGACGAAGTGGCTGGCAACAGCCTGCGTCAGGGTCTGATGAATATGGCCGCTCCTGCCTACGCTGCAATGCGTTACTGGACCGTCCAGAAGACGATCGACACCATCCACAAGGCCAGCGCCAAGCAGCTGATCTTCATCGTCTGCGAGAACCCGCAGGATGTCGTGAAGCTGGTGGAGGGTGGCGTTCCCATCAAGAAAGTCAACATTGGCAACATGCACATGGCAGAAGGCAAGCGCCAGGTGGCAGGTTCCGTCGCAGTTGACGACGCCGATGTGGCTGCGTTCAAGCGGCTGCAGGAGCTTGGTGTGGAACTGGAGATCCGCCGCGTTCCTACCGAACACGCTGAAAACATCGAAAAGCTGTTCAAGTAAGCTTTCCGGATGCTTTCGAAAATACTTGAAAAGGAGTATTTATTATGGGCTTTAGTGCACTTCAGATCATTCTGGTCTTTGTGTGGGTGTTCATCGTCGCCATCGACCAGTTTGATTTCCTGGAATCCCTGTACCAGCCTATCGTTTCCGGTGCTGTCATCGGTGCGATCCTGGGCGACCTTCCCACTGGCCTCATCGTCGGCGGTACTTACCAGCTGATGACCATCGGCAACATGCCTGTCGGCGGCGCTCAGCCGCCAAACGCAGTCATCGGCGGCGTCATGGCTACCGTGTTTGCAATCTCTTCTCATCTGGATACCACCGCTGCTGTCGGTCTGGCAGTTCCCTTTGCTCTGATCGGCCAGTACATGGTTACCTTCCTGTTCACCCTCATGTCCCCCATGATGTCCAAGGCTGACCAGCTGGCAGCAAAGGGCGACACCAAGGGCATCGTTCGTCTGAACTATCTGGCAATGGCTCTGCTGGGCCTGCTGTTCGCCATCGTCTGCACCCTCGGTATGCTGGGCGGCTCTGCAATGGGTACTACCCTGAGCAACCTGGCTGCCAAGTATGCATGGATCATGGCTGGTCTGGGCGCTGCTGGCGGTATGATGCGCTTCGTCGGTTTCGCTACCCTGCTGCGCATCATGCTTTCCAACGAGTTCTGGGGCATCTACTTTGCCGGTTTCGCTCTGGCAACCATCATCGGCTACATCCCCGAGCTGTCCGGTTCTGCTCTGCTGCTGATCGCATTCGTTGGTATTGCGATCGCTCTGTATGACTACCAGACTCGCGTTGCTATCAAGCAGGCTGCTGGTTCTGGTTTTGCTGCGAATGGAGGCGACGACGAAGATGGCATCTAATGCAACTCATTACAACAATCTGACTCCCGCGCAGCCTTTGGATAAGGCTACGCTGAACAAGATGGTGCTTCGTTCCCTGAACCTGCAGGCATCCTTCAACTACGAGCGTATGCAGGCCGCCGGCTGGCTGTACTGCATCCTGCCCGGTCTGGAGAAGATCCACGCAGACAACAAGGAAGACCTGGAGCTCTCCATGGAGCACAACCTGGAGTTCTTCAACACTCACCCGTTCCTGGTCACCTTCGTCATGGGCATCATCCTCTCTCTGGAGCAGCAGAAGGCTGACATCGAAACCATTCGTGCCGTGCGTGTCGCCGCTATGGGCCCTCTGGGCGGCATCGGCGATGCTATCTTCTGGTTCACTCTGGTCCCCATCACCGCAGGTATCACCTCGAACATGGCCATCAACGGTTCGCTGGCTGGCCCCATCCTGTTCCTGCTGATCTTTAATATCGTGCAGTTCGCATGCCGCTTCTTCCTGATGTACTGGTCTTACAACCTGGGTACCAAGGCGATCGACATCCTGACTGCCAACGCTAAGGAGTTCACCCGTGCAGCTTCCATGCTGGGCGTCTTCATCGTCGGTGCTCTGACTTCCAACTACGGCGGCACCACCGTTGCTACCGTCATCGAGAACGGCGACAGCCCCATCGTTATCCAGAGCATTCTGGATGGCGTCCTGCCCAAGCTGATCCCTCTGGCTCTGACCCTCGGCCTGTTCTTCCTGATGAAGAAGAAGAACTGGAAGCCCGTTACCTGCATCGCTCTGCTGCTGGTCATCGGTCTGGTCGGCGCATTCTTCGGCATCTTTGCTTAAGACATAAGCCGGAATCACAATGCACGCGGTACTTCTTGATTTTAATGGGACGATGTTCTTTGATACCCGCTTCCACATGGAGGCGTGGTCAAAGATCTATCATGAGCTGCACCCCGAAGATAAAAGCCCTCTTGCATCGACGAAGATTTGCGGTCCCTGCAATGATGTCATCCTGAAGAACATGGCCCCGTGGCTCACCCCTGCGGAGCGCCAGCAGTATTCAGAAAAGAAAGAGGCGCTGTACCGGGAGGCATGCAGGAACGATCCTGCCAGTTTACACCTCGTAGCAGGTGCTGAAGAGCTGCTGCAAGGCTTACAGAAGCGCGGCATCCCGTTCGCGCTGGCGAGTGCTTCCATAAAAGCAAATGTTGATTTCTACTTTGACTCGTTTCCAATCGGTCACTGGCTGAAACAACAGGACGTCGTGTACGACGACGGAAGCTATGCCGACAAAGGCGAGATGCATCTGGAAGCTGCGCGGAGGCTGGGTGTTCCGTTCTCTGAGTGCTTGGTCATTGAGGACAGCGTCACCGCCATCGCTCTGGCAAAACGAAACGGCGCAGGCCGGATCGTGGGCGTCGGAGAGACGGCAGACGGGTCCGAGCTGCTGGCACTGGGAGCAGACCACTACATCCACGACTTTACAGAATTTGATTACGGTTGGCTGGAAAACTGAGTTCACCCAATGAGTTTCCACTTCCACAGTTGATAAGGCGGCTTCGAGAGATCGAAGCCGCCTTTGTCGTGCGTGTACATAAAATATACCGCCCCAGAAATGAAGCGGTAGAGAGGAGAACTTGTTCAGCTTATGAGATTGCTCGAGGTCAACAGAGTCAGATACTGGAGTAGTTCCTGAGCAGCACTTTCAAGGGCTGCGTTGCCGGAGTGACAGCGCAGAACGTGGCGGCAAGCGTCCTGAATGCGCTTCAGGCTGTTCTGGCTTCTCGCGATGGACAAATCATTTGAAAGAAATTTTTTATTGATTTGATAATAATCGGAGAAGATAGCTTCCGAAGCATAGTGAACAGCGTCTTGATATTTTTGGTCTTTTTCTAAGCCACGGTCTTTCTCTGCGAGTGCGCAGCAGATAAGAGAGACTGTCAGGGCAGATTTGTAGTGGATAGCCTCCCAGCCGTCATCGTAGACTTTCTTGGCGTAAGAGTAGGCTTCCGTGAGCTTCTCCCTCGATGTTTCATAGCGATAAAGGCATTTGGAACGCTGGAGCCAGTAATGCAAATCGGAATTCAACTCAACGGAAAGCTCCTCATAAATGCGGCTGACGAGCTGTTGCTTTTGGGTTTGGGCGCGAATAGCTGATTCAGAGTATCGAACAGAATGATCTCAATGTAGAATCGTCTGTGCGAGTAATAGGAGCGGCAGTTCCGCACGATATAAATGATACATTCGACGATTTTTTGGTCGTCACATCTGGAAAGAGCGTTGATGAGAGCGAGCTTGCTGTTGTGGACAAGCTTCTTACCGGAGTGCTTTGTGGCCTCGTCGGGGGTGCAGGGAAGATATTCAACAAGAGGGCCACAGACGTTCATGAAGTTTCCGATATGAAGATTGGTGATCCCAAGAACCGCAGCGTCAGAAAAGTAGACTTTGTCAAGGGCGGAAAGAAGAAAGCTGCATATAGCCCCAGAAATCGAGCTGTGAGACATCAATGTCAAGGAAGGACAGGTCTACCAGATGATTATCGCTGAGAAGATACAGGTAGTCGTCGTTGGTGTTGGAAGGCTTTCTTTTGGATATGCCCAGAGTATCCGCTTTGGTACGGTTCTGCAGGAGCTCATCTCTGTGGAAAACACTGTTCAGCTCGACAATACACGTTTTGATTTTGGTTTGAGTATAATTGTCACTGGAATTGACGCACATAACAATACGATGATTATGGTGCAGGAGAAGCGGCTCGTTTCCTAAGATATAGCCATAGACGTCGGGGGAAAGGGTATTGCTGTCAAAAAGGAAAAGTCCATTCCGTGTTTCATTGAACAGTTTTACAATCAGGTCTTCATCGGGAAGCAGGTTGGAAGGAAAATAGAAGCAGTCGCGCTGAGGAACCTTCCGGGTTATATCACAGAGAAGGGAAGTTTTTCCACTGAAGCGACGGCCTTTGACGATAACACAGGTGTATTCGTCGAGATTGGAAAGGACTTCCTGAACAGCATCCCGCAGGACGTGAAGTCCGCCTCGTTTGAATGTATTGGAAGTAAGATCGAAGATATTCCCATGAGAAAGAAGCGAGAGTGATATGGCCTTATCCGAGTATTCAACAGTGGCCGGATTGTAGTAAGAATACAGGCTCGTTGCGACGGAAGCCTGAAGTTCCTTATATTTTTTCACAAGGTCGACGTAAAAAGCCTCATAGCTATTAACGAGCAGTACATGGCTGATGCCATAGGAAGAAAGCTGCATTTCTTCGAGAAGAGAAGGCTTTTCGTTCCGGACAATGATCCGCATGGAATCCGGCAGGTATTTCCCTGTACACTGGTCGACCACCTGCTTGATGTCGATCTCGTCCTTCAGACTGCAGCCGATGAATAGAACAATCCGGCTGCAAAAATCGGATTTTAAATAATTGAGGATATAGCGGTTCTTACTGCCGATGATGGAATTCCAGTATTGGCTGTTGCTGAAGATAATGTTTTCGTTAGCATCATCGGGAGAGCTTGCGTAGATGGCCTCGTGGACAGCATCACCGTGAAGTTTGTATAAGAGTTTTTTGGATGTTTTGGGAATATTGAATTTTTTATACGGAAGGATCGCTCTGTATTTTCCACAGCGCTCGATACCATCATCAAAGTTGATAGTGTAAATATACGGCCAGTCGATTTTATTGATGAAATCCTGATGCGAAGCAGAGAGGTTGGTTTCCGTGAAACTTTTTTCGAAAAAAGCTGCACGGTCGGCTACAGAAATATATTTAAAAAACAGGTCAGCGATCTGAGTGAAAGAGCAGGTATCCAGTTTGCCCTTTGCGAGATCAGGGAACGATTTCAAAATGAGTTCAATCATCTCTGCGCAGACTGTCGGACCATCAGGCACACAGCCTCCTGCAGTCTCAGAACCGGCAGAAAATCCGGCACCGATAAAAGGAATGAGATTTCGGCGGACAGCATATTCGGCGAGCTTGGAGATGCCTTCATCGTGTTTCCAATAGGTAAGTATACTCATTTTTCTGCATCCTTTCATCTAAAGTAAGTGATAATTTATTATACTATATCCAATAGAAGAAGACAATCGGAAAAAATTGCTGGCTACTTTCCTTGTAAAGCAAAAAGGTGGAAAATCACTTGACACAGTAAAATGAAAAGCGCAGGTCATCTTCCAACTGGAGAGAACCTACGCCTTTTGGCATATGTCCCAGACAGGAGTCGAACCTGCGGCCTTCCCCTTAGGAGTAGGGGCTGAAGCAATAAATCCTAGACAAAAGTAGGTAAAATAAGTGACGTTTTATCAATGGATTTTTTTGCTGCGCTGTCAATCCGAGTAAAGAACACAAACCCCGAAATAAAACGAGTAAAAGGCTTTTCATTAGCAGAAAATTAGCAGAGCTAATGAAAAGTGGAAGGATCATTGTAAAATGCCCACCTTTCATTAGCTGGGAAGTGTACGTTTCCCTACGGATATTTGCTTGTTTAGCATTCGTAAACCAGACCATACAGCCGTAACTGGTGTGATGGACAAATGTTTTCAATAGAAAAAGCCAGAGCTTTCTGAGAGAAAACTCTGGCCTATGTAACAGTATGATTGGAAATGTGCATTGTCTTGTAAAAGGAAGGGTCTTATGGTATTCTTACGGGAGTAAAGGCACTGGATGCAAGGAACTTTGCGTGATCTTAGGAGTGTGCAATGGAAAAGAAATTTAATATTGTAGTCGGTGAAGATGGAACTGTAAAACTCCCGGATGAGGTTCTGGAAAAACTTGAAGTCAAACCCGGAGAGGAAGTTCGATTCGAAGTAGACGACAATTTCTATGCAGTCAGGCTTCTATCACGGATAGAAGCTGAACGCTTGGATTACTTGAATTGGATGCATAATAAACATTGCCCCTCTATTGAGGAAATGATTGCGGAGTCGAGAAAACAAGCCACCCAGAACATTGTGATCTCCCGTATCCTTGATGGAATGCCGGTAGAAAAAATTGCAGAAGACTATGAAGTTTCACTCGACTATGTAGAGCAGCTTGCCCATCAGCTGAAGATTGACATAGAGGAAGCTAAGGCGAAAAAACACAAAGAAACGGGATCATCCTAAAACAGACAGCGGCAGCTTTCTATATACGGAAAACTGCCGCTGATATTTTAATGGATGTGGCGGATCAGGTGATCTTTAACCATTTATGATCTTCTGCCATCCGACCATGTGTCTTTTCCACTAGCTGTATCGGATCATATTCGGAAACCCCGACAGCATCAAGGTAATAGTTAAGCCCGCAGCGAGTTCTTGGAATACAACGACTCTCTAAAAAAATCAGAAAATCATCCCAAGTGGGTTCCGTGTTGACCCCGAAAGCGGTGTCCAGAATAGAATCCACTTTGTTTTCCGCACGCACCTGCTTTGTGGTGAAATCTACGTCAATGATACTGCAAAGGGCATCACGGTCATAATATTCATATTTCCGTATTGTGTGCACCTGCTCCATGCCGACCACTCCTTTTATAGAAGTATACCAGATTTCACCGTGGCTTGACAAAATGTCAGGTCGAGGTCAAACGTAACACAAACGGAGTCAATGTGGACAAATTGTCTACATTGATTCAAGCTGCGGCCAATTTGCCTCATGTGGTCAAAATGTCCACATGAGGTGAGCCGTAACGCAGAATGTTCTTCTGGTGAATGACGTTTTGCGTCATTCACCACATCAACTGGCCATTTTGACCAGTTGATGTTGGGTGCGCCGTTCTCCCTGCATGGATTTCCTGCCCCCTTCCAGCGGCGTTTTCCGGCTCTCCCACTTGGGGGTCATGGCCGGGTATCACATGCAGACGGTCCTTCGGTTGTCAAGGTACGGTGCTGGATTTGGCAATAAAAAATCGCCACACAACAACCTGAACCTGACCATCCCTTCTGGGATGGCCTTGGTTCGGGTTTGCTATGTAGCGATAAGAAAGTCAAAAACTTGCTCCGGCTCCTTCAGGAGCCGAGCTGGAACTTTAAGTAAATATGTTATATTAAATTGTTGGAATAGATTACCACAAAAATCGAGCCGTGTCAACAAAAAGCTTTGAAAACACGACACTTTCGGCGGTTTGCAAGAAAACGCAAAAGTAACTTTGGTAAAAAGAGAGAACTGGACAGCTCGTTTTACTTATTTGTTTTTTACCAACAGCGCCTGATAGGGCTGCAGCTCCACATCGGCCAGCCAGACAGTCTTGCCGTCAGCGGTGGTATACTTTCCGCCCAGCGCGTCAAGGCTTGCACCGGCAGGGTATTCGGTAAAGTTGAACAGTCCCACCAGCGTTTCCTCGCCGCGCTTGCGCACCAGTGCCAGCACACCGGGGTTGTGGCTATCCCATGTTGTGACCCACGCATCCGGGCTGAAGCACTCGTCTGCACGCATTTTGCGCAGTTCTTCCATGCCCTGCCACAGCTGGTTCTGCAGCGTGCCCTTCCGGGTGCGCTGCTTTGCGTCCTCCCAGTTGAATTTGCTGCGGTGCAGGTTGCGGCTGTCCTCCACGCGGTCGGGGTCGTTTTTGTAGTCCCAGCCGTTGCGCTGCGCAATTTCATCCCCGCAGTTCAGCATGGGGAAGCCCTGCAAAAATGCCATGGCAGTATGCAGCAGCAGGTCACGCTTCACGGCGTAGTCCAGTGCGGTCTTGTCGTCCTTTTCCAGTGCCTGCTCCACGCCGCACAGGCTGGCGGTGGTGCCGCAGCTGCGGGCATCGCCGGTGGCGGGGTCGTAGTTGTACAGCTCGCCCTTTGCCCAGCTGCCGGGGAAGTTGCCCTCGTAGAAGTGGTAGAGATATTCTTTATGTTTCTGCGGGTCAATGCCGAGTCGTTTCTCCACGGCTTCATCCAGACCCCAGCCGATATCATCGTGGCAGCGCAGATAGTTCACGAACCAGCAGTTGTCCGGCAGGGCGTGGAGGGCATCCAGCTGCGCCTTCAGCAGCCGGGTGTCCCGGCTGGCAAGGGCACCCCACAGATTGACCATGGTGGACACGTTGTAGAGCATGTGGCATTCCGGCTTTTCCGGGGTGCCGAAGTAGGCGGCAAGCTCCTTGGGAGCCATGACCACCTCGCCCTTGAGGACCACCGCCGGGCAGACACATTCCAGTACCATGCGGAGCATCCGCACAATGGTATGCACCTGCGGCAGATTGCGGCAGGTGGTGCCCGGCTGTTTCCAGATATAGGGCACGGCATCAATGCGGAACACCTCTACGCCCATATTTGCCAGATGCAGGATGCTCTTGGTCATGTCCACGAACACCGCCGGGTTTGCGTAGTTCAGGTCCCACTGGTAGTCGTGGAAGGTGGTCAGCACCCACTTGTGCATTTCCTCACACCATGTAAAGTTGCCGGGTGCGGTGTTGGGGAACACCTGCGGCACGGTCTGCTCGTACTGGTCGGGGATGGTTCGGTCCTCGTAGAGGTGGTAATAGGCCTGAAACCACGGGTCACCAGCTTTTGCCGCCATGGCCCAGCGGTGGGTGCTGGCGGTGTGGTTCATGACAAAATCCAGACACAGGCTGATGCCGGCTTTCCGCAGTTCACGGGTCAGGTTTTCCAGATCCTTGTTCGTGCCAAGGGCAGGGTCTACGGTGTCGAAATCCTCCACCGCATAGCCGCCGTCATTGTGAGGGTGGGGCATCTGCAGCAGGGGCATCAGGTGCAGATAGGTCAGCTTCTGCTCCTTCAGGTAGGGCAGCTTCTTTGCCAGTCCCTTCAGGTTCCCGGCAAAGAGATCGGTGTACATGGTCATGCCGAACATATTGCCACGCTTGTACCACTCCGGGTCGGCAGAGCGTGCCTTGTCCAGTGCTTTCAGCTCGGCGCTGCGGGCGTTGTAGGCTTCTGCCATCTCCCGCTCCAGAACCTCCAGCCCTTCCCGGTTGTGGTACAGTTCCATGAACAGCCATTCCAGCTCGTCCTTGTGCTTGGCAAACCGGGACGCAAATTCCTGTTTTGCTGCCATGATTCAGCCCTCCACTTCCGCAAGGGTGGGCATGGCGGGGATAGCACCGTGCCGGCTGGTGGTGATGCTGGCCGCTTTGTTGGCAAAGGCCAGAATGCCTTCCAGCTTGTCCACGGTCAGGGTGTCCAGCTCCTCTTTGCAGAGCTTGGACAGGGCAGCCCCAAAGAAGGTATCACCTGCGCCGTTGGTGTCGCCCACCTTGCAGGGAACGCCAGCCACATGGCCGGTCTTGTCCCCAAAGCGGTAGAACACGCCGTTTGCACCCAAGGTGACAAAAATCAGCCGGATGCCGTTCTGTGCCAGTTGTGCCGTGCCGCTTTCGCAGTCGGTGGTGCCGGTAAGCAGGGGCAGCTCCTCATCGGAAACTTTCAGAATATCCACCAGCGGCAGGGGTGCTTTCATCTGGGCAATGGCATCCTCTTTGTTTTTCCAGAGGTTGGCACGGTAGTTGGGGTCGTAGGTGATGGTAGCACCCAGCTTTTTGGCACGGGCGGCAGCGTCCAGTGTGGCAGTGCGGGAGGGGTCAGCGGTCAGGCTGACAGAACCGAAGTGGACGATTTTGGCAGCTTTCAGAGCCTCGTCCGAAATATCCTCTTTGCACAGCATCACATCAGCGTTGGCGCTGCGGTAGAAGCTGAAATCCCGCTCACCGGTGGCATCTACCGAGACCACCGCCATGGTGGTGGGGTGGTCTGCATCCACAGCCATGCCGGAAACATCCACCTTGTTTTCTGCCAGAACCTCTTTCAGGTAGCGGCCAAAGGCGTCTGCACCCACCTTGCCGATAAAGGCGGTCTGTGTCCCCAGCCGGGCAGCAGCCACCGCCAGATTTGCCGGGGCACCGCCGGGGTTTGCGGCAAACTGCGGAATGCCGCGCGCATCCTTGCCGGTCTGGGTCAGGTCAATCAAAACTTCACCAATCGTTAAAATGTCCATGATACTTCTCCTTATTCTTGATGTGAAACCCAACGATCACCGCTGGAACAGATAATGAATGTAAGCGGCTGCACGCTCCGGGTGCGGTGCATTCTGCACCACCCCAAGATAGACCCTGCCAGAAAAACCTGCCTGCCTGACAAACGGCGTGTCCGAAATATCCAGCACGGTCCCACCGGCGTTCAGACCCGACAGTGCATGGAAAGACGCATCCAGTGTCCGCAGATCGAGAAAATAATCATCTGCCAACAGTCGATCCCGTGCATATTCGTCCATCAGAACAACATCTAACCGCTGGGCACTGACTGCACCCAGCAGCTTCATCTCCGAAGCATATACATACTGCTCCTCTGCACGTTCGCTCTCGCTGAGCAGCAAGCCGGACAGCAGATCGACCTGTTGCTTTTTGGTCAGACCCTGCGCCTCGGCAAAGCCGGTGGTAAGCTGTTCCGTCAGATCAGACCCGGCAGTGATATTTACCAGACCAAGGTAAAGCACATCCTCTTTTTTCGTCACATGACGGTAGGCTGCATACCCGAGGATATAGACGACGATGAGCACGATCGCAATGGGCAGCTTGTAATATGCCCAGATGTGCTCCCACTTTTTGCGCCCATGGAGGGAGCGGAGCGTATCCCGGTCAGTTTTTGTCATGGTCGTATTCCTCGTATACTGCATCAGGGTCTCCACCGATCAGATAGAGGATCCGAAGCATCAGAAAGGAGCAGAGCATGGCGCAAAAGCCCATGCCCAGCAGGAATGCAGGCGTGAACACAAACACTATGACGTACCCCATGATGCCATAGATCGCCGCCATCAGCAGGGTGCAAAACAGATACCGGACACCCACGAGAAGCGCTGTTTTCAGGATGCCGAAGGTGGTGTTTTCAAACCGTGCCAGCAGAGGAAAAGCATACAGCAGAACAATGCCGTACAGAACTGCCGCACCAATAAGCACTGCAGTGAGCAGCGTCCAGAAAATGTTTTCGCTCCACATTCGGCGCAACACAAAGCCATCCGCAGCCAGGAAACTGCCGACTGCCAGCAGGATAAGCCAGAGTTTTGTGGCAGGCTTAAAATTTTCCCGGAACGCCTTAAAAAACATCCGGGTCAGACCATCGTCCCGATCTTCCGCCATTTTGAGCGTGACGTAGAACAATGCGGTCGTAGAAGCCCCTATGGTAACGATGGGCAGGCTGCACACGAGCCATAAGATGTTCAGGTACGCACTGTAAGTCAATTTCGTCAGCACAGCAAACAACGGCTTGTCCGTATTGCACAGGTCACGCATGGGGGTTCTCCTTTCGCTCAATCTCCTGTGGATTCGCGCAGGATCAGGTTAGTTTCCGTATAGACGGTGCGATAGTTCAGTGATGGCTCTTCGATGCGGGTCATAAGCAGATTGGCAGCGGTGTAGCCCATGATCTGTTCATGGATATGGATCGAAGTCAGACGGGGGACAAAGTAGGAAGCCTCCTGACTGTCATCGAAGCCGCAGACCCAGATATCATCGGGAACCGAATACCCCAGCTCATTCAATGCCTTGACCAGATCCATGGCAACAAAGTCATTGGCGCAGACAAAGGCATCCGGCATCGTTTTGAACCGACGTATGGTTTCGTACAGGGATGCCGGATAGTTCTGCTGTCCAGATGGCATCGCACAGGTGCTCAGGCCTTCTGTCAGACCAAAGTGCTCCATTGCATCCTTATAAGCCATATAACGCTCAAAGAAGGACTGACAGTGGTTTTTATCCCCCGCAAAGCTGATGCGTTTTTTGCCGCGCTGGACCATGTGGGCCACCACATTCTGGATCTCAATGCGGTTTTCCATATAAAGGCGGTCAGCTTTAAGAGGAGGACGCATCTCCATCACAGGGGTGTCTACAAACAGCAGCGGAACATCCAGATCGCACAGCATCTGTGCGTAGTCATAGTCGAATACTTCAAAGCAGATGATGCCGGCTGTGCGCTGGATGTTGAGAGAAGATGGAAGTTTTTTCTCTTTCAGCTCTATGGGAGAAATGCGATGAATGGTCATGCCGCTGTGCAGATGGTCGATTTCCGCCTGGAAACGATCCAGCATCATGGAGGAAAAGTGAGAGCTGCTCAGAAACTGGGTCGTCAGCATGGCAATCTCCCGTTTGTCACTCGGCAGAAGGAAAGGCTCTGCTGCTTTTGCAGCGTCTTCCTGAAACAGTGGCAGATAGGCAAACTGCTTATAGCCCATTTCGGCGGCTTTGCGCAGGATCTTCTCCCGTGTGGCATCTGCCAGCACACCGGTGTTGTTGATGGCCTTTGAAACTGTGTTGCGGGAAAGCTGCAGTTCGTTTGCAATATCCTGAATGGAGACTTTGGTTGCCATAAGTCATCCTCTTTCTTTTATAAATAAAGTCTGGTGACGGATCTTATTCTTTATGCCTCCAGTATAGTGCAAATGCACAAATTAGTCAAACGTAAAAATGCAAATCATCATTTTGCATATTTGCACTTGTTCAAATTTGTGCACCTGTACAAATGCACAGTATTTCTTTATGTATCCCATGAATTATCATTGACATTCGCTTGTTTGCGTGGTATAAATGAATTACAGAGTTTTACATTTGCACAATCGAAGTGAAGAAAACGTAAAATTCAAAGGTGCAAACGTAAAACACGAGTCGAACGGCAAGCAAATCAAAAAGGAGGAGAATGATTCATGAAAGCAAAGACGGCCTCGCCGGAAACGGCTGTGCTGACAGCAGAACGCAAGCTGCACAACACATGGGTCTACATCAAACGGCATTGGCAGCTTTACCTGTTGTTCCTGCTGCCTGCCGTGGCGCTGACGCTGGTGTTCAAGTACGCTCCCATGGGCGGCGTGCTGATCGCGTTCCAGAAGTACAATCCCTTCAAAGGTATCTGGGGCAGCCAGTGGGTAGGCTTCAAAAACTTTACCCGCTTCATGTCTTCGCCGGACTTCCAGCGCTATCTGATCAACACCCTGAAGCTGAGCGTCTACGGTCTGCTGTGGGGCTTCCCGATCCCTATCCTGCTGGCATTCCTGCTCAACCGTATCGAGAGCAAGAAGATCAAGCAGAAGGTGCAGCTGGTGCTGTATATGCCCAACTTTATCTCGGTCATCGTGCTGTGCGGTATCGTCCGGGTGCTGCTGAGTGTCACCGGTCCTGTGAACGGCCTGCTTCACACCAGCATCAACTTCATGACGCTGCCGGAAGCGTTCCGCCCCATCTACATCATCAGCGGCATCTGGCAGGGTGCCGGCTGGGCATCCATCATGTACACCGCATCCCTTTCTAACGCCAGCAAAGATCTGAAGGAAGCTGCTATGATCGACGGCGCAAACCTGATCCAGCAGATCATGACAGTGGAGTGGCCCGCCATTAAGGATATGGTCGTGATTCAGTTCATCCTGCAGGCAGGCAACATCATGAGCATCGGTTTTGAAAAGGCCTATGCCCTGCAAACTGACCTGAACCTGAACACTGCCGAGATCATTGCAACGTACGTTTATAAAAAGGGCCTGTTGGACGGCGATTACAGCTTCTCCACGGCAGTCGGTCTGTTCAACACCGTTGTCAACGTCATCCTGCTGATCGCAGTGAACAAGGTCGTTGCCAAAATGAACGATGGCAAGGGCTTGTAAGGAGGGGTTTACCATGGCAAAACAGAAAAAATCAAAAATGGCCCTCTACACCAGACAAGATAAGATCATCCTGTACTGCGGCTACGCACTTCTGGGCTTGTTCCTGCTGGCGATCATCGTTCCGATGATCTACATCGTCATCGCGTCCTTTATGGACCCGGTCACGCTGCAAAACAAGGGCATCTCCTTTGATTTCAGCAAGTGGAGCCTGGATGCTTACCAGCGTGTCGTTTCGGACAAGCAGATCTGGGTCGGCTTCAGGAACGCAGTACTTTACTCGATCATCTTTACCATCATCTCGGTCGCTGTGACGATGCTTGCCGCTTATCCCATGTCGCTGCCGGACTTCAAAGGCAAAAAGCTCTTCAACACCTTGTTTGTGATCACGATGTTTTTCAGCGGCGGTCTGATCCCCACCTACCTGCTCATCAACAATCTGGGTCTGCTGGATTCCATGTGGGCGGTCATTCTGCCGGGAGCATTCAGCGTGTGGAACATGATCATTGCCCGTACCTATTATCAAGGCATCCCGCGTGAGCTGCGCGAAGCTGCGGATGTGGATGGAGCCAGCGAGATGCTTTACTTCTTCAAGATCCTGCTGCCCGTCTGTATGCCGGTGGTGGCAGTTCTGGCCCTGTGGCAGTTCGTGGCAATGTGGAACAGCTACTTTGACGCCATGATCTACCTGAACAGCGCATCGAAGCAGCCGCTGCAGCTGGTGCTGCGTTCCATCCTGATCCAGAGCCAGCCGGAATCCGGCATGATCGCAGATATCCAGAGCACTGCCGAACGTGCCAAGATGGCAGAGCTGCTCAAATATGCAACCATTATTATTTCCAGTCTGCCGCTGCTGGTGATGTATCCCTTCTTCCAGAAGTATTTTGATGCCGGCATCATGGCTGGTTCCATTAAAGGCTGAGGATATTCCGAAATTTTATAAGCAGGTACGCTCATCTGTTACACGAAAAAAGAAACATGAAAAAGGAGAAAATACCATGAAAAAGCTGATCTCTCGCCGCAACTTCCTCAAGGTCTGCGCTCTGGCGGGCTCTGCCGCTGCTCTGTCTGCCTGTGGCGGCAAATCCACCGGCAGCGGCGATTCTGCTGCCGCAGCTGTGGACGTGACCGGTGCCGTTACATTTCCGCTGTCCGAAAAGGTCACCTTTACCGGTATGACCAGCTTCCCTGTGGGCAGCGAACCCGAACCGAACAACCGCACCATCTTCAAGCGTCTGGAAGAGCAGACCAATGTGCACATCGACTGGACCGCCATCCAGTCCGACCAGTGGAGCGATAAGATCACCCTGAATATGTCCAACCCCAACACCCTGACGGATTTTGTTTTTACTGCTGATTTTACCGACAGCAATCTGCTGCGCTACGCAGATCAGGGTGTCATCCTCAATCTGGAAGACTACATTGACAACAATATGCCTAATCTCCAGAAGGTCTTTGAGAAGTACCCGGAGTACCGCACCATGTGCACCGACAGCGATGGCCACATTTGGGCACTGCCCTGGATCGAGCAGCTCGGCTCAGAAAAGACCGCCATCCAGACCATTGGCAACATGAGCTTCATCAATACCAAGTGGCTGAACTTCCTCGGTCTGTCGATGCCCACCACAGTGGACGAGTTTGAGCAGGTGCTGATGGCATTCCGTGATAACGCCGCTTCTCTCAAGGCAGAGTATGGCATTGACGGCGACATCATCCCCATGTCCTGCATCGTCAACAACGGCGATCAGGACCCCAGCATCCTCATCAATGGCTTTGGCGAAGGCTACGGCGATGCAGACAAGGACCGCCATATTGCCGTTACCAACGACCGGAAAGTCATCTGTGCCGCCACCCAGCAGGGCTACCGTGATGGTCTGGACTGGCTGCACAAGCTGTATGCCGAGAAGCTCATCGACCCGGAGTGCTTCACGCAGGAGTGGTCCACCTATGTTTCCAAGGGCAAGGCTGGCCGCTATGGTGTCTGCTTCAGCTGGGATGTTGCCAACATTGACAACCTGACCGACTGGGAGCCGCTGCCTGCCCTGACTGCCGATACCCGCAATATCACTCCGCAGAACGGCTCTTTCACCAGCGGCTTTGCCCGCGGCAGATGCGTTGTCACCGCAAAGGCGACTAATCCTGCACTGGTTTGCGCATGGCTGGATCAGATGTACGCACCCCTCCAGTCTCCGCAGAACAACTGGGGTACTTACGGCGATGCGGAAGGCTTTAACATTTTTGAACTGTCCACCAACGATAAGGGCGAGCCCATGCTGAAGCACGCTCCTCTGGGCGATGCTTCTCCCGTGGAAGTCCGTGAAGCGCAGTGTGTCAGTGGGCCTCTGGCGGTTCTGGATGATTACTATGGTGTATACGTTACCTGCCCGGACGATGCACAGTATCGTCTGGACTGGATCAAGGAGATCTACACCCCGGATATGAACAACGATTATGTCTATCCCAATGTCTTTATGAGCAACGAGGACACCGAGCAGGTCTCTAACCTGCAGGCAGATCTGCAGACCTACATGAATACCCAGAAGGCCAACTGGATCATGAACGGCACTACGGATGCAGAGTGGAACGAATATCTGAGCAAGCTGGAAGCCTACGGCCTGTCCGACTATCTGGGCATTATGCAGAAATATCTGGATGCTTACTACGCATAAGAATTCTTTCCTTTGGAGGATTCCATGAACGATTTGACTTTACAAAAAGCCCGCGCCTACGAGGCCGAGCACGGCGCTGCCATTTCCCCGGCGGAACGCCCTGCTTACCACATGACTCCTTATGTGGGCTGGCTCAACGACCCCAACGGCTTCTCTTATTATAAAGGGAAGTATCACCAGTTCTATCAGTATAATCCCTACGATGTGCGGTGGGCGCCCATGCACTGGGGTCACGCGGTCAGCACCGACCTGCTGCACTGGGAGTATCTGCCCTGTGCGCTTGCCCCGGATTCCCCGGCAGACAATGGCCCCGGCTGTTTCTCCGGCTCTGCCACCCAGATGGATGACGGCAGGCAGCTGCTGATGTACACCAGCGTGGTGGCAGAAAAGCAGCCCAATGGGGAGATGCGGGACATCCAGACCCAGAGCATTGCCATCGGTGATGGACTGAACTACGAAAAGCCTGCCTGCAACCCGGTGCTGACCCAGAAAGACCTGCCGGAAGGCTTCAGCAAGTTCGACTTCCGGGACCCCAAGATCTGGCGGGAGGCTGACGGCACCTACTCTGCCGTCACCGTCTGCCTGGCCGAGGACGGCAGCGGCGCAGCGGTACTGTTCCAGAGCAAGGACGGCTTCGACTGGCACTTTGTCACGGTGCTGGAACGCTGCAACAATCAGTACGGCAAAATGTGGGAGTGCCCGGACTTCTTCCCGCTGGACGGCAAACAGGTCCTGATGCTGGGGCCCATGGAGATGCTGCCCAAGGGCGAGTTTCACAACGGTCACAATGTGATCGCCTTCATCGGCAGCTACGACGAAGCTACCCACACCTTCACCAGGGAAAATGTACAGCTGATGGACGGCGGCATCGACTTCTACGCCACCCAGACCACTCTTGCCCCGGATGGCCGCCGGCTCATGACCGCATGGCTGCAGACCTGGTCGGACACCGAGGATAAGCCGCAGGGCTGCAAGTGGTTCGGACAGACCATCTGCCCGCGCGAACTGCACATCAAGGATGGGCGCATTCTTCAGACCCCGGTGCGGGAGCTGGATGCCGTCCACGGCAAGCGCACCCTGCACGAAAATGTGACGGTGCAAAGCGAAACCTCTCTGGAAGGCATCAAGGGCCGTGTGGCGGATCTGACCGTCACGGTGCAGCCCGGCGAATACCGCTCCTTTACCCTGAAGCTGGCCGCCGATGCAGACCATCACACCAGCCTGACCTACGACCCCTACACCTCCGAGCTGACGCTGGACCGCAGCCATGCCGGTTCCCGTGCAGACATCGTTCACAGCCGCAGCTGCAAAGTACGCAGCCAGAACGGTGCGCTCAAGCTCCGCATCCTGCTGGATAAAAACAGCGTGGAGGTCTTTGTCAACGATGGTGAGCAGACCATGACCGCATGGATCTACACCCCGCAGTCTGCCGATGGCATCACCTTTGCTGCCGATGGCAAAGCAACTGTTACGGCAGAACAGTTTGAACTGGACCTGTAATCAGATATTCCCTTCATTTCTCCTTCATTGAATACAGCCCCGCTTTGGTTTCTTCTTCGCCAAAGTGGGGCTGTGTTTGTTATGTCATTGTTCTTTCAGCCTGCCGTGGTCACAGCTGAGGGAGAGATAATGCTCGATCTCCCCACCCAGTACCATCTGTGCATACTCCAAAGGCTTATTATAGAGCAGCCAGTCCAGTTCTGCCCGCTGTGCCGGGGTGTTGCCGTGCTCGTCCTCCACGGCGATGCAGTCAATGGAAAGGATGGTGCCACCCTCGAACCGAGCTTCCACCCGGTTGGTGTCCATGTTGTAGCGGCAGGAAAGTAGTTTGTTCATAAGAAAGCCCCCATGTTTTTCACATTTACTTCTTCTGCGGTGGAAAGTTCCGGCTGCCCGTTTGCAAATCCATAAATCCACTTTCTGATGCAGCCCTTTATAGGTCCACACCCGCCTACCACACAGCCGTTTCTACTGCCAAACCGGAACTTGTCGAGGCGAGGCCCCTCCATCTTGCTTACGCAAGACCGTTCGGTCGCTTAAAAGCCCCACTGGGGCTTTCATTGCTGCGCAAACGCGGAATTTACTGCTCAATCGGCTTCATCGTGGGGAGTTGGTGCAGGTATTTCTCGCCGTGTATTTGCCAAGCACCAAGTTTCATAAATATGGAATGATCTACCGGACGACGGCAAAAGAAAAAAGCCGTCGTATAGCAGACATATCCGCGCGCCCATTTTGAAGCGGCGGCTCAATTTTCAGAGCCGCCGCTTCTTTGTGTTTACACAAACCAATGATGACTTGCAGGGATAAGTCTCCGTCTCCTTTATAAATGATGAAATTGGCAGAATGTTCCACACAATTTTCTATCAAAACGATTTTCATTATGCTGCATTCATTCTGCCGGGCTTATGAAAAGGCAGGCATTTTTCTTGCTTTCATCATCCTGCAAACAGATGGTTAAGCACTACTGGGTATCAATATCAAAAAAGTCTTTATTTGAGTTCAGAATTCATTGAAGATCAAAGGATCATTCGGATTGCAATTCCTGTATGAATATGCTATGATTACGTTGAAAACCATTTGTGTTTCAACTGATCAAACAGGGAGCGTATGAACAGCCATGAAGCGTTTGCAGGATATTGCAGATCAAGTTGGTGTAAGCCGGACAACCGTGTCCAATGTGCTGCACGGCAACACCAAAAAAGTCTCCAAGGAAATGATCCGGAAAATTTCGGAAATTCTGAACCAGGAGGGCTATGTCCCGAATACATCTTCCCGTGAGCTGACCCGCAAAGGGTCCTGCATCATTGGACTGGTGCTGGGCTACAACTGTGTCCACGGCATCCCTTCTCTGCGCGATACCTTTGTGGCAGAACTTCTGTCTGGTGTAGAAGAGACAGCCCATCGAAACGGATATTATGTCATGCTGATCAATGGCCAGGACAAAAATACGGACCAGGTGGCAGAGATTGCCTCCCGATGGAATGTGGATGGTCTTGTCGTCCTGGGACTGGACGAAAAGAAATACAAGGAGCTGCGCAGGCAACTCAACAAATATATGGTCCTGATTGACACCTATCCCGAGGCGGAGTACCACTACGTCAACGTGGGGACTGATGATTTCGGCGGCGGCGCCATGATTGCAAAGTATCTGCTGGACAACGGGTACACCCAGGCCATCTTTGCCGCCGAGTGTGATACCGGCGCAGACCATTACCGCTGGAAAGGATTTCAGCATCAGATGCGCTCTGCCGGGATTGACTGCGGAGAAGAGCGCCATATTCTTCTCCCCGAGGATCTTTCTCTGCGCCGTGTCATGTACGGCCACTATTTGGATCGCTTTGTCCAGGCCAGGGCTGTGGCCCTGGCCTCTGACTATGATGCGGCGGAAGTGATGAATTATCTGCAGGACCACGGCATACAGGTGCCGGAGCAGGTCTCCGTCACCGGGTTTGACGACTGCATCTATGCAGAACTCATGCATCCCCCTCTGACGACAGTGCGTCAGAACGTCCCGGCCAAAGCAGAGGCCGCCGTGGAACTGCTGGTGCGCCTGATTCGGCAGGAACCGGTGGAGTGTAAAAATTACGTTCAGCCTGTTGAACTGATCCGCCGCAACTCGGTGCGCGAATCAACCCCCAACGCCGCGCCCTGGTCACAAGATCTGCACAAAACCCACAAATAATTCTTGTGGCATTTATCAGTTTCGTAGGAAGCGTTGCGCAAAACCCACAAATAATTTTTGTGGTATTTATCAGTTTCGTAGGAAACGTTGCGCGAAACCCTTTTCAAATCCTCTTCGGTATTGTACAATGAGCTCGTCAAAAAGACACGCTGCGCAGCCTGTCAGAACGAGACATATACAAACTGGAAGAGGATTTGTTTTTTGTATCCTGGATGGAGCAGACAAAAAACGAATTCCGGAAAATCTGACTGAACATCGTGGAGGATTTTATCATGAGAAAGATTTCGCGCAGATCGTTTTTGAAGGCCGCCACCGTTGCCTGTGCACTCACCGCACTGACCGCCTGCGGAGGCGGCGATGAATCTGCCGCCGTTTCTGTGGCCAAGGACGAAAACGGAGCCTATGTGGACACCCTGACCATCACCTTGGGCCGTTTTGCGGAACCTTCTGCCGCTGCCCTGTTCCCGGAAGGCCAGACTTTTGAAGACAACGCCTACACCCGTTACATTGAATCCAAGCTCAACGTGGATCTGGTGGACAGCTTTGAAGCAGGCGGTGACGCTTTCACCAACCAGCTGGCCACCTGCGTCGCCTCGGGCGAACTGCCCGACATCATGACCGTCATCAGCTACGACACCTTTGTCGAGATGGTGAACAACGGCCTGACCTATGACATGACCGATGTGTACGAGGAGTACGCCTCTGACTACATCAAGAGCCTCTACGATTCCTACGACGGCCGCTGCCTGAGCATGGCAACCTTTGACGGCCGGCTGATGGGTATTCCCGGCACGAACCCCGACAACAGCGTCCCTGTCCTGTGCTGGATGCGCAAGGACTGGCTGGACAAGCTGGGCATCAACCCCGACCCCGACGGCGACCTGTGCATCACGCTGGATGACATCGCCGCTGTGGCCAAGGCCTTTGTGGACGCCAATGTAGGCGGCGGCAACAGCACCGTGGGCATGGCTTTTTCCGGCAATGATATCGGCGATGCCATGTGCATCGCCAACGCCATGGGCGGCTACATCGACCGATGGATCGAAAACCCCGACGGCACCATGAGCTGGTCCACCCTGGCGCCCGAAGTCAAAGCTGCCTGGGCCAAGATGAACGAGTGGTACGAGGAGGGCATCCTGGATCCCCAGTTCGGCACCCGCACCACCGATGACATCAACGCCATGATGATCAACAACGAGCTGGGCATCGTCTTTGGCGCATGGCATATCCCCGACTGGCGTCTGAGCAGCGTCAAGGCCCTGGTGCCGGAGGCCGAGTACATCGCCTATACGGTGGCCGATGACAACGGCATCGTCCACACCTACCACGAAAACGCCGCCGAGCGGTTCCTGGTGGTCAGCAAGGACTGCAAGTATCCCCAGGTGGCAGTGGAAATGCTGAACATCCTCTATGACGATCTGGCCCGCGCCACTGCGGAAACCGCGCCGGAAGTCATCGCCTACATCAACGCCGGCGGACACAACGAGGGCCGTCCCTATTACATGGAAGTCCTGCCCTCCAACAATCCCTCCATTTACTACACCGAGCACATGGCCGTCATCAACGGCGAGATGACCCCTGAGGAAACCACCATTGCCGAGAACAGAGGCTCTTCCCAGGCCATTCTGGACTACCTGAAGGATCCCCAGAACGTCACTGAGGAAACCCTGGGCGGTTGGCACTTCTATGAGTCCCGCATCATCGGCCTGGGCGCATCCATCGATGCGCTGGAAAAGAACGGCAACGCCGAATGGATCACCCCCAAGTATCCCCCCACCACCCCCACCAGCGAGCAGAAAAAGGCAACCCTGGACAAGACCGAGCTGGAGGCCTATGTGGCAATCGTGACCGGCGCACAGCCCATCGATTATTTCGATACCTTTGTCAGCGAATGGAAGCGTCTGGGCGGCGACGCAATCGCCCAGGAAGTCCAGGAATACTTTGCACAGTAACAAAGGGGGTGGAAACGGATGAAAAATCAGGTCAAAAAGAGCCACGCAAACCAGGCCTATCAACTGTATTACCACGGCATGATGCTCCCTGGTTTCATCTTCCTGATTCTGTTCAACTTTGTTCCGATGTTCGGCGCCATCATGGCCTTTCAGGACTACAGACCCGCCAAAGGGTTTTTCGGTTCTGACTTTGTGGGCCTCAAACATTTCAAATACCTGTTCGAAATGCCAGACAGCTTTGAGCTGTTCCGCAACACCCTGATCATCGCCCTGGGCAAAATCGTCTTGACCACCATCATGTCCATCGCCTTTGCGATTCTGCTCAATGAGGTCAAGAACAGGACCCTGAAAAAGTCGGTTCAGACGGTGGTTTACCTGCCTCACTTCCTGTCCTGGGTTGTGCTGGCTCTGGTCGTCAAGAATCTGTTCAACCTGGACGGCTCCGTCAACGCAATGCTGGGCACCTCGCTGAACTGGCTGGGCAGCAACTCCCTGTTCCAGCCCCTGCTGATCCTGACCGACACCTGGAAAGAGTTCGGTTATGGCTCCATCGTCTATCTGGCAGCCATCACTTCCATCGACTCGACCCTTTACGAGGCTGCTTCCATCGATGGCGCCACCTGGTGGAAAAAGGTCTGGCATGTCACCCTGCCCGGCATCCGCACCACCATCGTCCTGATGGCCGTCATGAATTTGGGCAACATCCTGAACGCCGGTTTCGACCAGGTCTATAACCTGTACAGCGCATCGGTCTATGCCACCGGTGATATTCTGGACACCTATGTGTACCGCGTCGGCCTGCAGGGCCTGCAGTACAGCTTCGGTACCGCCGTGGGCCTTTTGAAGTCCGTGATCGCCTTTGTTCTGATGATCGGCGCCAACAAGCTGGCTCAGAAGTACACCGACAGCAAAATTTTCTAAGGAGGTCCGTCTGGCAATGAAAGTTGATAAACTCCGCACTGTCATCATCTACATCATTATTATTCTGCTGGGCCTAGTCTGTCTGCTGCCGCTGCTGAACATTGTTGCCATCTCCTTCTCCTCCTCTGCAGCAGTGGAAGGCAACATGGTAGGGCTGATCCCGGTGGGATTCAGCACCGCAGCCTATAAGAAGATCCTGGAGGACTCCCAGTTCTGGCACTCCTTCCTGATCTCGGTGGAGCGGGTTGTGCTGGCCCTGATCATCAACTTTGTGCTGATCGTACTGATGGCTTATCCCCTCTCCAAAACCAACGCACAGTTCCGGGGCCGCAACATCTATGCAAACCTGATGATCTTTGCCATGCTTTTCAACGGCGGCATGATCCCCACCTTCCTGGTTGTCAAATCCTACGGCCTGCTCAATACCGTCTGGGCCCTGGTTTTGCCGGGAGCCGTGCCCATCTTCAATGTCATCCTGGTGATGAACTTCTTTGCTGCCGTTCCCAAAGAGCTTGAGGAAGCCGCCTTCATTGACGGCGCCAACCCGTTCCAGGTTCTGACCAAGATCTTCATCCCCATTTCCAAGCCGGTTCTGGCCACCGTATCCCTGTTCAGCATTGTGGGCAGCTGGAACGACTTCTACAGCGGCCTGATCTACATGTCCAAAGCCGCCTATTATCCCCTGATGACCTATATCCAGAGTCTGCAGATCAACGTGGAAGATCTGATCAAGCAGGGCAATCTGTCTGCCGTGGTGGATTCTGCCTCCCTGGGCAACACCAACCTCAATGCAGCCAAGATCGTTATTGCAGTTATCCCGCTGCTGCTGATCTATCCCCTGCTGCAGCGGTACTTCGTTTCCGGCATTGTGGTGGGCTCGGTTAAGGGCTAATTTATATTCTTGCTAATTTATATTCTTTCAGAGCGCTCCGGAGACGGGGCGCTCTGTCTGACAAAACAACCATTCAGTCACTTTTATTTGGGAGAACGGTATGATTCAAAAGTATCTCTATGGTGTCCCCTTTGACACCGAATCGGTGGTCGCACCAATCCCTGCAAGCCAAGGCGAACCCCCTGTGGGAACGGTCAAAACCAGCGAGTCCGGCTTCTGCTTTGCCTGCCCCCTGGCGGAGGGCGACCGGGTCTACGGCCTGGGCGAAGCCAACCGCGGCATCAACAAGCGGGGCTTTGTCTACGTCAGCGACAATGTGGACGACGGCCTCCACACCGAAAACAAGCAGCGAATGTACGCCGCCCACAACTTCATCGTGATTTCAGGCCAGCAGAATCTGGGGCTGTTCTTCGACTATCCCGCCCGGATTCGGTTTGACATCGGCTTCACCCGCAGGGATTGGCTGGAAGTCACCTGTGAGCGGGCCGACCTGGCCCTTTACGTCATCACCGGCGACAGCGCCTGCGACGTGGTCAAGCAGTTCCGGGCCATCATCGGCCGCAGCTACATCCCGCCCAAATTTGCCTTTGGCTTTGGCCAGAGCCGCTACGGCTACAAGACCCAGGCCGACTTTGAAGAGGTGGTGGCCAAACACCGCCAGGCCCACATTCCCCTGGACATGGTGTACATGGACATCGACTACATGGACCACTACAAGGACTTCACCGTCAACCCGGAGAATTTCCCCGATTTTTCCGGCTTTGTATCCAAGATGAAAGAGCAGGGCGTCCGGCTGGTGCCCATCATCGACGCCGGCGTCAAGGAGGAAGCAGGCTATTCGGTCTGCGACGAGGGCAAGGAACAGGGCTACTTCTGCAAGCGGGCCGACGGAACCGATTTTGAGGGAACCGTCTGGCCGGGGTGGAGCCACTTTCCCGACGTGCTGAACCCCGAGGCGCGGGCCTGGTTCGGCAGCCAGTATAAGGCTCTGACCGACTGCGGCATCGAGGGCTTCTGGAATGACATGAACGAGCTCGCCATCTTCTACTCCCGGGAGGGGCTGGCCGAGCGGCTGGATCATCCGCCGGTTCCCCATGAAGACGGCACCATCGATCATTTTGGCCAGGCCATCGGCTGGCTCAATCTGTCCAATGCACCGGAAGACTACGCCCGCTTTTATCACAAGGTGGACGGCAAAATGGTCCGCCACGACCAGGTCCACAACCTCTACGGCTACAACATGACCCGGGCCGCCTCGGAGGGGCTGGCCAGCATTGCCCCGGGCAAACGGTTTCTGCTGTTCTCCCGGTCTTCCTGCATCGGGATGCACCGGTACGGCGGCGTCTGGACCGGCGACAACCACTCCTGGTGGAGCCACCTGCTGCTGAACCTCAAGATGCTGCCCTCCCTCAATATGTGCGGTTTCCTGTATGTGGGAGCCGACCTGGGCGGCTTCAACGCCGACACCAGCCGGGATCTGCTGCTGCGGTGGCTGGCGCTGGGGGTGTTCACCCCCCTGATGCGCAACCACTCTGGCAGCGACACCCGCCGGCAGGAGTTCTACCAGTTTGAGGGCCCCGAGGACTTCCGCAGCGTCATCGAGACCCGCTACCGGCTGATCCCCTACCTCTACAGCGAATACATGAAGGCAGCGCTGAACGGCGATATGCTGTTCAAGCCCCTGGCCTTCGTCTACCCCGAAGACGAGATCGCCCTTCAGACCGAGGACCAGCTGATGCTGGGCAATGAGGTGATGATTGCCCCGGTCTACACCCAGAACGCCACCGGACGGATGGTGTATCTGCCCGAGGAGATGCTGTTTGTCAAGTTCGGCCCCGAGGGCCGCATCACACAGGAAGTCCTCCCCGCCGGCACCCACTTTGTGAAGGTGGCCCTCAACGAGGTACCTCTGTTCATCCGCAAAGGCACCTGCATCCCGGTGGCGGACCCCGCCCAGACGGTGGCCGACATCGACCCCGCCACCATCCGGATGATCGGCTGGCCCGGGGCCAGCTATGACCGCTACGACGACGACGGGGTCACCATCCCCGCAGAATAAGGAGGAATTGCCATGGACCGCAAATGGTGGAAAGAAAGCATCGTATACCAAATCTACCCCAGCAGCTTCCAGGACTCGGACGGGGACGGCATCGGAGACCTGAACGGCATCCGTTCCCGGCTGGATTACCTGAAGGATCTGGGGGTCAATGTGCTGTGGCTGTGCCCCATCATGGACTCCCCCATGGATGACAACGGCTACGACATCTCCAACTACCGGGCCATCAACCCCCGGTTTGGCACCATGGAGGACTTCGACGCCCTGCTGGTCGAGGCCCATCAGCGGGGCATCCGCATTGTGATGGACCTGGTGGTCAACCACACCTCGGACGAGCACCCCTGGTTCATCGAGAGCCGCAAGTCGGTGGATAACCCCTACCGAGACTACTATATCTGGAAGCCGGGCAAAGACGGCCACGAGCCCAACAACTGGGGCGCCAGCTTCGGCGGCTCGGCCTGGAAATACGACCCCCAGACCGATATGTATTACCTGCACCTGTTCTCCCCCAAGCAGCCCGACCTGAACTGGGAGAACCCCAAAGTCCGAGACGAAGTGTTCAACATGATGACCTGGTGGTTTGACAAGGGCATCGACGGGTTCCGGATGGACGTCATCAGTATGATTTCCAAGGACCAGCGCTTTCCGGATGGCGAGAAACACGGACTGTATGGCAATGGCGGTCCCTACTATGTCAATGGGCCCCGCATCCATGAATTTTTGCAGGAGATGAACCGGCGGGTCCTCTCGAAATACGACATTATGACGGTGGGCGAGACCCCCGGCGCCACGGTGGAAAACGCCCCCCAGTATGCGGGGCTGGACGGCAAGGAGCTGAACATGGTCTTCCCATTTGATCACGTCGGCATTGGGGACGGACCCCTGGGCAAGTGGACCACCCAGCGCTACGATTTTATGCAGCTCAAGAAAATTCTCAGTCATTGGCAGACCGGCCTGGACGGCAAAGCCTGGAATAGCCTGTTCTGGGGCAACCACGATCAGCCCCGGGCTGCATCCCGCTGGGGCGATGACTCGCCCCTCTCCGCCAAGATGCTGGCCATCTGCCTGCTGAGCCTGCAGGGTACGCCCTACATCTATGAGGGCGATGAACTGGGGATGACCAACGCCTATTTCAAAGATCTCAGCCAGTACCGGGATATCGAAAGTCTCAACGCCTTCAAGGAGCTGACCGGCGCAGGCTTGATTTCTGCAGACGAAATGATGGAGTGCCTGGCCCTCCGCAGCCGGGACAACGCCCGCACCCCGGTCCAGTGGGACGACTCCCCTAACGCCGGTTTTACCACCGGCACCCCCTGGATTGAGGTCAACCCCAACTATACCGCCATCAACGCCGCCGCCGAGGAAAAAGACCCGGACTCGGTGCTCAACTACTACAAGCAGATGATCGCCCTGCGCAAGAGCCATTTGGGGCTGATTTACGGCTCCTTCCAGCTTCTGGCCGAGGAGAACCCCCAGGTCTTTGCCTACCGGCGTACCCTGGCCGAGACCGGCGAGAACTACCTGATCGCTTGCAACTTCTCAGACAAGGACGCGGCCTTCACAATTCCCGCTGATTTTGCGGGGGCTCGGCGCCTGATCGGCAATTATCCTGACACCGCTCCCACCGGCGCTGTGACCCTGCGCCCCTATGAGGCCTTTGTGCTCCAGAAGTAAACCAGGTGATACCCTATGAATGACTTTTTCGACCTGGATGCCCCTCTGTTCCGTTTCTTAACCCGGGTTGCGGATATGGTGATTCTCAGCCTGCTGTGGCTAATAGGAAGCCTGCCGTTGTTTACCTTGGGCATTTCCAGCACAGCCCTCTATTATGCAGTGAACAAGTCCCTAATTGAGGACCGGGGAACGGTCAGCGAGGAATTTTTCCGGGCCTGCCGCCGGAGCTTCCGACAGGCAACTTTGAGCTTTCTTGCTCTGGCAGTGCCGGAGAGCATTCTGCTGGCTGACTGCTTTATGACCCATTACCTCAAGGGGCAACAGGCAGCGACGGGTAATCCCTGGATCATTTTTACGGTGCTGAGTACCTGTGGGCTGGCCTGGATGATCTACAACGCAGCCTATGCGGCAAGATTCGACGACCCGGTCAAAAAGACGGTGTTGCAGTCCGGTGCCATGGCATTGCTCCATTTTGACAAAAGTCTGCTGCTTTTGGTGGTGCTGGCTGCGTTCGGCCTGCTGACAGCATTCTGCCCGCCGCTGATCCTTCTGGCACCTGCCGGATATGCGCTGTTTGCCCGGTGGGTCCTTGAGAAAAAGGTATTCTATCAATATCTTCCCGATATAGACGATGGCATAGACAAGGAGAATAAAGACTGTTCCCATCAGGATTGATCGTTCCTCCAATTTGACCATTCTTTTCTAGAAACCATCGAAAGAATCTGTCTGGGCTTGGGAATCACCTTAAAAGACTTCTTTGATTCCTCATACTTGTAGTAAAAAGCCGCTCACCATGCTGGAAACTGATATGCTACCCCTAGAGTAGACAGAGAAAAAACAAAACTGAACTGGTCCGTAAAAAGTAGACAATAGACAAAAGGCCTCCCCATGTAGGATAATAAAACTACATGAGGAGGCTTTGCTATGTCCAGAAAATATACAAAAATCGACCAATACGAAAAGCAGATTCTTTCCATCCTCATCGTCCGGGCAAAGCCGGAGCAGAAGGTCTACCTCCAAAGATTGAGAAAAATATTCCTCCAGTTGTTCACGTTCGCTCATCCAGTCGTTTTCATCGGAAGAGATAGGATCAGTATCAGGTCTTTGTAGCAGGGAACCAGCACACAGGGCTTTGCCCGCTTGTAGGGGCACCCTTCGCACTTGCTGGGGCCTTTGGGCGGCTCGATCAGATAGTAGCAGTTCTCTTTACCGAGAACGCAGCCCTTCTTTCGATTCTTCCAGAAGAAGCAGTGCCGGCAATCTGCCGGGCGGGAAGCGTGGTAGCGGATACCGTCCATCGTGACGGTCAGAACTTTTTTCATCGGTAAACCCTCCTTTGGTGGATTCGGGAAGTTCAGCCCGAAAACAAAAAGCGCGTTCCTCTTTCTGTTCCGAGAGAACAGCGAGTGAACGCGCTATGTATGGAGAAAAGTGTTTTACACGGTTTCGGGCAGGAATGTGGAAAATAGATTTACACAAATTATCGTGTATTTACATGGATTTACAGGAAAGCGGCTACCAATTTTAGCAGAGAGCCGGAAAACGGAGTTCAAAAGGCGCTTTATGAGGATTCATTAGCTGGAAAGCCGATTTTATTAGCTGGAGCTGAAAATTCTGCTAATGGCATTAGCTGGCTAATTTTGGTGATAGGTTCAAAATGAAAAATGCGAAGATCGTCTTTCACATGGAAAAATGACCTTCGCATTTTCTTAAAGGGATACCCCAGACAGGATTCGAACCTGCGGTCTCCTCCTTAGGAGCGTGGAACGTTAGGCATGGAGGACGTTATGAACAAGAGCGGTATTATTTTCTGTATTTTCGAACACCGTAATATTTTTACGATAATTTAAAAATGCCTCGAAAAAATATTTCATTGAATTGAGCTTTGTGATATAATAATAGCACAGCAAAAATTGTGTTAGGGAGGACAAACAATATGCTCACCAAGATTACGCTTGATAATTTCAAGTCGTTTAAAAACAAAACTACCGTTGACCTGGCTAAAACTAATTATACGATCCTTCCGCAGAATGTTGCGGACAACGGCATTCTGAAGGGGTGTATTTTTGTTGGTGCAAATGCTTCCGGTAAATCTACAATTATTCTCGGAGTGAAACTACTCCTTGATTTTCTCTTTTCTGAAAGAAATCTTAATTCAGGTATCTTCCTCTGTATGTTTGGAAACGGACCGTGTTATTCGCTTTCCTATGAATTCCTGGTCGAAAAGAAGAAGATTAATTATTTTTTTGAGGTTGATGTGGTCAAAAAGATCATTTCTGAAAAGCTTTGGATTGATGATGCGCTTATGCTTGAAAGAATGGGGCTTTCGGCAAAGTCGTACATTGCCGAACCAGCTGGGGTGAACTATGATGAAGCAGATGTCAGCAAGGACACACTGTTTTTACGGACGCTGTACTTTAACACAAAGTTTACTTCCAATCCTACGCTGAGTGCATGGATGGACTATCTAAAAAAATCTATATATATCAACATGTTTGACAAGAACATTATCTCTTATGGCAAAGCAGAAGTATCGGTTGCACGTTATCTTGACACGAGTGGTTGCGAATCAATCAATCGTTTCTTTGACGAATACAACTTTGAACAGAACATCGAATATGATCACAGCAGCAAGGGCGGTAATGTACGTTTTGTTGTCGAAGGAGATAACACTGAAAAAGGAATCTTTTTCAAGCGTAAGGGCATCGAAGTACCGATTCCTTTTGTAGAAGAATCTCTTGGCAATCAAAATCTTCTCCGTATCCTTCCAGCATTTCTGAATGTTATCAATAGCGGAGGTATGCTTCTAATTGATGAGTTTTCAAGCGGATTCCATAATGAACTTGAAAGCCTTATGGTTAGATACTTTATGGAAAAAGCCGACCGGGCGCAGATGTTATTCGTTTCCCATTCAACAAATCTACTCAGTAATTCTATTCTCCGTCCCGACCAAGAGTATTCTGTCGAATTTCAAAATGGAAACGGAAGTACAGTAAGGAGATTCTCATCGGAACAGCCGCGATCTGCGCAAAACATTGAAAAGATGTATGTCAGCGGCGTTTTTGGCGGTCTTCCTGAATATAAAGAGGTGAGCGATGAAGCTGAATAAGAATAAGAGTATCGGCAGAGTTCTCTTTATTGTAGAAGGCAGTCGGACAGAGTTTTCGATTTTGAGAAGGATTTTTTGTAACATTCTTGGATACAGTTATATAGAAAAACGTAGAAATAGGCCGACCTACTTTGTAAGCATTCAAGATCGCTTTTCGCAGATTGCTGTTGTCAATACGAGAGAGAGCAATATCCGTGATATCAGTGAGAACGAAAAATATCTCGATGATGTGTTTGATGTGTTGCGCGAACAATACAAGTTCCCGATTGACCAGTCAGCAATTTACTATCTATTTGACCGCGATCCGAAATCGAACACAGATCCTGCATTGATTGAAAAATATATCCTATCCCTTGCAAATCCGTATGACAACAACGATTATAAAGCTGGGCAATTACTTTTGAGTTATCCGAGCATAGAAAGCTATCTTGTCTCAAATTTCAGAGATGCAGCAAATTTCTTGCGCTTTTCACTTGGAACGGATGCCAAAAAGTACATTGGTCAAAATACGGATATTCAGATAAACAAAATTTCGGAAGAAACGATGATAAATGCGGCAGATGAGTTTTTGCAATACCTTGTGAGTGAACGGATTGCTTTCAATATTGATGAATTTTCGGAGGCAGGACACGCAATATTCACGAAACAAGAAGCCGAATATCTGGCTGGCAGAGGGTTTAGGCTGTTTTCTATGCTAACGCTTGCTTTCTTGCAAATGGGTATCATTGAAATGGAAGAAAAGCTACAATAATAAGACTAAATACTTCCATATAGGCGCCATGAGATAAAAACCGTAGTTTTTTCGCCCTGAAATGTTGTGATTCAGACAAAAACACTGCTCTCATGCCTGCACTCCACGTTTCACGTTAGTATGGATGTTTTCAATTTGGAGTTGTGACGGTCGAAACTTTTCAGCGGTAAACCCTCTTTTGACGATTTGGGAAGGCCGGCCCGAAAACAGAAAAAGCGCGTTCATCGTTCTGTTCCGGGAGAACAGCGAGTGAACGCGTTATGTATAGAGAAAAATGTTCTGCACAACTTTCAACTAGAAAGTTGAAAATAGAGTTGCACAGGTTATCTTGCGTTTACATAGATTTACGGGAAAGCGACTGCTGATTTTAGCAGAAAATTGGAAAAGGAAACCTTAGAGGCATTTTTGACTCTCACGGGATTCGAACTGGGACTCAGGTTTAGAAGCATGATTGCAAGGGCACATTTAGATATACCCACGTGGTTGCCTGCAAGAAATTTTTGTCAGTAAATTCTTAATAAGATGAGTTGAGAAATGCTTGCATAGAAAACTCAATTGTGTATTCAATAGATTTTTAACAAGCGCAGGTGGATTTGAAATTATGGTTATATCGCCCAAGAACAGTCCGATTGGAAATATGTTGGTGGAGATAAGTGAAACCCAATAAATCTCGGAAAATTTGTAGGTTGAAAATCTCCAGGATTTATTTGTGGTATGTTATTAGCTTGTTTTAGATTCTATAGATAAAAGCTGACAGAATGACAGGTGAAAATTGTCATATAATATACATCAGACATCCAAGAAGAAAACAAACTTCATGAGGAATGTTAATAAGAGCGTCTATATGGAGAAAGCCTTATTAAAATTGTTGAAAATCGAGGCGATAATTGGAGATAGACAGCATAATCTTTAACAGCACCCTAGTAACTTTAAGGTGCCAGAATTGCATTAGCTGTTGCCTTTTTCTGCTCTTCAATTAAGGAATAGAAGATTGAATTTGAGGCATCTTGAAAGGCCTTGATGATTTCATCTTGTAGCCCCTTGGAAAATGGCTGTATATAAAGATTTCCATCATCGTCAGAAAAAGACTTTTCAATATCTACACGTAAATTTTCGCCCTTGGAATTAATGGCGACCACGAATTCTCCAGCTTCTTGAGTGCAAAGATATCTATATTTCATAGATGAAATGTAATACCCCTGTTGAATAGAGCTTTGGACAAACTCATTAGAGCGTAATCCACTACCATTAAGTACGGCTTGGCTTATTCCCGCTAATGTGCCGGAGAGAGATTCATCATTTTCAGAAGTGTCTTCCTCGATGTCATCTTCTGATGTTGATGCTTTTTTGACGGTTATACCTACTACAGTTTTAAGTTTCCAATTATCAAAACTGTATGCAGAAAGTTGATCATAGAAATTTACTTTATTTTTGTCAGTTAGAAGATCTAAATTAACATGTGCTAAATCGACTTCTGATTCTTCTGACGAATCAGTCATTGCTTGCAAAAGCTCTAAAGCTTTTTGTGCATCGAAAGAGGATGGTTGCCGGATATCTATTGCAACATCAGATGTGCTTTTCTTACGAATAGCAATTCGGACATATCGGGTCTCTTCTTGTATGAGCTTGTTTTTTCCAGGTAGCTTGCGCTTATATGACATGTTTACAATAAGCTCAGAGTCTGATTTAATTGGTTGCTCAATTACATATCCTTGAAAATGAGAAGAACGGTATATGTTGAACTTGTCAGCAAAAAAGTCAAGAATATCAACATCATCTAAATGCTTTCGTAGTTTAGCATTGATTAAAGTGGATTTTTCATAATTTCCATCGCTGACAATCATTTGAGTGATATTGGTCATTTCTTGCCCACCAAGAAAAATTGTATAAACATCCTCAGCAAATGTTTGAGCATTTATTGAAGTAAATATAATTCCCTGTTTGCTAAGATAGCGCTTGATTGCTGCCGGTTTGATTTTCTGCTCCGTAATTAAGCGCATTAATTCGGCACAATCTGTATACTCTGTAACCATTACAAAATACCCCCCGTTTCGATTGGTGACAAATATCTATTATCAATAAAGTCGATTGCGATTTTTGCGGCCTCAAAATCGTCTATTGGAGTTTCTCCAGACTTCAGAGCAGTTATAAAATTTTCTTTGATAAAATCAACGTCGCCGTTCTTTCGAGGATAAAATAAAAATACATATTTATCAGAACCTTGAAGTTGATAATATTTAAATAGGCTCCATGCATATCTAAAGTTGTCGACAGTTGATTCGTCAAAGAAAAATAGCATATTTTGAGTACGGGGTTCTGAATATGTGTTTTCACCGATGCTTTTTATTACGAAGTATGTGCTTTTTCCAAGTAAATACTTGGAATACATTCCGTTGATTGTAAGAGATACTTGTGATGTTTTGTTGGATTCGTTTATACTCGGATATATAAATGTGAATCCAGTGTGATAGGAAGTCTTAATTTTTGCAAATAAGCTCATCCACTGAGAAATACGATCGTTAGCGGCAATAAAAATATTTATTGGATTTCTACGATTTGGAAAGGAAATTTTTGAGAGGTAGTTATAAAATTTTTGTGAATTGAATGTGTCATTAGCGTGGATTAACAAAAGACCAGTGTTGAGAGTAGTGTTTGCTAAATCGACATCTGCGAGTTCAGGAGCAGATTGGGCACATTCTATGTTGTTGATTAATTCTTTTACCCATTCTTCGATAGTCGCCTGTGTAATTGAGGACATTTGACGATTTTTACATTCAATAATGATTCCTTGGTTTCCCGTACTATAAGGATTATTGAATTTGCAAAGTAAATCGATGCCGTGTGTTTTCTTTTTGTGAGAGGAACGAGTACACTTTATTTCTTTATCACGAGCAAGCTCTATCCATCCCAAGTTAGCAAAAAGGACTTCGCCAAAGCCTTCAAGTTTTTTACCGATTTTAGATGCATGTTCTCCCATTATAGCTCACCTCCCATGATAATATTGATGCATTCTAGAGTTTCATCATCAATATCATCTCGATCTTTTGATGTCACAACGGATCCGCTTGAATATAAAGTAAGGGCAACGGGGCCTACTCCCTTTTCGATTGAAACGGTTAACTGGGAAATGCAACTTTTGTATTTTTGAACCATATTTCGAGGCTTGTCTAATGATGATAAGCAAACACTGCAAGTGGCTACAATCCCATCATCTATTAAAACATCTGTGATTTTCATCCTAGAGAATTTGATGTCGTTCATGTTTAGAAGGCGATTTAATGTCTGAATGTATTCAATTTTGTTGCTATCAATGGTAATTTGATTATGAGATGCTTGTACAAGAGTGGTAATCACCATATCTACACATCTTTTACTGCCCCAAAGAAGTAGTTTCTTCGAAAAAGTAAAGATATCGAATTTTACGATATGCTGTTTCTTCATGGCAATAGTTTCAAATTTATTGCTTTCGAAATTATATACCTTTTGGTTTTGAAGTGTTGAAATTAAATAATAGCCTCCAATATAATTTTGACTCTGCTCACTTATCACACAGTGTAAGTCTGCTGAATCCATTTGTAAAACATTACTAATAATAAGATTCCAAGACATGTTTTCCTGAAGTTTTACATTAAAAATAGATAATTTGCTTGAGGCCAATGCGAATCCCTCCTAAATAAATGTACAGATTAATGATTATTTGGGTGATTTGAATTTCAACTCAGTTGCAGAACGGCCTATATGCCCAGTGTCCGTTCTTATGTTGCCTAGAAAGTTTTTTGCCTTCGACAAAATCTAACAGGATTTTGTTGTCTGTTGCCACTGACATTTCACACAATGCCAACACATTAGCATTCATAATATAATAATGGGTCCGTAAGAATTTTTCGATTTTCTGCCAACGTAAGGCTTTCTTGTCCAGTTTTATACCGCTCAAAACATCGCATCTATGAGTGATGCTTTGATAGAGGAGAGCGTGAATTCGATAAGCACGGTAGACTCACCAGTATCAATGTTTGCATTGATTGCATCGCAGTATTCCTATTGGTGGTCATGAATGATAAATTTGACTGGTAGCTACGCAAACACTGGTTTTTATTTGGAAAGTGGTAGTGTATGCCAGAGACGTCCAACACACCCGTTACCGTCTGGAAAGGGATGAATTGATTCAGTTCATGGTGGAACACACAACCTCGAATCGGTATATGCAAATTGCTGTGCTTTGTCCAGTCCAGTAGTTCCACAACTAAATCGGACGCATATTGTGGCCGTGCACCAAATGTAGGACATGCCCATCCTGATCCTATGCGGAACATGCCCGATTCTTCTGCAAGGTCACGCGTCATAATGCTGTGAGCCAACAGGAGCTCGTCCACGGAATATAGGACAAGTCCATTGAGCCGTTTTCGTAAATCTCAGAAGCATTTTTAATCTCAGCAAAATCTTTAAGTGGTGAAGGAACCCATATGCCTACTATTCAGAACGGCAGTGATCTGTTTAAGATTTAGAGTGATTTGCTCAATGGCAAGAGACCAGTGAATGGTACGAATACGGTTAATACGGCGCAGATTTGGAATGCTGGAGAAGCGACTGTGAACAGAAAACTAACCGGTCAACTCGGAAATTTCTGAAACAGAATCAACTACTTTATTTGTGATTTGGGAGGGGCTAGTTGCTTTTCATGCGTATCTCATAATTATAGTTTTTATTATCTACAGTATAGCACGCACTACTCATTTCATCAATCAAAATTTTGACATACGTGAGTGATGCTTTGTATGGAGAAAAGTGTTTTACACGGTTTCGGGCAGGAATGTGGAAAATAGATTTACACAAATTATCGTGTATTTACATGGATTTACAGGAAAGCGGCTACCAATTTTAGCAGAGAGCCGGAAAACGGAGTTCAAAAGGCGCTTTATGAGGATTCATTAGCTGGAAAGCCGATTTTATTAGCTGGAGCTGAAAATTCTGCTAATGGCATTAGCTGGCTAATTTTGGTGATAGGTTCAAAATGAAAAATGCGAAGATCGTCTTTCACATGGAAAAATGACCTTCGCATTTCTTAAAAGGATGTCCCTACCCGGGTTCGAACCGGGGGCGTTTCGCTTAGGAGGCGAACCCTCTATCCAGCTGAGGTATAGAGACATATATGTATTATCGTTGATTTTTGACTTTTCTGCACTTTGTATGGAATGCTTTTCACAACGAAGTGACCGACTGCATTGCAACCGGGACGATGGTAAAGTTGTTGCATCAAAATTTGTTGGGAAAATCTCGATCCCCAGCCTTGCTTTTGATTAGAGCAATCACTTCTGCACCCAAGGTATCAGGTTGACCGAATTCTTAGGAGGGGGACGCTCTATCCAACTGAGCTACTGAGACACATCACAGATATGATACCGCAAACAGCGCACAAAATCAAGTTGAATCGGAGAGAAAAAAGGTGTATCCTATAAAGAGAGGCTCCTGCGCCGGGAAACTTTGCGCAGGGGCGGCAGAACAACTCGCCCCTCTGGCTGCTGGCCGGGGGAGCCCCGGGAGGTTGCAATGGGAAAAAACAAAACCAAAAAGCGGACACGCCGGCCCAACAAGGGCTGGCTGGCGGGCAGCAGTGCGACGCAGACTATCTGCATCAGCTTTCTGCTGGTCATCGCGGTGGGTACGCTGTTGCTCACCCTGCCCATTTCCAGCAGGACGGGGCGGCTGGGCGTCATCGATGCCATGTTCACTGCCACCAGTGCCACCTGCGTGACGGGCCTCGTCGTGCGGGATACATGGAGTCAGTTTTCGCTGTTCGGGCAGATAATCATCCTGATGCTCATTCAGGTGGGAGGCCTCGGCCTTGTCACCCTCACCAGCTTCTTCGCGCTGGCGGCCCGGCGGCGGATGGGCTTCCGCGACCTGCGGCTGCTGGGCGAGAGCGTCTCGGCAGACGGCCTGTCCAAGGCCACTGAGGTGCTGAAGATCGTCATCAAGCTGGCGGCGGCTTTCGAGGCCGTGGGCATCGTGCTGCTGCTCTTCGCATTCGTGCCACAGTTCGGCGCAGAAGGTGTGTGGGTCAGCGTGTTCACGGCCATCTCGGCTTTCTGCAACGCAGGCTTTGACCTCTTCGGACGGTTTGGCGCCTACTCCTCGCTGGTGCCGTACGTCAACAACTACTATGTGCAGGCTGTCATCATGTTCATGATCATGGCCGGTGGTCTGGGCTTCATGGTCTGGGTGGAGCTGGCAGAGTACCGCAAAAAGCGGCGGCTCTCTCTCCACGCGAAAGTCGTGCTGCAGTTCTCGGTCATTTTCTGGGTGGGCGGCGCGGTGCTGCTGGCCCTGCTCGAGTGGTCGAACCCCAGGACGATGGGCGGCCTGTCCGTCCCGGGCAAGATAATGGCGGCGCTGTTCCAGTCGGTGTCCACCCGTACTGCGGGTATGAACACCATCGACCTCGCGGCCTGCAGCCCCATCAGCAAGCTGCTGATGAGCGTGCTGCAGTTCATCGGTGCGGCCCCTGGTTCGACGGGCGGCGGCGTCAAGGTGACGACTTTCGCAGTGCTCATCCTGACCATCCGCAGCGTGGCACAGGGCCGCGACGACTGCGTTATCGGCGGCCACCACATCGAGTCCAAGACGGTCTACCGCGCTCTGACCATCATCGTCATCGGCGCGGTGGCGGCGTTCGGCTCTGCCGTCGTGGTGTACTACAACACTGCAGAGACGGTGTCGGTCATCGACTGCATCTTCGAGTCCTGTTCGGCGTTCGGTACGGTGGGCCTGTCGGTGGGTGTCACTGGGCAGCTGAACACCGGCGCAAAGCTGCTATATATGGCCTGTATGTTCATGGGCCGTGTCGGCCCGGTGTCGCTGGCTATCAGCCTGACGGCAAAGCCCGACGACAACAAGCGCAAAGTCCTCCCGGTGGGTCACATCAACGTAGGTTAAACAAAAAGCGGGCGCTCCACCTGTCCGGAGAGACAGAGGAGCGCCCGCTTTCACTCGTTATAAATTGTCCAGTTCCGTCTGGAGCTTTGCAAGAGCGCTACGAATCGGCAGATGCTGGGGGCAGGCGGCTTCACACTTGCCGCAGCGGACGCAGTGAATGGCCTTTTCGGCATCCGGGAAGCGGGCTGTCCACTGCTGGCGGATGGCGTCCTTATTGCCGAACATCCCGAGCTTATTCCAGATGCTGAAATTGTCGGGAATGTCCACGCCCATGGGGCAGGGCATACAGTAGCGGCAGCCGGTGCAGCCGATTTTGATGTGGCTGCGCAGGACGTCGGCAGTCTGCCGGATGGCGGCGTTCTCGGCGTCGGTCATGGGGCGGAAATCTCCGAAGGTGGCGAGGTTGTCTTCCAGCTGGTCTTCTGCGCTCATGCCGGAGAGGACGACCTTCACGTTTTTGTGGCTGGCCACCCAGCGCAGCGCCCACGAGGCCGCGCTGGCGTCGGCGTCCAGTGCATTCAGCGGCGCGGCAGCGTCCGGCGGCAGCTGTGCCAGCGTACCGCCCTTGATGGGCTCCATGATGATGAGGGGAACATTCAGTTCTTCGGTAAGAGCATAGCCACGGTCTCCTGCAATCTCCTCGGCACGGTCGTCGGTGTCGAGGTAGTTGTACTGCAGCTGGCAGAAGTCCCACGGCTGGTCGCGCAGGATATGCTCGAAGCCCGCCGCGTTGTCGTGGCAGGAGAAGCCAAAATTCCGGATGCGCCCGGCGGCCTTCTGCTTCCAGAGCCAGTCTACGATGCCTATCTCTTTGGCCGCATCGTAGCGGGCTTTGTGCAGGGAATGCAGCAGATAGAAGTCGATGTAGTCCACACCCAGCCGCTCGAACTGCTTCTCGAAGATGTCTTTGGCCTCGTCGAGGGTCTTGCAGCTCCACAGAGGCAGCTTGGTGGCGAGGTAGAAGCTCTCCCGAGGCCACTTGGCAATGACCCGGCCCACGAAAGGTTCACTTTCACCGCCGTGGTAGGGGAAAGCGGTGTCAAAGTAGTTGACACCCGCCTCCCGGGCAGTGTTCAGCAGCTTTTCGGCCCGCACTTCGTCGATGCGGCCATCCGGCAGGGTGGGGAAGCGCATACACCCGTAGCCCAGCAGCGAGGTGGAGATGGCCCGCCCGCTGCCGTCTTTTTTCGTCCAATCACGATACTCCATAGCCATTTCTCCGGCGGGGGTCCGCCCGCCGCTCCTTTGCCCTAAGTATAGCAGGAGAAATTGCAATAGACAAGACGAACACCCCGGCCTGCAGACAGCCGGGGTGTTGTATTCGTGCGGGAAATATGATATTCTATAGGTGCTGCCGATGCAGCAAGGTACTGTCTGCAATGTAGGTGGTCACGCCCTTCCGGCCCTGCGCCGGGGAGGTGAACTTTTTGCTATCCCCTGACGCATGGTGCGAAAGGGGGGATGTTCCATGACGTTTGAACAGGTCGTATTGCTGCTCTCGCTTCTTGGCGGAGCAATCTACATCACGTTTCAGATTAGCTGGATCATTTTTAACAGCAAAAAGAAATGACCGCCTCGCTCCCACAGCCTGCGGTCATTCTTTTTGATCTCATGCCGGAAGGACGCTGACCATTCGCAGACAGTGCCTTTCTTGTTTATAGTATAGAGCTTTTGCAAGCCATTGTCAAGCAAAACGAGGGATAAGATGGATTCTCTGAAAATCGGAAATATCACCCTGCCCCACCGGGCAGTTTTTGGCCCGATGGCGGGCTTTACGGACGCGCCCTGCCGTCGGCTGATGGCCCAGCACGGCGCAGGATTTACGGTCAGCGAGATGGTGTCCAGCCGGGCGCTGGTCTACCACGACCACAAAACGGTCAGCCTGCTCAAAGCCGAACCCAACGGCGCACCCTACGGCGTGCAGATCTTCGGCGAGGTACCCCAGATCATGGGCGAGGCCGCAGCGGCCATTGAAGAATACGAGTTCGACTTTCTGGACATCAACATGGGCTGCCCGGCCCCGAAGATCGTCTCGGGCGGCGCAGGCAGCAAGCTGATGCTGGACCCCGATCTCTGCGGCCGCATCGTCGAGCAGGTCAAGGCCCACACCACCCGCCCGGTAACGGTCAAGATGCGGAAAGGCTGGGACGCCGACCACATCACGGCGGTGGAGTGCGCCAAAGCCTGCGAGCAGGCGGGGGCTGAACTCATCGCCGTCCACGCCCGCACCCGGGAGCAGATGTATACCCCGGGCATCGACCCGGACATCATCGCCAAGGTCAAGGCGGCGGTGAAGGTGCCTGTGCTGGGCAACGGCGACATCCACACGGCGGAAGACGCCGTGGAGATGATGCAGCATACCGGCTGCGACGGCGTCATGATCGCCCGTGCCGCGCTGGGCGATCCGTGGCTGTTCGAGCGGGTGAACGCCGCCATCGAGGGCCTGCCGACTCCCAAGGAGCCGAACCTGCAGGCCCGGATGAACGCTCTCCGCCGCCAGGTGGAAGAGATGGTGGAGCAGAAGGGCGAATACACCGCCATGCCCCAGGCCCGCGCCCAGACCATGCACTATATGAAGGGTCTCAAGGGCGCTGCCGCCCTCCGCCGCTACTGCTGCACCCTGTCCCGTCTGGAAGACCTGGACGAGCTTATTGCGGCAGTGTTCGAAGAGCAGCGCAAGGCCGGGCTGGACCCGGACGACGTGCGGGAAGTCCCCTTCCCGTGATCATTCGCTGCGGGTCAGCTCGTCGAGGTTCTGGGTGAAGCAGGGGAGGCAGTGCGCCATGAACCAGTCGGCTTCGGGGCAGTGCATCTCTTCCAGTGCCTTCCGCTGCTGACGAAGCGCGGCATCGAACTCGTGGTTGCCGCTGCGCTGCTCATCCATGCACTTGACGAGGGCCGAGAGCCGGTCAGCGGCTTTCAGGAGCCGCTTTTCCTCGGCGGTCAGCAGGCTGCCAGTGATGAAGGGGCTGACCTCCTCGGCCAGCTCCGGCGGCAGCAGACGGGTCATGGAATCCACGCTCTCGGCCTCCAGTGCCTTGTAGGCGTCCCGCAGGCCGGGGCTGCTGTACTTGACCGGCGTGGGCATATCGCCGGTGATGATCTCGGGTGCATCGTGATAGAGCGCCGCCACCGCCACCGTTTTGGGGCGGCAGGGCGTGCTGGTGTACCGCCGCGCGATGAGGCAGAGGATATGGGCCATCAGGGCAGTGTCGCAGGTGTGCTCACTGAGGGATTCCGGGCGGGTGGAGTGCATCAGACTCCACCGGGTGATGTACTTCATCCGCGCCAGAAGGGCGCTGAACGGGTATAGCTTCATGTCAGCCTCCTTGAAGTGTCTTTGAGAGGGTTATACCCGCCCGGCGGGCGAATGTCAAGCAAAACACAAAAATTCTTTTTTTTCCACACAGCCGCGTGTTATACTGGAACGCGAGAACGATGCGGGCGATGGGCCTGTGCCGCCCCTCCGGGCGGGGAAAGAGGATAGACGATGGACGATTCAAAAAATCAGGCCGGAAATGCCCGGCTGCTCAATATGCCGGGGCGGCGGGACCAGATGCTCCGCACCATGCTGCTCTGTGCGCTGACGGCGGCGATATTCTTCCTGCCGTTCTATATCATCGACGGTGGATTTTTCCACTACGCGGGCGATTTCAACAGCCAGCAGATCAGCTTCTACCGCTACATGAACGGTTTTATCAAGGGGGCAGGCTACCCGGACGGCATGGCCGGCGCGGCCCGCAGCACCTTCTCCTGGGCCACCGACCTGGGCAGCGGCGCGATGAACGCCTACTCGTTCTACCTGTACGGTTCGCCCTTCTTCTGGCTGTCCCTCATCTTCCCCCAGAACTGGCTGCCCTACCTCATGGTGCCGCTGCTGGTGCTGAAATTTGCCGTGGCGGGCGGCGGCGCTTACCGCTACCTCTGCCGCTATGTCCGCCGCTCCGATCACGCGGTGCTGGGTGCCTGCCTGTATGCCTTCTCGGGTTTCAGCATCTACAATGTCTTCTTCAACCACTTTATCGACGTGGTGGCCCTCTTTCCGTGGATGCTCTGGGCGCTGGACGAAACGCTCTACGAGCAGGAAGAGCACTACGGCCTCTTCGCGTTCTGGGTGGGCGTCAACCTGCTCAACAACTACTTCTTCTTCATCGGACAGGTCCTCTTCCTCGTCATATACTTCATCTGCAAGCTGACGACGAAAGATTTCCCGATGAATGTCCGCCTCTTCGTCCGGCTGGCGTTTGAGAGCCTGCTGGGCGCGGCTCTGGGCTTCGTCCTGCTCTGGCCGGCGGTACTCAGCATTTTGCAGAACCCCCGCACCATTGACCTGTCGTCGGGCTGGGGCTTTCTGACCTACTCGAAGGTGCAGCAGTATCTGGCCATCCTGCTGAGCTGGATCTTACCGCCCGATTCGCCCTACATCACCTCCATCTGGTCGGAGGGCATCATCAAGTGGACGAGTATGTCGGCCTATCTGCCCCTGTGCAGTCTGGCCGGCGCGATGGCCTACTGGCGGGCGCGGAAGGGCGACAGCAAAAAGCGCATCGTCGCCACCTGCGCCATCTTTGCGCTGGTGCCGGTGCTCAACAGCGCCTTCTACGCCCTCAATTCCAGCTACTACGCTCGGTGGTACTACATGCCGGTGCTCATCCTCTGCGCCATGACGGCCAGTGCGCTGGAAAGCCCCGACATCTCTGCCGACGAGCTGGACGCCCCGGTCCGCGGCATCGGCTGGCTGATGATCGCGACGCTGGCGTTTGCCTTGGTGCCGGTGCAGGACAGTGATACCAAAGAATGGTCGCTGGGTGTGCTGCAGAATCCCGGCCAGTATGTCGCCGTCCTGAGCTTCGGCATCGGCGGTCTTATCCTGTACCACCTGCTCTGCCGCCGCTGGCGGGGGAGCAGGGCCTTTGCCCGTCGGATGACGGCAGTGGTGCTGGCCTTTGCCTGCGTGTTCAGCATGGTACACATCGGCATCGGCAAGTTCGGCCAGTGGCACACCGACAGCGACCTTGTGGAGCAGTACACCTCTGCCATCAAGCTCAAGGATGACCTGCCCGAGGGAGACTGGCGCGTGGATACCTACAAGACCCACGACAACCTCGGCCTCTGGCTCGACAAGAGCAGCCTGCAATACTTCGGCAGCACGGCCGCGCCCAGCATCCTCAGCTTCTACCCGGCACTGGGCGTCAAGCGGGATGTCCGCAGTGAGCCGGACATCTCCAACTACGCCCTGCGGGGTCTGCTGAGCGTCAAGTACCTCATCACCACGCCCGAAAAGCAGGAAGATTTCCTCGCCGCTGCGGACGACGGATGGAGCTATTACGACACCAAAGACGACTTCATGCTCTACGAGAACGAGAACTACGTTCCCATGGGCTTTACCTACGACTACTATATTACGGAGGAATCCTACGAGACGACCGTTAAAAATACCCGCGCGAACCTCCTGATGCGGGCGCTGGTGCTCAGCGAAGAGGACGCCGAAACCTACGGCAAGTACCTCAAGAAGCTGCCTGACGCAAAGCTGGACGACCTGTGGTACGACACCTACGTCTCTGACTGCGCCGACCGCCGCGCCTCGGCCTGCAGCACCTTCCAGATGACCAACTCCGGCTTCCATGCGGAGATCACGCTGAAGAAGGACAACCTTGTCTTCTTCTCCGTACCGTACGACGATGGATTCACGGCCTACGTCAACGGCAAAGAGACTGAGGTCATCCGGGTGGACGAGGGGCTGATGGCCGTTCTGGCTCCGGCGGGGGAGAACACCATCGACTTCGTCTATCAGGCCGACGGTTATTCCCTGGCCAGTAAAGTCTCGCTGGCAGCGCTGGCGGTATTCGTCCTATACGCCGGGTATTTTGTCTGGAAGAAAAAGAAACGCTGTTGAATCGCGGTTTGTCAATGCGCATTCTCCCATAAAATGCAGAGCGCTTTTTGTGGAAAGAGCGAATAGCCCTCCCGGCCAAAACGTGATAGAATAAGCACGTTGTGCTGCCAGAGCAGCCGGAAAGGAAGCGCGAAAGCTATGGAACAAAGCTATTTGATGCCGGGACAGGAACGATGGGAATCATTCCGGGATGCAAATGGGGTGCCGAAAGTTCGCTATTCTTACTGCTCGCTGAAAGGGCGGCTGTTCCGCTGTGTGAGCTGCAGCCGGGAAGAGGCCGAGCGCCTGTGCGAGGACTGGCTGGTAGGCCAGGACCGCTGCTACCGTAACTGAAGATTCGATTTGACAAGACTGCCGTGCAGAAAGACGATGCACGGCAGTCTTTTTGTGCGTCAGAAACGGACCGGTTGGAAAAATCAGTTGATTCCAACTTGAAAAGACGGTATAATAAACTATTATGGGAAACAAGACTCTGCCAACAGCAGAGCGTGAAAAAACGGAAAAGGGGGAGAGTGGATGGACGCACGATTCGAGCGCTATATTGAAGATCTCAGGACAGTCCGCACCCTCTCCCAGCCTAAATTCTCCCCGGATATGAAAGCGAAGGAGCTGCTGGAGACCATCCAGTCCAACGCCATCAAGTGCTTCGACTACATGAAGGAGAACAACGCTATCCTCAATGAGCTGGTGTTCCAGCGTGTGCCTGCGGAGCTGACGAGTGCCGAAATTGCCAGCCTGCAGGAGTTTGCTGACAAGATGTTCGACTACGACAGCAGCGAGGACTGCGGCATCGCCTACAAGGTCTACAGCCTCCTGCTGGAAAACGCCCGCCTTCGGGGCGACAAGCCTGCCATCGTCCGCTATCTGTATGAAAAAGCGGTTTCACTCCACTATCTCAATGTCCGGGGCATCGACTATGCCATCAACCCTTACGGGACGCAGGTGCGCGGCCTTTTTCAGGAGGGTGCAAGCTATATTGCGGAGTATGAGTCCTTTGATAAGACAACAAAGGGCTACATCATGTGCTGTCTGGGCAACAGCCGGATGTCCATGCCGCGCAGTACGCCGGAAGAATGCACCGAATACATGAAGGTATTCGACAAGGCGATGGGCATCATCACCGACCCTTACTACCACCAGCTCGACCCGGACCTTCCGTGGGGCAAATTCGAGTATGCGATGCATATGGACCGGGAGACGCTGCTGGGCTATCTGCGCCACTACAACGACCCGGTGGTCGCCGCCAAGGTGATGGAGTCGGCGGAAGCCATCTACCGCGACCAGGTGCTCTATAAGGGCGAGGAGGCACGGCTGCAGAACTGGCGTGTCAGCTATTTTTATAAGGCGGCCTGCTTCCATGCTGGACGGTGTACGGCCCGCGAGGTGGTGGAAGAGCTGTTGGACATCATCCACCACACCGACATCCAGGACTACAGCGATACTGGCATCAACAAGAACCTCACGGCGGTGTCTTATCTGGTGGCCTACGAGGTCGAGATGCCGCCTGCCGACCGGAGGGAGATGGCATACCTCACCGAAGAAGTGATGGACCGCAGTTTGCGGTATCTGAACAATGTACCCCAGAATCGGTACTCTCGTGTGGTCAGCCGTGCCGTGCGCGAGCTGGTGGAGATGCAGGCCGAAGCCGGAACAGCCCGCCGCAGCCTGCTGAATTATATTCTCGTGGCCCACAAGCCGACCTATGTCCACTCCATGATGGTGGCCGGACTGACCCGCGTGTTCGTCAAGCAGATGCTCAAAAAGTCGCCCGAGCTGTTCGTGGGCGTCATGGGCTGCAAGACGGTGGAGGAAGTCCGCCGCAGCCGCATTGAAATATGTGAGCTGGCCTATGAGTGCGGCCTTTACCACGATGTAGGCAAGAGCTATGTGTTCACGTACATCGGCAACAACTACCGCCGCCTGCTGGACGAGGAATTTACCTGCATCCAGTGGCACACGGTGTTCGGCTACGAGCTGCTGTGCAATGTGGGCGGAAAGGACGACCTGGCCCCGGCGGCGCTCTACCACCATACCTTCTACGACGGACACGGCGGCTACCCGAAAAATTATCCGCCCTGCCCGGCGGGCATCAAGCCCATCGTGGACGCTCTGACCGTGGCCGACTCACTGGACGCGGCCACCGATAATATCGGCCGCTGCTACACGATGGCAAAGCCGGTGGATACGCTGCTGGGCGAATTCCACGCCCAGAGAGGCACCCGCTATGCGCCCGAGGTGGTGGCACTGCTGGACGATGAGGATTTCTGCCGTGGTTTGAAGGAAACGCTGGACGAGACGCGCAAGAGCGTCTATCTCGAGGTCTACCACGTCAAGCGGTAAAAGGGGGCGCTGAGGGTGAAAACACAGAAAACGCCCCTTTTTCAGGGCATTGGCGAGACGGCGCTGGCCGAGATGTTCACCTGCGGCGGTGCGCGCTGCAAGACCTACGCGAAGGGCGAAGTCCTTCTGCGGGCGGGCTGTATCACCCGCGAGGTGGGCGTCGTGCAGGCGGGCGGCGTCAACATCGAGAACATCGACCTCTGGGGCAACAGGAGCATCCTGAGCCATGTCCCGGCGGGGCAGGTGTTCGCGGAGACCTATGCCTTCTGCGGCGAGCCGATGATGGTGGACGTGGTGGCGGCGGAAGAGACGGAAGTGCTCTTTTTGAACATGGATGTCCTCGTCCACACACCTCACCCGGACAGCGAGTGGCAGCCGGTCCTCGTGCAGAACCTGCTCAACATCTCGCTGCACAAGAACCTGGCCCTCTCGGAGCGCATCTTCTGCACGGCCCCGAAGACCGTCCGGGGACGGCTGCTGCTGTATCTCTCCAATCAGGCCGCGAAGGCGGGCAGCAAAAGTTTCCGCATCCCCTTCGACCGTCAGGGCCTGGCCGATCACCTCAACCTCGACCGCAGCGCCCTCTCGAAAGAGCTGGGCAAAATGCGGGATGAGGGAATCCTGGAAACAACAAAAAACGAATTTACCCTGCATGAGCTGCCGGAATGAGGAGAGCTTTTTCTCTTCACATTCCCCCTTTCCGCCGCATACATCGGTGGGAAGGGGGAATGCAATGTGAACGTCTATCTGTTTGCAGCGGTCATCCTGCTGCTGCCGGCGCTCTGTACGGCGCTGGGAGCAGCGGGGGTCTTTCTGGTGCGTCGGGCCGACGAGCCCCGCACCCGGCGGATGCTCTGCGGCATGGCGGCGGGCATCATGCTGGCCGCCAGCGTGTGGAGCCTGCTGCTGCCTGCCATCGAGCGGGCGGAGGCCGGGATACTGCCGGTCTGGCTGGCCCCGGCGGCGGGGTTGGTGCTGGGTGCTGTGGGCCTGCTGCGGCTGGAAGAGGCTGCCGGGCGGCTGATGCACACCGGGTCAAAAGAGGATGGCCGGATGGGCCGGGTGGTGCTGGCCGTGACCCTCCACAATCTGCCCGAGGGCATGGTGGTGGGACTTGCGGCGGCGCTGGCCCTGCAGGGTGAGCCGGAGGCCGTCAGCGGGGCGCTGGCCCTTGCGCTGGGCATCGGCTTGCAGAATATCCCGGAAGGCGCGGCGGTGAGCCTGCCGCTGATGCAGGCCGGGCAGGGGAGACGGAAAGCCTTCTGCGCCGGTGCTGCGTCGGGCCTCGTGGAGCCGCTGGGGGCGCTGCTGGCGCTGGCCCTCGCGGGCTGGGTGAGCGCGGCTCTGCCGTGGCTCATGAGCGCCGCCGCCGGGTGCATGGTCTGCGTGACGGCTCAGGAGATGATACCGGAAGCCGTGGAGCAGGACGAACCGGCGGGCGTCATCAGCGTGGTGCTGGGTTTCGCCCTCATGATGGCGCTGGATATTGCGCTGTAACAAAAAAGCCGATGCAGCTGCATCGGCTTTTTTGCTGTCAGTTCTCTTTTGCGAGGTAGACTGTCGTGGAGGGAAATGCGAAATCCACGCCGTCGGCCTTCATCACGTCCATGATGTTGAGGTTCAAATCGTTCTGCATCCGCAAAAACACGCCGAGGTCGGCGGTGCGCAGATAGGCAGAGACCATCAGGTTGATGCTCGAGTCGCCGAAGCCGGTCATCCGGACAAAGGCGGTGTCCTCGTAGGTGTCGGGGCTGGCCTTGAGCATGGCGTCGAGGTCGGCCATCAGCTTTTCCAGCTGGGGTCGGGTGGTGTCGTAGGTAACGCCCAGCGTGAAGCGGTAGAGCCGCTTGTTGCGGAGGGTAGCGTTGTTGATGGTGGCACTGCTGACGGTGCTGTTGGTGAGGATGTAGATGGAGTTATCCACGGCCCGGACTTTCGTGGAGCGGAAGTTGATGTCCACCACTTCGCCCTCCACGTCGCCGACGGTGATCCAGTCGCCGATGGAGAAGGGCTTGTCCAGCAGGATGACCACGCCGCTGAAGAAATTCTTGGCCATATCCTGTGCGGCCAGAGAGATCGTAAGGCCGATAAGACCGGCACTGGCCACGACGCTGCCCACGGGCAGGCCGCTCTCCTGTGCGATGGTCGCGCCGCAGAGCACCACGACGGCTACTTTGTAGACTTTATCCAGCAGGGTGAGCAGGGTGCGGTTGGTGCGGACTTCTTCGCTGGACGAGGCCAGCAGCAGAGCCGCGATGCCGGAAGCGTGGTAGAAGCCGGTACCGATGAGGAAGACCAGCATCATCCGATAGGCTTTGAGCAGCAGGGCCGCAAGGCCGGGGATGGCCCAGGGCAGGCTGCGCAGGGCCAGATACATGCCGGTGTACCACGCGATGCGGGCCGCCGGGCGGGCAAAGCTTTCCAGCAGGGGGTGCGTAAAGGCAAAGTGCCAGCTGCGTTTCAGCAGGCGGGGGAAGAGGCTTTTTTGCAGCCAGCGGCTGACGACCCAGCCGATGAACAGCAGGGCCAGCGCACAGATGCACCGGGCTGCAAAGGCCAGCCAGCCTTCCAGCAGCAGCCCGGCGATGGAAAAGCCGAGATCGTTGATAGTGAAGAGCATAGAAACAAATACCTTCCTGACGAATAATAAAATCAGTATATCATATTACAGCCGACGGTGCAAATCGGAAACGGCTTGTTAAAAAATGCATAAAAGGGCTTGACAAGACAAACCTGCCGCGTTATACTCTGCGAAGAAAGTTCGTTTCAGGGCGGGGTGCGATCCCCCACTGGCGGTACAGCCCGCGACCACTCCCAAAGAGTGCTGACCCGGTGAGACTCCGGGGCCAACGGTATAGTCCGGATGCAAGAAACGGCAGACAATTTGATTTGTTTGTGCGCGCCCTGTTATAGTGTAAGCTATGGCAGGGCGCGTTTTCATTTGTCTTCCCGGTTTCAGCGAGCGAGAAAAGGGCTTTCCAGTCTTTATTTGAATGGGGCAGCCGCCCCGGGAGGAAAATTATGAGAAAAGATACGACCCACAACCTGACCGTTGCCGCCATGCTCAGCGCAGTGGCGTTCATCCTGATGTTCATCGAGTTCCCCATTCCGATGCTCATCCCGTCCTTCGTCAAGATGGACTTCTCCGACCTGCCCGCCCTGCTGGGCGCGTTCGCCCTCGGCCCGGTGTACGGCGTGGTCATCAGCTTCATGAAGAACCTGCTCCACATCGTCATCAAGGGTACCAGCACTGCCTGTGTCGGCGAGCTGTGCAACTTTATGCTGGGCGCTGTCTTCTCCGCTGTGGCGGGCTTCATCTACAAGCATCATAAGAGCCGCAAGACCGCCATCCTCGGCGCGGTAGCGGGTGCCGCCGCAATGGCCCTGTTCAGCGTACCCTCCAACTACTTCATCACCTACCCGGCCTATGTGGAGTTCTACCATATGCCGCTGGAAGCCATCCTCGGCATGTATCAGGCCATCCTGCCCTCTGCCGACAGCCTCATGAAGTGCCTCGTCATCTTCAACCTGCCCTTCACGCTGGTCAAGGGTCTGCTGGACGCCGTGCTCTGCATGATCATCTATAAGCCCCTGTCTCCCATCCTGCACGGCCGCAAGTAATTATAAGTAAAAAATAAAAAACCTCTCAGGCAAAGCCGAAGGCTTTGCCTGAGAGGTTTTTTATTGCAAAGCGCCCTTGTCGAGCCACTTGCCCCTTGCAAGCCGAATGAGGAACAGCGCGCCCCGGATGCAGAGCTCGATGCACATGGCGGCCCAGACGCCCACGAGGCCCAGCCGGGGAGCCAGCAGGAAGGCGAGGGTGAGCCGGACGCCCCACATGCTGAACAGGTTCAGCACAAAGCAGCCTGTGCTGTCGCCTGCGCCCTGCATCGCGCCGCTTGCTACGATGCTGGCCCCGAACATCGGCTCGGCGAAGGCCTCGATGCGGAGGACCTGCGCACCCAGCGCGATGACGGCGGCATCTGCCGTGAAGATGCCCATGAGGGCCGGGGCAAAGAGCCAGAGCCCCATGCCCGACAGGGCCATGATGCCCATGCCCATTGCCGTGCAGAACCAGGCGAACCGCTTCGCCATGTCCCGGCGGTGGGCGCCGACGGCCTGCCCGATGAGGGCGATGGAGGCGTCCTGAATGCCGTAGCCTGCCATGTAGCAGAGGCCCTCGGCGTTGACGCCGAGGCTGTTGGCCGCGATGGCCACCGTGCCGAGGCCCGAGACGATACGGACGAGCAGCACCTGTGCCGACGAGAGGGCCGCACGCTCAGCGGCCAGCGGTGTACCCACCCGCCAGAGGTTGCGCAGGCAGGCGGAGGTGATGCGCCAGCTGCCGGGCTTTCGGATGCAAAGCGGGCCGTCCCGCAGCAGCAGGACGCCCAGCGCCAGCAGACCGCCCACGACGGTGGAGAGAGCCGTGCCCAGCGCTGCGCCCGGCACAGAGAGGCCTGCGCCCCAGACCGTGACGCTCTGGCCGAACAGCACCAGCTGCCGGGTGGGGTTGATGAGGAAGAAGTTGAACACCACGTCCAGCGCGCAGACCAGCACGCTGATGAGGCCGGGGGTCAGGGCGTCGCCGGTGGCCCGGAGCATGGCGCTATACATCCCCATCGCCATGGTGAAGGGGAGGGCCGCCGACCAGATGGCAAAGTAGGCGCTGGCGTTGGCCTGGAGCGAGATGTCCGCCCTCAGCCACCCGGGCAGGAAGCGGCTGATGCCGACACCGAAAGCCGCAGCGCCCAGACCCAGGATGAGGTTGAAGAGCATGGACTGCCGCAGCACGCCCCGGGCGTCCTGCTGGCGGTCGGCCCCGAGGTACTGGGCGATCTGGATCGAAAACGCAGTGTACAGTCCCACAAGGATGCCGTGGAGCAGCCAGGTGCTCGAGCTGACGATGCCGATGGCGGCGGTGGCCTCTGCGCCGATGTGGCCCACCATGGCGGCGTCGATGTACTCCATCGCCGTGACCACCAGCTGCTCCAGAATGGAAGGGATGCTCAGCGCCAGCGCGATGCGGGCCGTGTCGGACAGCGGGATGTCCTCGCCCTGCCGCATCCGGGCCGAGAGCTGCTCCAAAGAAAGTGTCATGTCGTCTCCTGTTTTCTGTGTTGATAAACTGTCCTACTATTATAGGCACGGGGAGGAAAATTGTCAAACCGGGCGATTGATTTTTTGGCTCTGGCGTGATACACTCTCGGAGTAAGAAGAATATCATTGAAAGAGGTTCAAAATATGCTGCAGCTTATTTCAGCTACCGGCCAGCAGACCGTGGACGCGCTGGCGTTCCTGCTGGCGTTTGCCCTGACCGCCCTGATGGACTCGGTCTTCCACGACAAGCTCCCCCACGACCATGGCCGTGCCTTCGCCGTCAACGGCGAGCTCTCCAAGGGCAAGGCCCGGGGTTCCGGACTCATCTTCGTGCTCTGCATCGCGCTGGTGACGCTGGCGGTGGTGCCTTTTAAGGTAGAGTACCTTATTTATACCGTTCTGCTCATCGCCTCCATGCTGTCGGGCTACTTTGACGACGCTTCCGAGACGGCGTGGAACGAGTACAAGAAGGGCCTCATCGACTTCGTCATTGCCGTGGTGGCAGGTGTTACCTACCTGAACTTCAACGGCACGAGCGTCAACTTCCTGAGCACTACTTTCACCATTGCCTATCCGCTCTACCTGCTGCTCATCGTCATCCTCATCTGGGCCAGCATCAACGTGGTCAACTGCACCGACGGCGTGGACGGCCTGTCTGCCAGCCTCGCGGTGGTGAGCATCGGCACCTTCCTGCTGGCTTACGGCGAGGAGCTGGGGGACTACTCCACCGCTGCCATCGTCTTTATCGGCGCACTGCTGGCCTACCTGTGGTCTAACGCAAAGCCCTCCAGCCTCCTGATGGGCGACGCCGGCAGCCGCGCCATGGGCTTCTTCCTCGCCATCCTGGCCCTCAAGAGCGGCCACCCGTTCGCCTTCCTGCTGGCGGCGCTGGTGTTCATCGTGGACGGCAGCCTCGGCATCCTGAAGATCAGCTTCAAGCGCTTCCTCCACATCAGCATCCTCAAGAACACCCTCACTCCGCTGCACGACCATGTGCGCAAGCGCATGGGCTGGAGCGACGAACAGGTGGTGGCCCGCTGGCTCATCCTGCAGGCCGTCGCATCGGCGCTGCTCCTGCTGATGACCCGCTGATTTACGGATTTTAAGTACGATGTTTGTGCAGCTTTCCAAAATGCAGATTGACCCGCTCTGATTTTTGTTGCACTTTATGGATTGAAAGTCGAGCGGAAAAAGACTATACTTTAATCAACGAAAGCAAAGGCGCTTAAGTGGATGTATTCACTTTGCGCCTTTTTTGTTTTTTCGTTTTTATGTGAGGTTCGGGAAAGCCGCACAAGATGCGCTGTCCGCGGCGCTGGAGCACGGACGACAGAACAGGATAGGGAAAGGCGGGGATCACAGTGATCAAACTCGAACACGTTGACAAGTACTTCGGAGACCTGCACGTCCTCAAAGACGTGAACCTCGAGGTCGCCGAGGGCGAAAAGCTGGTCATTATCGGACCGTCCGGCAGCGGCAAATCTACCACCGTCCGCTGCATGAACTTTCTGGAAGAGCCGACCAGCGGCCACGTCTACATCGACGGTCAGGAGCTGACCAACAAGAACAAGACCAGGATCGTCCGCGACAACATGAGCATGGTCTTCCAGCAGTTCAACCTCTACCCCCACATGACGGTGCTCAAAAACCTGACGCTGGCACCCATGAAGCTCCATCACAAGACCAAGGCAGAGGCCGAAGAGCTGGCATATCATTATCTTGAGGTCGTCGGCCTCCGGGACAAAGCGGATGTCTACCCTCCGCAGCTGTCCGGCGGCCAGCAGCAGCGCATCGCCATTGCACGCGCCCTCTGCGCACAGACCAAGATCATCCTGTTCGACGAGCCGACTTCGGCCCTCGACCCTGAGACCATTCAGGAAGTGCTGGATGTCATGGTAAAGCTGGCACACGAGAAGAACATCACGATGGTGGTCGTCACCCACGAGATGGGCTTTGCACGAAACGTGGCCGACCGTATCGTCTTTATGGCGGACGGCCAGATCATTGAGGAAGGCACGCCGGAGCACTTCTTCACCAACCCCAAGAACGAGCGCGTCCGGCAGTTCCTGAGCAAGATCGTCCGCTGAGAGGACGAACAACAAAGGTTGACACGGCAGGGACTCACAAGTTGTGGTGAGACGCCGTTGTTGATAGCAGGCCGTTTTCGGAGCGGACAGGGAAAGCCGCTCGGGCCGAAAAAAACAAAGAGGAGTGGTTTATTATGAAAAAGATCTCGCGTCGTGATTTTCTGAAAGTCACTGGTTTGGTGGGCGCTGCTGCTGCCCTGACCGCCTGCGGCGGCTCTGCAAGCTCCACCGCAGCCTCCACGGCATCTTCTGCCGCCGGCAGCGCAGCCGCTTCCACCGCAGCGCTGGGCGCTGACACCCAGGCCATCGTGGACCGCGGTGTCCTGAAAGTGGGCGTCAAGAACGCAGTTAAAGGCTTCAGCTTCCAGGATACCCTCACCGGCGAGTACAAGGGCCTCGAGGACAGCCTTGCAGAGATGATCGCAGAGCACCTCGGCGTGGACGTTGAGTTCACCACAGTTACCGCCGCCACCCGCGGCGAGCTGCTGGACTCCGGCGACATCGACGCCGTTCTGGCTACCTTCACCATCACCGAAGAGCGCAAGAAGACCTGGGACTTCTCCACCCCCTACTATACCGACTACGTTTCCGTTCTGGTGGAGGACTCCACCGGCATCAAGGGTCTGGCTGACCTGAAGGACAAGGTCGTGGGCGTCTCCTCCGGCTCCACCTCCGCTCGTGCTCTGGTCAAGGCCATGATCGACGAGGGCGTGCTGGACGGCGCAAACTTCGACGCCGACACCTTCAACGCCGACACCTGGAAGGATGGCATCTCCTTCCGTCAGTACGACGATTATCCCGCCATCAGCACCGCACTGAGCGCAGGCGAAGTGCAGGGCTTCTGCGTCGATAAGTCCATCCTCGCCATCTACAAGACCGAGGGCCGCAGCTACATTGACGCTGAGTTCAGCCCGCAGGAGTATGGCGTCGCCACCAAGAAGGGCAGCGACTTCTCCACCCTGTGCGACGACCTCGTCAAGGGCTGGCTGGCAGATGGCACCATCGAGCAGCTCATCAAAGACAACGGTCTGGATTAAGACCAGACTTTTCAGAACCAAGAGAGCTTAGGGAAAGGGGAGTTTGCCATGTCTGGCTTGTTTTCGTTAGAGTCCTGGTCCACCGTCTGGACGCATCGTGAGAGTTTTCTGCTGGGTCTGGGCAACACGCTGCAGACCGCCGTCTGCGCACTGGCGCTGGCCTTCATCATCGGCGCTGCGCTGGGACTGATGTCCACCAGCGGCAGTAAGCTGCTGCGCATCATCGCCCGCATTTACGTCGAGTTCGTCCAGAACACCCCGCTGCTGCTGCAGCTGTGCTTCCTGTATTATGCGCTGGCATTTGCAGGCGTGAGCCTCGGCGTCATCCGCACCGGCATCATTGCACTGGGCGTTTACACCGGCGCTTACATGGGCGAGGTCGTCCGCGCCGCCATCGAGTCTGTGCCGAAGGGCCAATTCGAGGCCGCACAGGCGCAGGGTTTCAACTATCTGCAGCGGATGGGCTACATCATCCTGCCCCAGAGCATCCCCGTGATGCTCCCTCCGATGGTCAACCAGGTGGTCAACCTCTTCAAGAACACCTCCTGCCTCTACATTGTGGGCGGCGCTGACCTCATCAGCGTGACCTACAGCTTCGTCACCGGTGCTTCCACCGGCGGCGCATACGCCCCCGCTTATATCGTCTGCGGCCTCATCTTCTTTGTGGTCTGCTTCCCGCTGTCCACGCTGGCAGCCCGCTGGGAGGCTTCCCTCAAGGAGCGCAAGGGCCGTGTGAACACGAGTCTCAAGACCGCTGCCAAGAAAGTAGAGCTGAAGGAGGCTGCCTGATATGAAGACGCTTGCTGCAAGCCTTTCCATCCTGACAAGAGAAGGCGTCATGCTCTACCTGCTGCGCGGCGTGGCCTTCACCTGCATCATCTCGGTGCTGGGCGTCATCATGGGCCTCATCGTGGGCTCTCTGCTGGCGCTGGCCCGCACCTACTGCAAAAAGGGTCCGACCCGCATCCTCGGCTGGTTTGCTACCACCTACATCGAGCTGTTCCGCAACACGCCCTATCTGCTCTGGATCTTCATCTGCGTGGTGTTCTGCCCCTGCCCGGGCTTCTTCGCCCGCAAGATGTTCGGCCTGACCAGCGTGGAGATGAAGCTTCTGTTCAAGGCCGCTCTGGCCCTCATCCTCTTCAACTCCTCCGTCATCGCGGAGATCGTCCGCGGCGGCCTGAACGGCGTGTCCAAGGGCCAGTTCGAGGCCGGCTATGCACAGGGCTTCAACACCGCTGAGGTGCTGCTCTACATCGTCCTGCCGCAGGCTTACCGCAACATCGTGCCGACCCTGCTCAGCCAGGTCATCACCACCATCAAGGACTCATCCTATCTGGCAAACGTGGCCACCATCGAGCTGATGGCCCGCATCCGCCAGTTGCTGAGCGCCGCCGGTACTTACAACGGTCTCGGCACGGTGAACGTCTCCGACGTCATGGTGCTGTTCGGCACGGCTTGTGTCATCTACTTCATCATCAACTTCACCCTGAGCTGTGTGGTGCGCGCAATGCAGAACCGCCGCAAGAAGGCTCTGGTCTTTGCCCCGGCAAAGGCCGCATAAACTAAGCCCTATTCCAATTTCCCAATTCCCAATTATTCTCCTGTCATTGTTCTGTCAATGCCAAAAGCGCCCGGCGGGTATCCGCCGGGCGCTTTTGGTGTATAGGGGAATAAACCTCTCAGTCTCGCTTTGCTCGACAAGGCCGGGTTGCGGCTCCCAGCATCCGCAGCGCTTCGCTTGCGTCTTGCTGACCGCTGCCCCAACAACGACTCCCTGTTTCCGCCACTGGCGGCGGTCGTCGCTGTTGCCCCTAGTAGGGGAGCCTCTGGCGAAACCGTTTACTTCGAGGGGACTGCCAAAGCCTCCCCTATTAGGGGAGGTGGCACGCCGCAGGCGTGACGGAGAGGTTATTATGATGCAACTTTCTCTGCCGCCTCCACCACATGGCTCACGAGCACGGAAGTCGTCACGGTGCCGACGCCGCCGGGGACGGGGGTGATGGCCTCCACCACCGGCTCTGCCTCGCCAAAGCGGACGTCGCCGCAGAGTTTGCCTTCCTCGTTGACATGGATGCCCACATCCACGACGACCTGACCGGTCCGCAGATGTTCTGCACCGATAAAGCCCATCTTGCCCATGGCCACCACCACAACATCGGCCTCACGGCAGACATCGGGCAGGTTCTGGGTGCGGGAGTTGCAGAGGGTGACGGTGGCGTTTTCCCGGTCCAGCATCATGGCTGCGGGCTTGCCCACTACGAGGCTGCGGCCCACGACGACGGCCCGCTTGCCGGAGAGGGGAATGTTGTAGAATTTCAGGATCTCAAGACAGGCCTGCGCCGTGCAGGGCGGGTAGCCGACGGCAGTGTTGGTGAAGACGCCGACCAGCGAGCCGTCGGTGATGCCGTCAATGTCCTTTTCGGGCGAGAGTGCGGCGCGGATGGTCCTGTCATCAAATTGTTTGGGCAGGGGGCGGAAGAGCAGACAGCCGTGGATGGCGGCGTCTGCGTTGATGCTGGCAATGACGCGCAGCAGCTCTTCCTGCGAAGCGTCGGCGGGCAGAAGGAACTGCTTCACCTCGACGCCAACTTTTGCACAGCGGGCCATGACGCCTTTCTCGTAGGAGAGGTCATCGGGGCGTTCGCCCACCCGCACGACGGCCAGCGTGGGGACAACGCCCTTTTCCCGCAGTGCGGCGCAGCGGGCGGCATTTGCTTCGTTCATGGCGGCCACGACGGGCGCACCCTTCAAAATGGTAGACATATACGTTCCCTTTCTCTGGATCAGGCCCGCAGGCGGCTTGCTACGGACTGGTAGACTTCGTCGGCCAGCGGCAGATATTCTGCCAGCATCCGGGCCGCTTTTTCGTCCAGCGCGGCGGCATGGGCGCGGTCCGTCATGAGCTTTGTGTTGATGGCGACATTCAGTGCCGACGCCTGAAGTGCGGCCTTGCAGAACAGCGCCGCACAGCCTGCGTCTGAGACAGCCAGCACGCTGCCCTTTTCGGCGTAATCGGCTGCAAGACGGATGCCCTCACAGCAGGCGTCCATGATGTCCAGCGGCACGGCGCAGGCCCCGTCCAGCGCCTCGGCCAGCACAGCGGCCTTGCGGGCCTGCTGTTCGGGCGTCTCTCTGGGCAGGCCGTAGGCCGCCGCCAGAGGCGTGAATGCGTCGGCGTCAGCCTGCACGAGGGCTTCCAGCCGTTTGCGCAGGGTTTCAGCACGGGCATTCAGCGCCAGGATCTCTTCTTCCACGGCAGAGTATTTCTTTTTGCCGGTGGTGAGATTCCCCACCATATTGCCCAGCGCGACGCCTGCCGCGCCCACGAGGGCTGCTGCGCCGCCGCCGCCCGGGGCGGGGGCTTTGCTGGCAAGCTGGCTCAGAAAGTCCTCACAGCTCAGTTGTGTCAAATCCAAAGTAAAGTCCTCCCTCTGTCACGAATCCGTCCAGTTTTTCGTCGTGGGCGTCCACTGCCGCTTTATCCACCCGCTGGGCCTCAAAGGCCACGCCCAGTTTCACAGCCCGGGTGCAGCGGGGGAGGTAGCGGTCATAATAGCCTTTCCCCATCCCCACCCGGTGGCAGACTGCATCAAAAGCCGTGCAGGGGACCAGCACGAGGTCGAGCTTGTCCGGTGGCAAAACTGCAGACCGGCTCAAAATGGGCGTGCGGATGCCGTAAGTACCCACTTCCCAGCCGTCCGGCCCCGGCACAGCGGCTGTCAGCGAAAAGCCCTCGCCGCAGACGGGGTAGGCCAGCGTTTTACCCTGCCGGGCCGCTTCCACAGCCAGCGTCGAGAGATCGGCTTCACCGCCGAAGGCCGCATAAAACAGGATGTTTTCTGCCCTTTTGAAGCAGTCCAGAGCCATGATGCGGGCGCAGAGAGCGGCGTTGGAACTGGTGCGCTCGGTGTCCGACAACGCCCGGCGGGCCGCAATGCCCGCTTTGCGCTGTGCGGCTTTTTGCTCCGTGATGGTCATGGCAATGCGCTCCTTTCTGCACCCGGTGGGCAAATCTGCACAAAAACCGGAACGGATTTTTGTTATAATAATAAGCGCTGGGCGCAGAAAAAGCAAGGCTTTGGCAGGATGGGTGAAATATCTTCATCCAAACGAAAAGAAACGAATCAAACTGTATCGGTTTGTGCGAAATGCTGTTGAAGAAATCCACGATGTCTGGTATCATGGAAACAGGCGGGGCCGGAATGAGCGGATGCCCGTGCAAATTGATTTTTGCATCAGAGAGAGGGGTAAATAGTATGTACAACGATATGATGGATACCATCGGCCTCGTGGAAAAGGCCGACCCGGAGCTGGCTGCGGCCATGGACCGTGAGCTGGCCCGCCAGCGGGAAAATATCGAGCTCATCGCCAGCGAGAATATCGTCTCGCCCGCCGTCATGGCCGCTATGGGCAGCATCCTCACCAACAAGTACGCCGAGGGCCTGCCCGGCAAGCGCTACTACGGCGGCTGTGCCTATGTGGATGAGGTGGAGAACATCGCCATCCAGCGCGCCTGCAAGCTGTTCGGCGCAAAGTACGCCAACGTCCAGCCCCACTCCGGCGCACAGGCCAATCTGGCCGTCTACTTCGCCCTGCTCGATCTGGGCGATACCGTTATGGGCATGGACCTGTCTCAGGGCGGTCATCTGACCCACGGCTCTCCGGTGAATATGTCCGGCAAGAACTATCACTTCGTATCCTACGGCGTCGGCGAAGATGGCCGCATCGACTATGCTGAGCTGGAAAAGCAGGTCAGGAAGGTCCGTCCTAAGATGATCGTGGCAGGCGCTTCGGCCTACCCCCGTGCCATCGACTTCGAGAAGCTGGCTGAGATCGCCCACGGCTACGGGGCTTTCCTGATGGTGGATATGGCCCACATCGCGGGCCTCGTGGCCGGCGGGATGCACCAGAGCCCGGTGCCTTACGCCGACGTCGTGACCACCACCACCCACAAGACCCTGCGCGGCCCTCGCGGCGGCCTCATCCTGACCAACAATGCCGTGCTGGCCAAGCGCATCAACTCCGCCGTCTTCCCCGGCACTCAGGGCGGCCCGCTGGAGCACGTCATCGCGGCCAAGGCCGTCTGCTTTGGCGAGGCACTCAAGCCCGAGTTCAAGGACTACGCCCGCAAGATCGTGGAAAACGCACAGGCCATGGCCGCTGAACTGCAGGCTCGAGGTGTCAAGCTGGTGTCCGGCGGCACCGACAACCACCTGATGCTCCTCGACCTGCGGGACGAGGAATGCACTGGCAAGGAGCTGGAAGCCCGCCTCGACAGCGTCCACATCACCGCCAACAAGAACACCGTCCCCGGCGAGACCCGCAGTCCCTTTGTGACTTCCGGTGTCCGTCTGGGTACTCCGGCTGTCACCACCCGGGGTATGGGCGAGGCCGAGATGAAGGTCATTGCGGACTGCATCGCCGACTGCATCTGGCACTACGACGAGAAGAAGGACGACATTTCCGCCCGTGTGCTGGCCCTGACCAAGGCTTTCCCCCTGTACGAATAATGGATCTTTGACGTGTCTAAGCCTCTCCCTCTGGAAGAGGTGTCACCGAAGGTGACGGAGAGGGCAAGCTCGGTTCCAAAGAATATCTGCACAGCGATAAGCATTAGCTTTTGTAAGAGTGATGCTATCGCTGTGTTTTTTATTTCTCTGCAGCGTCCCTGCCCTCTCAGGCGCTGCGCGCCAGCTCTCCCAAGGGGAGCGCCTATTTCCTCAGCCGCAGGGTCTAACATGCTTTGCCTTTCGTATCTGGTAGGATGGAATAGAGGACAGGCCCCGAGGGCGCTGACTCTGAACGAGGAACAAAAAACTTTTCACCAGCGGAAAGGAAAGGATACTATGAGTAATTATCGGATGCAGATGCCCGCCCGGTATACATCCATCGGGGACGACGAAATGGTGCTGCTCTGCGGCGGCGAGACCACGGCATGGCAGACGTTCCAGGACATTGGCCGTGTGCTGAACTATGTGGCGCGCATCTTCTCGGCGGGCAGCTCCATCGTCAACAATGTGGTCACCATCGTCAATTATTTCAATAAGCTCGAAGACCTGCTCCCGGTCATCGGGGAAGTGTGAGGCGCGGACGCGATAAAAGAAAAGGGGCTGTTGCAGTGCAACAGCCTCTTTGTGTGTTATAGCTTAGTAGTGCAGCTTGTCAGCGGTCAGTGCCTCGAGCACGGGCAGCATGGCAGCAGCCTCAGCCTTTGCGGCGGGCAGGTCCATGTCGCGGTAGTTACCGCACTCCACCTCGCTTGCGCCGGGGACATCGCCCTCAAACGCAGCCATGAAGCGGAAGGACTCCACCGTCAGGCTCAGCGCCTCGGCGGGGGTCAGGCCCCGGGTCAGCAGGTAAAAGCCGGTGCGGCAGCCCATGGGGCCGACGTAAATGACGCCGTCCTTATACTGGCTGTTGCGGGCATAGGTGGCGAAGAGGTGCTCCAGCGTGTGGGCCGAACCGGTGGAGAGATAATCGCCGTGGTTCGGCTTCTTCATCCGGATGTCCCAGGTCAGAACATCGCCGTCCTGACGGCTCAGGTACATGCCGCGGTCGAGCTTGGTGTGGTCTACGCAGAAACTTGCAATGCGCTCCATACTGTGCCTCCCGAGATCAGGCCTGCAGGCGCTGGACGCTGCCGTGTGCGCAGTCCACAGCAACCATCAGACCGTCGCGGATGTGGGCGGTAGCGCCGACGGCGCCCACGATGGTGGGCTTGAGCAGGGCCTTGCCGGCGATGGCAGCGTGGCTGTTCAGACCGGCTTCCTCGACCACCAGAGCGGCGGCGTCACGGACGTAGCTCAACATCTCGTTGGAGGTGGAGGGGACGACCAGGACCATGCCAGGCTTGAACTTTGCGCGGATCTCCTCGATGGTGCGGCAGACGCAGGCCTTGCCGGTGGCGTTGGCCAGAGCAGCGCCCTCGGGGCCGACGCCGACGCCGGTAGCCAGGCAGTTGCCGATCATGTGGATCTTGATCATATTGGTGGTGCCGGAGACGCCCACGGGGACGCCGGCGGTCACGACAGCCAGCTCACCGTCGTGCAGGTAGCCGTGCTCTTTGGCCAGAGTGGTGGACTTCTCGATGAGCTCATCAGTGCTGGTGGCAAGGTCCATCATGAGCGGGGTGATGCCCCAGGAGATGGACAGCTGGCGCTGGACCTGTTCGTCCATGACGCAGGCGATGATGGGCTGAGAGGGGCGGTACTTGCTCAGCAGGCGGGCAGTGTTGCCGGACTCGGACACGGTGACGATGGCAGAAGCGTTGACGTCCTTTGCGGTCAGGCAGGCAGCATGTGCGGTAGCGTCGCTGACGCTGATCTGGCCGGTGGTATCGGTCAGGCGGTTGTCGCGGTAGTGGACCTCGTTCTCGGTGCGCTCTGCGATGGCGGACATGGTCTTGAGGGCCTCAACAGGGTATGCGCCCGCAGCGGTCTCGCCGGAGAGCATGATAGCGGAAGTGCCGTCATAGATGGCGTTTGCCACGTCGGAGATCTCGGCGCGGGTGGGGCGGGGGTTGACCATCATGCTGTCCAGCATCTGGGTAGCAGTGACGATGGGCTTGCCGAAGGAGAAGGAGCGGTCGATGACGCTCTTCTGGATGCCGGGCAGCTCAGTGAAGTCGATCTCGACGCCCAGGTCGCCGCGGGCGACCATGACGGCGTCGGCAGCGGACAGGATGCTGTCGATGTTATTGACGCCCTCGCGGTTCTCGATCTTGGCGATGATGCGGATGTTGGAGTCGTACTCGTTCAGCAGGTTGCGGATGTCGTAGACGTCCTGTGCGGTGCGCACGAAGGAAGCAGCGATGAAGTCGAAGCCCTGCTGGACACCGAAGATGATGTCATCCCGGTCGCGCTGGCTCAGGTAGGGCATGGACAGGTGGACGCCGGGGACATTGACGCCCTTCTTGGTCTTGATCTTGCCGCTGTTGAGCACTTCGCAGACGATGTCGGTGTCCGTGACGCTCTTGATGGCCAGCTTGATGAGGCCGTCGTCCAGCATGATGGTGCCGCCCTCGTGGACGTCCTGGGGCAGGTCTTTGTAGGTGATGGAGCAGATCTCCTTGGTGCCCTCCACCTCGCGGGTGGTCAGGGTGAAGGTCTGACCGGCTTCCAGCATCTCAACGCCGTTCTTGAACTCCTTCAGGCGGATCTCGGGGCCTTTGGTGTCCAGCAGGGCAGCAACGGGCTTGTTCAGCTCAGCGCGGACAGCCTTCAGCATATCCAGACGGCCCTTGTGCTCCTCATAGGAGCCGTGGGAAAAGTTGAAGCGGGCCACGTTCATGCCGTTGGCGACCAGCTCGCGCAGGACTCCGTCCTTATCGGTAGAAGGGCCAAGGGTGCAGATGATCTTCGTTTTTCTCATAAATATACCTCTAACAGTCTCTTTTTTTCCTCTATGATGGGCGCGCAGGTGCCAGATATGCCCTGCGGCCGCTGGCCGGACATCGGCCCGGTCAGGTGTGTTTGAAAACCATACCATTCTATATTATAACCGCTTGTGTACAAGAGAGCAAGAAAAAATTCGGCAAAGAAAACCTTAAATTTTCGTGATAGATGCCGGAGCGATAAAACGCTTGCGAAAAATGCGTCCATCGCCTATAATAGGGCTAAGCAAAAGTCTCACTTCTGCCCCGAAGGGACACAGGTGAGCGCAAAATGATAGAAACGGAGTGAAAGCGTAATGGAAAAGCGCGTTTTTCTGATCGTTCTGGACAGCTTCGGCATCGGCGCAGAGCCGGATGCCGCTGCCTTTGGCGATGAGGGGACCAACACCCTCGGTGCCATCGCCAACCACCCCAACTTCAACTGCCCCAACCTGAAAAAACTCGGACTGTTCAACATCGACGGCGTGACCGCCGGTGAAAAGGAAGCCGCTCCCATCGGCTCCTTCGCCCGCCTGCAGGAGCAGAGCATGGGCAAGGATACCACCATCGGCCACTGGGAGATTGCCGGTGTCGTCAGCCCCAAGCCGCTGCCCACCTTCCCGGACGGCTTCCCGGACAGCCTCATCCACGAGTTCGAGGAAAAGACCGGCCACAAAGTCCTCTGCAATAAGCCCTACTCCGGCACACAGGTGCTGAAGGACTACGGCGAGCAGGCCATGAAGGAGGATGCCCTCATCGTCTACACCAGCGCCGACAGCGTGTTTCAGGTCGCCGCCAACGAGGAGCTTGTGCCGGTGCACGAGCTGTACCGTTACTGCGAGATCGCCCGCGAGATGCTGAAGGGCGAGTACGGCGTGGGCCGCGTCATCGCCCGCCCCTTCCTCGGCCATACCGCAGACACCTTCTACCGCACCACCAACCGCCACGACCTGAGCCTCAAGCCGCCCCGCAAGACCATGCTTGATTTGCTCAAGGACGCAGGCAGGGACGTCATCGCCGTGGGCAAAATTTTCGACATCTTCGACGGCGAGGGCGTGACGGAAAAGATCAAGACCACCGGCAACACCAATGGCATCGCCTTCACCAAGGCTTTGCAGACCCGCGACTTCGAGGGTCTGGCCTTCGTGAACCTCGTCGATTTCGATATGCTCTACGGCCACCGCCGCGACGTGGCAGGCTACGCCGCCGCCGCCACCGAGTTCGACAAGTTCGTTGCCGACTTCATCCCCGGGATGCGGGAGGGCGACATCCTGATGGTCACGGCCGACCACGGCTGTGACCCCTCCTACACCAAGACCACCGACCATACCCGCGAGTATGTGCCGTATCTCATCTGCGGCAAGAGCGTCAAACCGGGCGTTGACCTCGGCACCAGGCTCTGCTTCGGAACCATCGCACAGACCATCTGCGACTATCTGGGCGTGGATGCTTCCACGCTGGACGGCCAGAGCGTGCTGAGCGACATCCTGAAATAAGCATAAACGCAAAGATCCCGCAAAGCAGCTGCTTTGCGGGATCTTTCTGTCTATAAATTATGCTGCATCATTTTCAGCGCTGGAAGCGTCGCCGCTGCCGGAGCCGAACAGGGCGTCCAGCACGGTGGAAGCGGCCTGATGCAGGGAGGAAGCCGCCTGCTCCACCTGCTCCTGGGTCGGCATACTGAAGGACGGCGACTCGGTGGAGTCTGCCGGGGCTTCTTCGCTGCCGTCTGCAGGGACCTCGGTGGAAGCGCTGGGCTCACCGGAGGCGTCACCCTCGGCGGGCTGGCTGTCAGCGGGGGCCTCTTCCGCCGGGACTTCGCTCTCGGCGGGCTCTTCTGCGATAACGCTGTCGGGAGATTCCTCCGGGATGGATGCACCGGCGTTGGGGTCGGCGGTCGGTGTGAAGACATCGGTCTTCTCGGGGGTCTGGCTGGTGCTGGTGAGCTTGTCCTCGCCGCCCAGAACCGCTGCGATGAGGGCCTTGGCTTCGTTGACCGAGTTCTCATCCGGCTTCATAACGTAGAGGCTCTGGCCCTTGGCGGAGTAGCACTTGGTGCTCTTCGCGCCCGAGCCGGTGACGGTGTAGCTCTGGATGTCCCAGTTGGCAAGGTCGCCCAGCTGCATCCGGACCAGCGCAGAGATCTGTTCCTGCGAAAGGCTGGTGACAAAGCAGTCGGCGGCGGCGTCCATCAGCTTGGAGAAGCCCATGAGCAGGGCGGGAGACTTGAGCTTGTTGACCATCGCGTCGATGACTTTCATCTGGTTGATGCCGCGCTGGATGTCGCCGGTCTTGAAGGCGTGGCGCTCACGGGCAAAAGCCAGAGCGGACTTGCCGTCCAGATGGTTCCAGCCCTCGGCGAAGGTGGTGGGGTCGTAGTAGCCGGGGCTGCCCACCGAGGTGAAGGCCTGGTCGGAGTAGACGTCCACGCCGCCGATGGCGTCGATGATGTTGATGAAGCCCGCAAAGTTGATGCGGAGGTAGTGCTCCACATTCACGCCGTAGAGGTTGCCCAGCGTGGCCATGCTGGTCTCGACGCCGTAGAGGCCGGCGTGGGTCAGCTTGTCCTTGCTGTCGGTGCCTGCGAGGTCAACATAGTAGTCGCGCGGGGTGTTGATGAGGGCCGCCTGCTTGGTGGTGGGGTTGACCACAGCGAGGATGTTCACGTCGCTGCGGGCCTTTTCGGTCAGCTCGCCGCGGTTGTCTACACCGCTGAGGTAGACGACGAACGGCTCTTTCGTGATCTTATTCGCCTCTGCGCCGGTGAGCAGGCCGGAAGTCATGCTGTCCAGTGCGGTCAGACCCTGCTGCGCCCAGACACAGCCCACGGCCAGCGCGGCGCAGAGCAGGACGGACAGCACCCGGGCCACGACGGCACCGCTGCGGGAGGCGAGGCACTTGCGCACCAGCAGCCAGAGCAGCACCAGAAGCGCAGTGATGATAACGAGGTAGAGCACCGGCAGCATCTGGGTGCGCCAGAGCTGCACCAGCGCGGCAAGGCTCAGGATGGCCTGCAGTACCAGCAAGACCATTCCTCCTTTCGGAAGTTTGTCGTCAGCGGGGGTGGGCTCGCTGGGGTGCAGCGGCTCCCACTGTTTGCGGGGCGGCACCGGAGATTTCGGCGGCTCAGACGGAGGCGTCGGTGCCGGTCTCGTCGGTGCTTTGGGGCGGGGAGGCTCCGGCGAGAAGAAATCGGCGCTGTCTACCTCCACTTCGTCAGGTTCGCTGCGCTTGATGCCGCGATGGATGTGCCGGGGGCCTTCGTCGTTATTCTGGGGATGGGTATGCTCGTTTTCGTCAAACATAGGCGTTCACTCCTTTGGATGTGTATGCCATCATGTGGTGGGGATGATGCTCAGCACAGCCCGGGCGGGCAGGCAGGTGGCCGTCTGGTCTTCCTCGCTGAGCCAGCCGAAGGACTCGCAGATGTGGTCAGGGCAGGGCGAATCCACAAAGCGGGCCGCGCCGTCCTGGATCTTGATGTGGACGGTGAGATAGCCGGTGTCCACATCGTAATCGGCGTCTTTTTCGAGGGGAAAGGTCAGCCTGGTGTTACTGTCGCCGTAGATGAGCTCTGCGCAGAGAGGCGTACCGGTCTGGTTTGCTTTCCGCACCAGCAGCAGCACGGCGGCTGCGGCCAGAATGACGGCAGCAAAGACCAGATTCATCAGCAGTTTTTTGTGTTGTTTCATAAAAAATTATCCTTTGAGCGGGATCTGTTCCAGCTCGGCCAGCCAGAGCGCGGCGGCTGCGTCACTGGGCATCCGCCAGTCGCCCCGGGGCGAGAGGGTGACGCTGCCCACCTTGGGGCCGTCGGGCAGGCAGCTGCGCTTGAACTGCTGGGCGAAGAACCGCCAGTAGAAGTTGCGCAGCCACTTGTAGAGCACTTCGTCCGGGTACTCGGCCCGGCCTGCGAAGGCCGCTTTCGCCAGCCGGAATATCTTCGACGGGCCGAAGCCGAAGCGGAGAACATAATAAAGGTAGAAGTCGTGCAGCTCATAGGGACCTACGAGGTCTTCCGTCTTCTGAGAGATCTCGCCGTCCTTGGCAGGCAGCAGCTCCGGGGAGACGGGGGTGTCGAGGATGTCCAGCAGCACCCGGCGCAGCTCGGCGGAGGCGGCAATGTCGGCCTCATACTGGACGAGGTGGCGCACCAGCGTCTTGGGGACACCGGCGTTGACGCCGTACATGCTCATGTGGTCGCCGTTGTAGGTGGCCCAGCCCAGCGCCAGCTCGGAGAGGTCGCCGGTGCCGACGACGAGGCCGCCGGTGCGGTTGGCAGTGTCCATCAGCTCGAGGGTGCGCACACGAGCCTGTCCGTTCTCGAAGGTGACGTCCAGCACGCTCTCGTCCTGTCCGATGTCCTTGAAGTGGCTGTGGACGGTGTTGGCGATGTCGATCTCGGTAAAGCTGACGGCCAACTCGTCGCATAAGATCTCTGCATTGCTGCGGGTGCGGTGGGTGGTGCCGAAGCAGGGCATGGTCACGGCCAGCACATCGCTGGTGGGGCGGCCCAGCTGTTTCATGGCGCGGACGGCAACCAGCAGAGCGAGGCAGCTGTCCAGACCGCCCGAGATGCCGATGACCGCCGTCTTGGCGTGGGCATGCTCGAGGCGCTTGGCGAGGCCGTCGGCCTGCATTTTCAAGATCAGCTCACAGCGCTCGGCCCGGCGGCGCTCGTCGTGGGGGATGAAAGGCGTGGGGTCTACCCAGCGGGAGAGCTTCGTCTCGGTGAGGGCAAGGTCGAAATCGACGGTCAGATACCCCTCAGCGCTGGGCTCGAAGCTGGTGTTGCGCGCCCGCTCCGACTCCATCCGCTGGCAGTCCAGCTCCGTCTCAGCCCAGCCGCCCTCGAAGGGAGATGTCTCGGCGAGGAGGGCGCCGTTCTCGGCGATGAGGTCGTGGCCGGCGAAGACCATGTCCTGGGTGCTCTCGCCGTGGCCAGCAGAAGCGTACAGGTAGCCGCAGAGCAGGCGGGCGGACTGGTTCGACACCAGCGCCCGGCGGTACTCGGCCTTGCCGACCGTCTCATCGCTGGCCGAAAGGTTCGCAATGACGGTGGCACCGGCCAGCGTGTGGAAGGTGGAGGGGGGCAGAGCGCTCCACAGGTCTTCGCAGATCTCCACGCCCAGAACGAAGCTGGGCATCTGGCGGCAGCGGAAGAGCAGGGATGTACCGAAAGGCACCTCCTGCCCGCAGACTGTTACCGTCTCTACCTCGGTGCTGCCCGGGGTGAACTGGCGCTTTTCGTAAAACTCGCCGTAGTTGGGCAGGTAGGTCTTGGGGACAAGGCCCAGCAGACGCCCGCCGCAGAGGACGGCGGCGCAGTTGTACAGTTTGCCCCGCACCAGCAGCGGCAGGCCCACGAGGGCCACGACATCCAGCTCCCGGCTGGCGTCCAGCACGGTCTGCAGGGCGTCCAGCGCGCCCTGCTGCAACGTGCGCTGCAAGAATAGATCGCCGCAGGTGTAGCCGGTGAGGCAGAACTCGGGGAACACCGCCAGCTTGACGCCGCGGGCCGCAGCGTCCTGTAACTGAGATACGATTTGGGAAGCGTTATAATTGCAGTCGGCCACCCGCAGTGAGGGCGAGAGGGCAGCTGCTTTCAAAAAACCATCTTTCATCGGAGGATTTCACATCCTGTCTGTTGAATTAAGGCCCCGGCGAAGACGTGCTCTGCGGGGTTTTGTTCAGTATACCACAAACCGGCCCAAACGAAAAGTGACAGTGTGGTTAAAGAAACGAAAAACGCTGCCTGCACACCGCAGACAGCGCTGAAAACAAAAGATGGAAAACGAGATAGACCGTAAGCCGGGTTCTGTATTAAACGACGATCTGTCTAGACCTGCCATTGCTGACAGGTTCGTGCCGCCTTCGGGACACGCGAGCAGCGCTGTACGTCCCATATAGGCGTTGCTTCCGGTAGGGTTTACAAAGCCGCATAGTCACCCATGCGCTGGTGAGCTCTTACCTCGCCCTTTCATCCTTACCGCATTGCTGCGGCGGTTTCCTTTCTGTTGCACTTTCCCTGAGGTCACCCTCGGCTGCCGTTAGCAGTTACCGTGCTCTGTGAGGCCCGGACTTTCCTCAGAGCGGTCAAAGCCGCCCCGCCGCCGTATGTTCCACTCGTTTTCCGCTCCTCATGATACCATAAAAAAACAAGATTTGCAAGAGAAAGAGAATTTTGCTATACTTATCTTATATGTTGCCCGCGCTGGAGGTGGGAAGATGAAGCTTTATTTCAAAGTCCCGCCCGAGGCGGATGGGATGCTGCTGCGCGGTTTTCTGCGCAAGTGCAGTGTCTCCACCGACCTGTCCCGGGCCGTGAAATTCCGGGGCAGCGGCTTTTTTGCCGACGGCACCCCCATCCTGGCCAACCGCCGGGTGGAGGCCGGGCAGGTCATCTCCTTTGAACTGCCGCCGGAGGGGGAGGGCGTTGCGCCGCAGGACGACATCCCGGTGGATGTGGTCTACGAGGACGCTTTTGCCCTCGTGGTGGAAAAGCCGCCCCATCTCGCGGTGCATCCTACCCTGAATTACCCGCTGGATACGCTGGCGAACGGCTATGCCGCCTGGGCGCTGTGTCAGGGTAGAAGCCCCGTCTTCCGCCCGGTGAACCGCATCGACAAGGACACCAGCGGCCTCGTGCTGGCGGCTCAGAATGGCTACGCCGCCCCGCTGCTGGCTCAGCGGGTGGAAAAGCTCTACTACGCCGTTGTAGAAGGAGAGCTTCCCCTCGGGCCGGGCGTCATCGACGCCCCCATCGGGCGGCAGGGGGAGAGCATCATCGGGCGGTGCGTCACCCCCGATGGCAAACCCAGCCGGACGGAATATACCATATTGAAAGCCGAAAACGGCCTGAGCCTCGCGGCCTGTGTCCCGGTGACGGGCCGGACCCACCAGATACGGGTACATTTTGCATCCATCGGGCACCCGCTGGCCGGCGATGACCTCTACGGCGGGAGCCGGGCGCGCATCAGGCGGCAGGCGCTCCACTGCGCAAAACAGACGTTCTGGGTACCGCGCTGCGAGCGGATGCCGGACGGCATCCGCATCGAAGTGCCGGTGGACGAGACGACCCTGAGGCCGGTGACAGTGGAAAGCCCGCTGCCGGAGGATATGACAAAGCTTTTTGTCTAAATTTGTGTATTTCGTGAAAAGTAAGTGAAAGCTAAGCCCAAATTTTGTGTCAATGCTTGTTTCGGCGCTGGCAGGGTGTATAATAAATAGAGTTATTCTTGTCAAAAAAGCTGTCCTTATGCGGCAGCGTGTCGATAACAGAGAAAAGAGACAAATCAGAATCTCCTGAAGATACAGGAAGGAGCATCCTTTTTGCTGGAAGATAAAACAACTGAAACGCGGCAGGACGAGCCAGCCGGTGCGCCGCGGCACACCGGCTTCCGCGCAAAGCTGCGCTCGCTTTGGGCGCAGCTCCAGTGCGTCCATCTGCTGCGCCGCCACCGGCGGTATCGCCGCCGCAGACACCGGCTGGACAATGCCTCCCGGAAGCTGCGCTCGTCGAAGCTGGTATTGCGCATTGGCGCAGCGCTCTACGCGCTGGGCTTTGGCGCGGAGTATGCTGCCGTGCGGGTGGGACGTGCCGTCAAGTACGCCGCTCTCTGGGTTGCTGGAGGCATCCGCCGCTTTGCAAAGGCTCTGGCGGAGACGGCGTTCCCCGGCGCAGCACAGGTGGCCAAAGACCTGTTTGGCCCCATCGTGCTGTTTGCAAAGGGCATCGTGTCCCTTCTCATCCATGCCCACCGCATCCGCAGGGAGCAGGGCTTCGGTGCAGCATTTGAGGCCAGCGTCCACTACTTCAAAAACGGCGTCCGCCGCAACCTCAGTCTGCTGCCCCGCATGGCGATGTACGCCCTGCCCATCTGCGCACTGGCGCTGGGCGCAGCAGTGTTCCAATATGTCATCCACCAGCCTTATGCGCTGGCCGTCCGGGTCAACGGTGAAACCGTGGGCTATGTGGCGAATGAGGACGTCTTCAACACGGCCCGCGAGGACGTGATGGAGCGTATCAGCTACGCCGGCACCGACAAGACCGAGTGGACCATCGAGCCGAGCTACACCCTCGCCATTGCCCACCACATGATGGACGAAAACGAGATGGCAAACGCCATCATCCAGAGCGCTGGCGACCAGATCAGCGAAGGCACGGCTCTTTATCTGGACGGCGAGTTGACGGCAGTGTGCAGTGACGGCAACGCGCTGCGGGATTACCTAGCCGCCATGCTCGACCCCTACGAGGAAGAAGAGGACGACCCCAATGTGAGCGTGGGCTTCAACAAGCAGGTCACGCTGGAAGACGGCCTCTACTTCAAGGAAGGCTTGCAGGATTTTGAGACCGTCCGGCAGGAGCTGGTGGGCGTGAAGCAGGCTCAGAAGGTCTACACCGTCAAGGCGGGCGACACCCTCTGGTCCATCGCACATAACAATGACCTGACCTTCCGTGAGCTGTGCGCCCTCAACCCGGCGTTCAAGGGTGAGCCGCTGAGCGAGACGTCCAGCATCCTTGAGGGCGACCACCTCGTCATCACCAAAGAGGAAGCTGGCCTTGAGGTGCGCATCACCCGCATCGAGACCCATGAGGAAGAAATCGCATTCTCTACGGAGACGACAAAATCCAACGAATATACGAAGGGAACCACCAAGGTGCTCCAGGAGGGCGAGAACGGTCTGCGCCGTGTGACCCTCCAGAACGTCTACGACACCAACAATATCCTTGTGGACCAGAGCGTGCTTTCCACCGAGGTCATCAAGGAGCCGGTGAACAAGAAGGTGGTCGAAGGCACCAAGAAGGTGACTTCCAGCACCAAGTACATCACCGGCAGCGGCCGGTTCATCTGGCCTGTGCCGAACTACCGCTACTGCTCGCGCTGGTACGGCGGACGCCACAGGGGCGTGGACATCTGCGCCCCGGCCGGTACGCCCATCTACGCCTCTGCAGGCGGCACCGTCACCAAGGCGGGTTACAACAAGGCCGGTGCAGGTACGGGCTATGGCTACTCGGTCATCATCAACCACGGCGGTGGATACAGCTCTGTGTATGCGCACTGCCTGTCCCTGACCGTCAGTGCGGGCCAGACCGTCAAGCAGGGCCAGCTCATCGGCTATCTGGGCAGCACGGGCCGTTCCACCGGCAACCACTGCCACTTCGAGATACGTCTCAATGGTTCGTACATTCCCCCGCAGAACGTATTCCCGGGGAAGAAATAATTTTATAAAAAGGAGATAATTGTTATGGCTACTCCTCACATCAGCGCCGAAAAGGGCGATTTCGCAAAGACTGTCCTGATGCCGGGCGACCCCCTGCGCGCAAAGTTCATTGCTGACACCTTCCTGAAGGATGTCCGTCAGGTGACGGGCGTCCGCGGGATGCTGGGCTTTACCGGCACCTACGAGGGCCGTCCCATCAGCGTGATGGGCAGCGGCATGGGTATGCCCTCCATCGGCATCTATTCCTATGAGCTGTTCAAGTTCTACGATGTGGACAACATCATCCGCATCGGCTCCGCCGGCAGCTACACTGCCGACGCCAAGCTGTTCGACACTGTGCTGGCTACCGGTGCGGTCAGTGAGTCCAACTATGCCCGCGTCCAGAGCGGCAACGACCACGACATCACCTTCCCCAGCGAGGAGCTGAATGACAAGCTGCGAGCCTCCGCCAAGAAGCAGGGCATCAAGCTCATCGAGGGCAACATCCACTCCTCCGACGTTTTCTACCGTCAGCCTTCCGACGCAAAGCCCACCTACTGGGAGCTGCTGCGCGACGAACGCGGCTGCCTCTGCGTGGAGATGGAGAGCTTTGCGCTGTTCGCCAACGCCGAGGTGCTGGGCAAGAACGCCGCCTGCCTGCTGACCATCTCCGACAGCTTTGTTTCCCCGGAGATCACCACCGCAGAGCAGCGCCAGAAGAGCTTCACCGATATGATGAAGGTCGCACTGGGTGCGGAGTATTGATTTAACCATAATACAAAAAGACTGCTGTCGGCCGACAGCAGTCTTTTTGTTTCTCAGGTATCCGTGTAATGACCGTAACAGGACGCAATGATGATGTTTCCATCCTGTTCCCGGTAGACGATGCGGTGGGTGTCGTCGATACGCCGACTCCACCATCCGCTCAAATCTCCCTTCAAAGGCTCGGGCTTGCCGATGCCCTCATAGGTGTTCCGCTGAATGTCTTTTATGAGGGAGTTGATTCGCTTCAGCAGCTTTTTGTCCCGCGTCTGCCAAAGACAATAATCTTCCCACGCTTCCTCTTCCCACAGCAGCCTCATCAGTCCACCTCGATCAGTTCATGTTCGGTGAGCTTGGCTTTGCCGGTGTCAATATCATAGACGATTTGACGGAGATGGTTGATGTTGCTTTCGGAATAGAAGGGGTCGGCGGAGACTTCAAAGGGAATCCGATGCTCGCGCGACACTTTCTTTGCAAAAATCGTGAAAGCTGTCGTCATCGAAAGCCCCATCTCGGCACAGACCTCCTCCATGCTCCGCTTGAGGTCGGGGTCCATCCGAAAATTCACGTTGACTGCATTTGCCATTCTGATGCGCCTCCTTTGTAATTCTATTATATTCATTTGTAATGACAAATGCAAGAGCTGTCATTGCATAATGCTGCGTAATTATCGCCGCTTGCACTTCCTAAAAGAATGATTTATACTTAAATACACGACACAGAAGAATGTACGACACAGAAGGGAATGAGGCCGATGAAATGAGGCCGATGAACAGAGAAACGGTGAACATGGTGCGCAGTCCGATTTCTGTGGAGGGGAACATCCGGCTTGTTCCGTATTATCCGGCCTACGATACAGCACTTGCGTGGTATCAGGATGCACAGCTCTGCAAACAGGTAGATAACAGGGACTTCGTTTATGATTTGCCACTGCTGAAGCGGATGTATCATTATCTGGACACACACGGGGAACTGTTTTATATCGAGTATCGGGGTGTGCTTTGTGGTGACGTCAGCCTGCGGACGACCGGCGAGCTGGCCATCGTCATCTGCAAGGAGTACCAGAATAAACACATCGGGCGGAAGGTCATCGAAAAAATGCTGGAGCTGGCTCGGGAAAGGGGCTTGGCGGAGTGCTTCGCGCACATCTATTCCTTCAATACCCAGTCGCAGAAAATGTTTGAATCCATTGGCTTCGTCCCACAGGACGAAGAACGCTATATCTACAAATTGCAAAAAGGAGAACCGACCATGACAAAACTGACTCTGGAAGAAAAGCAGGAGCTCATCCGGATGGCCCTTGCGGCCAGGGAGAGAGCTTACACGCCTTACAGCGACTTTATGGTGGGTGCGGCCCTGCGCGCCGAGGATGGCCGCATCTTCACCGGCTGCAACGTGGAGAACGCCGCCTTTACCCCCACCAGCTGCGCCGAGCGGACGGCCCTGTTCAAGGCTGTGGCCGAGGGCGTGACCAGGTTCACCGACATCGCCGTGGTGGGTGCGCGCCGGGGCGAAGTCAACAAGCAGATCACCTCGCCCTGCGGCGTCTGCCGTCAGGCACTGTTCGAGTTCGGCGGCCCGGAGCTGAATGTCATTATGGCAAAAAGCCCGGACGATTTCATCGAGCGCAGCATGGACGAGCTGCTGCCCTTCGGCTTCGGCCCCTCCAACGTGGCAGGCAACAAGGCTGTGGAAGGCTGAACGCAGCTGCGCGAAAAAGGCCGGGCGGAGCGGATCTTCCGGGATAAGTGTGATTTTTATACAATTTTGATAAAATAATTGTAAATGTTTTGTAATCGGAAAAGGCTTGCATCTGTCACTTCTTCCCGCTATACTTGAGCCAGTAAATGTGCAAGTGCGCACATTTCGTCAACAAAACGCGATTATATTAAAATAAAAGGAGAGTTTTCATTATGATGATTTCTCGTCGTAACTTCCTGGCAGTGGCTGGCGCCGCTGCTGCTGCCGCTGCTCTGACTGCCTGCGGCGGTTCTTCTTCTTCCACTGCTTCCTCTGCAGCTGCCTCCACCAGCGCAGCCGCTTCCACCGCTGAGGGCGGCGAGAAGATCGTGAAGGTCGCTCTGACCTGCGACACCGGCACCATCGACGATGAGAGCTTCAACCAGGCCTGCTGGACTGCTGTTTCCGGCTACATGGGCGATGACTGCCAGTACTACATCCCCGAGGCTGACGCTTCCGATGAGGATCGCGAGACCATGATCCGTCAGGCTGTCAACGATGGCGCTGACGTCATCGTCTGCGTCGGCTACCTGTATGGCGCTTCCCTGGCATGGGCTGCTGACCAGTACCCCGATGTCAAGTTCATCGCTATCGATGTCACCCAGGGCGACATTGGTACCGACGCCATCCCCGCAAACTGCTACTGCATCACCTTCAAGGAGGAGCAGGCAGGTTATCTGGCTGGCTACGCTGTCGTTAAGGACGGCAAGACCAAGCTGGGCTTCCTCGGCGGCATGGCTGTCCCCGCTGTCATCCGTTACGGCTACGGCTACGTGCAGGGCGCTGACGCTGCTGCTCAGGAGCTGGGCACCAACATCGACATCAACTACTTCTACGGCGGCCAGTTCTACGGCGATGCAAACATCACCTCCCGTATGGAGGGCTGGTACTCCAACGGCACTCAGGTCGTCTTCGCCTGCGGCGGCGGCATCTACACCTCCGCTGTTGAGGCTGCTCTGAAGAACAACGGCTATGTCGTCGGCGTTGACGTTGACCAGAACTACATCGGTGTCAACGGCGTGGCAGACGGCTCCTTCGCTTACAACCCCTTCATCACCTCTGCAATGAAGGGCCTGACCGAGGCTGTCAACACTGCTCTGTCCGACATCGAGGCAGGCGATTGGAGCGACATCGCTGCTTCCAACGGCAACTTCGGTCTGGAGGACGGCGACTACATCGGCCTGCCCACCGATGCTGACAGCTGGAACTTCGAGACCTTCACCACCGACGAGTATGAGGCTCTGAAGAGCAAGATCAAGAGCGGCGAGATCGTTGTGGACAACAGCTCTGACGACAGCACCAAGCCCACCGTCAGCGAGTTCACCACCGTCAACTACATCCAGTAATCAAGGCTTTCCCGGGCGGGGCGCTCTGCAAAGGGCGTCCCGCCTTTTTTGTATGCTTTTTCAAGACGATGAAGGAATGTCCGTCGAAATGCACAAAAGTGATACTCATGATATAGCAAAACACTAAATTTTCAAAAAGAAGTGTGCAAAACAGCAAAAATACGGTATAATGGTCATTACAGTAGTATAAGTGTCGCTTGGACACGAAAGGAGAGTGAGCAGATTGGCAGAGGATTTTGTGATCGAGATGCTCCATATCACCAAGGAGTTCCCGGGCATCAAGGCAAACGACGACATTACCCTGCAGCTGCGCAAAGGTGAGGTCCATGCCCTGCTGGGCGAGAACGGCGCAGGCAAAAGCACCCTGATGAGCGTGCTGTTCGGCCTGTATCAGCCGGAGGAGGGTAAGATCCTCAAAAACGGCAAGGAGGTCGCCATCCGCAACCCCAACGATGCAAACGCACTGGGCATCGGTATGGTCCACCAGCACTTCAAGCTGGTGGAGTGCTTCAGCGTGCTGGACAACATCATTCTGGGCGTGGAGCCCAACAAGCTGGGCTTTTTGCAGAAGGCCGAGGCCCGCAAGAAGGTCGTGGCCCTGAGCGAGAAGTACGGCCTGCGTGTTGACCCCGATGCGCTCATCAGTGATATTTCGGTCGGTATGCAGCAGCGCGTGGAGATTTTGAAGATGCTCTACCGCGACAATGAGATCCTCATCTTCGACGAACCCACCGCTGTGCTGACCCCGCAGGAGATCGACGAGCTGATGGAGATCATGCGCGGGTTCAAGAAGGAGGGCAAGTCCATCCTCTTTATTACCCACAAGCTCAACGAGATCATGGCGGTCGCTGACCGCTGCACCGTCCTGCGCAAGGGCAAGTATATGGGTACCGTGGACATCAAGGACACCACCAAGGAAGAGCTTTCCCGCATGATGGTTGGCCGTGACGTCCAGCTTCAGGTCGATAAAAAGCCCGCTCACCCGGGCGATGTCGTGCTGGACGTGGAGGGCGTCACTATCCACAACGACCAGCGCAAGAAGGACTCCGTCAAGGACGTCACCTTCCAGGTCCACGCAGGCGAGATCGTCTGTCTGGCGGGCATCGAGGGCAACGGCCAGACCGAGCTCGTCTATGGACTCACCGGTCTCGAAAAACTGTCGGGCGGCAAGATCACGCTGGACGGCAAGGACATCACCCGCGAGAGCATCCGTCAGCGCTCTAAGGACGGCATGAGCCACATCCCCGAAGACCGCCACAAGCACGGTCTGGTGCTGGATTACAGCCTCGAGAACAACATGGTGCTCCAGCGCTACTGGCAGCCCGAGTTCCAGAAGGGCGGCTTCATCCAGTCCGATAAAGTCCGCGAGTACTCCGATAAGCTCATCGCTCAGTACGACGTCCGCAGCGGTCAGGGCAGCTCCACCATCGTGCGCAGCATGTCCGGCGGCAACCAGCAGAAGGCCATCATCGCCCGCGAGATCGACAAAGACCCCAAGCTGCTGGTGGCTGTTCAGCCCACCCGCGGCCTGGATGTCGGCGCGATCGAATACATCCACCGCCAGATCGTCGCCGAGCGCGACAAGGGCAAAGCTGTCCTGCTGGTCAGCCTCGAGCTGGATGAGGTCATGAACCTGTCCGACCGCATCCTCGTCATGTACGAGGGCGAGATCGTGGGCGAGTTCGACCCCAAGACCACCACTGTGCAGGAGCTGGGCCTCTACATGGCCGGCGCACGCAAGCAGGGAAAGGAGAGCAAATAAATGAACAAGAAAAAACTTTCCCACAGCAACCTCAACAGCTCCATCACCAGTGTGCTGGCCGCGCTGCTGTGCATCGTCATCGGCATGGCTGTGGGCTTCCTCGTGCTGCTGGCCATCAACCCGGCCCATGCATGGGGCGACGGCTTTGTCCGCATCATTAAGGGCGGCTTCCATGACGCCCCCTACGGCGTCGGCAAGGAGCTGGCCAACGCGGCGCCCCTCATCATGACCGGTCTGTCCGTGGCCTTCGCCTTCAAGACCGGCCTGTTCAACATCGGTGCTGCCGGTCAGTACACGCTGGGCGCTTACGGCGCACTCTACTGTGCCATCATGCTCAAGATGCCCTGGTATGTCTGCCTGATCGCCGCCACAATCCTCGGCGGCATCTGGGGCGCTATCCCCGGCTTCTTCAAGGCTTACTTCAACATCAACGAGGTCATCACCTCTATTATGTTCAACTGGATCGGTTTGTATCTGGTCAATGAGCTTATCTACCAGAACGGCACCGGTCCCATGTATGATGTACGCAACACCCGTACCCTGAACCTCGGAAAGAGCGCCGAACTGTCCCAGTCCCTCATCCCGGACTTCGGCCTGAACAAGATGTTCCAGACCAACAGCACCACCATTGCAATCTTCCTCGCTGCGGCAGTCGCCATTCTGATCTGGGTCATCCTGAACAAGACCACCTTTGGCTATGAGCTGAAGGCCGTCGGCCTGAACAAGAGCGCCGCCCGCTACGCCGGCATCAACGAGAAGAAGAACATCATCCTCTCCATGGCTATTGCAGGCGCTCTGGCAGGCTTCGGCGCCGGACTCTACTACCTGTCCAATGTCTCTCAGTGGAACCCGCTGAACTCCACCAGCCTGCCGGCCATGGGCTTCAACGGCATCTCTGTGGCCCTGCTGGCAAGCTCCAACCCCATCGGCACCATCTTCTCCGCTCTCTTCATCTCCCACATCTCGGTCGGCGGCTCTTTCCTGTCCACCAAGTATTATCCCACCGAGATCTCCGACCTGATCAGTGGTATCATCATCTATCTGTGCGCATTCTCCATGCTGTTCCGCGGCAAGATCCACTCCATGCTGTTCAAGAATGCGGACAAGACCAACGTGAATGCAGAGCCTGCCCCTGCTAAGACCGAAACCAAGAAGGAGGGCAAGTGATATGCTGCTTCTCATCAAGTATACTCTGCTGTATGGCATCGTGCTGATGCTGGTCGCTCTGGGCGGTATGTTCAGTGAGCACTCCGGCATCATCAACATCGCACTGGAAGGCATCATGGTCATCGGCGGTGTGGCGGGTGTCCTCACCCTCACCATGCTGCCCGCGGACCTGCCGGCTTTCGCCACCGTGATCATCGCGGTGCTGGCGGCGGCTATCGCCGGCATGGTCTACAGCCTGCTGCTGGCCTTCGCGTCCATCAACCTGAAAGCGGACCAGACCATCGGCGGCACGGCCCTGAACCTGCTGGCGACGGCGGTGGCTGTGGTCATCTCCAAGAACTTCAGCGACAGCGGCAGCGCCAAGCTGAACTACTCCAACAAGCCTTTCCTGTTCAGCATCGGCGGCCTGGAGCTGAGCATCTTTGTCCCGCTGGGCATCGCACTGCTCATCATCAGCTACATCGTGCTGTACAAGACCCGCTTCGGCCTGCGTCTGCGCGCCTGCGGCGAGCATCCTCAGGCTGCGGACTCTGTGGGCATCAACGTCTACAAGATGCGTTATGCCGGTGTCGTCATCTCGGGCGCTCTGGGTGCTATCGGCGGTCTGGCCTATATCGTGCCTCCCGTCCAGACCTGGAACTTCGAGGTCGGTGTGGCCGGTGCAGGCTTCCTTGCCATGGCCGTTATGATCTTTGGTCAGTGGAAGCCCTTCAACATCTGCGGCGCAGCCATGTTCTTTGCCGTGTTCAAGAGTCTGGCCAACATCGCCGACTCCACCTTCCTCGCACAGCTCCACTGGTCCAGCAACATCTACAACATGATGCCCTTCGTGGCATCCATGGTCATTCTGGCCTTCACCTCCAAGAACAGCATGGCTCCCAAGGCCGAGGGTATCCCCTACGACAAGGGTTCCCGCTGATTCGAGCGTATTTTCCGGGCGCAGCTGCTTTTCCGGGCGGCTGCGCCCTTTTTGCTTCTTTTTCAACAGATTCCACAAAACGGTGCTTGCTTTTGCGGAAAAATTTGCTATACTTGAATTACAATGTCATACTATTGCCGGAGGCGGGGCAGCGCGGCCCGGGCCGTCGGCGGAGAATACGATTTAGGAGCGTGACCTTATGCGCATTTACGATTTGATCGCCAAGAAGCGGGACGGCGGCACCCACAGCCGCGAGGAGCTGGAAGCCATCGTCAACGGCTTCGTCAGCGGCGAGGTGGCCGATTACCAGATGGCGGCCTGGATGATGGCTGTCTACCTGCGCGGCATGACCGACGAGGAGACTGCTGAGCTGACCGACGTGATGGCCCACAGCGGCGTCATGGTGGACCTTTCGCCCATCCCGGGCATCAAGGTGGACAAGCACTCCACCGGCGGCGTGGGCGACAAGACCACGCTGGTCATCGCGCCCATCGTCGCGGCCTGCGGCGTCAAAATTGCCAAGATGAGCGGCCGCGGCCTCGGCCACACCGGCGGCACCATCGACAAGATGGAGAGCGTCCCCGGCACAAAGACTGCCCTCTCGCAGGAGGAGTTCTTTGCACAGGTGAATAAGATCGGCCTGTCGGTCATTGGCCAGAGCGAGGGCATCGCCGTGGCAGATAAGAAGATGTACGCCCTCCGCGACGTCACCGCAACCGTCAGCTGCATCCCTCTCATCGCGTCCAGCATCATGTCCAAGAAGCTGGCCTCCGGCTCGGACGCTATCCTGCTGGACGTCACCACCGGTACCGGTGCGTTCATGAAGACCGTGGAGCAGAGCATCGAGCTGGCCAAGCTGATGGTCTCCATCGGCACCCATCATGGCCGCCGCGTCGCTGCTATGATCACTGATATGGACACCCCGCTGGGGCACAACATTGGCAACAGCCTCGAGGTCATGGAGAGCATGGACGTGCTCAAGGGCCACGGCCCCGCCGACCTGACCGAGGTCTGCCTGCAGCTGGCTGCGAATATGCTGGTGCTGGCCGATAAGGGGTCCCCTGCCGAGTGCCGCGCCATGGCCGAAGCCGCTATCGCGGACGGTTCTGCCTATGCAAAGTGCAAGGAGATGTTCGCGGCCCAGGGCGGCGACACCCGCGTTCTGGACGACTACAGCCTCTTCGAGAAGCCCGCCGCCAGCTATGAGCTGCTGGCCGAGGAAGACGGCTACATCGTCGCCAACGACGCCGAGAAGATCGGCTCTGCCAGCGTTCTGCTGGGCGCAGGCCGTCAGAAGAAGGGCGACCCGCTGGACTTCGCCGCCGGCATCACCCTCCACAAGAAGCGCGGCGACTACGTCCACAAGGGCGAGAGCCTTGCCACCTTCTACGGCGCGGCGGATAAGTTCGACGCTGCCGCCGCCGAGTACCGCAGCGGCCTCGTCTACGGCTCCGAAAAGCCCGAGGAAGCCCCGCTGGTCTACGCCCTCGTCACCAAGGACGGCGTGGAGCGGTACTGAGAAGCCCTGAGATAACGCAGAAAAGCCCCGCAGGATTTTTATGTCCTGCGGGGCTTTTGCCGTCTGTGGGGCCTTAGAAGGTCACTGTGAGGTCTTTTGCGGGAGCTTTGATGTCGATGGTCTTGTAGATGAGCTGCCCGTCTGCGGTGGTGTAGGCGGCTGTCAGCTCATAGCTGCCGCGCTTTGCTTTGAGGGAGAAGCTGCCGTTCTCGTCGGCGGTGGTCTGCGCCACGACCTTGCCTTCGCGCAGGAGCGAGATCTTCGCGCCCGGCACGGCGGCCTGGTCGGTCAGCACGACGCGGCCCTTTATCTCGACCGGGGACATCATAATGACGCCTGCCGTGATGGCCGCAGCCGCGCCCACGCCGATGAGGACAGCGGCACTACCGCCGCCACCGCCACCGCCGCCCGAGGACGAGCCGCCGCCGGGGGTGGGAGTAGGAGTCGGAGCCTCATCGAAGGAATAGATGCCGGAAACGATGACATAAGTCATATCATCTGCGTTCAGAGCAGAGCTGCGCGGAGTCTGGAAGCTCTGCTGGTAGCCCGAAGAGGTGGCGCGGAACTGGTTGATATAGATGAGATTTTCCGGGGCAAGCGGGTCGATCTCCGACCGGCTCACGATAACGGCATAGCTCACGCCTGGCGTCAAATCGCTGAACGAGGCGGCGAAGCTGTGGTCGTTACCGGTGGCGGTGGAGGGGAAGATGCTGTTTTCTTCGGAGGAGACGGTGGAGGCATTGCTGGAGTAGTAATGCCTGGTGGCATTTAGGAGTTCGTCGTTGTGATTAGCGATTTTGATATTATTCCACTGCTCAGGCGAACCGGCATAGTTGACCGTGGTGAGGTCGCTGCAGCCATCAAATGCTTTTACTATAAAGCTGGCAGGAATGCTTCCGGTAAGGGGGACAGTCACTGTAGAATGGCCGGTGTTTTCTTCCATTGCAAAAACGTCTACAGTGCCGCTGGCAGACATGAGCTCCTCAGAATCGTCCGTGTAGAGCGCTACTACGATGTCAGCGTCTTCCGCCGCGACATACTCCACGGTGGCTGTGCTGCCATCCACTGTGACGCCGATGACGCGATTCTCAGAACTGGAAGCACTGTTCTGTTCATCGATGCTGTTCACCAGCAGCTTGCCGAAGCTGTCGGTGGCTTCCATCGACATGTTCGAGGTGTCCACGGTGGGCTGCGTCTGCTGCGGCGGGGCATGCTGGCCCTGTAGCAGTGGGTCGGAGACGATGGACTGGACAGTCTCATCGTCCAGCCCCGGGGATTCTTGTGCCGCAGCAAAAGTTTCCGGGACTGCACCCGGACTCTCTGCAAAGGCGCTGAAAGGTACGATGCCGACCAGCATGGAGAGGGTCAGCAAAGCCGCAAGTAGCCTTTTCATGGTATAGGATTCCTTTCTTCTGGCTTGACGGCGGGCAAACGGCATTTCTGCCCTTTTGCCCTATGTGGACCGGCCTTGCGCCGGAGCGGACCAAAGCATTAAAAATTGTTTGCAATGAACTCGTTCAGCTGCTTCACGGTGTTATAGATCGTGATGAAGTTGTTGAGCATCGCGCTGGTGGAGGAGAAGATACGGGCCATATAGTTGAAGACCTTGCTGACTTTTTCGATGTTGGACAGCACGGTGGTAAAGCTGCCCTCGTCGGTGGCGGTGTCCGCGCCGCCGAGGACGGCGTCTGCCTCAGCGGGGGAGAGCGGGCGGCAGGCGGCGGGCAGAGTGAGCGAGTGGGTCAGAGTCATAGAAACCATCCTTATCTGGCGTAGAGTGCCACAAGTGTGAAAAACATCGTCCCGGCGACAAGAAATGTCCCGGCGTGTGCTCGGAAGGAGAAACCTTCGTCCGCCGTCGACGTGTTCGGCGAGGGCTTTGACGCGGCGGAAGAGCCGCCTTTTGCGATGGGACGCCAGTGGGCGTAGATGGTGCCATCCGAGGTGAACTCGGTGTTGGTCGTGATGCGATCACCGTCCAGCTCGTCGGTGTACCAGCCCTCGAAGGTGTAGCCGTCCATGACGGGGCTGGGCAGGGAGGTGAGCTTGCCGTCGAGGCTGGTGCTGGCGATGATAGGGACGCCGGTGCCGCCGCCCGTCTCAAAATAGATGAGATAGGATTCGCTGCCGCCGTCCGCATAGGCAGGCAGTGCCAGCGTAAACAGGAGCAGCGGCACCAGCAGTAGACTGATAATTTTTGAAAGCTTCATAAAATCCTCTTTCCAAAGCCTTTTTTTGACAAAATTATAGCCCGTTTACGGGCAATTGTCAATATGCGAGTCCTCCCTTACCATTCAATTACAGAATGGAAAGATTGGATGGTATTTCGTATGATTTCGTTTGAGCCGCTTTGGAAGACGATGAAGAAAAAAGGTATCTCGCAGTATAAACTCATCAAAGAATACAAAATCAGCACAGGCCAGTTGGACAGACTGCGCAAAAACGGGAATGTCAGCACCTACACCCTCGACCAGCTCTGCCGCATTCTGGACTGTGGGCTGGAAGATGTGGCCACCTACCACCCTGACACGGAGGTAAAGCCGTAAAGCACGGATAATTAACAACGAAAAAGCACGTTTCGACGGATGACCTGTGATTCAGTAGATGTTTTGCCCGAGATGTGGTATAATCTACTCAATAGCGCCCAGACGGCGCAGGAGAAGAGAAAGGGTTATTCTATGAAGATCGTTTTGGTGGGCGGCGGCAAGGTCGGCACAGCGCTGGCGCGGCAGCTCAGTGAAGAGGGTCACAACGTGACCGTTATCGATACGAACAAGGCACGTGTGGAGCATATCGGGGAGTCCTACGATGTGATGAGCATTCTCGGCAACGGCTCGTCCATCACCACCCTGTCCGAGGCGGGCGTGGAGGAAGCGGACGTGTTCATCGCAGTCACCGGCTCGGACGAGCTGAACCTGCTGTGCTGCATGTTCGCCAAAAAGGCGGGCCACTGCCACGCCATCGCCCGCGTGCGCAACCCGTCTTACAGCCATGAGCTGGACTTTATCAAAAAGCAGATCGGCATCTCGGCCATCATCAACCCTGAAATGGCAGCGGCAAAGGAAATTTCCCACCTGCTGCGGTTCCCGGGCGCAAGCAAGATCGATACCTTCGCGGGTGGACGTGTGCGGCTCATCAAGTTTGCGCTGACCGAACAGCAGGGGCTGGACGGCGTGGCCATCCGTGAGATCCCCGCCCGCCTCAAGAGCGACATTCTGGTCTGCGCGGTGGAGCGTGACGGCGGGGTCATCATCCCCAACGGTAACTTTGTGCTGCAGAACGGCGACCAGGTCACCTTCCTCGCCACGCAGGAGAAGGCCCACGAGTTCTTCCAGCGTATCAATATGCCGGTGCGGCCGGTGCGCAACGCCCTCATCGTGGGCGGCGGTGCCATCGCCTATTACCTGAGCCAGGAGCTGCTGGAAAATCACGTCCGCGTCCGCATCGTCGAGCGGGACCCGGCCCGCTGCAATGTTCTGGCCGAGTCCCTGCCTGAGGCACAGATACTGAACGAGGACGGCTCCAACCGCGACTTTCTGCTCTCGGAAGGTCTGGAATCCACCGAAGCCTTCGTGGCTCTGACCAACATCGACGAAGAAAACGTGCTGCTGACCCTGTTTGCGAAAAAGCACTCCAGGGGCAAGCTGGTCACGAAGATCAACCGCCTCGAGTTCGACGATATTCTGGCCGGGCTCGATTTGGGCAGCATCGTCTACCCCAAGTACATGACCTGCGACTACATCGTGCAGTACGTCCGCGCTCTGCAGAACGAGGCCGGCAACAACATCAAGACCCTTTACCGCATCCTCGACGACCGCGTGGAAGCGCTGGAATTCACTGTCCATGAGGAGAGCCGGGCCACCGGCGTGCCGCTGAGCCAGCTGCATCTGAAAAAGAATCTGCTGCTCTGCTGCATCACCCGCGGCGACCATATCCTCATCCCCCGCGGCGGCGACCAGATCCAGGTGGGCGACAACGTCATCGTCGTCACGCTGGAACACGGCCTGCATGACCTGCGGGACATCGTGGAAGAGTAACGGGGGACAGGACGTATGAATTATGCGATCGTCTTTCGTCTGCTGGGCTACATCCTGATGATAGAGGGGACACTGCTGCTGCTCCCGGCGGTGACGAGCCTCATCTACGCTGAGTGGGCCGTCATGGGCGTGTTCCTGCTGACGGCGGCCATCAGTGCGGCGCTGGGTTTTGCCCTGCGGACCATCAAGCCCCGCAGCAAGGTGTTCTATATGCGGGAGGGCTTTGCGGCCACCGCCCTGAGCTGGATCACCATCAGTATCATGGGTGCAGTGCCGTTCGTCCTCACCGGCTGCATCCCGAATCCCGTGGACGCCATGTTTGAGACCGTTTCGGGCTTCACCACCACCGGTGCCAGCATCCTGCCCGGTGTGGAGGGCCTGCCCAACGGCATCCTGTTCTGGCGCAGCTTCACCCATTGGATCGGCGGCATGGGCGTTCTGGTGTTCCTGCTCTCCCTGCTGCCCCTGACCGGCGGCTCCCACGTCAACCTGATGAAGGCGGAAAGCCCCGGCCCGCAGGTGGACAAGCTGGTGCCGAAGGTGCAGTCTACGGCCAAGATCCTGTACGGCATCTATTTCGCGCTCACGGTGGTGGAGTTCTGCTTCCTGCTGGCGGGCGGAATGAATGTGTTCAACTCTCTGCTCACGGCCTTTGGCACGGCGGGTACTGGCGGCTTCGGCTTCAAGAACGACAGCTTTGCCAGCTTCTCGCCCTACATCCAGTGGGTCGTGACCGTCTTTATGATCCTCTTCGGCGTCAACTTCAACGTGTATTTCCTGCTGCTGCTGCGCCGGTTCCGCCGCGCAGCGTCCAGCGAGGAAGTCCGCGCCTATCTCGCCATCATTCTGGCGGCGGTGGCTGTCATCACGGTGAACATCCGCAGCCTCTACGGCACCTTCGGCGAGGCGCTGCGCCATGCGGCTTTCCAGGTCGGCTCCATCATTACCACCACCGGCTTTTCCAGCTGTGATTTCGACCTCTGGCCCACGCTGGCAAAAGAGGTGCTGGTGCTGCTGATGTTCGTGGGCGCCTGTGCGGGCAGCACTGGCGGCGGCATCAAAGTCAGCCGCTTCCTCCTGCTGGGAAAGACGCTGGGCAAGGAGCTGAAGCAGGCTCTCCACCCGCAGGTGGTGGCCCCTGTCCGGATGGACGGAAAGCTGGTCAATCATGAGACCATCCGCACCACCAACGTCTTTCTGGCGGCCTACATCTTCATCTTTGCGGCGAGTTTCATGCTTGTCAGTCTGGACGGCTTTGACATGGTGACGAACTTCACCTCCATCGCCGCTACCCTGAACAACATCGGCCCCGGCCTCAATCAGGTGGGTCCTATGATGAACTTCGGGGCCTACTCCAACTTCGCAAAGCTGGTGCTCATCTTCGATATGCTGGCCGGTCGTCTGGAAATTTTCCCGATGCTGGTGCTCTTCCTGCCCGATACGTGGAGAAGATTCTAAAAGTTTTATAACGCAAAAAATCCCCCGGTCCAGCCGGGGGATTTTTGTCTGTATCAGAACGTCAGATCGACCTTTTCCTGCGCACGGTATTGCAGAGCCTCGAGCAGCGAATCCTCGTCGAGGAGGCGCTTGCCGGAGAGGTCGGCAATGGTGCGGGCCACCCGGAGGATGCGGTCGTGGGCGCGGGCCGAAAGGCCCAGCGTCTCGTAGGAGGCCCGCAGGAGCTGTTCAGCAGCGGGGGTCATCCGGCAGATGCGCCGCACCTGCCCGGCGGTGAGCTGGGCGTTGCAGCGCACATCCTCGTAGCCGGGAGCAGCGTACCGCTGGGCCTGGATGGCCCGGGCAGCAAGGACCTGTTTCCGCAGCTCGGCGCTGCTCTCGGAAGGGGCAGCACTATGCAGTTCATCGAAGGCCACCGGGTCCATCTCGATGCAGAGGTCGATGCGGTCCAGCAGCGGGCCGGACACCCGGCTGCGGTACTGCCGCACCGCGCTGGGCGAACAGGTGCAGGCCCGGGTAGGGTGGCCGTAGTAGCCGCATTTGCAGGGGTTCATGGCGGCGACGAGCTGGAAGCGGCTGGGATAAGTGGCGCTTCCGGCGGCTCGGCTGACCGTGATGCAGCCGTCCTCGAGGGGCTGGCGCAGCACTTCGAGGCTCTCGCGGGAGAACTCGGGCAGTTCGTCGAGGAAGAGGACGCCGCAGTTGGCCAGACTGCACTCGCCGGGGCGGAACTGCGCCCCGCCGCCCGCCAGCGCAGCCGAACTGGCCGAGTGGTGGGGGCTGCGGAAAGGCCGTGCCGTCACGAGGCCCCGGCCTGCGGGCATCTGCCCGGCGATGGAATAAATTTTCGTCGTCTCCACGGCTTCTTCCCGGGTCAGGGGTGGCAGGATGCCGGGCAGGCGGCGGGCCAGCATGGATTTGCCGGTGCCGGGAGCACCGACGAGCAGGACGTTGTGTCCGCCCGCAGCCGCGATGACCATCGCCCGGCGGGCCAGCGGCTGGCCGCAGACGTCAGCGAAATCGGGAACGTGGTTCCACGCATCGGCAGGGTCGAAAGGGACAGGCGTCGTAGGCAGGATGGGCTGGACGCCCCGCAGCGCATCCACGACCTGACGGGCCGTTGCGGCAGGGTATACCTGCATCTCGCTGCCGCAGGCTTCAGCGGCTTCGGCAGCGTTCTCGGCAGGGACATAGAGCGCCCGCACACCGCTGGCGGCAGCCTCCAGCGCCATGGGCAGGACGCCGGACACCGGGCGGAGACTGCCGTCCAGCGCCAGCTCCCCCAGAAAGGCCGTGTCCTTCGGCGGCGGCTCCAGCTGCCCAGAAGCGGCCAGCACCGCCAGCAGCAGGGGCAGGTCATACACCGGGCCGGTCTTGCGGACGTCGGCGGGAGCGAGGTTGATGGTGATGCGGCGGTCAGGCCACTTGAAGCCCAGATTTTTCAGGGCTGCGTGGACGCGGTCGCCGCTCTCCCGGACGGCGGAGTCCGGCAGGCCGACGATGGAGAGGGCGGGCATCCCGCCCGAGATGTCGGCCTCGACTTCCACGGGGAAGCCGTTGAGGCCCTTGAGGCCGAAGCTCTTGAGGACTGCGTACATGGGCGCTCCTTTCTGCCCGATGGGGCGGCAGAAACCATCCATAAAAGGGAACAATAGGACTTTTTGCGGTGCTTCGAAATTTCTTCTAAGATAACAGACAAAAGGAATGAAATAGTTGGCTAAGAACTGACTAAGAAATGGTAAAGACAGGGCGCAGATGCCCAAGTTCGACACAATTTTCTGTTTGAATCTATTATATTAAAGGGCATGTGAGATGTCAACGAAACGCGGGCTATCTGCGATTGGAGGAAGAATCTTATGGTTGCGAAAGAGTACTGCTGTTACACCAGGCCCTATTCCAGTATCGAAGGCTTTCAAATTGCACACACGCTGTACTACAGCGCAAGCGTAGAGGAAGAGGGAGTTGTATTGGCAGTGCGGCGGCAGCAGGGAGAAGAGTGTGTCACGGAGCAGGTCATCTGCCCGGTGGGCGACTTCGGGCGGATGATGTCCCTGATGCGGTATCTGTGCGAAAATGGAGTAGGGCTGGGCCACTGGCTGGATGTACTGGACGACGCAGGGCAGGTGTACTGGCCCTGCACGGCTGCAAATGGGCAGCAGGAGAGCGGAAAGCCTGCACGATTTGTGGCATTTGCTGGTTTTGAGGGGGAAAACTTGGTACATAATCCTGAATTGACACAAAGCATATAAAAGCTTATATTATAAGTAGACTTGGATGAATTTGTCCATTATGGTCAAAAATTACAAAGGTAAGGTGTGCAATATGTATCAGGATGAGTATAAGCGCTGGCTGGCAGCGGATCTGGAGGACGCAGATCTGAAGCCGGAGCTGGCCAAGGTCGAGGGGAACGACGACGAGATCAAGGACCGCTTTGCCGTTGCACTGAAGTTCGGCACCGCCGGCCTGCGCGGCGTGCTGGGCGCTGGCACCAACCGCATGAACATCTACGTCGTGCGTCAGGCCACCCAGGGCCTGGCAAACTGGGTCAAGACCCAGGGCGGCAACCAGACCGTGGCCATCAGCTATGACAGCCGCCTGAAGAGCGACGTCTTTGCCAAGACTGCCGCCGGCGTTCTGGCCGCAAACGGCATCAAGGTGCGCATTTATGATGCTCTGATGCCTGTCCCGGCCCTGAGCTTTGCCACCCGTTACTATGAGTGCAATGCGGGCATCATGGTCACCGCTTCTCATAACCCCGCCAAGTACAACGGCTACAAGGCCTACGGCCCCGACGGCTGCCAGATGACCGATGACGCCGCCGCCATCGTCTATGACGAGATCCAGAAGACCGATGTCCTGACCGGCGCAAAGTACATCTCCTTTGCCGAAGGCGTCGAGCAGGGCCTCATCCGCTTTGTGGGCGACGACTGCAAGAACGCCCTCTACGCCGCCATTGAGGCACGTCAGGTGCGCCCGGGCCTGTGCAAGACCGCCGGCCTGAAGCTGGTCTACAGCCCGCTGAACGGTTCTGGTCTGGTGCCGGTCACCCACGTTCTGAACGACATGGGCATCACCGACATCACCATCGTGCCGGAGCAGGAGTACCCCAACGGCTACTTCACCACCTGCTCCTACCCCAACCCTGAGATCTTCGAGGCTCTGAAGCTGGGCCTCGACCTCGCCACCAAGACCGGTGCCGACCTGATGCTGGCCACCGACCCCGACGCTGACCGCGTGGGTATCGCCATGAAGTGTCCGGACGGCAGCTATGAGCTGGTCTCCGGCAACGAGATGGGCGCTTTGCTGCTGGATTACATCTGCGCTGGCCGCATCGAGAAGGGTACCATGCCCAAGAACCCCGTCGCCGTCAAGTCCATCGTCTCCACCCCGCTGGCCGATGCCATCGCCGCCCACTACGGCGTTGAGATGCGCAGCGTGCTGACCGGCTTCAAGTGGATCGGCGACCAGATCGCAAATCTGGAAGCTGCCGGTGAAGTGGACCGCTTCATCTTCGGCTTCGAGGAGAGCTATGGCTATCTGGCCGGTCCTTATGTCCGTGACAAGGATGCCGTCATCGGCTCCATGCTCATCTGCGAGATGGCCGCTTACTACCGCAGCATCGGTTCCTCCATCAAGGAGCGTCTGGAAGAGATCTACAAGGAATATGGCCGCTACCTGAACAAGGTGGACAGCTTCGAGTTCCCCGGCCTGACCGGCATGGAGAAGATGGCCTCCATCATGCAGAAGCTGCGTGACGAACCCCTCACCGAGCTGGCCGGCCACAAGGTGGTCAAGGTCACCGACTACAAGAAGCCCGAAGAGACCGGCCTGCCCGCCGCAAACGTCCTTATCTACTCTCTGGACAACGGCGCTACCGTGGTCGTCCGTCCCTCCGGCACTGAGCCGAAGATCAAGACCTACTTCACCACTCTGGGCAAGGACCTGGCCGAGGCTCAGGCTCAGAAGGATGCTCTGGCAGCTGCCATCGAGCCCATCCTCGCATAACGCAGAAATTTCATAGAAAATTTATGCCCCCGTACAGCGCCAAAAGTGCTGCACGGGGGCATTTTTGATGGGCGCGGGCAGTTGCAGTTTGTGGGTGGATACGCTATAATATTCAATGAATAATAATATGCTCTGTGCAGTGCGGCGCGGGGCAGGAATAAAATGGGGCAGGTGTAAGAAATTGGAACATCGTGTAACGGCAGTCTTGGTGGCGGCGGGTTCTTCCACCCGGATGGGATTTGATAAACTGAGCTTCGATCTGGGCGGTGAGACCGTCCTGGAGCGGAGCGTCCGGGCCTTTGACGAGTGTCCGGAGGTGGACGAGCTGGTGATCGTGACCGGCGCGTCCAGTGAGAATGCCCAGCGGGCCGCTGCCCGCTGCAAAAAGCCGGTGCGGCTGGTGAAGGGCGGCTCGACCCGCGCCGAGAGCGCCCGCAGCGGCGTGGCTGCTGCCCACGGCAGACTGGTGGCCGTCCACGACGCGGCCCGGCCCTTCGTGAGCCAGAGCGTTATCGCCGACACGATAGCGGCCGCTGCCCGCTGCGGTGCCGCCGCCCCGGCAGTGCCGGTGAAGGACACCGTCAAGCAGGCGAAGGGCGGCGACGGCAAGACTGTGCCGGAAGGCTGCATGGTGGAGAACACCCCTGACCGCAGCACCCTTTATGCGGTGCAGACGCCCCAGTGCTTCGACCGGGCCGCCTATCTGGCGGCGCTGGATGAACTGGACGAGGCCAGCGCCCGCCTCGTCACCGACGACTGCAGCCTGTTCGAGCTGACGGGCCGTCCGGTGGAGCTGGTACAGGGCGACTACGCAAACATCAAGATAACCACCCGGGAGGACCTGCCCCGGACCGAGAACGGAGGAAAGAAAATGCGCATTGGTCATGGTTACGACGTCCACCGTCTGGTGGAGGGCCGCAAGCTCATCCTGGGCGGCGTGGAAGTGCCGTATGAAAAGGGTCTGCTGGGCCACTCGGACGCCGACGTGCTGGCCCATGCGGTCATGGACGCCGTGCTGGGCGCAGCGGCGCTGGGCGACATCGGCCAGCACTTCCCCGATACGGCGGAAGAGTACGCCGGGGCCGACAGCCTCATGCTGGCCCGCCGTGTGGCAGAAATCATGACCGAGCACGGCTGGCGTATCGAGAACATCGACGCCACCATCCTCTGCCAGCGCCCGAAGCTGGCCCCCCACATCCCGGCCATGCGGGCAAAGCTGGCCGAGGCTTTCGGGATGCCGGTGGACGCCGTGAGCATCAAAGCCACCACCGAGGAGCATCTGGGCTTTACCGGCGAGGGGCTGGGCATCGCGGCCCACGCCGTCGCCCTCATCGAAGCAGTGTGAACGGGAGAATGTGACCCATGACTCTGAACTCTATCGTAGCAAACTTCCAGACCTTCAAGCTGGTAGACCTGCTGGACATCCTCATCATCGCGTTCCTCATCTACCAGCTGCTGGGCTTCGTCAACCGCACCCGCGCCGGCCAGCTGGCCAAGGGCGCGCTCATCGTCATGGCGGTCTATCTGGTGGCGAACATCCTGAATATGCGCACCGTCACCTGGCTGCTCAACTCGCTGCTGCAAGTCGGTCTGCTGACGCTGGTGGTGCTGTTCCAGCCCGAGATACGGCGTGCGCTGGAGCGGATGGGCCAGACCGACCAGTGGGCCTATCGCTTCTTCAATAAAAACCGCTACAACGACACCAGCCTCAAGGGCGCGTGGCGCAGCGCCATCATCGCCATCTGCGACGCGGCAGAGCGCTTTTCGGAGACCAAGACCGGCGCGCTCATCGTGCTGGAACGGAACACCAACCTTTCTGAGATCGTCCGCACCGGCACGCCCGTGAACAGCGCAGTCAACCTCGAGGTGCTGGGTACCATCTTCTATGAGGGTACCCCCCTCCACGACGGCGCAGCCATCATCGAGAATGGCCGCATCAAGGCCGCAGGCTGCGTGCTGCCCCTTTCCAACAACCTGGACCTGGGCAAGGACATGGGTACCCGCCACCGCGCCTGCCTCGGCATCGCCGAGAACTCCGACGCCATCGCCATCGTGGTCAGCGAGGAGACAGGCATCATCTCGATGGCGAAAAACGGTGTACTCATGCGCCACTTTGACCGTCAGACCCTTTACACCCGGCTGGTGGATGAGATGATACCCAAGGAGACCGCCAGCGAGAAGAGCGCTGCCGAGGGCTGGAAGGCCCGGGGCAAGCGCCTGCTGAACTGGGTGAACAACAAGGAGGAGGATGAGCAGCAATGAGCACTGAGCAGAACAACGGCAAGCCTGCCGTACCCCCCAAGCGCAATCTGCTGAACGACCGCCGCATCCGGCTCCTGCTTTCTTTGCTGGGTGCAGTCATCGCGTGGATGGCTGTCACCATCGTTGTGCAGCCCGGCACCACCACCACCATCTATAATGTTCCGGTGGACTTTACCTATGATTCGGCTGCCTACACTTCCCGGGGCCTGAGCATCGTCAATGCAGAGGAAAAAACGGTCAACCTGAAGCTTTCCGGCGACGGCTACACCATCGGCAGCCTGTCGGCCAACGACTTTGTCGTCTACCCCGACTGGTCCAGCGTCCGCGACAGCGGCGAAAAGAGCCTGCGCCTTCAGGTGCGGAGCCAGAGCACCCTGCTCACCGGTGTGTCCGTCTCCATCGACGGCGACAACACCGTGGACGTGGTGTTCGATGTGGTGGAAGAAAAGACCCTGCCCATCCAGGTGACGACGAATTACCTGAAGATAGCAGACGGCTATATCCTCTACGGCACCGACATCTCGAAGGAGACGGTGACTCTCTCCGGACCCAGCACCGAACTGAGCAAGGTAGAGACCTGCACCGCCGAGGTGACCTACAGCGGCGAGCTGACCAGTCCAGTCACTCTGGACACCGGCCTGCGTTTTTACACCCGCAGCGGCGGAGAGGTGAAATTTGAGTATACTACTCTGGAAACGGACAGCGTCGAGGTCACGCTGCAGGTGTATAAGCTGGCCACCCTGCCGGTGGAAGTCAGCTTTATCAACGCGCCCCGCGACTTTGACCCCTCGGTGCTGGTCTACTCCCTGAGCAAAAAGACCCTCAATGTGGCCGGCCCGGAGTCCCAGATCGACCGTCTGTCCACCCTGTCGGTGGGTACCATCGACCTTTCCACCTTTGCACTGGATAAGGTGTACGAAATGCCCATCGAACTGCCCAGCGGCATCCACCTGCTGGACAACATCTCCACCATCACGGTCAGCTTCGACAGCTCCCGTCTGGAAACCAAGACCATGAACCTGCCCGCCAGCTGTGTGCAGGTCATCAACCTGCCCTCCACCTACACCTTGACCGTGGAGACGGAGCGGCTGATGAACGTCACCCTCTGCGGCCCGGCCGGTTCGCTGGAAGCACTGAATCCGGAACAGGTGGTCATTGAGATCGACGCCGACGACTTCTATGTCGCCATCGGCCAGCAGAACATCGCCTGCCGCCTCTATGTGCCGGCCAACGACAAAATTTTTGCACTGGGCAGCTATGTGGTGCAGTGCAAGATAGAAAGTAACTGAGTATATGATCCTGATCCATGATATTCGCCTGCCCCTCTCCGCCGGGGAGCCGCAGGCCTACGAAAAAGCCCTCCGCCTCGCCCGCGTCCCCCGGGGAAAGGTGAGCCATCTGGGCATCGCCCGGCTCTCGGTGGACGCCCGCCACGGCCAGCCCAAGCTGGTGTACACCGTGGCCGTGACCCTGAAAGAGGAGAGGGAAGAGGCCGCCTGTGCGGGCGCTTCCCGCAGCGTTACCGTCCGGGGAAAGACCGATTTCTCGGTGCAGAACGGCACTCTGCCGCTGACGCACCGGCCTGTGGTCTGCGGCCTCGGCCCGGCGGGCCTCTTTGCGGCGCTGCTGCTGGCCCGTCAGGGCTACCGGCCCATCGTGCTGGAACGCGGCCCTGCGCTGGACGAGCGTGTCAAGGCTGTGGAGCATTTCTCCGCCACCGGCGAGCTGGACGAGAACGCCAACATCCAGTTCGGCGAGGGCGGCGCCGGCACCTTCTCGGACGGCAAGCTCACCACCCGCATCGGCGACGAGCTCTGCGGCTTCGTGACCGAAGTGTTCCTCGAGCACGGCGCGCCGAAGGAAATTGCCTGGCAGCAGAAGCCCCATGTCGGCACCGACCTGCTGCGGGGCGTCATCACTTCGATTCGAAAAGAGATCGAGTCGCTGGGCGGCGAAGTCCACTTCAACACAGCCCTCACCGGCTTCGAGCGGCGGGACGGCCAGCTCGTCGGCATCCAGACCACGGACGGTGCGTTCCCCTGTGAGGCGCTGGTGTTCGCGGTGGGCCACTCGGCCCGCGACACCTTCGGGATGCTGATGGACAGCGGCCTCGTGCTGGAGTGTAAGCCCTTCAGCGTCGGCTTCCGGGCAGAGCATCTCCAATCGGAGATCGAAAAGAGCCTCTACCACGAGGCGGCGGGCCATCCGGCCCTGCCGCGCGGCGAATATCAGCTTTCGCAGCACGTTGAAAAACGGTGCGTTTATACGTTCTGTATGTGTCCGGGCGGCCAGGTGGTGGCTTCGGCCAGCGAAAAGGGACGCGTCGTGACCAACGGCATGAGCTACCACGCCCGCAGCGGCAGGAATGCCAACGCGGCCGTGGTGGTCAGCGTGGGCGGTGAAGACTTCGGCAACGACCCCCGGAAGGCCATCGCCTTCCAGCGGGAGCTGGAAGCCCGGGCCTATGCGGCAGGCCGTCCAGGCGGAGAGTATGCTGCCCCGGCGGAGAACATCCAGAGCTTTTTGGAGGGCAGGGGTCGGCTGAACATTGGCCGCGTCCAGCCCACCTATGACCGGGGCGTCGTCGCGGCGGACCTCGGCGCGTTGCTGCCGACCGAACTGGCCGACACCCTGCGGGCCGGTCTGCGGGCTTACGAGCGGAAAATTGCGGGTTACACCGCCCACGAGGCCATTCTGACCGGCCTCGAGACCCGTACCAGCAGCCCGGTGCGGCTGAAACGGGAAGAAAATTTTGAATGCGCCCAGCTGGCAGGATTGTATCCCTGCGGCGAGGGTGCCGGATATGCGGGCGGCATCATGAGTGCCGCCGTCGATGGCCTGCGGGTGGCCCGCGCCATCATCAGCCGGTACAGCCCGGCAGAAGGGTGAGAAGTTGAATGACTGATCGTGAAAACGATTTTAACCGCACGGCGCAGGACGGCAAGGGCCGTCAGGTGCAGCAGGAGCTGGAACGCCAGCTCCGCGAGCTGGGCGACACCATGTCCGACTCCTTCCGCCACGGCTTTGAGGGCCGGGGCGAGGAGATCGGCGACCGTGTGTGGGATGTGGGCCGCGCTGCGGTGAACGCCGCCGGTTACGGCATCTCGGAGGCAGGCCGGGCCTTTCAGGCCGGGAAGCAGAAGTATCAGAAGCGGGCCGAGGAGGCCCGGAACGCAGCCCCGAGCGGGGAGAACGCCGGCGGGATGGCCGACTGGGCGCGCAATTTCTTTGCGAAGAAGCCGGAACCGACGGCCATCGAGAATATCCGCACCAGCGCCAAAAAACGCCACAGCGCAGGCGTCGCCATGCTGGCGACCGGCATCACCTTCGCCGTTATCTTCGGCATCACGGCCATCGCCTGCTTCGGCACGGCGGGGGCGTTCACGTCCGGCGGCGTGATAGTGGCGGCTGATATGACGTTCCTCAATGCTATCGGCGATCTCGCACTGGGTGCTATCGCGGCGACGGGGTGGTGCTCTGCCGCTGTGACCGCTGTGTTCGGCTGGCTGACCGCAGCGGGCGCGTCCCGTATGAAGGCCGCCAAGACCCTGGAGCTTTACGCCGATACCGCCGAGGGCTTCGACTGGCACAAGGGCCTGTCCCTCTCCATGCTGGCCGACCTGACGCATAAAAAGAAGACCAAGGCTCTCAAGATGCTGCGGAAATTCATCCACAAGGGCTGGCTCAGTGCCTGGCTGGACGAGAAAAACGACAAGCTCTACCTGACGGCAGAGGACTACCGCGCTGCACAGGAAAATCAGCCCCAGCCCGAACCGGAAAAAGCGCCGGAACAGGCCGGAGAAGTCCCCCTGAACCTCGAGACGACCCGCCGCTTTGCGCAGGTGCTCGAGAAGGAGCAGGGACTCATGGAGGATGAGCGGGCTGTGGAGGAGCTGCAGCATATGCAGAAGACCACCGAGTCCATCTGTGCCTGGCTGGAAGCCCACCCCGAGAGCCTGCCCAAGGCCCGCCGCTTTGCGGAATACTATATCCCCACCACCCTCAAGCTCCTGCACACCTACAACGACGTGCAGAGCCAGCAGGGCGAGAACGCGGAGGCCATCCGCCGGGATATTGCGGGCATCCTGCACACCCTGAATCAGGCTTATGATAACCTCTACGATAAGCTTTTGTCGGACGTGGCACTGGACGTTTCCAGCGAGATCGCTGCGCTGCAGGGGATGCTGGCGAACGATGGTCTGGCCGGGGAGGGATTGCGATGACCTACCGGGCCTGGAACACCAAGACCGTTGACCGCGCCGCCCTGAAAGAGCTGACAGCGGCCATCGCCCAGCAGAACACCGAAGAGCTGGAATACCAGAACATGGACGAAGAGTGGAGCGAGGAAAAGTACCGCTCTGTCCTCGCGGCCCAGCAGAAAGAAGCCGGCCTGCTGGCCGGCATCCTCGCTGCCCGGGGCATCACCGACCCCGCCGAGGCGCTGACCCTTCTGGCGGGCGAAGAAGAGCTGAGCGACCCCATGCTCCTGACCGATATGGACAAAGCCTGTGAGCGCATCCTGCGGGCCATCGACGAAGGGGAGACGATCGTCGTCTTCGGCGACTACGACGTGGACGGTGTGACCGCCACGGCCCTGCTCTATCAGCACCTGAAAGGGATGGGTGCCGCCGTCAAGTGTATGCTGCCCAGCCGGGAGGGCGATGGCTACGGCCTCTCGAAGAACGCCATCCAGTCGATTTACGATAAGGGCTGCCGCCTCATCGTCACGGTGGACAACGGCATCTCTGCCGTAGAGGAAGCCGCATTCGCGGCCAGCCTCGGCATCGACCTCATCATCACAGACCACCATCTGCCCCACGACACCCTGCCCCAGGCAGTGGCCATCGTGGACCCCCGCCGTGCCGACGACCACAGCCCCTTCAAGGGCCTGTGCGGCGCGGGCGTGGCCTTCAAGCTCTGCGCCGCGCTGGATGGCTGCCCGCCGGAAGAGATGCTGGAATACTGCGGCGACCTCGCCGCTGTTGGCACCGTGGCCGACGTCATGCCCCTGACAGGGGAGAACCGCACCATCGTCAAAGCCGGTCTGCGCCAGCTGCAAAATACGGACAGACCCGGCTTCTGCGCCCTTTTGGAAGAAGTGGGCCTTGCAGGCAAGCCGGTGACGGCAGAGAACATCAGCTACGCCATCGCGCCCCGCCTTAATGCGGCGGGCCGGATGGACAGCGCCGTGACCGCTTTGCAGCTGGTGCTCTGTGAAGACGAAGACCGGGCCGAAGAACTGGCTCATAAGCTGAGTGACATCAACATCCAGCGGCAGGAGACGGAGATGGAGATCGTCAAAGCCGCGCAGGAGCTGCTGGACGCTGAGCCGGAACGCCTCGAAGACCGGGTCATCCTGCTCTGGGGCAGAGACTGGCACCCCGGCGTCATCGGCATCGTGGCCTCCCGCCTTGTGGAAAAGACCGGACGCCCGGTCATCGTGGTGTCGGTAGATGAGCACGGCGAGGGCAAGGGCAGCGGCCGCAGCGTGCAGGGCTTCAACCTGCACGAGTGCATCGCCTCCTGTGCCGACATCCTGCTCCGCTTCGGCGGCCACGCCATGGCAGCGGGCCTCTCGGTGCGGGAAGAGGATCTGCAGACGCTCCGCCAGCGGCTCAACGACTGGGCGGCCCGGGAGTGTCCCGTGCTGCGCACCCCGCCGCTGGAATGCGATCTGTCCGTCCACCTCGACCGCCTGACGGTGGAGAGCGTCCGCCGCCTCGACCAGCTGGCACCCTACGGTGCCGACAACCCCAGCCCGGTCTTCGTGCTGGAAATGGCTGTCGTGGAGGGCGTCTACGCCGTCTCGGAGGGCAAGCACTGCCGCCTGCGTCTGCGGCAGGGCAGTTCCAGCATCTATGCCGTCTGGTTCGGGATGCACCCGGAACAGGTGCCTTACTCGACGGGCGACGTCGTGGACGCAGCCATCAGCCTTTCGGTCTACGATTCGCCCCGTGGCGCACAGCTGTCGGGCCGCATCATCGAGCTGCACCCGGCGGGCCTCGGCAACACAGCTGCAGAGCAGGCCGCGCTGGTGCAGGCGCTGCGCCGGGGTACGCCCCTGACGCCGGAGCAGAAGGAGAGCATCGCCCCGGAGCGCAGCCATATCATCACCGTTTATCGGGAGCTGCAGGCGCGGCGCTGGCACGCCGAAGACCTGCAGCCCCTGTTTGCAAAACTCGGCGAGGAGAACACCGGTCGGACGCTGGTGGCCGTCGCCGCGCTGGAACAGGTCGGCCTCATCACAGCGGCTGACCGGGGCGGGGCAAAGTTCTGGGAACTCGTGCCTGCCACCGGAAAGAAGAACCTTGCCGATGCGCCCATCCTGAAATGTCTGGAGGAACGATAAAGATGCCTGAGGGAAAGAAACCTGTCGCCCCCTCGCCCGCAGCACCGGCTGCGGCGAAAGAGGACAGCTACTCTGCAAAGACCCATCTCCACCAGCCCGTGCCGGTGACGGAGATGGCTACCGTGGCCGCAACGGCTCTGCCGGCCAACGCCCCTGAGGGGACCCTTCCCTCGGAGGTGCGGCCCGAGATCGTGACCTGGGAGAAGCTGGTGGAGGCCATCAAGGCCAGCGGCAAGGCCTACAACATGGCCATGATCGAAAAAGCCTACAATATGGCCAACGACGCCCACAAGGGGGTCTGCCGCCGCAGCGGTGAGCCCTATATCTGCCACCCGCTGGCCGTGGCCCGCCTCGTGCTGGACCTCGGTATGGACAGCGAGAGCATCGCCGCCGCCCTGCTCCACGACGTGGTGGAGGACACCCCCACCACGCTGACCGACCTGACCGCCGCTTTCGGCGAAGAGGTGGCTGCGCTGGTGGACGGCGTCACCAAGCTGACCAAGATCCAATTTTCCAATATCGAAGAGCTGCAGGCTGAGAACCTGCGCAAGATGCTGCTGGCCATGAGCCGTGACGTCCGCGTCATGATCATCAAGCTCTGTGACCGCCTGCACAATATGCGCACCGGCGACGCATGGCCGGAGCAGAAGCGCCGCGACAAGGCCCGTGAGACCATGGAGGTCTACGCTCCCATCGCCAACCGTCTGGGCATCCTGAACGTCAAGGAGGAGCTGGAAGACCGCAGCCTCCACTACCTCGACCCCGTGGGCTACGAGGAGATCAACAAGATGCTCAGCGAGCGCGCGGGCGACGAGTTTCTGGCCAGTGTGTCGGGCGTCATCAAGAGCCGCCTCGAGGAGAGCGGCATCGAGGGCGCGACCATCAAGCGGAGAGTCAAGAGCATCTACGGCATCTACCGCAAGACCATCATGCAGAACAAGTCCTTTGATGAAATTTACGACATCTACGCGGTGCGCATCATCCTGGACACCCTGGCTGAGTGCTACAGCACCCTGGGCCTCATCCACGATATGTACCACCCGCTGCCCAACCGCTTCAAGGACTATATCTCCACCCCCAAGCCCAATGGCTACCAGAGCCTCCACACCACCGTCATCGGCCACGAGGGCATCCCCTTTGAGGTGCAGATACGCACCCGCACCATGGACGAGCAGGCCGAGTACGGCGTTGCAGCCCACTGGAAGTATAAAGAGGGCCTCGAGGGCCACGATAAACTGGATGAGCGGCTGGCATGGGTCAGCCAGCTGCTGGAAAACCAGCGCGTCAGCGAGGATTCTGGCAACCTGCTCCACGATTTGAAGAGCGACCTGCTGCCGGAGGAGGTCTTTGCCTTCACCCCGAAGGGCGACGTCATCAACCTGCCTGCGGGCGCCAACTGCATCGACTTTGCCTACGCCATCCACTCTGCCGTCGGCAACCGGATGGTGGGCTGTAAGGTCAACAACCGCATCGTCCCCATCGACCATGTCGTGGCGACGGGCGAGATCATTGAAGTCATCCTCGGCCCGGCGGACAAAGGCCCCAGCCGCGACTGGCTCAAGATCGTGCGCACCAGCGAGGCCAAGAGCAAGATACGCAACTGGTTCAAGAAGATGCGCCGCGAAGAGAACATCCAGCAGGGCCGCGACGCGCTGGCCAAAGAGCTGCGCCGGGAGATGATATTCATCCCCGACGACCAGCTGGACGAGTTCGTGGGCAGCTGCAGCCGTCGTCTGCGCCAGAACAACGCGGAGGAAATTTACGCTGCCATCGGCTACGGCGGCATGACCATCGCCAACTGCCTGCCCAAGCTCAAAGAGGAGTGGCAGAAGCTCAAGGCCGCCGAGGCTGCTGAGAACAAGTCGGTGGAGGATCTGCCGAAGGTCGATCTGAGCCGCGTCCACGCCACTGACGGCGTAGTGGTGGAGGGCTTCGATAACACCCCCATCAAGTTTGCAAAGTGCTGCTCGCCCCTGCCCGGCGACCCCATCGTGGGCTTCATCACCCGGGGCTTCGGCGTCTCCATCCACAAGCAGAGCTGCGCCAACGCGGTGTCCAGCATGAAAGACCCCTCCAACGCCCCTCGCTGGGTCAAGGCTTACTGGGCCGACAGCGTCAAGGACAGCTACAAGGCCGGTCTGGAGATCATCGCCCTCAACCGCAACGAGCTGCTGTCCGATGTGCTGGCCGCACTGGCTGACATCCGCGTCCCCATCTACGCCATGAACGCCCGTCAGGTGGAGAACAACTGTGCCGTCATCAGCCTGACCATCGGCATCAACAATACAGAGCACCTCAACCGGGTCGTGGCCCGTCTGTCCAAAGTCAAGGACGTGCTCAAGGTAACAAGGAGCTAATATGCGTGCAGTCATTCAGGCCGTATCCTCGGCCAGCGTCCGGGTCAACGGCGGCGAGCCGCGCCCCATCGGTCCCGGCCTCGTCATCCTGCTGGGCGTCAAGGACACCGATACTCTCGACATCGTGCCGAAACTGGCTGAAAAATGCGCGGGCCTGCGCATTTTCAAGGACGAAAACGACAAGCTGAACCTCAGCGCAAAGGACCTCGGGTACTCTGCACTGGTGGTGAGTCAGTTCACCCTCTACGGCGACACGAAGAAGGGCTTCCGTCCCAGCTTCATCAAGGCGGCAAGACCGCCGCTGGCTGTGGACGCCTACGAGCTGTTCCTCGCCGAGATGAACAAGCAGGGCCTCAAGGATGTCCAGCACGGCGAGTTCGGCGCGGATATGCAGGTGTCGCTGGTCAACGAAGGCCCCTGCACCATCGTCATCGACACCGACGAGTGGCATAAAGGAGAAAAATAAACCATGAAGGCATTTCATCTGGTCGGCCCTGCGCCGTTTTACACCAACAGTTTCCTGCTCATCTCGGACGCAGGCAGCGCGGTGGTCATCGACCCCGCCGCCGAGGTGCAGGAGTACGATAAGATCTTAAAGGAGCACGGCGGCAAGCTGAGCCTTATCCTCTGCACCCACGGCCACTACGACCATGTGGGCAGTGCGGGGGTCCTGAGCCGCGAGTGGGGCGCAAAGCTCTACTGTGAGCCCGCCGACTGTCGGGGAACCCAGCTGCTGCCCCTCAAGGGTTCGGACAGCGGCTACGAAGAGGGCGAGGTCATCCCCCTCGACGAGCTGAGCTTCACTGTCTGGCACACCCCCGGCCACACTGAGGGCAGCGTGGTGCTGCTGTGCGAAAACTATCTCTTCGTGGGCGACACGGTCTTTCAGGGCAGCATCGGCCGCACCGACCTCGAGGGCGGCGACAGCCGGAAGATGGACGAGAGCCTGCGCAAGTTCGCGGCCCTGCCCGTCCCGGCCGAGGCGCAGGTGCTGCCCGGCCACGGCGATTTCTCCACCTTCGGGCAGGAGGCTGCCACCAACTTCTATATCAAAAATGCGCTGAGAAACGCATAAAAAGGCGGGATTTCACATGAATATCTATATCACGGGCCTCGGCTCGGGCTACGAGGTGGAGCACCTCGTCCGCCTGTTCTACCCAATGGCCCCGCTCACCCTCACCCCGCCCGAGGACGGCGCAGACTGCGTCTGGGCCGAGAAGCGGCCTGACAAGCTCTGGGCCATGGTGCGGCAGGGCGGCAAGAGCCAGACCGCCGAAGCACCTCTGCCCATTCCCGTGGAAGAGGGCGGCGAGACGCCGGAATTTGCGCTGGCCAGCCTGACCTATGACCTGCTGCGCAGCTGGACGGGTGTCCGCCCGCCCTGGGGCAAGATGACCGGCGTCCGCCCGGTGCGCCTCGTCCACGACAAGCGGGCCGCAGGCTGGACGGAAGAGGAAATCGACGATTTCTTCCTCAAGCGCTTCGACTGCTCGCCCGAAAAATACGGCATGGCCAAGGCCATCGCGGACTTGCAGGAGCCTATCCTGAAAGTAGGCAGTGCGCCCAAGACCTACAGCCTCTATATCGGCATCCCGTTCTGCCCCTCCCGGTGCAGCTATTGCAGCTTCGTCAGCTGCAACCTCGACCGTGACCGCAAGCTGGTGCAGCCCTATGTAGACTGCCTGTGCAAAGAGGTCGAGGCCATCCGGGACGAGGCTGACAAGGCCGGGCTGAAGCTCTGCAGCATCTACATCGGCGGCGGCACCCCCACCAGCCTCTCGGCAGCGCAGCTGCGCCAGCTCATGGGGACGGTGCGGGACTGCTTCGACCTTTCCGCCATTGTGGAATACACGGTGGAAGCCGGACGCCCCGACTGCACCGACGCCGAAAAGCTGGCCGTCATCAGGGAATACGGCGCGACCCGCATCTCCATCAATCCGCAGACCTTCTCGGATGAAGTATTGGCGAACATTGGCCGCAGGCATTCGGCCCAGGACATCCTCGACTGCTATGCCGAGGCCCGGGCCGCAGGCCACGACGACATCAACATGGACCTCATCGCTGGCCTGCCCGGCGACACGGTGGAAGGGTTCGAAAAGAGCCTGCGTCAGGCCATCGCCCTCGACCCTGAGAACATCACCGTCCACACCCTGACCCTCAAGCGGGCCTCCCGCATCGTCATCGAGGACCAGAAGGAGAACGACTACGCCGATGTGGCCGCCATGCTGGAAAAGTGCTATCTGCTGGCCGAGGCAGGCTACCGACCCTACTACCTCTATCGTCAGAAAAATACCCTCCAAAACCTGGAAAACGTGGGCTGGTGCAAGCCGGGCCACGAGGGGTATTATAATATCTATATCATGGAAGAAGTCCAGACCATCCTCTCGGCCGGCGCAGGCGGCAGCACCAAGCTGGTGGCCGACGGCGGCAAGCGGATGCAGCGCATCTTTAATTTCAAGTATCCGACAGAATACATCCAGCGTTTCGACGAAGTGCTGGAACGGAAAAAAGGAGTGGCTGTTTTTTATGATCACGATTTGGGTACCGAAACGTCTGGTTGAGATAGACCTGTACAACGTCGCCGCCCAGAGCCCGGCGGCGCTGGCGGAGATGAGCGAGAAGAGCTACCGCCAGCGGGTGGCCTATGCTGCCCAGAAGATCAGGGACTCCCGCGCCAAGATCGTCATGCTCACCGGCCCGTCGGCCAGCGGCAAGACGACTTCGGCTCATAAGGTGGCCGAGGCTCTGGAAGCCTCCGGCACCCCGGCCCATGTCATCAGTCTGGATAACTTCTTCAAGGGCGCTCAGTATTACCCCCGCCTGCCCGACGGTACGCTGGACTACGAGAACCCCGACACACTGGATATGTCCCTCATCCGCCAGTGCCTCAGCGATTTGAGCACCACCGGAAAGACCGTGCTGCCCATCTACGACTTCACCACCGAGTCCCGCTCCTCCGAGACGGAGACGCTGGACCTCAAGGGCGGCGTCTGCATCGTTGAGGGCATCCACGCCCTGAACCCTGAGCTGACGGGCCTTGTGAAGGGCGACGACGTCTACCGCATTTACGCTGGCCTGCGGGAGGAATACTGCATTGATGGCCGCCGTATCATCAACACCCAGGACATCCGCCTCTGCCGCCGCACCCTGCGGGATGCCGCAGCCCGGGGCCGCAGCCCCGCCAAGACCCTCTCCATGTGGGACAGAGTCCTCGACGGCGAGACCCGGTATATCAAGGGCTTCAAGACTACGGCAGACTTTTTGCTGGACACTTCCTTCACCTACGAGCTGGGCCTCATCGCAAAGCTCCTGCGCCCGGTGAGCCAGCGCTTTACGCTGGAAGGCCACAACGCGGAGCTCTGGGACGAGACGGCCCGCCGCTTCGAGCATGTGGCCCCGGTGGAGCTGGAGCTTCTGCCCGCCGACAGTATGCTGCGCGAGTTCTACGCAGGCGAAATTTGAGAAGCCGTTTTCCTAAGCATTGCACACCGCCCGAAACGGTCTTTTTGCCCGCATGCTACGTTGCTTTCCCTTGCAATCCGTCAGGATTGCTGCGGAAAATCGCCTTGTCTGCGGGCAAAAATCCTCGCTGTTCGGCGCACCCTGCTTACGAAAACAGCTTCTAAACGACATCAGAACGCGGAAAGTGTGCAAATTGCGAAAAAACTGTTTCCAAATCCGCACGATTCTGTAAAACTTGGGTGGGATTCGTTGCATTCCCCCCGGGAGTGCGCTATAATGAAAATAATCTCCGGCGGCACAGGGACAGCCTGAGCAGAAAACGCAGAGGAGTGCTGCCCACCCCGGGCATAGACAAGTGAGGTGTCTTTTATGGACTTCAATAAGATCAAGGAAATGGGCCTCGAGTATGCCGAGAAAGGCAAGAATGCCGCGCTGGATCTGGCCGAAAAGGGCCGCACCCAGGCAAAGATCGTGAACGCGCAGAGCAAGCTGTACAAGGCGCAGCGCCAGCTGGGCGCTCTGGTGTATAGTCTGGCCAAGGGCAACGAGGAGAACCAGCCCCTTGTGGACAAATACATCGAGATGATCGCCAACATCGAGCAGGAGCTCTCCGACCTGAAAGCCTCTCTCGAGCCGGATACCGTCATTGAGACGACTTTCGAGGATACGGAAGAGGCCGCCGCCGACGTGACGACTGACGCAGCCGCAGAGCCCGCCGAGGAAAAGCCCGAGGACAACGAGGCCAAGACCTGCCCCCAGTGCGGCGCGCCCGTCTCGGACGACGCGCTGTTCTGCAACAAGTGCGGCGCACAGCTGTAAGCTAAAAAGCCCACGCAGGGCGGTGTCCCCCGGGGGATGCCGCCTTTTGTTGTGAATGAAATGAAAATTTTGCCGCAAAAAGCCGGAAAATGCGCTTGTACCCTTGCATTTCGGCAGATTCTGCGGTACAATTTGAATCTGTTCGCAGATGTTTTCGGAATGCGGAAAGGAGATGCCCCATGCAGGACTGGACGCCGAGGGAACACTATACGGCGGAAGACCTCGTGGAGATCATCCACATCCTGAGAGACGGGGAGAACGGCTGTCCGTGGGACAAAGCCCAGACCCACGCTTCCATCCGGAAAAACTTTCTGGAAGAAACGTGCGAGGCGCTGGAAGCCATCGACGCTGACGACCCTGTCATGATGCAGGAAGAGCTGGGCGACGTCCTGATGCAGGTGGTGTTCCACACCGTCATCGAGGAGGAGCGGGGCCGTTTCGACATGGAAAAGGTCTGCCGCGAGGTGTGCGAGAAGCTGGTCTTCCGCCACCCGAACATCTTTGCTTCCTCTGCGGCGGAAAATGCTGGTATAAACAGCTGGGATGCGCTCAAAAATAAGGAAAAGGGCCGCACGACTCTGGCCGATGAGCTGGACACCGTCCCGGCCACCCTGCCCGCCCTGATGCGCGCCCAGAAGCTCCAGAAGCGGGCCGCGCGGTTCGGCTGCGGGCCGGAGGATGCCGCCGGTGCGGCCAGGACTCTGGACAGCGCCAAGGCCGCGTGGGACGCACAGCAGACAGCAGAGAACGCCGGTGAGCTGTTGCTGGCCGCCGCCGATGCCATGCGTCTGGCCGGTGTGGACGCCGAAGAGGCACTGACCTTTGCGGCAAAGCGCTTCACCCAGAGGCTGGAAGCGGACGAAACGTAAACGGGTACCAGACGGTCAGACCGTCTGCTCGAATAGAAAATGTTGAGAATATTGTGGAGGCTTTTATTATGACCAAGACCGATCTGATCGCACAGGTTGCGGCAAACACTGAGATGAGCAAGAAGAGCGCCGAGATGGCTGTCAACGCTGCATTCGAGGCACTGGGCAAGGCTATGGCCGAGGGTGAGAAGATCTCCATCTCCGGCTTCGGCACCTTCGAGGTGCGTGAGCGCGCTGAGCGTCAGGGCATCAACCCCCGCACCCGCGAGGCCATCACCATTGCTGCTTCCAAGAGCATCGTGTTCAAGCCGGGCAAGGCTCTGAAGGACACCCTGTAAGAGAAAACCCACCGCCGCCGGAACCTTTAGGCCCGGCGGCTTTTTTTAATAGAGGAATAACCTCTCAGTCTCGCTATCGCTCGACAAGGCCGGGTTGCGGCACCCAGCATCCGCTTCGTGTTTTACACTTGCGTCTTGCTGGCCGCTGCCCCAACAGCGACTCCCTGTTTCCGCCACTGGCGGCGGTCGTCGTTGCTGCCCCTACCGAGGGGAGCCTCTGGCGAAGAGGAAAAGTTTATGGGGAAAGACGAAACTTTACGGACTGCCAAGGCCTCTCCTCGATAGGAGAGGTGGCACGCCGTAGGCGTGACGGAGAGGTTGATACAAGGAGTTTAGAAATGCGTTTAGACAAATATCTGAAAGTTTCGCGGCTCATCAAGCGCCGCACGGTGGCAAACGAGGTGGCCGACGCGGGCCGCATCCTCATCAACGGCAAGACCGCCAAGGCCAGCCAGGCCGTCAAGGCCGGCGACATCATCGAGGTCACCTTCGGCAACCGGCCCATCAAGGTGAAGGTCCTCTCCGACGTGGAACCCCGCACCAAGGACGTGGCCCGCGAGATGTACGAGATCATCGAGCAGGACAACGTGCTGGCAGCCGCCCACGATGCCCCGAAAGCCGAGTAAATCCGGTATGACCCCGCCCCGCCCTGCATAAGATGGCAGAAAAGGGGAGGGGAATGTCATGAAACAACAGGACGCAAAGCCGGAGCAGGCTCTGCCGCACGACCTCATCCTGGAGGGGCGGAACAAGCTGACCGTCACCGGTGTGCGGCGGGTCATCCGCTGCGACGCCGAGGGGGCGGCGATGCTCACCTCGAAAGGGACGCTGGAACTCACCGGGGCCGAGCTGAGCGTCACCAGCCTCGACCTCGACAAAGGCGAAGTCAAGCTTACAGGCCGGGTGGACACGCTGGAATACACCGCAGAGCATACGCCGGGCGGCTTTCTGCGCCGTCTCGTCCGGTGATGGGCCCGGCGCTTTCGCCCGGGGCGGTGGGGCAGGAGATGGCGGCCTGCGCGGTGCTGGGCGGTGTGCTGGGCGCGGCGCGGGCCGTTCTGCCCACCCGGGGCAGGGCCGCGTTCCTGCCGGATATGCTTTTTGTGGGAGCCGTGCTGATGGCTTTGCAGAGCTATGCCGTCTCCCAGAGTCAGGCCGGGCAGCTGCGGGGCTATATGGCGCTGGCAGCGTTCTGCGCCGCCGTGGCGGTGCAGGCAGCGCTGCGGCCTCTGTTCGCCGCTGCCGAAGCCTTTGCGGGGAAACTGCTGCTGGGGCCGGTGCAGCTCGCCGCCCGGTGCATCGCCCCGTGGAAAGCTGCCCGCGCCGCCGCCAAAGTACGGCGGAACGAAAAAAGACTTGCAAAAAAACAGAAAAAGAGCTTGCCAACACCACGGCGTATGTTGTATAATTCAAACGTATCAAAGTGAGAGTACAGGCGCATCGGGCCTGCTGTCCGAAAACGGGAGGCACTGTGTTATGGCAAATCCGAGCCGGAAAAAGCGGAAGAGAAAGGCGTCCGTCGTGGGCGCTGTGCTGAAACTGCTCTTCCTTCTGCTTTTGCTGAGTATGCTGGCGGCGTACATCGCAAATCAGGTGGCGCTCAGCTCCAAAAAAGCGGAGCTGGACACCCTGCAGGAGCAGATCGACCAGCAGAAGACCCAGAACGAGGAGATGCAGCGCATCCTCAGCGGCGACTCGGACGACGTGACCGAGTGGGTCGCGCGGGACTCTTACAATTATGCGGCGGCCAACGAGCGCATCTTTGTGGATGTGACGGGCAACTGATGCCGCGCCCCGAGCGGCTTGCGGCCGGCGGGAAACACATTAGTCAACAAGGAGTATTGAGTTTTGGCGATTGAGGTAGGGAATATTTTTGAAGGCCGTGTCACCGGCGTAAAACCGTTTGGCGCATTTGTTGCGCTGCCGGAGGGCCGCGTGGGCATGGTCCACATTTCTGAGGTGTCCAACGAGTATGTGCAGGACATTGCAGCCGTGCTGCATGACGGCGACACCGTGAAGGTGCAGGTCATCAATGTGGCACCGGACGGCAAGATCGCGCTGTCCATCAAGCGGCTGCTGCCGCCGGCACCCCGCGCTCCGCGTGAAGGCCGCGGCCCCCGCCCCAACAACAACGGCCCGCGGGAAGGCGGCTTCCGCCGCAACGGTCAGGGCGGCCGTCCCCAGGGCGGACGCGGCCCGGCACGGGACGCAGCGCCCCGCGTCTGGCAGCCCAAGGCCCCGGCCAAGAGCGACAACCTGAGCTTTGAGGACATGATGAGCCGCTTCAAGAGCCAGAGCGAAGAGAAGATGGCCGACCTCGACCACGAGACCAACAACCGCCGGGGCGGCGGCTACGCACCCCGGGGACGCCGCGGCAGCCGCTGAGCCGTCCGCACAAGACGAAGAAGCTTTGGGCCTGCCCCCAGCGGGGCGGGCCTGTTTTTTGGTGCGGCACGCCGCACCCGACAGGAAAGGAAACCAGAATGCCTGCAAAATTTGAACTCATCGCCCCCTGCTTTTTCGGGTGCGAGTCCACGGCCAACTTTGAGCTGCGCCGCATCGGCGCCGAGGACATCCGGGTCAGCGACGGCCGTCTGACCTTCAGGGGCGGCGCGGATATGATAGCCGCCGCCAACCTCAACCTCCGCACCGTGGAGCGCGTGATGCTGCTCCTGAACACCTACACAGCCACCACCTTCGACGAGCTGTTCGACGGCGTCTACTCCATCCACTGGGAAGAGCTGCTGCCCGCCGACGCGGCCTTCCCGGTCACCGGCTCTTCGCTGAACAGCCAGCTGTCCAGCGTGCCGGCCTGCCAGAGCATCATCAAGAAGGCTGTGGTCAAGCGCCTGATGCAGGGCCACCGCACCACCAGCCTGCCCGAGACCGGCGCGGAGTATAAGATCCGCTTCATGCTTCGCAAGAACGTCTGCGAGATCATGCTGGACACCACCGGCGACGGCCTGCACAAGCGCGGCTACCGCCGCAACTCCATGGAGGCCCCCATCCGTGAGACACTGGCCGCTACCATCGCCGATCTGGGCCGCGTCCGCCGCGACAGCCTTGTGGAAGACCCCTTCTGCGGCAGCGGCACCCTCCTCATCGAGGCCGCTCAGAAGGCCATGAACATTGCCCCCGGCCTCAAGCGCCGCTTTGCCGCTGAGCGCTACAGCTTCGTGCCTGCCGCCATCTGGGCCGAGCAGCGTCAGAAGGCTCTGGCCGACTCCAAGCTGGACGTGGGCTTTGAGGCCTTCGGCTACGACATTGACCCCGCCGCCGTGGCTCTGGCCAACGCCAACGCCAAGCTGGCCGGCGTGGAGAAGCGCTGCCACTTCGAGGTGGCCGACGTGGCCGATTTTGCCGCCAAAAGCGAGGCCATCGTCCTGACCAACCCTCCGTACGGTGAGCGCATGAGCACCATCGAGGGCGCCGCCAAGCTGGCCCGTACCCTCGGCCAGCAGATGGAGGCCCACCCCTGCGCCGGTGTCTACGCCATCACTGCCGATATGGATTTTGAACACCACTACGGCAAGCGGGCCAACAAGCGCCGCAAGATGTACAACGGCATGATCCCCTGCCAGCTGTATATGTACTACAACGCCCCCAAGTTCGAGAACCGCCCCGCAAAGCCCATGCCCAAGAGCGGCTTTGACGGCAAGCGCACCCAGCCCGGCCACACGGGTCGTTTCGAAAAGAAATAAGATGCACTAGAAGACCGCACTGAAATCGATTCCAGTGCGGCCTTTTCTATAAGAATTTACAAAAGAACGGTTGAACGCTGACGAAAAATAGATTATACTAGTCTACAGCTGTGGGGAAGCGGTCTTCCCCTGCAAGAAAGGCTGCGCCCGGCGCGGCCCGCGAAAGGAATGAACAGAATGAAGGGACGTATGCGGCCCTATCTGCCGGAGCTGACCATCCGGGATTACAACACCTATCAGTGGTATCAGCGCGGCGTCCGCCGCCAGCTCTACACCACCTATGGGCTGTATTCCTGCTATGGTCTGCGCTACAACGGCGTCCTGTTCGCGGTGCTGGCCGACAGTCTGGCGGGCCGTCCGGCCACCTGTAAGTGGATGCGGGAGCCGGGTACGCTGGTCTGGCGGCAGATGATGTGCCAGACCCAAGGCATCCGGCTGGCCGCACAGGTGGAAGTCCTGCTGAGCTGGCACCGCATCCAGGATGCCCAGTGGGCCGACCTGCCCTTCTATAAAAAAGTACGGCGGGTGGTGGACACCGTCCTGCTGCGGCGAGCCTACCGGAAGGCCGCCGCCGAGAACCCGGCACTGGAGCGCATCTTCGTACAGGAGCGGGACCAGGCCAACGTCCAGATGACCCTGAACGCCAAGAACTATCTGCTGGCCGCAGAGCCGAAGGGCAACCTCTACGGCGCGCTCTACTCGGTGCTGGCCACCGACGACCCCAATCAGCGCAAAAGTATGCACTACATCGGCAGCTGCATCGGCCGGGCCGCTTATCTGCTGGACAAAGCGGAGAGCTTTTCCCGGGACAAAGATAAGGGCCGCTACAACGTCTTCCTCGTCAACGGCATCAACGACAGGAATGCCGCCCGGGAAAACGCCCGGCGGCAGGCCCTCGCTGCGGTCAACGACCTCGTCCGCGCCTACGGGATGCTGGACGTCAAGCTGAACCGCACCCTGCTGGACAACATCATGATCCTGGGCCTCCGCCACGCCATCGAGCCGCTGGACGCTGAGAGCCAGCCGGTACAATGGGAGCTGCCATGAAGGGACGCAAAAGTAAAAGCTGGGCCATGGCCTACTGCGGCATGGCCGCAGCGCTCAGTGTGGCCCTGATGCTGCTGGGGGCTGTGTTTCCCATTGCGATGTTCATCGCTCCGGCGGTGGCCAGCTTTCTCATCGCCACAGTCTGCGTGGAGTGCGGGAAGACCATGGCGCTGACGGCCTATGGCGCGGTGAGCCTGTTGAGTCTGCTCTTTGTGCCGGACAAGGAAGTGGCCCTCACCTTTGTGTTCCTGCTGGGGTACTATCCGTTGGCAAAGCCTTATTTCGAGCGGATACGCCCGGCCCTGCTGCGGGCTGTCTGCAAGCTGCTGCTCTGCAACGGCGGGATCCTGGCGATGTACGGGCTGGTGCTGCTGCTGGTCCCGGCGGGCAGCATCGCCGAAGAGCTGCGCACTACGGCGCTGGCTGTCTCGCTGGTGACGCTGGCCATGGGCAATGCAGCCTTCCTGCTCTATGACCGGGCGCTCCACAATATGCTGATGCTCTATAAAGTGGTCTGGCAGCCGAGGCTCCACAAAATGCTGGGCGTCCATTGACGGATGTGGGACTTTATGATACAATACCGCTGACCTTTTCCGTCGGCTTCTGACAGCTCCGAAAGGAGCTGTTTTTGCTTTCAGGAAAGCGGCGGAAAGAGCAGAAAGAGGGGATAGACCACTTCAGTTGACGAAAAAGCGCCGGGCCACGCGGGTGACAGCCGTGAGGGTGACGAGGAGAGGGATCATCGAAAGTTTCGGCGGGTGTTCCTCCGGTTGAAACGGGAGCGATAGCTTCCAGGGCTTATACCAGCCGCAGAGAAGGGCAAAAAACGGCAGCAATACCGCAACAGAACCCTTTCAAAGAAAGCCATACAAGAACATAGACTGATTATAAGAGGCTGACAGCCGCCGTGTACGTTCGCGCCGGGCTGTCGGCATGGAGGTGTTTTGTATGTGTGGCATCGTAGGTTATTCGGGTAAGCGCAGCGCCCAGGAAGTGCTGCTGAACGGTCTGGAAAAGCTGGAATACCGCGGCTATGACTCCGCCGGCGTCGCGCTGGCGCTGGAAGGCGGCATCCACGTCGTCAAGAGCAAGGGCCGGCTGGAAGTGCTCCGCCGCAAGCTGGAGGCAGAAAACCTGCCCGAGAGCTTCTGCGGCATCGGACACACCCGCTGGGCCACCCACGGCGAGCCCAGCGACGTCAACAGCCATCCCCACTCCACCCCCCGCGTGAGCATCGTCCACAACGGCATCATCGAGAACTACGGCCCTTTGAAGGCCGACCTGATGGCCAAGGGCGTCACCTTTGAGAGCGAGACGGACACCGAGGTGCTGGTCAAGCTCATCGACTACTTCTGCTGCGCCCAGCCCAAGCAGAGCCCTCTGGCAGCCCTGCGGGAGGCGCTGGCGATGGTGCGGGGCAGCTATGCGCTGGGCGTGCTGTTCCGGGAAGAGCCGGACACCATCTACGCCGTCAAGAAGGAGAGCCCCCTCATCGTGGGCTGGGGCGAGGGCGAGAACTTCGTGGCCTCCGATATTCCGGCCCTGCTCAAGTACACCCGCCGCTACAGCGTCCTCGAGGAGGGCGACATGGCGGTGGTCAAGGCCGACGGCATCCGGTTCTACGACGCCTTCGGCAAGCCGGTGGAGCGGGAAGTGCTGACCGCCGACTGGGACGAAGAAGCCGCTGAGAAGGGCGGCTACCCCCACTTCATGCTGAAAGAGATCCATGAGCAGCCTGCCGCCATCACGGCCACCGTCAGCCCCCGCGTGGAGAACGGTATGCCCGACCTCCGCATCCCAGAGCTGAGCGACGAGAAGCTGCGCAGCATCAAGAACATCCACCTCGTGGCCTGCGGCACGGCCATGCACGCCGGTATGGTGGGCAAGACTGCCATCGAGCGGCTGGCCCGGGTCCCTGCCGAGGTGGACATCGCCAGCGAGTTCCGCTATCGTGACCCCATCCTCGACCCCGACGACCTCGTCATCATCATCAGCCAGTCGGGCGAGACCAGCGACACGCTGGCCGCCCTCCGCCTCGCCAAGAGCAGGGGTGTGCCGGTGCTGGCTGTCGTCAATGTGGTGGGCAGCTCCATCGCCCGCGCAGCGGACTACGTCCTCTACACCTACGCCGGCCCGGAGATCGCCGTGGCGTCCACCAAAGCCTATATGGTGCAGCTCTGCACCCTCTACCTCTTCGCGTTCCGTCTGGCCTACGCCAGAGGCCGTCTGAGCGAGGCAGAGACCCGCCGCCTGACCGCCGAGCTGCTCCGCGCCGGTGAGGTCATCCAGCCTCGTCTGGCCGACTGTGAGCAGATAAAGTACCTCGCCAGCCGCTTCGTCAACACCCAGAGCTGCTTCTTCATCGGGCGCGGCTTCGACTACGCCCTCTCGCTGGAAGGCAGCCTGAAGCTCAAGGAGATCAGCTACGTTCACTCGGACGCCTACGCTGCCGGTGAGCTCAAGCACGGTACCATCAGCCTCATCACCGACGGTGTGCCGGTCATCGCGCTGGCCACCCAGAAGCAGGTGTACGAAAAGACCATCTCCAACGCCAAGGAGACCAAGAGCCGCGGTGCGCGGGTCATCCTCTTCACGACGAAGGATGCCGTCGTCCCGGAGGGCGTGGCGGACTATGTGGTACGTCTGGACGACTATGACGAGCTGCTGATGCCCCTGCAGCTCATCGTGCCGCTGCAGCTGTTCGCTTACTATATGGCCGTCCTGCGCGGCTGTGATGTCGATAAGCCCCGCAATCTGGCAAAGAGCGTGACGGTGGAGTAAACCTCTCCGTCAGCGCTGACGCGCTGCCACTGCCCGGGTTGCGGCACCCAGCATCCGCAGCGCTTTGCTTGCGTCT
>ENA-UERU01000008-UERU01000008.1-human-gut-metagenome-genome-assembly--contig:-NODE-8-length-185734-cov-10.222464_pt1 | contig 185734 bp, 187 predicted proteins | sample MGYA00242988_ERZ507989 | MGnify/ENA primary metagenome ERZ507989 (study PRJEB26167, sample SAMN06115519) | human gut metagenome | host: Homo sapiens | place: China:Hunan | collected 2015-08-21...
TGCCGCCACACCTATGTGTCGCAGATGCAGGCGTTGGGCGTGGATATTCAGACCATCCAGAGCATCGTAGGCCATGCCGATACCGAAATGACTGAGCATTATCTCCATGTTCAGGAATCCATTCGGCAGAGTGCGATCCAGTTGTTCAATGAGGCGTTTTCGGCCTGAAAATTGGACGGAACGGCACTAATTAGACCAGATAAAATCGTTGGCATTGTGGTCAAAATTGTGGTCAAAACCAAATGAGGTCAGCCCACAAACAAAAAAATCCAACGATTTCTAACGTGAAATCGTTGGATTTTTGGTCCGAGTGGCGAGAATCGAACTCACGGCCTCTTGAACCCCATTCAAGCGCGCTACCAAAACTGCGCTACACCCGGATATTTGTTGTGGCTCATCGCTCACAGCTCTATTAGTATACCCGCTATAGGCCGTTTTGTCAAGCGCTTTTTTTATTTTTCTTGGATTTCGATAAATCAATCAACAAGTGCAACAAAAATTTGCATGATTTTTTATGTATTTTCGCACAGCACAAACAGACCGCTAGGTTTTCTCTCCTTGCAGTCTATCAAAATTGTTCAGTTTTACCAACGTGTTTGCTCTCGCCCTGCCCTTCTGGCTTTCAGCCCGCTCTTTATATAAGGTTAATCCGCTTCGTACTATGCTGTCAGCCCTGCCTCCCGCAGACATTCTCGGAACACACTGCCTGCGCTCTTATAGCCCAATATCCTGCGCGGGTAGCTATTGATCCAGCTCTCCGTGGCCGCGATTTCTGCTGCCGTAACCTTTGAGAAGTCTGTGCCTTTCGGGTGTTTACGGCGAATCATGGCGTTGATGTTCTCATTGCTGCCGCGTTCCCACGAAGAGTACGGGTGGCAGTAGTACACCTTTGTCCTCTTGCCATCCATGATGCAGGACTGCTCTAACTGGTCAGCCAGTGCGAACTCGCTGCCGTTATCCACGGTGATGCTTTTATAGATGATGCCGAACTTCTCCGCGCCCAGCTTCTTTTCCAGCGCGTTGATAGCCCACACGGTAGTTTCGGCTCTGCGATTTGGCACTAGTATAATGTTCTCGTTCCGGCTCTTGCGCTCAGTCAGCACCAGCAGCGCCGCCGTGCTTTTCTTTTTGCCAGAATATACTGTGTCCATCTCCCAATGTCCAAACTCTTCCCGGTTCTGGATTTTCTCCGGGCGCTTTTCGATGCTTTCACCTGCCGGGGCGCGGGCGGGGTCTTTCACGCGCACTTTTGCATACTTGCTTTTCCGCACACCTTTTCGCGGCAATTCCTCTTGTGTCAGGCGCAGGAAGATTCCTTTCTTGATGTAGCTGTAAATCGTCGGCACAGAAATATGGGTCTTGAATGTCCGCCCCTCTTCCTGCGCATAGCCATATACCGCTGCCGGGGAGCAATCCTTATCTATAATAGTCTGCTCAATGTATGCGGCAAGCTCATGATCTTTACCAATTTTCAAGTCCGGTCCTTTTTCTCGCAGGTGTGCTTGGTATTTTTGTTCTGCTATGTCCGGGCTGTATGTTGGGATCAGCTCCCACGTCTTGCTGTCTAACCGGTCATAGCTGCCTCTCTTCAATTCCCGGTACACTGTGGAAGGGTCTACTCGAAGTTTTTCCGCTATCTCTCGTGTTCTCATTCCTTCCTTCTTCCACTTTTCAATCCGAATGCGGTCCGTAAGGGTCAAATGCTTGAACACTCGCACGCCGTTTTCCTCCTTCCGACTATGGCGTTTGTTTTCGTTTTAAGCGTAAAATATGCGGTGTACCGTTGTCAATGCGCAAACTTTCCACACTTTGCACATTTCCTTTGTGCAAAATCCCCAGACAAACAAAAAACTCCCCGCCAGCGGCCCGGTAAAAGGCTGCCAACGGGGAGATTCATCACGGCTTATTCAATTATGGCGCAGGCTCAGTGTACCCGCTTCTTCAGTTCCTTCATCACGTTGTCGGCCTGAATTGCCTCCGGGGTGAAGGAATTGTTGTTCCACCATGCCAGCAGCGCGGTGACGGTCGTAATGCCCGCCGTCACAAGCTGCTCGACAGTGCTGCTCTCGATGGGCAGGATGGGCTTGCCCAGAGCGCTCAACACCTGATTTGTGAGTGCCAGCAGCAGGCAGGCGGTACGGGTGATAGTGGCGGCAGTGATCTTGTAGGTACTCATAACTTAGTCCTCCTTGTTTTCCTGTTCGGATTTCTGTTTCAGAATTTCAATGGCTCCGGTCAGAGCCTTCGGAATCGGTACGCCCATCAGGCCGGCGTTTTCGATGATGGACAGCGTTTCGTTGGCGATGAATGCGATCACGGTCGCATCTCGAATAAAATTAGAACCCATGACCGTATCAAGGTGGCACGCCACCAGTACGATCAGCAGGGTCACACCTTTGCGGCACAGTCCCTTCCACCCGGCGCGCGATTCCAGCGCACCGTTTTTGCTTTTGGGACTGGCATGGAAAACACCTGCCACCACCAGCCCGGTGACGTAATCGACTGCCATGAACAGGATCAGCGTAGAGAGCGCCGCGTCCCATCCGCCGAACTGGCTGGCGATAAGGCTGCCGATAAGGCCGACCATTGTGCAAATGCCATTCTTTACCGAATCACCCATCTGGATTTCACCTCCCGAACATCGACGTGTACAAAGTTGTCCGTGTAGTAGCGGCCAATGCCGCCCCTGTCGGACAGCAGCGTTTCGGCGTAGTCCGCCAGCTTGTCCACCGACACTCCCTCGATCCGAATATCCGCAGCCTTACCATAAAGGTGCTGCGAATATTTGGAAGCGTTCTTCTGACTGGAATTGTGGGTTGCCGTGCGGAAAGCGCTGTTGATATGTACCGCCTTACCAAAGTGGTCGCGGATCTTCTGCAGCAGCGTCACCAGCTCGTCATCCACAAAGATCGGGTCGCTGTGATCCTTGCACTGAAACTCCCAGACATGGAAGTTTTTGCTCAGAGCCTTCTTCCCGTCCTTCGCATAGGAATATGCCTTGATTGCCATTGTCTATTTCACCTCTTCCTTTTTGGATAAGATAGAATTTCCCATAGGTTTGGTTGAGCTTATGTTTCAGAGCCATGCACTCGCAATGGCTTAGAACGCCTCGGTAGCTGCCAATGGTTCGCTCCACGTCCTCCGCTGAAATCTGCCCGTCCTCATACTGTCCCAGCACTTGCGACAGCCGCAGCTTGATGCCGCGAATCGTGGCGTGCCGCAGGCGGCGGTGTGTCGGCCACAGCCTCATGCCCACAAATTCCACGCCCTGTTTCAATGGCTGGATGCTGGTTTTATGGTTCAGCGCAAGATTCAGCTCTCGGCGAAGGAATGCGCCAATCTCATCACGAAGCCGTGCAAGCTCCTGCTTGTCATGACCGATGATGATAATGTCATCCATGTACCGGATATACCAATGGACGTGCAGCGTATGTTTCACAAACCGATCCAAGACGTCGAGGTAAATGTTTGCAAACATCTGTGAGGTCAGATTGCCAATGGGAACGCCCACGTCCTCCAAGCGGCACTCTGGCGGCACTTCGTCTGCGCCCATGCCCTCCGGCAGACCAAACTTTGTTTGGTCGCTGTGCAGAATCACGCGGAACAGCCACATCATGCGCGGGTCTGTGATCTTCCGGTTCAGGATTTTCAGCAGGATTTCATGGTCGATCCGGTAGAAATACTTTGAAACGTCCAGTTTCAGAGTGTAGGCCGGGCCTCCCCGGTCTGCCTGCCGCATCCAGTATTGCAGTTGATCCAGCGCCGCGTGTGCGCCCTTGCCTTTGCGGCAAGCATAGCTGTCTGAGATAAAGCCCTTGTCAAAAATGGGAAATACAACTTGGTAGATACCCCACTGCACAACGCGGTCGGGGTAGTGCAGCGCCATCGCCATGCGCAGCACAGGCCGTCGAATCCAAAATATCCGGTACGGTCCTACCCTATAGGTCTGCTTCACCAGACGGTTTTTCAGGATGATGCAGTATTCGGCTTTGCGCTGCTCGAACACCAGCACTTCCGTCCTGTCCCTCTTTCCCTTTCTGGCGTGCTCATGCGCCGCCATCAAGTTTTCAAAGGCAACCACCTGATCAAAGATGTTTTTGTAAGTTTTCATTTTTCAGCCTTCCGCACCCGTGACATATTCGGCCACTCCCCACCATGCGCCGGGCGGTGGGATATTCCGGCCATTCTCCCCGGCATACTGTCTGTCTTGATGCGAATACAAATTATTCGTGCAGCGCTCCCCGGCGCCGCCGATGGATCCTGGCCCCTTTTACCCGTATAATGCAGCCCATCTTTTTAGGCAAGCTGCGATTCATCTGACGGGGAAAAGCGGAACGCCGCCCAATGTTGCCGTTGCGGTTGCCGCGCACATTGTTGAGGTTCAGCTTGAACACGCCCGCGTTGGAAGTGTTGTTCCAGCTGCCGCCCCGGATCGGGAGACGTTGTGATGGTCAGGCCCCAGTTATGTAAAAAGGCAAGCCGTCTATTTAGACTTCTTGCCTTCTACATACTTACCGTCTATCCGTTGCAGATAGTTTCCGATCATTCCACCGATTGCCGCGGTATATGTGCTCCATACTTCGTACTGGTGCGACGTGATGCAGGTAACAGGCTGCGGCGGCACCTGCGGTGCCGCTCCGCCTTCCTGTTTCTTGCGCTTTTTCTTTCGCTCAGTGCCTTGCGGGTATAGTTTGGGACTTGCCGCCAATTCAAGATAGTCCCTCAAATCCTGCAGTTTCACATCAAGCTGGCGCAATGTATCACGCTTGTAATATTTTTTCTCGATCTCATTGCAGATGTGCAGCATCTCGTACATGGTTTCCCGGATTCTCTTTGCGAGAAGATATTTTTCCTCTCGTGGAAACTGGACGAGGATGGGACTTCCGTAGAAGATCATCCTCTTCACCATTTCCTTCGTCCGAAAGCCAGATTGCGAAATGTCCACCTGCGCTTCGTTCTTCGTACTGTCCATGTTGCACCAACCTAGGCTCTAAAAATATTGGGGTGGCTCTCGCCACCCCATCGGTTTACTGTCGGTCAGTTTACGGTTTGCCCCTCTTATCAGAGGGAACCCACAAAAGCGGAACGCCGCCCAATGCTGCCGCCGCGGTAGCCGCGCACATCGCTGAGGTCCAGCCGGAACACGCCCGCGTTGGAAGTGTTGTACCAGCCGCCGCCCCGGAGCGGGAGACGTTCACCCTTGTTGATGGCATACAGGTCATCACCGCCGTAGTCACCGCCCGGCTCCTTCGGGTATACGCCGATGCCGTAGAGAATCTGCGGCACGGTAGACAGCGTGGTAGCCAGAGACGCGAAGCCGGTGCCACGGCCAGAATCGCTCTGGTCAGTCAGTGTATCGGTGACGAGTGTCCACTTGCTGCTGCGCCAGTCCAGCTTGATGGTGCCTGCCGTGCCGGGTGCCACAAGGCTGCCGTCGGCGGCGATGGCTTTCCACAGGCTGCTTGCAGAGGACAGGTCTGCGGTGGCGAGGGCTGCGTCATTGTGCTGGATGATCTGAATCTCGCCGTCCACGATGCGCATACCTGCCGCCCACTCCCACGCATTGCCGTTGAGATCGCAGATGCCGGACAGGTCGTTGTTGTGATTCCAGCTCACCGGGCCGGAGCCGGTCAGGGTCAGGTTTACCTTGCCGTTGCTGTCGTAGTTGGCCGGGGTACCTTTTTCCCATGCGTGGGCATGGTCGGAGCCATAGTTGTTGTTGCCGCGAGGCATAAAGCCGTTGGCGCGGCACCACAACTGGATTGCGGCATACATGGCATTGGTGGCAAGCGTCCAGCCTTCGCCCTTGCTGCGGCTCTGGCTTACTGCTTCGTCGAAGTTCACATTGACCGCCGGGGTCTGCATAGGCAGGCTGCACGGTATACCGTTCACCAGCGTGTCGTGATACTTGCCGATGCAGAAGTAGGGCTTCTCCACGCCATCCAGCTTGAAGGCAGGCAGCACGGTATCATCGCCCACACCCACGTCCTTATAGGTCATCTTGTTGATGGGGACCACCACAGACGGCAGGCCGAACTTATCCAGCAGGGCGGTGTTTTTGCCGCCGGAAATGCCTTCGATGGCGGCTTTGAAATCCGCAAAATTAGTCATAGCTTCTTACTCCTTTCGCTCAGTCGATTGCCCACAGGGTCAGGAGGCAGCGGGAAATATCGAACTTCACCGGCTCCTTGGTGGTCTGCTCCATCTCGCCCTCGCCATCCACGGCAGGGACTTTTTCCACCTTCTCGGTGTAGGCACGGGCGGGAATGTCGATCTGCGCCGCATAGGACAGCTCGTCGTTGTTCTTGCCGATGGAGGTTGCCAGTGCGCCGTCCCATGTGCGCACAACGTCGATGTGAACCGGCTCGTCCTTCTCGTACTTGGCGAGATTCATCATGATCTCGTCATCGCCCAGAAAGAGCTTGCTGCCGACCACCTCATAGTCAAGCTTGGTGCCTTCGTTTTTCTCGATAACCTGAATCATAGCTTAGTACCCTCCGTTCATGTGGTTGTCACGGCAGACCTCGCAGGTCTTGGCGGCGATCATCTCCGCCTGTTCCCGCTGCTCTGCGCTGATGTTGCCCCGGCAGCCGAAGCTTTCTGCCACCTGAGCCTCGTATGCGATGCGCTCATCACTCTTCACGATCACATTTGCCATGCTTATACTCCTTCCTCCCCCGTGGGGGCCACGCCATCCTCGTACTCCGGCGCAGGAATCATGCCGCCCTGCACCTCGACTTCCAGCGTTACTTCCTTGGCGTTGCCGGTGTACTGCACCTTGAAGCCGTTGAGCAGCTTGTCTGTGACGACGATATTGCCCGCAGTACCCGCCGGGTCGCCGTCAATCGCCACGCCGTTCGGCATCACAGCCGAAACCACACGGGCCGCGATGATGTAGTCCGTGTTGTTGCGGGGCTGCTTGAGGGCGATAGTTTTCTTGGAGTTGTTGGCGGGGTACTTCGCGGTGTTGTACAGGTAGATAACGTGCATCTCGCCCGTCATGGCCTCAATGTCCCGATCATGCTCTTTCAGCACGCGGGTAGCTTCGGCCAGAAGCAGGCTGTTTTCCAGAATGCCGCCTTCCATGTTGTTGAAGTTTTCGGCACTCTGGGAGGTGCCAGTTTTCAGCACTTCGCCGTCTACCCGCTCATGGGTGATTGAACCGTCGTCATTGTCCGTTTCTTTGAAGCGGTTGACGAACTGGGTCACTCTGTCCACCCATTTTTTGAAATTGTACATAGGTGTCCTCCTTATCCCTTTGCGCTCTGTTCGGCCGTAGTCTTGTCGGCGCTCTTGAAATTCAGGGCGACGCGCAGAAGTGCGCCTTCGTCATCTTCCTCGAACTCGATTTGCTCATTGCCGACCAGCTCCTTGGTGTACATAGCCTGTTTGCTGGTATCCAGCAGTGCGACCTCCGTGACAATGCCGCCCGTGGACTCGCCGGGCGGAATCGTCATAAAGAAAGCCAGACGACCATCTTTCAGCGTCTCCACGCTGTCGATAGGCACCGTCTTGTAGGTGCTGCCCACTTTGTAGCGTCCCAGCGCCACACGCACTTTGGTATACTCGCCGAACAGTCCCAGTGCATAGCTTGTCAATGCCATAGCCTTTCACCTCCCTTCACTGCACAAGCGGCTCTTCACCGCTGCGCTTGCCTTTGAACTTGGTAACAGTGACTTCAACATCCACATCCAACACCGGTTCATCCAGCACTGCCGGGATATTGCTGGCACAGGTTTCCGTGCCTGCCATCGTTGCTTCCACGTCATGCACCTCCGTTTCTGTTTCAATCGTCAGATCTGTATCATAGATACCGGCTGTCGTTGTCCTATACGGGACAGTGCCAGCCGTTTCGACTTTGTACCCGGTGGACTCCTGCACGGTTTCCACTTCAAGCTCCGCCTCTGCCAAGGCAGCTTTGGTCGTATTTTTCGGCCATGTACCCGCCCGCTGGTTCTCGCTGGTGTAGGGGGCGATTGACTTTTGGGCGGACTGTTCGGTGTCCACCATGAGATCCGCATCCATGATGCCAGCATGAGTGGTTCGGTACGGGATGGTGCCTGCCGTTTCCACTCGGAAGCCATTCACCGTGTTGTCACTCTCCACCAGCAGTTCACCATCGGCAATGCCCGCATGGGTAGTTGTCCGAGGCCATGTGCCAGCGTACATCGTTTCACTTGCATACGGTGCCTTGTAGACCAGCGACGAGAACTCACACTCAACTTCAAGCCCGGTCTGCACCTGCAAATACAGGCTATCGAGGTGGGCGGTCATCCGTTTGTAGATGTTCACGCTGCGGCGAATCTCCCGGCGTTTTACCGGAAGAAGTGCGCCGTCCACCGAACATATCACGCGGAAATGACCGGGTGTTCCGCCGTAGTCGTACCACTGCTCGATCTCCGAACGCGGGTAGATTGCAGAGATAGCTTTCAGGGTTGCCCAGTCCGTGCCGTAGTAGCGCCGGACTTCCAGCGCCGTTTTGATGATGTTCCGCTTGGCTTGTAGCGGGTAGCTGGAATCGTACCAGTCCACCTTGAACTGCACGGCCAGAACATCCAGAATCTCTTCCGGCCGAGAATCAATCAGCGTATAGATGCGGATTCTTTCCGCCGCTTCCATTTCCCGCTGATGCCTCTCGCGGTACACCTTGTCCATGATGCGAACCCACGGCTCGTCCGTGACCGCCGGGGGCAACCCTTCAACCAGTCCGGTTTCCCACAGATCAGTCATCTTCGATACCTCCGTAGGTGATCTTGCAGCTATTCAGCTTCGCCACCTGTGTTTCGGAGATTTTGGTATCGACCGGGCCTGTCAGTTTGGGACGCTTGGCGCCCGCTTCACGCACCCGCATGATAAGCTCCGAGGAATCAATGTCCCGGCCTATTTTGCGCTGCCATGTCTGGTAATCCTGCACAGCCTTCTCTACGTTTTCCTGAATGGTCACAGCAGATTTGACATTGCTGGATGCGATGTAATAGGTCAAACCTATGTCATAGGGTACTTCCTCCGGGGCATGGCAGAGAACCAGATCCCCCATCGGCTTTTTGACCGTGGTGAAGTAATCCTCCATGCCCCGGCATTCCTCTTCGGTCGGAAGCCGCCCATCGTTCATCAGAAAATAGATGTGGATGGTATAGCCTTCCTCGCAGACGATCTTTGTGCCGGACACATCTGTGCGCCAGCTTTCGGCAAAGTATTCGTAGGAATCCGCCGGTCCTGCCGTAGAAAAGATGGACGGTGCATAATGGATGCGCCGGGTGAAAGAATCATCGTTCTCCACATCCGTGCCTCCGCTGCTGGCAGATATGTTGCTGACGGAAGCCACATAGGGAATCGGATCAACCAATGTACTGATTTCCCCGACAAGAACCCCGTCGCTCCCGCTGCCGGCCTCATCCGCCACGACCTCAACATCGACAGACAGCTCTCCTGCCGGAATCTCCGCATACTTCGTGGTCTTGAAATACTGCTTTTCGTTGGTTCGCACCTGCGTTCCTTCCGGGATGCTGGTTGCACTGGTTCTGACCGCGGACAAAGTAAAACGCACAACTGCTGTCGCCTTGCCAGCCGCCATGCGTTCCACGCCCACCAGAGGGGCCAAATTGTCCAGATTTGTCCCGGTGCTCGTCGGCAGCAGCTCACCTTTCAGACAGGCCGTGCTGTACTCGATTGTGTGATGAGAGCGATGTGCCAGCACCAGCAGCGTCATGCGGGCATCTGCGCACTGCGCCAAAGACACCGTCCCGTCATACATTTCCTTGTTGTACTTTTCAAACAAAGCCCTGCAGTCGGCTATCGCTTCTTCCAGCGTCTCCCCGCCATCAATATCAATGTCCGGGATATTCTCAAATTCTTTGATTTTAGACAAGCTCGTACACCACCTTCGGGGTTACTACTCCGCGCATTGCATCGCTCTCCGCCCAGTCCACGCGCACCACCCGCGCCCGCGGCTCGAAGGTAGCGGTTTTCTCCGTTACCTCCGCGACATAAAGTCCCTTCGCCACTGGAATCGGCTTATCCAGAAAGACGCTCGGATCTATGCCAAGCAGTCGATCTCCTTCCAGACTGCCTACGGGGGTGGAGTACAGCGTGCGGAGGCATCGCGCAACATCCTGCGCTTCTTCCTGCGTTGCCCTGTCGTTGGACAGTTCAAGCATCGTACTGCTTATGTCAATCATGTGTACTCCTTTATAGTCAGACTCACCTTGCACTGGGTCAGCAGGCCGTTCTTTACCACAACGTCCCAGCTTTCGCTCATGCTGGTTAACCTGAATCTATTGGGGGACAACGGTGCGAAACCGATGATCATGTAATGCAGCTCTCCGTTTTCCACCATTTCCGCCAGTCGGTTCTTCATCCTGCTGGGATTCACGCCAAGGCTGGAATCAAGAAGAATCTCACACTCGTATTCTCTGAGCTTCGGGCCAATGAATTCCGGCTTTGCCTTGCCTTTCAGGACTTCATGATCGACCCAGTTTGCTTCAATTTTGCCTTTGAAGTTGGAGAGTGTGAGCACCCGCAGATGGCCCACGGAAAAAATCACATCGCCAAAAACTCCCACATACATTCCGACACCCCCTTACAGCGGCGCGCTTGTCGGAGCGTTAAGGTTGCCGTTATGCGTATGGTTCACCAGCGACTTGCCCGACACCACTACGTCACCACCGGCGCCCGTGATGTTCACCGTTGCAGCGCTGGCCGTCAGGGTCGTCGCGGTCAACTTCAACTCGCTTGCGGCCTGCACTGTGATGCTTGCCGGAGAATTGATTTTGACCTCGCCGCCCTCGCTGACTGTCACGCTGGCGCTGCCGATTTTGATTTCAAGGCTTTTCGCTTGCAGGATTTTCTTCCCGTCCACAAAATCCAGCAGCTCTTTCGCGTTGGCATCGAACTTCCGGTATGCTTTTCCATCCTCGTTGCAGTATTCTTTGCGGAAGATTTTTTTCTTGCCCTCGGCAGGTTTAATCTTCTCGTTCCAAATCGTACCCAGCACCACGGCATCCTCCGGGCTGTCGCCCGGATGCAGCACCACAACAAGGTCGCCCACTTCCGGCATCATGTACTCCCGGTTGGACAGGAACGGCACCTTCTCTGTTACGGTATCGTCCCGGTCGGGGTAGGTTACTTCGCACAGGCCATTTTCGTAGTCGATGGAGCTTATATTGCCATGTCGTACTTCGCTGCTCATGCAAAATCCCCCTCTTCTACCTTGCTGGCCTTCACCTGCGTTTTGTATCCGCCAGACTTTGTATAAACTTGATCCATCTGGTCGATGAAATATTTTCCGCCCATCTTCCCATAGCCATCCACATTGATGCACTGGGCAGATGCACCCGCCGGGTATCCCGGAACTGTAAAACTAATGGATGTTGCGCCGTGGTTGGCATTCTTGATGGCTGCAATCAGTTTGGCCTTCGCGTCCGCCTCGCTGCTCACCTTTCCGGTAAGCTTGAGCTGACGTTCCGCCGTGCCGACTGTGACGTTGATGCTGATGCCTTTCTGCTTGTTGGTGTAGGTATACACGCCGCCAGTGTAGGTGCCTGACAATTTTGTGTTCCATTTGAAACTGCCCGGTTCAATGCACAGGGCGTTCGGATTTCCTTTCGGCTGTTCTTCGTATGCCGTCCAGACCGCCGGTTTCGCCTTGTATTTTTCCCGGTCATACACCCACAGTTTCGATGCGTATACCTTGATGATCAAAGCGTAATCGTTGCACAAGTTTTGGAGAAAGGCGCTGTCAGTGGCATCCTGTTCCTTTGCATCTATGTCGTGGTCGTCGCCCTCGAACTGCAGTTCCAGCTTATACCGCTCGGCAATGGTTTCCGCGATTTTTTTCACACTGGTCTGTTTCCATGTGAAGGTGCGGGTGCGTTCGCTGAAGCTGCTGTCGTTGGGTTTTGCCACGCCGCTCATAGTCAGAGTATCGGGAGCACTGCTAAAACTAGGATTGTCCAGCACGAATGCACCGCACTCTGCACTGTAATCTCGGTAGCCATTGCCGATGCCGCCGATTTCCCAGTTCTTGACAAGGATGGTTGGATAGAGCTTTGCGCCCTTCTCCGGCAGCCACTCATTCTTCCACCTCTTATCGCGGGCATTGATGGCGATGCTCATGCTGTCGCTCTGGGATGCTGCCACATCCGTATAGTGAAAACTCTCCACATCATTTTCGATCCGTGCCGTAATATCGGTTTTGTCGTATTTCAGCAGGATCGCCGCCTCGCGGCCTTTGGGTCTCAATGCTGTCAAAACCATTACGCACCTGCTTTCCAAGGCGGCAAGTCGCCGCTCTTTTCCGCAGGCAGTTCAGGTGTTGACAGCACCGTGCCGGAATCGAACCGGACTATGCGGATGAGTTCTGGGTTGTTTTGCATCAGCCAATCGGCTCTCTGCTCACTCCCATATACGTTCAAGGCAATCAGATCCCATGTGTCACCGGACTTCGTTGTGTAATTAAGTGCCATAGTTTTTGCGCCTCATTTCACTTTCGTACCGTTCCATGTTCTCGCAGAAACGCTCAAAGTCATCGTCGAGGATGGAGCGCAGCTCTTCGATGGTCATACCGCCATAGACGGTAAAGTTCGGTGCGTAGACGTAGGTGTTGCCGGAAGAGCTGGTGTAGGTGCGCTGGTAGCTGGTGCCGCCAGTACCTCCCTGTCCGCCAGAGGTTCCACCGGGGTTGTTGTCCTTTCCACCGATGGGCCGCAGCTCCACCACTCTCTGCTGATACTCCTGAAGGTTTGTCAGCATCGAAAGCTCCTGCTCCGTCGCACCGGTATTGTAAACCGTCGGGAAGAAATCCACATTACTCAAGTCGTAGTTGTCCGGGTTCGCGGCATATTCAAGGCGTGCCTTTTCCATGTCCGCGCACCGGATGAACTGGATAACCTTCTGTGCATTCTCGTTTGCAAGAACAGTCTGCGCACCGGAAACAGCTTTGCCGATGCCCATATTCACGGTCTGAGCCACCTTGCCCTGCTCGTCCGACGCCACAGGCGCAGGCAGAGCGGCCAGCGCTTCCAGACCATCCACGGCGTAGTTGGCAATCTCCGTGATGCGGCTGAACGCTACACCCGCATCCGAACCCAGCACCAGACCAGCCGCGACAGGCTGAATCATGGTGCTAAAGCTCTGCGCGATCTGGTTATAGCGCTGCTGCCGCTGTGCCTTGCGGAAGTCGATCAGGTTGGTGTCTTCTTCCGTAAAGCCTCCATCTGCAAGCATCTTCGGCTTTCTGCCGGGCAGCCCCAGCAGGTCGCCAAGGCCGACGCCCAGTATCTTGCCGGCTGTCAACCAAGTGTCGATGTTCTTTTCCCGGACGCCGCGGCGGAAGCTTATGACAGCCTCCGGGCCAGCCTCGCCAGCGATAGACGGTCCCCGCGTCATGCCGCCGTTGGCGAACGCCGGCACAGATACGGGAGACAGGTTGAAACCGAAGGACTTGCCGCCGACCACCGGGACGGGAATGCCGAACAGTGTTTCAGGAATCGTGAGCCGAATCTTGTTCAGCGCGCCGATGATGGCATTGACCACCTTCACGCCGACCGTCGCCACCTGCTTCAAGAATCCGATGATTCCCAGAATCACAGTCTCCGCCACGGGCAGTGCCTTTCCTACCACATCCACGGCCACCTTTATGGCATTGACCAGTGTGGTTCCCACCAAGCTGACCACCGTAGACAGCAGCGGCATGACCGCCGGGATGCCTTTGTTGGCGATAAAGCCAAAAATCTCAGTCAGCACCGGCTTGATGTGGTTCGCCCCCAAATCTACGATTTGAGAGAAAACGCCGGCGAATGATTGAATCAGCGGCATTACGGTCTGGATGGCCGGGATGGCCGCACCAAACACATCGCCCATGTTCAGTCCACCGATACTGAAGCCGGATAACTGCTGCTGGATATTTTGCAGTCCCTCCGGGGTGGAAAGCTGACCGAATACTTGCTTTGCCGTATCGCCAATGCCGGAGATTTTCCCGGTAAATTTGTCAAATATGGCAAGGCCGCCTTCGCCAAACACCGTTCCCACAATGCCGCGAATGTCCTCAAAATGGTCGCCAAGCAGCGAAACGACCGCCACCATCGTACCCAGACTGGTGATGGCCGGGCCGAACGTGCCGAGCAGCGACATGAAGCCGCCGCCCAGTTTCGATGCCACCGGGCCTACGGTCGAGCCAAGGACATTCAGTCCCGCACCCGCAAACTGGCCTACGTTCTTGACTGCGCCAATCGTGCCGCCAGCCAGCTTTGTCGCTCCGCCAACCACCTTGTTCTTGGCGTTTGCCAGAATGGCCGGGCCTTGCGTCTGGTTGAAGATGTAGCCCATCTGCGCAAGAGCGGCCTGTCCACTCAGCCCAGCCGTGCTATTCGCCATCCGCCAGATGGTTCGGCCAACGCCGGTGCCATTTGCAAAATTCATTTTTGCAAGAAGTCCCACGCCGGCCTTTCCGGCTGTTCCGAGTGCAGACTTTCCGATACCGCCCATCGCGGACAGGGTCGCTCCGCCGAAGGACTTCAACCCGGTAAAGATGCCGGGCAGGTTGATTCCTTGCGGGCCTGCAATGCCGGTCAGGATTTGCTTTGCAACACCGCCAGCCCGGACGAACCCGCTTCCGATTGCGGTGTTTCCCAGAGCGCTCACAGTGCGCCCAACGCCCGTGACGTACTTACCGGGACCGGTGTTTTTCAGCACACCCAGCAAACCACCGTTTGTGCTGGCTTCCAGCACATCGTTCACAAAGCCGGCGTTTCCTTTCTTGGTTCCGCTGCGCAGTCCCTTGAAATTCCGCATCGTTGCCCAGATGCCGATGCCTGCACCATCCAGTGTTTGCTGGATTCTTCCAAGGCGTGTCGTGGGCTGCGGCACGCCGATACCGGCCATCTGTACACCGTACTTTGCGTTTTCGGCAAACATCCCGGCGTTCGACCCTGCAAATGCAGCGCCGCCCACTGTTTTCTGAATCAGGCTCGTAGGAGTCAGCGCACCTACCAAGTTTCTGACAGTGATACCGCCGAATGTCCCGCCGGGGGCGCCGCTGGGCTTTCCGCCGATGACGATATTGCCCACCGTGTTCAGCAGGGTTGTGCCAGCGCTGTATGCCGTGGGTGCAAGACTCATCGCTCCCAGCGCTGCAACGATGGCCGTAATGGCTCCCGCCACTTCCGGGCCGTTTTCTGCGGTGTAGTCGATGCCCTTCTGAATCCACGGCAGCGCCACTTTTGCGGCGTCGCCAATGCCCGTCACCGCCACTTGCAGCAGCGGAAGGATGGATGTCACGAGGTTCGACAGGTCAGGAAGGCTTGCGTCGATTTCTTTATAGAAATCCAACTGCATCCGAGTCAATTCCTTTTGGGCGGGAAGGAACGCTTCGCCAACATCCTGCATCACAACAGTTCTGGCGTTGTCCCGCATAAGGCTGAGACTTTCCTGTGTCCCGCTGTTGATGGCAAACTCGCGCTCCATACTGTTTTTGTAAGCGTCGTAGTTGTCATCACTGATCTGAGCAAGTGTCTTTTCCAGAAGGTCAAGATTGTTCGTGACCTTCGCTGCGCCTTCCACCGCCCACTGATTAAACAGCACATTCAAGGTCGCCAGCTTTTTCTCGTCCGGCAGAGCGTTTATCGCTCCAAAGACTTTTTGCAGCGTGCCAGTTCCGTCCTCCTGCATGGACTTTGCCACGCCGGTGGCCGTGAACCCCAGCTCTGCCCACATTTCCTTCTGGGCCTTCGTTGCGCTGTCGCCCTTCGTGATGTTGGTATAGATTCTCGAAATCGTGGTGCCGGTTCGTTCAGTGTCAACGCCGGTGGCCTGCATCGCCGTTGCGATTGCTGCCGTTGTTGCTGGTGCTACACCTGCAAGCTGACCAACAGAGGCCGACTTGTTCACGCTGGATGCAATCTCGGCTGCGGTTGTGGCGTTGTTCGCGCCCAAGTAGTTGATCTGGTTCATCAGACGCATGACGTCATCATGGCTGTAATTAACCCTGTTGCCATCCTCGTCTTTTTTGCTGAACGAAACCTCCCACTTTGCCATGTAGTCGCCCGCTGTCTTGTCGTCCAAGTCCATAGCGGTCGCCGCCACAGCAGTGTCCCGCAGGATGCCACTTGTGAGCTGATCATCTACGTTCTTGCCAGACTGACCCAGCGCAGCGCTCATGGTCGAGATCTGATCCGTCGTGCGCGGAATGTCCATACTAAGCCGCTGGATGCCATCTTCCATCTCGGCATAGTTTTGGGCGAACGTCTTGCCGTTGAAGGCTATCGCGTCGGATGCCTTACCGGAGCTGTCCGCCAGACCATCAACATAACGCATAACGGGGGCCATCTGCGATTCAAGCTTTTTTGCCTCGTCTGTGGTGCGCTTGATGCCGACAAGCAAAGTACCTGTCAGCGCAGCTCCCGCCGCAAGACCAGCTTGCCCAACTGCCCCCAGCGCATTGGTCGCAGTAAGTGCCAGAGAGTTCGTCCCCTGCATCCCGCTCATCAAAGAGCCGGTCAGTCCCCGCACCTGACTTATGGTTTTCGTCAAGGACGGGTCCACCTTGCCCATGATGCGGATGCTGAGGTCTAATGCTCCATTTCCCGCCATACGTCTGCCACCTCGTTGTTCAAATCGATCAGGTCATGCCGCGGCATAGAAAGCAAATCGGTGAGACTGGAATGCGTGGCAACGGACAGTTGAACCGCCGCTCTGCGCAGCGCTTTTCCGCCGCCCTTTACTCGAAAAAACTGGCGTCCACGGCGTCGCGCAGCTTGGTGGCCTCACACAGCGGCAGGCCAGCAAAGAAATCCACCGGGTATCCGGTTCCCATACTGGCAATGATGCAGCAGTACAGGTAATTGCGGCCAGTGTTCACCGCAGTAAAGCCGCCTGCGGCCAGACGGCTCTCCGCCGTGGACTCGCTCATGGTGGTCAGCTCACCGACACCGGAAATGTCCACGCCCTCAAAGGTCTGCCCTTTCAGCTCGGCCTTTTCGTCGCCTTCATAAGTATAGGAGTTGGCGAATTTCAGGGCGTGCGAATTGAGCTGCGCCTTGATTTCCTCGGCCTTCTGGCCGCTGTCCATTGCGTTCAGAATTGCCTTCTGAACGTGCTTGATCTTGTTGCGGGGCATCAACTTGTAGAACTCCACAGGCTTGCCGGTGGCTTTCACTGCCATTGCCTGCGCAAAAGCAGTTGTGGCCTCCATCGCAGACAGCGCAGCCAAATCATTCGCAAGGCTGCGCTGAACGTCGATCAGGTCAGCCACGGTCAACTTCTCCGCACCGGAGAGATCCAGACTGTCGTATTCCTTGCCCTCAAACTTATAGGGCTTATCGAACTTCACGATATTTTCCATTGTCGTTTCCTCTCATGTTAAAAAGAATCAGCCGCCCCACACCGGGACGGCTGACTTCCTCATGTATCGACCTTTAGATCAGGGCGTTGATCTCGGCGCGCATATCCTCGCCGTCCACATAGTAGCGGCCAGCAAACTTATCAATGTCGATGACAGTCTCGCCGTCAACCTCCATCAGATAGCGAGTGACCTCCATCGTGGTGCTGCTGCCCATCGTGTCGGCGCGCTTCAGCTTGCCGGGATCCAGCTCCTTCGGGCGACCGCCCAGAACGACGCGCAGGCCCTTGTAGGTGTACCCGCCGGATTTGTTGTCGTTCTGCATAGCAGCGCGAAGGGTAATCTGGATGTTCTTATTGGGGTTCATCATCTTGGTGGCGTAGCTGTACATGGTGTTCCAGTTCAGCGTTGCCTCCATACTCTCGAACTGACCGGGGACGGGCGAATCCACATCGCCTGCGATCCCCATCCCGCTCACGGTGGTGGTTTTGTTCTTGATCTTGGGAAGGGTGACTTCATCTGCAAGACCGATCAGCAAATCATCCTCGCTGTACGCGTTGTAATCGTTGATGACCTGCGGGACCAGCGTGCTGGAAATATTCAGAGCCATAGTTCAGTCCTCCTTACAGAGACAGAGCAGAAGTCAGCGCGCCGGCCTCGTACTCCATCGTGTTGTTGACCTGCTTGAACGGCGGGAACGGCGTGCAATACTGGTAAAAGGAGTAGTGGCCTGCCACCAGTTCCGCCGCCGTGTTCCGGTCGGGGTCCGCCTTCATGCTGTAGCTGGCGCAGACCTCAGTGGAAACATAGACGCTGCCCTTCATATTCTCACTGTCCACGATGCTCTGAAGGCGTTTCTTGTTCATGGGCTTGTCCAGCTTGCTCTGATTGCTCAGGACGAACTCCGCCCATGCGCGGTTAAAGAATCGGCGGACGCACAGGAAGGCGTCCTTGGGGTCAGTGTTCTTCGGGTAGCAGCAAGTCTCGTTGCCCCAAAGAACGAAGTCGCCGGAGCGGATGAAAGTCGCCACGCCCTGCTCGTTCAGCACGTTGCCCTGCTCCTGATCCATGAGCACTTCGGTGCCATCTTCCAGACAGGCGGAAGAAATAGGCACGCTCACGTTAGACGGGCTGGCGTTGGGGGTGTCGTTGTACAGGCTGTCATTGTACACAGCAGCCGCAGCGGCGAGGGAGCTGCCGCTGTAGACCGTCTCGCCGATCTTGCCGTACAGCCAGATGGCGTATGCTTCACGGGAGGTTGCGCCCTGCTTTACCTTCTGGTCATACACATCGGTGTACTTGCGCGCGCCGGTGGCGGAGCTGTCAATGTCGATGAAGCAGACTGCATCGAAAACGCCATTGATCAGGCGGCATTTTGCCTGAAGCGCGGCAGTAACCAGCGGGTCTTTGGAGAAGCGAGGCGCCAGCAGGATGCCGGGAACCATGCCGAACTTCGGGAACACCTGCCTGATGACCTCCAGACCGGTCTCCTTGCCAGTGGACACGCTCACGCCGCCCACAATGTCGGCTGCCGTAACTTTGTCGGGGTCCAGAATGGAGCCAGAAACAGACAGCGTAGTAGCGCCGTCGCCCTTGCCGCCAGCGACCAGAGCGATGCTCACCGTACCGTCATCGTTGAAGCTTGCAGTGTAGTCCACATCCGCCGTCAGGGCGGTCGTGTCCTTCTTGACAACCAGCTTTTTCAGCAGGACGCCTTCCTCTTTGATCTCCGCAACGCCGTCATTGACCTGCACGGTCTTTGCACTCATTGCGGTGGAATGCTTTGCCGGGTCCAGCACGTTGATGACGATTGCGGGAGAAACGCCCATCACCTGAAAGCCGGCGCTCATTGCATCGCAGATGGTGTACTTTGCGAAATCGGCAGAATAGCCAACTGCGGTTGCCGCCTCCTTGAAGCTGTTCACCAGCAGCGGAGTGTTTACTGCCGCCTCCGGGTCTTCCAGCTTATTGATAGGAGCAGTACCCACAATGATCCGAAGGCCGGAGTTTACCTTTACCGGTGCGGAAACGCTGGTCGCGGCCTCGGTTTTATTGAAACCATGAGAAACAGCCATTGTCACATCCTCCTTCTTACTTCATCAGGGTGGCGACCTTCTTGTAGAGAATGTTTTCTCTGGTGCCATCCTGTTCGATTTTCATCCGCATTTCGGGCAGCTTGTCGATGGGAACAAGCAGTGCTTTCAGGAGCGGAATCTTCTCCATCTGCTCCTTGAGCTTGCCGGGCAGACCGTCCAGAAAAACGGTGTACCGCGGGGCAATGCCCTTGATGGAAGGGCCGCAGTAGGCTACGGCCTCCATGTTCTCCACGGGAGTCTGCTCGGTCTGAACATCCGCCGTGGTTTTCTTTTCAGTGCTCATATCAAAGCCTCCACTTCTTCATTTTTCAGTGAGTTCGGGGTCTTGCAAATCAAATTCACAGTACCCCAGTAGTAGTGATCCATATCATCGTCCGAAAGCTCCCATGTACGGGGATAGCCCACCTCAAAAGCGCCTCCGAAAACCGGATGGCGCTTGAAATGCTGCATAATCATTTCTTTGATGTTTACGGTTTCCACATAGCCCTGCCGATCCTTTCCCTTGTCATAAGCGCAGATCAAAATCTGCATGAGAACAAGCTGCGGATCTTGGGCGTTATTGACCTCTCCGCTGGTCTGCGTGACGATGATGCAGGGGAACATAGAAGCGTTCGTGTCCACATCATCGTCGCTGTCCGTCAGGATTGGTGCGAACTGCTTATAGATATTGAGGGCCTTTTCCCCCTCCTGCCCCGTGAATTTCATGTCACGGAACAACTCTGTCAGTTCGTCTATCATGGCCTGTTGACACATCTCGCTGGTATAGCCGGTGATTTTCTCAGGCATATCAGATCACACCCTTTCGCTTGGCGGTGGCGATCAGTTGCCGGACACGCCTCTCAGCGTTATCCCGAAGCATCTGCTCCACCGTCTGTTCCTGCATTTCCCACACGGTACGGTGCATCGCAGAGCCGGAAGGGCTGGGCATTGTGACCAGCTTTTCATTTGGCTTCCAGCGCTTCTTTCCGCTTTCCGTGTAGTCTTTATCAGCAGGCACACCCAACCGGCGCTGTACCATGCCGATGTGTTTTGACTTAAACCGCACCAGGAAGCCTTTGCTCTTCTCGCTGGTTCCGCCCAGTGAGATCATGGGGTTTCCTTTCAGGACGTGCGCTTGGAATGTGGGCGGCGCATTGCGGACATTTCCGCCCATGTAGGGCTTGGTGGGGCTGGTTCTGAAATAGCCCAAGTCCGCCCGAAAGGCACCGGGGTCGCCCTTCATGATGGCAAGGATAGCCGTCGGGCGACGGTTGGTAGCTTTCTGCCGCTGGCGCAGATCCTCGATCATACGCTTACCAGCCGTGTTCAGGTCGTAGCGGTTCTTTACCTCAGTCAGCAGCAGCTTGCGCGCCTGCCGGGCCGTAGTGTTCACTGCTACCTTCAGCGCCGCCGGGGTTTTGTCCGCCAGCACGCCAAGAGCGCGAGAAACCTCTTCGTCGTCAACTGCGACCGTTATGGTGGAAGCGTCGTAACTGGTCTTGAAATAGGCCACTTATCTCACCTCGTTCAGTTCTATGCGGTACACACCCGCTTTCAAGGAGCAGGATTTGACCCGGTAGTTTCTCTTGTCCAGTGTGATCTCTGTGCGGCTTCTCGGCATCGGGCCGTAGTCAGCCTTCTTCACATACAGCAGCAAATCGGCCATGTACATTCCTTGGTCAAAGCTCTGCTTTGCGCCACCCTCCCAGTGTGCCGCTCGTTCGGCCACGCCGGGGTGCTGGGTGATGCAGGGCATCAGCGCGCCATTCACATAGCGCTTCTCTGCAAACTCGCCCAAGTTGAAAAATACAGCCTCCACGTCCCGCGCCACGCAGTCCTTGAATGTGGGAAGTGATTTAGGAGCGTCGGGCTTTCCGTACTCCTGATTCACGTCCGGCATATCAGCAGACCTCTGCGACGAGCCACGAGTCCACCTTATCGGGAATGGTCAGCGGACGGGTCTGCAGTTCGAGGATCATACGGTCCGGGCTGTGCGCGACATAAGTGCGCAGCAGACGGGAAGTCGTGGCAGTGATGGTGCGCTTGGTGTCGTCGATGTAGGAGGTCCGGGCATATGCACGCATAAAGTTGGGATTGCTGGGCATCAGCGCGATCTTGTTGTCGTCGATCAGACGTTTGGTGACGGGATTCGCAGGGTCAGTCCAGTTGTCCAGATAGACTTCGCCATAGGTGTAAATGTCCAGATTCGGCTTGTTCAGGTGGCCGATGTAGCGTGCGCCGTTGGCCAGATCCGAGGGTTTGATCAGGCCCATCTCGACGCGGCGGTTATCCAGCATCTCCTTCACGGTGCTGTCTGCGAGGAAAGCGCGCAGGGCGTTCTTGCCCATGATGACGTGATCGACATTCGCGAAGCCGTTGGTGAGCACCTGATCAACCCAATCTTCCAGATCGTCCAGAGGCTTTGCTGCCGACTTGCCCCACTGCTTCGTGCCTTCCAGCTTCACCTTGTTGGTAAAGCCGAAGTCGATGACCTTGTTCACGCCATTGCCGATGATGGGGATCTGACCGTCCATGATGGATCTGACAGCCATCCACTCTTCGCGTCTGGTGGCCGCGTCGTTCAGGCGCTTGTAGTCCTCGGTCAACTGCTTCGCCGCACGGTCCTCCGGGGTCAGGCCAGAATACAGGTCCTCACCGGGCATACGTTCCAGCGCATCCTCCGCAGTGGTGACGGTCATGGGGTTGATCATAGGCGGGGTGAAATTCTCCGTCTTGTAACCTTCATCCCGAAGCACCTCACCGCCTACCAGCGGGTGAATGAATGCGGCCATCTGGCGGTCGCCCTTCACCACATCAATGTCCACGCTCTTGGTCGGGAACAGCTTGATGTTGGTGAAGTACCGATCCAGAAAGAACGTCCGCACCGGGGGTGCGGTACGGACCACCTCAGCAAGATACCGAGGCTCATAAATGCTTACTTCGTTTGCCATAAGTCGTTGTCCTCCTTCTGTTATTTCAGGAAAATTCCCAGATTGCGCAGAGGAACTTCGACATCCTCTGCCGTCACGCCGGTGGGCAGCACCAGACCATCGGCAAAGAACTCGCCGGTCAGGTAGACGGGGACCTCTTCGTTCTCTGCTGCGCTGTCTGCGGCGATACCATACAGACCCGTGAGTGACAGCGGGTTGCTGCCGTCTACCTTTGCGATGGGCTTCACCTTGCCGCCATCGATCAGAACAGGCGCATGAGCCTCAACCGCCGCGCTGGCTGTTTTGGCAGCCTTGGCGATGCCGATGACCGTACCGGCAATGAAGTATTCCGGCTTGGTGCTGAATGTCTTTCTTTCCAGATCCATCTTCACGTCCTCCTTACTTCACGCCGTTCGCCTTGCGGATCGCGTTCAGCAGGGCATTGTCCTTCGCATTCTCCGGCTCCGGGTTTGCGGGCGGCGGGTTGCCGATGTCGTTGGCGCCGGATGCGTTGGCAGCGTTCTCAGCCTGCTTCAGATAGCTTGCACTCTGCTCCTTCTGCTTCGCCTTCATGCTGGCGATGTAGTTTTTGGCGAAAGTCGCGGAGTCAACAGGCTTCGTGAACTTTGCCTCGGTCGCCAGATTCTCAGCGCCGGGCATCGTGGCGTCCTCGATCTCCTGAATGCGGGTGCGTTCGGCGGCGGCAGCATCGTTTTCGATGCTGGCTACCAGATCCGGGTACGCCGCACGGAGATCATTCGTGGTTTTGATTTCCATATCTTTTGCCTCCCCATGAGTTTTGCTTCCCGGCTGTTCCGCCGGGGGTGTATTTTCAGGCCGGGGCGTGGTCTTGTCCATTACCCGGCTTCTGACAAAGTTGGGTGCTTCGCTGAACGGAGTGTTCATGCTGATACTGTTGACAAACAAAACGCCGCCGCGGTTCTCCACCACGGAGTCCTCTGCATCGTCGTCCACTTCGTCCACAAAGCCTTTTTCCTTGGCTTCTGCCGACGTCCACCAGTTCGTTTCATCCATCCACTTTGCGCACTCGTCCTCGGTCTTGCCCGACTTCTTGGCGTACAGAGCAATGATGTTACTACGAATGGTTTCCAGCGCCTTTAAGCAGTTCTTCATGTCCTCCGCAGTCAGATAGTCACAGATTCCCATGCTGACCGGATGGATCATGTAGCTGCTGTCTGCTGCCGCCACCACCTTGTCGGCATGACAGGCGACGATGGTTGCTGCACTGGCGCACAGGCCGTCGATGTGAACTGTCACGGTAGCCGCATTGCGCTCCAACATATTGCCGATGGTGTTTGCGGCGAAAACATCGCCGCCGCCAGAGTTGATGTACACGGTGATTTCTTTCACATCGCCGAGGGCTGCAAGGTCATCCGCAAACCGCTTCGGGGTCGCGGCATCCTCCCACCAACTGCGCTCAGAAATATCGCCGTAAAGCAGCAGTTCCGCTTTCTCGCCATCGTCGGCAAGATTGCGGAACTGCCAAAACTTACTGTTTGTCATCTTCGGATTTGCTTGAGGATTGGGTTTGCTCATAAAGTCCGGCCTCCTTCATTTTTTGCATTTCTCTCTTGCGCTGTCGCACATTGGCCCGCCAACTGCCGCCGGTCAGTTGGGCGGTTTCCTGCTCTGCGGTACTGATACCCTCTTTGATACGAAGTTTCGCTGCCTCGATTTCTTTTTTCTCGTCCAAGCTGGTACGGGCCGGGCCATTCCATGCACAGCCTGTATAGGCTTTCGCTATAGCTGGGTCATCAAAATAGCCCGGCGCATTGATGCGTCCGCGGGCCACGGCTTCGCTGAACCACTTTTCATAAACCGTCTGGCAGAAGTTACTCGCAAAGACCGTGCGTATCACGCCGCAGGTACGCCAAAACTCGTTCAGCTCGCCTCGGCTTGCGGAGTAATTTTGTCCAAACCTCTTGTATATGACTTCGGCTGATGCTTCAACGCCCGTTCCCACTTGGTTCGACATGGATGACATGAAGCCGTCGTAAGTAGTGGTCGGGTGTTTCGGGTCGAACGCATCAGGCGTTTCGCCGGGAGCCAAATCGAACACCGCCGACGGTGCAAGATTGATAGCCAGCTCATCAGGTGGGGTATTGGGATCATTCGCCTTTTTGGCCGGCTCTTCTCCAAACGGTGCTTGGCTGGTCGGGTTATCGTGCTTGATAAACAGCGTTATCGAAGATGCAACAATAGCCGCGGCCAGTTCTGCTTCCGTATACCGGCCCATCTGTTTCAGTGTGGGGAGCACCGGTGCCAGCAGAGGCACACCGCGCCGCTGTCCTGCGCGTTCACGCTGCATAACGCACAAAATATTCGGCTCACCCGTTTTCGGGTCACGGGCTTCCACCCGTGTCCATGTCAAAGGCACTGCGCTGTCATATGACAGCGGGTGTCTGCTGGAAATCCAGTAAGCTATAACCGCCCCGTCTTTGTCAGTCTCCACGCCCTGCACGATTTGGAAAACATCGCGCCCATTCACCTTGCAGGGGACTTCTCTGTCCTCCCGGTCGGGACTGCACACTTGGTCAGCCTCAATCAGCCGGAGCTGTAAGGCATACGGCCAATCGGGCCTCTTGTGAAACTGCACTGTTGCAAAAGCGTCACCGTTCATGAGGAAACTTGTGAACGCCAAGGTTTGCAGTCGCCAGAAATTGTCCATGCCGGACGCATCGCAAAGCGTACTGTCCGCCCACAGGTTGAACTCGCGGGAGATCTGAGCTTGGAGACGGTCCGCCTGTTCTTCGGTCAGATGCAGATAATCCGCGTCCACCTGCGGGGTCGGCACAAGACCAGACCCCACTACGTTGGTGCGAAATGTTTTGATGATTCCCGTAGCCATCGGGATACCCGCGTAAGCATCGCGGCTTCGCTTGCGCAGGACTTCGAGGTTATCTTCAATGTCCTCTTTCGCGGATCCGCCGCCAACGTGCCAACTCCGCATAGAGCGGGATGTGCGGGACGCACCATAGTTACCGTAACCGGTGCCGTTGTTCATCACAGACAGCGCCGAACGTGCCACAGCGCGGCGATACCCTTTTTCGGGCGAGATGGCCGCAATGGCCTTATCCAGAAAGTTCGCCATACTGCTTCACCACCTTTACACGTCATGCGGAGCGAAATGATAGATTCGGTTTCTGCCCCGTTTTTTTTCTTCTGCCTCTGCTGCAGCCACCTTGTTTTCCCAGAAAGCAATATTCCTCTGAATCTGCCTCGCGTTGGAGCGAGTCAAAACCATCTGCTCGATCTGGTAGCTCTGCCCTGTTGATACAGCAGCATCCGCTTCCAGCCACATATCGAGATGCCTCTGAGCGGTTTCTTTTGAAATAACAGCCATCGGTTAAATGCCTCCCGATCTTCTTCTGCGGTATTGACGCGGTGCTGCCGGGCGCGGAGCTTCCTCGCCGGGAATCTCCAAGCCGGGAGGATTGCTGATTTCCAGCGCTGCCGTGGCGTAATTTCGCACGTCAAACGCTTCGTTTCGCTTCTGTGCCGGGTCTTTCAGCTCCCACCGCTCCACCTTGCGCCCGCCCTTCCAGCGAGTCACTTTATGCTCTGCCGTCAGCATCGCAAAATAGTTTTCATCGTACCCGGCATCTTCTGCCGCCGGGAAGTGACAGTAGTTCGGCCCCTTGATCAGCACCTTCAGCCGGGCAAGAACATGGCTCTTGCCGGTATCAACGCCCAGCGTGAACAGCTCACCTTTAACACGGTTGTTTTTGGTGGGGTTGCGCAGGTATGGCACATCCATACCGCCGCGGCCTTTGATAGCCCAGATATGCCGGTCCTCTCGTTCTTTACAGAAACGGATGACCTGATCCGGGAAATGACCGCCAGAGTCCATGCAGACAGAGCGCAGGGATAGCTCAGTGCCGTCCTTTTTTCTCCATGTGCGGGAAAGGAACTCGTCCAAATCCGCCCATATCTGGCCTCGTTTCAGGTCGCCGTAAATGCGCTGGTAGCGGATGCCCCAGCTTTCCTTGCCGATGCCCCAGCCCACCACTTCGATTTCAAATCTGTTATCTTGGGTATCGACGCCGGCTGTCAGATACACTACGCCGTCCGGGACTTCCGCTTCGTAGAACTCGCGGCGGGCATATAGGTTATCCGCCTCCATCGTCTCGCCCGGCTCTTCCCACGGAAGCCCTAAATCCGTGTTGGTAAAAACTTGCATTTTCTCATAGTCGCCGCGCTGGGCATCCAAATCAGCAGCAATGAAGTCTTCTACGATTCTGTCCCATGAGCAGAGAGTGGAACCGATTTTGTTCATGTGGAAGCCCCGCACTGCCCGCTCCGGGTGTTCTGCGTGCCACTTGCCCTGCAGGCTGTTCTTCTTCCACTTGTACTCGCTGTCTAAACAGCCACACTCGGCGCAGCGGTACTGCACACCTCCGTCCGGCCAGTTGGCTTTATCGAAAACCATGTTGTCCCACACGAAGGGCTGATAAAAGCCGCAGTTTGGGCAAGGCACCGTCCACTCTTCTTGGGTGGATGCGTTGAACTCGTCCAAAATGCGGCTGCTGTTTTTGTCGGTGGGGGTCGAAACCAACACCGTCTTGTAATCCCAGTAGGTCGTCTGGCGCTGTTCGGCCAGCATGACCGGGTCGCCCTCTTTGCCGGCGCTGGCTTTGTAGGCGTCTACCTCGTCCGCCAGCAGTACCTTGATGGGGCGACCACGAAGGTCCGTCGGGGCGTTTGCTCCAACGATAGTCAACTGACCGCCAGCAAAGTTTTTCTTCATGATTGTGTTACCGGAATACCTGCTCTTGTTATCCACGAGGCCGCGAAGCACCGGGGTATCCCGAATCATGGTAGCCAGACGGTCCTTGCTGAAGCTCTCGCCCAGATTCACCGTAGGCTGCACAACCATGATGGGTGCCGGGTAATAGCTCATGTAATAGCCAATGGTGTTTAGGATCAGGCCGTCCGTCTTGCCGGACTGGGCGCACATCATGGCGACCACCTTGCGGATGTGAATGTCCCCTATGGCGTCCATGATTTCCCTCTGGAACGGCGCGTTGTTCGTATCCCATCGGCCTTTTGCTGCGGATGCCTCCGCAGACAGACGGCGGTACTTATCCGCCCACTGACTAAGAGTCAGGTTCGGGGGCGGTTTCAGCGTTCCCAGTGCTCGGCCGAACATCTGCGCTGTCTGCGGTTCCAGATGGATCATTGCCATGTTCACCGCCGCCTTTCTTGACGCAGCTCTCGAACGGGCAGAACTGCTGGATTTCATTCAGCCGAGTTCCCCAGACGCAGCCCCGGCATTTATTCTTCCTGCTCATCTTCGGATTCCTCCACCGCTGGCGCTGCCAGCGCAATATCGGGTTCGCTCAGCTCCACGAGAGCTTCTTGCACGGCTTTCTGCAAAATGTCGTGCGCTTCCACCGGGTCCGTAAGCTGGGCCATTGTTTTCGCGTACTTGGTTGGGATGGTTTCGAGTCTGCTCTTGAAATTTGCGAAAATGGTTTTCAAGCCCCGCTCCACATCCTCGGTGCGGTGCAGGTCGCCTTGGGCTTCCTCCATCCGCATCTTCTCAATCTTGCCGCGGGTTTCCTCCCGCTCGGCGCGGGCGGCGATGAGGCGAACTTGGTCGTCTTGGTTGCCAAACTTGAAAGTTATATACTTCTGGACTGTCGTTTCCGCGTCAAAGACGCCGGGCCGAACCTCAGGCAGTACGCCTTGGTCTCGCAGATTGCGCACTTCACGGTCTGTGATGCACAGCCATCTCGCCATGCCCTTACTCGTGTACAGCATCTTTGTCACCGTCTCTCGGATCTGGTATCTCTCCGGTTGCCCGGATTTTCAGCAGGTCGAGCCGCCGCTTCTCATTTTCCAGATGCAGCTTGTCCATCTCGTTCTTCTGCATCTGCGCTGCCGCCGACAAGATACGGCCATGAATTTTGTTCAAGGCTTCCTGCAACTGCAAGATGCGCTGCGCCGGGGTCTCCTTTTGGTACATACCGATCTGCTGGCTTGCGCCGTCCCGCTTCTGCCTGCCCCGTCCGCCGGGCTTTCGCATATCCATGACGCCGGAAGTGATCAGCTTATCGGGCGGCATCTGCTGGTATTCCTTGATTTTATCTAAGATGTACTTTTCCCGGAGCAGCAGCACACCGATCTCGTGAGAGGTCAACTCCGTGCTGTTCCGGGGTGCATCCTCTACGATTTTCTTTTCTTCCGGGGTCAGCCGGTCAAAGAAGATGGTGGAGTAGGTTCCATCCTTTTCGGCATTCAGATTTCCGACCGGAGCACCACCGCCGGAGTTGCCCACAGCGTTTTTGTTTCCCGGCTGTCCGCCGGGCTTCCGGGTCGTGGGCTGTTCCCAGCCGTCCTTCGCCTTCCAGCGGCGGATGGTATCGTATTTGAGATGGAGATCATCCGCCAACTGCCGAAGATTCACTTCTCCGTCTTTCTCCATCCGGGCAATATACTCGGCGCGGGCGGCATCGCGCTCATCGCTTCGCTTTGCCATGTTTTCCTCCAACAAAAAATGCCCTGCCTGACATAAGCCAGACAGAGCATCTATTCTGTGCCGCCGGTCCTGCGGCACCCGGATATGGCAAAGGCCCCTCGGTGCTACTCCACCTTGGGGCCTCTCCTATAATTCCACTATACCAAGTATACCACTAAAACCGTCTTATAACGTCTTATCTTCTGCAATTTGGGGCTTTGAAATGTAAACACTTTATGACATCGGGCGTTATTCCGTGCAGTCAAAGAGCAGCATTCCCATCGTTGCCGTACACAAAACGTAGCTGTGATCCGTGTCGTTCAGGAGATTTACTACTGACACATAATCTCCATATCCGTTTTCCGTCAGCGTATTTTGAATTGCTTGCGACGCAGACACAACAGACGAAACAACATTCTTCCACGCCTTCTCCTGCTCTGTATATCCCGCCTTTGCCAGAGCTGCGCACATTGCGTTGCCATCCGACCAAATGTAGACCGTATATCCTGCATCGTCCTTGTCCAACTGGTAGTCAGAACCAAAGCCCTGCGCCAGCGCATTTTCCAGCAGCGCCGTCATTTCATCCTCTGAAATCTTATGTGCAGTTTCGCCATCTTCATAGTCGGACGTGTAAGGATATTCCAAGTAAACGTACTGCGCGTCTGAATCATCTTTCTTCCTGACCAGCTCTCCTGTGAGGCATTCTCCCTCAACTCCCACTTTGCTGGCAACGCCATTCCAGAGCTGATCCTTCATATCCATTGTGACCGTAAAGAGATATTTTCCCCGCAAAGGTCTGCTACCATGAAACGCATCATTGCTCGATGCCATTCCATTTTCCACCTTGACCGTTTCATTCTTTTTGAAATCATCGCCCGTCAATGTAAGCCGCAGGGTCGCACCTTCTGGAAGATTTGTGTGAACCGTAAAAATTGGACTGTCGCTTTCTCCGCTTGTTTCCACGTTCATCTCGACCGGAAACTCTTTCAACTTATAGGACGTAACATCAACCGGCACATTATTTTCCCATGCCTTATCTTTTTTGTAATAGTCCTCGCCGTTGATGATGATGCTTTCCACTTTTCCATCTTTCGCGCGGGATACAGTTTCAACTTCTGCTGTCGTCACCTCTGTAAAGCCAGCCGCTTGCAGCTCGGCCAGTGCATCCGCTTGTGTCATAGATTTGCACTCTGTACTGCTGAATGGTGCCTTCGCTGGATGCTTCAATCCACATCCAACCATCAATGCGCAACAGGCCACTACGGCGGCAAGAGTTAGTACACTCTTACCCCCCCCGACGATTCTGAACTTCATTAGAAAAACGCTCCTTTCAAATTTTGGGGATTCTTCGCTCTAATTGTCGCATAGCCTCCGCACGCTGTCAATTCACAATTCCCACAGCATCCGCTTCAATCTCTTGTGTATTTTTTGACCCGTACCCCCTTTTTTAGAGGCCAAATCGCGGAAGCGCTTCAAAAATTTTTGCACCTAGAAAACTTTTGGGGCTTCGGAACCCGCACCGCCCCCGCCGGCGGGGGACAGTACCTTTTCCCAAATGACAAAAATTCCTAGAAAAATGGTAGAAAGTGGCAAAAAATGGGTCAAAAACAGTGATTTTTCGCCGTCAAACCATCTAAAAATCGGAGAAAAATTCATCCAAAACCGCCAAAATAGCCAAAAAATCCACCTCAAAACCTTTCTAAAAGGCGGCGCAGAGCTGGCCGGGGCTATCCTAAAAGGTAGGGCAGCGGGGTCATCCTGGCCGCCGATCTGCCGGAGCTGGCAGGCTGTCGCCGTGCTCATCGGGGCGGCGCTGCTATCCTTAAAGGTGGCGGCGGGGCGCTGGCAGGCGGTGAAGGTCTGGCAGGGTGGCGGGGCTGGCTGTCTATCCTATATGGTGTGGGGCGGTCGTCGGTGGTGGGCTGCTGCCTATCTCCTATATAGTAGCAAGATGGGCAAAGAAAAAGAGGCAGAGCAGGCCACCCGGCCCGCCCTGCCTCTTTGTTATGTGGTCAATGTTCTTCGGTCTGGCCGCTCTCATCGGTGGGCGGCGTGAACCCGTCGCGCTCCATCCGTTCGGTGCAAGCCTGCAAGATATAGCCCTGTACACTCTGCCCAGCGGCAGCAGCGGCAGCTTTTATTTTGGCTGCATCTTCCTGCCGTGGCTTTAAGCTGATTTGTGCGCACTTTGCCAAATACCGATTATTCGTTATTTTTTTCTTCTCCGAAATCTGCATTTTATCCCCCCCTTCGATTTCTGTACATATTATAGCAGAATCGCAAGCATTGTACAATGCAAAAATGCACAGTTTTGTGAACGGTTTTTTGTTCAAAAAGCAGAAAGCATTGTACAATGCTTGACATTTCTTTCTTTGCATTGTACAATGCAATCGCAACAAAGGACAGCCGCAAGGTAGAAAGAGGTAAACCGCATGAAACTTTCCGAAAAAATCGCTGCCGTTGAATCCGGTGAGTATTCTGCAACATGGACGATCCCCGCCGGGTCAACCATGAAAGCCGTCGATTATGGCCTGTACTACGTTGTTTACCGCAACGGTGAGCCGGTGGGCGCAATCGACACCCCCGATGAACTGGACACTTTCGCCACCGCGAACCACTACACCGCATGACCCCGCCGGATACCTCAGCAGGGCCGCACCGTAAAGCGACCCAGCCCCACCGCCCCGCCGGGGCAAATCCAGACAGAAGGGAGTGAACTGCATGAGCAAAGAGTTTTTCAAGCTGCCGGAATCCGACAAGCGGAAAATCTGGGCTGCTCTTCTTGCCGAATGGCAAAAGAAAAAGCCCGCCACCCGCTGAGCAGGTGACAGGCTGCAAGATGTGATTTAGCAAGTCCTCATCTTGTAGCCAGTTTACCACAGATAGGGGGTGAGAGTCAAGCGGATACTTTGCAAGGGCTGCACCGCACAAAGCAACCCCTGCCCACTACTCCGGCAGCCCGCCGGGAGAATATCCCGAACACACCACAACAAGCAAAGGAGCGTTGAATCATGAGAACGAAAATCACCGCCGCCGCGCTGGCTCTGGCATTCGCCACGCTGGCAGGCACCGCACCGAAGGCCGCGGCGCAATGCCCGTACACCCCCGGCCCCCTTGGCCGCTACATCGCCCCGGCCATTGTGCAGGGCATGACGGCAGACCGGGACGGCGTGCAGGTCTGGTGCTCTGATGAGCTGGACGGCGACGACTGGTATTTTCTGGTCGATGCACAAACCGACCTGCGGATCTTCGACCGGGTCCAACTGGTCGTAGACGACAGCGGCACCCCGGACGATTTCAGTGATGACAAAGTGATTGACACGCTGTATTGCCACGACTACACCGAAGAGGATTGACGAAAGGAGCCTGCACCATGCGTTACCAGATTGTTTACATGAAGCAGGGTTTACCCCTCACCACTTGGGCGGATGACGCCGACCGGGCGCAGCGGTTAGCCGCACAACTCCGCCGGGCTGGTTACTCCGTCGATGTGTGGCAGCACACCGACGAAGGCGCACGAAAGACCAGCCTTTGACCCCCGCTGGACGCTCTAGCAGGGTTGCACCGCAAAGCAGCCCCGCCCCACTACCCCGGCAGCCGCCGGGAGAACATCCCGAACATCAACACCACGAACCAAAGGAGTTTACACCATGCGGAACAATGAGATCATCTATGCCGAAGTGAACGCGAAGTACCACACCCCCGAACAGCGCCGCGCCATTCTGGCGCTGGCCTACACCCCGGAGCAGATTGCCGCCAAGGCCAAAGAAATCCGCTTCGAGGACGTCCCCGAAGAGCAGCAGGGCGAAGAGCTGGAAAAGCTGCTGCTTTCTGAGCTGTTCCACACTTTCCAGTGGTGGAAGAAGCACGGCATGAGCGTCAAGACCGGCGAAAAGGCCGCGATCAACACCCGCCTTTGGAAACTCGACGACCGCCCCAGCAAGAGCCGCAAGCCCAAGAATGACAAAGAGCCGGACGCGCTGACCAAAGCCGCCGAAGAGCAGGACGAAAACGGCGACTATTACAAAGCCCCTGCGCACCTGTTCCACGTCGGACAGGTCGAAGCAACCCGCCCCGCCCCTGCCGGACGCTTTAAGAGCGTCGAAGAGATCAAGGCATATAACCGGATGTTGGCCGACCAGCGCAAAGCCGCCAAGGCAGCCGCAGAGCAAGCCGCCAGCGCCCCGACCCCCGCACCCGCCAAGGAAGAGGCCGCCACGAAACCCAGTAAGAAGACCAGCAAGCCCACCACCCGGAAGGCCACGAAACCCACCGCCGCGAAGAAGGCCGCAAAGAGCGCAGAGAAAGCCCCCGCCGCCGTGCCGACCGTCGCCGCCCCGGCCACCATCGACCCGGCGCCCGTGAAACAGCTTGACTTTGAGAGCATCGCCGCCGGCCTGCTGGCATGACCCACCACGAAACCGGACACTTTAGCAGGGCTGCACCGGACGCAAAGCAACCCCGCCCCACTTCCCCGGCAGCGCACCGGGAACAAAAACCAGAACGAAAACGCAAAGGAGTTTTGACAATATGAAAAAAGCATCCAGCAGCACCCCCGCCGGGCTGAACGCGAAGAAGATCACCGCCTATCTGAAAGAGCAGGCCAAGAACAGCAACGCCGTGCGGATCACCTGCCAGAAGGGCAGCGTGTATATCTTCACCGGGTACGCTGCTTTCAAAGTGCCTGCCGACCTCTACCGGGACATGGTGCAGCCCGTGACCCTGCAGGAAGCACCCGCCGACGGCGTGACCATTGTTTCCAGCAAAGACGGCTTTGTTGTAAACGACCCGCACCAACTGACCGCCGCGCAGATGTTTCAGAAGTTGAGCGCCTGCAAAGATGAGGTCAAGCGTACTTCTCTCTTGCAGGAAGTCGAGATCAGCGGCAAGGTCTGGGGGATGTTCCGAATGTTCCGCAATGGCTCCCGCCCCATCATGATAAATTCGGAGTATGACGCCTTCGTTGACCACCACAAATTTGTTTATCACGGCAGCGAAAGCCCGTTTGCTCCCATCTTGGCGACGGACACCGTGAACCCGAAGAAAGCCGCCGTTGCCGTGCTCATCGCCCCGATGAAGGCCAACGACGAAATACAGCAGGTATGCAACCGCCTGTTTGCATGACACAAATTTACATAACTCGAAAAGGAGAACGAACTATGAAAAAGTTTAACAACATCTTCGAGCAGGTCAGCACCATTCTTCCCCAGCAGTGGAAAATTCAAGCCCTGCGCCGTGAGCTGGAATGCCACCCCGGCAAGGCCGAAGAGATCCAGCCGCAGATCGACGCCGCACGGCTCCGCCTCATCTGCGCCCGCCGCGGCTATCTGCTCACCATCTGACCCCCGCCGGATACCTCAGCAGGGCCGCACCGTAAAGCGACCCCGCCCCACAGCCCCGGCAGCCCGCCGGGTGCAAGAACGCGAAACACGAAAAGAGGTTTACACGATGACCACCCCAAACGATTCGCTGGACTTCTTTCCCACGCCGGACAATCTGGCATGGGAGATGGTCCACAGCTTAGAAACCACCGTGCATGGTTTCCAGCGCTTTCCCGCCCCCGTTCTTGAACCGTCTGCCGGTGATGGAGCGCTTGCCCGCCAGATCCACACCATGAGCGGCATTTACCACGACTCCAAAACAGGGAAGGTCCGCCGGGAATATCTCGACAAGCTGGAAAAGGTCGATCTTGACTGCATCGAGCTTTCCAGCGATCTCCGGGCCAAGCTCAAAAAGGACGGTTTCCGGGTGGTGCATGACGATTTTCTTACGTTCCGCCCCTGCAAGAAGTACGCCGCCGTCATCATGAACCCACCCTTCAGCAACGGCGCGGCTCACCTGCTCAAAGCGCTGGACATTATGAAGGACGGCGGGAAGATCCGGTGCTTGCTCAACGCGGAGACTCTGCGCAATCCCTATACCAACGAGCGGAAAGAGCTTGCCAAGCGGCTGGAAGAGCTGCATGCCGCCGTGAAGTACATCCCGGACGCCTTCAAGAACGCCCGCCGTGCTGCCCGCGTTGAGGTCGCGCTTGTGTCGGTAGACATTCCCGACCGTGAGCCAGTCAGCAAAATTCGCTTGGAGCTGCACCACGAAACCACGGAACGCCTAAAGGAAAACCCGGAGTTTGCCGCTCTGGTATCGTCGGACCCCATCACGGCAGCCATTGAGCGATACAACGCCGCCGCGGAAGGCATCCGCCGAATCTTTGAAGAGTACAACGGTATCAAGAGCCTGTTTTCTTCCGCAACGGCAGACGACAAAGAAGGTGACGTGCTGGCATTCAACAAGGATTACAACACCGCGATCCGCAGCTTGCGCGGCTTGTACTGGAAAAAGCTTTTCGACCTACCCCAGATCCGCGACAACCTCACCACGGATATGCAGAACGAATACCGTTCACGAATTGCGGAACTTTCCGACTACGATTTCAGCCCCTACAACATTCTGACCGTTCGGGAAGAAATGTCCGCCAACATCGTGCAGGGTATGGAAGATGAGATCATCGGCCTGTTTGACAACTGGACAAATCTTCATTTCTGCTCTGAGTATTCAAAGAACATCCACTATTACAACGGCTGGTGTACCAACGAGGCTTACAAGGTCGGCAAAAAGGTCATTTTCCGGTGCTGCGCCTTTAGTGACTGGTCCGGCAGATTCGAGCCATCGTGGCGCGTGGAAAGCGCGCTTTCTCAAATCGAGCGGGTGCTGCACTATCTGGACACGAACGGCCAGAAGTACAACGGCGACGAGCTGCGCGCCGCATTGAAGACAGCCGAAGCGGCAGGGCAAAGCCAGAAGATCCAGCTCCATTACTTCACCGCCACGTTTTACAAAAAGGGAACGTGCCATGTTGAGTTTACCAACACCGACGTTCTCAAGTCCTTTAACCTCCACGCCGGACAGAAAAAAGGCTGGCTGCCGCCCAGCTACGGAAAGAAAGGCTATCACGACATGAGCCGCGCAGAGCAGATCATCGTGGACAGCTACGAAGGTGAGAGCAGCTATACAGACTCCCTTGCACGGCACCTCATCCCCACGAAATCCAGCCTTTTGCAGCTCCACGCATAATCAAACCGGACACCCCGGCAGAGTCGCACCGGACAAAGCGGCCCCGCCCCAGCGCCCCGGCAAATCTCACGCATCCCCACAATCAAACCAAAGTGTTCACCCGGGGCAAACCCTATTACAATGAAGGGAGGTATTTTGTGCTTCGTTGTTGGATATACTCCGCTGGACCAGAACAGTGCCAGTGGTACAGCGTGGATGACGAAAACCTTGCGGATCTGGCAGCGCAAGAGCAGTTCTTGGAGGACTTCCGCACTCAGCGCGCCGCGCACCCGGCTTTATATCGGCAGTTGCTCAATCTGCTGGAACCCGTCGCCGATGCTATGCCCATGCGCAACTATACCGGTCTGCCGTTCTGACAGCCAGCCCCGGCACGCCGCCGGGGTTTTCTGATACTCCATCACGAAATCTTCTTGTATTTTATTGCTTTTATTTGCGTTTTGCTTTATCATGTCAGTAACGAAATCTGAAACAAAATGCTGATTCTGTACACGAAATTCGCTTTTTTGTGATTGAATTGGACTTTTCCGTGTTCAAAACTCCAACTCATTCACGAAAGCCATACGAAATGGAGTCTTTTCATGGATGAAGTTGAATTTTTTGCCCCTTGGCGTTTGGTCGCTGCCTTCGCGGATGGCTCACGTCTGCTGTTCGACGGTCTGACGGAAGAACAGGCCAAAGCTGCAATGGAAGCCGCCCAAGAAGAGCACGGGGATATTTCCTACTGGAATCGGGTGACGGACCAGAACTATGAGGATGGCCGCTACTACAAGACCGTCCCGCAGCCACCGTGCATCAACATCGTGGACTTTGAAGGCTACACCGGGCCGCTGGACGAAAACGGCCTGCCTGTTGGTCTGGCTGCCCAGATTGCCCGCGCCAACGAAGAGGAAGGCCGCGACCCGAACGAAGCGCAGTTCATCATCAAGCGCCACGCCCTACCGGACCCTGAGCCGCCGCACGAAAAGTAAATCACGAAAACAAACAGCCCGCCGGGTCGATGACCTGACGGGCTTATGGTGTTGAAAGGAGGTTTTGCATGAAACTAAACATGGATTGTGTCCGCGCCGTCATGCTCTGTGTCGAGGACCACACAGATTTTGACCACTACTGCTACTTCATCCACTACGCAAGGACGGATATACTCGATATGATTGGCGAAGATCCGGTTGACCCGCCAGCGTATCAGGTCGAACTTGAAGGAAAATTTGACAACGACGATATTCTTTATGCCATCAAATACTGTGCTGAGTCTGGGCTTATTGTTCTTTTCCCCGGTTCTTCCCCGGAACAATACCGCGTCAACATCAAGGAATTGACCCCTTCCGGGCATAATTTTCTTGAAAACATCCGCGCGGATACAAATTGGGCAAAAGTCAAAAGCACCGCTCAGAAGGCCGGCTCTTTCAGTGTCGATGTAATACTTGGCATCGCAAAAGACGTAGCTGTGGAAGCGGCCAAACATTTTTTAACCAACACCTGACCAGCCTGCCAGCCCCAGCGTTCTCCAATTCAGTTTGAATTGCTTCTTCGTTGTACCAGACCTGTTTTTCTTTGATACCAGTTTTCACAATTTCTTTTGTGATAGTCCTTACTGCATATTCCCGTGGGCTTACTATGCCACCGTCAATCTCGATTTTGATTTTCATTTTTACGCTCCTTTGCACGAAACCCGGTAGGTCAACTGCCCGCCGGGTTATTTCTATGCTCATTTTCCGATTTTCGGGGGAGTCGTGTTTGTTTTTCCACGGCATTGAACACGATTTTGCGGAAGCGCTTGCACGTGAGGTTCCATAGACCGCCTTGCCTATAAGAGAATGTCTCCTTCCGCCCAAGCGTCCGCCCGCGGCTTGCCCTCGCGCGCATTTAACGCACGCGATAATAAAGCGGGGCATTCCGGGAGCCGTTCTAAGCCTCTTCCCAACAGAGACAGAGCCACATTCCGCAGGTACTTCAAGTGCTGCACACTGTATGGCACTTCTGTCTGTACCTCTCGCCATTTTTTGTGGCCGATGTAGAACTCCGTCAGAATCGTATTGTGGCCACTGTCGAGTCGGTTCATTTGTTCCCGGATGAGGTCTTGATCTCTGAGCAACACGGCCTTCTGGTTTTCCAGCCTGCGCAACTGGTCCCCAATGCCCAGCTCTTCCATCTTGCAAGCCATCGCTGCGGTACTATCGCCCGGTGCGCCGCCACGGGGCATTCCGTCGGTTCCCATGCCCCGCATAGGGTCAACTTCGTCGTTCAGTGCGGCACACTGGCGGCGGATGATCTCTATCCGCTGCGGAATGTCTGCATAATACTTCAAGATTGCCTCCGCCTCATGTACCTTCACTGCTCAATCCTCCCGAAAATCAAACTACTTTTCCGAAAATAGGCCCAAGCCCATCTGTGCGTTCCGGCATAGCGCCCATGCCGTAAATATCCTCGATGGTCTTGTTCAGACGCTCATATGCTACCTTCTCGCTGCCTGATTCTTCCGCCCAACTCAAAAAGAGCTGATACTTTTCCTTCGTTCCTCGCTTCACAGCCTCGATCTGCTCTGGGGTAAAACCCATTTCTTCGGCAGCTACCACAAAGAAGCGAATCTCTATCTTAGCCGTATCACGCCATTCGGCAAAGGTTTCAAACTCGCGTTTCGTGCGGGGCAGCTTTCCCGCCGGGAGAAGAAATTCTTCCGGCATCAGGTGTGCCGTTGCCTTTTCGAGCAGCTTGCGGGCCATCGGTTCGCCGTACCTGTTCCTATCGAGAATATAGCGGCTGATCGCGTTGTTCATTTTCAGCGTCAAAACAGCCACGTCACACTGCCCCAGTTGCAGAATATCATGCGCGGCAGCAACGGCACAGCGCTGCACCACCCACCCGATTGCCTCGCGGTTCAGCAGCACAACTTTCTTCGACTTTCCAGCACCAAGCCGCTGCGCTACGGCGTTCTGGATGCTCCGGCGGCTGTATGCCGGCCTCTTCGCTCTACTCTTGCCCATATAATCCCTTTCCCGCCTGCTCTGCCAGACGCTTCCACTCTTTCATTTCTGCTTTCGTGTCCGGGGTGATAATCTCGACAAAGCCCCAGCCCTTCGGCTTTGCGATCAGGTCGATAAAAAGCCTCCTGCGGTAGATATAGTCCCGCTGCATCTTCCGTGTAAACTTGCTCTTGATTTCCACCACGTCTACCCGACCGTCTGCATAGATGATTTTATAATCTGCCGTATAGTGCGCCGCCGGGAGCTTGATGCAGCAATACTCTTCTTCCGGTAGCAAGGTCCACTTCGGGTGTGGCGTCGCCTCTTTGATTTTGCCAGACTGAATACCAGGCAGAATCGTGCCTATGTAGTACGCATATTCGCCGTATGAGTCAAATGTCTTGCCCAACTTTCCCGCGGCGCTGGCTGCTGCGGCCATAGGCTGCGGAGAGGTACACTTTCCCCGGTATCTGGCCGCAATCTGTGCTTCTGCCTGCGCCCGGTACTTCGGTGGCAGGTCGTCCAGCTCCATTCTGGTTCTCATGGTTGTCCCTTTCTGCTCAAAATCACATAACACTGCGGCTCCGTCACTTCCCAGCCGTCTTCCCTCCGCTGGTCAGACTGATGCAGCTCTTCCGGGTCATAGACCACGCATTTTTCCAGCGTCCAGCCCGGAAAGCGTGTTCCCCACCAGTAGGCGTCATTCTGCATATCGCCGCAAGCTGTGTGCAACTGCTTCCGACTCCACTTGGTGTCATTCGGCGGTTGCTCCACCGGCAATTTCAAATTTTTGCTTTCCACGCAGATTCGCTCTTTGTGGCCGTAGATGTAGCCCACTGTGCCATGCTTGCCCTGTGTGGTTCCGTCATTGCCCAGCAGCTTCTTCATATCAATGCGGTCTGCATTCATCGTTCCCAGCGGTTCGTACTCATTTGTGCCGGGAATGCGCCGACGCCAGAGGTCTTCCAGCATCTCACGAAACTCGCGACGGTCGTTCTGACTCAGCCCCGCGCACTCCACGAAGCCGTGCATATGTAACCGGCCAGACTCGCCCTTGCGCACCGCCCACAGCATCAAGCGGATTTTGTCCCGGCTTACGCCAAACCTCTTGCAAGCCGCCGCGACCACCCGGCGCTTATAGTTTACAACTTCCCGCTTGCAGGCCAGAATGTCGTCCGGCAGGAAAGCTTCTTCAAAGGTCCCGGTGAGGAAAAATCCGTACTTGTCAAAATTTGCAATGGCCTTTCTCTGCTTTTTGCGCAGAGAGGACATCTTATTTCTGGATTTCTGGTCTGTGCTGGACTCTTTCCGCTTTTTCCCTCTCGCTTTGTGCTCCTGCGGGGTGATGGAATAGAGACACGCAGCCATATAGCTATCGCCGCAGAGGATTTTCTTTTCTCTGATATAGTTCCTGCGCATCTCCATCCCCACCCTGCTTCGGTCAACTTCCTGTGTTATTTTCTTTTCTGTGAACCATCACAGTCACAGAAATAACGGGTATACAAGCTCCCCAAGAGAGGACTTCCACCCCTTCGTGTTTATTTGGACGCTTTGTTCGTCATCACTGCAAAACCAAGCTGTTGAGATACGGCAGCACCTCACCGCCACAGGACGATGTGAACAACTTAAAATTCTGCTTAAGCACATGGTAGTAAAGCTCATTGCTCACTTTCTTCGAGCCAGTGTCGCGCTGCTCTTTAACCATCCTGTTTACTTGGTTGCGGGACAGCCCCATCGCCATCAGCAGTTTTTTGAGGCGCTTAGTTGTCATACTCGCTTCTCCTTTCGTAAAATTCGCAGCTATCCTCCGGGTCTGTATCTTCCGTGCCTTTCGGCGACAGGTAGTTGTAGCAGAACCAGCTTTTTGCATCGTGCCAGTAGCAGGTACAGCAGGTGTTTTCAGGCTCCATGTCGGCCTCCTTCATAGAAGCGCTCCATTGTTTCCCGGTACACTTTGTAGCACTCCGGGCATAAATCCCCGACGCCAAAGAAGTTTCTCGTCTCAAGCGCCCAGCCATCCAATGCCTTCTGGTCAAACAGACCATCATCGAACCGTTCTGCAAATACCTGTTTCCTGCATCGGTTACAGATGAACATTGCGCCGTTTCGTCTCGTTTCCGGCCTCCTGTTTTTCATTGAGCTTCACTACCGGCTGCGGCTGATCGGAACGATTCAGCGGTTTGTCGAACCGCACATTTGTCCAGTCGCCCTCCGGCTTGTCGTGCCACGCCAGCGCATGGCGGATACCCGGCCAGACTGTTTCGGCGCGGTACGGAATACGCATACCGTCTTCGATGAGCGGGTGGCAGGCAAACATTTGATATGCTCTGTCCATGTCATCCTGCATCATGTTCCGGTTTTCCAGCGCCCGGTAAAAATCTTCTTTTTTATCCTCTGCCGTTTTGAAACGCTTTGCAGCCATGTCGGCATAATGCTTTGTCATGCAGAGGTCTTCGGCCAGATCATAAAACTGCCCCATGTGCAGCCGCAGGTACATCTCACAGGCCACCTGCACAGCCTCGGCCACCGGGCGGCTCATGGTCAATGTGACAGTCTCCACCTCTGCCGGTGCATTATTTTTCCTCGCCATAGTGCGGCTCCTTTGCTCCCGGCCAACGACGGCGCTGGCTGCGTTCAAACTTTCGAGCCATCGCTGCCACCTGAATAGCTTCTACTGCCAGCGCAATCGCATGATCGTACACATCTTTCGTGGAAATCTGCGGATTATTGGAATAAACACCCAGCCACAAGGCATTTAATTCCCGGTGCAGATGATTCATTTCCCGCGCTGCTTCCACAGTTTCTTCTTGGATAACGCCAGCGCCTTCATGTGCGCTTGCAAACATCCGAAATTTCCTGTTGGCTGCGGCCAGTTCAACTTTGACCAACCGTTTTACATCGCTCTTTACAGCATCCATCGTTATTCCTCCACTAAAACCACATTAGACCAGTTTGTGTGATATTCTTTTCCGTTGATTCTCACCGTAACAGTATCGTTATAGGTGCTGTTATAAACTCCGTCCGGCGTGCCTTGTGCCAGCAAATACCCGTTCGGCAGGTAAACATACACCGTTTCGCCATGAGTTTCATTGTCTTTTGTGTAATTTCCCGGAACCGCATCACAGCCCGCCATTGTTTCGCACAGCGCAGCAGCGCAGGCAGTCACGACCAGCAGTTTCAAAACTTTACGCATCGTTGTTTGTCACCTTTCTTGCAACATTCTGGTTGTAGCAGTCTTTGCAGCTATACAGCTTCCAGACAACATCTCCGGTCTTTTCTTCTCCGCAGTAGACCATCGGCTTACCGCAATTTTGGCAAATCGGCCATGCCGGGATTTGAAACGGCACAACATTTTCAGCCGGTTCTGCATCCAGAAATGCCACCATTGCAAGCCGAAGCTGCCTTTGGTATTCCTTGATGTTTTCAGGCAATGACGCTTGCTTTATTTTTTCGCAGTCCGCCTTCAGCCGCTCCGCCATCTTCGTTGCGTTGATATACTTGTCGGCCACCGTTACTCTTTTTTATCCTCCTGCTCGCTCAAATCTTCGACATCTGCGGCGTCTCTCGTTTTCCTCGCCATATCGGCAAGGGCATACAGGCCAGACTTTGCCAGCGGTTCCAGCTTGACGGGGATCACAGCGCCGCGTACCACCATGCCATCCTTGATGACGTAATACCGACCGCCGCTTGCCATCTTCCGCACGCAGTATTTGAAATAGCCGCTCTTGCGCATCTCATCCGCCACCGGCATGATCTGTTTTGCATCCACAAAACCGACCGTGCGGGAAGTAGGCTCTATCATCGGGAGCAAGTTGCACCCGCAATAGCGAATGCTGATTCTGCCGTTCTCGCAGTCCAGCTCACCGCTGGCCGTATCGTCAAGGTTCATGCCCTCGATGTGCCGAATGTCATCCGGGCAGTCGCTTTCAAAGTGAATATCGTTCCACTCTTTTTCACCGATGCCCAGCAACGCCGCCAACTCCCTTTCGTTCTGCGCTTTGGGAAAGTCCGTCAGCGGGAAGATTGCGGTTTTTGTGCCGATGTACAGATCACAGCTCTGCCCATCGTTGTAGAACACCTTGTAGAGCTTGCAATACTCATCGGCTTTGATGAGCTTTGCGATTGCTGCCAGTTTCATTTGCTTCTCCCTTCATTTTCGATCAGTTGAACCTCAAACGTGGTGTATTCCGGGTAGTGGCTTTTTGCCAACTCCTTGGCCTTTTCGACTGCCCACTCCGCGCTGATCGCGTCCAGTCGGTACGGCAGCCATGCAGGCAGTCCACGTCCGCCGGATGCTTTCAGCAGGATATAATATCTCTGCATCGGCACATCCTCCTTTTGATTTTGGGCAATCCCGGAATCGAACCGGGGCGGGCCTGTCCCTATGCTCATGAAAAAGAGCCGCCGCGGCGGGCGGCTCTTGTGCTTGGAGCTGTGCTATTTGGTTTTCAAGATTTCTTCCGCCTCGCTCTTGTGCTTCAACACGCTGTCTCGGCAGCTTGTTCCTGGCTCCCGGAGCCTTTCCAGCGGGCAGTTCTTACACGGGAGAAGTATTCTTTTTCTCCGCATCGCCCTGCACAGGACACTTCTTGCGGCCAGCAAATCTCTGGCTTCCATCATGCCACCAGATATAGCCAGCAGAATTTGACCAGTGCGGCAGGTACGAGGAAAATCACAGCCGCCCACAGTGCCACAACGGCCAGCAGAAGCAGAATGCCTAGCGTTTTTACAAATCCATCCATTTTTCCTTCCTCCTGCTATTCCAGCTCATCGCCCCACGCATCCCAACCGGGGGTGCGCTGGCGTGCAAACAATTCAATGCGGGGAATGTCTCCCAACAGTTCAACAATGCGGCGGCGGGCTTCGTCCGGCTTTACGCTGTGCGCTTGCACCGGAGACTCGATTATTTGATGCACCGAATGGCTTTTTACCAGCTCTTTCGCCTTGAATCCCGGTGTAATTCCAAGCAAGCACACTTCGGCGTTGGCGCGGGTATACGCCCCCATCCCGTAAAAGTTTCCGCCCGACTTGTATTTTTTCACCCAGACGAAAGCAGCGGTTTTGTATGTAAAGCCCCACGCTTTCATGACTTGCAGTGCATCCGGGATGGTCGGGAAAGTTGCCCACATGAACAGCGCGCACCCTTGCCCCCCCCCCCGCAAGCTGGCGAACAGGCAACGCGCAAATGTCCTCGACGGCCATCGTGTGATAATGCTGCGCCGCATTCCCGCGGCTCTTGGGACCAGTGCCATGCTGGCGATAGCTCCACGGCGGGTCTGCATAAATCACGGCGTACTTCTTATCGGGAAAATCCATTTTTATCCTCCACTGTAGTCGGTTTCCATATTCCCTCTGGTGTCGGAATCACCGCCCGGTCATCCCAGTATTCATTGGCGCCCACCTTGCGGGGGTCATTTCCAAAGAACTCTTTCCACGAAGGTAGATTCTCATTGACTGCATCAAAATGCAGCCCCCACTTCTCGCAAGCGGCAACCGCCTCTTCGAGCGCTTTGCCCTCCCGGCAGGTCCAGAGAATCAGACCGGCGCCTTCTGACTGCTCTAGTCTGGCGGCGGCGATGACAGGGAGAAAAGGCTCTCCGATAGCGGGATACCTGTTCTCGCATAAGCACCCGTCAAAATCAATCGCTATCGCTTTCTGCATCCCGCTCGATTCCTCCTGTCTTGTCGAAAGTAACGGGATTCTTTTGGACGATGGCTATCCCGCCTTGGTTTTTCGACGGATCAGGATACCCACAGTCCAGTGTTCTCCCGGTGTTCGTTTCATGACACCCGCTATTTGGGTTTGCAGATTTCATGCTATTGCTGGCAAGACTATCAAAGCTGTATGCTACTGCGTGTTCATGTCCTTTTGTTATTGTGAACTGAGGATCGCCAGCATTTCCTATGCCCAAGCCCGTTCTGCGGCCAAGAGCCTTGTCCCGTGTTGCCAACATCGTATTTATCGGATAGCACGGATTCTCTGTTTTTTCAAATACCGTTTGGTCTTGATGCGTCGCCAGCGTTGCCGAAAGCTCCTTTTGAACGAGTGCTCCTTTGCCGCCGCCTTCACATCCACTACGAATTTTCATGGTGTAGGCTTCATGCTGCCCCCCCCCCGCTGGGTTTTGATGCCACCATTCGATCATGCCATGAATAGCAGTCAGCAGTAAGTCCGGCAACTTCTTTCCCCTGCGGGATGCGCGGGTCAAAATTCCATTGAGTGCCTTTTCGCTCAAAAGTGACCATTCCGGCGGATTGTCCACGAGTATCGCAGACAGCGTATACTCTGCGCCTGCGCTGGGGAACTCCCCAGTATTGAGCGTTGACAATTCGATAGGCAACAGCTCCGTAGTTTGCGAAGCCCCCCCATTTTCCATGTTGGAGAATAGGCTTGTCTGCTCCACCTCCGGCAAATTCTCTGAGGTGAAGCAGCTCATTGAGGACAACTTCAAAATCCTTACCTCCATTTGACGACAGTGCGCCGGGAACATTTTCCCAAATCACAAAGCGTGGATACTTTCCGCCTGTTGCATTCAGCATTTCCCGGATGATGCGTATTGCTTCCCGGAACAATCCTGACCTTGCGCCATCAAGGCCGGCTCTTTTTCCTGCAATACTCAGATCTTGGCACGGCGAACCGAACGTGATAATATCCACTGGCTCAATTCTTGACCCCTTGATTTCCGTCACGCTCCCAAGGTGCTTCATGCTTGGCAAATGTGTTTTTGTAACAGCAATCGGGTAAGGCTCGATTTCGCTTGCCCATACCGGACGACCGCCGCACATAGCAGCGCACAGCGGCATCGTTCCGCTTCCATCGAACAGGCTTCCCAGTTTTATTTCTCTGGGATGTTTTTCCAGTTCTCTGAACGCGCTCTTGACAAAAAACAAGGCGTTTGGCAAAGCCATCCCGTTACCCCACATGGCGTATTCTGCCGCCATGCTGTGCAACTCATCATGCCAGCGCATCAACGCCCAGTCGCTTTCCCGGCTGTCTGCTCGCATAATTTTTTGGCTTGGCCGTTTACCTTTGATTTCGCAATCTCTGGCATACACCTCACGCCAAAACGGAATTTCATCCAGTGAAGTCAGCGGCGCTATCTCTGCCCAGCCATCCGGGAAACCTTGTAGGCGTCCACATTCCAGCGGAATCAAGCGGCGAACCACCCAATCCGGTGTTTGATTCTTTTCGCAAACAGTCGTTTCCGACCCCGCTCCCAACGCTCCACCAGATTTTTTAATCGTTCCGGCCACGCCATCCTCAACATAATTATCGTAGCTCTGTTCTCTGAATGCCGCCATCTTTCCATCCGTTGACTGGAGCACCGGATTTATGTAATTCAAGCTCCATCCCCCTTCTCCTTTTGCCTGAAGTGTTCCGCTCACTTCGCCATTCACTCGGTGGTTTCTCGCATCATAAGCTACCGCATGACGATCTACCGTATTTAACGTAAAGGAGGCATCTGCCCTCACACCGCTTCCGTTCTGGTCTGTGTTTCTGTCTACCATATTCCCGGCCATACACATCACCGAATCATCTTCCATTCTTGCCCCCCCCCCGCAAACCAGAAACCCTTGTGAGCGCATGGCAGAAGCGCTATTCAGCAATGACGGCGCAACACCATTTGCATCATAGACTCTTGCTCCTTGCGGAAACTCCGGCGTCAAGCAGTTCAATTCCATTTGTTTTCCCTCAATTCTTTTCTTGCACGGACGGCCAGAATCGAACTGGCTCACCTGCTCATAGGGGATAGTCGGGAGCAGGTGCATCCCATATTCGTCCGCATATCTACCCGCCCGGTGAAGAGAGAGCCGGGCGGGGCGGCCACGATGGTGGCCTTCCGCTTTTGGCCTGCGCGTATTGAACAGGGTGTTTCTGCGCTCACACTGCGGCGCACCCGTTCGCAGCTTATTCATGCGGGTGCGACTTTTGCGGATTAGCAGCCCGGCGTTTCATCCGAGGCTTAGACGGTAGGGGGTGCGTCTGCTGTATAGCACTTTTCCGCAATGCTGGCAGGCTATGATGAAAAACGCGCCAGCTTCCATGAAGGTCGGCACGGACGAGGTTCGGCCTCGCGTTGTCGGCATTTCTGTGCCAGAGGAAACGCCCCGTGCCACATAAAAGCAGCCCCGCTTCTGCGGTGCGGGGCTGCTTATTCGTCCTATACGCAGGAATGATGCTTTGTATCAGCAGCACCGTTTTCCTCATAGTGCCTGCATTCCACGTTGTACCCACTGCACGGCGCACACTTTCCGTCGGTGATTCTGAACGTATGCTTGCACTGTTTTACGTCATTCGTTTTTACACACTTGCGCGGGGCGCTGCTGGTGTATGTACTTCTTGCCAAGCTCTTGACCTTCCTTGCTTTATATAAATAAGTATTCCGACCCAAAGGTTTTGGGTTGCGGCGCTTGTCCTGCGCTACTTCCCAGCGCTCCGGCGGATTGAAGTTTTTCCGCGGCTTTGTCCAGATTGTGAAGCTGCTGAAATCGCTTTCCCATGTTCCGAATGTTTCATCTGCCCACTTGAGTATTTCTTTTACGGCTTCCGGTAATCCAAATTCTCCATCGCATAGAGGTCCCGGCACTTCCGCAACATCCGGCATGGCTACTGGCAGTTCTATCCGCTCACCATTCGGAAGATCATAGTAGGCGGTACACTCGCTCACTTTTCTACCTCCATGATGTGCGTGGCGATCATGTCAGCCATGTGCAGGCACAGGGCTTCCGGGCAGCGGTCGTACACCTTACTGAGCGTATTCCAGTTCTGTTCGCCGGTATATGCACCCATATGCCAGCGGATAGCAAGGATTTCTTTATCTGTCAGGTGAATCCAGTTCTGGATGCGGATGACAGATTCCTCACCGTGACCCAGCAGTTCAGTATCTCTATACTGATAGCTTCCATCCTGCTTTTTGATGTACTTTCCAGCCTTGCAAACGTCATGGAGCAGAGCAGCGGTCAAAACCGCATTCTTGTCGCACTTTGCAAACTGAGGCATCTTTTCACACAGTTCCAGCGCTGTCCTCGCCACATTGAGCGAGTGCAGTACCAAACCGCCAGAGACGTTCAGATGGTGCTTTGCGCTGGCGGGTGAATTGTAGAAGTCCACTTCTTCCAGTACAGCCATCAGCGCCGCACCGCCCGACCTGCCTTCAATGGCCTGCACCAGAAGCCGTCTGTACTCTTTCTTTAGGAGCACCTTGTCCATAGTCGTTCTCCTTTGTTATGCTTCCTGCATCACGTTCTGAGCAGCGTCTGCCGCTGCGCTCTTGTCAGCCGCGGCATTGTCCACTCCCTTGTCTTTCCATGCCTCTTCCAGTGCCAGCGGGAGAGCAACCGTAATATCCGCCAGCCGCCTCTTTGCAGCTTTCCAGTCATTCGCACCCAGCATGACAGTCTGTGCCAATGTGGTAATCAGCAGGTTCTGCAGTGTGGTGGTGTCACCATTCAAGTACATATCTGCGTGTCCCTCATTGTTCAGCAGCACTTCGATTTTTGCCTTGAGTTCTTCATCCATATCGTTCGTCCTTTCTTTATTATCTGAGTTTTCGTTCGATGGCGGCACATCCCGGAGTCGGCACCGGGCGGCGGGGCCATGTCGAATCCCCGCCTGCACTGGCTGTGCCATATAAAAGAGCGGCGACGGATGGGCGCCACTCCTGCCCATGCGGGCCGCCCTGCTGTATTCTTTCCGCCCCTAGCAGGTGAGGCTCCGGCCTTACGGACGCCGGGCGGCTGGCCCCCTCGTGGGTAGCCGCATGGTGGGCGGGTAGGTCTGCCCATGCCTTTCTGGGTCAATCAGTCCAGTCCCAGTCTCGGACTTCGTTGCTCCAATCGCATGCGATGTCGATCAGCTCATCCACCAGCAGCGGCACCGCCCACGCAACGCTTACGGCTCTTGCGTCAAAGTTGATTCCGAAGATGCTGCAAACGCCCCATGTCAGTGCTTCGAGAATTCCCCAGATGATCCCGAATACCAGCGTGCTCTCCAGAAAATGCAGCGTATCGCGGCAAAAGCGCCGCCAGTTGAACTTCTTGTGAAAATTTTTCAGACTCATTGTTTTTCCTTTCTACTCCATGTGAAACAGGCTGGTTTGACTCGTATGTTCTGCAAATCTTTCTTCTTCTGCTGAAAAATAAAACGGGTCGATTTCAAATCCAATAAAATCAAGCCCTGCTTCGTAAGCTGCTATGCGGCTGCTCCCACTGCCAAGGTGCGTATCGAGAATCTTTTGCCCCGGTTCTGCGTAGTTCTTGAAAATCCAGTCATACAAAGCAACAGGCTTTTGAGTCGGATGGATACGCTTCTCGTTCAAGCTCTTATTGCCCTGCATCGTCCCGCCGTCCGTGATGCTCTTTCCTTGCATCATTCCAGACCACATATATCGGAACATCCGCACTGTGGAAAATAAGTTGGTCGCTGCTATCTCACAGTCTGAAAAGCTGGAATTGCCGTTGCACTTGTCCCACACAATCCGCCCAGTTGCAAATTTATAATCGAAGTAGTTGCAACCCCATATAATATAGTGTCGGCTGATACGAAGCAGCTCCCGGAAGTATTCCGGCCCCGGCCTCACCCAAGCGGGAGAAATCGGGTAATCCCGATGTACACCTATCTTGCTGACCTTAGAGCCGTAGTATCCACGTCGCTCTGGGCCGGAAAAGTACGGCGGGTCTACAACGGCCAAGTCGAAATAGTTATCCGGGAACAATTCCATTGCTGGTAGGCAGTCCACATTGTAGCAATGGTTCAGCTCAAAAACACAGCCCATACTCACTCCGCCGGGTTCTCCGCCCGATACCTAAACCGCCGCTTTGCGTTGTACAACCGCTGCTGTCCCAGTTCTGCGCTGTACCCGGCACGACCATTCGCATCCATCTTGCCGGTGTCCCCGCGCTTCAGCTCCTTATAAATGGTGGAGTAGTTGAAGCTCATCGCTCTGGAAATTCCAGCGATGCTCTGTCCTGCATTATACCGAGCTTCCAGTACCTTGCGGTCATCCTGCGTCATGTGTTTCGCCATCCTGTTCCCTCTCTTTCCCGAAAAATGCGCAAAAAAATAACGCAAGAGATTTCGCTAGATTTCTCTTGCGTTATCTCTTGCGTTTATTTTACAATCTCACCATTTTTCTTGGATTTTTTCTGGATTTTTTCTGGATTTTTCGCTCATTGTCCAGAAGCTCTCGATGGTGCGTCCATTTCATTTTCGGTGACTGCCATTGCCACGGCAAAGACGCTGTGGGCGCCCGCATCCAGCAGTGCCTGCGCACAGGCTGCGGCGGTAGCGCCGGTGGTGATGACGTCATCCACCAGCAGCACCCGCTTCCCTTCCACGAGCTCCGGCTCCTGCGCCCGGAAGGCACCGGCCGCATTTGCCAGACGCTCGTCCAGCGAGAGTCCTGCCTGATGGCGTCCGGCCCGGACGCGGCAGAGCGCCTTTGGCAGCAGCGGGAGACCCAGCGCATGGGCCAGAGGCTGCGCCATCCGTTCCGGCACATTGTAGCCGCGCCGACGGCTGGTGGCAGGCACCGGAACGATGCAGTCATAACCGATGGCCGCACCGGGGACCAGCCCCGGCACCGGCTCTGCACAGTGCATCTCCACCTCTGCCCCGAACAGCCGGGCCGTCATCTCCACGCCAAGCTCCACCGCTGTCCAGCTTTCGCCTTCGTATTTGGCACGGAGGATGGCGCTGCGGACGACGCCCTCATACCGGTAGGGCGCGGCCGCCCCGTCCAGAGCACCCAGATAGTGGCGGCTCACGTCCAGCCGCATGACCGGGCCGCGGCGCAGCTCTTCCAGCCGCGGTGTACACACCTCACAGAGCGGCAGCGTTCCCAGCACCCTGCGGCAGCAGGGACACCGCCTCGGGAAAAGCAGCTGGCGCATCTGCCGGGCAAGCTGCGCGGAGCGGCTGTAATAACCTGCCATCAGTCTTTTTTGACGGCGACGATGATACGCACCTTTTTGCCAGCGGCGCAGCCAAAGTTGTCGTACCAGCCGGTAAGATAGTAATCATCAGAGTTGACGGAAGTGAGCTTGGTGTAGTAATATTGACCCTTGTACCACAGGTAGACCTGCGTATTATCGGCCATTTCAAACCTTTCGCCCTTGGAGGAAAGGACGCTGGCCGCACCCACCTTGTCGATCTTCATGGGCATCAGCTGCACCATGTTGCGGACAGAGCCGGTCGTCTCCTGACAGACCGCAATGCCGCCAGCCAGCACAGGATACTTGATGGAAGTGCTCAGACTGGCCTGCTGGCCGTTGACGTAGCCGATATAGGTCGCACCGCTGCCGATGAAGTTGAATATCTGGCTGAAGGGAGTGCCGGTGATCTGGGCGATCTGCTGGAAGCCGAGGCCCAGAAGTGCGCCGGTGTTGCTGGTCAGGCGCTCCCATGCCGTGCTGAGGATGTCGCCGGAGATAACGCCCCACAAGATCTCTGTGGTGGTGGGTACCATAATGCTCTTCACCTGACTGACGACTGCATCGGTATCAATGGTGCCGTCACCCGGCTCAGCCTGGATGGCGCTGAGAAGGGTGCTGTAGTTGGCGGCGACATTCTTCACATCGTCCAGCACACCGTAGTACCACAGGTCGCCGGTCACATCGTTCAGAATAAGCGTGTCGATCTGCCCCTGCGGATTGGTGGTGTAGTAGCGGACATCGGAAGCCTTTAAGTTTACCCCCGATAGGCGGCTGGGACGAACCGTCCCAGCCACACCCCCTGTACTCGTATCAAGGATCTGCACGTCATCTGCCAGGGCCATATCGCCCAGCGCGGTGGCGTTCTCGTTCACAGTGCCGCTGACGGAGCGCTCATCGATTTTTTCCACGCTCTCGCCTTCGGGGCTGACCCGCACTTCCACCAGCCAGCCGGTGGGAAAATTCAGGCTCTTGTCTACATTCACTTCGCGGGCAAGGCCGTCGGTACACAGGACCTTGACGGTCTGAAGCACATCGGCACTGTTGTCCTCGTCGATAAGGTTGCGGGCGGACGACTGCACCACGCCGTAAAAGACCTCGTCGGCCTCCTCGCCGGTGATGATGCCTGCGGCCACATTGTTCATGCCCAGCAGCAGAGTGACCACCTGGCCGACACCGCCGCCGTTGAGAGAAGACACCTGAGAAGCAATGGCCGTACTGCCCAGCGTATAGGACGTGCCTGCCACCGTGATGGAAGCGGGGGCGCTGGCCGAGGGAGACACCTCGGTGATGCGGCCTGCGGCACGGCGGGTATAGACCCACAGGGTCTTGAGGCTCTCGCTGTAGTAGTAGACGTCGTATTTGTTCAGCTCTGCGGAGCCGGAGACCTTATCGTTGCGGTAGACGCTGGCAGGGACGAAGGGCAGCACCGTGCTCTCCGAAGCCACGAAGGGGCCTTCCAGGCTGCTGAGCAGGATGGTGGAGCCGTCCACCTGACCATTGCTCACGGTAAAGCCAAGGGTCGTGCCGTAGGCCGAGCCGCTGGCGTTGTTGGCGGTGAGGGCATTGTAGAGCAGGACGGCGCAGTCCTCGTAGTTCATCGCTTCGCCCTGACGGCGGTCGAGGCCGGCACGCAGGCCGATCTCGCTGGCCTTGTTGAGCTGAGCGTTGGGAAACGCGCCGCTCAGGTCGGTCATCTTATAGCCCATCAGCTTGAGCACTGCAGTGCATGCTTCTTCCAGCGTGACGGCGTTGTTCGGGCGGAAGCTGCCATCGGTGTAGCCATTCATCCAGCCCTGCTGCACGGCGATGCGGACATAGGGCGCCCATGCCGAGGAGCCGGGCAGGTCGGTGTAGAGGGTACCCACTGCCCCCTGAGAAGAGACGCTCTCCCGGTAGGTAGAGTAAGAGGTCAGCATTCTGGCAAATGCGCCGCGGGTCACGGCTGCATTCAGTGCGCCGGACTGCTCGGAATCCATAGCACCCAGCGTGATGGCAAACTGGACGGCGGTGTTGTTGCCCGCAGCCGATGCCGGCATCACCAGCATCGACGCCGCGATGCTGACCGCCAGCAGAAATGCGAGAAGACGTTTTTTCATTGTGATCTCCTTATAAAAAATGTTAAACCTCTCAGTCTCGCTTCGCTCGACAAGGCCGGGTTGCGGCACCCAGCATCCGCTGCGCATTGCGCGCGTCTTGCTGGCCGCTGCCCCAGCAACGACTCCCTGTTTCCGCCACTGGCGGCGGTCGTCGTTGTTGCCCCTACCGAGGGAGCCTCTGGCGAAGAGAGAAAGCTTTCCGTACTGCCAAGGCCTCCCCTCGTCAGGGGAGGTGGCTGCGCCAAAGGCACAGACGGAGAGGTTAATCATATCTCAACGCGTCGATGGGGTTGAGCCGCGCGGCGCGTTTTGCGGGCAGATAGCCAAACAGCACTCCGATGAATACCGAGATGCCGAAAGCTGCCGCGATGGAGTTGAAGGACGGGCTGACCGTGATGTCCATGCCATCGGTGAACATGGGCAGCACCTGATTGGCGATGGCCGACACGATGTAGCCGAGGACGATGCCCAGCGTGCCGCCAAGAGCCGAGGTAGTGGCCGCCTCGGTGACGAACTGGGCCAGAATGGTCTTTTCCTTCGCGCCCATGGCCTTGCGGATGCCGATCTCACGGGTGCGCTCGGTGACGGACACCAGCATGATGTTCATGATGCCGATGCCGCCCACCAGCAGCGAGATACTGGCGATGCCGGTGAGGATGACGATGACCATGTTGATCATCTTGTTCATCTCTTCCAGCCACTCGCTGGCGCTGTAGACGTAGTAAGCATTGTCGCTCTTGAAGATGTCATACAGTCCCTGCTCCACCGCAGCCTTGGCCTCGTTGGCCTGGCCCTCGTCCACCATGATGGCGGAGTAGGAGTCCGGCGAGCTTTCGTTGGAAAGGCGCATGGCTGTGGTGTAGGGCAGGTAGACGCTGTCGTCGTCGCTGCCCTCCTGCTGGTCGAAGTTGGAGATCTTGGCCTTCAGCACACCCACGATGCGGAACTTATAGGGGCCAAGCTTGATGGTCTGGCCCACCGCATTGCCGCCGTAGGCCGTGCGGTTGATGTAATCGCCGATGACGCAGATCTGCTTGTTGTCTGCGATGTCCATATACTGGATGTTCCGGCCCTTGGCGAGGGTGTAGCCCTTCGACTCGATGTAGTTCTCATCCACGCCGTACACCGTACCGTAACGGTAGTTCGTCGTACCCACCTTGGGGGTGTTGTCGCTGAAATCCAGCTGCGGCGAGATGGAGGAAAGCAGTTCTGGGTTCTTTTTGACGATGTCGTACAGATCATCCACCGTCGCAGTGCGGGAACCATAGCCCCATATCTGGATGGAGAGGGTGTTGGTTCCCATTGCGGAAAAGCTGTCCCGCATACTCCTGGTCATGCCGTTGCCCAGACCGACGATGACGATGACCGCCATGACGCCGATGATGATGCCCAGCATGGTCAGAAACGTGCGCAGTTTATTGCTCCAGACGTTCTGCAGTGCCTGACGGAAAGTCTCTAATACCATTATTTTGCTTCCTCCTGTGCCGCTTCGCCGGACAGAGTGGGCTGCACGACAGCCTCAGGCGCGTGGGCGTCGCCGTCGTACACCACCTGACCGTCTTCCAGACGGATGATACGCTCCGCCTGCACGGCGATGGAATTGTCGTGGGTGATGAGCACCACGGTATGCCCCTCCCTGTGGAGCTGCTGGAGCATCCCGATGACCTCGCGGCCAGTGTGGGAATCCAGAGCGCCGGTGGGCTCGTCGGCGAGGATGACCGCCGGGTTGCGCACCAGAGCACGGGCAATGGACACACGCTGCTGCTGGCCGCCGGAGAGCTGGTTGGGCAGATTTTTGAGCTTATCCCCCAGACCCACCTTTTCCAGCACTTCCTGCGCCATCCGGTGGCGTTCGGCGCGGGAGATATTCGCGTAGATCAGCGGCACCTCCACGTTCTCCATCAGGTTGAGGCGGGGCAGAAGGTTATACTGCTGGAAGATGAAACCCAGCATCTCGTTGCGCACATCTGCCAGCTCGTCTCGGTTCATCTTGCCCACGTCCCTGCCGTTGAGCCGGTAGGTGCCGTAGGTGGGGACGTCCAGACAGCCGATGATGTTCATGCAGGTGGACTTGCCCGAACCGGACTGGCCCACGATGGCCACAAACTCCCCTTTCTCGATCTTCATCGTGATGTGGTCGGCGGCCTTTACCAGCGTATCGCCCATCTGATAATACTTGCACACCTGCTCAAATTCGATCAGAGCGCTCATGGGGCACCTCCTTACCAGATACTGTCGCTGTAACTGTCGCTGTAATAGTCATCCGACACAGAGCTGGTGTCGTAGGCCACCGTGTCGTCCTCCTGCAGGCCGCTCTTGATCTCGGTGTAGCTGTCATCGCTGACGCCGGTCTCGACCTTGACGTAGACATAGCCGTCCGGTGCGTCCATGTCTTCCACCGCATTGGCTGCGCTGGGAGACTTCTTGCTCACCAGCACATAGCCGCCGCGGATAACGGCAGCATTCGGCACGACGAGAGCGTTGCCGGCCTCGGCCACGACGATCTCAGCGTTGGCGTTCATGCCGGGGCGCAGGCCGTCGGTGTTGTCAATGCGGATGGTGATAGGGTAAGTCGTGGTGCCGCCGCTGGAGCTGCCCTTCATGGACACACGGGTGACTGTGCCGACATAGGTCTTGTCCGTCACAGCGTCAGCGGTGATCTGGACTTTCTGGCCCACGGACAGTGCGCCGATCTGCAGCTCATCCACATTGATGACCATCTCCAGATAGCTCAGATCGTAGATGACGCAGAGGGTGCTGCCGGAGGTCAGGGCGTCGCCCTGCTTGGCGTCCTTCTCAATGATGGTGCCGCTGATGGGCGAAGTAATGGTGTAGTTGGACATATTGTCCTGCTGGTTCTGCATCGAGATCTCAGCGCTGCGCAGGGACTCGGAAGCAGACTGGATGGATTCGGTCAGCTCGTCGCCGGTCAGCTCGATGATGATGTCACCCTTGGAGACCGCGCCGCCCTCCTGCACATTGATGGCGGAAACGGTGCCGCTGGCCTGAGCGGTCAGGGTGCGCTCTGCCTGATAGGCAAAGGTGGCAGAGGCGATGGAGCTGACGCCATTGACGCTGGCGGTAGCGGCCTGGGCGGTGGTCAGACCGCCGGCATTGTTGACCCGGATGGTGACGGTGCGCACCAGCAGGTTGCCGGTGCTCAGCTCATCGGTGCCGGTGACGGCGGTGATGGTGCCATTCAGCGTCTCAAAGGTGCCGTCCAGCACCACGTCAGCGCTTTGGCCCACCGAGAAGTTGGCGGCATCGGCTGCCGGGAACAGCAGGTTCAGCAGCATCTTGGAGCTGTCGCGGATGACCGCCACCTCCTGGCCGCTGGTCACCTCGTCGCCCTTTGCGACCTTGAGGCTGCTGACGGTGCCGTCCACCTCTGCGCGGACATACTGGCGGTCCACAGTCTTGTCATAGCTGCGCTGGGCCTGCTGCAGGGCAATGCTGGCTTTTTCCAAATTGGTGGAAGCGTCCGAGCTGTCGATGGTGTAGAGCACATCGCCCTCCTCCACCTTGTCGCCCTCTTCAAAGCCGCCGGTGAGGATCTTGCCGTCCACCAGAGACTTGACGGTATATGTATTGGCCGGGTTCAGCGTGCCGGTGCCGCTCAGGGAGTTGGAGACATCCTGACGGACCGGCGTCGTCTCGGCGTAGGTCACATCGCGGCTGGCAGCGCCATTCCTGCCGCCGCCTATGAGAAAGACAGCGCCCGCTGCCGCCACGACGACCAGCGGCACGAGCCATTTCCAGTTCTTTTTGGCAAATGCGCCTGCACCGGTCCTACCCTTGGCTCCGGTCATTTCCCCGGCAGCCTCAGCAGACTGAGCCGCTGCATCCTTTTTCTTTTTCCAGATCATGCTTTTCCTCCTAGTCGATGCAAAAGGGCATAGTTGCCCCTTTGCACGAAAAATCTGTTATTGGTAGTGTATCGCATTTCACCAAAATACTCAAGCGTCCAAATTTCATTTCACCCTTTATTTACAAAATACATGTCCGTTTTTATGCAAAAAGAGACACCCGCAGCGCCCTTTTCAGAGCAATGCGGGTGTCTCTTATTTTTTATCCTATCAGGATGCGGCTTCGGCCTCGCTCAGCGGAGCCAGCTGCACATACACCCCGGCAGGGACGCAGGCCGCCCATGCACCTTCCTCGCTCAGCTGGCCGAACTGCTCACAGACATGGTCCGGGCATTGGCTATCCTGAAACGAGATGGTGCCGTCTTTTACCTGTAAATGAACGACATAGCTGCCCACATCGTACAGGTAATCGTAGTCCTTATCCAGCGGCAGCACCTCGGTGATGCCGTCGCCGAAATCCACGACTGCTGCCAGCGGTTCCGCCTTGCTGCGCGGACGCAGCAGAAAGATCAGCAGGACAGCTGCCGTCAGGATGACGGCTGCGAAGAGGAGGTCCGCCTTCCAGCTCAGGCGTTTTTCGCCTTTTGCCGGTTGAGGCTGCTTGCGGGTGCTCATGCAGCGTAGTCGCTGGCAGCGGCACCGGCAATGCGGCCAAAGACGGTGAAGTCAGCAACAGCGTTGCCGCCCAGACGGTTTGCACCGTGGACGCCGCCAGTCACCTCACCTGCTGCGAACAGGCCGGGGATGACCTCGCCCTTCTCGTTCAGCACCTCGGTGTTGGCGTTGATCTTCAGGCCGCCCATGGTGTGATGGACACCGGCGGTGACCTTCACAGCGTAGTAGGGAGCGGTGTTCAGGGGGTTGGCGAAGCTGGTGCGGCCGAAGTCGGGGTCATTCTTGGCCTCAACGTAGCCGTTCCACTTGTCCATGGTCTCTGCGAAGGCAGCGGCATCGACGCCCATAGCCTTGCCCAGCTCCTCGTAGGTAGCGCCGGTGACGGTGTAGCCCTTCTTGATGTAGCCCTGGATGACGCTGGAAGCATCGGCCATGGCCTGATCGACGACCAGCCAGCTGTAGCTGCCGGTCTGAGCGATCTCAGCGGCGGAGACGACGTCGCGGGTGCCGACCTCGTCGATGAAGCGCTGGCCTTCCTCGTTGATGAGGATAGCGCCGTCGCCGCGCAGGCCCTCGGTGATGAGGGCAGCGGTGTTGGCCTCAACGGTGGGGTGGATCTGGATCTGGTCCATGTCCACGGTAGCGGCGCCGATGGCCTGTGCCATCTCGATGCCCTGGCCCTGGATGCCGGGGGCGTTGGTGGTCATGAAGCCCTTCAGCTCGGGCTTGTACTTGACGACCATGTCGAGGTTTGCACCAAAGCCGCCGGAAGCCAGAACGACTGCCTTGGCGTTGACGGTGACGGTCTCACCGGAAGCACCGGTGGCCTTGACGCCCACAGCAGCGCCGTTGGCATCGGTCAGGATCTCAGTTGCAGTGGTGTCCAGCATCATCTTGACGCCGGCCTTCTCGCAGTTCTCCTGCAGCAGGGGGATCATGTAGGAGCCGACGGAAACGGTCTTGCCCTCTGCGTTCACAGGGCGATGGATGCGCTTGACGGATGCACCGCCGAAGCTGGAGACATTGTGCAGGGTGATGCCGTGCTCGTCCAGCCAGTCGATGGCGTCAGCGGAGTTTGCGCACAGGGTCTCGACCAGCTCGGGGTCGTTGATGCCCTTGCCGCCGATCATGGTATCCAGCTCCATCAGCTCGACAGAGTCGAAGTAGCCGGTGGGGTTGGCCTGATAGGCAGCCCACTGCTCGGAGACGGTCTTTGCCAGAGCGGTGATGGTCTCGTTGTCGGCGTACTTCTCGGCAGCAGTCTTCAGGGTCTTCTCGACGCCGGCAGACTCGCCGAACTCGTTCTCATCCTGATAGACGGTCTTGCCGGCGTTCATGCCGCCGGTAGCGCGGACGGAGTTACCGCCCACCATGGACTGGCTCTCGAGGATGACGACGGTCTTGCCCTCAGCGGCAGCGGTGATGGCAGCAGTCATGCCTGCGCCGCCTGCACCGACGACGACGACATCTGCGTCAACGGTGGAGTCCTCGGCGGTAGCGTTGTTCTCCACAGCGGTCTTGTAGTCATCGGGGTTCAGGCCGGCAGCGGTCAGAGCAGCTGCAGCAGCCTCCTTGATGGCGGTAGAGGTGATGGTAGCGCCAGACACGCCGTCCACGGCGATGCTGCCGCTCTCGGCGATCGCGCCGGGCATCTTGGCGATGGCCTCAGAGCCGACGCCCTGGGTCTCTTCCTTGCCCTCGGCGGTGCAGCCGGTGATGGCGCCGTCGGTCAGGGTCAGGGTGACGGAAACGTCGCCGCCGAAGCCCTTGGCAGTGCCGGTGAAGTCGCCGGACACACCTGCGTCAGAACTGGTAGAGGCAGGCTTTGCACCGCAGCCGTAGCCAAACAGGCTGACCGCGATGACCGCTGCCATAGCCAGTGCAGACACGCTCTTTTTGATCTGAGCTTTCTTCATGATTTTCCTTCCTTGCTTACTTCGTGGTTTGTGGTTGCGAACATCTATCAGCATAAAAAGGGAGCTGCCCTTTTACAAGCAGCCCCCTCTGCCGAACTTGGGAAAAGGATTTAGGCGTTGGCCTGTGCAGCAGCAACAGCGCAGGCGACAGTAGCGCCGACCATCGGGTTGTTGCCCATGCCGATGAGACCCATCATCTCGACGTGTGCAGGCACAGAAGAGGAACCTGCAAACTGAGCATCGCCGTGGACGCGGCCCAGAGAGTCGGTCAGGCCGTAGCTGGCGGGGCCGGCTGCGACGTTATCGGGGTGCAGGGTACGGCCCGTGCCGCCGCCGGAAGCGACGGAGAAGTACTTCTTGCCGTTCTCGATGGCCCACTTCTTATAGGTGCCGGCGACCAGGTGCTGGAAGCGGACGGGGTTGGTGGAGTTGCCGGTGATGGAGCACTGGACGTCCTCCTTCTTCATGATGGCAACGCCCTCCATGACGTCGTTAGCGCCGTAGCACTTGACAGCTGCGCGCTCGCCCTCGGAGAAGGGGATCTCCTTGACGACGGTCAGGGTCTGAGTGGGGATGTCGTACTCGGTCTGCACATAGGTGAAGCCGTTGATACGGGAGATGATGTAAGCGGCGTCCTTGCCCAGGCCGTTCAGGATGACACGCAGGGGGGTCTTGCGGACCTTGTTTGCGGTGCGGGCGATGCCGATAGCACCCTCAGCAGCGGCGAAGGACTCGTGGCCTGCCAGGAAAGCGAAGCAGGTGGTGTCCTCGCTCAGCAGACGAGCGCCCAGGTTGCCGTGGCCCAGACCGACCTGACGCTGCTCAGCGACAGAACCGGGGATGGTGAAAGCTTCCAGACCTTCGCCGATGGCGGCTGCGCACTCGGCAGCATCGGTCAGGCCGCGCTTGACGGCGATCGCGGTACCCAGGGTGTAAGCCCAGACAGCGTTATCAAAGCAGATGGGCTGCACACCGCGGACGATCTTGTCGCAGTCGATGCCCTTAGCGAGGAGCATCTCGTTGCAGGCGTCCAGAGATTCGAGGCCGTTGGCCTTCAGGCATGCCTCGATTTTCGGCATGCGGCGATCCATAGATTCAAAAGTTGCCATGAGTTGTTCCTCCTCTCTTATTCCTCACGCGGGTCGATGTACTTGACAGCGCCTGCTTCCTTGCTGAAGCGGCCGTAAGTACCCACGTTCTTCTCGTAAGCCTCGTTGGGGGTCTTGCCGTGACGGATGTCTTCCATCATCTTGCCCAGCTTGACGAACTGATAGCCGATGACCTCGCCGTTGGCATCCACAGCCAGCTTGTTGATGTAGCCCTCGGTCAGCTCCAGATAACGGACGCCCTTCTCCTTGGTGGAGAAGATGGTGCCGGTCATGGAGCGCAGGCCCTTGCCCAGGTCATCCAGACCTGCGCCGATGGGCAGACCGTCCTCAGAGAAAGCGGTCTGGCTGCGGCCGTAGACGATCTGCAGGAACAGTTCGCGCATAGCCACGTTGATGGCGTCGCAGACGAGGTCGGTGTTCAGAGCTTCCAGAATGGTCTTGCCGGGCAGGATCTCGCCTGCCATAGCAGCAGAGTGGGTCATGCCGGAGCAGCCGATGGTCTCCACCAGAGCCTCCTCGATGACACCGTTCTTGATGTTCAGAGACAGCTTGCAGGTACCCTGCTGAGGTGCGCACCAGCCCACACCATGGGTGTAGCCGCTGATGTCCTTGATCTCATAGGCCTTGACCCATGCGCCCTCTTCGGGGATGGGGGCCGGACCATGCTTAGGACCTTTGGTGATCGGGCACATATTCTGTACTTGCTGCGAATAGGTCATAATCATACTCTCCTTTTGACAAATTGATGCCGTGCGGCAGAAGCTTCTCTCCCCTGCCGCCTTGCATTGACCGGGCCGTGCCGCTCTCTTTTCAGCGCCTCTCCCGGTACTACCACGCACAATTTTATTATAGAGGACGTTGGCCCAATTTGCAAGTCATTTCTGACAAATTTTTCGCAATCTTTTTTCCATTTTCGTTTTTCTGCGCAGGAGCGCAACTTCTCAATTCGGTTTTTTCTGCGGCTCCCGCCGCACCGGCGTGACGGCCCAGATGCAGGCGAAGCCCGCCGCCGCACCCGCGATGGCGAGGATGTGCCGCCCCTGCTCGAATCCCCAGAAATCAGCGATGCAGGGGAACAAAAGGCTTCCCACGCTCTGGCCCAGCGCCAGAAAGCCGTAGTTCACCCCGGCGTGGGGCAGGCCGAACAGATCGGTGGAGAGGGCGGGCAGCACCGCCGCCAGCGCCGAGTAGCAGAACGTCAGCCCCGCATACACTGCCACGACGGCCCACCCCCGGGCAAACAGGAACGCCGCCGAAAGCCCCAGCGACACGCCGAAGAGGATGAGGTCGGTGGGGCGGCGGCCGATCTTGTCGCTGAGCAGGGGCATCAGCAGCCGTCCGGCCGCACTGCCCACGCTGCCCAGCACCACGGCCCAGAGGGCGGCGCTCTCGTCCAGCCCCCGCTCCATGCCAAGCTTCAGGATGATGGGGCTGAACAGCAGCACCGCCGGGGTGGAAAAGCAGACCGCTCCGGCGCAGAGCCAGTACTGCCGCGTGCCAAGCATCTGCCGGGGCGAGAGGTCGAGGGGCGGCGCGGCCTTAGCCTTTCCCTGCTGGCTGGGCTGAGGTTTTTCGGGCGGCGGGTCGGTCAGCAATGCACTGCCCGCGAGGCAGACCGGCAGGGTCAGCGCACCCAGCGCCCAGAACGCGCCCCGGATACCCTGCACCGGCCCGAAACCCCGCAGCGCCGTGCGGACAAAGACGGTCAGGAACGCTCCGCTCAACCCCACTGCGCCCCCGATAACGCCGGTGGCGAGGCCCTTCCGACCCTTGTACCACTTCTGGGCGCAGGACTGGATGGACGGATAGAGAAAGGCTGTGCCGAGCCCTGCCGGGATGCTGAACACCCCGAAAAAAGCACTTCCCTTCTCTGCCGGGAGAGCCGCCGCCGCGAAGAATCCGCCGCAGAGCAGACCCGTCCCCCACAAAGCTGCAAAGCGAGGGCCGTGCTTATCCTGCAGAAAGCCGCCGATGACGCACCCTATGCCGAAAAATGCGATGAGCACTCCGAAGGCATAGCCTGCCCCCTGCTCGCTGAGGCCGTATTCCTCCATGACGGGTCTTTGAAACACGCCCCACGCGGCGGGCAGGCCTGTCAATACCTGGATGGCCGCGCCCGCCGCCAGGATGGCCCAGGGTCTTGTTTTCTGCATTTCGTGCATCACCTCAGAGAATAGTGTGTCCTTTTCGATTGACAAAAAGACAGTATTCTTTATAATAGATAAGTATTGGATGTTATTTTATTTTTGATATACAGAAAGAGGACTATATTATGAAAACTCAGGCCTTAAAAGGTATGCGCGACCTTCTGCCCAACGAGCAGACCCTGCGCGACTACATTCAGGGCAAAATTCTCGAGACTTACCGTGCATCCGGCTTCGAGCGCATCTCCACCCCCATGCTGGAGGATATGGAGAACCTCGACAAGTCCGACGGCGGCGACAACCTGAACCTCATCTTCAAAGTGCTCAAGCGCGGCGACAAGCTCACCGCCGCCCTGAACTCCGGCGACCCGAAAGAGCTCTCCGACATGGGCCTGCGCTATGATCTGACCCTGCCCCTGAGCCGCTTCTACGCCGCCAACAAGGACAAGCTCCCCCACCCCTTCAAGGTCATCCAGACCGACCGCGTCTTCCGCGCCGAGCGCCCCCAGAAGGGCCGTCTGCGCGAGTTCGTCCAGTGCGACATCGACATTCTGGGCGACGAGAGCCCCAACGCCGAGGTCGAGCTCATCGACGTGACCACCCGCGCCCTGCTGGGCATCGGCTTCGACGGCTTCACCGTCAACATCAATGACCGCCGCATCCTGCGCGGGATGCTGGAGAGCATGGGCTTTGCCGCTGACACGCTGGATTCCGTCTGCATCACCTTCGACAAGATGGATAAGATCGGTGCCGACGGCGTGAAGGCCGAGCTTCTCGAGAAGCAGCTGCCCGAGAGCGCGGTCAACGCACTGGCCGACTTCATCGCCGCCGGCGAGGTGACGCTGGACGCTGTGGCCGCCCGCTGCGCAGACCCCGCCATCGCCGACGACCTCAAGTACGTCCTCGCTACTGCCAACGCCATGGCCGCAGGCCGCTATCAGCTGGCCTACTGCCCCAGCCTCGTGCGCGGTCAGGGCTACTACACCGGCATGGTGTTTGAGATCACCTGCCCGCAGTTCAGCGGCGCAGTCGCCGGCGGTGGCCGCTATGACAACATGGTGGGCAAGTTCCTCGGCACTCAGGTGCCGGCAGTCGGCTTCTCCATCGGCTTCGAGCGCGTCTGCGGCATCCTGCTCGAGCAGGGTTATCAGATCCCCGGCGCAAAGCAGAAGATCGCACTTCTCTACGGCAAGGACGCCGACTTCACCGCCGTCCTGAGCAAGGCCGCTGCCCTGCGCGATACCTACAATGTCACCGTCCTGCCTCAGGGCAAGAAGCTCGGCAAGCAGCTGGGCCAGCTGGAAGCAGCAGGCTTTGCCGGTGCCGCCTTCATGGACAAGGACGAGGTAAAGGTCTTTGCCGCTCAGTAAGGGCTGAACAAACCAAAAGCACTGCACTCCCCAAAAGCGGGCGGGTGCAGTGCTTTTTTGCGTTTATGGCTGCCGGGTCAGCCGGTTTTTTTGGCGTTGGGGTACACCCGCTCCATCCGGGCGTTGTCAAAATGTTCGTCGAGGAAGACGTCCAGCTGGTTCGCCGGGGCAAGGCCGCTGGTGCGGGCGTCGTATCGGGCCAGCGCCAGTGCCGAAAGCCCCATGTTCACGGCCATGAACACCGTCAGCACCACGGTCATCCAGGGCAGGATGTGCTTTTTCAGGTTTGCCATCAGCTTTGCGACGAGGGGGTAGCCGTACCGGATCCAGACCACCGCCGCGATGCCCCAGAAAAAGCAGTAGAGCAGATTGACACGGCCTCCCAGATTGAACTTGAAGCCGCTGTAGTCCCAGAAGATGACGCCGAACAGCAGCTCACCCACGGCGCTGCAGATATACTCATATGCGCCGCCCATCACGAAGCCGAACAGGAAGATGGAGCGGTCGCTCCGCTCCTCGCTGCCCCGCAGCAGGACCGCCGCCATGACCAGCGCCAGCCCCCACACCACGCTGAAGGGTCCCCACACGAGGCTCGAGCGGCTCATCCAGACGCCCGCCGTCACCCGGCAGAACAGCGTCTCCACCACGTCGCCAAGGAAAGCCCCGATGACAAAGAGCCAGACGAGGTCGCCGAAGCTCAGAGCCTTTTCTTTCTGAACAGTCGGCTCGGGCTGGACAATGGCCGGGTAAGCCCGCTGGATACGCTTTTCCACATGGGCGATGAGCCGCTGGCGCAGCTTGTCCGAGTGCTTTTCCAGCTCGAGGTTGAGCTGTTCCAGCCTCGGATGGCTGGCGGCGTACCGGTTGACGGCCAGCGCTGCGCCCAGCTGGTCGAGGACGGCCAGCGTCATCGCCACCCAGACGCCGACATGCAGCAGCCAGCCCGGCAGCAGGGCGCAGAGCCGCAGCAGCAGGACGTTGCCCCACAGCACGCTTGCCATGCCCAGCAGGCCCCAGAGCACCGAGTATTGCAGGCAGACGTAGCCGTCCAGATTGAACTTTTTGTCTGAGTAGTCCCACCAGCGGCGGCGGTGCATCCTCTCGAGCAGCTTGGCCGTCACCCACTCCACCACGGTGGCGTTGGCCGCACAGCCGAGGAAGAGGGCCACCGGCGTCGAGCGCAGGTCGGCAAAGCCCACCGCCATCAGCACAGCCGCCGTGCCGTAGACGAAGCAGAACGGGCCGGACGCCACGCCGCGGTTGACGAAAGCGCGGCCCTTGATGGTCGCCACCACCGTCTCGGCTACCCAGCCGAGGAACGAGTAGACCAGATAGATGACGCAGAGGGTATAAAAATTCAGCTCCATTGCGTGTTTCCTTTCCCATATAAACGGTTATAGGGCTATTGTATGCAGTTTTGGCCGCGTCCGCAAGAGGGAGACGGGATTTTTACGCAAAAAAGCCGCTGTAAGAAACCTCTCCGTCAGCGCTAACGCGCTGCCACCTCCCCTAGCGAGGGGAGGCTTTGGCATGACGGATAGCCTTGCCTTTTCGCCAGAGGCTCCCCTCGGTAGGGGAGCTGTCGAGCGAATGCGAGACTGAGAGGTTATTTTACAGCGGCCTGTATTTTTTATAAGGGTAAATCGCTCCGACTCAGCTTACAGCTGGCTCTTGTACAGCTCCACGATCTCCTCCACGCTGGTGTCGCGGGGGTTGCCGGGACGGCAGGCGTCAGCATAAGCGGACTCGGCGAGGAACCGGATATCCTCTTCCTTCAGGATGCCGTTCAGGTTTGCGGGGATGCCCACGTCAGCGCTCAGCTGCTTGACAGCGGCGATGGTGGCATCTGCGGCCTGTGCGTCGTTCATCTCGTCGATGCCCTTCACACCCATGGCCTTGCCGACGGCACGATAGCGCTCACCGGCGACGGTCTTGTTGTACTCCAGACCGACGGGCAGCAGGATAGCGCAGGCCACGCCGTGGGGAGTGTCATACAGAGCGGACAGGCCGTGTGCCATGGAGTGGACGATGCCCAGACCCACGTTGGAGAAGCCCATGCCGGCGATGTACTGGCCCAGAGCCATGCCCTCACGGCCTTCCGGAGTGTTCTGGACAGCGCCGCGCAGGTTCTCGCTGATGAGCTTGATGGCTTCCAGATGGAACATATCGGAGATGGTGCAGTGGCCCTTGGTGATGTAGCCCTCGATGGCGTGGGTCAGAGCGTCCATGCCGGTGGCGGCAGTCAGACCCTTGGGCATGGAGGCCATCATATCGGGGTCAACCACAGCGATCTCGGGGATGTCGTTGGTATCGACGCAGACGAACTTGCGCTTCTTCTCGACATCGGTGATGACGTAGTTGATGGTGACTTCAGCGGCAGTACCGGCGGTGGTGGGGACTGCGATGGTAAAGACGGCGTGCTTCTTGGTGGGAGCGACGCCTTCCAGAGAGCGCACATCGGCGAACTCGGGATTGTTGATGATGATGCCGATGGCCTTTGCGGTGTCCATGGAAGAGCCGCCGCCGATGGTCACGATGCAGTCAGCCTCTGCGGCCTTGAAAGCGGCCACGCCGTCCTGCACATTGGCGATGGTGGGGTTGGGCTTGATCTCGCTGTAGACGGTGTAGGCGAAGTTTGCAGCGTCCAGCAGGTCGGTGACCTTCTTGGTGACGCCGAACTTGAGAAGGTCGGGGTCAGAGCAGACGAAAGCCTTCTTGTAGCCGCGGGCGGTCAGCTCGGGAACGATATTCTCGATAGCGCCGTGGCCATGATAAGAAATAGTATTCAGAACGATACGATCAGCCATTGGTAAAACCTCCTGATTTTGCGCCCCGCCGGGCGGCGGGTACGACTCTCTTTGCTTTTACTTTACCACTTTGTTAAAATTTATTCAATATCAATTCTTATGATTTCCATGAAATTTTTATACTTTTTTGAATTTTTGCAGAGAAAGTAGACAAAATCGGAGGTTTGTTGACAGCAAAGCGCCCTCCGGCGCGGGCCGGAGAGCGCTTTGAATGATTCTTTACTTTCCTGCGCCCTCGCCCGCGAAGAACTCCTTCGTGAGCTTTGCCACCGTGCCGGACAGCAGGAGCAGGGCCATGAGGTTCGGGATGCTCATCAGTCCGTTGAAGGTGTCGGCGATGCTCCACAGCAGGCCCAGATCGACCGTCGCGCCCAGAATGGACACGAAGGAGTAGACCACGAGGAAGGGGCCGACCACCTTGTCGGTGTGGAACAGGAACTCGATGCACCGGGAGCCGTAGAGACCCCAGCCGATGATGGTGGAGAATGCAAAGCTGCAGAGCGCCACCGCCGTAAAGATGGACGACCAGCCGCCGTAGGTGGCCGTAAAGCCGGAGATGGTCAGTTCTGCGCCTGCCGCACTGCCATAGCCCACCGGCACGCCGCTGCACAGGATGACCATGGCGGTCAGGGTGCAGATGACGATGGTGTCGGCGAAGACCTCGAAGATGCCGAACATCCCCTGCTTGACGGGCTTGCGGGTATCGGCGCAGGCATGAGCGATGGAGCCGGTGCCGAGGCCGGCCTCATTGGAGAAGATGCCGCGGGAAACGCCCTTCTGCATACTGAGGAAGATGCTGCCGATGGCACCGCCGGTGAAGGCCTGCGGGTCAAATGCACCGCCGACGATGGAAGCCAGCACCGCCGGGAAGCGCCGGTAGTTGATGACCACGACGCCCAGTGCCAGCACGACGTAGAACAACGCCATGAACGGCACCAGCTTCTCGGTCACGCTGCCGATGCGCTTGACGCCGCCCAGCAGCACCATAGCCACCATCATGGCCACCACCACGCCCACGACGAGGTTGACCGTGGGCAGGATGCTGTTCAGGCTGCTGCCGTAGGCCAGCAGGGCCGAGTCGATGGCTGTGACGATGGTGTTGACCTGGGTGGCGTTGCCGGTGCCGAAGACCGTCAGCACGCCGAACAGCGAGTACAGCACCGCGAGGAACTGCCACCGGCTGCCGAGGCCGTTTTTAATATAGTACATGGGGCCGCCCACCAGCTCGCCGTTTTTGTTCCGCTCGCGGAAATGCACAGCCAGCGTCACTTCGGAGAACTTGGTACACATGCCCAGCAGAGCCGAGCACCACATCCAGAACACCGCACCCGGCCCGCCGATGGCGATCGCGCCCGCCACGCCGGCGATGTTGCCGGTGCCGACGGTAGCGGCCAGCGCCGTACACACCGCCTGGAACGGAGTCATAGCGCCGTCGGAGGCGTCCTTTCTGCGGAAGATGCGGCCAATGGTCGTTTTGATGGCATAGGGGAATTTCCGGAGCTGCAAAAAGCCTGTCCGCACACTGAGCAGCAGGCCCACGCCGATGATGCAGACCATCGCCGGGATGCCCCAGATAAAGCTGTTGACCGCCTGATTGACGGCTGTGATGGTTTCGAGCATACTTTTACGCCTTTCTTTTTCACTTTGACACAACGAAAATTATTTTATCGTATTTTAAGCGGCCTGTCAATTTACTTTGAACGTGAAATCTGCACGTCCCGGCTGAAAGTTTGTTAAAATAGCTTCACCTTTATTTTCTCTGCTTCTTTGCCGCTTTTTTGCCCGTCAAAGCCCTACACAAACCGCGCAGGTTGTGCTATGATAAGGGTGAAATTTTGGTTTGGCTCTGCCAACCGCAAGGAGATGTCATGGATGTCTGAAACATCTGCTCTGATGGATACGCTGCGGCAGGAAGGGATCTCCCCCGACCTGCTGCGCGCTGTGGAAGAATACCGCGCCTCTCACGAGCTTTCTGAGATCCTGCGCCCCCGCATCCCCTCCCCTGCCTTCGTCTACTACGGCAGAGAGGTGTGGGAGCAGGCGCTGGCCGCCCTGCTCTGCGGCGAAAACCTGCTGCTGGCGGGCGGCAAGGCCACCGGCAAGAACGTACTGGCCGAAAACCTCGCCGCCGCCTTCGGACGCCCCGCGTGGGACATCTCGTTCCACGTCAATATGGACGCGGCGTCCCTCATCGGCATGGACACCTTCGAGGGCGGACAGGTCAAGTTCCGGCCCGGCCCGGTGTACCGCTGCGCCCAGAGCGGCGGCTTCGGCGTTCTGGACGAGATCAACATGGCCAAAAACGAGGCGCTGGCCGTCCTGCACGCGGTGCTGGATTTCCGCCGCGCCATCGATGTGCCGGGCTATGAGCGCATCCCGCTGGCCGAGGAGACCCGCTTCATCGCCACCATGAACTACGGCTACGCCGGCACCCGTGAGCTGAACGAGGCCCTCACCTCCCGCTTCGTGGTCATCCAGATGCCCACCATCACCGAGGAGAACCTCGAAAAGCTTCTGCGCACTCAGTTCCCCGATTTGAACAGCAAGTATGTCAGGCAGTTTGCCCTGCTCTTCCTCGATTTGCAGAAAAAGTGCGACAGCGCAGAGATCTCCACCAAAGCTCTCGACCTGCGCGGTATGCTGGACGCCCTGCGCCTGATGCGCCGGGGCGTCGCTGCCGGGGCTGCGCTGGACATGGGAATCACCAACAAAGCCTTCGACTCCTACGAACAGGGCCTCATCCGGGACGCCATTGCCGCCCGCATCCCGGCCCAGCTCACCGCCGCAAAGCTCTTCGATTAAAAAGGGGCGTTTTTATGGAAGCGCAGAGCTACACCGCCGAAGAGCGGCGGGCCGCCAATCAGGTGTGGGCGGCGGCAGGAGCCTACGGCTTCGAGCCGCTGTTCCTCGCCCGGAACACCGACGGCACCATTGATTTTTACATGAACTGCGTCGTGGGGCTGGTCCACAAATACTACGGCGACGAGCTGGTGCGCAGCCTCTTTGACGCATGGGAGGGCGACATCCGGCAGGCCATGCTGGACGATTTGACCTGGCTCTACCTCGAGAGCGCGGCCTACGCGCTGGAACTGCCCCGCCGTCCGGTGCTTTCGGCCCTCCGCCGCGCCCATGCGGACTACTTTTTCGGCATCCAGTACAAGCTCTCGCGGCAGGAATGGATGGCGAAGAACCAGCTGGTCTACTCCATGCAGGCCGCGCGCTGGCGGGCTGTGCAGGGGCGCACGCCGCCGGTCATGACCCCCTACGAAAAGGATCTCGACGCCGCCCTCAGTCCCGAGACGCCCCCCAAGCCGGACGAGCTGAAAGCCGCGCTGCTGGCCGTCTACGCCAAATTCGAGCTGTTCAACGGCACCGTGCATCAGAAGGCCGGGCTGCATCTCCATCTGGACGGCCTGCTGGCGTCCCTCATGACCCGCACCATGCCCACTCAGATGATAAAGACCGACCGGGTCACGGTGGAGCATTCCGGCTCGGTGGACGCCTCCGGCAGCGGCATCCATGACGACAAGCGGCTGGCCCACATCACCCTGCGCCAGCGCGCCGAGGAAGACCGCGCCTACATCGAAAGCTGCTTTGGCCGGTCGCTCTATCCGCCCGAACAGCTGCGGAAGGCCGAGCAGGAGCTTTGCACCGGGGAGCATCTGGGCTGTCACCTCTGGTTTGCCTCTGGCGTCCCCAGCCCGGAGCAGGCCCCCACCCCCGAGGCAAAGCACCTGGCCGAACAGGCCCAGCTTCAGGCTGAGCGGAACCGGGCGTACTATTCGAAGAATCTCGAGCTTCACCGCAGCGTCGTGCTGCGGCTGACCGAACAGATACGCAACTGCATCCTCGTCCACCAGCAGCCCAACGCCCGGGTCGCCCGCAGCGGTAACCTCGACCCGGAGCGGGTCTGGCGCACCGTCATGGACGACGACCGGGTGTTCCGCTGTGCGGAGGAAGAGAACCACCCGTCCTTTACGGTTGATCTGCTGCTGGATGCTTCGGCTTCCCGCCTGCACTGTCAGGAGGTCATCGCGGCGCAGGGGTCTATCCTCGCCCAGAGCCTCGCGGCCTGCGGCATCCCGGTGCGGGTGAGCTGCTTTTCCAGCCTGCGGGGCTACACCGTCCTGCGGGTGCTCAAGGGCTTCAAGGAGAAGAGCTTACAGGGCATCTGCCAGTATTTCGCCTCGGGCTGGAACCGGGACGGTCTGGCTCTGCGGGCAGCAGGCGACCTCATCGACTTCGACCCCGGCCCCGCCGCGCGGCATCTGCTCATTCTCCTGACGGACGCTTCCCCCAACGACAGCCGCCGCATTCCACCCTCTCCCGATGACCCGCTGGGCCGCGACTACGGCGGCAGCGCGGGCGTGGAGGACGCCGCCGCCGAGGTCCGGGCGCTGCAGCGGAAGGGTCTGCGGGTCTCCGCCGTCTTTATGGGCGAAGACGCCAGCGCCGCCGACGCCTCCCGCATCTACGGCAAGAACATGGCCCGCATCCGTGGCATGGACCAGCTGGCCCGGGCCGCAGGCCGACTCATCCAGAACGAGATACGGGAGCTGGGCGACTGAATCATAATAATGTACGGAGCCGCTGTGCAGTTGTATCTGCTGCCAGCGGCCCCGTATTTTTGTTGTCACTCACAACCATCTTGTTTCGCATTGTAGAAGAATCAAAAAGTTTTTTGGTTTATTTGCAAACTTATAGTTGTATTCTGGCGCAATTTATGATATACTACAACCAACGAATGGCCGCACATCTACACACCGCCCCGCGCGCCCACAGGAAGGAGAACCGCTATGGATGCCGCACGTTATTTTGAAGAGATGCATCTTTCCATGTCCAGCCAGAAGCCTGAGTACCGCCTTGTGCTCAGCGTCAAGGTCCAAGACCTCGGAGGCGCAGACGCTTATCTCGAGCTGCGGCAGGAGCCTGTCAGCGGCAAGGCCCGGGTGTTCTATTCCACGATGGGACGTCAGAAGCTGAACTTCCAGCTCGTCCGCAAAGGGTGGCAGAGCTGCCACAACGCCTCGGGCGAGCTGACGGGGCGTTTCCCCGCCACCGCCGACGGTCTGCTGGCCCAGACGGATTTCTCTGCTTTTGTCCGGGACGACGCCCTCGACAGCGGCCGGATGGCGCGCATTCTGGATGTTATGGCCCATACTGCCGGTGGTTGTGGGACGGTCTCCCCCTCTACTGCTCGGGAGGGTGCGCTCATCACGGTGGAGCGGTTCGTGGGCCGTCCCGCCCATTGGAGCTATTGGAGCACCCGCGCTGCAGAGCAGCTGAACATCGCGGCCATCCTCTGCTGGCTGGGCGACTACCTCGCCGGGGCCGAGCGCCGCACCCTGCAGAGCTGCCCGGAGGCCATGCAGCTTGCCGCCGCATGGCAGGCCGCGCTTTTCACTCCTCTGCCCCAGACGGCCCCGCAGCCTCAGCCTGTACAGTCCCGGCCCGTCCGCCGTGCGCCTGTGGTCGAGAACAAGCGCTGGCAGAGCATCCTCGCCGTGCTGGCGACGGTGTAACAGAAAGGCCTCCCGCATTGGGAGGTCCATCGCCGTATCCGGCGCGCATTCGTTCATATTTTCAGTTTCGAGAAATCAGTGCAGAGATATTCATAGAGCTTGTCAACGGCCTGAAATCCCATCTTCGCATACAGTTCCTTCGGTGTATCCTCGGAGTCAGCGTGAAGATACAGGATCTCTCCGCGCTCCTGCGCCTTTTCGGCAATATGCTTCATCAGGGTCATGGCGATGTACTGGTGCCGGAAATCCTCGTCCACCAGCAGGCCGTCCATGCAGACATACCCATCGGATGCGAAAATATAGCAATCACCCACCAGCTTCCCGCCCAGATACGCGCCGAGGTAGGTCAGCTGTTCCCGAAGGTTCCGGTTGTTCCGCACGGTAAAATCATCTCCGTACAACGGGCCGTAGTATTTCAGTTCGTGCTGTTCCAGCTGGTCTGCGTCCGGGGCCTTGATCGAGACGTCCGGGTTCGTTTTCCAGCTGCGGATGTCTGTTTCCGGGGGCATAACCATCGTCAGGGTCTCTTCGCACTCCATGCCGAATGCATTGGCCAGCGGCTCGTATCCTTCCAGTTTGAGGAATGCGTCTCCCCGCGCTTTCTGATAAGCCAGCGCGGCCCGGAGCTCGTCCTCCGTGGGCTGGCCGGAATAACAGAACGCATTGTGGTCGTATTTATCGCGCAGTTCATTGTCTTCCCGCTTGGTCAGATGCTCTGAAAAGGCGTGAAAGGTCGAAAACAGCCGATAAAATTTTTCATCGGTCTTTCTTGTAGGGTTCATTGCGCTCCTCCAAAACTTATCGCTCACTTCCACCCCCGGGCCGAGGGGTCGAGCATCTCGGCGGCAGAGTAGATGAGGACGTTGCAGATGGCCGCAGCGACGTTGCTGCCGCCCTTGCGGCCCATCGCCACGATGGCGGGTACATCATGCTTTTCGCAGACGGCGAAGAGCCGCTCCTTGCTCTCCACCACGTTCACGAAGCCCACCGGCACACCGATGACCAGCGCAGGCCGCAGGCCGCTTTCGATTTGTTCTGCAATCGTCAGCAGAGCCGTGGGCGCGTTGCCGACGGCGAGGATGGCCCCGGGATGCTCCTGCGCTGCCTTTTTCATCGCTGCGACGGCCCGGGTGGTGCCAGCCTCTTTTGCGGCGGCGGCCACCTCGGGGTCAGCCATATAACAGCAGGCCGACCCGCCCAGCTTCGCCAGACCGGGTTTGGTGATGCCAGCCAGCGCCATGTTTGTATCGGTCACGATGACGGCCCCGGCATGGAGGGCCTTGACGGCCTGCTCCACCGCGCGGGGGGTGAAGTGGAGATTCCGCGCATAGTCGAAGTCGGCGGTGGTGTGGATGACCCGCTTGACCACGGCTTCGTGCTCGGGCGGCGGGGTCATGCCCATCATTTCCAGCTCTTCGGTGATGATGTGGAAGCTCGTCCGCTCAATGTCAGCAGGTAAATGATGCTGCGGCGTCAATATTCTATCCCCTTTCGTGCTTTTATCCCCTTCTGGTAGGGGTGGCGGTGGCATTTCATCTCGGTGGAGTAGTCGGCGGCGTCCAGCATCCACTGGGGCGGCGTGTGGGCCGTCAGGACGCACTCACACCCAGCAGGCCGCTCCAGAACGGCCTTTTTTAATAGATCGACGTCCACCATATCCAGCTCTTCTGCGCTCCCGGCTTCGTCCAGTATCAGCAGGTCGGCAGGCTTTGCCATGGCGGCGGCAAGATTCTGGTTTTGCAGTTCCCGGGTCGCGGCCTTTTCCTCCGGCGTCATCTGGAAGACGAATTTCTGCCCGGCCTTGCCCCGGTAGATCTCCGCGCCAAGCTGGGCCAGAAGCGGTATCTCGCCGCTGTTCCCGCCCTTCAAAAACTGGACGATGACCACCCGCTTCCCGGACCCCAGCGCACGGAGCGCAAGACCCATAGCGGCGGTGGTCTTTCCCTTTCCGTCGCCCCAGTACAGATGCAAAAGTCCCTGTTCCATTCAGCGCTTCTCCATTCCCATCGCGGCATACACCGCGTCCATATCCAGCGCCCCGCGCACACCGTCGGCCAGGATGTCGAACTGCTGGCGGCGGTACTCTTCCATCGGGATGAGGGCCGCGTCGGAGGGGTCAATGCCCTTCCGGCGGCAGAGCCAGCCCGCCAGCGCCTCGGTCAGCGTACCGGTGTCGAACAGACCGTGGAGGTAGGTGCCGAACACATTGCCCTGCACACAGCCCTCCCGGCCTCCGTCGGGGTAGTGGGCGAAGGGTTCGCCCTCAGCCTCGGTCACGCCGGTGTGTATCTCGTAGCCTTCCAGCTCTGCACCCGCAAAGGGGGCGGCGGCAACGGTCGCTTTGACCTGTACACGGCGCTTCTGCTCGCTGAACACGGTCCGGGTGGGCAGCAGACCCAGCCCCCGCAGAGTCTGCGGTCGGCCGCTCTCGCTGCCGGTGGGGTCGTCGAGGGTCTGGCCCAGCATCTGGTAGCCGCCGCAGACGCCCAACACTGGCGTACCTTTCGCGGCCAGCTTGAGCAGAGCCGTTTCCAGCCCGCACTGCCGCAGCCAGAGCAGGTCGTCCACCGTATTTTTTGTGCCGGGCAGCAGGATGAAGTCGGGTGCGCCCAGCTCATGAGCGTTCGAAACATACCGCACACCCAGCAGCGGGTGCTGTTCCAGCGGCATGAAGTCCGTAAAATTGGATAGATGCGGCAGACGGATGATCGCCGCATCCAGCGGCTTTTTGCCGTCCCGCATCTCGAGGCGCTGGCTCAGAGAGTCCTCGTCCTCGATGTCCACCTTCAGGTACGGTACGACGCCCACCACGGGCAGATGGGTCTTTTCTTCCAGCATGGCGAGGCCGGGGCGCAGGATCTCCACGTCGCCACGGAATTTATTGATGACGAGTCCCTTGATGCGCCGGCGTTCTTTTTCTTCCAGCAGCTCCACCGTGCCGTATAGCTGGGCGAACACGCCGCCCCGGTCGATGTCGCCCACCAGAAGCACCGGCGCGTCCACCATCTCGGCGAGGCCCATGTTCACGATGTCCTCGCTCTTGAGGTTGATCTCTGCCGGGCTGCCCGCGCCCTCGATGACAATGACGTCAGCCTCCTCGGCGAGGCTGTTATATGCCTTCAGGATGTCCGGCACCAGCTGCCGTTTCGTGCGGAAATACTCCGACGCTTTCATCTGGCCCCGCACCTCGCCGTTGACGATGACCTGACTGCCCACGTCACTGCTGGGCTTCAGGAGGATGGGGTTCATCCGCACGTCCGGCTCGACACCGGCGGCCTGCGCCTGCACCACCTGCGCCCGGCCCATCTCGAGGCCGTCTTTGGTGACGAAGCTGTTCAGAGCCATGTTCTGGCTCTTGAACGGCACAGCGCGCAGGCCGTCCTGCGCAAAAATGCGGCAGAGCGCCGCGCAGAGCAGACTTTTGCCTGCACCGCTCATCGTCCCCTGCACCATGATGCATTTTGCCCTGCTCATCCCAGCACCTCTTTCATAAGTTCCAGCAGCCGGGCGTTCTCGGGGGCCGTGCGCACCGCCGTGCGGTACCACTCCGGCCCGAGGCCCGGATAATTCGCGCAGCTGCGCACCTGTGTTCCCAGCGGGCGAAGCCTCTCGTTCAGGTCGGCGGGCGCGCGGAAGAGCAGATAGTTTGCCTTTCCGTCGATGACCCGCAGGCCCAGCGCCCGCAGGCCCGCCGTCAGAACGGGCCGCTGCCGGGCGATAAGGGCGCGCACCTCGTCCACATAAGCGGTTTCTTTCAGGGCCGCGACGCCCGCCGCCTGTGCCAGACTGGACACGGCCCATGGCTGGCCCGCTGTCTGCATTTTTTCCAGAAGCGTTTCGTCGCCGCAGAGGCAGTAACCCAGCCGGACGCCGGCCATGCCGTAGAGCTTGGTGAAAGCTTTCAGGATGACGAGGTTCCCACTTTCCAGCAGAGGCTTCGCGGTCCACCCGTCGGCGTCGGGAAGAAAGTCCAGAAAGCACTCATCTACGGCCAAAATCGTGTGGCACTCCCCGCACCGGCGCAGCAGCTTTTTCACCAGTTCGGGTGAGGCCAGCTGCCCCGTCGGGTTGTTCGGCTGGCAGAGGAACACCATGTCGGTGCTCTCGTCCACGGCGTCCACGAGGGCGTCCGTCGGGGCGAAATCATTCGTTTCATCGAGGAAGAAGCGTTTCACTTCGCACCCCACCGTATCCAATGCAGAGGCGTACTCGGCAAAAGTCGGGGCAGTCACCAGCGCCTTATGGGGCTTTACGGCCCAGACCAGCCGGAAGATGAGGTCTGCCGCGCCGTTGCCGCAGAGGATATGCTCCTGCGGCACACCCTCGGCCCGGCTCAGCGCCGCCCGCAGGGTACGACAGAGGGGGTCGGGGTAGCGGTCGGCCAGAGGCAGAGCGTCCCGGATGGCCTGCGCCACCCCTTCGGGCAGGCCGAGTGGGCTGACGTTCGCCGAAAAATCCAGCGCGTCGCGGCCAAAGCGTTCGCGGTAGCCCATCCAGTCACCGCCGTGGACCAGTTCCATTTTCTTCTCTCCCTTTTATGCAGCAAAAATTCGCAGTGCCAGCCCGGCGGCAAGCGCCAGCAGGCTTTCGGCGTACATCATCCGATCGGCCCGCAGGATGTCCTTCGGCTCGATGGGCCGCAGCGGGTCGCCGATGGTGGGTTTCGGGTAATACTCGCCGAAATAGTAGGCCGGCCCGGCCAGCTGGACGCCCAGCGCACCGGCGCAGGCGCTCTCGGTCTGGGCGCTGTTGGGGCTGGCGTGATTGCGGCGGTCCCGCCGCCAGATGCGCCACGCGCCCTTGGCGTCATTGCGGGTGAACGCCGCCGCCATGATCCAGAGCAGCGCCGCCAGACGGCTCGGGATATAGTTCGCCACATCGTCCAGCTTTGCCGCCGCACGGCCAAAATAGAGATATTTCTCGTTCTTGTAGCCCAGCATACTGTCCATGGTGTTGATGGCCTTGTAGGTCAGGGCCAGCGGCGCACCGCCCAGCAGCATATAAAGCAAAGGCGCAATGACGCCGTCGCTGGCGTTTTCGGCCACCGTCTCCACCGCCGCCCTGGTCACGCCATCGGCAGTCAAGGCTTCCGTGTCGCGGCCCACGATGCGGCTCACAGCCTTCCGGGCGGCGGGCAGGTCGTCTTTTACCAGTTCATAGTAGACGTTCGTGCTCTCCTGCATCAGCCCCTTCGCGGCCAGTGCCTGCCCGCACCAGAACATCTGGACGGCCAGCCCCAGCAGCGGGTGAAGCATCGCCGCGCCCCAGCAGACAAGGCCCGTGAGCAGCAGCGTCCCCACCGGCAGACAGAACGCCACCACTGCACCGCCCAGCAGCTCGCCCTGAGGCGTTTTGGGCAGGCGGGCGCGGAGGAATTTTTCCAGCCGGGAGATGGCTTTGCCCATGTACACCACCGGGTGGGGCAGCCACGCCGGGTCGCCGAAAATGGCATCCAGCACGAAGCCTCCCAGCACAGCCCAGGCGGTCATCATACGCCGGCCTCCGCGTCTTTCGTATACTGCACGGTCTTCACGAGATGGAGCTGGCGCTTCTCGGCCCAGTCGGCGGCGTCCAGCACATAGCCGCCCGCGTTGGGGCCGCACCACGCATAATAATCGCGCCTGGGCAGGGCGTACCGCTCCATCGCCGCCATCTGGGTGCCGCCGTGAGCCAGGATGACCAGCAGCTCTTCGCCGTCGGCCAGCGCCTTGTCCACCAGAGCAGAGAAGGCGCTGCAGATGCGGTTCGAGAAGTCGTCCTTCCGCTCACCGTCGGGGCATTTGCTCTCGCAGTTGGCCTGCACCCACGCCTGATAATCGGCGTCGTGCTCCATTTCGACGTAGTTTTTGCCCTCGAAGCTGCCGAAGCACATCTCCTGCAGGTCTTTCACGACCACGAGCTCTGCCTCCGGGAAGAGCACCCGGGCCGTCTGGGCCGTCCGCTGCAGCGGGGTGATATAGACCACCTTCGGGTCGATGTCGGCCCGGCGCAGCTGGCTCAGGCCCTCCGCCGAGAGCGGGATGTCCCGCTGGCCCTGATAGCGCTTCTGGGCATTGTATTCGGTCAGGCCGTGACGCAGCAGATAGATCAACATTGGGGTAATTCTCCTTTCAATACCGTCGGGATGCCGCAGAACATCTGCACCACGCAGTCGGCGCGCTCTGCCAGCAGGCAGGCCAGCCGTCCGGCGGCCTCCCGCCCGGCGCGCTCCTCAGCATCCATCGGGACAACACCGCCGCCGACTTCGGTGGCGATGACAATATCATATTCCGCCAGCTCCCGGGCCAGCGTTTCGAGCTGCTCCGGGGTCTGAGTCTCGGCGGCGGCGTCCTGCACATCGGCGATGATGCTGCCCCGGAAGTTCCGCGCAAAGGTGCGCTTGCCGCTGTAAAGCGGCCCTGTGATGAACATCATTTACAGCACTCCTCCCCACTGGCTGACGGCCAGCGCCGCCAGCATCCACAGCTCGGCCCGCTGTAAAAACCACCCGGCCAGGTCGCCGGTGATGCCGCCAAACTGCTTTTTTGCCACGAAATAATAGCGCCACAGCGCCAGAAGCGCCGCCGCCGCCAGCCCGCCGCCGCCCAGCGCCGTCAGCGCCAGGATGAGCAAAGCCGACAGGCCGCAGAGGAAGCGGCAGACGGTCTGCTTGTCGGCCGCTGTGGCAAAAGTATGGGCGAGGCCGGTGTCTTTCGCCAGCGGGAACGCCGCCACGGCAAAGCCCGACAGCGCCCGCTCCAGCACCAGCGCCAGCGTCCAGCACAGGCCCGCCCGGGGTGTGAACCGCACACTGCCGCAGAGGCCGAAGTAGGCCACAAAGTAGCAGCACAGCCGGATGACAGCGAAGGCCCCACAGTGGGAGTCTTTCAGAATTTCAAGCTTTTTTTCGCGGTCGCCGTAGCTCGAGAGGGCGTCCGAAGTGTCGGCGTAGCCGTCGAGATGGATGCCGCCGGTGATGGCCACCGGCACGAGGCAGAACGCCGCCGCCCGGGCCAGCTCCGGCAGGGGCAGGACGCCGCAGAGACACCACAACCCGCCGCACACCAGCCCGATGAGGGGGAAGGCACACATGGCGTACCGCATATTTTTTTCGTTCCACTCGAACTGCGGCACCGGCAGGGCCGAAAACATCGCAAAGGCCACCGCGATGGTCTGCAAAACAGTCACAGCTTTTCTCCCCCTTTGTAGTACACCGGCAGGCCGCAGACCACCCGGCAGACGTTGTCCGCCCGGGCGGCGAAGGCGTTGTTCACCTGCGCCAGCGCCAGCAGATACTGGTCGGTGTCGCCTGCGTAGTCGGCACCGCCGCTGAACACCTCGTTCGATACGACGATAAGGTTATCACACCCGGCGGCGAGGCGTTCCAGCCCGGCCAAAACGGCCTCGGCGGTGTGCTTTCCTGCCCCGCCGGGGCTGTAAAGCTCGTTGGCGACGAGGTTGCCGAGGTCTTCCAGCAGGACGGTCCCCCGGCCCGGCAGAGCCAGACGGTCGAGGTGGAGCGGGCATTCCAGCGTTTCGAACTGCTTTTGCGCCCGCATTTTCCGGTGCTTTTCCACCCGGGCGGCGCACTCGGCATCCCAGACCTGCATGGTGGCGAGGTAATAGCGGGGCAGGCCGGTCTTGAGCACAAGGCTCTCGGCGTAGGCGCTTTTGCCGCTGGCCGCGCCGCCGAGCACCAGCGTCAGCATCCTTCGCCCTCCTGCGGCGTGTAGGCTTCGATGCCGCCCTCTTCAAAAGAATAACAGCCATCGTAGACGGCCAGCGCCATGTCCCACAGCGGGATGGCAGCCACCGCGCCGGTGCCTTCGCCCAGATGCAGGCCCGCCGTGATGAGGGCTTTTTTGTTCAGCGCGTCCAGCACCAGCTTTGCGGCCGGCTCGGTGGAGCAGTGGCTTGCAAAAACAGCCTTGGCCGCCGCCGGGCAGAGCCGGACAGCGCAGAGCGCCGCCACACAGCTGATGAAACCGTCGGCCAGCACCGGCACACCTTCCAGCGCACCGCCGAGGAAGACGCCGCAGAGTCCGGCGATGTCGAAGCCGCCCAGCTTCGCCAGCACGTCCAGTACGTCGGCAGAATCGGGCTGATTTTTTGCGATGCCGCGATGGATAGCGTCTAACTTCCGGGCAAGTCCCTCGTCCGAAAGGCCCGCGCCCCGGCCTGTCATCACTTCGACGGGCTGGCCCAGCAGCACAGCGGCCACGGCGCTGGATGTCGTGGTGTTGCCGATGCCCATCTCACCGGTAGCCAGCAGGCCGACGCCCGCTTTCTTCTGCTCCCGCACCAGCTGGATGCCCCTGCCGATGGCCTCCACAGCCTCAGCCCTGCTCATAGCCGGGCCGAAGGTGAAGTCCGCTGTGCCGGGGGCGATGCGGCAGTCGAGGACGCCCGGGACCGGTTCGCCCGCGATGCCCATATCCACCGGCACCACCTCGCACCGGGCGGTCTGTGCCATCCGGCAGACGCTGGTGCGGCGGGCGGCGAGGTTCTGAGCCACGACGCGGGTCACGCTGCTGTCGGTCTGGCTGACGCCCTGGGCCACCACACCGTTATCGGCGCAGAGCACCAGCACCGCCCGGCAGGAAATATCCAGCTTTGCGCTGCCGGTGAGGGCGGCGGCGTCCTCGATGGTCGTTTCCAATCCGCCCAGCCCGCCCAGCGGCTTTGCAAGGCTGGCCCAGTGGGCGTGCGCCGCCGCCCGGGCGGCTTCGTCCGGCGGCGTGACGGCCGCACAGAGGGCGGCGAGTTCTGTCTCAGTCATGGTCTCTCCTGTAATTTTCAGCCGCGGCGGCAAAGCGCTGCGGCAGGGGCGTACCCGCCCAGTACAAATGCGGGAAGCCCGCATAGAAATGCTCGTTTACAGATCCGCACCGCCACGCTGCGCCGCCCACCGGCTTTTTTGCCGCGAGGGCCGTGCCGTTGGCGGTGGAATCCCAGTGGTGGAATTCGTGGATGGGAAAGCTCTCCCCGGCCCGGAAGAGCATACTGTCCGAGTCTGCGCTCAGCGCGGCGTAGCCGAAGCGGACGAGACGTCCGGCATCTTTTGCTTCGCCCGGCAGAACGCCCGCCATCGGCCAGCTCTGCCCCTCGGCGTCCGTGAGGCTCTGCCCCAGATAGAGGAAGCCCCCGCACTCGGCCGCTGTGGGCAGACCGGACTCGATTTTTCGCTTTATCTCGTGCAGAAGCGAGGTATTTTCACTCAATTCTCTTGCGTGAAGTTCCGGGTAGCCGCCGGGCAGATACAGCCCGCCGATGTTTTCCGGCAGAGCCGTGTCGCGGAGGGGGCTGAAAAAGACCACCTCTGCCCCGGCGTCCCGAAAGGCCTCCAGCGTCTCGGCGTAAGTAAAGCAGAACGCCTCGTCCTGCGCCACGGCGATGCGGACACGGGCCGGAGGCGTCTCCGGCTGCACCGGCAGGGCGGGCGGCTCCTTTTCGCAGAGGGCCAGCAGGCGGGGCCAGTCGATGTGCTCCTCCGCCGCGTCGGCCAGAAGGGCCAGCTTCTGCTGTAAATTTTCCACTTCCGCCGCCGTGTAGAGGCCCAGATGGCGGGAACCGATGACGGCCTCCGGGAGTTTCGGCAGAAAGCCCAGCACCGGCAGACCCGTCTCTTTTTCCAGCATCGGGGCCAGCAGAACGTGCATCCGTGCCGTGCAGTTGTTCAGCAGGATGCCTGCGATGTGGCTGGGGGTGCGGAAGTTTACGAGCCCGTTCAACTCTGCGGCCAGCGTCAGGCTCTGACCTTTCGGCTCTGCCACCAGCAGTACCGGCAGACCCAGCGTGTCGGCCAGATGCCACGCACTAGCCCTGTCGCTGACGCCCCCGAGGCCGTCGTAAAAGCCCATGGCCCCCTCGCACACCGCCGCACCGTGTCCGGCGGCACCCTTCGCGTAGAGGGTGCGCACCGTCTCGGGCGCAGAAAAAAAGAGGTCGAGATTGCGGCTCTCCACCCCCAGCACGGCCCGGTGGAACATGGGGTCGATGTAGTCCGGCCCGCTCTTGAAGGCGCAGGGCGCACAGCCCCGCCGCTTCAGCGCCATGAGCAGGGCGCAGGTCATGGTGGTCTTGCCGCTGCCCGAGCGGGGCGCCGCCAGCAGAAACTGTATCATGTCATTCTCCTGTGATGAGATAGATGGGGTTCTGGGCCATCATAAGGTGCAGTCCGCCCACGGCCCTGGCCCGGCTGACGGCGATCTGGCTCACCTGCACGGTCCGGCCTTTGGCCGTCAGCGCGGCCACCGCCGCCGAAAGGGTCTCGAGGGCGATGGCCGACACACAGATACGGGCGTCGGGGTTCTTATCCAGCGCGGCGTCCACGATGGCGGCAAGGCTGCCCTTGCTGCCGCCGATGAAGACAGCGTCCGGAGCGGGCAGGTCCGAAAGCGCGGCGGGGGCAAGCCCCTCCACGAGGACGAGGTTCCGGGTCCTGAATTTTTCGCGGTTGGCTTTGATGAGCACACAGCCCTCCGGCCTGCACTCCACTGCGTAGACCCGGCCTCGGGGCGCGGCCAATGCCAGCTCCACGCTGACGCTGCCCGTCCCGGCCCCCACGTCCCACAGGATGTCTTCCGGGCGGACGGCCAGCTTCGCCAGCACAGCGGCCCGGACTTCCTGCTTGGTCATGGGAACGTCGCCCCGCTCGAAGGCTTCGTCCGGCAGGCCCGGAGCGCGGCGGAGCAGCACCTCCGCCGCCTCCACGAGAAGGACGCTCAGGCTGTTGAAGCGGCCTGCGGCCAGCTCTTTGACGCTGCCGCGGAAGATCTTCTCTTCCGGCGTGCCGAGGCACTGGCCCACGACGGCCTGCACGTCCCCGAAGCCCTCTGCCGCCAGCTGGGCGCAGAGGGTGGCGGGGTCTTCGCTGCCGCCGGTGAGGAAGAAGGTGGGTCTGCCCTGCATACACTCGGCCACCGGGTCACAGGTGCGGCCATGGGCCGAAACAAGGTTCCACCCCTGCCACGGACGGCCCAGCGCCGCCGCCAGCAGCTGGATGCTGGAAAGGCCGGGCAGCACCCGGGCGCGGACACCGAGAGCCTCCAGCTTTTCCATCATGGAGGACGCGCCGGAGTAAAAGCCGGTGTCGCCGCTGTAGACCAGCACGGCGTTCTCTGCGCCGGAAGTCTGCAGCAGCTCTGCCACCTCGTCGGGGCGGTAGGCGGCGGCGCGGTTCTCGGTGCAGCCGGCAGGCAGAACTGCCAGCAAACGCCGTACGCCCAGGATGAGGTCGGCCTGCCGCAGTGCGGCCAGACCCTGAAGGGTCAGGTTCTCCGGCTGGCCGGAGCCCATGCCGATGAGTGTCACATTCATCTTATCATCTCCTTGCAGCGTTTCAGCACCTCGAAAGCCGTCTCGCCCTGCTCGGGCGGGCGGCGGATGACCACCAGCTGCGCCCCGGCGGCAGAGGCGGCGGCGGCTTTTTCGTCGAAGCCTCCGGCCGCGCCGCCGTCCTTTGTGACGAGCCAGCGGATATGGAACTGCTCCATCATGGCCTGATTGAGGGCAAAGCTGAAGGGACCCTGCATGGCGATGATGTTGCGGTGGGGGATGTTCGCCGCCTCGCAGGCCGCGATGCTTTCCAGCGTGGGCAGGACGCGGGGGTAGAGCCGTTCGGGCGGGATGGCCGCAAACTGCGCCAGCTCTTTGGCCCCGGTGGCCAGCAGAAGATTCCCCTCTTCTGCAGCCAGCACTTCTGCCGCCTGCTTTGCGCTCTCAAAGACGAGACAGTTTTCCGGCAGCGGACTGGCCGGGCGCAGCAGGCGGAGGTATCCTACCCCGGCCTTCTCTGCCGCTGCTTTGATGTTTTTGGTCGCCTCCACTGCGTAGGGGTGGGTGGCGTCGATGCAGAGGGCGGCATCCCCCAAGAGCGCGGCCATCTCATCGGGCAGGAGCCGCCCGCACCGGACGGTGACGCCGGGGGTGCACCCCTGCTCTTCCTGCCCCAGCGGGGTGGCCACGCTGACGGTGACTTCGATGCCCAGCGCCGCCAGCTGGCGGGAAAGCTCCCGCCCCTCGGTGGTGCCGCTGAAAACGACGACGTTCATCGGCGGTACCCCCGCGGCGTGACCATCCGCCCGCTCAGCGCGCGGGTGGCGGCGTTGCCCACAAAGACGGTAGTGAACATATCCACCTCGGTATCCCGGAGCTGGCTGAGGGTCAGGATGTGCTTTTCCTGCCCTTCCCGGCCAATGTTCCGCACAGAACCGCAGAGGGTGTCCGGGGCTTTGCCGTTCGCCAGCATGACGTCCACAGCCCGGCGCAGATAGTCCGGGCGGCCCTTGGACGAGGGATTGTACAGCGCCAGTGCGAAATCGCCCTGAGCGGCGCAGGCCAGCCGCTTTTCGATGACCTTCCACGGCGTGAGGCGGTCCGACAGCGAGATGACGCAGAAATCGTGGGCCAGCGGCGCACCCAGCACCGCCCCGCCGCTGAGGGCGGCGGTCAGGCCGGGGACGACCTCCACGTTGACGTCCGGGTACTCTTCGGCCAGCTCCAGCAGCGGGCTGGCCATGCCGTAGACCCCGGCATCACCGGAGCAGACCAGCGCCACGTCCCGACCCGCCCGGGCGGTATCCAGCGCCCAGCGGCAGCGGTCGATCTCCCGGGTCATGCCGGTGGTATAGCACTCTTTTTCCGGGTAGAGGGGGCGCACAAGGTCGATGTAGACCGTATAGCCGCACAACACCTCGGCCTGTTGCAAGGCGCTCTGCGCCTGCACGGTCAGAAACTGTCCGCCGCCGGGGCCAAGCCCCACGACGAACACGGTCTTTTTACTCTCACTCATTGCTCTGTCCTCCAATCGGGTGCAAAGGGGCGAACGGCCAGCGCCAGCGTCACGCCGCCGCCTGCCGCTTTGGGCAGAAGGAGCGTCCCGCCCGAGGCTTTTACCGCCGAGCGCTCACAGACGTTGTCCACGCCGGTGACACTTGCCACAAAGGCCGACGGGGTGAACTGTCCCGGCACGGCCCGCAGTTCGTCGGCCGGATAGAACGTGATGGGCCAGCCGTGGGCTTTGCAAAACTCTGCAAGCCCCGGCTCATCTTTTTTCAGGTCGATGCTGGCGGCTGCGCAGGCCGCCGCCGGGCTGAGGCCGGACGCGGCACAGAACGCCGCGAAGGCTTCTTCCAGCTGCTGCGCCGTCGTGCTGCGGCGGCACCCCACCCCCAGCACCCCGATGCGGGGTACGAGGTGGAGCGCCTCGCCCTGCGGCGTGAGGGTCAGGGCGAAGTCGGCGGCTTCGGGTGCGTCAGTTTTTTCCACGCCGGCGGGGGTCTCCCCCGCCACCGGCCACGGCGACCAGTACCGGACAGTCTGCCCGGCCAGCAGGGCGCCGCTGACGCGCTTGATGCGCCCCGGCTCAAGGACAGCGCAGTTCTGGGCCTTGGCCCAGAGATCCACGGCGAAGAGGCCGTTGACGTCGGTGGCCGTCGTGATGACCGGCACCGCGCCGCACGCTTTTGCCAGCGCCCGGGCCAGCGCGTTGGCACCGCCCAGATGGCCCGACAGGAGCGGCACGGCGAAGTTCCCGCCCTCGTCCACGACCACCACCGCCGGGTCAGCGGCCTTGCTCTTGCAGTGGGGCGCGATGGCCCGCACCGCGATGCCCACAGCTCCTACAAAAATCAGGGCCTCATCCTGTGCAAAATGCTCCGCCGTCCAGCCTTTCAGGGTCACGTCTCCGCCGCAGCGGCTCACGCTGCCGGGCAGAGCTTCCGCCAGCCGACGGGCCAGCGCCTCGCCCTTTGCCGTAAAGGCCAGATATGCCCGGCTCACTGCCCGACCTCCGTCCCCTGCCGGAACTCGGTGGTAAAGGCGGGGTCATAGAGCTTGCTGCGCTCGTAGTTTTCGCCCAGAAAGTCGCCTACGACGATGAGGGCGGTCTTTGTGATGCCGTTTTTGCGGGTCTCCTCGGCCAGTGTGGAGACGGTGCAGCGCACCACCTTCTGCTCGGGCCAGGTGGCCTTATAGACCACGGCGGCAGGGGTATCGGAGCGGTAGCCGCCGCTCTCGAGAAGGGCCTGCTGGACTTTGTCCACCAGCCCGATGGAGAGGAAGATGACCATGGTAGCCCCGTGAGCGGCCAGCTTTGCCAGCTGTTCGGCCTCAGGGACAGGAGTGCGGCCCTCCATCCGGGTGATGATGACGGTCTGGCTGACGTTGGGCAGGGTGTACTCGGCACAGAGCGCCGCCGCCGCGCCGCAGAAGCTGGACACGCCCGGGGTGTCGTCATAAGGGATGCCGTCAGCATCCAGCGCGTCCATCTGCTCCCGGATGGCCCCGTAGAGGCAGGGGTCGCCGGTGTGGAGGCGGACCGTGGTGCCTCCGGCCTTTTCGGCGGCGCGGATGGTGTCCAGCACCTGTTCCAGCGTCATTTCCGCGCTGTTGTAGATGGCACAGCCGGGCTTCGCCAGCCCCAGCAGGGCCGGGTTGACGAGACTGCCCGCGTAGATGATGCAGTCGGCATCGGCCAGCAGGGCCGCACCCCGCCGGGTGATGAGGTCGGGCGCGCCCGGCCCGGCTCCTACAAAATGGACCATATCTTACCCCTCCTTCACCAAAATCGTTGCGAAATAGCCCGCCGACCGGGCCGGGTCGTAATCGGCCAGGTCGGGCCAGACCTCCTCGTTCGGCAGGCCGCAGTTACAGACCATCGCGCTCCGGCTCAGAAGCCCGGCGTCGGCCAGCGCGGCCAGCGTCTCGGGCAGCTGACGGCCCGATTTCATCAGCACTTTTGCGCCCGGTGCGGCCAGCACTTCAGCGGCGCAGCGTCCCGGGGCGATGGTCAGCGGCTGCTCCATGCCGCCCGTCAGGGACTGGCCCAGCCGGGCCGCAGCGGCACAGAAGCTCGTCACGCCGGGGAGCATCACGGTCTTGCAGCCCTCGGCCTCCAAGATCTCCTGCAAGTAGCCGAAGGTGGCGTAGACGGACACGTCGCCGAGGTTGAGCATGGCGACATCCTGCCCGGCGTCAAGATATTCTTTCACGGCCCGGGCCGCCTCGATGTGGGCGGCTTTCTGCACCGCCGGGTCAAGGCTCATGGCGAAGCGCAGCGGCAGGATGGTCTTGCCGCTCAGCTCCACCGCACCTTTTGCGATGTCCAGCGCCAGCATCCCGCCCTTTGGGGTCTGGGGCGCGGCGATGACCGGGCAGTTTTCGAGGCGGCGGACAGCCTGCAGGGTCATGAGCTCGGGGTCGCCCGGGCCGACGCTGACGCCGTAAAAAGTGCCTATCCGTTTTTCCATTCGTCCAGCAGCTCCTTTGCAGTCCTGGTCTGGCCCAACGGGCCGTATTGGTTCGAGAAGAGCACCGCGCCCACCCGGAACGCCCCGGCGGCGCGGCGGTCGAGGTGGAGCTGGATGGCGTCCAGCAGACTGGACAGCACCGGTTCTCTCATCTCTGCTTCGTCTAAGATCTCCATGCAGGCGTCGGTGGTAGCCGCGTTCATCAGGGCCGCGCAGACGTCCCGGGATGCACCGCAGAGGGCGGCGTGGGCGCAGAGCAGCTCGGTGCGGCAGTCGGCTGTGCGGGAGTGGGTGTTCATAACGCCGCCCGCCAGTTTGACCAGCTTGCCGATGTGGCCCACCAGCACCACCTCTTCGAAGTGGGATGCCGCCGCCATATCCATCGTATCCCCGATGAAGTTCGAGGTCTTGACCACCGGGATATTCTTTAGGGCGGGCATCTTCTCATGGAGATAGTCGAGGCCGTAGTTGCCCGGGGCAAGGATGAGCCGCCGGGGGCTTCCGGCCCGAAGCGCCGCCTGCCCCATTTCCAGCTGGATGGTGTCGAGGATGGCCTGCTGGCTCATGGGCTCGACGATGCCGCTGGTGCCGAGGACGCTGAGGCCCCCTTTCACGCCCATATGGGGGTTGAAGGTGCGCTTCGCCGTTTCGGCCCCGCCCTCGATGGAGATGGTGACGTCAAAACCGCCCGCGTACCCGGCAGATTCGGCCTCTTTTTCCAGCGCTTCCTTTATCATGGCCCGGGGGACGTGGTTGATGGCAGCTTCGCCCACGGGCTGGTCGAGACCGGGCTTTGTCACCCGGCCCACGCCCTCACCGCCGTGGATGCGCACCTCGCCGGCCAGTTCGGGCCGGAGGACGACACTGGCGATGACCGGCAGACCGGTGGTCACATCCACATCGTCGCCGCCGTCCTTCCGGATGGCGCACTCAGCCCCCCCGCCGGACAGGCGGCAGAAGATAGGCTCTACCTCCACCACGATGCCCTTCGGGGTGCGGAGGGCCACCGTCTCGGGGGTGCGGTCGGTGAGCAGCAACCGTGCCGCGCCCGCCGCGCCCAGCGCCGCACAGGTGCCGGTGGTATAGCCGCAGCGCAGGAGCTTCTGGCCGCTGCGGACGTAGTGCTCAAAGAGCGGGCGCTTTTCCTCCGGCGCTTTTTCTTCGCCGTAGAGGAATGCGTACTGCTCATCGGTCAGCTCATAAATTTTGCAGATGTTTTCCCGGGCAAAGGCCTTTTCCGGCGTCATGACGTCCGAGACGCCCGCTGCCGAGACGCAGACGACCTTGTCGGAAACTTTCTGCGCCAGCTCCAGCTCGTGGAGGCTCAGGATGACGGCCATCTTCTTGTCGCGGGCGAGGTTTTTCAGGATGGCCAGCAATTCGGCCTTGCCCTTGATGTCAAGGAAAGACGTAGGCTCGTCCAATAATATCAGCTCCGGCTGCTGGCAGATGGCCCGAGCCAGCAGGACGCGCTGGCGCTGGCCGTCGCTGATGCGGTTGAAGTCCCGGCCTGCCAGCGCCTCGGCCCCCACGAGGGCCAGCGCGGCATGGACCTGGCGCTTATCTTCTGCCGAGAGGACACCCAGCCGTCCCGTGTAGGGGTAGCGCCCGGCGGCCGCCATCTCGAAGCAGGTGATCAGCTCGGTGCGGCGGGTGTGAGGCACCATCAGGGCCATTTTGCGGGCGCGCTCCGGGCCGGAGTAGTCCGCGAGATTTTTGCCGTCCAGCAGGACAGCGCCCCCCTGGGGGGCCAGCTGCGCTGCCAGCGTCTTGAGCAGGGTGGATTTTCCCGCGCCGTTGGGGCCGATGAGGGTGAGGATGGTCCCCTTCCCGACGCCGAGTCCGATGTGCTCCATCAGGGGCGTTTTGCCGTAGCCGATGGCAAGGTCCTCGGCGCGGCAGTAGAATTTCGGATCACTCATTCCCGGCCCTCCTGTGTCTGGCGGCGCACCAGCAGCCAGATGACCACCGGCGCACCGAAAACCGCCGTCACCGAGCTGATGGACAGCTCAGTGGGCGCGAACAGGCTGCGGGCGATGAGGTCGCAGAGCAGGCAGAACGCTGCCCCGCCCAGACAGCAGCCCGGCAGGACATAAAGGGGCTTTGCGCTGCCCAGCAGGTTCTTGACCAGATGCGGCACCGCGATGCCCACAAAGGAGATGGGGCCTGCAAAGGCCGTCACGCAGGCGGAAAGCAGGCTGGAAAGCAGCACGAGGGCCGTCGAGAAGGCCCGCACCGGTACGCCGACGCTCCTGGCGTAGCTCTCGCCCATCTGGTAGGCCGCCATGGGCTTCGAGAGCAGGAACGCCGCCGCCAGCGCGGGCAGCACCACGCAGGCCGCTGCACCCAAATTGGCCCAGGTCATGCCGGAAAAGCTGCCCATCGACCAGTTGTGGAGATTGACGATGTTGGAGTCCTGAGCGAAGGTCACCACGATGTCGGTGACAGCCGAGCAGATATAACCGATCATGATGCCGCAGATGACGAGGATGCTCATCCGCGGCACCCGCCGGGCCACCACCAACACAAAGGCCATAGCCGCCATCGAGCCTGCAAAGGCGGCGATGATGAGGGTGGCCGAGCTGGTGAGCAGCCCCTGCTGTAAAAACACCACCATCGTCAGGGCCACTGCCAGCTTTGCGCCGCTGGACACGCCCATGACGAAGGGGCCGGCAATGGGGTTGGCGAAGAAGGTCTGCAGGAGGTAGCCTGCAGCCGAGAGGGCCGCGCCCAGCAGCACGACCATGACCGCCCGGGGCAGACGGAGCTGGAGCACGATGCCCACGGCCAGCACATCTTCGCCCCGGCCCAGCAGAGCCGCCGCCACCGCGCCGGGCGTCAGGGACACACTGCCCCAGAACAGGTTGAGTGCAAACAGCACCGCGACCCCCGCCGTGAGGGCGAGGTACGCGAGGCTGAGGCGGCGGGTGGTGGTCATGACAAAGCTCCTTTTATACGATGCGCTGTAAGAAACGGAGGGACGCCGGGTCGGGCGAGCCCTCGGTGAAGACGAGGTTCATATCCGAGATGAGGTCGGCCAGCTCCATGCTCTGCTGGAAGAGGCTCTGGGCCGTACACCAGCAGTCGCCGGACTGGACGGCCTTGAAATCCGCCAGCATCGGGCATTTTTCGATGAGCTGGTCACGGGTCTCCATCACGCCCTCGATGGTGCTGTTGTAGATGAGGACGTCGGCGTCCCTGGCCCGGGCGTAGAACGTCTCCAGCGGCAGTTTGATGGTGGACTGGGCCGACGTCTCCCCCTCGAGGTCGTCGAAGATGTAGACGCCGCCGGCCATCCCCACCATCTGGGCCACATAGTCGCTGGTGCGGCGGACGGTGATGAGGTTGTTGGTGGTGATGGAGAAGAAGGCCGCGGTCTTACCGGTGTTCTCCTGCTCGAGGATGGGGGCCACCTGCTCCACCTTCTGGCGAAAGACCTCTTCCGCCATCTCGGTCTTATTCAGCAGGATGCCGTAGAGCTTGAGCCACTCCATCCGGGCCAGCGGGCCGCTCTCGTAGCTCGAGCGCTCCACGAGGACCGGCACGCCGAACTTTTCCAGCTGCTCCTTGACCTCGGGGTCGTGGAGCACCATGGTGTTCTCGATGGCGAGGGTGCAGCCGGCGGCAAGGATGCGCTCATAGTCCGGGGCGCTGTACTTGCCCGCGTAGGCGATGCGGCCCTCCTGCATGGCCTGTTTGGCCTCTTCCACATACCAGCCCTCGGCCTTCGTGCCGGAGAGGGCGATGCTGTCCAATGCGTCCAGATGGACGAAGAGGTCCATCACCGAAGTGGAGACAAGATAAATATGATCCAGCGGCCGGCGCAGCACCACGACATCTTCGGGCAGGTCGTCCACCTCGGCGGCCTCCTCGGGGACGACGAGGAACCGCCCGGCGTCCGGGATGTCGATCATCACATAGCCGCCCTCATAGCAGTCGGCGGAAAACTGGGTGGCATAGTCCAGCGGATAGCTGTGGTCGAACACGAGGGATGCTGTATTGGCCGGGGCGGTCTTGTGCTGCCCGCAGCCAGCAAGGGCAAGGGCGGCGGCAGGCAGGGCTTTCAGGAAATTGCGGCGTTTCATCGTTACTTTGCCTCGATCAGGGATGCAGAGGCGAAGGTCAGCGTATACTCGATCTCATGCGGGGTGCTCATGGCGACGGTATCGCCCACCACATCCAGCGGGGTGTCGAGAGCAGTGACGGGGATCTCGAAGGTAGAGTTGCCCTCGGTGTTGGTGGGCAGATACTTTTCGCCGTCCACCAGCATATAGTCGTAGTTGGGGCTGGACCAGACGATGGTGGCGGTCATCCTGCCGTCGGCCACGGTCAGGGCCGCAGGGCTTTCCACGGTGGCGCGGCCAGAGCCGCCCTCGAGGGTCACGTCACAGGTGTAGGTGCCGTCGGCAGGTGCTTCCGCCGCAGCAGGCTGGGCGTTGGCGACACGGACGGTATGGTCGTACCACTTGCCCTTGGAGCCGAGGATGGCCAGCTGGAAGTCCTCGTCCAGAGCCTTCACCGGGATGTCGAAGCCGTACACCTCATCCGAGGTGCCGTCGCTGTAGTTCACCACATCGGTGGTGGGCTGGAGCCAGTCGCCCTCGTGGGCCTCGGCGTCAGCGGCCATGCCGACGTAGAGGTTGACGATCTTCTTGGAGACGAGGCTGACGTGGAAGGTCATCTGACCGTCCTTCACAGTCAGGGTCCCCTTGCTGTCATTGGCCTCGTTGGCATGGAACATGGAGCTATCGGTGTCAAAATCAGCGGCGTAGGTGCCGTCGGGCAGAGCAGCCTCTGCTGCCGGTTCGGAAGCTGCCTCGCTCACGGCAGAGGAAGCCGCAGCCTCGGAGGAAGCGGCAGAGCTGGCCGGGGTGCCGGATGCACCGCAGCCGGTGAGTGCGCCAACCAGCATTGCACCGGCCAGCAGAAGAGCGAATTTATTGTTCAGTTTCATGATGATATACCTCGATGTGTCTATTTTACAGAAAAGATTATAACACGCAATGGCCTGAATTCAAAGCAGACGGAAAAGAAATTGCCCGAAAAGGCACTCCTTTCCGGGCAATCATAGAATCAGAATCAGCCGTTCAGGGAATCGACAGCGGCCTTGGTGTGTGCGACGTAGAGCTGCTGGATGTCAGCGATCTCGCCCAGACCGGCGATCTGGCAATCGACAGAGTCGAATTCGCCGGATGCCTCGAACTGGCTCTTCCAGGAATCCTCGTCGTCGCCAGCCATATCGTTGTTGGCGTGGTCACCTGCAACGACCATCAGGGGACGCAGGACGACCTTGGTGTAACCGGCGGCCTTGACAGCTTCGATGACGTTCTCGCAGGCAGTCTCCTCAGGCTCGCCCTCGACGGTGCCGATGAAGACATTCTTGTAGCCCAGAGCGTTCATCTGAGCCTGCATCTGGCTGTAGCTCACCTTTGCGGTGTGGGAGGTGCCGTGGCCCATGAAGACGAAGGCGGTGCCGTCCGCAGCAGCGGCGTCCAGACTGTCGAAACCGGCGGTCTTGACGGCCTCAGCGGTGATGGCCTTGGCGACAGCCTCCTTGTCGGCGTTGATGACTGTGGCATCGCTGCCCACCTCGCCCAGCAGAGGCTCGGCGATGGCGACGGACTCGAACTTATCGCGGTAGCTGTCCACCATCTCCATCATCTCGTCGTACTCAGCGCCATGCATCAGATGGGTGGGCTGGACGACCAGATTCTTCACGCCGTTGGCAACAGCGCGCTCCATGGCCTGCTCCATGTTGTCGATCTTCTCGCCGTCACGGGCCTGAACATGGTTGATGATGATCTGTGCGGTGAAGGCGCGGCGGACAGACCAGTCGGGGTATGCGGCCTGGATGGCGTCCTCGATGCCCTTGATGTCCGCTGCGCGGCTGTCGTTGAACGAGGTTCCGAAGCTGACGACCAGGATCTCGTTGTCGCCGATGTTGTCCTGGTTGCGGGCGTCGTCCTTAGAGGCGTCGCCGGTGTCGCGGCCAAAGTACTCGGGGCTTGCCTCTTCGCCCTCGACCATCTCCTTCTGAGCGTCGGTCAGAGCATCCCATGCTGCCTTTGCAGCCTCACACTGAGCGTCGGTGTTCTCGTTGCGCTCCTGCACATAGATGGCGTCGATGAGGTCTGCCACGTTCTTTGCTGCCATTTCATCAGCCTCCTCGCTGCTTACTTCGCTGGCGGCGGCGGAGCTTGCGGCGGTGCTGCTGGCGGCAGTGGAAGAAGATGCACCGCAGCCGGTGAGGACACCGGCACACAGGGCCAGTGCGGCGGCAGCGGCGGTGACGCGCTGCCAGTTCTTGTTGGTTGCCTTACGCATTGTTTGAGTCCTTTCTGTTTGTGTGGAATGTATTTTTCCGATAGAAAGGGTACGAAACGGGGGTCAGCTCAAACGAAAAAAGAGCCTTTTCACCGCGCGGAAGGCACAGCAAAAAGACCCTTTGAACGTTCGGGCTTTTTGGTACGACCAATTCCTCGTGATCCGGAGCCGGACGCTCCTGTACCAACAGCGGGCAGGTTTCCTGACTGAAAGCTCACCGCCCGCTGCCGCCTTCCCAGAGGCAAAGCCTCCAGTGACCGGCGCTGAGCGCCAAGGCAGCGGACTCCCTTATCACAGTGACGAGATCGCGCGGGACTCGCACCCGCTTCCCTTTTACCCTCCCGGCCGGGGACGAGACCCCGGCGGCAGGCACCTGCTGTTTTCTATTCAGACGAGGTGAAGTATACCACACTCCGCCCTAAAATGCAATATCTCAGCCCTCCTGCGGCACGGTCCAGACCATGCCCAGCGCTTCGAGCTTTGCGATGCGCTCCGCCGTCAGCTTTTTCTCGGCACAGGCGTAGTTTTCGCGCATCCGGCGGACCCAGTCGCCGAGGCAGAAGCCGTCTTCGGTCTTATAGTTCACCGGCACCAGCAGGTCGCCGTGGGCGGCGCGGTACTCTTCGGCGCGGCGGAACGCCCCGGCCCACTTGGCCTCCCGGGCGTCCCACTGCATCCCGATGGCGTCCAGCAGAGCGATATGCTCCGGCGTCACCTGAAACGAGCTGGGCCGGGCCTTGCGGGCAGCGCGGAGGTTCGAGATCCAGACGCCCAGACGGAAGCCGTTCTCGTCCACATATCCGGCAGGCACGAGGAGGCTGCCCTTCTTCTCGGCGTAGAGCCTGGCGCTCTGGTAGTTATCCAGCCAGTTCTGTTCCCGCACGCTGCACGCGGGCGGCACCGGGGCGCTGAGGCGTCGGCCTTTTTCGCCCTTGAACAGCTCTTTCAGAGCCGCGCGGCGCTTGGCGGAAAGCTTTTTGCCCTCCCGCAGCATCTGCTTCTGACGGGACAGCCAGCTGCCCAGCCAGATGCCGTCCTCCGTCCGGTACTGGGCCGGAACGGCCAGACTGCCGTGCTCCCTTTTGTATTCCACGGCCAGCTCGTAGCGGTGCTGCCACGAGTCGGTCTTTTCCCAGTTCATGCCCAGCTCGTCCAGCAGAGCTTTCCGCTCCGGCGTCACCCGGGCGCTGCTGCGCTCGGGGTTCTGCCATGCGTACCGCTGGCGGGACACCCACTTGCCCAGCAGGATGCCGTCTTCGTCGATGTACTCGGTGGGAACGTCGAGGTTCCCGTGGGCGGCGTGGTACTTCACGGCGGCCTCGTAGGCGGTCTGCCACTTGCGGTCGTTCCGGTTCGTCCAGTCCACTCCCAGCGCTTCCAGCTTTTCGATCTGGGCGTCGGTCAGCACACCTTCTTTATAAGCAGCACGCTGACTGCCCAGCCAGACGCCCAGCGCCATGCCGTCCGGCGTGACATACTTGACGGGAATTTCCAGCGTGTGATTTTCCAGATAATACTGGACGGCGGCGGCATAGCTCTTCTCCCAGAGGATGCTGCCGGTGTCCCACACCATGCCCAGTGCCTCGAGGCGCTCGACGCGGTCTGACGGCAGGTTCCCGCCCAGATAGCGCTGGCGGTTATAGACGATCCACTCGCCCAGTGCAAAGCCGTCCTTATCCTTATAATGGACCGGCACCAGCAGGTCGCTGTGGCAGCCGCGGTACCGCCGGGCCGAAGCACAGCCGTTCTCCCACGCCAGCTCGAGTCGCTTTTTCCAGTTCATGCCGATTTTGTCCAGCCGGGCGGCCTGCGCGGCGGTGAGGCGTCCCTTTTTCTTTCCGGCCCGGACAAGGCGCTGGTTTTCCAGCCAGCGGCCCACGGCCACGCCCCCGAAGCTGTAGGAGCGAGGCACGTCCAGCGTCTTTCCCTCTGCCGTCATCTGCTTTGCGGCGGCATAATAGCGCTCCCAGTCGGAGTCCAGCGCGCGGCGGAGCTGCCGGTAAGCCCGGCGGCAGGCAGAAAGGGGCTCTTCCAGCGGGAAGGCTTCTGCCCCCGCCGCGCTGCACTCCTTCCGCAGCTGCTGCACACAGGTCAGCGCCTCAAAGGCCGCGCTCAGCTCTGCCACCGGCACACTGCCGCAGGCCGCAAGGGCGCGGGCCAGCATCTGCCGGTATGTGGTCGGTTCAGCGCTGCGGCGCACCAGCACCACGCCCGAGATCCCGGCCAGAGGAACCTGCACCGCCGGGCCGTTGGCACAGACCAGCAGCCGGAGGGTGGCCGCTTCATCGGCCGCAAAGCTTTCTGCATCCTTATAAATATGTGTTCCTGCACCAAACAGCTTCTCGGCCTGCTCTGCGGTCTGCGCCGCCGCTGCATCATCCTCGCAGAGGACAAGATACCGTCCGGCAGCATCCGGGAGCCACTGCGCCAGCAGCTGTTCCACCGGCGGAAGCTTTTCTACGGCGAGGCTCAGAGCCTGATATTTCTCGGCGTTGGGGTCAGGGCAGCCCGGCAGATGGAGGTTCTTCACCTCAGCACGGAGGCGGGCCAGCGCATCTTCCAGCGGCCAGAGCAGGGCCGTATAGGAGGCCGGCATGGGCAGCAGACCCTCGGCCATCGCCCCGCCCAGCGCCAGCGGCTCCACGATGGCGTCGGCCAGCATCTCCTCGGCAGCGCGGCAGCTGTCGCCCGGGGCGTCCGGTTCCCCCAGAGCCAGCAGCTTTGCCCCCGGGCAGAGGCGGAACAGAGGCTGGACGCAGTCGGCCCAGTCCTTTGCGCTCATCTCCCTCCAGCCGTCCAGCACCAGCAGGCCGGGCCGGAACTCAGCCAGCGCCACCCAGCCCAGCGCATTCTGCACGGCCAGCTGCTCGCAGCTCATCAGCCGCACCCGGCCGCCCAGCGTCCGGCCCAGCCGCTTTGTCAGGGCGCGGCGCAGTTCCAGACGGGCAGCGCAGGACACCACCCAGAGCACGCGCATCTCAGGGTGGGTATCCAGCAGCTCCCACACGATGCAGCCTTTGCCCGTACCCGCCGGGCGCACCAGCGCAGCACAGTTTTTCTGCTGCAGTCCAGCCTCCGCTGCACGGCAGGCTGTTTTATTTGAATCATCTACCAAAATCGACATATCCTATCCTTTTTGCCCCTTCCAAGGGTTCAGAAATTCGCTTTTTCTGCAAAAAAGAAACGCGCCTGCGCAAAGCCGACTTTCCTGCCTGCGCTGCGCCTGCGTTTTTCCTGCAAAAATGTTACTTTCATGCTCTATTTTTATCATAAAAGTTTATTTCTTGTCAAGATGATTTGCACAGATTTTTCCAAATAATTTTACATCCCCTTTTTCCGAAAATTCCGGGACCGTTCCCTGCTGGCCGTTGACGGCGGGGACAGTTGGTGGTAGACTTTTTTCATCGGCTCCCCTTTTGGCGGGAGACTCCCCTATTTATGATATGTGAGGTAATCGATATGAACATCATCAGCACCGAAAAAGCTCCCGGCGCCATCGGCCCCTACTCTCAGGGCTACACCGTGGGCGGTCTCGTCTTCACCTCCGGCCAGATCCCGGTAGACCCCTCCACCGGCGCAGTCGCCGAGGGCATCGCCGCACAGGCTGACCAGAGCTGCCGCAATGTGGGCGCTATCCTCGAAGCTGCCGGCGTGGGCTTTGACAAGGTGGTCAAGACCACCTGCTTCCTGGCCGACATCTCCGACTTTGCCGCTTTCAATGAGGTGTACGCCAGGTATTTCACCTCCAAGCCCGCTCGCAGCTGCGTGGCCGTGAAAGACCTGCCCAAGGGCGTGCTCTGTGAGATCGAAGCCATCGCTGAGGCCTAAACCGCCTTTTCAGCATAAAGAGGGGCCGTCTGCACTCCATTCCGGGTGCGGACGGCCCCTTTTGTCTGCCTTCGATTCCAGTTTTTCATGCCGGCCAATTTTCCCCGCCGGAGAAATTGACTTCGTTTTTTGCTTTTGTTACAATAGAATCGAACTGTTGTAAAAGATTTCCGGTCAAATTTGAAAGAGAGGTCCCTGCCCATGTCCAATTCCCGTGTTGAAAGCCACAGCCGCGCCGAATTGCGCAACAAGATCATCAGCACAGCCACCCTGCTCGAGATCCTGTTGTCCGGCCTCGTCCTCATCGGCCTGCTGCTGTCGATGGTGCCGCTGCTGCAGTGGATGCCCGGCCTGCTGTTCGACGGCAACGACGTCGAGGTCAGCATCTTCTTACAGCGGGCGCTGGACATCGTCATCGGCATCGAGTTTATCAAGATGCTGGCCAAGCACAGCCCCGGCTCCAGCCTCGAAGTGCTGCTCTACGCCATCGCACGCCACATGGTGGTGGGCCATGAGTCCGCACTGGAGAACCTGCTGAGCGTGGGGGCCATCGCCCTCATCTTCATCGTGCGGAAGTTCTTCTTCGTACCGGCCTTCGGCGCTCATCTGCCCGACGGCCACCCCGCACCCGACCTTTCCCCCAGCCAGAGCGGCATCCCGTCAGAGGAATTCGCCGCCCGGCTGCGCAAGCACCTGCATCATGACGATACCGACACGGAGCTTGAAGTCGCCATCGAAGACCCCAAGTACGAGGACAACACCGACACGCTGCTGGAAGCAGACCCAAAATGAGCCTGACAACGTAAAATGCTCCGCAGGACGCTCGTCGAGAGCTGCCTGCGGGGCATTTTTTATGCTTAGTTGCTCTTGTGCTTCTGGCCGAAACGGTACTCCTTGCCGTCCCGGATGCGCTGGATGTTGGAACGGTGCATCCAGATGACCATGCCGCCCATGATGGCAGCGCCGACGGTGCAGACCACCACGTCCTGAGTCGGCAGGCCGCGCATGAGGCTGTACACCAGCGTCAGGACCGGGTAGGCCGCGGCCATGGTGATGCTGCCCAGCGACACCATGCCGGTGGGGACCAGGCAGACGAGGAAGATGAGTGCCAGCACCGGCAGCAGCACCGGCTGGACTGCCAGAATGGCACCGGCAGCCACCAGTACGCCCTTGCCGCCCTTGAAGCCGAAGTAGATGGGCTTGGAGTGGCCCACCACGGCGAGGATGGCAGCGAGGTAGACGCCCAGATAGGGCGAGACGGCAGCGTCGGCGGGCAGATGGCCGAACAGCCACCGGCCAAGGCAGACGGCCACGACGCCCTTGAGCACATCGCCCACCGCCGTGAGGGCAGCGGCTTTCTTGCCGAAGGTGCGCAGCATGTTGGTCATACCGGCAGCGCCCGAGCCGTGGGTGCGGACGTCGTCATGGTACAGGTATTTGCTGACGAGGATGCCGGTGTCCACGCTACCCAGCAGATAGGCTTCGGCAGCGACCGCCAGCACAATGAGAAATGCGGTCATAGAACCAGTCTCCCTTCCTTATACGTCCTTCGCGCCCACTTCGCCGGAGCCGCGCTCACGCACGACAAGGCGGATAGGGGTGTGCTCCAGACCAAAGTTCTCGCGGATCTGGTTGATGATATACCGCTGATAGCTGAAGTGGAACAGGTGCTTTGCGTTGACGAAGGCCACGAACGTCGGCGGACGGGTGGAAGCCTGGGTCAGGTAGAAGATCTTCAGGCGGCGGCCCTTGTCGCTGGGCGGCTGCATCCGAGCGGTGGCACGGGCCAGCATCTCATTCAGCACACCGGTGGGCACGCGGGCACCGTTCTGGCTGTCCACGTCGCGGATGAGCTGCATCAGCTTGTTGACGTTGTAGCCGGTCTGGGCCGAGATGAAGATGATGGGAGCGTAGCCCATGAAGCTGAAGCACTCGGCATAGCCCCGGCGCTGCAGTTCCATGGTGTTGGTCTCCTTGCCCTCCACGGCGTCCCACTTGTTGACGACGATGATGCAGGCTTTGCCCTGGTCGTGGGCGTAACCGGCCACCTTGCTGTCCTGCTCGGTGAAGCCGACGGTGGCGTCCACGAGGATGAGGGCCACGCGGCTGCGCTCGACGGCGGCCAGTGCGCGGACGACCATGTAGCGCTCGAGGCCGTCGGTGATGTTGCTGCGCTTGCGCAGACCGGCGGTATCGGTGAAGATGAACTTGCCATAAGCGTTGTCCACGGGGGTATCGATGGCGTCGCGGGTGGTGCCGGCCTCGTTGGCCACGATCATGCGGTTCTCCCCGAGGATGCGGTTAGTCAGGCTGGACTTGCCCACGTTGGGACGGCCGATGATGGCGACGGGGATGCGGTCTTCCTCCACGACGGTCTCACTGAAATCGAGGTGGGCGCAGACGGCGTCCAGCAGGTCGCCGGTGCCGTGGCCGTGGACGGACGAAATGGGCATGACTTCGTCGAAGCCGAGGTTATAGAACTCGTAGAGTTCCATGGGTGTCTCGCCCACGTTGTCGCATTTGTTGACAGCGAGGATGATGGGCTTGTGGCTGCGGCGCAGCATATGGGCCACGTCCTCGTCGGCAGCGGTCAGGCCGTTGCGCACGTCCACCACCATGATGATGCAGTCGGCGGTGTCGATGGCGATCTGGGCCTGCTCGCGCATATGGGCCAGGATACCTTCGGTGGCCTTGGGCTCGATGCCGCCGGTATCCACCAGCAGGAACTCGTGACCGCTCCACTCGCAGTTGGCGAAGATGCGGTCGCGGGTGATGCCCGGGGTATCCTCCACGATGGCCAGACGCTGGCCGCAGAGCTTATTGAACAGGGTGGACTTGCCCACGTTGGGGCGGCCCACCACAGCAACGATCGGTTTGCTCATAGGGGGGTTCCTCCTTTCACAAAAGGGGTAAAATTACGGTCTTCTCCGGCGGGCGATATGCAGGCCGCTGCGCAGCAGGGCCTTGGCCTCGTCGCCGCCGCTGGTGGGCAGGACTTCCACCTTCACGCCGAGCCGCTGGCCCAGCTGCTCGATGGTCATATCATCGAGGAAGGTGTCCTTCTCCTCCCGCAGCATCACGGCAGGCACGCCCAGGGTGCCGCTGGACAGCCGGCCCTCGCACTGAGCGATGATGTCGGTCGCCGTGACGAGGCCCGCCACGCCGACGTTTCCGCCGAAGAAGTTATTTTTGATGGGATGCACTTTTACTTCTATCATGGGGTACTGGCGGCGCAGCTCGTCCATCATCTCGGTGATGAGGGGCGCGGCCATGGTGCCGGTGACGACATCCATCTTTTTGGTTCCATAGATGCGGTGGGGCTTTTCCAGCTCGGCCAGAAATTCCTCCCGGAAGAGGCTCATCATGCCCACGCCGTTTTCCAGCTGGTCGTAGTCCTCATAGAACTCCGGCTCTGGGATGGGGCGGCCGGCCTTGAGATACCACTCATCGCTGGGATAGATGATGCGCTTGCCGTGGCGGCGCTTGCACTCGTCGCCGAACTCTTCCATGATGTCGATGACGGCGGCACTGGTCTCAGCGTCGTAGGGCGTCTGCTTGAAGAGGTTCTGGCGGTAATCCGTCACGCCGCAGGGGACTGCCGCCACGCTCTGCACCATCGGGGTCAGCTCCAGCAGGTCGGTGAGGGTGCGGCGGAGCTCGTCGCCGTCGTTGATGCCCCGGCAGAGCACCAGCTGGCAGTTGACGGCGATGCCGCCCTCCACCAAGCGGGGCAGGTACTTCAGCACCTCGCCGCCCCGTTTATTTGCCAGCATCCGCACGCGGAGCTGGGGATTGGTGGTGTGGACCGAGATGTTGATGGGCGAGATGTGCATCTTGATGATGCGGTCGATCTCGTGGTCCTGCATGTTGGTCATGGTGATATAGTTGCCAAACAAAAAGGACAGGCGCTCGTCGTCGTCCTTGAAGTAAAGGCTCTCACGCATTCCCGGGGGCAGCTGGTCGATGAAGCAAAACATGCAGTGATTGGAGCAGGAGTGCTTCTGGTCGCCCAGATAGGTGGAAAAGCCGCAGCCGAAGGGGCCGCGCTCTTCCCGCCGGACGTCCCACTCCCGGATGCCGTCCGCCACCTTTGCTTTGAGGTGGAAGCTCTTGCTGTCGGTATAAAAATCATAGTCCAGCGTGTCGTTCAGCTCGTTGCCGTCCACGCTCAGCAGCTCGTCGCCGCCAGCGAGGCCGAGGACAGCGGCTTCGCTGCCCTCTTCCACGCGCTCGATCTTGATGGCCATGCTTTCACCTCACAATTTCGTTTTCAAGACAAAGCAAGAAGGGGAAGGCATTGCGCCCTCCCCTTCTGTACATAACACCAATGTGCCACCAATTCTGCGCAAATTAGCCCTTCTTGATGACTTCCTCGCCCTTGTAGTAACCGCAGTTGCCACATGCCTGGTGGGGGAGCTTCAGAGAGCCGCAGTTGCTGCACTTGACCAGTGCGGGGGCCTCCAGCTTCCAAACATTGCTGCGACGCTTGTCGCGGCGGGCCTTGGAAAGATGTCTCTTAGGTACTGCCATATTTTTGCACCTCCTTGATGGGTTTCTCAGTTCAGCAGTGATTTGAGTATCGCTAGCCTTGCGTCTGCGGGTTCGGCCTCAGCTTCTGCCGGAGGGCAGATACATTCGGCCATCTTCTTCCCGCACCGGGGACACAAGCCCGGGCAGTCAGCGCTGCAAAGCAGCACCGTCGGTATCTGGAACATGAATTCCTGACAGAGCCATTCATCCACATCCAAATGCCCTTTTTCGTTGAGGGGCAGGTCGAAATCCGGGTCGTCCAGATCGCGCTCCCTGACCGTCCACTCTGCTTGCACCGTCTCTTCCCGTTCGACGGGGTCGAGGCAGCGGGCGCACTCTCCGTGCACCAATGCGTTTGCCCGCAGCGTCATCCGGATCTCCTCGCCATCCGGCACCGCCTCAAAGCGGGCCGTCACAGGCTGCTCGATCCTTGCACCGGCAAAATCCTTTGCAGACAAATCACACTGAAACTCTGCGGTGTAGGGCTTCGTGCCGGATACGATAAACTTTCTCAGGTCAAATTGCATAGTACACCTCATAAAAGGCTGCTTTGTTAGTATAGCGCCAACACAGCCCTTTGTCAACACTAAAACAGGCAGAAAACCGAAAAAATTTCAAATTCTCCGGTTTCCTGCCTGTCTGGGATGCTTCAAATCAGAAATTTCAGAGTTATTTTACAGGTACTTCTTCACATCGTGGGGCAGAGCAGCCTCGTCAGCGCTGACAGTGACGGTGACCTTAATGGAGTCGCCGGCAGCAGCAGCGATCTCGTCCAGAACGACGCCCAGACGGTTGATGTCGTGATCCAGCACCTTCAGGATGCCGTCGATGTACAGGTCAGTGATGTCATAATTGCTTGCCAGCAGGCCGGCCACGAAGCCGTACAGCATCTCGCCGCCGGCGATCTTGTACTCGTCCAGGTCGATGAGACGGGCGGCGTTGGGGACCTCATAGGTCAGCTTCATGCCCTTCTCGACGACAACGACGTTGCCCTTGGAGGTCTTGACCGAATCGTTGATCATGTCGATCATAGCCTTGGTCTTACCGGAGCCTTTGGTGCCAACAATCAGTTTAATCATAGTTCTGTCCTCCTGTATTTTCCACGCCTCACGGCGGGAGATCGTTTTTTGTTCCGCTTGCTCTTACTTCAGCTTTGCTTCCAGCTCGGCGGTCAGGTTCTCATAACCCGGCTTGCCCAGCAGAGCGAACATGTTCTTCTTATAGCTCTCGACACCCGGCTGGTTGAAGGGGTTGACGCTCAGCAGGTAGCCGCTGCAGGCGCAGGCACGCCAGAAGAAGTAGATGAGGTAGCCCACATTATAAGCGGACAGGTCGTCCACCTCGATGACCACCTCCGGCACGCCGCCGTCGGTGTGGGCGAGGATGGTGCCTTCCATGGCCTTGCGGTTGACCACGCTCATGTTCTGGTCAGCCAGGAAGTTCAGGCCGTCGAAGTTGCCCTCCAGCTTGTCGATGAAGAGGTCCTGTGCGGGCTTCTTGACATCCACGATAGTCTCGAACATGGTGCGGGAGCCTTCCTGGATGAACTGACCCATGGAGTGCAGGTCGGTGGAGAAGATGCAGCTTGCAGGGAACAGACCCTTGTTGTCCTTGCCCTCGCTCTCACCGAACAGCTGCTTGTACCACTCGTTCATGAGGGTGAAGTTCGGCTCATAGCACTCGAGGATCTCGATGCTCTTGCCCTTGCGGTACAGGATGTTGCGGATGGCCGCATACTTGTAGGCGTCGTTGTCGGGGCTGAGCACGGAGAAGCGCTCCATAGCGTCGGCTGCGCCCTTCATGACGTCGTCGATGCTGATGCCGGCAGCAGCGATGGGCAGCAGGCCCACAGCGGAAAGGACGGAGTAGCGGCCGCCGACATCGTCGGGGACGACGAAGGTGGGCCAGCCCTGGGCGTCAGCCAGCTGCTTGAGGGTACCCTTGGCGCGGTCGGTGGTGGCGTAGATGCGCTTGTTGGCTTCTTCCACTCCCATCTCGTCTTCCAGCAGCTTGCGCAGCACACGGAAGGCCAGAGAGGTCTCGGTGGTGGTGCCGGACTTGGAGATGACGTTGATGGAGAAGCGCTTGCCCTTGCACAGCGCGATGATGTCATTCAGATAGGTGGGGCTGATGCTGTTGCCGCAGAAGTAGATCTTCAGGCCGTTGTCCAGCTCGTTGTGGTACATACCCTTGACGGCTTCGATGACGGCGCGTGCGCCCAGATAGCTGCCGCCGATGCCGGCGACCACCAGAACGTCGGAATCCTCACGGATCTTGGCAGCAGCTGCCTTGATGCGCTCGAACTCTTCCTTATCATAATCACGGGGCAGATACATCCAGCCCAGGAAGTCGCTGCCGGGGCCGTTCTTGGCTTCCAGCGTCTTGTGCGCGGCCTCTACCTGGGGGTAGATGGCCTTGTATTCCTCTTCGTTGATGAAACTGGAGAGGTGCTTTGTATTCAGAGCGAGACTCATTCTATCAAAACCTCCAAAACATTTTACGGGCTCTTTGCCCGGCGAGGGTTTTTCTTGGTATAAGTGTACCGTTCCCGCCGGGCAAAGTCAAGGCCAAAATCCTCGCTTTTCATACAATTTTAATAGTGTTGTTTTGTATGCTCTTACATCTTTTATACAAACGTCCAAGCCATTCTTTGCCCTCGCTGACCGTTTTTGACCGGTAGTGCGCAGTTTTCGGTCATGCCGCGCCGGTGAGGCTCTGCCACAGCAGGCCGATGGCATCCCGGACGGTCATCCTCGGCGCATCAGCGGCAGCACGCACTTCGTACTCTTCCAGAAGTGCTTCGCCCTGATAGACGGCGGCTTTGCCCAGCGTCTGGCCCTGCTCCACCGGAGCTTCCAGCTCCTCGGGCAGGGTCAGCTCGGTATGCAGGGATGCCCCGCTCCCCTTCTCCACCAGAACCGTCTCCGGCAGGGCCGAGTAATCCAGCGGGACGCTGCCTGCCGCGCTGCCCCTGACCGTGATCTGGAGCGGCTGTGCCTCGAGCTTTGGCAGCGGCGCGGCCTCATAGGCCCCGAAACCATAGTCCAGCAGGGTCGTGGCGGCGTCGAAGCGGTCGGCGCTGGATGGTGCGCCCAAGATGACCGCGATGAGGGAAAGGCCGTTCCGGGTGGCGCTGGCCGAGATGCAGATGCCCGCGCCGCCGGTGGTGCCGGTCTTGAGGCCGGTGATCCCCTCATACCGGCGGAGGAGCTTATTCGTATTGACCAGCTGGGTCGCCCCGCCCCGGAGGGTGTCCGTCCAGATGCCGGTGTAGTGCAGCACCTCGGGGCAGGTGTTCAGGATGGTGCGGCTCATGGCGGCCACGTCCCGGGCCGTGGAGAGATGGCCTTCGGCGTCCAGCCCGCAGGCGTTGCGGAAAGACGTCTGCTCCATCCCCAGCGAGGCGGCCCGGGCGTTCATCTGCTCCACGAAAGCCGACTCACTGCCGCCCACCAGCTCGGCCACGGCCACTGCCGCGTCGTTAGCAGAGGAAACGCAGATTGCCTTTATCATCTCGTCCAATGTAAAGTGCTCCCCCGGCTCCAGCCAGATCTGACTGCCGCCCATGTGGTAGGCGTGCTCACTCACCGGCACCGGCGTCTCCATGGTCAGCCGCCCGTCGTGGACAGCCTCGAAAGCAAGCAGCAGGGTCATCACCTTGGTGATGGAGGCGATGGGGACCCGCTCGTCGGCGTTCTTCTCGTAGAGAACCCGTCCACTCCCCTGCTCAATGAGGATGGCAGCGCGGCAGTTGAGGTCGAGCTGAGGCGCGGCGGCTGCAGTCGGCAGCAGAATTCCTTCTGCCGCTTCCTCGACGTCGGCGCTGACGGCCCGCTCTTCCGGGTGCATGACAGCCCGCAGGCCCACGCCCTCCGCCGTCCCAAGGGCCAGTGCAAACAGCCAGAAGCAGAGCACGGCTGCGCAGAGCACCGCAAAATTCTTTCGTTCCATCCCTTGTCCCTCCCCGCAATGTCTGTCTGATTGCATTCTATGCAAAAAAAGAGGCCAGAATGCTCTTTTCTCCCTGGGAAAAATCTGCTATAATAGGATGGTTTATTATAAGGTAATAACCTCTCAGTCTGCTTCGCAGCCAGCTTTCCCGACAGGGGAGCCAAATCGGAGAGGTTTTGGAAAGGACACCCCCATGCGAGTTTGTTTTTATACCCTTGGCTGCAAGGTCAACTTAAATGAGACCGGTGCGCTGGAACAGATGTTCCGCTCCGCCGGTTTCACCATCGTGCCGGAGGGCGAAGAGGCCGACGTCTTTGTGGTGAACAGCTGCACCGTCACCAACTTCGGCGACCAGAAGAGCCGCAAGTGGCTCCGCCGGGCCAAGCGCGAGAACCCCGGCGCCGTCACCGTCCTCACCGGCTGCTACCCGCAGGCTTTCCCCGAGGAAGCGGCCCAGTTCATGGAGGCCGACCTGGTCTGCGGCAACGGCGACCGGAAAGCCATCCTCGATAATGTGCTCAAGCTGCTGGATGGCCACGAGCGCATCGTCGCCATCGCCCCCCACGCGAAGGGCGAGCGGTTCGAGGAACTGCCGGTGGAGCGGTTCGAGACCCACACCCGCGCCTTTATTAAAGTAGAGGACGGCTGCAACCGTCAGTGCGCCTACTGCGTCATCCCCCGCGCCCGCGGCCCGGTGCGCAGCCGCTCGGAAGAGAGCATCCTCGCCGAGCTGCGCCAGCTGGCCGCTTCCGGCTACCGGGAAGTGGTGCTCAGCGCTATCTCCCTGCCCAGCTACGGCCTCGACACCGGCACCAACCTTGTGGAGCTGGTGGAGAAGTGCGCCCGGGTGGAGGGCATCGAGCGTATCCGGCTGGGCAGCCTTGACCCCGATATGCTGACCCCCGAATACATCACCCGGCTGGCGGCAGTGGACAAACTCTGCCCCCAGTACCACCTGAGCCTGCAGAGCGGTTGCAGCGCCACCCTGCGCCGGATGCGCCGCGTCTATACCGCCGAGCAGTACGCCGAGGTGGTCCGCCAGCTCCGCGCCGCCTACGGTGACCGCCCGGTCAGCTTCACCACCGACTGCATCTGCGGCTTCCCCGGCGAGACGGAGGAAGATTTCCGGGAGAGCTGCGCGTTCCTGAAGGAGATCGGCTTCCTGAAAGTCCACGTCTTCCCCTACTCCCGCCGCAGCGGCACCCCCGCCTACGACTTCCCCGACCAGGTCCATGAGCGCGAAAAGCAGGCCCGCAGCCGGGAGATGAACGCCATCGCCGAGGACATCCGCCGCGAGGTGCTGGTCGGCTGCGAGGGCAGCGAGGACGACGTTCTGCTGGAGACCCCCCTCTCCGGCACCCTCTTCACCGGCTACACCCGGCTGTATGTTCCCGTCGTGGTCTCGGCCCCGGGCCATAAGAGCGGCGAGATCGTCCACGTCCGGCTGGGCAGCTACGACGGCGAGCGTGTCCGGGCCGAGATGGTGTAGTTCTTAGCCGATTCTTTGCCGTTTTGTACAAATCCATTTGTTCGCATTTGTGCAAGATATATCAGTTGTGAATTTCATAACAAATTTTGGACTTTTCCCTTTTCTTCCAGAAGGGTTTATGCTACAATAAAAGTGGATCATTCGGGGCATCCGGCTGTTTGCAGCAGCCCAGTATCAAATGCCCCGGAGAAAAGCCGCGTCAGAGCGGTTTTTTGTTCTGTTGTTTCAAAGCAAGGAGAGATTGGAATGAGTTTCAGAGGAATCAACACCACGGTCATCCAGATCCGCCGCCAGGTCTTTACCGAGGTGGCACGGATGGCCTACGCCAACGTCAAGGGCGAGCAGGCCAACCACCTGATGCGCAAGATCCCTTACACCATCATCCCCGGTGAGGAAGGCAAGCTCCGCAAGGACATCTTCCTCGAGCGCGCCATCGTCGAGGAGCGCGTTCGTCTGGCCATGGGCCTGCCCACCCGCCGCATGGACGAGCACAACAGCGTCGTCTCCGGTCTGGAGGACGCTTCCATCGCCGATAAGTATTATGACCCCCCGCTGGTGAACGTCATCAAGTTTGCCTGCAACCGCTGCCCCGAGAAGCTGGTCAAGGTCTCCGACCTGTGCCAGGGCTGCCTCGCACACCCCTGTATGGAAGTCTGCCCCAAGAAGGCCATCACCTGGGAGAGCGGCCGTTCCACCATCGACCAGGAAAAGTGCATCAAGTGCGGCCGCTGCGTCGGCGTCTGCCCCTACAACGCCATCGTCAAGACCGAGCGTCCCTGCGCCGCTGCCTGCGGCATGGGCGCCATCCACTCCGATGAGCTGGGCCGCGCCGAGATCGACTACAGCAAGTGCGTGTCCTGCGGCCAGTGTCTGGTCAACTGCCCCTTCGGTGCCATCGCCGACAAGGGCCAGATTTACCAGCTCATTCAGGGCTTCAACCGCGGTGACCGCATCTACGCCCTCGTCGCTCCCGCCTTCATCAACCAGTTCCCGGGCCTGGCCTCCACCGGCAAGCTCAAGGCTGCGCTGAAGGCTCTGGGCTTCTACGACGTCGTGGAGGTCGCCATCGGTGCCGACCTGTGTACCGTGGATGAGGCCCACGACTTCCTGGAGGAGGTCCCCAACAAGCTGAACTTCATGGCTACTTCCTGCTGCCCGGCATGGAGCATGATGGCAAAGACCGCCTTCCCGGATCTTGCAAAGAACATCTCCATGACCATGACCCCCATGGTCTTTACCGCCCGCATGATGAAGCAGGCCGACCCCGAGGCCCGTATGTGCTTCATCGGACCCTGCGCCGCCAAGAAGCTGGAAGCTTCCCGCCGCACTGTCCGCTCTGATGTGGACTTCGTGCTGACCTTCGAGGAACTGGCCGGCATCATCGAGGCCAAGGACATCGATGTGGCCAACCTCGAAGTCGACCCCGATGAGATCGATCTGGTCCACGCTTCCGGCGCAGGCCGCGGCTTCGCACAGTCCGGCGGCGTCGCCAAGGCTGTCGCCGACAAGGTCAAGGAGTGGCACCCCGATATGGACGTCAAGATCGCGTCCGCACAGGGCCTCGCCGAGTGCAAGAAGCTGCTGATGCTGGCCAAGGCCGGCAAGTACAACGGCTACCTGCTGGAAGGCATGGGCTGCCCCGGCGGCTGCATCGGCGGCGCCGGCACCATCGCCGACCCCACCCGCACTGCTGTCGCCCTGAACAAGTACGTCAAGGAGGCTCCATTCCAGGACCCCGAGCAGAGCCCCTTCATGACCAGCATCCACGTGCTGAAGGACGACCCCAACTTTGAGGTCTGAGTTTTCCTGACTTCTGCCGCTTCCCGTCCGCCGGGAGGCGGCTTTTTTTGTGTCTTTGGCAAAGACTGCGTCTTTTCTTCCACAAGATGTGTCTTATGTGAAACATTTTTGTGAAAGCCTTACAAGCCAGATTGACTTTTTCTTCTGAATATGTTATTTTTGCGGTGACGAATTCCTTCGCGTTCCGTTTTGGAACGCACAGAGCCGCCTCTGCGGCTGGAAAGGTCGATTCTTGAATATGACGAAATCCTTGAAGCATATGGGCAGACGCGCCGGGGCGATCCTCGTCTCGCTGCTGCTGCTCCTGACGCTGGCGGTCAGTGCCAGTGCCGCCGCCGTCAAGATGACGGTGGGCGTCCGGTTCTGGCGGGAATCCGGGGACAAGGAGTCGATGGCCGACAGTGCCGTGGACACCACCCGCGAAGCCACCCTCACCCGCCAGCCCAACGGCACCTTCACTCTTGAGCTCCCGGTCAAGCAGCTCTCTTCCATGAACATGACCGGCCGTCTCACCGGCATCGCCATCGGCGAGGTGAACTATGACGGCACTCTGAGCGGCGACCTGTCCGACGGCACCGCCGTGCTGACCCTCAAGAACCTGCCCGCCTCGGTGCTCACCGGCAGCGATTCCAACAAAGCGCTGGCCGTGACCTGCAGCATCAAGATGGACACCATCCTTCTCGGCGACATCACTACCAGTGCGAAGATGTCCATCTGGGTCGAACGCTGAAAAGCCAAATAGCACAAAAAGCGCCCCGCAGCTCTGTTACGAGCTGCGGGGCGCTTGCGTTGTTTCAAAAAAGGTTTACTCAGCGATGATGCTCTTGCCGGTCATCTCTGCCGGGACGGGCAGGCCGATATAGGGCAGCATGGTGGGTGCGATGTCGGCCAGGCAGCCGCCCTCGCGCAGCTTCACATCGCCGCAGCCGATGGCCACGAAAGGCACGACGTTGGTGGTGTGGGCGGTGAAAGGAGTGCCGTCGGGGTTCTTCATCTTCTCGGCGTTGCCGTGGTCAGCGGTCAGGAAAGCGCAGCCGCCAGCGTTCAGCACAGCGGTAACGACCTTTTCGACAGCAGCGTCCACAGCCTCAACGGCCTTGACGGCGGCTTCAAAGACGCCGGTGTGGCCGACCATATCGCAGTTTGCGAAGTTCAGGATGACCACGTCGTACTTGCCGCTCTCGATGCGCTTGACGCACTCGTCAGCGACCTCAGGGGCGCTCATCTCAGGCTTGAGATCGTAGGTGGCGACCTTCGGGCTGGGGATGACACAGCGATCCTCGCCCTCGTAGGGAGCCTCAACACCGCCGTTGAAGAAGAAGGTGACATGAGCGTACTTCTCGGTCTCGGCGATGCGCAGCTGGGTCTTGCCGTTCTCGGACAGGTACTGGCCCAGGACGTTCTTCAGCTCCACAGGAGGATAAGCAACCTCGCAGTTGGGCATGGTGGCGTCATACTCGGCCATGCAGACGTAGTGGACCTGCTTGCGGCCGCCGCGGCGCTCGAAGCCGGTGAAGGCGTCGTCGCAGAAGATGCGGGTCATCTGACGGGCGCGGTCGGGACGGAAGTTCATGAAGATAACGGTGTCGCCGTCCTGCACACGGCCACCCTCGCAGGTGACGCAGGGCAGAACGAACTCGTCGGTCTTGTCGTCGGCGTAGGATGCCTCGATGGCCTCCTGAGCGTTGGCGGCGTGGTTGCCCTCGCCGTAGACGAAGGCAGCGTAAGCCTTCTCCTCACGGTCCCAGTTGTTGTCGCGGTCCATGGCGTAGTAACGGCCAGAGACGCTGGCGATCTTGCCGATGCCCAGCTCATCCAGCTTGGCCTGCAGGTCGGCAAGGAAGCCCTTGCCGGAGTGGGGGTCGGTGTCGCGGCCATCGGTGATGCAGTGGAGGTAGACTTCCTTGGCACCCATCTGTTTTGCCATTTCCAGCACACCGAACCAGTGGTCAGCGTGGCTGTGGACACCGCCGGTACCCACCAGACCCATCAGGTGGATAGCCTTGCCGGCGTCGATGGCAGCCTTCATGTTCTTGACGAGGACGGGGTTTTTGAGCATCTCACCGTCGCGGATGGACTTGGTGATGAGGGTCAGCTGCTGGTAGACGATGCGGCCAGCACCCATATTGGTGTGACCCACCTCAGAGTTGCCCATCTGGCCGTCGGGCAGGCCCACAGCCATGCCGGAAGCATCGATGGTGGTCATAGGATATTTTGCCATCAGAGAATCAAGGAAGGGCTTCCTGGCTGCAACCACGGCATTGCCGTAGGTCTCGTTGGGGGTCCAGCCAAAGCCGTCCATGATGCAGAGCAGAACAGGTTTCTTGGACATAAAATAGGATCTCCTTTGAAAATTCAACAAATAGCGCCCGGCTCCCTGCCGGAAATGCGGCGCAGCCGGGCGCAGAGAGAACGATTTTTACCGCTCAGGGCTTAGCCCTTGGTGGCAGCGTTGACGATGACAGCAAAGTCAGGAGCCTTCAGGGAAGCACCGCCGATGAGGCCGCCGTCCACGTCCTTCTTGCTCAGCAGCTCCTCGCAGTTCTTGGCGTTCATGCTGCCGCCGTACTGGACGGTGGTAGCCTCGGCCACAGCTTCGCCGTAGACCTCGCCGATGACCTTGCGGATCTGAGCGCAGACTTCCTCAGCCTGGTCGGCAGTAGCGGTCTTGCCGGTGCCGATGGCCCAGATGGGCTCGTAGGCGATGACGACGTTTGCCATCTGCTCGGCGGTGACATCGCGCAGGGCGATCTTGGTCTGCATCCGGACCAGCTCCTCGGTGACGCCCTCCTCACGCTGCTGCAGGCTCTCGCCCACGCAGATGATGACCTTCAGACCGGCGTTCAGAGCGGCCAGAGCGCGCTTGTTGACGGTCTGGTCGGTCTCTGCGAAATACTGACGGCGCTCGGAGTGGCCAACAATGACGTACTCGACACCCAGATCCACCAGCATATCAGCGCTGATCTCGCCGGTGAATGCGCCGGACTTCTCGAAGTGGACGTTCTCGGCACCGACATGGATGTTGGTACCCTTGGTCTTTGCCACAGCAGTGACCAGATCGGTATAGGGAGTGCAGATGACGACCTCGCAGGATGCGTCCTTGACGGCGGGGATGAGCTCGTCCACCAGAACAGCAGCCTCGGAGGCGGTCTTGTTCATCTTCCAGTTGCCAGCAATAATGGCCTTGCGCTTTGCCTTATCCATGATACGTTCTCCTTACCTTATTTACCTTATAAATAAAAGATGCGGCGGCGAAACAGCCGCCGCACCGTTCATGATGCTGTGATTATGCGTTCTGGATGACTGCGATGCCGGGCAGCTCCTTGCCCTCCAAGTACTCCAGAGAAGCGCCGCCGCCGGTAGAGATGTGGGTCATCTTGTCGCCCAAGCCCATCTGCTGGACAGCTGCTGCGCTGTCGCCGCCGCCGATGACGGTGGTAGCGTCGCTCTCAGCCATAGCCTTGGCCACGGCCAGAGTGCCGGCAGCCAGAGTCGGGTTCTCAAAGACGCCCATGGGGCCGTTCCAGACGACGGTCTTGGAAGCCTTGACAGCGTCGGCGAAGAGCTTCATGGTCTCGGGGCCGATGTCGCAGCCTTCCTTGTCAGCCGGGATAGCGGTGACAGGGACGACGGTGGTCTCGACAGGAGCGTCGATGGGGTCGGGGAAGTTCTCGACGCAGGCGGTATCGACGGGCAGGAGCAGCTTGACGCCCTTCTCCTGAGCCTTTGCCATCATCTCCTTGCAGTAGTCCAGCTTGGAGTCGTCGCACAGGCTCTTGCCGACCTCATAGCCCTGAGCCTTGATGAAGGTGTAGGCCATGCCGCCGCCGATGATGAGGGTATCGACCTTCTCCAGCAGGTTGGAGATGACATTCAGCTTGTCAGCGACCTTTGCGCCGCCCAGAATGGCGGTGAAGGGACGGACGGGATCATTCACGGCATTGCCGAGGTACTTGATCTCCTTCTCCATCAGGTAGCCGACAGCGGTGTCCTTGATATAGTCGGTGACGCCTGCGGTGGAGCAGTGTGCGCGGTGGCAGCTGCCGAAGGCATCGTCAACGTATGCGTCTGCCAGAGAAGCCAGATCCTGAGAGAACTCGGGCAGATTCTTGGTCTCTTCCTTGCGGAAACGGGTGTTCTGCAGCAGGACGACGTCGCCGTTGTTCATGGCAGCGACAGCAGCCTTTGCGTTCTCGCCCACGACGTTGTCGTCGTCAGCAAAGACAACGGTCTTGCCCAGCTTTGCGCTCAGAGCCACAGCAACGGGAGCGAGGCTGAACTTTGCCTCGGGGCCGTTCTTCGGCTTGCCCAGATGGCTGCACAGAATGACCTTCGCGCCGTCATTGACCAGCTTCTGGATGGTGGGCAGAGCCGCATTGATGCGGTTCTCGTTGGTGATGACGCCGTCCTTCATGGGGACGTTGAAATCGCAGCGGACAAGGACCTTCTTGCCGCAGTAGTTCTGATCGTCGATCGTCTTTTTACCTAAACCCATAGTGATTATTCTCCTCTCAATTCGTTCTTCGGAATCGAATTTCGCTCACTCTCGGGGTCTTAGCCCCTATGACACTATTATAAACAAAATATGTGTGTATTGCAAGGACGGGGGATGGATAATTTATTAACAAACTTTTCCCGTGATATTCGGGAATTGTGTCTATTTTGACAGTAGTCCGGCCCGGCTGCCAAAATGCCGCAGGCGGTCTCCCCTCCTGCGGCGCTTAAAACTATCCACTTTAATCCCGACGGAACAGGTCGCGGGTGTAGACTTTGTCCTGTACATCATCCAGACAGCTGTCGTAGCGGTTGGCGATGATGGCCTGGCTGCGCTTTTTGAAAACGTCCAGATCGTTCACCACTTCGCTGCCGAAGAAAGTAGTGCCATTCTCCAAAGTCGGCTCATAGATGATAACTGTCGCGCCCTTGGCCTTGATACGCTTCATGACGCCCTGAATGGAAGACTGACGGAAGTTGTCGGAGTTGGCCTTCATGGTCAGGCGGTAGACGCCGATGACACAGGGCTTCTCGTCCGCCGCGTTATACTCGTTCTCTTCCCCATAGCTGTAGTAGCCCGCCATCTGGAGCACCCGGTCTGCAATGAAATCTTTGCGGGTGCGGTTGGACTCCACGATGGCCTCGATGAGATTTTCCGGCACATCCTCGTAGTTGGCGAGGAGCTGCTTGGTATCTTTAGGCAGGCAGTAGCCGCCGTAACCAAAGCTGGGATTATTATAATGTGTGCCAATGCGGGGGTCGAGGCAGACGCCCTCGATGATATGCCGGGTATCAAGCCCCTTCATCTCGGCGTAGGTGTCCAGTTCATTGAAGAAGGAAACGCGGAGGGCCAGATAGGTGTTGGCGAACAGCTTGACCGCCTCGGCCTCGGTGAAGCCCATGAAGAGGGTGTCGATATTCTCTTTGACAGCACCTTCCTGTAACAAATAGGCAAAGGTGTGTGCCGCCTCCACGAGGCGCTCATCCTGCATATCCGTACCTACGATGATGCGGCTTGGGTAGAGATTATCGTATAGTGCCTTGGACTCCCGCAGGAACTCCGGGCTGAAGATGATATTCCTGCACTGATACTTTTCACGGACACTGGCCGTGAAGCCCACCGGGATGGTGGACTTGATGACCATGACAGCCTCGGGGTTCACCTTCATCACCAGCCGGATGACCGCCTCCACCGCCGAGGTATCGAAGAAATTCTTCCGGCTGTCGTAGTTGGTGGGGGCCGCGATAACCACAAAGTCAGCGTCCCGATAGGCCGTCTCCCCGTCCAGCGTAGCCGTCAGGTCGAGATCTTTCTCGGTGAGGTATTTTTCGATGTAGTCGTCCTGAATGGGCGATTTTTTCTGGTTGATGAGCTCCACCTTTTCCGGCACGATGTCAACAGCCGTGACATGGTGGTGCTGGCTCAGCAGGACAGCAATGGACAGGCCGACGTAGCCCGTACCCGCGACAGCGATGTTCAGTTTTTCGAATGCTTTCATGGCTTTCGCTCCTACGACACAAATGCAATAAACTGCGGTATTGACTTTATTGTATCATGAAGCGTATGAGGTGGCAAGTATCGACAAACAAAAACACCCTTCCCCTGCGGCGCGCCGCAGAAGGAAGGGTGTCAAACTCACGGATTAGGCTTCCCGCTTATTCAGCAGGACACCTCAGGCACTTTTGAGCGTAAGAACGCAATTAGCAGTTCTCAGCGAAGTACTTAATGGTACGGACCATCTGAGAGGTGTAGGAGTTCTCGTTGTCGTACCAAGACACGACCTGAACCTGATAGGTGTCGTCATCGATCTTAGCGACCATGGTCTGGGTAGCGTCGAACAGAGAGCCGTAACGCATACCGATGACGTCGGAGGAGACGATCTGATCCTCGTTGTAGCCGAAGGACTCGGAAGTAGCAGCCTTCATAGCAGCGTTGATGGACTCCTTGGTGACGTCCTTGCCCTTGACGACTGCGACCAGCAGGGTGGTGGAGCCGGTGGGAACAGGCACACGCTGAGCAGAGCCGATCAGCTTGCCGTTCAGCTCGGGGATGACCAGGCCGATGGCCTTAGCAGCACCGGTGCTGTTGGGGACGATGTTCTGTGCGCCAGCACGAGCACGGCGCAGATCGCCCTTGCGCTGAGGACCATCCAGGATCATCTGGTCGCCGGTGTAAGCATGAACGGTGGTCATGATGCCGGAGACGATGGGGTAGGTCTTGTTCAGGGTGTCGGCCATGGGAGCCAGGCAGTTGGTGGTGCAGGAAGCAGCGGAGATGACCTGATCCTCAGCGGTCAGGGTCTTCTCGTTGACGGAGTAGACAATGGTCTTCAGGTCGTTGCCTGCGGGAGCAGAGATGACGACCTTCTTAGCGCCAGCCTGGATATGAGCCATGCTCTTCTCCTTGCTGGTGTAGAAGCCGGTGCACTCCAGAACGACATCGACGTTCAGCTCGCCCCAGGGAGCGTCCTTTGCATCCTTAACAGCGTAGATCTTGATCTCCTTGCCGTCCACGATGATGGAGTCCTCGGTAGCCTCGACGGTGTGCTTGCCCTCACCGATCTTGCCGCAGAAGGAACCCTGAGCGGTATCGTACTTCAGCAGGTGAGCCAGCATCTTGGGGCTGGTCAGGTCGTTGATAGCGACGACCTCGTAACCCTCAGCATCAAACATCTGACGGAAAGCCAGACGGCCAATACGACCAAAACCATTGATAGCAACTCTAACAGCCATGTTAATAGTACCTCCTAAATGTTCTTACCCTGATTCGGATAATTCACGGTACTCTTATTTTAGTCCAAAACGGCCAAACTTTCAAGTGTCTGCCAAAAAATTAACAAGTCGTTTTCATACTTTTTTGCTTTTGTACTATTTTCTCGGGGAATGGTGTGCTGTTTTGAGCAATTCAACCAAGCGGCTGCTGACACATTTATGCATCCTGCGCAGTCCTTGTGCAGCGCACAGCGCTCAAGGCTCCCAAAGCGCCCACACAGCACAGCCCCAGCCGGAACAGCAGCGTCGGCGTCAGCAGAGCCCCGCCGCCCTCCTGTACAAGGGTCTGCAGCACGGTGGGCAGCTCCCAGCACAGGCAGAGGGCAAACGCCGCCAGCCCGCCGGCGCAGAGGGTGCGCCCATCCGACGTGCCGGGCAGGTAGAGCGCCCGGGCCAGCGCCGAGAGGAACACCAGCCCCGCCAGCAGCTGCCAGACCATCGCCGTGGGGGCCACCCGGTGCCAGCTGGAGCTGTTCTCCATAAAGCGGGCCAGCACGCACCAGTAGAACACGGCGCTGCCCAGCACGGCGGGCGTCAGGCTGCGGGTGGGGGTCTTCCAGTCCTTCCGCAGCCAGCTCAGGCCGAGACCGATCATCCAGAACGCGCACAGCGCCTCCAGCGCGGCCCGGATAAGCATTGCCACGCTGCTCCCCATCCAGAGGATGCGCAGCACAGCAGCCTCTCCATAGCAGACGGCCGCCGCCAGTGCCATGACACCGGAAGGTGTGCAGTGGCCCCGCAGCGCATCGGTCTGCGGCTTACAGCAGCGGCCCGCCGCCACAGCGGCACCGACGGCCACGGCCAGCGCACCGTACCGCAGCCAGACCGAGCCGACGATGCAGAGGCCCGTTTCCGCGTCGGTGAGAAGGGCCAGGTCGATGCCCCGGAAAATGCCCAGCAGCACACTCAGGAAAAGCGAAACCATGATAAAAAAGTTCATCTGTAATCCTCAAATCTTTATCCCCTTTTTCGGGGAAATTATCATAAGTGTATGATAGCGCGTTTTGGGTAGAAATGCAAGGCATTCCCCTCTTGTGCGCTTTTTTGCCGACGGAGGCCGGTATACTGAGTCCAAAAGTCTGTCCGGGAGGGAGATATGCCCCATGAAAAAAGCCTTTCTGCTCCTCTGCGCCCTGCTCCTCGTGCTGGGCAGCGCCCTGCCGCTGGCAGGCTACCGGCTGGCCCGGGCCGTGCTGAGCCGCAGGGCAGCCGTTCCCCCTGCCCCGGCGTCCAGCACCTCCGCCGTATCGGAAGCCTCGCCTGCCGCTTTCGAGGGAGACGCAGACGTCTTTCTCATCGAAGACCTGAGCACCGGCGAGGTGCGGCAGGTGCCGAAGCGGGACTATCTCATCGGGGCCGCAGCGGCTGAAATGCCCCTCACATGGCCGGACGAGGCCCTCAAGGCGCAAATCGTCGCGGCCCACAGCTACGCGCTCTACTGCCGCGACCACGCCTCTGCAGCCAACGGCAGCTGGCTCTCTGCCGACCCGGCGCGGCGGCAGGGCTATCTGACCGACGCCGTCCTCCACAGCTACTGGGGGACCGACTACGAGGCCAACTATGCCCGCCTCTCGGCCCTCGTAGACGCCGTCCTCAGCGATGTCCTCTGCTATGACGGTGCGGCGGCAGGGACGAGCTATTTTGCCATCTCCAATGGCCGTACCGAGGCCAGCGAGAACGTCTGGGGCAGCGCCCTCCCCTACCTCGTCCCGGTGGACAGCAGCACCGACCTCTCCGCCGACAACTACGAAGTCACCCTCACCCTTTCTGCCCCGCAGGTACAGCAGCTTCTTTCCTCGGGACTGGGCATCGCCGCCGACTCTGCCGCGCCGGAACGCTGGTTCGGTGAGACGACCCTGACAGCTTCGGGCTATGCGGCCTCTCTGCCCGTCTGCGGCCAGACCGTCTCCGGCACGGCCCTCCGGCGGGCTCTGGGGCTGCGGAGCGCCTGCTTCAACATCCGATATCAGGACGGCAGCTTCCTCATCACGACAAAAGGCTACGGCCACGGTGTGGGCCTGAGCCAGTGGGGTGCAAAAGCGCTGGCCGAGCAGGGCTGGACCTACGAAGCCATCCTCACCCACTATTTCCCGGGGACGCAGCTCTGCCGATGACACAAAAGCAGGGTGGTCAGCATTGCCGACCACCCTGTGTCTTTTTATTTTGGGGAAGCTCAGCCCAGAAGCCAGCTCCACATCCCCTTCTTCGTCTCGGTCACAGCTTCAGCTTCACTCTCGACTGCCTCAGTCACCGCCTCTTCGGTCTCCTGAACGAGCTGACCCAGCTTCGTGCCGGAGGGGTCCTGCACCGTCCAGTAAGTCGCGGTGCTGCTGGCGCTGCCGGAAACGGTGAAGTCGCTCATGAAGCAGAGCGTCTGGCCGTTGGAGTCGGTCAGCACGACCATGTAAGTGTAGCTGCCTTCGGGCAGCTCACCGAAACGGAGCTGGCTGTCGAAGTTCTTCAGAGACCAGCTGGACACATTGGGCGAGGCCTCAGCGCTCTGAACAGGCTGGTCGTTGGCATCGAGGATCGCCGCTTCCACGCTGCTCAGCACAGCACCCGATGCGCTGGCGGCAGTGCCGCTCACGCTCATGCCCTTACCGGTGCGGATGTTGACCGGGTAGCACATTCCTTCCAGACGGAGGCTGTCCAGCGTCGCGACGGCGCTGTTATGGTCGGAAGATATGTACCAGTAGCAGGAAGCACCCGCGATGGAGATGCTGGCTGCCGAGATCGGCACACGGCCCGAGGAGACGCTGCCGGCGGGGTCGGAGCAGTAGAACACGCCGTCGGTGTAGTCCGTCAGGAGAACGGCGTGAGGCTGGCGGCGGTCATAGAGGACGATGCCCTCGGGGTGCTCTGCCAGCAGCTGGATGAGCACGGCCTTCTTCTCCTCGTTGTTGGACGGCAGCGTGGAGTAGCCCACCTGCATGGCGTTATAGTTGAAGCTGTGGGAAAGGCCGCCTGCCCACGCACTGCCGCGGACGCTGTTCTCGGTCACGTCCGTCCAGTCGGTCAGGCCGTCCAGAAAAGCGCGGCGGCGGAGCATCATGGCGGCGGAGGCCAGCGTACAGGTTCCGCCCCGGCTCTGCTTGAAGTAAAATCCTGCGTCCACGTTGAGGTCCACCGCCAGCGCTCCCGGCAGCATCACTGCCATCAGCACGAGCGACAGCACAAGGGCCATCAGTTTTTTCCAGATCCGGTGCGGCGCACATTCCACGTTTGACTCATCCCTTCATCTTTCATTCATTGCTGTAAAGTATACCATTTTGTTACACTTTTGTAAACCGCAGGAAGACTTTTTTCTCAGATTTCACACGCTTCGTACACAATTTCGAGGCAGAATGCACAAATATCGTCTAACTTTTTGGGATATATAACAAAAAAGCCCCCGCCGTCCCGAGGGACAGCAGGGGCAAAACTGGAACGAATTTTCGTTTAGAACAGGCCGGTGATCTTGCCGTCGGCGTCCACATCAATGCTCACAGCGGCGGGCTTCTTGGGCAGGCCGGGCATGGTCATGATGCTGCCGCAGATGACCACCACGAAGCCGGCGCCTGCGGCCAGACGCACCTCGCGCACCTCCATCGTGAAGCCGGTGGGCGCACCGGTCAGCTTGGCATTATCGCTGAAGCTGTACTGGGTCTTGGCGATGCAGACGGGCAGATCGCCGTAACCCAGCTCGGTAAGCTCAGCCAGAGTCTTGCTGGCGGCGGCGCTGTAGTTCACGCCGTCGGCGCGGTAGATCTTGGTGGCGATGGCGTTGATCTTGTCCTTGAGGGGCATTTCCAGCGGGTAGGTGTACTGGATGGGACGGTCCTCCATGATGTCCAGCACCTTCTCGGCCAGAGCCTTGCCGCCCTCGCCGCCCTTGGCGAAGACCTCGCTCAGGACGCAGGGGACGCCCTGCTCGGCACAGACCTGCTCGACGTAAGCCTGCTCTTCGGCGGTATCGGTCGGGAAGGCGTTGATGGCCACCACGACGGGCAGGCCGAAGCCGTTCTTCATGTTGTCGATGTGGCGGACGAGGTTGGCTGCGCCCTTCTTGACAGCCTCGAGGTTGGGAGTGTTCAGGTCGGCCTTGGCTACGCCGCCGTGGCTCTTGAGAGCCCGGAGGGTCGCCACCAGCACACAGGCGCTGGGCGCGATACCCGCATAGCGGCACTTGATGTCCAGGAACTTCTCTGCGCCCAGATCTGCGCCGAAGCCTGCCTCGGTGATGACATAGTCGGCCAGCGAGAGGCTGAGCTTGGTGGCCATGATGCTGTTACAGCCGTGGGCAATGTTGGCGAAGGGGCCGCCGTGGATGATGGCGGGGTTGTTCTCGAGGGTCTGGACCAGGTTCGGGTCGAGGGCGTCCTTCAGCAGGGCGGTCATGGCACCCGCTGCGCCGATGTCCCCAGCCGTGACAGGCTTGCCGTCGTAGGTGTAGGCGCAGACGATCTTGGAGAGGCGCTCTTTCAAATCGGAGATGCTGGTGGCAAGGCAGAAGATGGCCATGATCTCGCTGGCGACGGTGATGTCGAAGCCGTCCTCGCGGGGAGTGCCGTTGACCTTGCCGCCCAGGCCGTCCACGATAAAGCGGAGCTGACGGTCGTTCATGTCCATGCAGCGCTTCCAGGTGATGCGGCGGGGGTCGATGTTCAGGGGGTTGCCCTGCTGGATGCTGTTGTCGATCATGGCCGCCAGCAGATTGTTGGCGGTACCGATGGCGTGGATGTCTCCGGTGAAGTGGAGGTTGATGTCCTCCATCGGCACCACCTGTGCGTAGCCGCCGCCAGCTGCGCCGCCCTTCATGCCGAAGACAGGGCCGAGGGAGGGTTCACGGAGGCAGAGCATGGTCTTTTTGCCTATGGCGTTCATGGCGTCGGCCAGACCCACGCTGGTGGTCGTCTTGCCCTCACCGGCAGGGGTGGGGCTGATGGCCGTGACGAGGATGAGCTTGCCCTGCTTCGATGCCTTATGGATGAGGCGGTGGTTTACCTTGGCCTTATAGCGGCCATAGGGGATCACGTCCTCGTCGGCGAGGCCCAGACTGGCGGCGATGTCGGCGATGGGTTTCATTTTAGCTTCCTGTGCGATCTCGATGTCAGACTTCATATTCAGCATCCTCCTTAAACAAAAAGGGCAGCTTTGCGCACCACGACGCAAGGCTGCCCAGACGGTCGGCATTAAAGCTTCTCTCCCCTTCTGCACTGTGGTGCTCCACAAGATCCGTCAGCAGAAGGGTCAGCTAACATCTATAAAATAGCACATCAGCACAAGGTTTGTCAAGCACAAAAAAGACGCCCCCGCTTTGCAGCGAGAGCGCCTCTTTGTTCAAGAATCGAAATTCAAGAAGCTAGCTTTAAGAGGGTTAAATTACTTAACCTCAACCTTAGCGCCGGCATCCTCCAGCTTCTTCTTGATGTCCTCAGCCTCAGCCTTGGAAGCCTTCTCCTTGACAGCCTTGGGAGCGCCGTCAACGATAGCCTTAGCCTCCTTCAGGCCCAGACCGGTGATCTCCTTGACCAGCTTGATGACGCCCATCTTGCCAGCGCCAGCCTCGACCAGGATGACGTCGAACTCGGTCTTCTCTTCCTCAGCGGCAGCAGCAGCGCCAGCAGCAGCGGGAGCAGCAGCAGCAACAGCAGAAACGCCGAACTCTTCGCAGTATGCGTCGATGAGCTCCTTCAGCTCCAGAACGGACAGCTCCTTGACGGAGTCGATGATGGCAGTAATCTTCTCAGAAGCCATAGTAGTAACCCTCCAATATAAATGGTTTGTTTGTTGATTTCAGATGTTTTTTAAGCAGCGGTCACGCGGCCATCAGGCAGCGGGCTCCTCCTGCTTGTCGGCATAAGCCTGCATTGCAACGGCCAGACCAGACAGAGTGCTGGTGAGGGCGCCTGCAAACATGGACAGCATGCCTTCGCGGTTGGGCAGCTTTGCGATGGCGTTGGTCTCGGCAGCGTCCATGACCTTGCCTTCCATGAAGCCAGCCTTCACGACGAACTTCTTGGACTTATCGCCGTCCTGGTACTTGCACAGGATGCGGGCAGCGGACATGGGGTCTTCCTCGTGAGCAAAAGCGATAGCGGTATCGCCCTTGAACTGCTCAGCCAGGGTCTCCAGAGAAGTACCCTTGACAGCCAGACGCAGCATGGTGTTCTTCACGACCATGTAATCGACGCCTGCCTCACGCAGCTCCTTACGGAGCTTGGTGTCGTTCTCGACGTTGATGCCGCCGTAAGCGACGACGCAGCCGGAAACCGCACTCTCAAACTTTGCCTTCAGATCAGCGACGTAAGCCTGCTTCTCAGAAAGAATCTTTGCACTGGGCATTCGGTTTCACCTCGTTTCAAAAACTTATATCGAAAGCTGGTGAGCAACGAAAAAAGCCTCTTTCCCGCACATAGTCCGAGAAAGAGGCATAAAACAACTTTACGCACGTTTCTCGGCAGGCGGCATAGCCTTACGCTGGACTCCAGCACCTGCTGTCTCAAAAACAGCATGATTATTTTACCGCAAATGCGCGGAGTTGTCAAGTGCTTTTTTGAAATTTCTTAAAAAACCTCTCCGTCAATGCTTCGCATTGCCACCTCTCCTATCGAGGAGAGGCCTTGGCATACCGCAAAGCCCAATCTCTTCGCCAGAGGCTCCCCTCAGTAGGGGCAACAACGACGACCGCCGCCAGTGGCGGAAACAGGGAGTCGTTGTTGGGGCAGCGGCCAGCAAGACGCAAACGAAGTGCTGCGGATGCTGGGTGCCGCAACCCGGCCTTGTCGAGCGATAGCGAGACTGAGAGGTTATTTCTTCAATTCAAAAATCAGACACCGTACTTCAGGGTGTTGAGACGGATGCCAGGGCCCATGGTGGTAGCGATGGTAGCGCTCTTGAAGTAAGTGCCCTTTGCAGCGGCGGGCTTTGCCTTTGCAATGGCGCTCATGACGGTATCCAGGTTGCTGTACAGCTTCTCTGCACCGAAGGAAGCCTTGCCCACGGGGACATGGATGATGTTCTGCTTGTCCAGACGGTACTCGATCTTACCAGCCTTGGCCTCAGAAACTGCCTTGCCCAGATCGGGAGCGACAGTGCCGGCCTTGGGGTTGGGCATCAGGCCGCGGGGGCCCAGGACCTTACCGAGACGGCCAACGCGGCCCATCATGTCGGGGGTGGTGACGACAACGTCAAAGTCCATGAAGCCGCCGGCGATCTTTGCGATCAGCTCGTCATCACCGACGATGTCAGCGCCGGCTGCCTCAGCAGCAGCGGCGGCAGCGCCCTTAGCGATGGCGCAGACGCGGACGGTCTTGCCGGTGCCGTTGGGCAGGACGACAGCGCCGCGGACCTGCTGGTCAGCGTGACGGCCATCAACGCCCAGACGGACGTGCAGCTCGACGGTCTCGTCGAACTTGGCGGAAGCGGTCTTGCAGGCCAGCTCCAGAGCCTCGTTCACTTCGTACAGTTTAGTAGAATCGACCAGCTTTGCAGCGTCGACATAGTGCTTGCCATGTTTCATTGTATATCCTCCTGTGTGGTCATGCGGGCAGTGTTATGCCCTCCCACTGTTTATGTCTCAGCCCTCGACGACGACGCCCATGGAACGGCAGGTGCCGCGGACCATGCTGCAGGCAGCTTCCAGAGAAGCAGCGTTCAGGTCGGGCATCTTGGTCTTAGCGATCTCTTCCACCTGAGCGGCGGTCAGAGTAGCGACCTTTTCCTTATTGGGCTTGCCGGAAGCGGTGTTGATGCCAGCGGCCTTCTTGATCAGAACGGCTGCCGGAGGAGTCTTGGTGATGAAGCTGAAGGAGCGGTCAGCGTAGACGGTGATGACGACGGGGATGACATAACCCATCTGGTTCTTGGTACGCTCGTTGAACTCCTTGGTGAAGGCCATGATGTTGACGCCCTTCTGACCCAGAGCAGGGCCAACAGGGGGAGCCGGAGTCGCCTTGCCGGCCTCGATCTGCAGCTTAATGTAGCCAGTAACTTTCTGTGCCATAGTAAATGCACCTCCAAAAATCTGTGGTGAGTTGCGGCGCGGTGTCTCCGCGCCTCCCACGAGCGCGTACGCGGTGTACACGCTCTATAAGAACCGCACTGCGGTCTTACCTTGGTAGAACGGATGCCGGTTGGTTACGGCAGCTCGACCTGCGCGATGTCCACTTCTGCGGGCGTCTCGCGGCCGAACATATTGACCTTGAGCTTGACTTTGAAGCTCTCGGTATCGATGCCCTCCACAAGGCCCATAAAGCCTTCCAGGGGGCCGGCGGTGATCTGCACGGTATCGCCGACGTTGAAATCGACGGTCAGCGGAGCCGCCTTCTCGACGCCCATCTTCTCCACTTCCTCAGCGGTCAGGGGGACAGGCTTCGAGGCAGGGCCGACGAAACCGGTGCAGCCGCGCGTATTGCGCACGACATACCAGGTATCGTCGTTCATGACCATCTTGACCAGAACGTAGCCGGGGAACAGCTTGTGCTCCACCATACGCTCCTTGCCGTCCTTGATCTCGGGGACCATCTCGGTCGGGACCTTGATGTCGCAGATCAGATCCTGCAGGCGGCGGTTCTCCACCATGGTCTGTAAGTCCGTTGCCACTTTATTCTCGTAGCCGGAATAGGTATGCACGACATACCAAAGCGCCTCATTGGACTGCTCTTCCATTCTGGTTGACCCTCCGTTTCAAGATGATTCAAGCGCCGATGATAAGGCCCAGGATGCCACCGAAGATGGCGTCCAGTGCGATCATCACGACGGCGGCGATCGCCACAGTCACGAGCACCACGACGGTGTTGGTCTTGATGTCCGCCTTAGACGGCCACACGACCTTTTTCAGCTCGCTCTTCGTGTCGCGGAAGAACTTTGCCACATTTGCGGCAAAACCCTTCACGGCGGCCTTCATTCTGGCCACAAAGCCCGGCTTTTTCTCGGTTTTGTCTGCCATGATGTTGTCCACCTTTCTTACTTGGTTTCGCGATGAACGGTGTGCTTCTTGCAGAAGCGGCAGTACTTCTTCATCTCGAGACGATCGGGGTTGTTCTTCTTGTTCTTCGTGGTGTTGTAGTTGCGCTGCTTGCACTCGGTGCAGGCCAGAGTGATTTTAACGGTCATTTGTTGACACCTCCATTATAACGGTTGTTTTGAACCTCCCTCGGCTTGCGGGAGCACCCGTTCGACAGGCGCACTTAATAACCCCGCAAAAGAGGTGTTATCATTGTATCACGTCTTTTTCTATTCGTCAAGCGGGAAATCTGCGTTTTTTCAGGTTTTTTGTATTTTCTTTCTCTTCGCCCGACTGCGCGGCACCGCTTGCATCCCGGGCATAAATATTATATAATAAGTATATCTATGTATATAGACAAAACTTCGGGCTGTCTGCCGCGCGCAGCGGTCCTGAAATCAGGAGAGATCGATTATGTTATCCGATTCTGAACATAAAATGAGCGTGGTCGTCCTGTTCGGCGGAATGTCCAGCGAGCACGAGGTCAGCCGCGTGTCCGCCGGCACCTTCGTGGACCAGCTCGACCGCCAGCGGTACGAGCTGCTGACCATCGGCATCACCAAAAAGGGCCGCTGGCTCTACACCGAGGCCGACTCGGCCCAGATGGCCGACGGCAGCTGGGAAGAGCTGCCGGGCAATATGCCCTGCGTGCTCAGCCCCGACCGTGCCGACCACGGCCTCATCCTCTTCACCCCCGCCGGGCAGGTGGAGAAGGTCCATGTGGACGTGGTCATCCCCGTGCTCCACGGCCTGTGGGGCGAGGACGGCACCGTGCAGGGCCTGCTGGAGCTGGCCGGCATCCCCTACGTAGGCTGCGGCGTTCTGGCCAGCGCGGTCTGCATGGACAAGGCAGTCGCCAACGCCATGTTCGACGCCTCCGGCATCCCTCACACCAGGTGGCTCTCCGCCACCCGCTGGGAGATCGAGTCTGACCCCGACGGCGTCTGCGACGGTGCCATCGCAAAGCTGGGCTGGCCCATCTTCGTCAAGCCCGCCAATGCCGGTTCCAGCGTGGGCATCACCAAGGCCCATGACCGCGATGAGCTAAAGGCCGCCATCCGGCTGGCCCTCGCCAACGACCGCAAGGTGGTGTTCGAGGCCTTCGTGGACGGCCACGAAGTGGAGTGCGCCGTCATCGGCTCCGACCCCGCCGTCTCCACCCGCCCGGGCGAGATCTTGGCCGGTGCCGAGTTCTACACCTACGACGACAAGTACAAGAACGGCGTCAGTCAGGTGGTCATTCCGGCCAAACTGCCTGAGGAAAAGCTGGATGAGGTGAAGACCTACGCCGCCATGGCCTACACGGCGCTGGGCTGCGAGGGTCTGGCCCGCTGCGACTTCTTTGTGGAGAAGGACACCGGCCGCGTCCTCATCAACGAGATCAACACCTTCCCCGGCTTCACCCCCATCAGTATGTACCCCAAGCTGATGGAGCATGAGGGCATCCCCGTGCCTGCCCTCATCGACCGCCTCATCGCTCTGGCTCTGGAAAGGACGGAAAAGCAGCATGGATAACCGTCCCATCGGCGTATTCGACAGCGGCCTTGGCGGCCTGACCGGCGTGCGGGAGCTGCGCAAGCGCCTCCCCAACGAGAATATCGTCTACTTCGGCGATACCGGCCGCGTCCCCTACGGCAGCCGCAGCCCTGAGACTATTTTGCAGTATGCACGGCAGGACATCGCATTTCTGCTCTCGAAGGATGTTAAGTGCATCATGGCCGCCTGCGGCACGGTGTCCAGCATCTACCCCGCCGCCGAGGCCGCAAAGCTCCCCGTCCCCTATCTGGGCGTCGTGGACGCTGCGGCCCGGGAGGCCGCTTTTGTCACCCGGAACCGCCGCATCGGCGTCATCGGCACGGCGGCCACCATCCGCTCCCGCAGCTATGAGACCGTCCTGCGCAAGCTCGTTCCCGGCGTGGAGATCACGGCCCGGCCCTGCCCCCTCTTCGTGCCTCTCGTGGAGGCCGGCTATGTGGACCACAGCGCCCTCGACAAGCAGCAGGTGACCCGTCTGGTCATCGCCCAGTATCTGGCCGAGGTGCGGGAGGCCGGGGTGGACACCCTCATCCTCGGCTGCACCCACTACCCCCTCATCAAAGAGATGATAGGCTGGTATATGGGCAGGAACGTCACCCTCGTGGACCCGGCCCAGACTGCCGCCCACCATCTGGAGCGGACGCTCAGCGAGCATGGCCTGAAGGGAAATCACGAAAAGGGCGAGGCCCACTTCTACGTCAGCGACGTGCCGGACAGCTTCGCCCAGACCGCCGACCTCTTCCTCGGGGAGTACAAGGGCGGGCTCATCGACCAGATCGCCATTGATAAATACTGATAAGGACGCAAAACTGTGAGCAAACCACTGGAAAACTACATTATCCGCATCAAGAGCTCCATCGACCAGTTCGACAATGAGGGCGTCATCCGCGAGGAGGACCGCGACCACATCGAGCTGATGACCCGGGGCAGCTTTACCAAAAAGAACGGAAGCTACTACATCTCTTATAAGGAGACGCAGACCATCGGCTTCGAGGGCTGCACCACCACCATCAAGATCGCCGAGGACGGCAGCCGGGTGGCCCTGCTCCGGTTCGGGCGGGCCAACAGCCAGCTCCTCATCGAGCGGGACCGCCGCAATCTCTGCCACTACGAGACGGAGGTGGGCTCCCTCACTCTGGGCGTCACCGGCGACGGCATCGACTGCAAGCTGACCGAGAAGGGCGGCAGCGCGGCGTTCAGCTACCTGCTGGACGCCGACGACGCCCGCATTGTCAGCCGCAATACGCTGGAAATGACGGTACAGCACGTCAACTGACTTCTCATTGTTTTTTGCCTGCGGCTCCTGCGGCAAGCGGGCTTCGCACTCAAACACGAAAGGACACTTGAAATGACCGACTTTGAAAAGACCTACCAGAACTACAACCCCCGGCAGACCGCGCTGGACGAGGCCCGCGCCCTGCTGACCGCCGCCGCCAAGGCTGCGATGGCCGACGGCACCCTGCCCGAGGCCGAGCTGCCCGCCTTCATCGTAGAGATCCCCGCCGACGTCAAGAACGGCGACATCGCCTCCAACATCGCCATGGCCGGCGCGCGCACCTGGCGCAAGGCCCCGAAGATGATCGCCGACGCCCTCATCGCCCACCTGCCCGCACTGGACGGCGGCGTCTTCGCCAAGGTCGAGGTGGCCGGCCCCGGCTTCATCAACCTGTTCCTCGCCCCCTCCTTCTGGGCCGGCGTCGTGCTGGGTGCCTGCTCCAACAAGGAGTATGGCCGCACCGACCACGGCAAGGGCGCCAAGTACAACGTGGAGTTCGTCTCCGCCAACCCCACCGGCCCCATGCACATGGGCAATGCCCGCGGCGGCGCTCTGGGTGACTGTCTGGCCGCTGTCCTCGACTGGTCCGGCTACGACGTGACCCGTGAGTTCTATATCAACGACGCAGGCAACCAGATCCAGAAGTTCGGCAAGAGCCTCGCTGTCCGCTACCTGCAGAAGTACTGCGGCGAGGAGACTTATCCCCTGCCCGCCGAGTGCTATCAGGGCGGCGACATCAAGGTGCTGGCCGGTGAGTTCGCTGAGCTGAACGGCGACAAATACGTTGCCTCCTGCAAAGGCATGGACGAGGAGACTCTCTTCGAGAGTGAGGCTTTCGCAGCTCTGAAGGACGCCCTCGTTGCCTACGCCCTGCCCAAGAACATCGCCGCCCTCAAGCGCGACCTGGGCAAGTACCGCATCGACTACGATGTCTGGTTCCACGAGAGCACCCTCCACGAGTCCGGCGCTGTGCTGGCCGTGGTGGACAAGCTGCTGGAGCTGGGTGCCTGCTACAAGGCCGAGGACGGTGCCATCATGTACCGCAGCGCACAGTACGCCGCCAAGTACGGCACCGTCAACAAGAAGAAGACCGACGACGGCACCGAGGAGGAAGCCAAGGACGAAGTCCTCGTCCGTGCCAACGGCATCCCCACCTACTTTGCCGCCGACATCGCCTACCACTACAACAAGCTGGCCACCCGCGGCTTCGCCAAGGCCATCGACGTCTGGGGCGCTGACCACCACGGCCACGTCGCCCGCATGAAGGGTGCCATGGACGCCATCGGCCTCCACGGCGAGGATCTGGACGTCGTGCTGATGCAGATGGTCAACCTGATGCGTGACGGTCAGCCCGTCCGTATGTCCAAGCGCACCGGCAACGCCATCACCCTGACCGACCTGCTGGAAGAGGTGCCCATCGACAGCGCACGCTTCCTGTTCAATATGCACGACGCCGGCAGCGGCATCGACTTCGACCTGGACCAGGCCGTCAAGACCGACAACGACAACCCGGTCTACTACGTCCAGTACGCTCACGCCCGCATCTGCTCCATCCTCAAGAAGATGGAGAGCGAGGGCGTGGCCTTCGCAGGCGCTGAGAACATCGACGCCACCCTGCTGACCGAGCCTTCCGAGATGGACCTCATCCGGATGCTGGCCGCCTTCCCGCAGGAGATCGTCATGGCTGCCGAGAAGTACGACCCCAGCCGCATCAACCGCTTCGTCATCGACCTGGCCAGCGCCTTCCACCGCTTCTACGGCAGCTGCCGCATCCAGGGCGCAGACCCCGCCGTCCAGCAGGCCCGTCTGGCCCTCTGCATCGGCGTCAAGAACGTCATCTTCAACGTGCTCACCATGTTCAAGATCAACGTCCCTGAGAAGATGTAAGCCGCTTCTCCGTACCTTATAAAGAGCAAAGCGCCCCCGGAACTCGAATCTGAGTTCCGGGGGCGCTTTTTGTCTTGTGCTTTCGGGAGGCGGAGAATTACTCCTCCGTTACCTCAAAGTCCAGCGGCTTGCCGCAGCTGGGGCAGACAGGGTCGCCGTCCAGCAGGGCCTCTTCGTCCACCACAGAGGTGGCGCCGCAGGCGGGGCAGGTCACTTCGTACTGCACGGGGCCGTCGTTCTCAGCGGCCTCGTCGTCCTCAGGGTCTTCCAGAGCCACCTCGAAAGCCACCTTGCAGCTGGGGCAGATGGCCTCACCGGCGTCCAGATTGTCCTCGCTCACGTAGACGGTCTTGCCGCAGGCAGGGCAGGCCACCTCATAATAAGGCTCACCGGCCACATCGGCGTTGTCGTCATCGTCGTCTGCCTCGGTCTCGTCGTCGGAGTCGTCCTCTTCGTCCTCGGCATCTTCGTCTTCGTACAGGTCTGCTTCAAGGTCTTCCAGCTCTTCGCTCAGGTCGTTGATCTGGTCGTAGGCGTGGGTGACATCCTCGTCGATGCTGTCCACGGCCTCTGCCATCTCACTCAGCAGCTCGCTCATGGCCTTGATGACCTTGCCTTCTTTGGTGTTCTCATCAATGCCGAGGCCGTCGATCAGGCCCTTCAGGTATGCAGCTTTTTCCTTCATAGGGAATACCTCCTATCGCAAAACAGCTCTTCTTTTTAAGAAAAAACCGGGCAAACGGTCGCCCGCTGCCCGGTCTTATCGTCGTCAGAAAATCAGACGCGCTCCATATACTCGCCGGTGCGGGTATCGATGCGGATGTGGTCGCCCTCGTTGATGAACAGGGGGACGCGGATCTCAGCACCGGTCTCGACGGTAGCGGGCTTCAGGGTGTTGGTGGCGGTGTTGCCCTTGACACCCGGCTCGGTCTGGGTGACTTCCAGCTCGATGAAGTTGGGGATCTCGACGCTGAAGACCTTGCCCTTGTAGCTCAGCAGCTTGCACAGCTCGTTCTCTTTGCAGAACTTGAAGTTATCGGGGACGTCGCTTGCGTTGACGGGGATGTCATCGTAAGTCTCGTTGTCCATGAAGTGGTACAGATCGCCATCCTCATAGCTGTAGGTCACGTCCTTGCGCTCGATGAAAGCCTGAGGGAACTTAGCGGTCGGGTTGTAGCTGGTCTCGACCACGGAGCCGGTGATGACGTTCTTGGTCTTGGTACGGACAAAGGCAGCGCCCTTGCCGGGCTTGACGTGCTGGAACTCAACGACCTGAAGAACCTGGCCGTCCTGCTCAAAGGTCACGCCATTGCGAAACTCGCCTGCAGAAATCATAGGAATTCCTCCATTAGTTTAATGTCTCAGATGCATTACGCATATCTCTATTTATTTTACCCAATCCCGCGCCATTTGGCAAGGGGTTTCGGTAAAAAAGACGATGAAAATGACAAAAAGTGTGGAACACAAGGTAAGTTTTCCTTCGTACAACCTCTCAGTCTGCTCCGCAGACAGCTCCCCTGGTAGGGGAGCCTCTGGCGAAGAGGCGAAGTTTTCCGATATGCCAAAGCCTCCCCTCGGTAGAGCAACGACGACGACCGCCGCCGGTGGCGGAAACAGGGAGGAGTTGTTGGGGCCGCGGTCAGCAATACGCAAGCAAAGCGAAGCGGATGCTGGGTACCGCAACCCGGACAATGGCAGCGCGTCAGCGCTGACGGAGAGGTTGCTCCCCCCTCGCCGCCTCGTACATCCTCTGCATCGCCTGCGCGTCCTCGGCCTGAGTACCGGCGCTCTCGCAGATGACGACCGGCTCGAGGCGGCGCTCTGCCAGCAGCTCCATCAGGGGCTGGGGCTCCGGGCCGAACTGGGTCTCAGCAAAGGTCCAGTGGCGCTTCTCGCCGCCTGCAGAGAACTCGATGCGGGAGAAGTGGACGTGGAACCGCCGGGCGCGCTCGTCGCCCAGCACCTCATCCATCCGGTCAAGGATGGCGGCGTAGTCGGCCCTGGACTGGATGCCGCCCAAGGTCCGGGCGTTCAGGTGGCCGAAGTCGATGCAGGGCGTGATGCGCTTGTCCACCCCGCAGAGGGCCAATACTTCGTCCAGCGTACCCAGCTGGCCGATTTTGCCCATGGTCTCCGGGCAGAGGGTCATATCGCCGTAACCGGCTTCGTCCAGCGCTTCCACGGCACGGCGCATGGTGTCCAGCGCCTTTTCGAGGGCGGCTTCCCGGCTCTGTTTGCCGCAGCTGCCCGAGTGGAAGATGATGCGCCGCCCGCCAAGCGCGCGGCAGACCTCGGCACTCTGGAGCAGATAGCGGACGCTGCCCAGCCGCTTTTCTTCCTCGAGGCTGGACATACTGATATAATAAGGTGCGTGGACGCTGAACAGGATGCCCTTCTCTGCGGCATCTGCGGCCATCTTCCTGGCCTTGTCCACCCCGAGGCGAACGCCGTGGCCGCACTGGTACTCGAAAGCGTCCAGTCCCATCTCTGCCGTGTAGGCGGGGATGTCGAGGCTGGACTTGTAGCCCTTCGTCTCGAAGCTGTCGCTGGTGCCGGCAGTGCCGAACCGGATTTTCCAGTCACACTCGTTCACAGTGTCTTCCCTCCCCGGTCATAATACTTCTGCCAGTGGCGCTTTTCCCACTTGCGCTTGAGCACCACCTGCGCGCCGAGGTCGGGGCCGCGGGGAATGACCATCAGGCCCGGGATGCCGTAGAGGGCCGCCGCCATCCGGTCGGCGTAGAGCTGGTCGCCCACCATGGCCATCTGCTTCCGCTTCACGCCCATCCGGCGGCGGGCCACCATCAGCGCGAAGGGCAAGGGCTTGGCGGAACGGTAGAGGTACGCGAGGCCCAGTTTCTCGGCGAAGGGCCGGACGCGCTTCTCCGCACCGTTGGAGACGATGGTGAGGCCGATGCCGGCTTCCTTCATCTGAACCAGCCACCCGGCCACTTCGTCCGGCAGCTCCTGGCTGCGGTCAGCTGTCAGGGTGTTGTCGATGTCCAGCACGAGGGCGCGGATGCCCTTGCCCGCCAGAAACTCCGGGGTGATGTGGGTAACATCCTTGAACACATATTCGGGGGTGATGAGCATAGTATTTCTCCCTGCAATGAAAATAGGGGAGCCTGCAATACAGGCTCCCCTACATCGGCGTTAGCAACGCGTTTGAAATCTAAAGCAACAATGCGATTCCAAGCAGTTAATTACTTAAACTTACGCTTGCGGGCTGCTTCGGACTTCTTCTTGCGCTTAACAGACGGCTTCTCGTAAGCCTCGCGCTTACGAACCTCTGCGAGCACACCGCTGCGGGCAGTGCTACGCTTGAAGCGACGCAGTGCGCTCTCCAGCGACTCGCCCTCTTTAACACGAATTTCCGACATCTTATTCCCTCCCTTGGACCGTGAGGCAGGAATTTCGTTGTTACATGGTAACTAACAGTAGACAGTATAGCGCATTTTCATGCGTTCGTCAACCTTTTTTAGAAAGTTTTTTTGAAACTTTTCGAAAAAGCATACTCCTCTTTGGCTCCCCTTTTTAGGGGAGCTGGCTGCGAAAGCAGACTGAGAGGTTTAGCCCTTGACGGCCAGATTGACCAGACGGCCCTTGACGTAGATTTCCTTGACCACGGTCTTGCCGGACAGAGCCTCGGCGACAGCCGGGTCAGCCTTTGCGGCGGCGATGGCGTCCTCAGAGGTGATGTCTGCGGCCACCTTCAGACGGGCCTTGACCTTGCCGTTGACCTGTACTGCGATCTCAACCGTGCTCTCAACACACTTGGCCTCCTCGTACTTGGGCCAGGGGTAGTAGGCCAGCTGCTCGTCGTGGCTGTGGCCCAGCTTCTCCCACAGCTCCTCGGTCATGTGGGGAGCGAACGGGTTCAGCAGCTGGACGACGGTCTCGAACTCGGCCCTGGTAGCGCCGCCGTTGTCGTACAGGGCGTTGACCAGAGTCATGAGCTGTGCAATGGCGGTGTTCATCTTCAGGCCCTCGATGTCAGCGCCCACCTTCTTGATGGTCTGGTGCAGCAGAGTCTCCAGCTGGGGACGATAGCCTTCGCCCTCCACCAGCTTGTCGGACAGAGCCCACACGCGGTCGAGGAAGCGGTTGCAGCCGGCGATGGCAGAGGTCTGCCAGGGTGCGGCCTGCTCGAAGTCACCCATGAACATCTCGTACAGACGCATGGTGTCAGCACCGTACTGGTCCACGACCTCATCGGGGTTGATGACATTGCCCAGAGATTTGGACATCTTGACGATGGGGTGGCGGGCCATCTCACCGTACTTCTCTTCCAGAGCCTTCTCGGCGGCCTTCTGGCTGCCGTACTCCTTCAGCAGCTTCTCCTGCTCCTCAGCGGGCAGGTTGACGAAGCTGTGGGGGTTCAGGCCCAGGATCATGCCGTGGGCGGTGCGCTTCTGATAAGGCTCTGCGGTGGGCACGACGCCGATGTCGTACAGGAACTTATGCCAGAAACGGCTGTAGAGCAGATGCAGGGTGGTATGCTCCATGCCGCCGTTGTACCAGTCCACCGGAGACCAGTATTCCAGCGCCTCTTTGGAAGCGAGGGCATCCTTGCAGTGGGGGTCCATATAGCGCAGGAAGTACCAGGAAGAACCGGCCCACTGAGGCATGGTGTCGGTCTCGCGGGTCGCGGGGCCGCCGCAGCAGGGGCAGGTGGTCTTGACCCAGTCGGTGTGGCGGGCCAGCGGAGACTCACCGTCGGGACCCGGCTCAAAGTCGGTGATGTCGGGCAGGGTCAGAGGCAGGCTGCTCTCGGGCAGGGGCTGCCAGCCGCACTTCTCGCACTTGACCATGGGGATAGGCTCGCCCCAGTAGCGCTGACGGCTGAACACCCAGTCGCGGAGCTTGTAGTTGACCTTATCCCGGCCCTTGCCGTTGGCTTCCAGCCACTCGATCATCTTTTTCTTGGCGTCGGTGACAGACAGGCCGTCGAGGAAGCCGGAGTTGACCAGCGTACCGGTGGCCACATCGGTGAAAGCAGCCTCGTCGAGGTTGGAGGGGGTGCTGCCCTTGACGACCTCGATGATGGGCAGGCCAAACTTTTTGGCGAACTCCCAGTCGCGGGTATCGTGGGCAGGCACGGCCATGATGGCACCGGTGCCGTAGGTAGCCAGAACGTAGTCGGAGATGAAGATGGGGATCTCCTTGTCGTTGACGGGGTTGATGCCCATGACGCCTTCCAGCTGAACGCCGGTCTTTTCCTTGTTCAGCTCGCTGCGCTCGAAGTCGCTCTTGCGGGCAGCCTCGGCCTGATAAGCCTTGACGGCGTCGGCATTCTTGATGATGCCCTTTTCCAGCCACTCCTTGAGGATGGCGTGCTCGGGAGAGACGACCATGTAGGTAGCGCCGAACAGGGTGTCGCAGCGGGTGGTGTAGACGGTCAAGGTGTCGCCGGCGGTGGTGCCGAAGTTGACCTCTGCGCCGTGGCTGCGGCCGATCCAGTTCTTCTGCTGGGTGGCGACGCGCTCAATGTAATCCAGACCGTCCAGACCGTCGATGAGCTTGTCCGCGTAGGCGGTGATCTTCAGCATCCACTGGCTCTTGACGCGGTGGACGACCTCGCTGCCGCAGCGCTCGCAGACGCCGTTGACGACTTCCTCGTTTGCCAGCACGCACTTGCAGCCGGTACACCAGTTGACGTTCATTTCCTTCTTGTAGGCGAGGCCCTTCTTGTACAGCTGCAGGAAGATCCACTGGGTCCACTTATAATACTCGGGGTCGGTGGTGTTGATCTCACGGTCCCAGTCGAAGGAGAAGCCCAGTGCCTTGAGCTGCTCCCGGAAGTGGTCAACATTCTTCTTGGTGACGATGGCCGGATGGATGTGGTTCTTCATGGCGAAGTTCTCGGTGGGCAGACCGAAAGCGTCCCAGCCCATCGGGTAGAGCACGTTATAACCGTTCTGGCGGCGCTTGCGGCTCACGACATCCAGCGCAGTGTAGCTGCGGGGATGGCCGACATGCAGGCCCGCGCCCGAGGGATACGGGAACTCCACCAGTGCATAGAACTTGGGCTTCTTGTGGTCGATCTCAACGTGGAAGGTCTTTTCGTCTTCCCACACCTTCTGCCACTTGGCCTCCACGGCCTTGTAATCATACTTCATTCTTGTAATCAGCTCCAGACTTTTTCTAAAACAATACCAATGATATATGACAAACTCAGCAATACTCTACGTGTTCAACCTCTCCGTCGAGCGAAGCGAGACTGAGAGGTTGACTCAGGGCATCCGAGCTGTTTTCTTACAGACTGTTATCCGGGGTCAGGTACTCCGAGATGTCGATGGGCTCACCGTCGGCCCACAGGTGCTCGAGGTCGTAGTAGGTGCGGGTGTTGGGGACGAAGACGTGGACGATGACGCTGGAATAGTCCAGCAGCACCCAGTTCTTGGAGTCAAAACCCTCCGTGGTGTGGGGCTCGATGCCGCTCTGGGAAAGCTCATACTCCACCTCGTCGGCCAGAGAGCCCACCTGCGTGGTAGAGGTACCGGAGGCGATGACGAAGTAGTCGGTGAGGACGGTCAGGCTGTCCACCTTGAGCACCCGCACGTCCTGAGCCTTCTTCTTGTCGAGGATCTTTGCGATCTCAATGGCAAGGGTCTTGCTGTCGATGTTCTTATCCATAGATTTTTCTCCTTATCATTGTCCGGCCGGCTGACCGTCGGTGGTAGTAGCGCCCGCCACGTCGGTGTCGCCGCTGAGGATGGCGTCGTCCGACTCCTTATCCAGCTGGCCCACGAACTGGACGTTGGCGCTGGTGGAGGCGGTGCCGTGGGGCCAGTCGTTGGTCACGAGGTTCAGCTCGCTGGCGCTCACCGGGCCGGTATAGTTGCGGAAATAGGTGTTGAGCAGCTCTGCAATGGAGCCGGCGTCCGGCACCACACAGGAGTAGCCGTCAAAGGTATCGGTCACGCCCACGTTCGGCACGCCCATGAAAACGGGGGTCTGTGCCAGCATGATATTGGCGCTGTCGATACGGGTGAAGGACACCAGCATCTTTGCGATGGTGGTCAGGTCCATATCCGTGTGGATATAGTTGTTGAAGATGAGGGGCAGCTGGTTGAGCACATCGGTGATGCCCATGCTGCGCACCCGCTTGAACAGACCGGCGTAGAAGTAGCGCTGCATGTTCAGGCGGTCGATGTCGGAGTTGGAGTAGCCCTGACCGTGGCGGCAGCGGACAAAGAACTCCGCCGATGCACCGTCCAGATTGCGGTAGCCCTGTTTGAGGGCGCTGCCCGCAAAGGACATATCGTGGGGGATATAGACTTCGATGCCGCCGAAGTTGTCCACCATCTCCACCAGAGCCTGCATATCCACCGTCACGTAGTAATCGATGGGCAGCTTATACTGGTCGTAGATGACCTCCGCCAGGGCGGCAACGCTGCCGCCGTTGGAGAGGGCCACGGAGTTTATCTGGTAATTGGTGGCGGCGTAGGTCTTGCCGTTGGAGAGGGCCACCTTGCGGCCCTTGGTGGCCACAAGGCTGTTGCGGGGGATCTGGAGCATCCGCAGCGCGCCGCCCTTGATGTCGAACTGGCAGTAGAGGATCATGTCCGTCATGCCGTCGTTGGAGGTGGGGTCGTTGGAGTAGTTGCGGCCTTCTTCATAGTCGATGCCACAGACGAGGATGTTGACCACATCGCCCTTGTACTCCTCGAGGGTCTGTATCTCCTCGGTGATGGAGGGGGCGTCCTCCTCCGGACGGAGGTTCTCTTCCACCCTGCCCACCATGCCGACGGCATACACCACCACGCCCGAGATGACGGCCAGCACCGCCAGCGTCACAGCCAGCGGGAGCCAGAGCGGGGTCTTTTTCTTCTTTTTGCGGCGGCGGGGAGGCTCATTGCCGCCCGCAGGGGCCGAATGACGGGGCGGCTTTGCGCCGCCGCTGCCGCCCGCGCGGCGGGGAGACTCTGCGAGGGAGGGCTTTTCCTCTGCAAAGAAGTCCGGCTGGGCAGGCTGCACGGGCCGGGATGCAGGAGCCTTTTCGGCCCGCCGCTCCGTCGGGCGGTTGAGTGAACGGTCTGTCTTGATATGACGCGGAGTCTGACTCATTCCATCTTATTCCTTCCAAGCGTTTTAGGGAGCCGGCTGTTGGCCGAAAAACTCCTGTTCAGGGTTTTGTACTCTTTAGTATACCATTCTTCCCCACGATTCGCAATCAGCATTCTTTCTTCTGATGGGCCAGGATGTCTTCATAGGCGGCAACGGACTGGGGGTCCAGCGGCTTGCCCTGGGAGAGGACGAAATCGTTGGTCTGTTTCAGCGCAGCCAGCATGGCGGCGTCGAGGTCTTTCATTTCCAGCTTCCGCAGCTTGCCAACGCCCGGCCAGTCCCGCTCTTTGCTGGTCATGTCGGCCAGGTAGACCACCTTATCCAGCTTCGACATCCCGGCCCTGCCTGCCGTGTGGCAGGCGATGGCGGAAAGGATGGCCTCATCCTCCACGCCCCACTGGGTGCGGGCGAGGATGGCCGCACAGATGCCGTGCCAGACGGAGGCAGGCCGCTCTTCCCCGCCCTCGGCGTACTGGGGATACTGCCGCATCAGTTCCCGCATCTCATCCTTGGAGATCTCTTTGGCCGAGTCGTGGAGCAGGGCGGCCAGCGCAGCCTTGTCCTCATCGACGCCGTAGCGCTTCGCCAGCCTGACGGCCATTTTTTTCACGTTCAGGGTGTGCTCGTAGCGCTTGTCACTCAGCCGGCTGCGCACAAGCTCTTTTGCCTGTTTCTGATTCATTTGTGACTTCGTCTCCTTTGGTGTACAGCCCCTCGCGCCGGATGACCCGGCGCACCGAGGCCGGAAGCTCGTTTTCACATTCCTCACCGGCGGCGAGGCGGGTGCGGAGGACGCTGGACGCCATGGGCAGAGCCTCCACCGGCGCGAACAGGATGCGCGCACCGGAAGCGTCCAGCTGCCGGGCCTTGGCGTGGAGAGCCGGGTCGTCGCCGATATTCCGGCTCGTGACCACCAGATGGGCCAGACGAAGGATGTCCTCCCAGCGGTGCCACCCGTCGAAGCTCAGCAGCATATCACTGCCGATGGCGAGGTACAGCTCATCGCCGGGATTCTCCCGGGCCAGCTTTTCCAGCGTGAGGACGCTGTAATTCTTCCGGCCCTGCTCCGCCTGCTCCACCTCCCAGCCGCTGACCTCGAGGCCGAAGCCCATCTCCCGGGCCAGCTCCGCAAAGCAGCCGCACATCTCCACCCGGAGCGGGCCGGGGGCGGATGTCCCCTGCTTGAAGGGGGAGACACCCGCCGGCATGATCACCACGCGGTCCGGGCAGACCCGGGCAGCGGCGGCGCGGAGGTTGTTCAGGTGGCCGTAGTGGGGCGGGTCGAAGGAGCCGCCGTAAAGCAGGATACGCATTACTTCAGCAGGTCGGCGTAGGCGCTGTCCTTCTTTTTCTGGAGGTAGAGCACGAACTTGGAGCCGATGACCTGCACGCAGTCGGCGCCGGTGGCCTCGGCCAGCTTGACAGAAGCCTCGCGGGCGTTGTACATGCTGCTCTCAAGCACCTTGAGCTTGATGAGCTCCCGGGCATCGAGGCAGTCCTTCACACCCTGGATCATGGTCTCGTCGATCTCACCCTTGCCCACGATAAAAACGGGGTCCATGGTGTTTGCCTTACCGCGCAGAATGGCGCGCTGTTTGCTCGTCAGCATAATAGTTTCTCCTTTAATTTGCAGCTTATTTCTGTTTTCTATTAAGTTTTCTCTTCGTACAACCTCTCAGTCTGCTTCGCAGACAGCTCCCCTAGTAGGGGAGCCTCTGGCGAAGAGGCGAAGCTTCACGAAATGCCAAGGCCTCCCCTCGGTAGGGGAGGTGGCATTGCGAAGCAATGACGGAGAGGTTAATTTTCCGCCAAAAACTCCGGCAGCTCCTTCTCCATCTCAGCCAGCGCATTTCCGCGGTGGCTGATGGCGTCCTTCTCGTCGGGAGTCAGCTGGGCATAGCTGCGGCCCTCCGAGTTGGGGCGCTTATCGGTCTTGCCCACACCGCACTCGTCGGGGATGAAGAGCGGGTCGTAGCCGAAGCCGTAGTCCCCGGCCAGCCGCTCAAAGGCGACGCGGCCCGGGCATTCGCCCCGGCAGGTGAGGTGCTGGCCGGTGGGCAGGATGAAGCAGACCGCCGCCACGAACTTCGCGCCGCGCTGCCCCGCCGGGACGTCCTTCATGTTCTCGAGGAGCTTGTCGTTGTTGGCCTCGTCGTCGCCGTGGTGGCCGCAGTAGCGGGCGCTGTAGACGCCGGGAGCGCCGTCCAGCGCGTCCACGCAGAGGCCGGAATCGTCGGCGATGGTGGGCAGGCCGCTGGCCTTGCAGATGGTCTCGGCCTTGATGAGGGCATTGGCCTCAAAGGTAGTGCCGGTCTCGTCCGGCTCGATGGTGATGCCAAGCTCCTTCTGGCTGACCACTTCGTGGCCCTGAGCCTCGAGGATGCGCCGCAGCTCGCGGAGCTTTCCGGCGTTGCCGGTGGCTGCACAAATCTTCATAAGATTGCTCCTTAATGCTTCCATCCCGTGCGGGGGATGAGCTCTTCCACAAAGCCCTCCGGGGTGAAGGGGATGAGGTCGTCGATGCCCTCGCCCACGCCGATGAACCGCACCGGCAGACCGAGGCGCTGCTTGACGGCCACCACGCAGCCGCCCTTGGCCGTGCCGTCGAGCTTGGTCAGGATGATGCCGGTGGCGTCAGCAGCCTTGCAGAATTCCTTCGCCTGGCTGATGGCGTTCTGGCCCGTGATGGCGTCCAGCACCAGCAGGGTCTCGAGGCTGGCTTCGGGAGCGGCCTTCCTGACGCTGCGGCTGATCTTGGACAGCTCGCTCATCAGGTTCGACTTGTTGTGGAGACGTCCGGCCGTATCGGCGATGACCATGTCATAGCCCCGGGCGGTGGCAGACTTCACGGTGTCGAAGATGACGGCGGCGGGGTCTGCGCCCTCGCCGGCCTTGACGATCGGCACACCGGCGCGGCCCGCCCAGATCTCCAGCTGCTCGCTGGCAGCGGCGCGGAAGGTGTCGCCTGCGGCCAGCATGACCTTTTTGCCCTGACGGGTGTAGTAGTCGGCCAGCTTTGCGATGCTGGTGGTCTTGCCCACGCCGTTGACGCCGATGACGAGGATGACGGCGGGATGGCCGTCCAGCGCCATTTCAGCTTCCGGGCGCATCTCGTCGGCGATGATGTCGCGCAGAGCGTCAGCCGCCTGTTCGCCGGTCTTGAGGCCCTTTTCCTGCACGCGGTCGCGGAGGGCGTCCACCAGCTTCATGGCGACGTCGCCGCCCACGTCGGCGAGGATGAGCTGTTCTTCCAGCTCATCGTACAGATCGTCGTCGATCTTGCTGCCGGTGAGGGTGTTCAGGATGTTGCCCCAAAAGCCCGTGCGGGTCTTTTCGAGGCCGTCTTTCATTTTGTCCTTTTCTTTTTTGCCAAATCCAAAGAGTCCCATGGGTTCTCTCCTTTTTCAGGTTTTATGCTCTTTTTTAGCTTATCCTTCGTACAACCTCTCAGTCGGGCTTGCGCCCGCCAGCTCCCCTGGTAGGGGAGCCTCTGGCGAAAAGGGAAAGTTCCCGGTTTTGCCAAGGCCTCCCCTCGTTAGGAGCAACAACGACGACCGCCGCCAGTGGCGGAAACAGGGAGTCGCTGTTGGGGCCGCGGCCAGCAAGGCGCAAGCAAAGCGCTGCGGATGCTGGGTGCCGCAACCCGGGCAGTGGCATCGCGCAGCGATGACGGAGAGGTTCAGCTCCGTCTTATTATACCTACGAAACCAGTTCCGCGTCAACCTGTTCCAAATCGAGTTTGAGCAGTTTGGAGACGCCGTCCTCCTGCATGGTGACGCCGTAGAGGACGTTGGCGGCCTCCATGGTGCCGCGGCGGTGGGTGATGACGATGAACTGGGTCTTGTCGCTCACCCGGCGCAGGTACTGCGCGAAGCGGACGACGTTGGCGTCATCCAGCGCGGCCTCGATCTCGTCGAGGATGCAGAAGGGCGCGGGGTTGACGGCGAGGATGGCGAAATAGATGCTGATGGCCACCAGCGCCTGCTCGCCGCCGGACAGGGCTTCCAGGTTCTTGATGACCTTGCCCGGCGGGGCCACCCGGATGCCGATGCCGCAGGAGAGCACGTCGCTCTCATCTTCCAGCACAAGGCTGGCCTCGCCGCCGCCGAACAGTTCGGTGAAGACGCGGCCAAAGTTCTCGTTGATGGCCCGGAAGCTGTCGGTGAAGATGTCTTTCATCTGGCCCGACAGGCTGGTGATCATCCTGGTCAGCTCGTTCCTGCTGCCCTCGACGTCCTCCACCTGAGCGCGGAGGGTGTCGTAGCGGGCCTTGACCTCCTGATACTCCTCGATGGCGCTGACATTGACGTTGCCCAGAGCGCGTATCCTGCCCCGCAGGTCGGCCACCTGCGCCCGGAGGACGTTCACGTTCTCGAACTCCACGCAGAGCTCTTCGGCCTGAGAGAGGGTCAGCTGATACTCGTCCCAGAGCTTCGCGGCCATCTGGTCGTATTCGCCCTCGGCGGCGGCTTTCCGCTCCGCCAGACGGGCCATCTCGCGGCCCATCTCTTCCCGCTCATCGGCGGCGGTGCGGCCTTTTGCAAGAGCCTCCGTCTCGTCCTTCTGGCAGAGCAGGCGCTTCTCGGTGGCCTCGCGTATCTCGGCCTCTTTTGCCGCGATGAGCGCGGTGCTGTCGGTCTTGGCCCGGCGGATGGCCTCTATCTCTTCCTGACAGGCCCCGCTGCGGGCGGCGAGAGCCGTGAGGCTCTCTTCCAGCGCGGCGCGGCGGCTCTCAGCGTCTCTGGCCTGTTTTTCCAGCGCTTCGATCTGGCTGCGGGCCAGCTCGGCGTCCTTCTGACGGGCCAGCTGCTCCATCCGCTTGGCGCTCAGACGCTCGGCGAGGCTCCGCTGCTGTGCAAGGAAGGCGTCGTCGCCCTCGGCGATGCGTTCCAGCTCGGCCGTCCGCGTCTCGATGTCGGCGGCAAGGGCTTCTTCCTGCTTTGCGGCGTCTTCGGCACGGGCGCGGGCGGCGTCCAGCTGGGCTTTCCGCCGCTCCATCTCATCCTGACGCCCGGCGAGCGCCGCTTCCGACTGCTCCACAGCCGCCTCGAGGCGTTTCTGTTCGGCCTCGGCGCGGATGCGGTCATTGGCCGCCGTAATGATCTCGCTCTCGGTGGCGGTCAGCTCTGCGGCCAGCGCATCCACCTGCGTTTTCAGCTCGTCGGTGCGGTCCTGCGCCGCGAGGCAGTCCTTCTGGAGCCTGGCGGCCCTGACGCGCAGCTCTTCCATCTCCTGCTTGCGGGTGAACAGGCCCGCCGACCGCTGGACGCTGCCGCCGGTGAAGCTGCCGCCCGCGTTGATGACCTGACCGTCCAGCGTGACCACCTTGTTGTGGTAGCCCAGCTCCCGGGCCACACGGGAGGCTTCGTTGATGTCATCCACCACCACGATGCGGCCCAGCAGATTCGACACGATGTTCGCATAGCGGGGGTCGGCCTTGACGAGGCTGGACGCCAGCCGGGCCGAACCGGAAAGACTCCCCCGGAAAAAGCCGGGCTGAACGGTGTCCAGCGGCAGAAAGGTGGCGCGGCCCGCGTTCTCGCTGCGGAGCAGGGCGATGCCGGCCTTGGCAGCGGCTTCGTTCTCCACCACGATGTTCTGCAGCGCGCCGCCCAATGCCGTTTCGATGGCGACTTCCCGCCCCGGCTCGACGCTCAAAATCGACGACACCGGCCCGATGATGCCCCGCAGACGGCGGGCCGACGCGGCCCGCATGACCGTCTTGACCGAGTTCTGGTAGCCGTCCATATTCTTTTCCAGCTCTTTCAGCACGCCGAGGCGCTGACGGGCGGCGTCCAGTTCACGGCCAAGCTTCTGCTCGGCGGCATCGGCCTCATTGAGGGCGGTGCGACGGCCTTTCAGCTTGAGCTCCACGCCGGCCTTCACATTTGCCAGCTGCTTTTCGTTCTCGGCCAGCATCTTCCGGTACTCGATGGTATCGGCAAGGTCCTGCTTTGCCTCGTCCCGCTGGGCCTCGAGGACCTCAGTGTTCTCGGCGAGGGTGGGCAGCTGCTCCTGCGCGGCCTGAGCGGCGGCTTCGGCGGCGGCTTTCGCCACCTGTGCCTCGGTACGCTTCGCCGTCAGGTCGGCCACCTCAGCCCGCAGGATGTCCCGGCGGGCGCCGCTGGCGTTGTTCTCGCTGGTCAGACGCAGCAGTTCCGCGTCCAGTTCGGCCAGCTCTGCGGCCAGCTTCTCCCCTGCCGCTGCCATGGACCGGGCCACGGCGCGGTGGCGTTCCAGCGCGGCGGCAGCCTCGGTGCTGTCCTGCTCGCCTGTGGCGATGTCTTCCCGCAGTGCGGCAGCGCTCTCCTCGTTGCGGGCGATGTCGTTTTCCAGCACGGCGATTCGGCTGTCGCTGCCGGAAAGCTCTTCTGTGATGCTGCGAATATCCCCATTCAGGCGCTCGACGGCAATGGTCAGCTGCTGTGCCTGCATACGGATCTTCTCAGCCTCGGCCTCGGCGGCTCTGGCCTCCCGGTCAAACCTCTCATACTCGGCCTGAGCGGTCTCATAGTCCCGCACCTGACGGCGGACGGCCTCCCGGGCGCGGTGGACGCCGTCGGTCCAGAGAGTGACTTCCAGCGTCTTCCGCCGGGCGCTGAGCTCGAGGAAGCGCCGGGCCTTCTCGCTCTCTTTTTCCAGCGGGCCGACCCGGGCTTCCAGCTCGTCGAGGATGTCCCGCAGACGCTCGAGGTTCTCTGCCGCTGCGGCCAGACGCCGCTCCGCCTCATTCTTGCGGTAGCGGTACTTGGCGATGCCGCAGGCTTCCTCGAAAATTTCGCGGCGCTCGCTGCTTTTTGCGGCGACGATCTCCGCGATGCGGCCCTGTCCGATGACGGAGTAGCCGTCCCGGCCGATGCCGGTGTCCAGCAGCAGCTCGTAGATGTCCTTGAGGCGGCAGAGCTGGCCGTTGATGGTGTACTCGCTCTCGCCGGAGCGGTAGTATTTGCGGCCGATGACGGCTTCGTCAGCGTCGATATCCAGCGTGTGGGCGCTGTTGTCCAGCGTCAGGCGCACCATGGCAAAGCCCATGGCTCCCCGGCGGCGGGTGCCGCCGAAGATGACGTCCTCCATCTTTCCGGCAGCGCGAAGCTGGCGGGAGCTGGTCTCGCCCAGCACCCACCGCACCGCGTCCGACAGATTGGACTTGCCCGAGCCGTTGGGGCCGACGACGCCGGTGACGCCCTCGTCGAAGCGTATCCTGACCTTATCGGGGAAACTCTTGAAACCTTGAATTTCCAGTTCCTTGAACACCATGTTACTTTTCCTTGATGACGCCCAGCAGCTTCAGGGCCTCGCGGGCGGCGTGCTGCTCTGCCATTTTCTTGCTGCGGCCCTCGCCCCGGGCTACGCAGTCCGAGTTGAACCGGACGGCCACCACAAAGTGTTTGTTGTGGTCGGGGCCGGTCTCCTGCTCCACCACATAGCTCAGCTTCTCTTCGGGGTTCTGCTGGACGATCTCCTGCAGGCGGGTCTTGTAGTCAGCCTCGGCGTACTTGCCCTCGGTGATAAAGGGCAGGATGAAGTTCTTTGCCACCTCCATGCCGCCGTCGAGGTAGAGGGCGGCGATGAGGGCTTCAAAGGCGTCCGACACGACGCTGGGGCGGGTGCGGCCGCCGCAGTGCTCTTCGCCCCGGCCCAGACGCAGGTAATCGCCAAGATTGATCTCCTGAGCGAACTGGAACAGTGCGCCCTCGCTGACGAGGCTGGAGCGGATGCGGGTCAGATCGCCCTCAGGGCGGTCGGCATAGGCGTGGAACAGATAGTCCGCCGAGACGATCTGCAGCACGCTGTCGCCCAGAAACTCAAGCCGCTCGTTGTGTTTGACGGGCGGGCGGGTCTCGTTGGCGTAGCTGGTGTGGGTGAGCGCCGTTTCCAGCAGCTCCGGGTGCTTGAACTTGTAACCAATAATTGTTTCCAACTGATGGCTCATGTTTTTTTACTCCCTTTTGCGATGTTATTCCTTGGTGGTGTTCAATTCATCCAGTGCGCTCTGCATGGTGCCGCACAGATCGTTCTCCACGCAAATTTTAGCCTGACGGATGGCATTCTTTATGCCCTTGGCCTTGGAGGAGCCGTGAGCCTTGATGACCGGCTGCTTTGCGCCCAGGAAGGGTGCGCCGCCGTACTCCTCGCTGTCCATCTGGTGCTTGAGGTCAGACACGCTTTCCTTCAGCAGCAGATAGGCCAGCTTGCCGCCCAGGTTCTTGAGGAACATTCCCTTCAGCATCCCCAGCAGCATCTTGGCAACGCCCTCGGTGAGCTTGAGAATGACGTTGCCTGTGAAGCCGTCGCAGACGACCACGTCCACATCGCCGTTCGGTACGTCACGGGGCTCGATGTTGCCCACGAAGCGGATGCCCGGAATGGTCTTGAGCAGCTGATGGGCTTCTTTGAGCATCGGGGTACCCTTGCTCTCCTCTGCGCCGTTGTTGGCCAGCGCCACGCTGGGGGAGGTGCGGCCCTCCACCTTGTTCACGTAGCAGCTGCCCATGACAGCGAAAGCGGCCAGCATCTCGGGGCGGCACTCGACATTCGCGCCGCAGTCCAGCAGCAGATACGCCTTGTTCTTGGCCGGCACCATGGTGGCCAGCGCCGGGCGCTTGATGCCCCGCAGGGTGCGGACGATGAGGCTTGCGCCCACATGGAGCGCGCCGGTGCTGCCGGCGGAAACGAAGGCGTCGCCTTTGCCCTCTTTGAGCATATTCAGGCCCACGACGATGGAGGAATCCTTCTTCGTGCGGATGGCCCTGGCCGGCTCGTCGCACATCTCAATGACCTCAGTGCAGTTCACCAGCTCGATGCCGTCCAGAGAGATATTATTGTCGGCGGCGGTCTTGCGGACAAGGGCCTCGTCGCCCACGCCGATGAGCTGGACGCCGTATTCCTTCACGGCAGCAGCCGCGCCTTCCAGCACGGCCAGGGGGGCGTTGTCGCCACCCATCATATCTACGATGATCTTCATAGGTTTTTCTCCCTTCTTGGGGGACAACCTCTCCGTCATGCCGCAGGCGTGACGGAGAGGTTGTCCATCTTACAGAGAATTTTCATCCAGCCACTGCTGGAAGCTGGCCACAGCCCGTTCGGCCACAGCCATGTAACGCAGGCGCTTGTCGCGGGGACGCTGGTCCTCCGGCAGCGGGGGCAGGATGCCCATGTTCGCGCCCATGGGCTGGAAGTGTTTGTTCTCGGTGGTGAGATACTGGATGAGCGCACCGCACATGGTGTCGATGGGCGGTGCGGGCAGCTCTTTGCCCTCGAGACGGGCGTAAATGTTCCGCGCTGCCAGCAGGCCGCAGGCCGCGCTCTCCATATAGCCCTCGAAGCCGGTGATCTGGCCTGCAAAGAAGACGTTGGGATGCTCCTTGAGGCAGAGCCCTGCGCTCAGCACCCGGGGTGCGTCGAGGAAGGTGTTGCGGTGCATGACGCCGTACCGGACGAACTCGGCGTTCTCGAGGCCGGGTATCATGCTGAACACCCGCTTCTGCTCGCCCCATTTCAGGTTTGTCTGGAAACCCACGATGTTATACAGGGTCCGCTCCTTATTTTCGGCCCGGAGCTGGACGTTGGCCCAGGGGCGGTGGCCGGTGCGGGGGTCGATGAGGCCTACCGGGCGCAGGGGGCCGAACCGCATGGTGTCGGCACCCCGGGCGGCCATGATCTCGATGGGCATACAGCCCTCGTAGACCGTAACGGTATCCGCTTTCTTGCCGTGGGCATCGGGGTCGGGCTGTGCGCCCTGCTCTGCGCCCGCGTCGAACTCATGGAGCGGGGCTCGCTCTGCCGAGGCCAGCGCGGCGTGGAATGCCTCATACTCGGCCTTGTTGAAGGGACAGTTGAGATAGTCGGCCTCGCCCCGGTCGTAACGGGAGGCGGCAAACACCTTCTCATAGTCGAGGCTCTCCGCCGTCACGATGGGGGCCACGGCGTCGTAGAAATGGAGGCGCTCATCGCCGGTCAGGCGGCCAATTTCGTCCGCCAGCGCACCGTCGGTCAGGGGGCCGGTGGCCACGAGGATGGGGGTGCTCTCGTCGATGTGCTCCACCCGCTCCCGGTGAACGGTGATGTTCGGCGCAGCCTCCACCATCCGGGTGACTTCGGCGCTGAAAGTGTCGCGGTCCACGGCCAGCGCGCCGCCTGCGGCCACGCGGGCCACCTCGGCAGCGTTCAGGAGCTGACTGCCCATCCGGCGCATCTCCTCTTTCAGCAGGCCGGAGGCAGAGTCCAGACGCTCGGCTTTCAGGCTGTTGGAGCAGATGAGTTCCGCGAAGCCCTCGCTCTTGTGGGCCGGGGAGAAGTGAGTGGGCTTCTGCTCATAGAGCTCCACCTGCACGCCTTTTCCCGCCAGCCACAGGGCCGCTTCGCAGCCCGCCAGACCGGCACCTAAAACAGTAACTTTATAGTTGCTCATTTAATATCCCTTTCATCTTACTTCAAGCCCGAGGCAGTCAGCGGAGACTTTCCCGCCCTGCCAAGGGCTCCCCTCGGTAGGGGAGCTGTCTGCGAAGCAGACTGAGAGGTTTACTCCTTATTTAGTCTTTCTTCGGCACCGGCATCTCAAAGTCGCAGCCCTCTTTTGCGCAGTAGAGCTTGGAGCCCTTGCGGAACAGAGTGGAGCCGCACTTCTCGCACTTGACGGCCACCGGCATATCCCAGGTCATGAAGTCGCAGTCGGGGTAGCGCTCACAGCCGTAGTAGATGCGGCCCTTGGCGCTCTTGCGCTCCAGCATACGGCCCTTGCCGCACTTGGGGCAGATGCCGCCGGTGTCCTTCACGAGGCGCTTGGTGCCGCGGCACTCGGGGAAGCCGCTGCAGGCCAGGAACTTGCCGTACTTGCCCACCTTGATGACCATGGGACGGCCGCAGAGGTCGCAGACCTCGCTGGACGGCTCGTCCGGCACCTTGACCTTCTTGCCTTCCATGTTCTTCTCGGCTTGCTCGAGGCTGGCGGCGAAGCCCTTGTAGAAGTCGTCCACGGTCTTGTGCCAGTCCGTCTTGCCGCTCTCGACCTTATCGAGGTTCTTCTCCATCTCTGCCGAGAAATCCACGTCCACGATGTGGGGGAACTGTTCCAGCATCAGGCCGTCCACGGCCCGGCCCAGCAGGGTGGGCTTGAGCTTCTTCTGCTCCCGCTCCACATAGCCGCGGTCGATGATGGTGGTGATGATGGGGGCGTAGGTGGAGGGGCGGCCGATGCCGTTCTCTTCCAGCGCCTTGATGAGGGTGGCTTCGGTGTAGCGGGCGGGGGGCTGGGTGAACTTCTGCTCGCTCTTCAGCTCCCGCAGCTTGAGCACCTGACCCTCCTCGAGGGGAGGAAGGCTGGTCTCCTTCTTTTCCTTCTCGTCGGTGGCCTCTTCGTACAGGACGGTGAAACCGTCGAAGGTGACCGTGTAGCCGCTGGCCTTGAAACGGTAGCCGCCGGCATAGACGGTGACGGACACGGTGTCCTGCTGGCAGTCCGCCATCTGGCTGGCCATGAAGCGGCTCCAGATCATCCGGTAGAGCTTGGCGGTATCGCCGCTGATGCTCTTGTCCACCTCGTCGGGGGTCAGGCCCGGCACAGAGGGACGGATGGCCTCATGGGCGTCCTGCGCTGCCGTGGCGCTCTTGGTCTTCCAGGTGCGCTTGTAGGGGCAGATATAGCTCTCGCCGTAGGCCCCGGCGATGTACTCTCTGGCAGCTGCCACCGCCTCGTCGGAGATGCGGAGGCTGTCGGTACGCATATAGGTGATGAGGCCCATGGTGCCGTGGCCGGCGATGTCCACGCCTTCGTACAGCGTCTGGGCAGCCCGCATGGTGCGGGTGGCCGTGAAGCCCAGACGGCGGGATGCCTCCTGCTGCAGGGTACTGGTGATGAAGGCCGGGGTGGGCTGCTTCGCGCGCTTGCCCTTTTTCAGTTCGCCCACGGTGTACTCGGCCCCCTCGAGGCCCTTTTCGATGGCGCGGGCCTCGGCCTCAGAGTGAGGCAGGAGCTTTTTTCCCTTGTCGTCGGAGGCCAGACGGGCCGTAAAGCTCTTCCGGCCTACACCCAGAGTAGCGTCCACGTTCCAGTATTCCTCGGGCTTGAAGGCTTCGATCTCCTTCTCGCGGTCGTCGATGATGCGGACGGCTACGCTCTGGACACGGCCCGCCGACAGGCCGCGTCGGACTTTCCGCCACAGGAAGGGGCTCAGCTTATAGCCCACCAGACGGTCCAGCACACGGCGGGCCTGCTGGGCGTTGAAGAGGTCTTCGTTGATGGCGCGGGGGTGGGCCATACCCTCCTTCACGCCCTTCTTGGTGATCTCATCGAAGGTCACGCGGTTGGGCTCGTGGGGGTCGAGGCCCAGGATGTTGGCCAAATGCCAGCTGATGGCTTCACCTTCACGGTCCGGGTCGGTCGCCAGCAGCACACCGTCGGAGTGTTTGGCCTTGCTCTTCAGCTCTTTGATGAGCTTTTCCTTGCCTTTGATGCTGATGTATTGCGGCGCATAGTCATGCTCGATGTCGATGCCCAGCTGGGAGGCGGGCAGATCGCGGATGTGGCCCATGCTGGCCGTAACTTCGTAGTCTTTGCCCAGATATTTGCCGATGGTCTTCGCCTTGGCAGGCGACTCCACGATGACGAGTTTTGCCATTACGTTCTTCTCCTATATATAAATCCTCATCAGCCGCTGTGCTCAGGGAAAAGGCGAAGCCCGCCATTTTCCCTAGAAACACCCGTGTGCCGGACTGCCAAGGGCTCCCCTAGATAGGGGAGCTGTCGCGTCAGCGACTGAGAGGTTTATTCTTCTTAACTTGCGCTTCCTCCGCGCAGAATATACCGTTTGCCCGGCAGACAGCTCACCCTGCCCGCAAGCTCGAGCTTCATCAGGACGCCCAGCAGCGCCGCCGTGGGCAGACCGCTCTTGACGCCCAGCTCCTCCACGCCCTGCGCCTTTGCGCCGAGACAGGAGAGCACCAGCCGCTCATTTTCACTCAGGGGCCGGGGCGTCTCCCGGGGTGCCGGGGCCGGTCTTGCGGTCTGCAGCCCCAGTGTACCAAATAAATCCGCCGCTGTACAGACCGCTTTTGCGCGTCCGTCCCGCAGAAGGGCATTCGTCCCCGCCGAGGCGGGCGAAAAAATGCTGCCCGGCACGGCGAACACCGGCTTACCGTACCGCTCTGCGTGGCCCACGGTGGACATGGTGCCGCTCTTTTCCTTGGCCTCCACCACCACCAGCGCCCCGGAGAGGGCCGCGATGAGGCGGTTGCGCTGCAAAAATCCCACGGCACCCACCGGCTCACTTTCGGGCGGGTACTCGCTGATGACGCAGCCCCGCCTCTCGATGGCACGGCGGAGTTCCCGGTTGGCGGCGGGGTAGGTCCGGTCGATGGGGACGCCCATCACCGCGATGGTGGGGCAGTTCTCCCCTACCGCCGCCCGGTGTCCGGCGCTGTCCAGTCCGTCGGCCAGACCGCTCACGATGACGGCCCCCGCCCGGGCGAGGCCCCGCCCGATGTCCTCTGCGGCCCGCAGACCGTATTCGGTGGGCTTCCTGGTCCCCACCATTCCCACAGCGGCAGGCTCATTGAGCCAGCGGGGGTCGCCGGTGCAGTAGAGCACCAGCGGCATATCGGAGATGCGGGAGAAGGCCAGCGGATAATCCGGGTCGTCATAGGGCAGGATGCGGATGCGCCGGGCCGCGCACCGCCGCGCAAAGGCCCGGTAGTGCTCGGGTGTGTTATCCGGCAGGCAGGCGCGCTGGACGGCGGCAGGTCCGGCAGCGGCGGCGAAGGCATCGGTGTCCCGGGCCTCCCATGCCTCCTGCGCCCCGCCGAAGGCGTCCAGCACGGCTCCGGCCCGCTGACTGCCCGCGCCCAGCGTCCCCGCCAGCCAGAGCCAGCACAGGAGCGGGTCGGGGGCCGGGTCGGGCGGGAAAAGGCTCAGCTGCCCCTCCCCGGCCCGCGTCACAGGCTCTCCTCCCGGAAATGCCAGAGCAGGATGCTGCCCGCGATGCCGGCGTTCAGGCTCTCGACCCGGTCGGTCATGGGGATGCGGACAGTGCCGGTGCAGGCGGCGATGGTCTCATCGGTGAGGCCCTGACCCTCGCTGCCGATGACGACGCAGACGCCGTCCGGGCAGCTGGACGCCGCCGCACTCAGGGGCTGGGACTGGTAGAGGGCGGCGGCAAGGCAGGTGATGCCCTTCTCCCGCAGCAGGGCGATGGTCTCGGGCATCTTCCCCGCCTCGATGACGGGGATGCGCACCGCTGCGCCCATGGAGGCCCGAAGGGTCTTGGGCGCAAAGACGCTGGCGCAGCCGTCGCTGAGCAGCACGCCGTCAAAGCCGAAGGCCGCCGCAGAGCGGAGCAGCGTTCCCACGTTGCCGGGGTCCTGCACCCGCTCGAGGGCGAGGTAGCGCCCGCCGGTCTTCACCTCTTTTAAGGTATGCACCGGGGTGCGGAAGACGCCGAACACGCCCTGATGGGTCCCCACGTCGGCCAGCTTATCGGCCACATGGTCTTCCACAAGGTAGTGTTCGCCCGGCAATTTCGAAAGCTCCGGGCATTTTTCCAGCGCCGACTCGGTGCAGAAGAGGGTCTCCAGCTCTGCGCCCCGGCAAAGCTCGGGGCAGAGCTTCCGCCCCTCGGCCAGAAAGCGGCCCTCGGCCCGGCGGAACGCCCCGCTGGACGCCAGACGGCAGGCGTATTTGACTTTTGCGTTTTCCCGGCTGGTGATCTTCTCCATCCGTCTTTCCTCCAACTACCAAAACATACAAAAAGGACGCCCGCGTATTTGATACGCGCGGGCGTCTTTTCTAAGGTCTATTAGGCGTTCTTCACGGTCTCGACCAGAGCTGCGAAGCTCTTGGGATCGTTGATGGCCATCTCGCTGAGCATCTTGCGGTTCAGCTCGATGCCAGCCTTCTTCAGGCCAGCCATGAAGCTGGAGTAGTTCATGCCCAGAGGACGGACAGCGTTGTTGATGCGGCAGATCCACAGGTTGCGGAACTGGCGCTTCTTCATGCGGCGGCCAGCCAGAGCGTAGTTGCCGCTCTTCATGACCTGCTGCTTAGCCATCTTAAAGTGCTTGCTCTTGCAGCCGTAGAAGCCCTTGGCCAGCTTCAGCATCTTCTTGCGACGTTTGTGAGTCATGGTTGCGCCCTTAATACGTGCCATTTTTTATATCTCCTTTAGTTATCTCAGTAGAATGTGTTTGCCTGCGGCTCGCTCTTAGGCGTAGGGCAGCATGCTCTTGATGGTAGCTGCGTTGGTCTTATCAACGTAGCTGGGCTGACGGTAACCACGGGTCAGCTTGGTGGTCTTCTTGGTCAGGATGTGGCTGCGGAATGCATGGCCGCGCTTGATCTTGCCGTTCTTGGTCAGCTTAAAGCGCTTCTTAGCGCCGGAGTGCGTCTTCAGTTTCATCTTAGCCATTTTAGTATCCTCCTAAAATTAGTCCTTATTGGGTTTCGGGATCAGCAGAATGGACATCGTGCGGCCCTCGAGGACCGGCGGCTTATCCATGCTTGCCTGAGGCAGGGCCTCAGCAAAGCGCTTCAGCACGTCAGCACCGAGTGCGCTGTGCGCCATCTCACGGCCGCGGAAACGGATCGAGGCCTTTACCTTGTGGCCAGCGGCCAGGAACTTGGCCGTCTGGTTCAGCTTGGTGTTGAAGTCGTTGGTGTCAATGTTGAGCGAGAGGCGGGTCTCTTTGACTTCGACCACCTTCTGGTTCTTCTTGGCTTCCTTCTCCTTCTTCTGCTGTTCAAAGCGGTACTTGCCGTAATCCAGCACCTTGCACACAGGCGGGACAGCCTGCGGGGCGATCTTGACCAGATCAAGTCCGGCGTCCTCAGCAGCGCGCATAGCCACCTGAATGCTGACCACGCCCTTCTGCTCGCCGTCGGCTCCGATCAGGCGAACCTCACGGTCACGGATCTGACCGTTGATCTCCAGTTCCTTCGACTTTCCAGCGGTAGCGATAATGAATGCACCTCCAAACAATAGTCCATAGTGTTGCGTTTTTTGGCATAGAAAACGCGGCCGCCCCAGTTTCGGGACAGCCGCGCGAAATTCACTCAAGAGCGCGATTCGGTCTACAAGACGAATCGGTTCAGGGTATAGCCCGGGGGTCCTTACCCCTCAAGGCGAGCGCGGCACAGGCCGTAGCTGCTTTCTTTACTCGAACAGTTTACCACACCCCGGGGAGGCTGTCAAGCATTTTTATGCGGGAATTTGAAAAATATTCTTAAACTTCAATCAGCTCCCCCAGCTCCAGCGAATATATCCCTTTATAAGTCACCCTCCGGGGGGCAAAGCGCTTATCGATGGCCCTGGCGTAGAGTTCCAACTGAGCGCGGTAGGCTCGGACGAAGTCGGCAGGAGTCTTGCGGCGGTCCGTCTTGTAGTCCAGAAGCTCGAGGTGGTCGGGGTAGATGAGGACGATGTCCGCGATGCCCTGCACCAGCACCCCGGCGTCGGCGGCAGGGCCGTCGGGCAGGGCGCGGCCCTGGGCAGCCATGACCTCGGCGGCAGGCAGCGACGTGATAAAAGCCAGCTCCCGCAGCACATCCTCTGCCCCGCAGATGCGGCGGAACGCCTCGCTGCGCACAAAGCGGAGTATCTTATAGACATCCAGTTTCCCGGCAATGGCGGGGGGCGTGAGCTGCGCCGCCGCCTGACGCTCCCGTTCGGCGCGGACGGCATCCAGAACGGCAGCGTCCTCTGCGTCCCGCACAGCGGCCAGCGCCCCGAAGTCGGCGTGCTCGAGGAAGGCATGGAGAGCCGTACCCATCTCGGCGGCGGTGAGGCCGTCCTTCGAGAGGAAGCCCGGGCGCTCGAGGGTGGTCTGCTCAGCAGCGTGGACGAGGCTGGTCACGCTGACCTTGGCCGGGATGTCCGCCAGCGCTGCCGCCGGATACCGCCAGCCGAAGCCCTGCCTCAGCGTCTCCACAAGGGCCGGGTCGGCCTCGGGCCGAGGCGTCTCTTCCGCCTCGGCGGGGGCTTCTTCGGGCGGGAGGACATCGGCCTGCACTGTGAGGGCGATGGTGCTTCTGGTGTCCGCAAAGGGCAGCTCGAGGTTCCCCGCCAGACGGCGGAGAGGCCCGCCGTTGGGGTGGACGAGGAGCGCCGCCCGCAGCCAGTCGGCGAAGCTGCCCGCCTGAGCGTTCAGGGTCTCCCCCGCCCCGGTGGCGAGGAAGGCGGCGGCTTTGGCGAAGGGGTTGGACGTCCGGCCGATGCCCAGCGGGACCGTCAAGATCAGCTTATCCTGCGCCCGGGTGAGGGCCACATACAAAAGCCGCATCTGCTCGCTCCGCATCTCGGCGGCATGGACCGTGGAGAGGGCGGTGTAGGCCGCCGTCTTATAGGCCCCCTCGCCGCCCTCGGGACGGAGACGGAGGCCCGCGCCGCAGACGCGGTGGAGCAGGACGGGCTGGCGGGTGTCGGCGGCGTTGAACTGCCGGGCCGTGTCGGCCACGAACACCACCGGAAACTGCAAGCCCTTGGAGCGGTGGATGGTCATGATGGTGACGCAGCCGGGCCGCGCCCCGCCGGGGGCAGTCTCCTGCCCGGTGGAGCCCGCCAGCGTGGCCGCGTCGATGGCACGGACGAGGGCCGAGATGCCGCCCGCGCCCGCCCCTGCGCAGAAGGAGGCGAAACGCCGCGCGTCCTCCCGGCGGCGCTGGCCGTTCTCCATGGCACCGAGGGCGGCGAGGTAGCCGGTGGAGACAAAAATTTCTTCCAGCAGTTCCTCCACCGGCACGCTCCGGGCCATCCGGCGCAGGGCTGTCAGACGCTGGTAGAACGCCCGCACCCGGCGGGTGAAATCATCCTCCGCCCCGCTCTGGACGGCCTGCAGGACTGCGCCGTAGAGGCTGATGCGGGTGCGCTTATCGGGCGTCTGCGCCCCGGCCCGGAGACGGACGAGGTCGTCGTCCGTAAAGCCGAACATCGGCCCCAGCATGGCGGCAGCGAGATAGATGTCCTGCGCGGGGTTGTCGATGACCCGCAGCAGGGCGATGAGGGGGCGGATGTGGGGCGCGTCCAGCAGGTTCTCCCTGGCGTCGGCGTAGACCGGGATGCCCCGGGCCGTCAGGGCCTCGGCGTAGGCCGGGAAGTCGCCTCTCGCCGCCAGCAGGACACAGCAGTCCTCGTACTGCACCGGGCGGGTGGTGCCGCCGTCCCGCACCGGCTCGCCGGAAGCCACCATCGCCTCGATGCGGTCGGCGATATATTTTGCGTCCGTCTCGGCGGCATCGTCGGGCAGGAAGTGGACCTCCACACTGCCCTCGTACGCGCCGGGTGCGCCGCAGACGAGGCGCTGTCCGTCGCCGTAGGCCGTGTCGCCCAGAGCAGGCGTCATAAGCTGTTCGAAGATAAAGTTGATGCCCGCCACCACCTGCGGGGCAGAGCGGAAGTTGGCGTCCAGCGCCAGCATGGCGTTCTCGCCGGGCCTACCGTCTTCGGGCCGGGGGCGGGCCTCGCCGCCGGCCAGGAGGGGCCAGCTCTCCAGCTTTTCCCGGAAGATGCTGGGGTCCGCCTGACGGAAACGGTAGATGCTCTGCTTTAAGTCGCCCACGAGGAAGAGGTCATCCCCTGCCGGGCTGGCCAGACAACGGTAAAGGGCGTCCTGCAGAGCATTCGTGTCCTGATACTCATCCACCATGACGGCGGCGTAGCCCTGCCGGATGCCCTGACACAGCTCAGTGGGCTGGCCGTCGGCGTCCCGCAGGAGCCGCAGGGCCAGATGCTCGAAGTCGCTGAATTCCAGCAATCTTCTCTCCCGCTTCCGGGCCGCAAAGCGGGCGTCAAAGTCCCGCACGGCGGCAAAGAGGGCGCGGAGGCAGGGTTCGGCGGCTTTCCGGTCAAGCTCGGCTTCGTCGAGGCTGCAACTGATGAGGTCTTCGATTTTCTCAAAGAGCTTTGCGGCCTCGTCGGCCCGGGTCTTGACGGCGTCCTTGTGCTCACCGGTGAGCCGCTTTTTCATATTTTTGAGGCCGGGGGCCTGTTCCATGCCGAGGACATAGGGCGTCAGCCTGTCGTAGAGGGGCGTCCACTCCCCCGCCCCGGCCAGACGCTCCACCTCGCCCAGCAGGGCGGCGGAGTTTTCCAGCCGCTCGAGGGGTTCGGCGAACTTCTCGTTCACTGCCGCCACGGCCTTTTCCTTGGCGGCAGGGGTCTTCTTGCTGGCCTCGGCGTCGGCCTGCGCAGTCACGAAGTCCTCCCTGCAGTCGTTCAGCGCGGCGCAGAGCAGCTCCTTCGCGGCCCGGGCAGAGCGGGCGGCCTCCTGCATCAGAATATCATGCCAGCAGGTGCGGGCAAAGCCGTTCTCGTCCTGCCACGGGGCCAGCATCTCGTCCAGCTTTTTATCGTAGTCCGGCAGGGCGCGGAGGAAGTCATAGACCTGAAAAACAGCCTCCCCCGCCGCCTTGTCGGTGCGGCCCTTGCCGTAGAGGTCGGCAAAGGCACAGAAGTCCGCATCCTGATAGGCCGCTTCCAGCGTCTCGGAGAGGGCCGCGTTCCGCAGCATCTCCACGCTGCCGGGGTCAGCAGGGGTGAAGTCCGGCGGGATGTCCAGCGCCTGAAAGTGCTTGTGGAGAAGGTCGAGGCAGAAGGCGTCGATGGTGCAGATGGGGGCTCTCTGCAACAGCATCCGCTGGCGGCGGAGGGCCGTGTTGCCCGGCTCTGCCTGACTGCGGCGGAGTAGCGCCTGCCCGATGCGGGCGCGGAGCTCTGCGGCGGCGGCGTTGGTGAAGGTGACGATGAGGAGCCGGTCGGCGTCCACGGGATGTTCCGGGTCGGTGATGAGCCGGACGGCCCGCTCCGTCAGCACGGCGGTCTTGCCGCTGCCGGCGGCGGCGCTCACCAGCAGCGCACCGCCCCGGTCGTCGATGGCGGCACGCTGGGCCGGGGTCCATTTTGTCTCGCTCACTGGTCTTCCTCCTTTTTCTCTTCCGGTTCAAAAGGCTTTGCAGGGGCGTCCAGCGCCCGCTCTCCGATGCCGTCCTCATGGCAGCAGATGAAGCCGTAGTCACACCACCGGCAGGGGCTGCGGCCCGTGACCAGCGGCTCGGCGGCGATGCAGCCGCCATAGAGCTGTTCGCCCATCTGGGTCACAAGGTCGTCCAGATGGAGCTGGATGCGGGAGAGCTTGGCCTTGTCGGCACGTTTCTCTTTCTGGTAGGGGCTGGGTACACCGTTGCGGAAGCTGAAGGGCAGATACCGCCCCGTCTCCTCGGCGTCCATGGCGTCAAAGACTTTCTGCTCGTCCCGGACGAGGCCGTCCAGCTTGTATTCCATGCTCCGGGCAGCCTTGCCCCGGGTGGTCGTCTCGGGGGCCGGGTCGGCCAGCAGGTACAGCACACCCGCAGGTTCTGCCCCGGTGAATCGTCCGTCGGCGTCCCGGGTCAGGCTGAACAGGTAGAGCAGCATCTGACAGTCGAGGCCGCAGTAGACTTCCCGCAGGTCGAGCTTTTTCGTGCCGGTCTTATAGTCCACCACCCGCACCCAGCGGGTGCCGTCGTCCTCGATCCACTCGTCGGCGCGGTCCACGGTGCCGATGAGCTGCACCGTCCGGCCATCCGAGAGGCGGTAGGTCTGGCCCCGCACGGCGTCCTCGCTGGGGCCGATCTTCAGCTCACAGGCCACTGGTTTGAAGCTGGACTGGCGCTGCTCGTCCCGCAGGTAGCAAAGCAGACCCGTCATGCTCTTTTTGAGGCGGGAGAGCAGATATGCGAAGCGGGCTGTGTCCTCGGGGAGGTAGCGCTTTGCGTACTCATCTACGAGAAGCCCGGCCAGCGCCGCCATGGCCTCGTCGTCGAGGTCGAGGAAGGGCTGTAAGCCAGCGCAGGGGTTGTCAGGGCCGGGGTGGGGGTCGAGGGCCATCTGGAGCACCCAGTGCATGAGGGTGCCGCTCTGGTCGGCGGAAAGCTCCGCCCGCTTCCGGGGCCGCAGACCCAGCACGTACTGCAGGAAATAGCAGTACCGGCAGGTGTAGTATTTTTCGAGCTGACTGGGCGAGATGCGGAGCCGCCGGCCCAGCAGCGTTTCCAGCGCCTCGAGGTCGCTGACCTGACGGGGGCTGCGGCCCGCCATCCGGCGCAGGAGGGCGAGGCCCTCGGGTTCTGCCCCGCCGGGGGCATGAAGGGCCTCGGTAAGGCTGGCGCGTTCGATCTCCGTCAGGGGCCAGCCGCCGCCCAGCACGTCGAGGCCGTCGGCGGCAGTGGCGGCAAGGTCGGTCAGGTCGAGTTCCGGCGCACCCGGTCTCAGCACGTCCACGATGGGCTCGAGGGCGGCACAGAGGGTCTGTCCCTGCCCCTTCGGCCAGCTGAGCCAGAGGCCTCTGGCCGGGGCGGTGAGGGCCTTATAAAAGCAGACCTGTTCCCGCACCACCCGGTTCTCGAAGCAGTCCGGAAGCTCGATCTCCTGCGCCATCAGGGCGTCGCGGTCGGCGTGGGTCAGCAGGCCTGTCTCGCCGGGCGCGGCGGGGAATTCGCCCTCGGAGAGGCCCAGCACAAAGACATAGTCCGGTGCGTCAAGGCGCATCTTGCCTGCGCTGGCCAGCACCACGGCATCCAGCGTCTGGGGGATGTGGCCGAGGTCCGACGAGCGCAGCAGCAGCCCGAACAGCTCCTCGTACTCGGGGATGGTGACGCTCTGGCCGCCCAGCAGGCTTGCCATCTCATCCAGCAGGCCCATGACCACGTTCCACTCCCGGGCGGCTTCCTCGGCGGCGGGGATGCCCCGTTCGGCCCGGATGGCCTCCACCTGCGCGGCCTGAGCGTCCTCCGCGCCCAGCTCCTTCAGGCAGAAGTAAAGGGCGCGGCTCATCTGCTCGGCGTTGGCAGAGCGGAGCTTCGCGCGCAGGCCGTCGGCGGCGGTGATGAGAAGGGCGCGGGCCTTTTCGGCCCGGGCAAGGTTTTCTCTGTCCTCGTCGGTAGGCTCCACATCGCCAAAGCCCCGGGGGTTCTTCTCGAAGGGCGCACGCCACGCCGCCGCATTCGGCGACCAGGTGTAGGCGTAGTTCTCGAGGGCGCAGACCTCTTCCTCAGTGAGGGCGCAGAGGCCGGTCTTGGCCAGGGTGGTGAGCTGTTCCGTCAGCTCTGCACCCCGGGCGAGAGCCAGCAGACACCGCACCGCCGTGGCCGGGGCGCTGAACTCAGGAGTCGTCGGCTCATCGCAGTAGAGGGGGATGTCCGCCATCCGGAACTCGTACTTCACGGCGGCGCGGTATTTCGAGATGTCGCGGCAGACCACCGCCACCTTCCCGCAGCGGACGCCCTGCCGCATGAGGCGGCGGATGGCAGCAGCGGCGGCGCGGGCTTCTTCCTCCCGGCTGGGAGCGGCGAATAATTTTATTTCCGGACAGGCCGGAGGCGGGTCACACCGGCCCGTGGCCAGCAGCTGGGCCGCAGCGGCAAGTCCGGGGGCATCGGCGTGGCGCATATCCCGGCGCAGCAGTTCCGGCACGGCCACTTCAGTGCCGTTCCGGCGGGCCAGCTGGCGCAGCTGGGCCGCCACCTGCTTCGCGCCGGAGAAAAGGCTCACGTCCCCCGGCACGAGCGGGGTGCCGTCGTCGCAGAGGGCCACCGTCACGGTGGGCAGCGAGGCCAGCAGAGCGCCCATCAGCCGCTTTTTCGGGGCGTTGAAGGTGTCGAACTCGTCGATAAAGACGGCCCTGTCCCGCAGGAACTCCGGCAGTTCGCCCCGGGCCAGTGCGGCCTCGAGGCGGGATGCGGCCAGCTCCAGCCGGTCGGAGGGGTCCATGCCTGTCCCGGCCAGCAGGGTCTCGTAGCCCTGAAAGATGAGGGCCAGTTCGCTGAGCTTGGCGCTGTCGGTGCCGCAGTCCTGCGCCAGCTCATAGAGCTGCCGGCCCGAGAGGCCCGCGCTCTTGAGCTCGTCGATGGTCTCGGCGGCCATCTGGCAGAAGGCGGCCGAGCGGCGGTGGCGGTAGTAGTAGTGGACGTTGTCCTGCAGTTCCTCGAGGGCGCGGCGCACCAGCACGGCACGGCCCGCGTCGCTGAGGGTCTGGACGGCAGAGCCGCCCTCCGCCGACAGGATATGCTCGGCGAGGCTGGTGAAGGAAAAGCTCTCCACCAGTCCGCTCAGCGCGTCGCCCATCTCCCGGTGGATGCGGCCCTCGGTGGACGAGGTGAACTGCTCCGGCACCAGCAGGATGCTCTTCTCCCCCGCCTCAGCCCGCGCCCGGATGCGCTGGTACAGCAGGGTGGTCTTTCCGCTGCCGGAGCCGCCTAAAAGTAGTTTTAACATGGTGAATCTCTCCGTTGGGTCAGTTTTCTATCGTGGGCGGCTTGCCCTCATTTTTCTATCATTGTACCACAAAATTGCAGCGACATCTATTCTGTGGTACAATGAAGAAAAAATCATCTCAGAAAGAGGACACCTGCATGAAAATTTTAGCAGTAGATTACGGCGACAGCCGCACCGGCCTCGCCACCTGCGACCGCACCGAGTTCCTGACTTCCCCCATCACGCCTCAGATCACCGTCAAGGCCCGGGACAAAATCGCCGCCAGGGTCTGCGAGGTGGCAAAGGAGATCGAAGCCGAGCTCATCGTCATCGGCCTGCCGCTGAACATGGACGGCACCGAGGGCGAGCGCGCCCGCAAGAGCCGCAAGCTGGCCAAAACCGTTGAGATCTGGAGCGGCCTGCCCGTCCGGATGTGGGATGAGCGCCAGACCACCTGCGCCGCTGCTGACCTCCTCGACGAGAGCGGCACCTTCGGCGCGAAGCGGAAAAGCATCCTCGACTCGGTGAGTGCGACGGTCATCCTGGACGACTATCTCGCATGGCGGAAGGAGCATCCGGGGGAGGTCTGAACGCCCCCGCCGCCCCTGTGGCAAAGTTTCTTTGCGAAGTCCGGACAGTTTGTTGCAAAGTCCGCAGAAAAATGTCGTTTTCCGGTTTGTTTTCACAATTTTCTTGGGTCGAATTTGTATAGTTTTCCGGCTTGACAGCACCGGCTCTTCTCCGATAGAATGAGGGTAGAAGAACTCCCTGACCAGATGGCCGGGGATGATGCTTCTTCACGAGAAAAACAACTGGACTCACCAAAACAAAAACGATTGGAGGCGACCCACATGACAAAACTGAGCAAGCTGACTGCCCTGCTTCTGGCCGGTGTACTGACCCTTCTGCTCCTGACCGCCTGCAGCGGTGGCGGCTCTTCCGGCCCGGTGGCCCAAGCCGAAGCCGATGTGATGGGGGCCATCAACAACGGCCGCACCGTGGCCCTGGCCAATGACGATGGGATGCGTACTGTTGCAAACGACCGTCTGGATGCTCTGGAGCTTGAGCTGAAGGGCGATGCTCTCGGATACAAGTCCTTCAACAAGGTGGTTGCCAAGTGGGATGCTGACAACCAGAACGCCACCCTCACTCTGGTCGCTAAATACGACTACAACGATACCACGCTGCAGAAGATCATCGATCAAATCAAAGGCAACGATCAAAACGAAGCCCTGGATTTTGCCCTGAACGGCAACTATACCAAGGCAGGCGTAGTGGCCCGGACCATTCGCGGGCAGACTTATGTTGCCATCTCCCTGCGGGTGGGCAGGAATCTCTGATCTCTTCCCGATTTTCCCCGCATCTCGTCTGATTTCCCCATAAACGCAGATCACCCGCCAGTTGGCGGGTGATTTTTTTGCAGCCGTCCCACCGCCCGGAGGGCGGAAAAACAGCTTCTTATTCAAATTTCGTGATGGTCACACTGTTGATGGTGATGGGTTCGGTGGGGCGCTGATTTTCGTCCACGCCGGTCTGGGCGATGGTGTCCACCACTTCCATCCCTTCATACACCTGCCCGAAGACGGTGTCGGTGTAGTCGAGGTAGGGTGCGCCGCCCGCTGTCTGGTAGGCGCTCACCACGTCGGCCCGCCAGCCGGCGGCGTTCATCTGGTCGATGAGCTCCTGCGTCACCGAGCTGCTGCCCGGCAGGGTCTCCATGACATAGAAGACGCTGGCGCAGTCGCCGGAGGCGTCCGCTGCGGCACAGAGTGCGCCGGAATAGTGATGGAGCTTATCGGTGGTCTCGGCGGAGAAACGGTTCCCGTTCCAGATGGTGGTGCCTCTGCCGTCCGCGCCCTGCCCGGCCTCCACCACGAAGTCCTTCTCCACCCGGGTGACGGTCAGTCCGTTGTAAAAGCCCTGCTGGGCCAATGTGGTGAAGTTCTGCACGGCCTGCGGGGCCTCGGTGGGAAAAAGCACTGCTTTGAACACACCTGCCGAGGTATCGAACACCGCGATGGTGTCCCCCGCCGCCGGGTGGGTGAACTGCAGCTCTGCCGACTCCACAGCCGGGCGGCTGACCGTCTGCACCGTGCCAGCCTTCCCGCCCTGGATGCTCGAGAGGATATTGTCCGCACTGCACCCGGCCAGTACTGCCGTCAGGGCCAGTGCCGCCATTATTTTTTTCAAGGCTCTCATAAACGGGCCTCCCTGTCCATATGTTATAGCAACGATGGCTTTTCAAAAGCTATCGCTATAGTATATCACATTCCGGCCCGGGAAGCGAGAGGGAAAAGCGTGAAAATTTGTTATTGGATTTCTATGCGAAAAACATCTTGACGAGCGGGCAAAAAAACGCTACACTATAGGCGTACCCGGAACCCACAGCTCAGAGGGAGCAGAGCGGGCAGGGTATGACAGTTATCCCATTTTTTAGATATTTGACAGGAGAACGCGACTTATGGCAGAAGATATGAACAAGTCCGCCGCTGAGACCGAAGAGGAATATCAGCCTGACCTGATGACCCTCGAGGACGAGGACGGCAATGAGGTCACGTTTGAAGTGATCGACGCTCTGGACCATAAGGGCGTGCATTATCTGGCCGTTGTCGAATACGCCGAGAATGAGGAAGACCTGGACGAGGACGCCCAGCTGGTCATCCTGAGCGTCGGCGAGGACGACGAGGGCGAGTATCTCGACGTGGTCGAGGACGATGAGACCCTGCTGGAAGTCAGCAAGCTGTTCGAGAAGCGTCTGAGCGACCAGTTCGAGATCGAGTGATTTCTCAGCAAAGACTTCCTGCCCGGCGCGATTTGTTGCGGTTTATATGATCCTACTAATCATTCAACGGGAGCTTGGAGTTCGTCGGTGGATTGCAGACCTCCCCGTCATGGGTCGACCATGAAGGCTCGATGAGGAAGCGCGAAACCGGAGACAGAGCACCCACCTGTCCGCAAGGGTAGGTTTGATTGCCGCAGACGTCCGGGCGGGATTCTTTATAGGTATCAAAAAGGCTCTCGTGCCGTATTTCCTGCCGGCATGAGAGCCTTTTTCTTTTGTCTCTACTCCCCGGTCTCGTCTGTAAAAAGGCCCGGGATACCGCAGATAGCGGCCACGCCCACCAGCGTGAACACGATGCGTGACCAGATGGACGCGCTGCCGCCCAGCAGCCAGCCGACGAAGTCGAACTGGAACAGGCCCACAAGGCCCCAGTTGATGCCGCCGACGATCATGAGGATGAGACAGATTTTATAAAAGGTCTGCACAAAAAGACCCTCCTTCCTTTGGGCAGTATGCCCGACGGGAAGGAGGGTTATGCATTTTATAGGAATAACCTCTCCGTCATTGCTTCGCAATGCCACCTCCCCTATCGAGGGGAGGCCTTGGCATAGCGGGAAACTTTATCTCTTCGCCAGAGGCTCCCCTACAAGGGGAGCTGGCGGGCGCAAGCCCGACTGAGAGGTTGTACGAAGGCGAGGCTTCATCTCTTCCGCAGTATCTGCACCTCCGCCCCTCCCCTGACAGGCTGGGCGGTATAAACCTGCGGCCAGCGGGCGCGGAGGGCGTCAGCGGCGGCTTTGGCCTCGGCTTCGGTGCGGAACACGCCGAAGACCGCCGCGCCGCTGCCGGTCATAAGGGCGGTGACGGCCCCATTCTCCCGGAGAGCGGCCTTGATGGCCTCGTTGTCCTTGGCCCCGCTGCACTCCTCGAGGGCGTTTCCGGCAGCGGCGCAGACAGCGTCCAGGTCGCCCGCCCGGATGGCGGCTTCCTGAGCGGCGCAGTCGGGATGGACGCGGCTGCCCACCTTATCGTAGGCCGCAAAAGCCTCCGGCGTCGAGACGCCATAGTCGGGCATCACCACTGTGAACCAGCACTCGGGCATGGGCGGCAGCGCCTTGATGAGGTCACCGAGGCCCTGCACCCGGCAGGTGCCGCCCATGAGGGCAAACGGCACGTCTGCGCCGATACCGGCACCCAGAGCGCAAAGCTCGCTCATGGACAGACGGGCGCCGTACAGCTCGTTCAGACCCACCAGAACAGCAGCAGCGTCGGCGCTGCCGCCAGCCATACCGGCCCGGACGGGGACGTTCTTATAGATGGTGATGTCTGCACCCGCCAGCAGGCCCGTATAGTGGAAAAAAGCCAGTGCCGCCTTGATGGCGGTGTTGCCCGGGCCGGGCTTGACATTGCTGCCGGGCAGGGTCAGATCGAGGTAAGGACTGCGGCGGATGACCACCCGCTCGTAAAGCGAGATGGCCTGCATGGTCATATCCAGCGCATGGTAGCCGCCGGGCAGGATGCCTACCACGTCCAGCGCCAAATTCAGCTTGGCCGGGGCCAGGACTGTCACACGATCGCGCATCGTTTTTCCTCCTCACTTGCAGTTCTCGTTCAAAAACTCCCGGATGCGGCGGATAGCCTCCATCAGGTGCTCCACGCTGTAGGCGTAGGACACGCGGGCGTATCCCTCGCCGGACGCGCCAAAGGCGTTGCCCGGGATGATGGCGACATGCTTCTGCTCCAAAAGCTTTGTGCAGAATTCCTCGCTGCTCATGCCGCTGGACTTGATGCAGGGGAATGCATAGAACGCGCCCCGCGGCTCAAAACAGCTCAGGCCCATATCGTTGAAGCTCTTCACCACGAGGCGGCGGCGCATATTATACTCGTTGCGCATCCGCTCGATCTCGCCGTCGCAGTCCTTGAGGGCCGTGATGGCGGCGTACTGGCTGGTGGTGGGGGCGCTCATGATAGCGCTCTGGTGGATCTTGGTCATGATCTTGATGATGGGCGCGGGGCCGCAGGCATAGCCCAGCCGCCAGCCCGTCATGGCGTAGGTCTTGGAGAAGCCGTTGACCACCACCGTCCGCTCGGCCATGCCGGGCAGAGCAGCGATGGAAACGTGGTTCTGCAAGCCATAGTTCAGCTCCGCGTAGATCTCATCCGACAGCACCATGATGTTGGTGCCGCGCAGGACTTCCGCGATGGCCTCGAGGTCTTCCCGCTCCATCACCGCGCCGGTAGGATTATTGGGGAAGGGCATGATGAGGAGCTTGGTCTTCGGGGTGATAGCGGCTTTCAGGGCGTCGGCCCGGAGGCGGAACTCATCCTCCTGACGGCAGGCCACATGGACCGGCACACCGCCGGACAGGGTGGTGATGGGCTCGTAGCAGACGAAGCACGGCTCCGGGATGATGACCTCATCGCCGGACTGCACCAGAGCGCGGATGCACATGTCGATGGCCTCACTGCCTCCGACGGTGACAAGAACTTCCTTTGCCGGGTCGTATTTCAGGCCCATCCGGCGGTCGAGGTAGCGGGCGATCTCGGCCCGCAACTCTTTCAGGCCCGCGTTGGAAGTATAGCGGGTGCGGCCATGCTCGAGGCTTTCGATGCCCGCCTCACGGACGGCCCAGGGGGTCTTGAAGTCGGGCTCGCCGACGCCAAGGCTGATGCACTCGGGCATCTCGGCGGCGAGGTCGAAGAATTTGCGGATGCCGGAGGGGCGCATGGCCGCAGCGGCAGGCGCGATCAGTTTATCGTAATCCATCACAGCACGGTGCACTCTCTTTCATCGATTTCTTCGTCCTGATACAGACGACCCTCTTTTTTGTAGGTGCGGAGCACGAAATGGGTGGCCGTGGACAGCACATCGTCCAGCGGCGACAGCCGCTTTGCCACAAAGAGGGCGATCTCCTGGAAGGTCTGGCCCTTGATGACCAGCTGCAGGTCGTAGCCGCCGCTCATCAGCAGCACGCTCTCCACCTCGTCGAAGGAGGCGATGGTGGCGGCAATTTCGTCAAAGCCGCGGCTCTTCTTGGGGCTGACGTTCAGCTCGATGACGGCTTCCACCCGGTTCACGCCAGCCTTCTCCCAGTCCACGAGGGTCTTGTAGCCCTTGATGATGCCCTGCGCCCGGGCCAGGTCTATCATAGCCGCCACCTCGGCGGGGGATTTATTCAGCATGGCCGCGATGTCCTCCACCGACATCCGGGCATTGTCTTCAAGGATCTTCAGAAGCTGTTCCATCGTTGTCTCTCCTTTGTTCAGCCTGTGGCGATATTTGTAGATAAGTATAGCACACTGCCCGGCAGTTTGCATCTGGTTTTTGCAAGTTCTGCCGGAGATAGACATTCTTTTTCCCTGTTTCCCTGTTCTTTTTTCCAAAAAGAGTATTCATTTTTCGTGAAATCTGCTATACTTGAGAAAACCTCTCCGTCGCAGCTGCCGCTGCGCCACCTCCCCTACCGAGGGGAGGCCTTGGCATTTCGTAAAGCTTTTTCTCTTCGCCAGAGGCTCCCCTACCAGGGGAGCTGTCTGCGAAGCAGACTGAGAGGTTGTATGAAGGCAAGCCTGCCCTCACGGCGCAGCCGTGACGGAGAGGTCTAACACTATAACAGAAGGGGTAGGAATTATGAAAGCATTCATTACCGTCATCGGCCACGACACCGTGGGCGTCGTCGCCCGTGTCTCGGGCCTTTGCTGTGAGCTGAACATCAACATCGAGGACGTCACCCAGAGCATCCTGCAGGGCATGTTCGCCATGATCATGCTGGTGGACATCTCCAAGTGCAGCGTCTCCCACGAGGAGCTGCACCAGAAGATGGACGCTCTAGCCGCTGAGATGGGGATGCAGATCAACCTCACCCGCCAGGAAGTTTTCGACGCGATGCACACGATTTAAGGAGCAAACTACTATGAGCATGATGAACACCGGCGACATCCTCGAGACCATCGAGATGTTCACGCAGGACAATCTGGACGTGCGCACCGTCACCATGGGCATCAGCCTGCTGGACTGCATCGACCCGGACCCCAGGAAAGCCTGCGAAAAAATCTATAACAAGATCACCACCCGCGCCGCCCGGCTCGTTCCGGCTGTGGAGCACATCAGCGCCGAGTACGGCATCCCCATTATCAACAAGCGCATCAGCGTCACCCCCATCGCCATGCTGCTGGGTGCCTGCCCGGACGCCGACCCGGTGGACTTTGCCAAGACCCTGGACGCCGCCGGCAAGAAGGTGGGCGTCAACTTCGTGGGCGGCTACACTGCCCTCGTCCACAAGGGCTTCTCGGCGGGCGACCTGCGCCTCATCGAGTCCATCCCCCGCGCACTGGCCGAGACGGACATCGTCTGCAGCTCGGTGAACATCGGTGCCACCAAGGCGGGCCTGAACATGGACGCCATCAAACTGATGGGTGAGGCCGTCAAGACGGCCAGCGAGCTCACCGCCGACCGTCAGTGCATCGGCGCAGCAAAGCTTGTGGTCTTCTGCAACGCGCCCGAGGACAATCCCTTTATGGCGGGTGCCTTCCACGGTCCCGGTGAGCCCGACTGCGAGATCCACGTCGGCGTCTCCGGCCCCGGCGCGGTCCGCGCCGCGCTGGCCCGGCTGCCCAAGGATGCCCCCATCGACCAGGTGGCCGAGCTGGTGAAGCGCACCGCCTTCAAGATCACCCGCGTGGGTCAGCTGGTGGCAAACCTCGCCTCTAAGGAGCTGGGCGTACCCGCCGGCATCATCGACCTGTCGCTGGCCCCCACCCCCGCTGTGGGCGACAGCGTGGCCAATATCCTCGAGGAGATGGGCCTTGAGACCTGCGGCTGCTGCGGCACCACTGCCTGCCTCGCCCTGCTCAACGACGCTGTCAAGAAGGGCGGCGTCATGGCCTCCAACCACGTTGGCGGCCTGTCGGGCGCTTTCATCCCCGTCAGCGAGGACGACGGCATGATCCACGCCGCTGAGTGCGGCTGTCTCACCATTGAGAAGCTGGAGGCCATGACGGCTGTCTGCTCTGTGGGCATCGACATGGTCATCATCCCCGGCGACACCACCCCTGCCGTCATCAGCGCCCTCATCGCCGACGAAGCCGCCATCGGCATGGTCAACAGCAAGACCACCGCCGTCCGCGTCATCCCGGCCATCGGCCGCAAGGCGGGCGAAGTGCTGGACTTCGGCGGCCTGCTGGGCTACGGCCCCATCATGCCGGTCAACCAGCATGACCCCTCCGTCTTCATCAACCGCGGCGGCAGACTCCCCGCCCCGATGCAGTCGCTGAAGAACTGAGCGCTCTTTATAAACTTTCTGCGCACCGCTTGACTTTTGCGCGGAATGGCATATAATAAACTCAGGAATGTGAATACTCCATTGGTTTCACCCCAATGGAAAAGCCCCCAAGGAGCCGCGAACTCCCAGGGGGCTTTCCTTTTAATTAGGCTTTGCGGTTCTCATCGTATCTGTCAAGCCATTTGCAGATAAACCGCGACGTTACATCTGCTGCGACAGACACCAAGAATGTGAATATATACTCCATTGTTTCACCCCCTCTCCCGTGGATTACGGGGTGAACCGCAAAGCAAGTATAGCATAAATTCTGACAAAAAGATACCGCAAATCGTTCCGAAAAAGACTGAATAATTTTCTAAAAACAGGCCCATCCTCTGGATAAACTTTCCAAGAGGGGGCCTGTTTTTTATGTTATCCCGCCGCAAAATGGAGGCGCTGTGCGCCTCGCTGCTGTTCTGCCTTCTGCTGTCGCTGGGGGCAGGCTGGGCGCAGAGCCAGCTCACCATCGCCGACCAGCTTGCCGCCGACACCCTGCGGCTCCACATCCGGGCCGACACCAACTCCGCGCGCGACCAGAGCGCGAAGCTGGCTGTCCGGGACGCCGTGCTGGCCCTCACCGACGAAGCCTGCCCGGCGGACAGCCGGGCCGACGCCCGGGCGTGGGCGGCGGAAAACCTCGTCCGCTTCGAGCTGACGGCCCGCCAGACACTGGCCGCTCTCGGCATCCGCGCACCGGTAAAAGCCTGCCTCGTGAATATGTACTTCCCCACCCGGCGCTATGACGGCGGAGCTCTGCCCGCCGGGCGGTACGACGCGGTACGGCTGGACATCGGGACGCGGCGGGCAGGCCGGAACTGGTGGTGCGTGCTCTACCCGGGTCTCTGCCGGTCAGCCTGCGGCGGGTACGACACGCCTGCCGAAAATGACCTTGTCTGCGGGGAATATATCGTCCGGTTCCGGTTCGTGGAGTGGTGGGACGGCCTCACCGCACCCCGGGAGGACGTGGTGCTGGCCGGGTGAACAGGCCGTCGGCCCGCCGCATAGGATGAGCGCGGAAGGAGTGTGACAACACTATGGCAATTCCTGCTTACTACTCGCTCATCCAGCGCGGCAGCTCCGGCCCGGACGTGGCCCTCGTGCAGACCTGGCTCAACGGCATCCGGGACAGCTGCACCTGGTACGCCGCCCTCACCGTGGACGGAAAGTTCGGCGCAAACGCCGAGAAGGCTGTCCGGGAGTTCCAGCTCCGGTACGCCCTCAAAGAGGACGGCAAAGTGGGCGCGAACACCTGGAACGTGCTCTACGCCCGCTACACGGCCAGGCACGGCCTCACCGTTCCCTACCCCGGCATCGTGCTGCGGAGCGGCAGCGCGGGCGGCTGCGTCCGGCTGGTGCAGCAGAAGCTCAACGCCGAGGGCGAGCGGCTCACCACCGACGGCAAATTCGGTGCCAGCACCGTCGCCGCCGTCAAGCGCTACCAGACCCGCCACAACCTGACCTCCGACGGCTCCGTGGGCAAGGACACCTGGGAAAAGATGTTCCCTGCCGCGTGACGTGAAGGAAAAACCTCTCCGTCACGCCTTCGGCGTGCCACCTCCCCTATCGAGGGGAGGCCTTGGCATACCGGGTCACCCTGAGCTGGACGCCTAAAGCCCCTAATGGAACGCAAAATAGAGTGCCCTGCTATAGAGATTCACAGCAGCTTGACAAAATGCGATTGTCCAGAAGCCGCTGCCCTCTGTAGCAGGGCACTACTGTTTCCGAAATCAAAAAACTTTCAGCGTCCAGCGTGGGCCTGCCCGGCTCGCCAGAGGTGCTTCGCACCCGGGTTGCGGCTCCCAGCGTCTGCTTCGGCCCTTGGTGCGGGCCTCGCATCCTGCTGGCCGCGGCCCCAACAGCTCCTCCCTGTTTCCGCCACTGGCGGCGGTCGTCGCCGTTGCCCCCTCGACAAACGCCCCCAACTCTTCTATAATAAAATCATCCCAACGAAAGGCGGTGTCCCCATGCGTTTCCTACACCTCTCCGACCTGCATCTGGGCAAGCGGGTCTGCGAGTTCTCCATGCTGGACGACCAGCGGTACATTTTAGAGCAGGTCCTCTCCCTGCTGGACGCCCGGCCCGTGGACGGCGTTCTGCTGGCAGGCGACCTCTACGACAAGCCCGTGCCGCCCGCCGAGGCGGTGCGGCTGCTGGACTGGTTCCTCACCGAGCTTGCGGCGCGGGAACTGCCCGTTTTTGCCGTCAGCGGCAACCACGACTCGGCAGACCGCATCGCCTTCGGCGCACAGCTGCTGGCGGGGAGCCGGGTGTACGTCAGCCCGGTCTTTGCCGCACCGCCCGCGCCCATCACCCTGACGGACGAATACGGCCCGGTGGACGTCTGGCTCCTGCCCTTCCTGAAACCCGCCGCCGTGCGGCACGTCTTCCCGGACGAGAAGATCGAGAGCTACAACGACGCCATCGGCTGCGTGCTGAACGCCTGCGCACCAGACCCCGCCCGCCGGAACGTGCTGGTGGCCCACCAGTTCGTGGCCGGGGCGGCGGTCTGCGAGAGCGAAGAGCCCAGCGTGGGCGGGGTGGACAGCATCGACGTCTCCCTCTTCGAGGGCTTCGACTATGTGGCTCTGGGCCACCTCCACAGTCCCCAGAAGGTGGGACGGGACACCGTCCGCTACGCAGGCAGTCCCCTCAAATATTCCTTCTCCGAGGCCCATCAGCACAAAGCCGCCCTCTTCGTCACCCTGGGCGAAAAGGGCAGCGTCCGCTTCGAGGCCGCGCCTCTCACCCCCCGGCACGACCTGCGGGAGCTGCGGGGCAATTACATGGAGCTCACCGACCGCCGGGCCTACGATGGCACGCCGACAGACGACTACCTCCACATCACCCTCACCGACGAGCAGGACGTTCCCGACGCGCTGGCCCGGCTGCGGGTCATCTACCCGAACCTCATGCGGCTGGACTACGACAACCGCCGCACCCGGGCCGCTGAGACGCCCGACGCCGCCGCCCGGGCCGAGAGCAAAACGCCCCTCGAGCACTTTGCGGCCTTTTACGAAGCCCAGAACGGCCAGCCCCTCTCCGACGAACAGGCGGTGTTCTGCCAATCGCTCATCGAGGACATCTGGAAGGAGGACGAAGCATGAGGCCCCTGAAACTGACCCTGTCGGCCTTCGGGCCTTACGCCGCCGAGACCGTTCTGGACCTCGCCCAGCTGGGCAGAGGCGGGCTCTACCTCGTCACCGGCGACACCGGCGCGGGCAAGACCACCCTCTTCGACGCCATCACCTACGCCCTCTACGACCATTCCAGCGGCGGCGTCCGGGAAGGGGCCATGCTCCGCAGCAAGTACGCCGAGCCCGGCACCCCCACCTTCGTGGAGCTGGAATTTGAGGTGCGGGGGCAGCGCTGCACCGTCCGCCGCAATCCCGAATACCTCCGCCCGAAAGCCCGGGGCGAGGGCTTCACCACTGAAAAAGCCGACGCCTGCCTCACCTACGCTGACGGCCGCCCGCCCGTCACCCGGGCCAAGGACGTCACCGCCGCCGTGGTGGACATCATCGGGCTGGATTACAACCAGTTCTCCCAGATCGCCATGATCGCCCAGGGGCAGTTCACCCGGCTGCTCAACGCTTCCACCGAGGAGCGGAGCAAGATCTTCCGCAAGCTGTTCCGCACCCAGCCCTACCAGCGTCTCCAGGAGCGGCTGCAGGCCGAGAACGCCGCCCTCACCCGCCAGCGGGAGGAGCAGAGCGTCCGCATCGGGCAGCTGCTCTCCGGCCTGAGCTGGGTCGAGGGGGACGCCGACGAAGCCGTTCTGGACGAGCTGGCCCCCCTCTGCGAGGCGGGCGGGCAGGCGTCGCCGGAAGCAGTACTGCCCCTTCTGGACGCCCTACTGGCCGGGCAGGAGCAGGCGCTGAGCTTGTCCACCTCCGCCCGGACTGAGACCGAGGCAGAGCTGGACAAGCTCCAGCAGACGCTGGGCCGGGCCGAACAGGCCGAGAAGCTCCGCCTTGAGCTGACCGCCGCGCAGGCCCGGCAGGACGCTCTGCGGCCCGTTCTGGACGCCGCCGAGGCCGAAGCGGCCCGCCACGCCGGGGTTTCCGCCGCGCTGGACGCGCTGACCGGAAAGCTCGAGCGGGCGAAATCCAACCTCGCGGCCTTCGACGGGCTGGACAGCCTCGAAAAGAAGCTTTCTGCCGCCCGGGACGCCGCCGCCCTCGAGAACGCCAGAGCTGAAAAGCGCCGCGCCGCCCTCGGGCAGCTGGACGGAGAACTGACCGCTTTGGAGCAGAGCCTCGCCGCCCTTGGGGGCGCGGAGGCCGAGAACGTGAGCCTTAAGGCCCGGGCCGAACAGCTGGCTCGGCGGGAAACGGCCCTCGCGCAGCTGGCCCAGAGCCTCGCCGAGGGGCAGCGCCGGGGACAGGCCGCACGGCAGGCGCAGGAGCGTTATCTTCTCGCCGACGGCGCAAAGGAGCGCGCCCACGCCCTCCGCGACCACCTCGAGCGGGCCTTTCTCAACGCGCAGGCGGGCCTGCTGGCCGAAGGGCTGACGGACGGCACCCCCTGCCCCGTCTGCGGCAGCACCCATCATCCGAAGCGGGCCGTTCTGCCCGCCGAAGCCCCCACGCAGGCCCGGGTAGACGCGGCCAGACAGTCCGCCGATGAGGCCGACCGCGCCGCACAGGAAGCCAGTGCGGCCGCCGCCAAGGCCGTGGCCGCAGACCGGGAGGCCAAAGCCACCCTCCGCCGGGACGCCGAGGCCCTGCTGCCGGAGCGGTTCACCTCACCGGAGGGGCCGGTGAAGCTGACCGTCTCGCTTCTGAAGACGGCTCTGGCCGAAGAAAGCGAGGCCCTGCACGCCGCACAGGAAGCCCTCGACAAGGCTCAGAAGCAGAATGCCGCCGCCCTCGCCGCCAAGGCCCGGCAGGAGGACGAGCGGCAGAAAAAGACCGCCCAGCGCTCTGCCCTCGAGGCCGAGGCACGGGCTTCCGCTGAGGAAGCCGCCCGGCAGTCTGCCTCCACCAAGGCTCTGGAGGCCCAGTGTGCCGAGGCCCGGGCCGCTCTGCCCGCCGCCGACCGGGAAGAAGCCCGCCGGGCGCTGGCCGGGCTGGAAAACGAGCGCTGCGCCCTCCGGGCCGGAATGGATGCCGCCGCGTCGGCTCTGGCCAGGGTCCGGCAGGACTACGCCGCTGCCGAGGCCGCAGTCACGACCCTGACGGCCCAGCAGACGGAGGCGGACGAAGCCGCCGACCTGCCCGCCCTCGAATCCCAGCGGGACGCCCTGACGGCCCGGCGCACCGCTCTCACGGCTCAGGAAAAGGCCCTGACGGCCCGCCTCCTGCCCAACCGAAAGGCCGCTGACCTCTACCGTCAGCACGCCGCCGCCCGGACGGAGCTGGAACGCCGCTGGCAGTGGGTGAACGCCCTCGCCTCCACGGCGGGCGGCACCCTCAGCAGCAAACAGAAGATACGCCTCGAGGCTTACATCCAGATGAACTACCTCGACGCCATCCTCGTCCACGCCAACACCCGCCTTATGCAGATGACCGCCGGGCAGTACGAGCTGGAGCGGGTGGGTGCCGAGAACCAGCGCAGCCAGTCCGGCCTCGACCTCGGCGTCATCGACCACTACAACGGCACCCGCCGCAGCGTCAAGACCCTCTCGGGCGGTGAGAGCTTCAAAGCCTCACTGGCGCTGGCGCTGGGCCTCTCGGACGAGGTCCAGAGCGCGGCGGGCGGCATCCGGCTGGACACCCTCTTCCTCGATGAAGGTTTCGGCTCGCTGGACGACGAGAGCCTTGAGCAGGCCATCCGGGTCCTCGCCGGCCTCACCGAGGGCGACCGCCTCGTGGGCATCATCTCCCACGTCGCCGCGCTCAAGGAGCGCATCGACAAACAGGTGGTCGTAAAAAAGGCCCGCAGCGGGGGGAGCACGGTGGAGGTCATTGTGTGACTGCTTCCCTTCTCTTCCTCATCGCCTGCCTTCTCAGGGCCGCGTCTTTCAGAAAGTCATTTGCCTGCTCAGGCGGGAGGATGGCATAGAACGCCCGGAACCGGTCGGCCTGAGCCTCCGTTCCGCTCTTCCGGATAAAGTAGTCCCGGACTTCTCCCTCGTCCGGTGGTGAGAGGGGCGCGCTCTTTCGTATATTCTCCCCCGCCTCCGCACACCCTAGGTGCGGAGGTGTTTTTTATGGAATCTCTGACGCCCTTCATCCGCCATGAGCTTGAGGATGCGCCCGGGCCGAGCGGCCCGCCGGAGGAGACGAGCAGCATGGTCAGTCCGCCTTTGGGCGCGGAACCCGGTCAGCCGCCCGTCACGGAACCGCCAAAACCGGGTCGCGGCTCCCAGCAGCCGCCGTCGCAGCCGGACTGCCCGGATGTGCAGCTCCCGCCGCCGGAAGTCCCGCAGCCCCGTCCAGACTGCGGCATCCCCATGACCGACGGCACCCCTGCGGCCTGTCGGCAAAAGAATGCCGCCGAGTATCTGGCCGGGCGGTCGCCGGGGGTAATGACGCAGTACGGCGGCGGGCTTTTCGGGGCCGAGCAGCATCTTCACAGCCGCGAACCTGCGCCCGACGAAGACAAGAGCGGCGTTTTACAGCTGGTAGAGTGGCGCGAAGAAGCGCCTTACGGTTGAAAGAGATGTAAAATTCAGAAATTATTTTCCAATTACCTGTTGAAATCTTCGCGCGCTTCTTTTATTATGGTAGCAAACAAAGCAAAGGCAGGTAATGCACTATGGCAGAAATCAAATACGAGATCGTTGAGCGCATCGCAGTCCTCGGAGAGCGTCCCCGCGGCTGGGAGCGCCAGCTCAACCTCATCAGCTGGAACGAAGGCGAACCCAAGTACGACATCCGCGACTGGTCCCCGGACGGCACCCGCATGGGCAAAGGCATCTCCCTGAGCCACGACGAGCTGGCCATTCTGAAGGGCATCCTCGAGGATATGGAGCTGTAAGATGACGGACCGCGAGGAATTTCTGGAGATATTCCGCACCCACGTCACCCGGCCCGGCAGCGAGAAGCTGCTGGACTGGATGGACAGCAAGACGGACTTCTTCTCCGCGCCGGCGTCCACCCGCTTCCACGGGGCCTGCGAGGGCGGGCTGTGTGCGCACAGCCTGAACGTCTACCGCATGCTCCACGGCACCTTCTTCACGCCGGACGAGGACAGCGAAGAGACCTTCGCCATCTGCGCACTGCTCCACGACCTGTGCAAGGCCAACTTCTACAAAAAAGGCACCCGCAACGTGAAGAACGAGGCGACAGGCCAGTGGGAGAAAGTCCCCAGCTACAGCGTGGAGGATATGTTCCCTTACGGCCATGGCGAGAAAAGCGTCTTTCTCATCGAGCGGTTCATGAAGCTGAAGGTGGAAGAAGCCGTGGCCATCCGCTGGCACATGGGCGGCTTCGACGACGCCGTCCGGGGCGGCAGCTTTGCCCTGTCGGGGGCCTTCGAGAAGTACCCTCTCGCCGTCAAGCTCCACATCGCCGACCTCGAGGCGACCTATCTGCTGGAACAGCGGGGCGAATGATACAAAAAAGACCATCTGTCTTTCGACAGGTGGTCTTTTTAACTCTTACTTTTCCTGCGGCATCAGCTTTGAAAGCTCGGCCAGGACCTCATCGCCGAGGTGTTCCAGCTTTGTTTTCGACTGACGGTCCGCAGCAGGCGGTGTCTGTGCTGCCGTCTCCGGGAACGGGACAGTGGGCAGTGCGGACGGAACATCCAGCCGCAGCGGGGCGGTGGATATTTTGTCCAGCTCTCTCCGCAGCTCCTCACACCGGGCGGTCAGCTCGGCGTTCTCCTTCCGCAGGGCCAGCATGGTGCGCTCATAGGCGAACATCCGTGTCTCATAGCGGCGAAGCTCGGCGTTGGCCGCGTTGAGCTTCCGGCTCAGCTGCTCAAGCTGAGTCGGCCCGGACGCAGCGGGCAGAGCCTCAGGGCATGACTTCTCCCGTTCGGATGCCATCGCCTCTTCCACCTCCTGCAGTCTGCGCTGGGTGCAGCGATGCTCCCGGGCAGTCTCCCGGCAGAGCTGTTCCAGCCGATGCAGCTCCGGCGTCCGGCGGCTGCTCAGCCACTCCAGCGGCAGCTTCGTCTGTTGCTGCTCCACGGTACGGCCTCCTTCCGCTTTTTCTGCGCAAGGGGTTCTCTATTCTTGCGCTTATCTACGCTTGTTCAGGATCGCCAGCAGGTCGTCGTAGTAGCTGGTGTCGCTGTTCTCCTCTTCCACGGGCTTGGCGGCAGAAGCATTGCCGGAAGCGACGGAAGGAGTGTTGACCTCGGCGCTGAAGACAGCAGACGGAGCCGAAGCCGTCACGCCGGGAGCAGTACCGGCGGCAGCAGTACCCAACGTGCTGCGCAGGCCGTCAGCAGCCTTATTGTCGAAGCCGGTAGCCACGACGGTAACGCGCATCTCATCGGAGAGGTTCTCGTCGAAGGCAGTACCCCAGATGATGTTCGCATCGGGATGTGCGCTCTGGGTGATGAGACCGGCGGCAGTCTCGACATCCTCCAGACCAATGTCGGGGCTGGAAGTGATGTTGATGATGACGCCGTGTGCGCCGGCGATGCTGGTCTCCAGCAGCGGAGAGGAGATCGCGGCCTTGGCGGCGTTCTCAGCCTTGCCGGCACCCTTGGCGCTGCCGACGCCCATGTGAGCGTAGCCGGCGTCCTTCATGATGGAGCGCACGTCGGCGAAGTCCAGATTGATGAAGGCCGGCACATTGATCAGGGCGGAGATGGACTCGACGCCCTGACGCAGCACGTTATCAGCGGCCTGGAAGGCGTTCATCAGGGTGATCTTCTCCTGACTGATCATCTTCAGGCGCTCGTTGGGGATGACAATGAGGCTGTCCACGTGCATCAGCAGATTTGCGATGCCCTGCTCAGCCAGACCCATCTTCCGCTTGCCCTCAAAAGAGAAGGGCTTGGTGACGATGCCCACGGTCAGGATGCCCAGATCGTGTGCCACCTCGGCCACCACAGGAGCAGCACCGGTGCCGGTGCCGCCGCCCATACCGGCGGTGATAAAGACCATCTGGGAGCCCTTCAGAGCGTTTGCGATCTCGTCCTTGCTCTCCTCGGCAGCGCGCTGGCCGATCTCGGGGTCAGCACCTGCGCCGCGGCCCTTGGTGAGCTTGGAACCCAGCTGCACCTTGGTGGCGGCATGGTTCTTCGCCAGTGCCTGCTGGTCGGTATTCATCGCGATAAATTCGACGCCCTGCAGGCCGTCGCTGACCATGCGGTTGACAGCGTTGCCGCCGCCGCCGCCCACGCCGATGACCTTTATCGTCGTTACGTTTTCGTCCATTTCTTCGTCGAGCATGAGTGCCATATCATTGTCCTCCATCGGATTTTATCGTAGACCGCGCCTTGGCGCAGGATAGAACTCAACATTACTGCTACTATATAACAGTATCGTATCATCTTTTGGCCCCGAATGCAAGATAAATTTGCTTTTTCGATGGTATTTTTTTCACAGCGGCGTCAAGGGGCTGCATTTCTCTGCCAATTCGTCCCCCTAAAGAGGCCAGAACTTCGCACAGGCCGGCATAGCCCCGGTCGATATGACGAGTCTCTTCCACGAGGCTTTTTCCCCGTGCCGACAAAGCCGCCACCACCAGTGCCGCGCCGCCCCGCAGGTCAGGCGCAGTGAGGGTGGCGCCGTGGAGGCCGCTTTCCGGCAGCGGACCGACAGAGAACACCCGGCCTGACCGATTTACCCGCCCGCCCAGCCGCTCGAAGCCTTCGGCGCAACCGAACCGCCGTTCGAAGACGACGTCCTCGATGCTGCTCTCCCCCTCGGCACAGAGCATGGCAGCGGCCAGCAGGGGCGCAGCGTCGGTGGCGAGACCCGGGTACACCCCGGTGAAGACCCGGCCCGCCCCGTACAGCCGCCCGAAACGGGCCACCTCGGCCCGGTCTGCGCCCCGCTCCACGGTGCAGCCCATTTGTTCCAGAATTTCCAGCACCGGCGCATAGAGCGCGGGCGGGCATCCGGTGAGTTCCACCCGCCCTCCGGCAGCAGCGGCGGCGCAGGCCAGTGTGGAGGCGAAGATGCGGTCCGGCAGGGGCGAAAAATCGCAGCCGGAAAGCGCCCGCCGCCCCTCGATGTGAATCGTTGAAGTCCCCGCGCCCTCGATACGCCCGCCGCAGCGGTTCAGGAAGTCGGCAAGGTCAGAGATCTCCGGCTCCCGCGCCGCGCCCCGCAGGACGGTGGTGCCTCGTGCGCAGGCAGCGGCCAGCAGCAATGTCTCCGTCGCCCCCACGCTGGGGAAGCGGAGGGTGAAGTCTGTCCCGTAGAGTCCCCCTGGCGCGGCCAGCACCAGCTTTCCCGCCCCGGCGTCCAGCTCCTTTGCCCCCATCCGGGCCAGACCTTCCAGATGTAAGTCGATGGGCCGGGCGCCGATATTGCACCCGCCGGGCAGCGAAGTCTCAGCCCGGCCCAGCCGCGCCAGCAGCGGCGCGCAGAAGAGGATGGAGGCCCGCATTTGTGCTGCGGTTTCTCCCGGAAGGGTGCTGTTTGAGGGCATTCCGGCCACCACGATGTCTGCCCCCTGCCAGTGGGCGGCGCACCCCGCGCCCCGCAGCAGCCCGAGGCTGCATTCCACGTCCGACAGCCTCGGCACGGCCCGCAGGCGCACCGTTCCCCGGCAGAGCAGTGCCGCCGCAAGAAGCGGAAGTACGCTGTTTTTTGCCGCAGGTATTGCCGCCGTGCCGTTCAGCGGCCGTCCGCCAATCACCCAAATCCGCCCGCTCTGCTGTGTCATATCCGCTGCCCCCATTCCGCAAAAGATACCCCACGATATGCAAAAGCAGGGGCGGATGTCACGATTTGAGTTTGTAATAGTATTTCTGGTTTTGCCAAGGCTCCCTCCTCTGGGGGCAACAGCGACGACCGCCGCCAGTGGCGGAAACAGGGAGGAGTTGTTGGGGCAGCGGCCAGCAAGACGCAAGCGAAGCGCGGCGGATGCTGGGTGCCGCAACCCGGCCTTGGCGCGGAGTAGACTGAGAGGGCTCTACATCTCCCCACGTGATACTCCCAGCACCACCCCCATCTCCCCCAGCAGCATCATGAGGCTGGTGCCGCCGGAGGAGAAAAAGGGCAGCGAGATGCCGGTGTTGGGGATGGTGTTGGTGACGACAGCCACGTTCAGCACCGCCTGCAGGGCCACCTGCACCACGAATCCCACCACCAGCAGCGCTCCGAACCGGTCGGGCGCGTGGGCTGCGATGGTGATGCCCCGGCAGAGCAGCAGCACGAACAGCCCCACCACTGCGCAGGCCCCCACGAAGCCCAGTTCCTCGCAGACGATGGAGAAGATGAAGTCGTTCTGAGGCTCGGGGACAAAAAGATGCTTTTGGCGGCTTTCCCCCAGACCGAGGCCGGTGGCCCCGCCGGAGCCGATGGCATAGAGACTCTGGATGGTCTGGTGGCCGTCGCCCAGCGGGTCGGCAAAGGGGTCGAGCCAGGAGCGGAGCCGGTCGGCGGCGTAGGGGACGAGGTCGGGCATGACGGCCACCGCCGCACCGATCGCCCCGACGCCTCCCGCGCCCGCCAGCAAAAACCACCGCAGCCCCGTACCACCCACGAACATCAGCACTGCGCCGATGCCGAGGATGAGGACAGTGCCGGACAGATGCGGCTCCAGCAGCATCAGGGCCGCCACCACCCCCAGCACCAGCGCAAAGGGCAGCACGCCCACGCTGAAATCCTTCATCCGGTCGTGGTTCAGTGCGATGATGTGGGAAAACACCAGCACCACCGCGAACTTTGCGATCTCGCTGGGCTGCAGGGTGCCGAACCCCGGGATGACCAGCCACCGCTTGCAGCCGTTGTACTCGGGCATGAAGAGCACCGCCGCCAGCAATATCAGTGACAGCCCCAGCAGCGGCCACGCCAGCTTATGGAAGATATGGTAATCTACCCGGCTGGCCAGCCACATCCCGCAGAGCCCCAGCGCCGCGTAGAGCAGCTGCGGCCGCAGATAGGCCCAGGCGTCGCCCCGCCGGTAGAGCGCCACGGCGCTGGACGCGCTGGCCAGCATCACCAGCCCGAAGCCCACCATCGTGAGCACCAGGATCAGAAACGGCAGGTCCATGCCGGGCAGCGGACGCAGGATCCTCTTCTTCATCCTCTCCCCCCCTTCCCTTTAGTGTACGCACCGGGGCGGGCGGCTAGTCACGGAGCCTCGCGCATATGATTGCAGGAAGGGAGGTGCTGTCTCATGTCCGAATCGCCAAAACCCGCCGACGCCCTGCGCACCCTGCCGGAACGGGCGTTCCGCGCCCGGGCAGGGCTGGTGGCGGGGGTGTTCTGTCTGGTCTGCTGCGGGCTGGCGGTGCGGCTTTTATTTTTGCAGGTGCTGGGCGGCGGCTGGTACACCGACCGCGCTCTGGGCCAGCAGCTGCGGGACACCGTCGTCCCCGCCGACCGGGGCCGCATCTACAGCGCCGACGGCGTCCTTCTGGCGGCCAACAGCAGCTGCTGGACTCTCCGGGCCTCGCCCCGGGAGATGCCGGAAGATAAACTTGCCCTCGCGGCCAAGGGGCTGGCAGAGATCCTGGAGCTGGACGAAGGAAAGCTTCTCGAGAAATTCAGCGACCGTCACTCCAACGACTGCCTCCTGCGCTACCGGGTAGACCGGGCCATGGCCGACGCCGTGCGGGACTTCTGCGAGGCAAACGGAATCACCGGCATCCGCATCAATCAGGACTCGAAGCGCTGGTACCCGCAGGGGGAGTTTCTGGCCTCGGTGCTGGGGTTCACCAATGTGGACAACGCGGGCGTCTCGGGCCTCGAACTGAAGTATGACGACCTGCTCACCGGCGAAAACGGCGTCGTCCTCACGGCGGTGAACGCCTGGGGCTACACCCTCGAGCAGAGCTATGAGACCGAGCGTTTTCCCACCGAGGGGGACGGCCTGCGGCTCACCATCGACGCCAACATCCAGCACTACCTCGAGAACGCGCTGGGCTACGCGGTAAAGGAACACCACGTCGCAGCCCGTGCCGTGGGCATCGTCATGGACGTGAACACCGGGGCCGTGCTGGCCATGTCCACCACCCCCGCCTACGACCCCAACCAGCCCCGTGTGCTGGCCGACAAGGCCGCCCGGGAGGCCGTAGAGGGGCTTTCCGGCGACGAGCGGGCGGCGGCATTGCAGCTGGCCCAGCAGACCCAGTGGCGGAACAAGGCCGTCAGCGACCTCTACGAGCCGGGCAGCGTCTTCAAGCTCATCACCTGCGCGGCGGCGCTGGACACCGGGGCTGTGAGCAAAAACTCCAGCTTCTACTGCGGCGAGAGCATCTCGGTAGCTGGCACCCGCTTCCACTGCGCCAACCACAAGCGCCATGGCGCGCAGACCGTCACTCAGGCCCTTGAGAACTCCTGCAACCAGAGCTTCATCCAAATCGGCGCAAGGCTGGGCAAAGAGGCGTTCTGCGACTACTTTGCGGCCTTTGGCCTCCGCGCGCCCACCGGCATCGACCTGCCCGCCGAGCCGAAAAAAAGCCTCTACTACACCGCCGACCGGATGGGGCCGGTGGAGCTGGCGTCCTGCGCCTTCGGGCAGAGCAGCAAGATCTCTTACCTCGAGATGGCGTCGGCAGTCTGCGCCGTGGTCAACGGCGGGCGGCTGATGCAGCCCTACGTCGTCTCAGACATCCTCGGCCCGGAGGGCGAAGTCATCGACCACCTCTCCCCCGTCTGCAAGCGGCAGGTGCTGAAAGAGAAAACCTCCCGCACCATGCGGGAGATGATGGAGGCCGTCGTCCTCTACGGCGGCGGCCGGAACGCCCAGATCGCGGGCTACCGGGTAGGCGGCAAGAGCGGCACCAGCCAGAAGCTGGACAGCGCCGACGAGAAGGCCCGCATCGCCAGCTTTGTGGCCGTGGCTCCCATCGACGACCCCCAGTTTTTGTGTCTCGTCTGCCTCGACGAGCCCCACAGCTGGACGACGGCGGGCGGCAGCCTCTCGGCCCCGGTCTGCGCCGAGGTCCTCGAGCAGACGCTGGTCTATAAAGGTGTCCCCCGCGCCGCTGTCCCGGATACGCCTGCTTCCGACGCTGAGACTTCCGCCGACCTTCCCGAGGACGGCGACAGCTTCGACGGGGCGTAAAAATGGGCAAAAGAAAAGACCGCTGGATGGCGGTCTTGGAAGGTCGATATTTTTCAGCTCTGCTGCGGCTGGTCGCGGAACACGATCTCGCCGGTGGCGCTGTCCATGGACTCGACGATAGCGAGACTCTCCAGCTGGATGCCCTTGCTGCGGATGAGGTCGCCGCCCTGCTGGAAGCCCTTCTCGACGGCGATGCCGATGCCCTCGACAGTGGCACCAGCCTTCTCGGTCAGCTCCAGCAGCCCCAGCAGGGCGCAGCCGTTGGCCAGGAAGTCGTCGATGATGAGAACGTGGTCCTCGGGGGTGAGGAACTTCTTGGAGACGATGACATTATAAATTTTCTTGTGGGTGAAGGACTGGATCTTCGTCTCGTAGTTGTCGTAGTCCAGGTTGATGCTCATGGACTTTTTGGCGAACACCACCGGCACGTTGAACTCGCTGGCCACCACAGCCGCGATGCCGATGCCGCTGGCCTCGATGGTGAGCACCTTGTTGATGGGCTTGCCGTCGAACAGGCGCTTCCACTCCTTTGCCATCTCGCGGAACAGCGGAATGTCCATCTGATGGTTGATGAAGCTGTCCACCTTGAGCACATTGCCCTCACGGACGATGCCGTCTTTGCGGATGCGGTCTTCCAGCATTTTCATAGTTCGTCTCTTCCTCCCAATTTTCCTGTCACAAAACGGTCAATATTTCATATCAGTATACCGGATACTTTCCCGGTTGGCAAGGCTTTTTCTGCCCAAATTTGACTCGTTCTCTCCGGTTTTTTCAGCCCTTTCGATTATAAGTACGACTTTTGCGGTACAGTCTGTGTCTCAGGGCAGGCGATTTGTGCAGTTGTCTCTTGTTTTCTGCGCAAAATCGAGTATACTGGTAGCAACCGGAAACGGCTTGCTGCGGCCGACGAGGGCCGCACCGGGAAAAGGAGTCAGTATATGAAGACAGGGTTAGTATTAGAGGGCGGTGCCATGCGGGGGATGTTCACCGCAGGCGTTCTGGATGTCCTGATGGAGCACGGCCTCACCACCGACGGCACCATCGGCGTGTCGGCGGGCGCGGTGTTCGGCTGCAACTTCAAGTCGCACCAGATCGGCCGTGTCATCCGCTACAACACCGAATATTGCAACGACAAGCGCTACGCCAGCTTCCGCAATCTGCTGCGCACCGGCAACCTCTACAGCGAGGATTTCTGCTACCACGAGGTGCCGGAAAAGCTGGACCCCTTTGATGAAGAGGCCTTCCGCGCTTCGCCCATGGACTTCTTTGTCGTCTGCACCGACCTGCGCACCGGCGACCCTATCTACCACAAGTGCCGCAGCGGCGACGCCGAGGACGTGCGCTGGATGGAGGCTTCGGCGTCCATGCCGCTGGCAGCGAAGGCCGTCAAGATCGGCCACTACTCCCTGCTGGACGGCGGCGTGGCCGACTCCATCCCCGTCCGCTTCTTCGAGAGCCTGGGTTACAAGCGGAACCTCATCATCCTGACCCAGCCCAAAGGCTTTGTGAAAAAGAAGAATCCCATGCTGCCCGCCATCCGTGCGCGGTATCTGCGCTATCCGGCCTTCGTGGCAGCGGTGGCCGACCGTCACGAGCGGTACAACGAGGCCCTCTCCTACATCGCCATGCAGGAGGCCTCCGGCAAAGACTATGTCATCCGCCCGCCCATCCCGCTGGAGATCGGCGCTATGGAGCGCGACCCCGCCCAGCTGCGCCGGGTCTACGAGACGGGCCGCGCCGTAGCGGAGAACCAGATCGATAAGATAGAGGCGTTCCTGAACGATGTGAAGGAGACGGAGGAATAACCTCTCCGTCACGGCTGACGCCGTGCCACTGCCCGGGTTGCGGCACCCAGCATCCGCAGCGCTTTGCTTGCGTCTTGCTGGCCGCGGCCCCAACAGCGACTCCCTGTTTCCGCCACTGG